>ERZ773090.15-NODE-15-length-266254-cov-14.7252_pt1 | contig 266254 bp, 265 predicted proteins | sample MGYA00580579_ERZ773090 | MGnify/ENA primary metagenome ERZ773090 (study PRJEB29015, sample SAMEA2738014) | human oral metagenome | biome: human oral; feature: human-associated habitat; material: dental | place: China | collected 2132 ... | reverse complement strand
GATAGGTTAGGAGTGGAAGTTGTGTGAGCAATGGAGCGGACTAATACTAATAGCTCGAGGACTTATCCTAGATTAGTTACTAAGGGTGAAAAATCCCCTTGAGAAATAGGGAATGGGAGTAGTGTTTGATGAACACCAGACCATTTATCTTTTTTCCAAGGATTTAGCCCGAGTACAATTTTATTGAGAGCACAGAATGTTTAGTTTATGCTTGAAACGATTTGAGAGCGTTATTCAATTTTGAGTGGACGAAATATCCAGTGGATGTTTTGGCTTGGGAGATAGAGGAAGCGAAGCTTTTGACCGAGTCCATTCATATAGTTAAGTGACGATAGCCTAGGAGATACACCTGTACCCATGCCGAACACAGCAGTTAAGCCCTAGAACGCCGGAAGTAGTTGGGGGTTGCCCCCTGTGAGATAAGGTAGTCGCTTAGCATTTATCCGGCATAGCTCAGTTGGTAGTAGCGCATGACTGTTAATCATGATGTCGTAGGTTCGAGTCCTACTGCCGGAGTTGTATATGATTAGAAATCTTGTTTAAACAAGATTTCTTTTATTATGTGTTCTTTGTCTGTCTGGGTCTGTGAGGTGGAAGATAAATATCTTCCGCTATGCGGGTGCGTATCAAAGGTTATACCTAAAGAACTCCAAACACCCTACAATAACGGTGCTCAAGCCTACCGTAAAGTAAAGGGAGAAAAATATGATACAAAAGGCACATAGTTTATCACACAAAGTGGAATTGTAAAGCTTGTTACTTTGTCTTCTTTATTTTTTATGGTTCTTGTATAATGTAGCTAAGATATTTCAATGGTAATAAAAATTGACTCTATCATGACTGTCATGATAGAGTCAATTTTATGCAAAAAATGCTTTGTATAGTGCTTTAATAGCTGCTTTTTCTTGTTCGGAATTGATAACAATCATGATTGAAACTTCACTAGATCCTTGTGAAATCATTTGGATATTAATGTGATTATCTGATAATGCTTTTGTTGCGGTAGCAGTCAAACCAATGTGACTTTTCATTTTTTCACCGACAATCATAATAATTGAGAGATTATGCTCTATTTCTGCGTGATCTACTTCTAACTTTTGTCTTAATTGACGAAGAATTTCTTCCTCTTTAATAGGGGTTAATTCACGATTCCGAAGAATAATAGATAGGTCATCGATACCAGTAGGCATGTGCTCCCAACGGATATTTAGATCTTCCAATATTTGCAAAACTTTTCTACCAAAACCTATTTCACGGTTCATGAGGTATTTAGACATGTTGATGCTGGTGAAATGGGCATCTGCAGCGATACCTACCACAGGAATATCCCCGTTGCTATGCTTTAAAACAATTCTCGTTCCAGGATGAGTAGGGTTATTTGTATTTTTAATAACGAGTGGAATTTTTCCGCGGTAAGCTGGAATGAGTGCTTCGTCATGTAATACAGTAAAACCTGCATAAGCTAATTCACGCATTTCACGATAGGTTAATTCTGGAATGGAATGTGGCATGTGAATAATGCCAGGATGAGCTGCGAAAATACCATCAACATCTGTAAAATTTTCATAAAGATCAGCTTTTACACCTGCAGCAATAATGGAGCCAGTAATATCAGACCCACCACGTGAAAAGGTGCAAATCTGGTCGTCTTTTGTTACTCCAAAGAATCCTGGTATAATCAATACTTCATCAGCTTCATTTAATTCTTCGATTTTATCATAACTGGAGGGGAGAAGTCGCGCATTTCCTGGTTCACTGGACACAATAAGTCCTGCTTCTCTGGGATGAACATAACGTGCATTTATCCCATTTTGGGAAAAATAGGCTGCAATAAGTTTCGCATTATTATTTTCACCTGCAGCAAGAAAAGTATCATATAGGAATTTATTATTTTCGATAGGAAGTCTTGCGAGCTTTTGGATACTTTTTGAAATTCTTTCTAGAATATTTGGCTTGAGCTCCAGTTCTATCGCCATGTCTTGATAGCGCTGAATAATCCATTGTTGATGTTTTGTTACGTCATTACCAGCAACATAGTCTCGATAATATTTAATGAGGGCATCTGTTACCTTTGTATCTTGCGCGTTTCGTTTTCCGGGAGCAGATACAATCACAAAACGCCGTTCAGAATCTTCTTTGATAATCTGTAATACTTTTGCTAATTGGGTAGCAGAGGCAAGTGAGCTTCCTCCAAATTTAACAACTTTCATAACTTCTCCTATTGACTAATTGTTTAAATTATAGCAAAATTCTGAACTTTTTTCAAATTTACCTTCCCTCCTTGCAAAAGCAATTATTTTATGCTAGAATGTAATCGCATTATTTGATGGTCAAATAATTTAATTTACAAAGAAAATAATTGTCGGAGGCAATTAAATGCAATTTGAAAATATTTTATATAGCGTTAATGACGGTGTTGCAACATTGACTTTGAATCGCCCAGAGGTTTCCAATGGGTTTAATGTTCCCATGTGTGAAGAAATTTTAAGAGCGATAAAAATGGCTTCTGGAGATGAATTGGTTCAAATATTGCTAATTAATGCAAATGGGAAAGTGTTTTCTGTTGGAGGGGATTTGGCAGAAATGCAGCGTGCGGTGGAGGCAGATGATATTCAGTCTTTGGTAAAAATCGCTGAATTGGTAAATGAAATTTCTTACTCAATGAAACAATTACCTAAACCGATCATTATGAGTGTGGATGGACCAGTTGCTGGTGCAGCAGCTAATATGGTAGTAGCTGCGGATTTCTGTATTGCGACGGAGCGTTCTCGTTTTATTCAAGCTTTTGTGGGAGTAGGTCTCTCTCCGGATGCGGGAGGATTGTATTTGCTTGCAAGAGCGATTGGTGTGACGAGAGCAACTCAATTAGTGATGACAGGTGAGGCATTGAATGCTGAAAAGGCCTTGGATTATGGGCTGTTGTATAAGGTTTGTGAAGTTGAAAAATTAGGTAACGTTACAAGTCAGTTGATTAAGAAATTAAAGCGACATTCTATAAATTCCTACCAAGCTATCAAGGAGTTGATATGGGAGAGTATGTTTGCAGGTTGGCAAAAATATGCTGATTTGGAATTAAAATTGCAGAAATCTCTCGCTTTTACAGAGGATTTTAAAGAAGGAGTTCGAGCCTATGCAGAAAAACGTCGTCCTAAATTTTCTGGGAAGTAAAAAAGTAGTTGCAATTTATTTTGATATCTGATATACTTTTTTAGTCAAATGTTTTGATGATAAAAGTTTTTTGTTAGAGGAGGATAGATTTTTGGATTACCAATTGGTCAATGATTATTTAACGTCTATTTTCAATAATGTATTGGTTATTGAAGAATCTAGTTTGAGAGGCAGTCGCTTCAAGGATATCTCTATCAAAGAAATGCATACGATTGATGTGGTTGGAAAGAATCCCAATGCAACCCCTAGCAGTGTTGCGAAAGAATTGATGGTGACACTAGGAACCGTAACAACTAGTTTAAACAACCTTGAAAGAAAAGGTTATATTGAACGAACACGTTCGGAAGTTGATCGCCGTGTGGTTCATCTAAATTTGACAAAAAATGGCCGACTGATTTATCGTTTGCATAGACGATTCCACAAGAGAATGGTTGAGAGAATCATAGACGGAATGGACAGCAATGAGATGGAAGTGATGGGGAAAGGGCTAACTAATCTGTATCATTTTCTAGAGGATTTGAAATAATGAATTATGCTAAAATTAGTCAAGTTGCTCATTATGCTCCGAGTCAGGTGGTTACAAATGATGATTTGGCAAAAATCATGGATACGAGCGATGAATGGATATCCAGTCGAACAGGAATAAAGCGTCGACATCTGTCACGAACGGAGTCAACGAGTGATCTGGCTACTAAAGTGGCAAATCAATTGTTGAAAAAGGCGAACATCAATGCAAATGAGCTTGATTTTATCATTGTGGCAACTATTACCCCAGACTCTATGATGCCTTCAACGGCTGCACGAGTTCAAGCAAATATTGGCGCCCATCATGCCTTTGCGTTTGATTTGACAGCAGCTTGTAGCGGTTTTATTTTTGCCCTGTCGATGGCTGAGAAGTTAATTTCCTCAGGTCGTTATCAGAAAGGTCTTGTTATAGGAAGTGAAACTTTATCAAAAGTCCTTGACTGGTCTGATCGATCAACTGCGGTTCTTTTCGGTGATGGTGCTGGAGGAGTGCTTCTTGAAAGTTCCTCGAAACAGCATTTTCTCGCTGAAAGTCAATTTACGGATGGTTCGCGTGGGGAAAGCTTGACTTGTGGTAAATATGGTTTGTCCTCACCTTATTCCGAAAAGGAAGAAGCGGCACTATATTTAACGATGGATGGTCGTAAAATTTTTGATTTTGCTATTCGAGATGTGGCAGCTTCTATTAAAGACACGATTGAATCCAGTAATGTTCAAGTAGAGGATATTGACTATTTACTATTACATCAGGCCAATATTCGCATTTTAGATAAAATGGCGAAAAAAATTGGTGTAGCAAGGGAAAAACTTCCTGCGAATATGATGGAATATGGGAATACGAGTGCGGCGAGTATTCCAATTCTTTTATCTGAGTGTGTTGAAAAGGGGTTCATTCATCTTGATGGCAGCCAAACAGTTTTGCTATCAGGATTTGGTGGAGGTTTGACATGGGGCACACTTATTGTTACAATTTAGTTATTATGTGGTAATCACATGAATATAAATATTTATTTTTAAAGGAGTCTATCATGGCAGTATTTGAAAAAGTACAAGAAATTATTGTGGAAGAACTTGGCAAAGAACCTTCAGAAGTTACTCTTGAGTCAACTTTTGATGACCTTGACGCAGATTCATTGGATTTGTTCCAAGTTATCTCAGAAATTGAGGATGCATTCGATATTCAAATTGAAACCGAAGAAGGATTGAACACAGTTGGTGACTTAGTTGCCTATGTTGAAGAAAAAACAAAATAAAAAGTTGAAACGGGGCTGAGATAAGATTCTCGCCCTCTTTTGAAAAAAGTATTGAGGTAGGCAGTGAAGTTAACTGTATAACCGATTTGCTTGAGAAAAAAGAACAGTAAAGAGTTAATTTTGTCGGAGTGGGATAATGAAGTCTATAGTTGGATGATATGTTCCGCTCCCTCTTGTTTAGGTAATAGTTTGATTTTCAAAGTATACAAGTGCTTGAATTGAAAGAATTGAGCCATTACTTAAGCAACATGTAAGGAGGTATTATGCAAACACGTGTCACAGAATTGTTAAATATTAAATATCCTATTTTTCAGGGTGGGATGGCCTGGGTTGCTGATGGTGATTTAGCTGGGGCTGTATCTAAAGCTGGAGGTCTTGGAATTATTGGTGGTGGTAATGCACCAAAAGAAGTTGTTAAAGCTAATATTGATAAGATTAAATCATTAACAGACAAGCCTTTTGGCGTGAATATTATGCTGTTGTCTCCTTTTGTGGAAGATATTGTTGATTTGGTCATTGAAGAAGGTGTCAAGGTTGTGACAACTGGCGCAGGAAATCCAAGTAAATATATGCAACGATTTCATGACGCTGGGATTACAGTCATTCCAGTGGTACCAAGTGTAGCATTGGCTAAGCGAATGAAAAAAATTGGCGCAGATGCAGTTATTGCTGAAGGGATGGAAGCAGGAGGTCATATCGGAAAATTAACGACTATGACACTGGTTCGTCAAGTTGTTGAAGCAATTGATATCCCTGTGATTGCAGCAGGAGGGATTGCAGATGGTCGTGGTGCAGCTGCAGGCTTTATGCTTGGTGCAGAAGCTGTGCAAGTGGGTACACGTTTTGTTGTCGCAAAAGAGTCAAATGCACATCAAAATTATAAAAATATGATTTTAAAAGCCCGTGATATTGATACGACTATTTCTGCTCAACATTTTGGTCATGCAGTACGAGCTTTGAAAAATAAACTGACTAGAGAATTTGATCAAGCAGAAAAGGATGCGTTTAAGCAAGAAAATCCAGATTTAACTGTTTTTGAAAACTTGGGTGCAGGAGCTTTGGCAAATGCAGTTGTTCGGGGTGATGTGGAATATGGATCAGTCATGTCAGGACAAATTGCGGGGCTTGTTAGCAAAGAAGAGACAGTTGAAGAAATTTTGAAGGATATATACTACGGTGCAGCAGAGGTAATCCAAAAAGAGGCTAGCCGTTGGGCAGGAGTAACTAGAAATGACTAAAACAGCCTTTCTATTTGCAGGTCAGGGAGCTCAGTATTTGGGAATGGCTCGTGACCTTTATGATCAGTACAATGTAGTGCGAGCAACCTATGATGAAGCAAGCCAAGTGTTAGGTTATGATATAAGAAATTTAATTGATCGTGAGGAAGAAAAACTCAATCAGACACGGTATACTCAGCCAGCGATTTTGACGACTTCGGTTGCTATCTATCGGTTATTGCAGGAGGAAGGAATACAAGCTGCCATAGTAGCAGGTCTTTCTCTTGGAGAATACTCTGCTATGGTAGCCGCTGGTGCTTTGGAGTTTACAACGGCGGTTGATTTGGTGGCAAAGCGTGGTGTTTTTATGGAGGAGGCAGCTCCTGCTGGCTCTGGTAAAATGGTTGCGGTTTTAAATGCTGATTTGGCTACGATTGAAACGGCCTGTCAAGAGGCTAGTCAGCTGGGAATTGTATCACCAGCAAACTACAATACACCTAGCCAGATTGTTATCGGCGGTGAAGTTAAAGCGGTTGACAAAGCTGTGGAATTGTTAAAAGAAGCTGGCGTGAAACGTTTGATTCCACTCAAAGTTTCTGGCCCATTTCATACAGCTTTGTTAAAGCCAGCTAGTGATAAATTGTCAAAAGTTTTAGCAGCAGTCGAATTTACTGATTTTAAACTCCCTTTGGTAGGAAATACAGAAGCTGCTGTCATGAAAAAAGAACGGATAAAAGAGCTATTAACCCGTCAGGTGATGGAGCCGGTTCGTTTTTATGACAGCATTGCCAGAATGCAAGAAGCTGGTGTAACAAAGTTTATCGAGATTGGTCCTGGAAAAGTTTTGTCTGGTTTTATGAAAAAAATTGATAAGACAGCTAATGTTTATCAAGTAGAAGACGCGAAGAGCTTGACTGCTCTTCTAGAAAAAAAGGAATAGGTATGGAACTTAAAGGAAAAAATATTTTTATAACTGGTTCAACACGTGGCATTGGACTTGCAATGGCTCATAAGTTTGCAAGCTTAGGTGCCAACATTGTTTTAAATGGTCGCCGTGAGATTGGTGAGGAGCTCATTTCTGAATTTTCAGATTATGGAGTTCAGGTGATTCCGATATCTGGTGATGTATCAGATAGTACAGATGCTAAGCGAATGGTAGAGGAAGCTATTGAAAAACTTGGAAGCGTGGATATTCTGGTCAATAATGCTGGTATCACAAAAGATAAACTTATGTTGAAATTAACTGAGGAAGATTTTGAGCAGGTTTTGAAAGTGAATCTTGTTGGTGCTTTTAATATGACACAAGCGGTTCTGAAGCCAATGACAAAAGCTCGTCAGGGTGCTATTATCAATGTATCTAGTGTTGTCGGCTTGATTGGGAATGTCGGTCAAGCAAATTATGCAGCTTCTAAAGCTGGGCTTATTGGTTTCACTAAATCTGTAGCACGTGAGGTAGCAGCTCGTAATGTACGAGTAAATGCTATTGCACCAGGCATGATTGAGTCAGATATGACCGATGTTTTGTCTGATAAAGTAAAAGAAACTACACTAGCTCAGATTCCAATGAAGCGTTTTGGTAATACCAGTGAAGTGGCAGAAGTAGCGACCTTTCTAGCTCGTCAAGAGTATTTAACAGGACAAGTTATTGCTATTGATGGTGGCTTAGCCATGTAACGATAAATTAAGTTGGACAAAAATAGAAGGTTTTGAAGAGATATTTTTCTTAGCTATAAATCAGAATAAAGGAGTTCGATATGAAACTAAATCGAGTTGTTGTAACAGGATACGGACTGACTTCACCGATCGGGAATACACCTGAGGAGTTTTGGAATAGTCTTGTAAACGGCAAGATTGGAATTGGTCCAATCACGAAGTTTGACAATAGTGATTTTGCTGTTCACAATGCAGCAGAAGTTCAAGACTTTCCTTTTGATAAATATTTTATCAAAAAAGATACCAATCGTTTTGATAACTATTCTCTTTATGCACTTTATGCCGCACAGGAAGCTGTAAATAACGCAAAGTTAGATGTTGAAAGCATCAATCATGACCGTTTTGGTGTTATTGTCGCATCAGGTATTGGTGGCATTAAAGAAATTGAGGATCAGGTTCTTCGCTTGCACGAAAAAGGTCCAAGACGTGTCAAACCAATGACACTACCAAAAGCTTTGCCGAATATGGCAGCTGGGAATGTCGCTATGCGCTTTGGCGCAAATGGAGTTTGTAAATCCATTAATACAGCATGTGCTTCATCAAATGACGCTATCGGAGATGCTTTTCGCTCTATAAAATTTGGTTTTCAAGATGTTATGCTCGTTGGTGGGGCTGAAGCATCTATTACACCATTTGCTATCGCTGGTTTCCAAGCTTTGACGGCTTTATCTACAACTGAAGATCCAGTTCGTGCTTCTATTCCATTCGACAAAGATCGGAATGGATTTGTTATGGGTGAAGGTTCTGGGATGCTGGTTCTAGAAAATTTGGAACACGCTGAAAAACGTGGAGCAACGATTTTAGCAGAAATTGTTGGTTATGGTAATACTTGTGATGCTTATCATATGACCTCCCCACATCCAGAAGGAGCTGGTGCGATTAAGGCGATGAAAATGGCACTTGAGGAAGCTGAAATTTACCCTTCAGACATTGCTTATGTGAATGCTCATGGAACTTCTACACAAGCTAATGAAAAAGGTGAAAGCCAGGCAATTGTCGCTGCTTTAGGAAAAGAAGTACCAGTTTCTTCCACAAAGTCTTTTACAGGTCATTTACTTGGAGCAGCTGGAGCTGTTGAAGCTATTGCAACTATTGAAGCGATGCGTCATAGCTTTGTACCAATGACTGCGGGAACACAAGAACTCTCAGACTACATGGAGGCAAATGTTATCTATGGTCAAGGGAAAGAGTATGATATTCCTTATGCTATCTCAAACACTTTTGGTTTTGGTGGGCATAATGCGGTTCTTGCATTCAAGCGCTGGGAGGCTTAAATGAATATTAATGAAATCAAAGATTTGATGGCTCAATTTGACCAATCAAGTTTACGCGAATTTTCTTATAAAAATCAAAGCGATGAATTAACTTTCAGTAAAAATGAAGGACAAGTTGCGACACCATCTGCCAAAGTAGTTCCGCAAGTAGCGCCAATCCAGCCTTCGGTAGGTATCGCAAATACTCTTTCACAAACAGAAATGCTGGCTCCAGATACAACTGAAGAAACAATATCTGTAGCAAAGTCGGATGCAGCTGAAGGTGATGTTGTAGAAAGTCCTTTGGTTGGGGTAGCTTATTTAGCCGCTGGTCCGGATAAGCCACCGTTTGTATCAGTTGGTGATCAAGTGAAAAAAGGTCAGACCTTGATGATTATTGAGGCCATGAAAGTCATGAATGAAGTTCCGTCACCTAAAGACGGTCTAGTTACAGAAATTCTGGTTCAAAATGAAGAAATGGTTGAATTTGGGAAAGGGCTGGTACGCATTAAATGATTGATATCAATGCAATAAAAGAAGCGCTTCCTCACCGCTACCCGATGCTGTTGGTGGATCGCGTTTTGGAAGTCAGTGAAGATGAAATTGTCGCTCTTAAAAATGTGACAATTAATGAGCCTTTCTTTAACGGACATTTTCCTCAGTATCCTGTTATGCCTGGCGTTCTCATTATGGAAGCTTTGGCTCAGACTGCTGGTGTGCTGGAATTGTCTAAAGAAGAAAATAAAGGTAAGCTAGTCTTTTATGCTGGTATGGATAAGGTCAAGTTCAAGAGACAAGTTGTTCCAGGTGACCAGCTTATCATGACTGCTAAATTTGTCAAACGTCGTGGAACAATTGCTGTTGTGGAAGCTAAAGCAGAAGTTGACGGAAAGTTAGCAGCAAGTGGTACTTTAACTTTTGCACTCGGACAATAAAAGGAGATTTCACCATGTTTCGTAAGATTTTAATTGCCAACCGTGGGGAAATTGCGGTACGAATTATTCGAGCGGCCAGAGAATTAGGAATTACGACAGTAGCAGTTTATTCAAAAGCTGATAAAGAAGCTCTCCATACCTTACTGGCAGATGAAGCAGTTTGTATTGGTCCAGCAAAGTCTACAGAATCTTACCTCAATATGAATGCAGTATTGTCAGCAGCTGTTTTAACAGGCTCTGAAGCAATTCATCCGGGTTTTGGCTTTTTGAGTGAAAATTCTAAGTTTGCGACCATGTGCGAGGAAGTTGGCATTAAATTTATTGGTCCGTCGGGAGCGGTAATGGATTTAATGGGTGATAAAATCAATGCGCGTGCTCAGATGATTAAGGCGAATGTGCCTGTAATCCCAGGTTCTGATGGTGAAGTTCATACGTCAGACGAAGCACTTGCGATTGCAGAAAAAATCGGCTATCCAGTCATGCTCAAAGCTTCCGCTGGCGGTGGTGGCAAAGGTATTCGGAAAGTTGAAAAGGCAGAAGATTTAGCAGCTGCCTTTGAATCGGCTTCTAGTGAAGCCAAAGCAGCTTTCGGAAATGGTGCTATGTACATGGAACGGGTTATTTACCCAGCTCGGCATATTGAAGTTCAAATTTTGGCTGACCAACATGGTCATGTCGTTCACTTAGGTGAACGCGATTGCTCGCTTCAAAGAAATAATCAAAAAGTGTTGGAAGAAAGCCCGTCGGTTGCAATTGGTAAGACCCTTCGTTGTCAAATTGGTGAAGCTGCTGTACGAGCTGCTCAATCTGTTGGCTATGAAAATGCAGGGACGATTGAATTTTTGTTTGACGAAGGAAAAAGAGAATTTTATTTCATGGAAATGAACACTCGTGTTCAAGTTGAACATCCGATAACAGAATTTGTAACAGGGATCGATATTGTTAAGGAACAGATAAAAATCGCTGCGGGGCAAGAGCTAGCTTTTGGTCAAGAAGATATACATATAACGGGACACGCTATTGAATGTCGAATCAATGCTGAAAACCCTGCCTTCAACTTTGCACCAAGTCCAGGAAAGATTTCCAATCTTTATTTGCCAAGTGGTGGTGTGGGGCTGCGTGTAGATTCAGCAGTTTATCCAGGTTATACGATTCCACCTTATTATGATAGTATGATTGCCAAAATTATTGTGCATGGTGAAAATCGTTTTGATGCACTAATGAAGATGCAACGCGCACTCTATGAATTAGAAATTGATGGTGTGGTGACAAATACTCGCTTTCAAATGGATTTGATTGCTAATCCAAATGTTATTGCTGGAGATTATGATACAGCTTTTCTTATGGAGAAATTTTTACCAGCTTATCAAGATAAAAAATAAAGGAGTAAGTAGAATTCATGGCTTTGTTTTCAAAAAAGGATAAATATATTCGCATCAATCCAAATCGTTCTAATCGCGAAACGCCTCAATCAAAGCCTGAGTTTCCCGATGAATTATTTTCAAAGTGCCCAGGTTGTAAACATATCATTTACCAAAAAGATTTAGGAAGTGAACGTATTTGTCCACAGTGTGGTTATACGTTTCGTATTTCAGCTTTTGAACGTCTCAATCTGACCGTAGATGCCAATAGCTTCGAGGAATTGTTTACAGGGATTGAAACGAAGGATCCTCTGAATTTTCCGAATTATCGTGAGAAATTGAAAAAGATTCGCGAAAAAACAGACTTGGATGAAGCAGTGCTCACAGGAATTGCTACAATTGATGGACAAAAGACGGCTTTGGGAATTATGGATTCAAACTTTATCATGGCTTCTATGGGAACAGTTGTTGGAGAGAAAATTACCCGCCTTTTTGAATATGCAACAGAACACCAGTTGCCAGTTACGCTGTTCACAGCTTCTGGTGGCGCTCGTATGCAAGAAGGAATTATGAGTTTAATGCAAATGGCTAAAGTGTCCGCAGCAGTGAGACGACATTCCAATGTTGGCTTGTTTTATTTGACAGTTTTAACTGATCCAACAACAGGTGGAGTGACGGCTTCATTTGCCATGGAGGGAGACATTATCTTGGCTGAAACGCAAGCGTTAGTTGGTTTTGCAGGTCGTCGAGTGATTGAAACCACTGTCCGCGAAAAATTGCCAGACGATTTTCAAAAAGCAGAATTTCTGCTTGAGCATGGTTTTGTTGATGCCATTGTCAAGCGCTTGGAATTGCGTTCCACCATTGCTAGACTGCTTGCTTTCCATGGAGGTAAACAATGACGAAGATTACTCGAATTATTAAAGAAGCACGAGATCAGGCGCGGTTGACAGCTTTGGATTTTGCACAAGGAATTTGTGAAGATTTTATTGAATTGCATGGAGATCGCTCTTTCCGAGATGACGGAGCGGTAATTGGTGGTATTGGAACTCTGAATAGCCAGCCAATCACTATTGTAGGGATTCAAAAGGGACGGAACCTTCAGGATAATTTGCGCCGTAATTTTGGTCAGCCTCATCCAGAAGGGTATCGGAAGGCACTTCGTTTGATGAAGCAGGCAGAGAAATTTGCTCGTCCTATTGTGACCTTTATTAATACAGCTGGTGCTTATCCAGGGGTTGGGGCTGAAGAGCGCGGCCAAGGAGAAGCGATTGCGCGTAATTTGCTCGAAATGAGTGATTTAAAGGTGCCAATTATCGCTATTATTATCGGTGAGGGCGGATCTGGTGGTGCGCTCGCTTTAGCGGTCGCAGATAGAGTGTGGATGCTCGAAAATTCGATTTATGCCGTTCTCAGCCCAGAAGGTTTTGCTTCCATTTTATGGAAAGACGGCAGTCGTGCTATGGAAGCAGCGGAACTCATGAAAATCACCTCTCATGAACTTCTTGAGATGAAAGTAGTAGATAAAGTCATTGCTGAGACAGGGCTTAGAAATCAAGATTTACTGAATGCTGTGAAGCAGGAAATTGTAGAAGAACTTACTCATTTATCTAAGCAACCGGTTGAAGAATTGTTAGAAAATCGCTATCAACGATTTAGAAAATACTAATAAAATAGAGCAGAAGATAGTTTTCTACACTGCTCTTTTTATTTTTGCAAATCAGTTTTTTCGCTTTATTTTTTGATATAATAGGTAATAGACAAAAGGAGAAGAGATGTTTATTATTGATTTTATCTTGCATATTGACGAGCATATTTACAATATTGCCAATGCAGTAGGTGGCTGGACTTATCTGATTTTATTTTTGGTGATTTTTATTGAAACAGCTGCTGTTGTATTTCCGTTTTTGCCGGGAGACAGCTTACTTTTTGCCGCCGGTGCCTTATCAGCCAATCCAGAAATGCATTTTAATGTTCTGCTTTTTATGCTCCTATTTTTCGTTGGGGCTTTTGTTGGTGATACCTGTAATTTTTTTATTGGCAGAACCTTGGGCTATCGTTTTGTACATTATAAATTTTTCAGCAAGTTGATAAAAGAAGAGAATATCAAAGAAGCAGAGGTATATTTTGAAAAACATGGCTCCTCTTCCATTATTTTAGGACGTTATATTCCCATTATTCGTACCTTTGTGCCTTTTGTAGCAGGCATTAGTCAATTCCCTATTCATTCTTTTCTGAAACGAACTTTCCTTGCTGCCTTATCTTGGTCTTTGATTGCGACAGGGGCGGGTTATCTTTTTGGGAATATTCCCTTTGTGAAAACTCATTTTTCAGCTATTATTTTTGGAATTGTCATTGTTACCTTACTTCCAACTGTGATAAGTGTTATTCGCAGTGCAATGATTAAAAAGCGAAACAATCAAATGAAGAGATAAGAAAACTCTGAGATGATTTGAAAATCTCAGAGTTTTTATGTTACTTCGGTGCGATGACATCTACACCACCCATGTATGACCGTAGCACTTCTGGAATCGTAACAGAACCATCTTCATTTTGATAATTTTCAAGAATAGCTGCAACGGTACGACCAACTGCAAGACCAGAACCATTCAAAGTATGTAGAAGTTTAACTTTGCCGTCTGCTTCGTCACGGTAGCGGATTTGAGCCCGGCGAGCTTGGAAATCTTCAGTATTAGAACAGCTGGAGATTTCACGGTAGGTGTTTTGAGCAGGAATCCAAACTTCCAAGTCGTAGGTCTTAGCAGCAGAGAACCCCATATCTCCCGTAGAAAGAGCTACAACACGGTAAGGCAGATTTAGCTTTTGCAGGATGTTTTCAGCGTTTGCAGTCATCTTTTCCAGCTCTTCATAAGATTCTTCTGGCTTGGCAAATTTAACCATTTCCACTTTGTGGAATTGGTGCAGACGAATCAGACCTCGCGTGTCACGACCGGCAGAACCAGCTTCGGAACGGAAAGACGGACTCATAGCTGTGAAGTAGATTGGCAAGTCTTTCCCGTCTAGAATTTCGTCTCGGTAGTAATTTGTCAAAGGAACTTCAGCAGTTGGAATGAGAACATAATTAGTGTCGCACAATTCAAAAGTATCTTCTTTGAATTTTGGATATTGACCTGTTCCAAACATTGAATCATGATTAACCATGTAAGGGGGGATGACCTCTGTGTAGCCCTCTTTTTGATGCTCGTCTAACATGAAATTGTAGATAGCACGTTCTAAACGAGCGCCAAGTCCCTTGTAGAAGAGGAAGCGAGCGCCAGCGACTTTTGCTCCGCGTTCCCAGTCTAGAATATCAAGATTTTCTCCAAGATCCCAGTGAGCTTTTACTTCAAAATCAAATACACGTGGTGTCCCCCAACGGCGGACTTCTACATTATCATCTTCATCAGCGCCTACTGGTACACTATCGTGAGGAATATTTGGTAATGTGGTTGTAAATTCAGTTAATGTAACGTCAATTTCTGCTAATTCTGCGTCTAATGCTTTCACTTTGGCAGATAATTTTTGCATGGCAGCAATTTTATCATCAGCATTTTCTTTATTACGTTTTGCTTGGGCAATTTCTGCTGACACCGTATTTCGTTCTGCTTTTAAATTTTCGACTTTAACCAAGAGTTCACGGCGTTTGCTATCAAACTCTTTCATTTTATCAAGTGTTACAGCATCAACGCCACGAGTTGCTAGTTTTTGTGCAGTAGTATCAAAATCTGTGCGAATGCGTTTAATATCTAACATAAGACCTCCTAGAATAAAAGTGCACCTGTGAAACTGTTGGAGTGGCAGGGCCACGGTTCCATCCAACTTCACATAAGTGCACTTGATTATTTATGAAATTAGTATTACGGTAGAATTTCAAGCTAGCTCTCTATCTGCTCACAGCTGCCGCAGACTTTCTGAAAGAGATACTAGATTTACTTATCCGTTTCTTACGATTATACAAAAATTCTTATTTTTTTGCAAATAGATTTTTAAAAAATTGACCAATTGTTTGAATCAGTGTTGGTAGTTTAACGACTTTGTCATTACCGATATGATTTCGGGCATGTTTCAAAATAGTCCCAGCATCTTTTGAGGCAAAGAGGAATTTACCTTTGTCGGTAAAAACTTCAAAATGACGACTAATTCGTTTGCCCGAAACATTAGCGCCAATTTGATTGATAGTATCCCAAGGGATTTGGATGTAATCTTCAACATTGGCATCCGCATAAAATTCAAGTGCTTTATCTCCAATTAAAAATTTACCAACTTTTCCTCCAATTCCCAGATAAGAAGTTCCGGTTGTTTGAAAATCAATTTTTGTATTTTGTGATTGTGCCATCTTTCCCTCTTTTTCTTAAATCTTTCCTTTTCATTATACCATATTTGCATTGAAAAATTTTTATTTTCTTCTTTGAAAGGTATCTTTGATTGCCAAATTTTAAAAATTTAACAGTAAAAAAAGAAGGCTTCTGCCTTCTTTTCATTTTACATCAAACCAATAACCTTGGCGATAATACCAACGATGAATAATCCGATGATGATAGTGATTGGTGAAACTTTCTTCTTAAGCAACCACATGCAAAGGAAAGTAAGGAGAAGTCCCATCAAACCAGGAATCAATGAATTCAATTGACCTTGTAGCGTGTTTGCTCTTTCAGGAGTTAAGCTAAGTCCATTTGCGACATCGCCTAAGATTTTTTGAAGCTGTTCACCACTTACAGCACCTTTAGGGAAATTGATGTAAGCTCCTTCTGAGAGTTTTGTTGAAGGAAGTTGAAGTGCAAAGCTAACATTTACCCAGCGTTCAACAAGCACAGCAAGGATGAACATACCGAGAATAGAAGCTCCTTTAGTGATATCTTGAAGGATACCGCCTGACATATCTTTAGTAATTTCAGAACCAGCTTTGTAACCGAGTTCTTGAGTGTACCACAAGAAGGCCATACGGATAAGATTCCAAAGAACGAAGAAGAGGATTGGTCCTATGATGTTCCCTGTTGAAGCAAGAGAGGCACCAAGAGCACCAAGGATAGGACGAACTGTGAACCAGAATACAGGGTCACCGATACCAGCAAGAGGCCCCATCATACCGATTTTAACCCCTTGAATGGCAGCATCATCAATTTCAACACCATTTGCTTTTTCTTCTTCCAAAGCAAGTGTAACCCCGATGATAGGTGCAGCTACGTATGGGTGAGTGTTAAAGAATTCCAAGTGACGTTCAAGAGCAGCAGCTTGGTCTTCTTTGTTAGTGTAGAGTTTTTTGATAGCCGGAATTAACGCATAAGCCCAACCTAAGTTTTGCATCCGTTCATAGTTCCAAGAACCTTGCAAGAAAGTTGAACGCCACCAAATTTTTTGACGATCTGATTTTGATAATTGAATTTTTTCTGTCATGATATTAGTAGCTCCTTTCTTAGTAGTCTTCTAAAATATCACCAATTGGGTCATTTGATGTAGCAGAACTTCCTCCGCCACCATTGCCACCTTTTTTAGAAAGGTTAAGGTAGATAAGAGCGATTGCAACACCGATTGTACCAAGAGCGATAAGAGTTAATTGGCTAACAGCTGCAAGTGCAAAACCGATAGCAAAGAATGGCCATACTTCGCGAGTTGCCATCATATTGATAACCATAGCATAACCAACGGCAACGACCATACCACCACCGATAGCCATACCATCTGACAACCATGCAGGCATTGCAGAAAGTAAGTTTTGTACTGATTCAGCTGGGATAGCAAGAAGAAGCGCAGCAGGAATAGCGATACGCAAACCTTGAAGGACAAGAGCAAACAAGTGAGCACGTTCTACGCTTGCGATATCACCTTTTTTAGCAGCGGCATCAGCACCATGAACAAGGGCAACTGAGATAGTACGAACGATCATTGTAAGGAAAAGACCAGCAACAGCAAGTGGGATAGCAACAGCAGTTGCGACAGCAACACCTTTGTTTGTAAAGTCTCCACCTTGTACCATAATAATAGCGGCAGCAACAGATGCAAGAGCAGCATCAGGCGCAACAGCAGCGCCAATATTTGCCCAACCAAGAGCGATCATTTGTAGTGAACCACCAAGCATTACACCTGCTTCCAAGTGTCCTGTTACAAGACCGATAAGTGTACATGCAACAAGTGGTTGGTGGAATTGAAATTGGTCTAAGATTCCTTCAAGTCCAGCAAGAAAGGCAACGAAGACCACTAAAATCATAGAAATAATTGACATATTCTAAATCCTTTCTATTATTGAACGTTGGCTTTATTAATTAAGTCAAACAAATCTTTTTTAGAGTCGTTTGGTACTTTACGTACGTCAAATTCGACTCCTAGGTCACGCAATTTTTCAAAGGTTGCAACGTCATCTTTATCCATTGACAAGACGTTATTGACCATTGTTTTACCCGTTGAGTGAGCCATTGAGCCAACATTAAGTGTTTTGATATCGACACCGCCTTCAACCGCACGGAGTGCATCTTGAGGAGTTTCAAAAAGAATCAATGCATGTGTGTTACCAAAACGAGGATCTTTTGCTACTGCAATCAATTTGTCGATTGGGACAACATTTGCTTTGACATTACCAGGTGCAGCTTGCTTGATCAGCTCCTTACGAAGCTTATCTTGCGCTACTGAGTCAGAAGCAACGATGATACGATCTGCTTTAGAATCTGGTGTCCAAGCAGTCGCAACTTGACCATGCAGAAGACGTGTATCGATACGTGCAAGATTGATTTTTAACTTGCCATCGCCAATAACAGTTCCTTCTGGAATAGTAGCCTGAGCAGTCGGTGCAGTCGGCGCACTTGCTACTTCAGCTACAGGATTTAGTTCTTCAGGAAGAGCTTTTACTCCTTCCTTGGCTTCTTTGATGATGTTTGCGACAACAGTGTCAACGCCAGCATTGGCATCCATCATTCGTTCTGTATAAGCTTGAATCAACATTGGCAGATTCAAACCTGTAATGATCGCGAACTTACGGTCAGGATTTTCACCCATTACGCGGCTAGCTTGGTTAAATGGAGAACCACTCCAAAGGTCAGCCAAAACTAGAACTTCATCGTTCGCGTCAAAAGCAGCCACAGCATCATTGAACTTAGCATACAAATCATCAGGACCTTCGTTTGGCATAAAAGTTACAACTTGAACTTTTTCTTGCTCACCAAAAATCATAGAACCTGATTGATGAATACCAGCAGCAAATTCACCATGGCTTGCAATAATGATTCCGATACTCATTATTGTCTTTCCTCCTTATAAAATGTTTGACTTAAGTTTAAGAAAAATTTAAGACTATTTAAGTATAAAACGTTTTCATGAAAAATGCAATAGTTTAAGCTAAAAAAAGTCAAATTCTTTCATATTTTTGACAGATTGTAAACAGATAAGGCTAGTCATTTAAACAATATATTAACCTTGAAAAACGTTTACAAAAAATTATGAAAGTATGAAAAATATTCTTTCTTTTCTTGGAAAACATCGAATAGAAAAAGAAAACTCAATAAATAATTTAGAGAAATGTTAAATCCAAAAAGCTAAATTCATCATATAAAATTTATAGCATAAAACTGAATCCACTTTACTACATGATTTTGTAACAAACTACTAAAAAGAATCGGGCAGAAGACCTGTCCAACTCTAAGCATTGTTATAAAAATAGTTTCAATAATTGATGAGCCACTCCATCTTGATCATTGGTCAGTGGTAGTTGTTCATCTGCATAGGGAAGAAGTGTTTGACTAGCGTTTTTCATAGCATAGCCTGTACCGGCAAATGCTAACATCTCTGTATCATTGTGCTCGTCTCCAAAAGCAATTAAATCTTTTCGATCTACGTTCAGAATATCTAATAAATATTTTAAAGCAAAGGCTTTGTTTACGCCCTTTGGAGTGCATTCAAGGATATTTAGCGGTCCTCCCCAAGTGTTGATAGAGAGCTGCTGTTGATAAAATTGATTCAATTCATCAGCTAAGGCATATTTATCAGTAGCGTGTGTTTGCAAGAGGATACAATTGGGATTTTTAGTCACTAAGTCAGGGATGAATTGATTTTCAGGTCGAAAGGATTCCACACCGAACAATTTTGGATCGGCAATTGCTTCATTTGGTGTTGTAATATAAAATTTCTTTCGGTACTCACCAGCGATGAAGTCCGCTTTAATTTCTTGTTTCCGTTTGACAATATCCAATAGATATTCTTTGTCTAAGGTGATGCATCTTTCTTGTTGCCATTTTTTCTCAGGAATATGAGTCAAAGAACCATTGAAATTAATCATTGGCGTATGTAACTCCAACTCTTTGTAAAATTCTCGTGCCATCCGATAAGGTCGTCCTGTTGTGATAACAACATGGTGGCCTTTTTTAGAAATTTTTTTAATGGTTTCTTTTGTAAATTCAGAAAGTTTGCTGTCAGAATTGAGCAAAGTTCCGTCTAAATCTACTGCAATTACTTTTTTTGTCATAATTTACTCTTTCATTTGTGCTGTTTTCTATTATAGCAGATTTTAAGATGAAAGTGCATAATTTGTGATATAATGTTTTCTTATATAATGAAGGAGGACATCGAGTATGCGTAAAACAATTATCATTCATATTTTCTTTGCAATCATTTCTGCTATCGTTTATGTCGAAGGAATTTTAACGAAGGGGCCGGATTTGATCTGGAATATGTTTTTAGCTTTGATTGCCTATGATACAGCTTTTCTAGCCATTCAGTTTAAAAAGAAATGGTTTTTCCTACCTGTCATTCTTCTTTGGCTAGCACTTTACCCCAATACGTTCTATATGATTACGGACCTGGTACACATGCACTGGGTGAGTGATACCTTGTGGAATCGAGAAAGCTTACATCTTTTTATGGCATTTGTTCCAAGTATTTTCTTTGGAGTTTTATGTGGAATTGAGAGCTGGAACATGATTGTACATTATTTAAAGTTGAATTGGTGGATAGAGTATTTAGCTATTGGAGCGGTGTCGTTTTTATCTAGTTTAGCCATTTATATAGGTCGTTATGATCGACTTAATTCTTGGGATTTAGTTAGCCATCCTACACTAGTTTTTGAGCGTCTGGCAGCGTCTTTGCAGCGGGAGAGTCTGCTGTTCATTTTAGGGTTTACCTTTATTCAAATCATGTCCTTGGTCTTTTTGAGTAAAAATCAGTCTAAATAAAGATTTTATATGAAAATTACTGTGATAATTTGTTTATTTTTTTAAAAATCGTTGAAATTATGAATGTTTTGTGTTATTATATCTACTATCGTTCGTAAATTTTAAGGAGATTTAAAAATGGACAAGTTTTTTAAACTAAAAGAAAATGGTACAACTGTTCGTACAGAAGTTCTTGCTGGTTTAACCACTTTCTTTGCAATGAGTTACATTCTCTTTGTCAATCCTGAGATGCTCAGTCAAACAGGGATGCCAGCTCAAGGTGTTTTTTTGGCGACAATCATTGGGACTGTTGCTGGAACGCTGATGATGGCTTTGTATGCCAATATTCCTTATGCCCAGGCTCCTGGTATGGGATTGAATGCTTTCTTTACTTATACCGTTGTTTTTGCGCTTGGTTATACTTGGCAAGAAGCGTTGGCGATGGTTTTTCTTTGCGGGATTATCAGCATTGTTGTTACGCTAACCAAAGTTCGTACAATTATTATTCATGCAATTCCAGAAAGTTTAAAATATGCTATTTCTGGTGGGATTGGGATTTTTCTAGCTTACATTGGAGTTAAAAAAGCTGGACTTTTGAAATTCTCAATTGATCCGGGAACTTATAGCGTTACAGGAAAAGGTGCTGATAAGGCACAAGCAGCTATTACAGCCAATGGAATGGCAACACCGGGCTTGGTAGATTTTAACAACCCAGCTGTTCTTGTAGCTTTGTTTGGAATTTTCATCACCATTTTCTTTGTCTTGAAACGTGTGCGTGGAGGTATTGTGTTATCTATTGCGGCAACCACAATCGTAGCCATTTTGGTGGGAGTTGTAGATCTTTCAAAAATCAATTTTGCTTCCAATAATATCAGTGCTGCTGTTCAGGATTTGGAAAAGATTTTTGGTGCAGCTTTAGGCAAAAACGGTTTGTTAGCTTTATTTGCAAAACCTTCTCGTATCCCAGAAGTGCTTCTTGCTATTTTGGCCTTTTCATTAACAGATATTTTTGATAACATTGGAACGTTGATTAGTACAGGGCGCAAAGCGGGCATCTTTAACATTGCAGATGAAGAAGCTGCTAAAGATTCGTCTGGCCTTCAAACTAAAATGGATAAGGCATTATTCTCAGACATGGTTGGGACAACTATTGGTGCGATTGCAGGGACTTCAAATGTTACGACTTATGTAGAAAGTGCAGCTGGAATTGAAGCGGGCGGTCGTACTGGCTTGACAGCGCTTGTCGTTGCAGCTTTGTTTGCTGTGTCAAGTTTCTTTAGTCCACTTCTTGCTATTGTACCAACAGTAGCGGTAGCACCTATTCTTATCATTGTGGGAATGATGATGCTCTCTAGCATGAAAGATATTGAATGGGACGATTTATCAGAAGCAGTACCAGCATTCTTTACATCCGTTTTCATGGGCTTTACTTACAGTATTACTCATGGTATTGCTGCAGGTTTCATCATGTATGCTTTTGTGAAAATCATCAAGGGTGAAGCTAAGGAAGTTCATCCCATTATCTGGGTGTTGGATGTCTTATTTATCCTAAACTTTATCAGTTTAGCTCTGGCTTAATGATTGAAAAAAATGAGGTTGGAACGAAAGTTCCTAGCTTCAAGCACACTGTTGAATAAATCACGAATACAGCAGTTGATTGCTCAAAGCACAGCTTTGAGAGGCGAATAGGGATTGCGAAGCAAGTCTCAAGAATAGTTGCTTTTCAAACTCAGAAGAGTCCTTTTAACAAAAACTCTGTTTTCTTTATGCATTACCTCAATAGTCTCTCAGACTGTTGAGCATCTTTGTGGGAGTGAGACTACGAACTAAAAATTTTCAAAATGAGTTCTGTCCCACTCCTTTTTCTTTTGTCAAATTTTAGCAGAAAACGAAAAATTTTGATATAATAGTAAAATGTTTAGTCATAATGAAAATGAGTTAATGGCGTGGGGTGAGAAATTAGGCGCTTTACTCCAAAAACAAGATGTTTTGATTTTAACAGGTGATCTAGGAGCTGGAAAAACAACCTTTACCAAAGGATTAGCACGCGGGCTAGATATCAAACAAATGATTAAAAGTCCGACCTACACGATTGTTCGGGAATATGATGGCCGCCTTCCACTCTATCATTTGGATGTGTATCGCATTGGGGAAGATCCAGATTCGATTGATTTAGATGACTTTCTCTTTGGTGAAGGGGTGACAGTCATTGAATGGGGTGAATTATTGGAAGATAGTTTACCAAGCGATTATCTCAAATTGACGATTCTAAGAAAAAATGATGGTCGAGAATTGATCTTTGACGCAAAAGGTCATCGAGCTGAGAATTTACTTGAGGAACTTTTCAATGGCTGAGTTAGAATTGCTGATAAGAGAAGCAGAGATTCAGGATGCTGTACATTTGATTGATTTTCTTAATCAGGTTGGGCAAGAGTCAGATTACATGACATTAGATGACGCAGGTATTTTGATGACAGAGGAGCAGATGAGCTCTTTCATTGAACATCAGGCCGCGTCAGATAATCAGATTTATCTAATTGCACTATTAGATAATGAAATTACTGGTCTTGTGAGTATCACAGCTGATTTTCATGAGCGGATTCGGCATATTGGGCAGATCTTTATCGTGGTTAAAAGAGCATTTTGGAATCAAGGCATAGGAAAGTTTCTTTTAGAAGAGGCGATAAATTGGGCAGAGAATTCTGGAGTGATTCGGCGATTAGAATTGACTGTACAAGCAAGAAATGAACGTGCTGTTCATTTGTATCAGGCATTTGGGTTTGAGATTGAGGGCGTTCAAAAAAGAGGGGCCTATCTTACAGAAGGGGAATTTCTTGATGTTTATCTAATGGGAAAACTGATAGACTAGAATAAATATGTTTAAAAAAATTATCTTAATGTTTTTGAGCTTGTGCCTTGTAACTATCGCGGGGCTCGGCGTTTATGGATTTACTATTTATAACCAATCAACAGATGCTTTGTCTAAGACTTATAAAAGCTTTGGGAAAGAAACAAATGTGATTGCCGCTACCAAACCTTTGACCTTGCTTTTGATGGGGGTAGATACAGGTAGTGGATCACGCTCAGATCGGTGGGCTGGAAATAGTGATTCCATGATTCTCGTAACAGTTAATCCTAAGACAAAAAAAACGACAATGATGAGTTTGGAAAGGGATATTCTTACCAAAATTAAAACCGCTGATGGGACAACGCAAGCAAAACTTAATGCAGCTTATGCTAATGGTGGTGCCGAACTAGCGATTTCAACGATTCAAAAAATGATGAATATTCACATTGATCGTTATGTTCTGATCAATATGAAAGGTCTGGTACAATTAGTTGATGCTGTTGGAGGCATTACGGTCAATAACACCCTTGGTTTTCCTATCTCGATTGAAGAAAACGAGCCAGAATACAAAGCAGTTGTTGAACCAGGGAAACAACATATCAATGGTGATCAAGCACTGGTCTATTCGCGGATGCGTTATCAAGATCCGGAAGGGGATTATGGACGTCAAAAGCGCCAACGTGAGGTGATTCAAAAAGTAGTCCAAAAAGTATTGAGTTTAAATAGTGTTAGTCACTATCAAGCTATTTTAAAGGCTGTTAGCAATAATATGCAGACGAATGTTGAGTTGTCTTCTGGTAGTATTCCTCAATTATTAGGTTATCAAGATGCTTTCAAGAATATTAAAAGTAAGCAGTTAAAAGGCGAAGAAGCAACCCTAGCAGATGGTGGTTCTTATCAAATCGTCACATCAGAGCATTTATTGGAAATGCAAAATATTTTGAGAAAATCATTAGGTTTGGAAGAAGTGACTAAATTGGAAACAAATGCTGTTGTATATGAAGAACTGTATGGCAACGCTGTTCCTAGTTCTAGTCAATCAGGGAGTGGTATAGTAAATGGTGTGGCCGATTCATCAGCCTACTCAAACAGTTCGTATGGGGCAGATCCAAATGGACAGTATTATGTGCAGTAATAAAAAGGAATTTAGCCAAATGCTAAATTCCTTTTTATATCTATTTTTTGTGAGCATTCCAGGTATCTTGTATTTGCTGAAGACGTGCAGTAGCTTCTTGTTCAAAGAGTTTAAATTGGTAAGTCAAATCCTGTGAAATAGCTTCTAAATGGCTTTTTTGTGCTTGAATGATTTGTACATTTTTTTGAATGTTTTGAAGGTCCTGCTGTATACTATTTATAGAATCATAGGTTTCAACAGCTTCATCCATGATTTTTTTTCTATTTTTAACAAGATAAAAACTGGCAGTAGCTGCACCTGTGAATAACAATAAATTGCTAAATTTCATAGTTTCTCCTTAGGCATTTGAAATTTTTTCGGCTAAAGCTGCCAATGCAGGGAAGTCGGGTTCGTGAGCAACAAAGGTTACGTTCAAATCATCATCTTCAGTATAACGTGGCGCTAAGTGGACATGTGTATGAAAGACAGTCTGACCAGCGATTTCTTCGTTATTATTGATGATATTCATTCCTTTTGCGTCAGTCGCCTTCATCACTTTACGAGCAATAGTTGGTATGCATGCAAAGAGTTGGCCGGCTGCTTCCCCGTCCATTTCAAGCATATTACGAAAATGTTCTTTTGGTACAACTAAGGTGTGCCCAGGAGTAACTTGTGAAATATCTAAAAATGCCAAGACTTGCTCATCCTCGTAAACTTTAGAAGATGGAATTTCTCCTGCAATAATCTTACAAAAAATGCAATCTTCCATCAAAATTTACCTCCACTTTGCTAGATTTTGTTATAATATAAGAACATTATACCAGAATTTGGAGAAAATATGTTAGAAATAAAAGGGCTTACAGGAGGCTATGTGAATATTCCTGTTTTAAAAGATGTTAGTTTTACAGTAGGAAATAGCGAACTAGTAGGGTTGATTGGCTTGAATGGTGCGGGTAAATCTACAACAATCAATGAAATTATTGGACTTTTAACTCCTTATAAAGGGGAAATTTTAATTGACGGCGCTAAACTGCAAGACAATCCCATGGCTTATCGTAAGAAAATTGGATTTATTCCAGAGACCCCTAGTTTATATGAGGAATTGACTTTAAGAGAGCACATTGAAACAGTTGCTATGGCTTATGATGTCGATCAAGAGGTAGCTTTTGCGCGCGTGGAGCAATTATTGACCAAGTTTCGCTTGCAAGAAAAATTGGATTGGTTCCCCGTTCACTTTTCAAAGGGAATGAAGCAAAAAGTCATGATTATTTGCGCCTTTGTAGTTGATCCGAGTCTCTTTATCGTGGATGAGCCATTTTTGGGACTCGATCCAGTAGCGATTGCTGATTTGATAGAGCTTTTGAAAGATGAAAAGACAAAAGGCAAGTCTATCCTGATGAGTACGCATGTGTTGGACTCAGCAGAAAGAATGTGTGATTCATTCGTGATTTTGCACAAGGGGGAAATCCGAGCGAAAGGTAACTTATCAGAGTTGCAATCAGAATTTTCTATGCCAGAAGCTAGCCTGAATGAGATCTATCTGGCATTGACGGAAGAGGCAAGCCTATGAAAGAAGTGTTTCAAAAGCGCAAGCAAGTATTTCGCAATCAATGTTTGAAATATTCACGCTATGTTTTTAACGACCATTTTGTTCTATTTTTATTAGTTTTTATTGGCTTTTTAGCTGTTCAATATAGTCAACTGTTGCGAAATTTTCCTAAAAATCACCTGCCAATTATTCTTGCTTTAGCAGTTCTTTTGGTGTTCTTGTTGCCTTTGGGAAGAATTGCAACGTATATGGAAAAGCCAGATAGTCTATTTTTGTTGGTCAAAGAAGAAGAATTAAAAAGTTATTTACAAAAACAAATGTGTTCATCTTATTTATTATGGAGTGTATTTCAAACGGCTATTCTATTACTAGCAGCGCCACTCTTTTTGGCGCTAGGATTACCATTTTGGGGATGGTTTATTCTTGTATTTTTTATGTTAATAGCAAAATGGTTTCTATTTTTGAAAAAGAGCCAAAGATTTTATCAAGGTGTAGGCATAAATTGGAGCTATCTCATTGACTACGAAGAGAGACGAAAGCAGACAATCTTGCGTTTTTTTGCTCTCTTTACCAATGTAAAAGGAATCTCCAATAGCGTGAAACGCCGAGCCTATCTTGATAGTTTGACGAATATTTTGCCAAAAAGGCAATCAACCACCTGGCAGAATATGTTTTTACGCTCTTATTTGCGAAATGGTGATTTTCTGGCTTTGACCATGCGGTTGCTATTTCTATCTCTTTTAGGAATTGGCTTGCTCGGTCAATCTTGGATTGCGGCTGTTTTTGTGATACTGTTGAATTATCTTTTGCTATTTCAATTGACCGCTTTGTACAATGCTTTTGATTATCAATATTTGACATTCTTATTTCCTCTAGAAATCGGATTAAAGTTAAAGGGTGTGAGACAAGTGATTGTTCTTGTTGGTTACAGTGTGCTGTTAGTTGAAACAATTATGGCGTTGCTATTTTTCCAAGATAGAGTTGCACTGCTTTTCATGGTAGGAGTTACACTATTGCTTTATTTTTTCTATTTACCAGTTAAATTAAAAAGTTTGGTTGACTAAAGGAAGTAAAATTAGTAAAATAGATAGGAAACTTTTTACGGAGGGGAATCATGGACTTGGTTGATAATGAGCTAACTCTGACACCGATTGCAGGTAAAAGTGGAAAAGCCTACATGGGCACCTATCCAGATGGGGCGCGCGTTTTCGTCAAGATGAATACAACCCCAATCTTAGTAGGTTTAGCTAGAGAACAAATTGCACCACAGCTATTGTGGAGTCGTCGCATGGCAGATGGTAATGTCATGAGCGCGCAAGAGTGGCTGTCAGGAAAAATTTTGACACCGGATGAAATGGATAAAAAGCAAATTGTGAATATTTTGACAAGATTGCACCGTTCACGTCCGTTAATGACGCAATTACGCCGGCTAGGTTATGCTCTGGAAACTCCAGCAGATTTAGTTGAGTCTTGGTTAGATCGTGCGCCAATTGCACTTAGTCATAATCATTATTTGCGATCTGTTTTAAAAGATATGCACAGTAGTCTGCCACAATTTCGTGAGGATTATGCAACGATTGTACATGGCGATGTTCGACATAGCAATTGGGTTGAAACAGATAGCGGTTTGGTGTATTTGGTAGATTGGGATTCTGTGCGTTTGACAGATCGAATGTTTGATGTAGCCCATATGTTAAGCCACTATATTCCAGAAGTACGTTGGAAAGAATGGTTGACCTATTATGGCTATCGGTATAATGCAACCGTATTGAAGAAATTATACTGGTATGGTCAATATGCTTACTTGTGCCAGATTGCCAAGTACTATGAGAATGCAGACTTAGAAAATGTGAATCGGGAGATTTATGCACTACGTAACTTCCGTTCAAAATACGGAAGAAAGGTATTATGAGAGTCAGGAATCGTAAGGGAGCGACGGAATTACTAGAAGCGAATCCCCAGTATGTGATTTTAAATCCTACTGAAGCAAAAGGCAAGTGGCACGAGATTTTTGGAAATAATTACCCTATTCATGTTGAAGTAGGGAGTGGAAAAGGTGCATTTATTTCAGGAATGGCAAAAGCTCATCCAAAAATTAACTATATTGGAATCGATATTCAAAAATCTGTTTTGAGTTATGCTTTGGACAAGGTTTTAGCGACAGATGTTCCAAATATCAAACTTCTTTGGGTAGATGGTTCTGATTTGACTAACTATTTTGAAAATGGGGAGATTGATCGCTTGTACCTGAATTTTTCTGATCCTTGGCCCAAGAAACGTCATGAAAAGCGTCGTTTGACCTATAAATCTTTTCTAGATACCTTTAAGCGGATTTTACCAGATCATGGTGAAATTCACTTCAAAACAGATAATCGTGGTCTCTTTGAGTATAGCCTTGTTAGTTTTTCCCAATATGGTATGAAACTAAATGGCGTTTGGTTGGATTTACATGCGAGTGACTTTGAAGACAATGTGATGACAGAATACGAGCAAAAATTTGCTAATAAAGGCCAAGTCATTTATCGAGTCGAAGCAGCGTTTTAATGTAAAATAAATAATGAAAAAGGCCATGCGGTCTTTTTTGGTTTTCAGGAAAATAGTTTAAATAACGAAGTAGTAGCCGATATTTCAAGCAATAAAATGGTTTTGAGAAGTGTTCTCAAAACCATTCACGAGTACAAAAATAGTGACAGCATAACGATTCAAAATGTTACAGAAGATTGTGCTATCCATCAGAGGGCTTTTCCTTAACTTTAAAGTTAGCTATAATTTGTTACAATTGTCTGCCTTATGTTTGCTAAACAGTAAAGTTATCATTTTTTGAGTAGATATCTAAGGAATTTTATCTTAAAATAGTGGAACTTTTCTCATTTTCCGATTTTTTATTGTGTCCTATGAGATTTTTATTTATAATAATTCTAAATAAAAAAGAAAAGAGAAGTTTTAGGATGACAAATAATCAGGAGATTGATAAGAACTTTAGCGGTCGACTAAATATTTTACGGGCTGGAGTATTGGGGGCTAATGATGGTATTATTTCTATTGCGGGTGTCGTTATAGGAGTAGCAAGTGCAACGGAAAGTGTTTGGATTATATTTCTTTCAGGTTTAGCGGCAGTATTTGCAGGAGCTTTTTCCATGGCAGGTGGTGAATATGTATCTGTTTCAACCCAAAAGGATACGGAGAAGGCTGCAGTTGCCAGAGAACGAGTACTTTTAACAAAAAATCCAGAGATTGCTAGACAGTCACTTTATGCAGCTTATATCCAGAATGGCGAGTGTGAGACATCTGCCCAACTCTTGACCAATCGAGCTTTTTTGAAAAATCCGCTTAAGGCTTTGGTAGAAGAAAAATATGGACTTGAGGTGGAAGAATTTACAAATCCATGGCATGCAGCAATATCTAGTTTTATTGCTTTTGCAGTAGGAGCCATCTTTCCAATGTTAACCATAGTTTTCCTTCCTGCTAGCTATCGCATTCCAGCAACAGTCATTGTTGTTGCTTTAGCATTGTTAGGGACGGGATATACTAGCGCTAAATTAGGAAAAGCACCGATAAAAAATGCCATGATTCGAAATTTAGTCATTGGACTTTTGACCATGACAGTGACTTATCTTGTAGGTCAATTGTTTGTTATTTAAGTCCAAAATAAAAATTGTGTGGGGCGTGGTTTTAATGATAATTTCTTTTATTGAGTGTTATGGTGAATTTGCTTAAGAATGATTTGTTAGACACAATTATCAAATCAAATAAAATACAAGAATAAATTTTCTTGTATTTTCCTTTTTCTTATGCTATAATGTAGATAATGAATATGAAAGAGAGGCGAGGAAATATCTTCGCCTCTTATCTGTGAGGAGGTGTAGTCTTATCACAACGATTGTCAAATTAGTAAAAGAAGTTGTTGCACCAGTCGTTCAAGAGCCGTATGAATTAGTGGATATTGAGTACGGTAAAATGGGGAGCGACCATGTTCTTAGTATTTTTGTAGATAAGCCGGGAGGAATTACTGTTAATGATACGGCAGAATTGACGGACATCATCAGTCCACTTTTAGATATGATTAAGCCGGATCCCTTTCCTGAGCAGTATTTTCTTGAAGTAACTAGCCCAGGGTTGGAACGTCCGCTGAAAACGAAAGAACAACTAGCAGCTGCAGTTGGGGAATATATCCATGTTAGTCTGTATCAAGCACTTGATAAAAGTAAAGTCTTTGAGGGGACACTGCTTTCTTTCGAGGAAGATTATTTAACAATGGAATATATGGATAAGACTCGTAAGAAAGTTGTTCAAATTCCTTACCAGCTAGTATCCAAAGCAAGATTAGCAGTCAAATTTTAGCAAGAATATAATAAAGAAAGGATTGCTTTTGTTTCCACAAAAGCTGAAAAAACATGAGTAAAGAAATGCTAGAGGCCTTCCGTATTTTGGAAGAAGACAAAGGGATCAAAAAAGAAGATATTATCGAAGCGGTGACGGAGTCACTTCGTTCGGCTTATCGTCGTCGCTATGGTCAAGCAGATAGTGCAGCCATTGAATTCAACGAAAAAACAGGAGATTTTCGTGTTTATACCGTTCGTGAAGTGGTAGACGAAGTTTTTGATAGCCGTTTAGAAATCAGTTTAAAAGATGCTCTTGCTATTAGCTCGGCTTATGAACTTGGTGATAAAATAAAATTTGAAGAGGCACCAACTGAATTTGGACGGGTAGCAGCTCAGTCTGCTAAGCAAACAATTATGGAAAAAATGCGCAAGCAGACACGCGCAATCACTTACAATAAGTATAAAGAACATGAAAATGAAATCATGTCAGGAACAGTCGAGCGCTTTGACAATCGTTTTATCTATGTCAATCTAGGTAGCATTGAAGCACAGTTGTCGAAGCAAGACCAGATTCCTGGTGAAGTATTTGCTTCTCATGACCGCATCGAAGTCTTTGTCTATAAGGTAGAAGACAATCCTCGCGGTGTCAATGTCTTTGTCAGCCGTAGTCATCCAGAAATGATCAAGCGTTTAATGGAGCAGGAAATTTCAGAAGTTTATGACGGAACAGTTGAAATCATGAGTGTTTCTCGTGAAGCAGGTGATCGGACTAAGGTTGCTGTACGCAGTCACAATCCCAATGTAGATGCAATCGGTACAATTGTTGGTCGTGGTGGTGCAAATATTAAGAAAATTACCAGCAAATTTCATCCGGCTAAATATGATGCCAAATCTGGCCGTATGATTCCTGTAGAGGAAAATATTGATGTCATTGAGTGGGTGGCAGATCCTGCAGAATTTATCTACAATGCGATTGCTCCTGCAGAAGTCGATCAAGTTATCTTTGATAGTGAGGATAGCAAGCATGCTCTTGTTGTTGTACCAGATAATAAGCTATCACTTGCTATTGGGCGTCGAGGGCAAAATGTGCGCTTAGCAGCTCATTTGACAGGTTATAGAATTGATATCAAATCTGCAAGTGAATTTGAAGCTATGGAAGAAGCAGGTGAGCTTGGTGGATTTGCTGAAGAAGCAGATGAATTTGCAACAATTGAAAGTCCTGTGGAAACAGAATTTTTAGAAAGTGAAGTTGAAGCAGAAGACTAAGGAGGGGGAAATGGCAAAAACAAGAAAAATCCCTTTACGAAAATCAGTAGTTTCTAATGAAGTTATTGACAAGCGTGATTTGCTTCGGATTGTCAAAAATAAAGAAGGCCAAATTTTTATTGACCCGACAGGAAAGGCCAATGGACGAGGAGCTTATATCAAGCTTGATAATGAAGAAGCACTTAAAGCTAAGAAAAAGCGAGTTTTTAACCGTAGCTTCAATATGGAAGTCGAAGAAGCATTTTATGATGAGCTGATTGCTTACGTGGATCATAAGGTTAAAAGAAGAGAGTTAGGTCTTGAATAAACAAAAATTGGCCAATTTACTTGGATTAGCACAACGAGCCAATCGTATCATATCTGGTGAAGAATTGGTCGTTAGGGCAATACAAGACGGAAAAGCAAAACTGGTTTTTTTAGCCAATGATGCTGCTCCGAACTTGACAAAAAAAATTACTGATAAAAGTCATTACTATAAAGTAGAAGTATCAACCGTGTTTTCAACACTGGAATTAAGCACTGCTGTGGGCAAGTCTAGAAAAGTACTTGCTATCACTGATGCTGGATTTACAAAGAAAATGAGGTCTCTTATGGAATAGAAGAGGAGGACAAGATTTGTCTAAAGTAAGATTATACGAAATCGCGAAAGAACTGGGAAAAGAAAGTAAGGAAGTTGTGGCGCGTGCAAAAGAGCTTGGTATTGAGGTGAAAAGTCATGCCAGCAGCGTTGAAAATGAAGTGGCCGCGCGTATCACAGCCAGTTTTTCCCAAGTAGCAGCTCCTAAAAAAGAAACGAATCAAAAATCAGATCAACCTTTGGCTAAAGAGCAGCAGTCGGCTTCAGCAGCAAAAGAAGTAACAATGACTGAAAAAGTAATGCCTAAGCCAGCAGCGCCGACACAAAAGTCGGAAGTAGAAAGAAAAGCTGCACCAGCGAAGCCAAAAAGTCGTAATTTTAAGGCTGAGCGAGAAGCGAAAGCGAAAGAACAGGCAGAACGACGAAATAAACAGCGAGAAAATCGGCCACAAAAACAACAAAATGGTGAAAAGCGAAATCGAGAAGAGCGCAATCCGCGTAATAATCGAAACAACCAAAATCGAAATGACCGTGGGAATCGCAGCGAGAAACGCGACAATCGCGATCATCGCAATCAGGATAATCGTCGTCAAGAACAAAATCGTTCAAATATTGCAAATCAGAATCGCCCTCAAACAAATCAAGGACCACGCATTGATTTCAAGGCGCGTGCAGCGGCTCTGAAAGCAGAACAGAATGCCGAATATGCTCGCGGAAGTGAGGAGCGTTTCAAGCAAGCTCAAGCCGCAAAGGCAGCTCAACGTGAGCAGAAGAAACGGAAAGAACCGGTAGAAGAATTATTCAAAGCAGCAGCGCCTATCGTGGAGGCTACGAAGCCGGCTCCACAGTCTCAAGTTGCCCCTGAGGCGGTTCCAACTCCTGCAGTTGATACTCGTCGGAAAAAACAAGCTCGACCAGACAAGAAACGTGATGACTTTGATCGCGAAGAAGATGGTCCAAGAAAACAACAAAAGAATCGAAGCAGTCAAAATCAAGTGAGAAATCAAAAGAATAGTAATTGGAATCATAACAAAAAAAATAAAAAAGGCAAGAACAATCGGAATAACACTCCAACTCCAAAACCAGTTACAGAACGCAAGTTCCATGAATTGCCTAAAGAATTTGAATACACAGAAGGTATGACCGTTGCAGAAATTGCAAAACGGATTAAACGTGAACCAGCCGAAATTGTCAAGAAACTCTTTATGATGGGGGTTATGGCAACGCAGAATCAATCGTTGGACGGCGATACTATTGAACTTCTGATGGTAGATTATGGCATTGAAGCACATGCTAAAGTTGAAGTCGATAATGCAGATATCGAACGCTTCTTTGTGGATGAAGATTATCTTGATCCAGATGCTTTAGTAGAACGTCCGCCAGTTGTGACCATCATGGGACACGTTGACCATGGGAAAACAACACTTTTGGATACCTTGCGTAATTCTCGTGTTGCTACAGGTGAAGCAGGTGGGATTACACAACATATTGGTGCTTACCAGATTGAAGAAAATGGTAAGAAAATTACCTTCCTTGATACACCAGGGCATGCCGCTTTCACCTCTATGCGGGCGCGCGGTGCTTCTGTCACAGATATTACGATTCTTGTCGTAGCAGCAGATGATGGAGTCATGCCTCAAACAATTGAAGCGATTAACCATTCAAAAGCAGCCAATGTGCCAATTATTGTAGCGATTAACAAGATTGATAAGCCAGGTGCTAATCCTGAACGTGTCATCGGTGAATTAGCTGAATATGGAGTTATGTCTACAGCATGGGGCGGTGATTCTGAATTTGTTGAAATCTCAGCTAAGTTCAACCAAAATATTGATGAACTGCTCGAAACCGTTCTCCTTGTAGCTGAAATTCAAGAGCTAAAAGCTGATCCAAAGGTTCGCGCAATTGGTACAGTAATCGAAGCGCGCTTGGATAAAGGAAAAGGTGCAGTTGCAACCTTGCTTGTTCAACAAGGTACCTTAAATGTACAAGATCCAATTGTTGTTGGTAATACTTTTGGTCGTGTGCGTGCTATGACTAATGACCGTGGACGTCGAGTGAAAGTTGCGGGACCATCGACACCAGTATCTATCACAGGTTTAAATGAAACACCAATGGCTGGTGACCATTTTGCTGTATATGAAGATGAAAAAGCAGCGCGTGCAGCTGGTGAAGAACGTGCAAAACGTGCTCTCATGAAACAACGTCAAGCAACGCATCGTGTTAGTTTGGAAAATCTCTTTGATACCCTTAAAGCTGGTGAAGTCAAGTCTGTCAATGTTATTATCAAAGCCGACGTACAAGGTTCAGCGGAAGCATTAACAGCATCTCTTCAGAAGATTGAAGTGGAAGGTGTTAAAGTAACAATTGTTCACTCAGCAGTTGGTGCGATTAACGAATCAGATGTCACTCTTGCGGAAGCTTCCAATGCCTTTATCATTGGTTTCAATGTTCGTCCTACTCCACAAGCTCGTCAACAAGCTGAAGCGGATGACGTCGAAATGCGTCTTCACAGTATCATTTATAAAGTGATTGAAGAAGTAGAAGATGCCATGAAAGGGATGCTTGATCCAGAATTTGAAGAAAAAATTATTGGCGAAGCTGTCATTCGTGAAACCTTCAAGGTTTCTAAAGTCGGTACCATCGGCGGATTTATGGTGGTTAGCGGTAAAGTAACTCGTGATTCTAAGGTTCGTGTCATTCGTGATGGCGTTGTTATCTTTGATGGTGCCCTTACTAGTTTGAAACATTATAAAGATGATGTGAAAGAAGTCGGAAATGGACAAGAAGGCGGTCTCATGGTTGAGAATTACAATGACATCAAAGTGGATGACATGATTGAAGCTTACATTATGGAAGAAATCGCAAAATAATATAAATGAAAGGGAGACAGACTGTGATATATTGAAGTCTGCCTCAACCTTTTTCTAAAATAAGTGAAAGGAGACATCATGGCAAATCAATTTCGTGTGGATCGTGTGGGGATGGAAATCAAACGCGAAGTCAATGAAATTTTGCAAAAAAAAGTTCGTGATCCACGTGTTCAAGGAATTACCATTACAGATGTGCAAATGTTGGGCGACTTGTCAATGGCAAAAGTGTACTACACGCTGATGAGCAACCTTGCTTCTGAACAAGAAAAAGCTCAGACCGGTTTAGAAAAGGCGAAGGGAACCATCAAACGTGAATTGGGTCACAACTTGAAGATGTACAAAATCCCTGATTTGACTTTCATCAAGGATGAATCGATTGAATATGGGAACAAAATTGATCAAATGCTCCGTGATTTAGATCAAAAATAAGGCGTGATTTTAGCTATATCAATATATTTAAAAAGAAAGGAAATTCTATTTTTCTTTCTTTTTTTGATAAAAATGCTAAAAAAGGCTTGTTACTTTTACACTTATCCTTTAAAATAGAAAAGGAGATAATCCGCTACAGATTTTTCGGAGGAGAAAAGATGTCCATCAATTGGCAGCAAATTATATTTAGCTTTTTAGGCGGTTTAGGACTTTTCCTATATAGTATTCGGATGATGGGAGATGGTTTGCAGCAGGCTGCAGGTGATCGGCTTCGTTATTTCATTGACAAATATACCAGCAATCCATTTTTTGGTGTTCTAGTTGGAATTGGTCTAACAGCCTTGATTCAGTCAAGTTCAGGTGTGACAGTTATTACAGTTGGATTGGTGAGTGCAGGTCTTTTAACGCTCAGACAAGCAATTGGGATTGTCATGGGGGCCAATATTGGAACAACGGTAACCTCTTTTATCATTGGTTTTAAACTGGGCGATTATGCATTACCCATTCTCTTTTTAGGAGCGATTTGTCTCTTCTTTACCAAAAAACGCTCTATCAATAATATCGGTCGCGTTCTATTTGGGGTGGGGGGGATCTTCTTTGCTTTGAATTTGATGAGTGGTGCTATGGAGCCATTGAAAAATTTAGATGCTTTTCGTGAGTATATGATAAAGTTGAGTGGAAATCCAGTCCTAGGTGTATTTGTAGGGACAGGCATTACCTTGTTGATTCAAGCCTCATCAGCAACTATTGGTATTCTACAAAATTTATATGCGAGCGGCTTGATTGAGTTAAAGGGAGCCTTGCCAGTCCTTTTTGGGGATAATATCGGGACAACGATTACAGCGATTATTGCATCATTAGGAGCCAATATTGCTGCTAAACGTGTGGCAGGTGCCCATGTCACTTTCAATGTGGTCGGTACTGTTTTATGCTTGATCGTTTTAGGTCCATTTACGAGCTTAATTCATTGGTTTCAAGCAGCACTCCATTTAAGCCCAGAAATGACCATCGCCTTTGCTCACGGAACTTTTAATGTTACCAATACGATTATTCAATTTCCATTTATTGGCTTGTTAGCTACCTTGGTAACAAAACTGATTCCAGGTGAAGATGAAGTTGTGAAATATGAACCGCTTTATTTAGATCCGATTTTAATCAAACAAGCTCCGTCTTTGGCGCTTGGAAATGCCAAAAAAGAATTGCTTCATTTAGGACGTTATGCGATGCGTTCATTTGAGTTGGCTTATGATTATATTGTGAACAATACTGAAAAGTCAGCAGACAAGGGACACAAAGTAGAAGAAGCAATCAATAAGATTGATGAAGATCTCACACGTTACCTCATTGATTTATCTAGTGAGCCTCTTAGCCAAAAAGAAAGTGAAGTGCTGACAAATATTTTGGATTCATCTCGAGATTTAGAAAGAATCGGAGACCATGGTGAAGCGCTGATTAACTTGACTGATTATATCCGTCGGAAAAAGGTGGAATTTTCTCCAGCAGCTTTGCAAGAGTTGGAATTGATTTATAACATGACTTTGACTTTCATTAAAGAATCCCTGGCTTCTGTAGAAAATAATGACATTGAGTTGGCGGATAGCTTAGTAACTAAGCATGAAGCGATTGATAAAATGGAACGAAAGCTACGGAAAACGCACATTCATCGTCTGAATAGAGGAGAATGCTCGACACAAGCAGGCGTAAACTTTATTGATATCATCTCTCACTATACGAGAGTAGCGGATCACGCCATGAACTTGGCGGAAAAGGTCCAAGCGGAACAAATATAATCATGAGAAACAAACTGCTGGTGCAGTTTGTTTTTTTGTACTCTACTTATCTTGCATGATCAAGTAGAAAGTTTATTAATAATGGCTCTATGAGATCAAGTTGGGTACACAAGAAAAAGTGGAACATCTGTGCTGTAATACTAGCTTGACTCTGTTATTAATCCAATGTGATAGAGCAAATAGAGGTTGAATAGAACTTGAAAGATGTCACAGTTTATCTTTATCAAAGCTTACAAACTCTAAACCAGTTCATCAAGGAGAAAAATACAAATTTCGAAATATACTTTTTACTTTTGATTAAATCTTTCTTGTAAAATTGCATTTGTTAAACTATTCGAACCTCTTATTGCTGGCTATCAGTAGATTGTGGGTATTGAATCAGAAAAAGTTTTAGTATGTTCTATAAGCCAGACTCATGTTTTTTGATGAGAATATTATGGTGATGGGGAGATTGTCATAACTAGTTTATTAAGGATGTTCGGAAACTAGTCATATAAAAAGCCAATCCTCGTAAAGCGAGGATTGGCTGGTTGTTTAATTTATTATTAGAACAATATGTATTGAAAGTTAATTTAGCTGCTATGTACTGTATACATACATGATGTGAGAGAAGCTAAACATTAGCTCCTACTGAATTATTCAAAAGTAACCTTAATTGGTACTTTGGCTATGGTTTCTGTGATATCATAAATGACTTCTAAATTGCATTCTAAAACTTTTGGCTTAGTAATACTAACCGCTTCCAATGCATTTATTGGTAATTTAATCCCACCTTCAGAAACAGCAGAAGCTTTTAAGGTATCAGAACAAATGATAATTTTATGGTCATCACTATTAGAAATATTATTGACTTTACCATTACGAGTTTGCACTTCATATTCCTTATTGGAAGTATTTTTATAAGCTAGTTTAAGAGTATATTCATAATCATCTTTTTCCAACCCTTTATAGGTGACCGTAAGACCTTTGCTTTCATAAATAACTGTATCAGTAGCTGTGGTAGAAAATTCAACAACTTTTGATTTTTGTTCTGCTTTTTGACTAGAACTAGTCTTGGGTACTTCAGAAGATGATGTGTTTGTTGATTTCTTATTATTACCACAAGCAGTTAAAAACAGAATAGCAAGTAAGGAAACAACAACTGTAAAGACTTTCTTTTTCATGGTACACCTCCAAAGATAAGTGTGCTAGGTGAAGACTAAAGTCATTTAAAGCTGATTTGTCTCTTCTAAATTTGAATTTGGAATCAGCTCCTTGTGACAACAATCAACACAAAATACTTTTTCCTACTTTTATTATAGCATTATACAAATAATTATTCAATAAAAGATAGAACATAAAGACTTAAATAAGGTAGTAACCAGAAAGTCGAATATAAACTTGATGGTTTAGGTTGAGTGCCTTAATTGATTCATTTGACAGAAATTATCTATTTAGTACTAAAAATATGAAAACAACAAGAAAAAACAAGACGACTATAAGGTTGGTCTGAATTTAATATCGAAAAATATCTAGCAAACAAGACTTGCAAATGGAATGAGTACTAGTATTTGTCCTAAAATAAGCAGCATCAAAGTCGGCTCCTGCCAATATGGAACTTAGATCACTCTTTTAAACGAAGTGTACTACAAGTTTGTTAAATGGACAGTATAGAAAATAGTATAAACAGTAGTGTTTATACAATCACTTAAAATCTAGCAAGATAGGTCTATACCATTTACAAAAAGAAAAGAAAGCGATATAATGAAAGAGACATAATGAACAATGCGAGAGTGATTTAAAATACCATTTACAGTTGTCTAAAGTGACAGCTTATATAAACTCTCACTGAAAGAAGGAGGTTTTATTATGCCTAAATATATTCAAGCAGATCGATTTTTCTATCCCCATGGTATCCGTCAAGGTGGCTACTTAGAAATCACAGATGGTAAATTTGGCAAATGGACGAAAGCTACTCCGGCAGGTGCGGATGTGATAGATTATACAGGTTATTCTATCGCACCGGGACTGGTGGATACCCATATTCATGGTTTTGGCGGTGTCGATGTGATGGACAATAATATTGAAGGAACTCTGCATACCATGAGTGAAGGTCTGTTGTCGACAGGTGTTACCAGTTTTTTGCCGACAACCTTAACCTCAACTTTTGAATCGTTACTAGCGGTCACGGAAAATATCGGTGCTCATTATCAAGAAGCGACAGGTGCTAAGATTCGTGGCTTATATTTTGAAGGTCCGTATTTCACAGAAAAATATAAAGGAGCCCAAAATCCAATTTACATGAAAAATCCTCGAATGGATGAATTTCGTGCTTGGAAAAAAGCATCGAATGGTTTGCTCAATAAAATCGCTTTAGCTCCAGAACGAGAAGGTGTTGAAGATTTTGTTCGAACCATTACTGATGAAGGCGTAACAGTTGCACTTGGGCACTCAAATGCAACTTTTGATGAAGCTAAAGTTGCGGTAGATGCTGGCGCTAGTGTCTGGGTTCATGCTTATAATGGCATGCGTGGTCTGACTCACCGTGAGCTGGGCATGGTCGGCGCTATGTACGAGCTGCCACACACTTATGCTGAGCTGATCTGTGATGGACACCATGTGGATCCAAAGGCTTGTGACATTTTGATGAAGCAAAAAGGTCATGAACATATTGCCCTCATTACCGACTGTATGACAGCTGGTGGACTAGAAGATGGCGATTATATGCTGGGTGAATTTCCGGTTGTAGTGGAAAATGGCACTGCTCGACTCAAATCAACAGGCAACCTAGCCGGTTCTATCTTGAAATTAAAAGATGGTCTAAAAAATGTTGTAAAATGGGGTATTGCTAATGCGCACCAAGCTGTTATGATGGCGACGCTCAATCCAGCAAAATCCGTTCATATTGAGGATGTTTGTGGTCAAATCAAGGAAGGTCACGACGCTGACTTTATCGTTCTTGACAAGGATTTGGAACTGGTTGCAACCTACTTGGATGGCGAAAAAAGATATGAAGCTAAATAGAATCTTTTTATCTTGAAAGAGTTGGGAAACCGACTCTTTTCATTTTACTTTTTAAAATACATGTAGTTAAGAAAAGGTTTTTAAGGATTTGAATTGCAATAAGGGGCGTGATATAATGAGGTTATCTGAGTCGTATGCTCATGATTGTAGTTGGCATAACTTTTATTACTTATAGTTTTCTCGGCAGGGGAATGGCACCAACCAAGGAGAATGTCTTTAAACCCAAATCTTTGAAAAAGAAAGCTAAGAAATAGATTTTTTGTTGGAAGGGGTAGTTGACTGGGCTGCCTGCTTGCTTAATAAAGGAGACGGAGATGGAACGTTATCAATTAAACAATGGTGTAGAGATTCCGGTTTTGGGCTTTGGAACTTGGAAGGCTCATGATGGTGAAGAGGCCTATCAGGCAGTGCTGACAGCACTTGAAGCAGGCTACTGGCACATTGATACTGCGGCTGTTTATAAGAATGAGGGAAGTGTGGGTCGTGCAATCAAAGACAGCGGTATCCCGCGGGAAGAGCTCTTTATTACGACCAAGCTCTGGAATGGTAATCATACTTATGAGGAGACTCAAGAAGCTTTTGCCCGCTCCTTAGAGCGTTTGGGGCTGGACTATCTGGACCTCTATCTTATCCACTGGCCCAATCCGAAACCGCTGCGAGAGCAGGAAGCTTGGAAGGAGCGCAATCGGGAGGTTTGGCGGGCTATGGAAGACCTCTATCGGGAGGGGAAAATCCGAGCTATCGGTGTCAGCAATTTCCTGCCTCACCACCTAGAGCCTCTGCTTGAGACAGCGCGTATTTTGCCCGCGGTCAATCAAATTCGTCTGGCGCCTGGTGTCTATCAGGCTGAAACGGTGGACTATTGTCGTAAGCATGATATTCTCCTAGAGGCTTGGGGTCCCTTCGGTCAAGGGGAACTTTTCCACAATGAAGAAGTCAAGGCTGTGGCCGATAAATACGGCAAATCTGTCGCTCAAATCGCTCTGGCTTGGAGCCTGCAAGAGGGCTTCCTGCCCCTGCCCAAGTCGGTTACGCCTGAGCGAATCAAGAGCAATCTGGACTGCTTTGACATTACCCTTAGCCCGGCAGACCTAGAAGTGCTGAAAAACATTCAAGGTCTTGAAGGTGGTGCTCCGGACCCAGATAAGATGGATTTTTAGATGGTGATTGACTGGAACTGCAATCAAAATTCTCTCTTCTGTGCGATAAAGAAATCAAAGGACTGATTGAGGAGGTTATTGAGCCACTGGGAGTGGGAAGATAAGGAAGAAAAGAAGCAGTCAAGGCTTCAGTCAATATCATTTATCAACATTCTCCTCCAATCTAGGAGTCGAATCGTCTTCCTTACTAAAATTTGGAGGGAATCTAGCTTTCAGATAGTCCTATTTATGAAAATTTCCAAGTAATCTATCCCTCAAATAAGAGGATTTACTAAAATTGATTGGCATTCTATGTCTAGGATGACACTAATCACTAAAGTTTCTAGGTATTCTAAGTCTTGAATGCTCGGATGATTCGTTTTTTATAGACAAATAGTCCCCGTCGGAAGGTTTACTAGCAATCAGATGGGGATTTTTGCTGTCTTTTTTCTTTGAAAAAGAGAAAAATGCCTTTTCGGAGCTTAAAAACAACATTTCAGGGCATCCTTGCCAAAGATTTATCACCACATGCTATACTTGTTTTATCATATTTTTGGAAAGGATTATTATGACAAAAACCTACACCATTCGCCCCCTGCCTTACAGCAACTTTACTAACCGTGAGTTTGAGAGCCTGATGACGGACTCTCATCAGGTTCTTACTAGCTTTGCCAAGTCCTACAAGGATGAGGCTATGTATGATGATCATCTTGAAGTCTTTGATAGTAAGCTGGAGCAATTCCAAGCCCAGTTGGCCAGCGTAGAAAATAAACAAACCTTGAGTCTAGCAGAAGTGGATAAGGAGCGGGACAGTGCCCTAGTCGGACTGTTTACCTTGCATAGGGGCTTTGCCAAAATCAAGGAGCCCAATCTCAAAGCCGCCCACGAAACCCTAACGCCAGTTCTTGCGAAGTATAAGGACATCACCAAGCATACCAACGATGTTGCAACTGCTGAAATCAAGAGCCTTCTCAAAACTCTCAAGGAGGAACCTTATGATGCAGCAGTGACTACCTTGGGTCTTCTGCCGATGCTTACCGCCGTGGCAACAGCTCAGGAAGACTATGACCGGGCAGAAGCTCTAGCGCGTGCAGCCAAGTCCAGCAAAGAAGTCGGCAAAACCAAGCAGCTGCGTACCGAGCTCTCCCGTATCTATGACCTCTTTATGCGCTATACCGCAGCCTCCGCAGAAGCCTATCCCGAAAAACTCCACTTTGCTAAACTCCTAAAGACCTCAACACCATCCACGACAGCAAGCGCCGCCTATCCAGTCCAAGCAAGAAAACAAAAACGGAACCAGCAGTGGAAGTGGCTGGATAAAGTCAATCCCTTAGAAATGATTTCTAGGGGATTTTGTTTGGTCTTTTTTACATAAAAACTTTATGAATTGCTTAATAATTGATATAATGGATATATCAACAACATAATCTTTGTTGATATGTATTTACCGTATTCAGTTTAAAAATAAACCAAAGAAAGACTGATTGAGTAGGCTATCAAACCGACAGGAGTGGGGAGATAGAAAGGAAAAAGAATGAAAAAGAAAATTGCAGTTTATGATATTACTAATTTGATTACTGAGATTGAGTTAAATAGCGAAAAAATCTTTAATATTGCTACTATTTTTAATAAGATTGTTGGAGAAAGTGCTGATAGTCGGTCGCATAGTGCTATTGCTGCAGAAATCAAGGATGACAATAGCATCTTGAAGGCATATAGTGAAGACAAAGAGAACTTTGAAATCAAGGCCTTTGCTGAAAAATTATTATCCGCAGAGTGTAGCGAAAGCGATGGAAAAAGAAAAGCAAATTTGCGAGAAGGATATCTTTTTATTAGAGAAACAGAAAAGGATTTAACATTACTAAAATTAGAGAAAACTTCTGTAGCAAATAAAGAAACATTTGAAGTTGAAGGGCAATTAGGGACCGATAAAAGCTACTATAAGGTTTGTGTTTTTTCCGACGAATTAACAAATGTAGTAGTTATAGATAAGAGTAGAAAAGTAGCAAATTACTGGTTAGATGGCTTTTTAGGTTTACAAGAAGTAAGAAATAAAAAAGTTAACACCAACGACTTAGTAGATTTAATTGCATCTAAAGAATTATTCTCTGCGGAAATAAGAAGTCAGGAGAATATTGACGAGATTGTTCGTGAATCAAAAATATATATTTTTGACAACAACACTTTTGATAAGTCTAGCCTTATTGACTATTTAAATGAAAATGAATTAATTAATATTTCTACTCATGAAGATAATTTTGAGTTGAAATTTTATTCTGCAAAGGCGAGTGAACTAGACTATAGCTTTGAAATTGACGATAAAGTATTAAAAGAACATTTTAAAGGTGAAATTAGAATTTCTAAAGAAACTGTAATCAGAACAGATAATTTTGAAAAACTTATACTAGACGGAACGGTTTCATTAGTCAATGATGAGGTTCATCTAATTGTAGCTCCAGATTGTCTTGATGAAGTTAAACAAAAACTAGGTGATTGACATGGTACGTTGGAACTCTCTTTCCTATGAGATAGAAAACACAGAGAATAATCGCTCTTTAATTCAAGATATTGAACGCTTTAAGATTGGGGAATATGATTCGGACAAAAATGTTTTTACTATCCGAACTCTAGGCATAAGTTCGGTAATATTTAATTTGGAGGATTACATAGATTCTCAGCTGTACTTTCAGGGCGTTGTAAGATTTTTTCAAAATAAAGATTTTTCAAAAGAGATTAAGATAATTCAAAGAGATAGTCATGAAACTTGGGTTGAGGAGAATTATAATTTTTCAGATGAAATAAGTAAAATTAAAAATATGTTGGGTGAGAACAACATTGATATAAAGGTTGACAATAGAAATTTATATAACATCCCGATATCTATTTTCAGCTTCAATAGTCAAATATCAAAAGTAAAAAGAGCAAAATATATATGTCTGATGTTATTATTCAGTAATGTTTCAAAATATGAAAATAATAATTTCAAGTTCAAACTTACAATAGATAATAGGGAAATAACGAGTACCTATAGTTTCGGAGAAGACCTTATAGATAATCAACTAGAATATTTAGAGGAACTATATAATTGGATTATTGGTGATGGTGATAACTATAAACAGAAACTTAATGTTGTTAGATCCGTGTTATTAAAAAACAAATCATTTATTATTGAAAATAGCTTGCTAAATTCGGTTAAAAGTATTTTTCAAAGAATAATTAATGTTGAAACGAACAAATATTTTGATGAAGTTGCACATTTAAAAGAAGATTTTTTAAAAATTACAGAAAGAGAAAATGATATTTATCAATCTTTGCATTTGAAACTAATGGGTTGGCTGTCTGCTCTAGCATTTCTGATTTTTGATAAAATCAAAGATTATGGTGGAGAGAATGTTATAAGCAGATTGCTTGATTCGGACTCACAAAAAACAATACTATTATTAGTGTTACTAGTTTGTGCTCTCTTGGTTATTTTAATAATCTATGTTTTAGAAATGCGGAAAAATCAGGATGAATATTGGAAATTAAAAGATTTTTATACAAATAGTCTTATGTTTAATGGAGATGACTTTGAAAATAAGGTAAAGTTTCCTAAAATTGACAATAGATATATGGCATTAATTTTGGGAGTTGCTGGTATATTGCTTTTAAGAGTTTTGTTTTCAAAAATATTATTTATTGTATTGTTGGTAGCTTTACTCGTAATTTATAGAAAATTCTTGAGAAGAGGTCTAATTGAAAATATTACCGCAAAACTTAATAAGAAGGAAGAATAGTCAGTGAATAAAAAATACTCCAGAAATTATATTTCAAAAAAGTTATAATTATGGAGAAAAACACTAACGTACTTGGATGGTATTCGTAAGTATATCCGTATCACTGACATTGATGATAATTCACGAAAATTTATTTTTGAAAAAGTAATCATCTACTATGGAGAAACAGATCACCATCAGCTCTTTACCAAGATAAGATTTCTCAGTTAGAAACTTGGAAGAAAAGGCTTTTGGCAGGATATGTTTATTGAGATTTTTATGAAAATGAGCTTATCATGACATCAGTAACATGGCAGAACCCGCAAATCAAACAAGTCTCACGGTGGGATTATCTTAGACGTTGCATGGATGGGACAGCTACTGAGAAGGTTTTTTAAGATTTCTTTGCTTGGTGCTAAGAACATAAGGACGGAGAAGAATGGTTTTAACCTCAACATTCCCTCGCTATGCCGGTACATTTGAGGAGGAGAAAGTGGGCCAGCTCAGAGGCACCATCCAGAAGCTTAGCAAAAACTAGACAAGTTTTTTAGAAAGGCTTAGAAAATAATTCACTGCGAAGACAGGTAAAATAGTGGTTTCAGTTAGATAACGAATGGAACGAATCAGATAACTATCTGATAGGTGTTTACTAGCTTAATTAGTGTAGTTTGTGTGGAAGTTCTAATAAATATACGTAAAAGAAAATATTTTCCTTTTACAAATTTTCTATTTTTTGCTATAATGTTTTGTATGAAAGAAGTCTCATGCATTGCTTGCTAGCGAGTCTGGGATGGTGGAAGCCAGATAAGAACTGAATGAAGATGGAGCTTTCGGTAAATTTTAGTCCTTGATGTTATCTTAAGGCTATATTAACAATGAAGTAATAAACTAGGGTGGAACCGCGTTTTGACGCCCCTATGCAAAGCTGTATAGGGTGTCGTATCGATGCAGTTCTACTTTTTTTGATGATAAGGGATAAGGAGTTATAAATGTCTAAAAAATTAACCTTTCAGGAAATTATTTTAACGTTGCAGCAGTTTTGGAATGAACAGGGCTGTATGCTCATGCAGGCCTATGATAATGAAAAAGGTGCTGGAACCATGAGCCCATATACTTTTCTTCGTGCCATTGGACCTGAGCCATGGAATGCGGCTTATGTCGAACCTTCGCGACGTCCAGCAGATGGGCGTTACGGCGAAAATCCGAATCGCCTCTACCAACATCATCAGTTTCAAGTTGTAATGAAACCAAGCCCAAGCAACATTCAAGAGTTGTATTTGCAGTCGTTAGAATTGCTGGGGATTAACCCGTTGGAGCATGATATTCGTTTTGTTGAGGATAACTGGGAAAATCCTTCAACTGGTTCTGCAGGTTTGGGTTGGGAAGTATGGCTTGACGGTATGGAAATCACGCAGTTTACTTATTTCCAACAGGTCGGTGGTTTGTCTACTGATCCAGTTACCTCAGAAGTAACTTACGGTTTGGAGCGGCTAGCGTCCTATATCCAAGAGGTGGATTCCGTTTATGATATTGAGTGGGCAGATGGAGTTAAGTACGGCGAAATTTTCCGTCAGCCAGAATTTGAACATTCAAAATACAGTTTTGAAGTGAGCGACCAAGCCTTGCTTTTAGAAAATTTTGATCATTTTGAAGCAGAAGCGAAACGCTGCTTGGAATATAATCTTGTGCACCCTGCTTATGATTATGTATTGAAATGTTCTCATACCTTTAATTTATTGGATGCTCGCGGAGCGGTTTCCGTAACAGAGCGTGCCGGTTATATTGCTCGGATTCGGAATTTAGCACGCATTGTTGCTAAAACCTTTGTGGCTGAACGCAAACGGCTAGGCTATCCATTGTTAGACGAAGCAACACGTGAGAAATTATTGGCTGAGGAGGAATAAAAATGACGAAGAATTTATTGGTTGAGTTAGGGCTTGAAGAAATGCCTGCTTATGTTGTAACACCAAGCATGAAACAATTGCGTGATAAAATGGCAGCCTTTTTAACAGACAATCGTTTGACATTCGATAAGATTGAAATGTTTTCCACTCCTCGTCGCTTGGCTGTACGTGTGTCCAATCTAAGTGAAAAGCAAACAGACCTGACAGAAGACTTCAAAGGACCAAGTAAGAAAATTGCTTTGGATGCAGATGGTCATTTTACGAAAGCTGCGCAAGGCTTTGTTCGTGGAAAAGGCTTGACGGTTGAAGATATCACATTTCGTGAAGTAAAAGGTGAGGAATATGTCTATGTGACCAAACAAGAAATCGGAAAACCCGTTGAGGAATTGATTGACGGTATTGTGGATGTATTGAGATCACTAACTTTTCCTGTAAATATGCACTGGGGTAGCCATACATTTGAATATATTCGCCCTGTTCATACCCTCACCGTGTTATTGGATGATGAATCTTTTTTGATGAATTTGTTCGATATTGAAAGTGGACGGACAAGTCGGGGGCATCGTTTTCTAGGTCATGAAGTGAAGATTCAGTCTGCAGATTCTTATGAAGAAGATCTGCGCGAAGTTTTTGTCATTGCTAGTCCAATGGAACGTGAAAACATGATTTTGGATCAAATCAAAGAAATTGAGAGAATGCACAATGTTCATGTGGAAATTGATGAAAATTTGCTAGATGAAGTGCTGAACTTGATTGAGTATCCAACCGCCTTTATTGGGCGTTTTGACGATCGTTACTTAGATGTTCCGGAAGAAGTCCTTGTTACGTCTATGAAGGTTAATCAACGTTATTTTGTTGTTCGCAATGAAAATGGCAAGCTTCTTCCATATTTCGTATCGGTACGCAACGGAAATGCAGAACACCTCGAAAATGTCGTTAAAGGAAATCAGAAAGTTTTAGTGGCTCGGTTAGAAGATGCAGAATTTTTCTGGCGTGAAGATCAACGATTGATTATTTCTGACTTAGTTGACAAGTTGAAAAATGTAACTTTCCATGAAAAAATTGGCTCATTAGCGGAGCACATGGAACGAACAGCAAAGATCGCAGCTCTTTTAGCAGAAAAAGCACACTTATCTACTCGGGAAGCAAAAGATGTAGCCCGTGCCGCATCTATTTACAAATTTGATTTATTGACCGGTATGGTTGGAGAATTTGATGAATTGCAAGGTATCATGGGAGAAAAATATGCTCTACTTGCAGGAGAAAACACAGCAGTAGCTAGAGCTATTCGAGAGCATTATTTACCAACTGCCAGTGACGGTGAATTGCCAGATACGAAAGTTGGTGCTATTTTAGCCATTGCAGACAAGATAGACACAATTCTTTCGTTCTTCTCTGTTGGACTCATTCCAAGCGGTTCAAATGACCCTTATGCTCTTCGTAGGGCAACACAAGGTGTTGTGCGCATTTTGGATAAATTTGGTTGGCATATTGCCTTAGATGAATTGATAGAACAGCTCTATGCGCTGCAGTTTGATAGTCTCACATATAGTAACAAAGAGCAGGTACTTGATTTCTTCCGTGCGCGTATTGAAAAAATGATGGATAATGATATTCCGAAAGATATCGTAACAGCTGTGCTCAACAGCTCGACGTTTGTTGTACGTGATTTGGTCGAGGTGGCGGCTCTTCTGGCAGAAAAAGCACAAGAAGATTCTTTCAAACCAGCAGTTGAAAGTTTGGCACGTGTCTTTAATTTGGCAGAAAAAGCAGAAGCAGTGAGTGTTGTGGATGAAAGTCTGTTTGAAAATGAAGAGGAAAAAGAACTTCATACAGCAATCGAGCACTTGACTTTATCTGATGATCTTGCAGGTAATATTGAACAATTATTTGCTTTAAGTCCGGTCATTGATGCCTTCTTTGATAACACCATGGTCATGGCAGAAGATGAAGTTATTCGAGCAAATCGTTTGGCGCTTTTAGTCACTTTAATGACAAAGGCTAAAAAAGTAGCACAGTTTAACCAAATCAATACGAAATGATAAGAGGTGAATTTTATGGATTCAAAGAAAATTGCACGAATCAATGAGCTTGCCAAGAAAAAGAAAACAGTTGGCTTAACACCCGAAGAGAAAGTAGAGCAAGCTAAGTTGCGGGAAGAATATATCGAAGGGTATCGTCGTAGCGTTCGTCACCACATCGAAGGAATCAAGATTGTAGATGAAGCAGGAAATGACATCACGCCAGAAAAGCTCCGTCAAGTCCAACGAGAAAAAGGCCTGCACGGTAGAAGTTTGGATGATCCAAATTCGTAACAGAAATGATATAAAAATCGCTGAGAAATATTCTCAGCGATTTTTGGCTATTTGGTAATATCCTCAAAATGATCAAATGTTTGACTATCAACGACAGCCATTAACAGTTCTTTATCTTTAAAAATGTAGCTAGGTGGTGTATCAATATTAAGTACACCATCAGGATTTTCTCGAAAACCGATAATATTCAGATTATAGTTTTGACGAAGTTTCAATTGTGCTAAATTTTTACCAATCCAGGATTGAGGTGGATAAAATTCAACAATGGCTACATTTTTGTCTAATTCAATCACATCAGTAGTGGCTTGGTGCAAGATATTTTTAGCAAGTGAAATCCCAGTTTCACGTTCAGGGGAGATGCAGCGATCAGCCCCGACTTTTAGCAACACTTTTCGGGTTGTCTTGCTTTTTACCTTAGCAATCACTTTTTCAACGCCTAAAGATTTACAGTGCATGACGGCAAGGACGCTGGATTCTAGATTATCTCCAGTAGCGACCACTACAGTATCACAGGTATCAATTCCTGCTGCCTGTAGCAAATCATAGTCTGTAATGTCTCCTACGACTCCGCGTGCCAAAACTGGTTCAAAATGATTGATGACATCATCATGATCGTCAACTGCAATAATATCGCAGTTGTATTTGCAAAGTGTGTTAATGATACTGCGACCAAAAACTCCTAGCCCTAGTATACCAATTGTTCGTTTATCCATGAAATTCCTTCCTATCCAACGATAATATTTGCATTGGCAAACTTAATCGCTTCTTTTTTATTTGGTTTTCGATTGGAGAGACTGACAATTAATGTCAACGGTCCAATCCGTCCGATAAACATCAAAAACATGATAACTGTTAAAGCTGCATGATTTAAAGTAGGTGTTAAATTTGCAGTCACTCCCACCGTTCCAAGAGCAGACATCGCTTCAAACATTAAATAGATGAACCGATGCCCATTATCTGCAGTCAATGTTAAGAATGTCAGTCCCAAAATAAAGGTTGTCGTAAAGACAATCAAAACACTGAAAGCTTTTTGAATGGTGGATGGAGAAAAGGTATGGTGTCCGAAATTTGTATTAGGCAAACCAAGAATTTCTGTTCGAGCAAAGGCTAATACAACTAAGAAAGTGGTAATTTTCAGTCCGCCTGCTGTTCCTCCAGGAGCACCCCCTAGAAACATTTGAATGATGTAAAGAAGTAGTGTCACCGGACGAACTTGAGTATAGTCAATCGTTGCAAATCCAGCTGTCCGCATGGTGACGGTTTGAAAGAAACTAACTAAGAGTTTATTTCCCATAGGAAGCCGACCGATTGTGTTTGCATTGTAATATTCCGTTAAGAGTGTCAAACAGGTTCCGCTTATTAAGATAATGGCAGTCAAAGCTAGAACTAATTTTGTATGAAAACGTAGTTTTCTTTTTCGACCATTTGTTTGAATATTTGTTTTTAGGTCGAACCAAACTGAAAAACCTAAACCACCCATGATAATTAAAGCAGCAATGGTTAAATTAACCAGAGCATCTGTTTGATAGGCTAGTAAACTATTACTACCTAAATTATCAAATCCGGCATTACAAAAAGCAGAAATAGCAAGGAAAATGGAAGTTAGAGCGCCCTTTCCCCAGCCTAAAAGAGGGATAAAACGAAAACTGAGAATCAAGGCTCCAAGGGTTTCTATACTAAAAGTGATTAGAAAAATCGAGCGGAGAAAATCACGTATAGAATTTGTTTCGTTTTGACTGAGACTTTCTTGCAAAGTGGTCCGATTGGAAAGGCTGAGTTTCTGATTGGAGCGGACGTAAATCAGCCCGATGAAGCTAATCAGCCCCAAACCACCGATTTGAATAAGAAGCATGCAGATAATCTGTCCCCAAATATTGTAAGTATCTGCAACAGACTGCGTAAAAAGTCCGGTCACACAGACCATTGAAACCGACGTGAAGAGATGGTCGAAATAGTTGGCTTTAGAAGTTGCTACCTGCACGAAAGGCAGATCTAAAAGAAGAGAGCCCACCACGATAACGAAGGCAAAACTCAATAAAATACGCCTCGCAGGAGACAATCTTGATAAAAAACGTGACATTCTTATCTTCCTTCATAGAATAATGACTTTATTTTACCACAAAGCAGCTTAAAAAACGAGAAGGAAGGCGCAAGAAGTCTAATCCTTCTTCAAAAATTTTCGACTGAGAAAGATGCAGCAAGCAATCACTGCCACATCTATCCAAAACAATATCGGATCTGTCAAGGTGAAGAAAAAGTAGAAGGAAATGATAAAGAGAATAGCTAGAAGAGGTAAGATAATTTTTTTGTATTGTTGAAGATTCATTTGATTTTAGTCTTTCTATTTTTTACTTGTTCCAAAAAAGTGTATTTAGGTCTGTCTTCAAAGCTAGCGCTAAACTAATGCAAAGTTCTAGTGTTGGGTTATATTTGTTATTTTCAATCATGTTAATTGTCTGCCGCGAAACGCCAATCTTTTTAGCAAGGTCCAATTGTGAGAGATCTAATTTTTTTCGGAAATCTTTTACTCGATTCATGCTTTTATCCTTGGTTTGATGTCAAATATAACTGACTTTTATAATTATATTATTATAGAAGAAACTAAGTAAATATGTCAAGTATAATTGACAAAAAACTTTACATGATTCTGAAATTCATTTTTTAAATCTTTATGGTATAATAGTAAAGATATGACAAATGAATTTCATCATGTAACAGTTCTTCTACACGAAACCATTGATCAGCTTAATGTAAAACCAGATGGAGTCTATGTTGATGCGACATTAGGTGGGGCAGGGCATAGCGAATATCTTTTGAGTAAATTAGGAAAAAACGGTCATTTATATGCTTTTGATCAAGATCAGACCGCTATTGATTATGCTCAAAAACACTTAGCGCTTTATGTAGCGCGAGGAATGGTGACCTTTATCAATGATAATTTTCGTCATTTAAAGGAACGTTTGCATGAGTTAGGTGTTGAAGAAATTGATGGCATTTGTTATGATTTAGGGGTTTCTAGTCCGCAATTGGATGAGCGCAACCGTGGGTTTTCCTATAAACAGGATGCTCCGCTTGACATGCGGATGAATCAGGATGCAAAGTTGACGGCTTATGCAGTAGTCAATCAATACAGCTATCACGATTTGGTGCGGATTTTCTTCAAGTATGGAGAAGATAAATTTTCAAAGCAAATTGCTCGGAAAATTGAGCAAATGCGTGAAAAGAAACCGATTGAGACCACTACGGAGTTAGCAGAGATTATCAAATCTGCTAAGCCTGCCAAGGAATTGAAAAAAAAGGGGCACCCTGCTAAACAGATTTTTCAAGCCATTCGCATCGAAGTTAATGATGAGTTGGGAGCGGCAGATGAGTCCATTCAACAAGCGATGGACTTGTTGACGGTTGATGGGCGTATTTCGGTGATTACGTTTCATTCGTTGGAGGATCGCTTGACCAAGCAGCTTTTTAAAGTAGCCTCAACAGTAGAAGTACCGAAAGGGTTGCCGTTTATTCCAGAGGAATTACAGCCTAAAATGAAGTTGGTCACTCGGAAGCCCATTTTACCAAGTCAAGAAGAATTAGATCAAAATAATCGAGCCCATTCAGCTAAGCTGCGTGTGGCGCAAAAAGTACATAAGTGAGGATTGAGATGGCAACTAGAACAAGAACAACTGGCCAGATACTTCAGGCACGAATTCAAAAATTTTCTCGTGTTGAGAAAGCATTTTATGGAGCGATAGTCTTGACAGCGGTTATCTTAGCAACCAGTGTTGTCTTTATGCAAACAAAATTATTGCAGGTGCAACGTGATTTAACGACTGTCAATTCAAAAATTGAAGCAAAGCGCACAGAACTAGATGATGCTAAACAAGAAGTAAACGAATTGATTCGTAGTGAACGTTTGTCAAAATTAGCAAGTTCACAGGAAATGACCCAAAATAATGAAAATATCAGAACGGCGGAATAAAGCATGAATGGACTCAAAAGACAAATTTTAAACCATGCTTTGAAAAATCGGAGAAATCCTAACTATAACCGTAGACGAGTGGGGAAAAACCTAAGCGTTTTGACGGTTTTTGTCTTTTTTGTTTTCTTGATCAATTTTGCAATTATCATTGGAACTGGAAAAAAGTTTGGTGTGAACTTGGCTAAACAAGCAAGTCTGGTGCATCAGGTGACAAGGATTGTACCCGCAAAGCGTGGAACGATTTATGATCGCAATGGTCTTCCAATAGCTGAAGACGCAACTTCCTATAATGTTTATGCTGTTATTGATAAAAACTATAAGTCAGCAACTGGAGAAATTCTTTACGTAGAAGAATCTCAATATGACAAAGTAGCTGAAGTGTTTAATAAGCATCTCGGCATGGAGAAGGATTACGTCAAAAAGCAATTATCTCGAAAAAAATTACAGCAAGTTTCATTTGGTTCCCAAGGAAATGGAATCAGTTATAGTAATATGAATACCATTCGTGAGGAATTGAAAAAGGCAAAAATAAAAGGAGTTGATTTTACAACTAGTCCAAATAGAAGTTATAAAAATGGGAATTTTGCTTCAGTGTTTATTGGATTAGCGCAACTTCAGGAAAATAAAGATGGTAGCAAAACGCTTGTTGGTACGACAGGTTTAGAAGCTGCTTTAAATAAGACATTAGCCGGAACAAATGGAGTCATCACCTATGAAAAAGATAAAAACGGAAATATAGTACCAGGATCTGACAAGGTTTCAAAGAAAACACAAGATGGAAAAGATATTTATACAACCTTATCCTCAGACTTACAGTCTTTCCTTGAAACGCGGATGAATGCGTTTGTAGAAAAAGCTAAGGGAACTTATGCCAGTGCCACATTAGTCAGTGCAAAAACTGGGGAGATTCTTGCAACGACACAGCGTCCAAGCTTTGATGCTGATACGAAGCAAGATCTGACAAAAGACTTCGCTTGGTCCAGTGCTCTCTATCAAAATCAATATGAACCGGGCTCAACGATGAAAGTCATGACACTTGCTGCGGCGATAGATAACAAGACTTTTCCAGCAAACGAAACCTATAATAATAGTGGGCTGCAAATTGCAGATGTGACGATTCGTGACTGGCTTGTCAATATGGGGCTTTCTGAAGGGCAAACACTAACATATGCCCAAGGTTTTGCCCTTTCTAGTAATGTGGGAATGGCTTCTCTTGAAAAGAAAATGGGAGATGAAAAATGGCTAGACTACCTTAGCAAATTTAAATTTGGATTACCCACGCGTTTTGGAATGAATTATGAAGATTACGGTGGTCTTCCGGCAGATAATATCGTAACCTATGCAATGAGTGCCTTTGGTCAGGGAATTTCAGTTACGCAAGTACAAATGTTACGGGCTTTTTCTTCCATAGCCAATGATGGCGTAATGGTTGAACCAAAATTCATTAGTGCTATCTACGATTCAAAAAGTGGTCGTGCACGCAAGAGTTCTACAGAGATTGTTGGGCGTCCTGTTTCAAAAGAGGCTGCTAAGACAACGAGAGATTATATGGTAACTGTCGGTACAGATCCTGTTTACGGAACCTTGTATAGTAAGGCGGAAGGTGGTCCAATTATCAGAGTGCCTAACCAAAATGTGGCGGTTAAATCAGGTACAGCGCAGATTGCAGGTGAAAATGGTAGTGGTTATCTAACAGGTGAAAATGATTACATCTATTCTGTTGTGGCTATGACACCAGCTGAAAATCCCGATTTTATCATGTATGTAACTCTGAAGCAACCTTCAGAATCTTTCCAACCCATTTTCTGGAAAGAAGTTGTTAACCCTGTATTGGAAGAGGCTGCAGCGATGAAAGATACGCTGAACTTGACGACACAATCTCCTGTTCTAAAATCTGTTTCAAAAGAATTGACTTATAAAATGCCCTCCGCTAAGAATACTAGTCCTGGTGATTTGGCTGATGAATTACGACGCAATCTTGTGCAACCTATTGTTTTGGGAACCGGTAAAAATATTAAGAAAGTTTCCGCGAAAGCAGATGAAGAGCTGAAGTCCAATAAGCAAATTCTTATCCTAACAGATGATTTTACAGAAATGCCTGATATGTATGGTTGGACGAAGAAAAATGCTGAAACATTTGGTGATTGGTTAGGCATAAAAGTCCATGTCAAAGGTAAAGGCTCAAAAGTTGTAGCTCAAAGTGTCAGGACCAACGCATCGCTTAAAAAAATAAAAGAAATAACAATTACATTAGGAGATTAGCATGTTACAAGCTATCATTGCAGGTATTGTGACTTTTATTCTAACTTTAGTTGGAATACCTGCTTTTATTCGTTTTTATCACAAAGCCCATATTTCCGGCCAACAAATGCACGAAGATGTGAAACAACACCAAGCAAAAGCTGGAACTCCTACTATGGGAGGAACTGTGTTTTTGCTAGCTTCTGTGTTATCTAGTTTTGTGACAGCTCTCATTTCTAAAGAACTTTCAAGTGCTGCCTTGATGGTACTATTTATTCTGGTTTTGTATGGTATCGTTGGTTTCTTGGATGATTTTTTAAAGGTTTTTCGTAAAATAAATGAAGGTTTAAATCCCAAGCAGAAACTAGCTCTTCAAATTATCGGTGGCATTGTTTTTTACTTCTTTTTTGATACCCACGGTGGGGGAGATTTACTCAATGTTTTTGGTTTCCCACTTCATTTAGGCTATCTTTATATTGCTTTTACTCTCTTTTGGTTGGTTGGCTTTTCCAACGCAGTCAATTTGACAGATGGCATTGATGGATTGGCCAGTATTTCTGTTACAATCAGTTTAGTAGCTTATGCAGTCATTGCGACAGTTCAACATCGTTTAGATATTTTAATTGTTATTTTGAGTATGATTGGTGGTCTGCTTGCATTCTTTATTTTCAATCATAAACCAGCCAAGATTTTTATGGGGGATGTAGGAAGTTTGGCTCTTGGTGGTATGTTAGCAGCAATTTCGATAGCGCTTCACCAAGAATGGACGCTTCTTATCATTGGGATTGTCTATGTCTTTGAGACAACTTCAGTTATGATGCAGGTTTCTTATTTCAAATTGACTGGAGGCAAACGGATTTTTCGGATGACACCAGTTCACCACCATTTTGAACTAGGTGGTTTGTCAGGTCATGGTCAAGCTTGGAGCGAATGGAAAGTTGATTTCTTTTTCTGGGGAATCGGTCTTATAGCTAGTTTACTAACACTTGCGATTTTATATTTATAAGAGAAATGACTCATTTTAAAGTACTTTAAAATGAGTTTTTTATATAATATCTGAAAAATTTTCTAAAAATTCATAATTTATCTTGTATTTATATAAAAAAAGTGTATAATAGGTTCAATATTTAGTCAAAGGAGGGTAGCGGTTGCTGTTTTAATAAAGTAGAGTATCTTATTTTTTTAACTCAAAAAGAATGTTTATTCAACTTAGTCTAGATAGCAGAATTTGTAATTTTTGATTCTTTATGCATAATTAAAACTATTTTGATTGTATAACCTAATAAATGACTATTATTTAAATGGATAATATTTTTTGTTAAAAAATGATTTTTACTTTTTAAAACTGTTTTGGCATAATATGCGATGTAATTAAATGTGATATTAGAGGAGGTTTATCTATGAAATCATCAAAATGGATTATTGCAACGGGAGTTGTGCTAAGCACTGGAATCTTATTAGCAGGTTGTGGCAAGTCAACTTCTAATACGTCAACATACTCATATGTGTATACACAAGATCCAGACACGTTGAATTATCTGATGGCTAATCGTGCGACAACTTCAGATGTTGTGACCAATTTAGTTGATGGATTATTAGAAAATGACCGATACGGAAACTTAGTTCCAGCACTCGCTAAGTCATGGACAGTCTCCAAAGATGGTTTGACCTATACCTATAAATTACGTAAAGACGCAAAATGGTACACATCAGAAGGTGAAGAGTACGCAGGTGTAAAAGCACAAGACTTTGTGACAGGTTTGAAATATGCTGCAGATAATAAATCTGAAGCCCTTTACCTTGTGCAAGATTCTGTCAAAGGATTAGATGCGTATATCAAAGGGGAGACAAAAGATTTTTCAACAGTTGGTGTGAAAGCTGTAGATGATTATACAGTACAGTATACTTTAAGTCGTACGGAACCTTATTGGAATTCAAAAACAACCAATAATATTCTCTTTCCAGTAAATGCGGACTTTTTGAAATCGCAAGGAAAGAATTTTGGTTCTGTGAAACCGAGTAGCATTCTTTACAACGGTCCATATCTGCTGAAGTCTTTGACGGCTAAATCCTCTATGGAATTTGCTAAAAATCCTCATTACTATGATAAAAAGAATGTTCACTTGGACAATATCAAATTGACTTATTATGATGGATCGGACCAAGAAGCGCTTATCCGAAACTTCACAGATGGCGCCTATAGTGCGGCTCGTCTCTATCCAAATAGTTCAAGTTTTGCTTCTGTCAAGAAACAATATGCCAACAATATCATCTATAGTTTACAAGATGCAACTAGTTATTATTACAATTTTAACTTAAATCGTCAGTCTTACAATCACACATCTAAGAAAACAGATGCTCAAAAATCTTCAACGCAAGAAGCGGTACTAAACAAAGCTTTTCGTCAAGCTATCAACTTTGCTTATAACCGCACTTCTTACGGTGCACAAAGTAATGGGAAAGATGGTGCAACAAAGGTGTTGCGGAACACGCTTGTGCCACCAACATTTGTTTCCATTGGAGATAAGACTTTTGGCGATGTGGTATCCTCTAAGTTAGTAAATTATGGTTCAGAATGGTCTAATATGAATCTGACTGATGCGCAAGATGCTTACTACAATCCAGAAAAAGCAAAAGCTAAATTTGCTCAGGCAAAAGCAGAATTGCATGCCAAAGGTGTTCAATTTCCCATTCACTTAGACGTACCAGCTGATCAAACTAGTAAAATCGGTGTTCAGTGGGAAAGTTCTATGAAACAATCTGTTGAGTCTGTCTTAGGAGCCGATAATGTTGTGATTGATATTCAGCAGATGAGCTCAGATGAACTGAACAATATCAGTTATTTTGCCAATACTGCCGCTCAAAAAGATTATGATTTGTACAATGGCGGTTGGTCAGGAGACTATCAAGACCCATCCACTTATCTAGATACCTTGAATACTAAAAATGGTGGTAGTTTGCAGAACTTTGGCTTAGAACCAGGTCAAGAGAATGCTAAGATAAAGGCTGTTGGTTTGGATACCTATACTACAATGCTTGAGGAAGCAAATGCTGAAACCAATGAGACGAAGCGTTATGAAAAATATGCTGAAGCACAAGCGTGGTTGATTGATAGTGCTTTGACAATGCCCAATCTCTCTCTTGGAGGGACACCGTCTGTGACAAAGACTGTTCCGTTTAGTCGTTCGTATTCTCTGGTAGGGATTAAAGGCGGTTCAAGCAACTACTTTAAATATGTTAAATTACAAGATAAAATTGTGACGACTAAAGAATACGAAAGTGCTAAAAAGAAATGGCTGAAAGAAAAAGAAGCGTCTAATCAAAAAGCACAAGATGATTATGAAAATCATGTAAAATAAAACGGGTACAAGAAATTTCTATGAACGATCAGTTTCATAGAAGTTTCTTTTTTGTACGAAAAGAGCTGTTTTAAAACGATACTGCTTAAAATGCATGTTTCGGATTGTTTACTGACAGTTCCATTTTTTCAAAAAAATTTCTTGACAAGGTGGTTCTATCTTGTTATACTAATAAAGTACTCAATCGCGGGGATGGCGGAATTGGCAGACGCGCAGGACTAAGGATCCTGTGACCGCTTTAGGTCGTGAGGGTTCAAGTCCCTCTCTCCGCATCAGATAGGCTGGCTTCGGTCAGTTTTTTTGTTTTGCCATTTTGAAATATGAGAATGAGAAAATTGTTTTATATGAGAAAACGCTTAAAAGATTAGGAAATGCTGGTATTTTTTCCTGAAAAGTGATAAAATAAACAATGTAAGTGGGGAAACCCATAAAAATAAATAGGAGGCCTAATACTAATGGCAATCGTTTCAGCAGAAAAATTTGTCCAAGCAGCTCGTGACAATGGTTATGCAGTTGGTGGATTTAATACAAACAACCTTGAGTGGACTCAAGCTATCTTGCGTGCAGCAGAAGCTAAAAAAGCTCCAGTTTTGATCCAAACTTCAATGGGTGCTGCTAAATACATGGGTGGTTACAAAGTATGTAAACTTCTCATCGAAAACCTTGTAGAATCAATGGGAATTACTGTACCAGTTGCTATTCACCTTGACCATGGTCATTATGAAGATGCACTTGAATGTATCAAAGTTGGTTATACTTCAGTTATGTTTGATGGTTCTCATCTTCCAGTTGAAGAAAACCTTGAAAAAGCTCGTAAAGTGGTTGAATTTGCGCATGCAAATGGAGTATCAGTGGAAGCTGAAGTTGGCACAATCGGTGGCGAAGAAGACGGTATCATCGGTGACGGTGAATTGGCTCCAATCGAAGATGCAAAAGCAATGGTTGAAACTGGAATTGACTTCCTTGCAGCAGGTATTGGGAACATTCACGGACCATATCCAGCTAACTGGAAAGGTCTTCACCTTGATCACTTGCAAAAATTGACAGAAGCTGTTCCTGGCTTCCCAATCGTATTGCATGGTGGTTCAGGTATTCCTGATGACCAAATCCAAGCAGCTATCAAATTGGGTGTGGCAAAAGTTAACGTAAATACTGAATGTCAAATTGCTTTTGCTAAAGCTACTCGTAAATTTGCTGCTGAATACGAAGCAAACGAAGCAGAATACGATAAGAAGAAACTCTTTGACCCACGTAAATTCTTGAAACCAGGTTTCGAAGCAATTACAGAAGCTGTTGAAGAACGTATCGACGTATTCGGTTCAGAAGGTAAAGCTTAATTAAGCTTACCAAATAAAAAAGAAAATCTCGCTTTGGCGGGATTTTCTTTTGACTTGAGTTGTTTGTGATGTAGTATAGGATTCATTATTTTTTCGTTTCCTCTTGACAAATCAAATTTGCATGCTAGAATAGATTTATACGTTTATTTCGCCGATTTAGCTCAGTTGGTAGAGCAACGCACTCGTAACGCGTAGGTCGTAGGTTCAAGCCCTATAATCGGCATCATTGAAGGTCTTCATTGAATTGAAGGCTTTTTTTGTTGTTTATACAGTACGTAAAAAGGGGCTATAATCTGGTCAGCTCATGAAAAACAAGTAAGTTATTCAGATTTCACGACCACTTACCTATCCGAATGAACCACTTACTGAAAATCGCTTGAATTTCATGTGACAATTGTTATAATAAAATAAAGAAAAGCGAGGGGAGCGTTTATGAAAATTCGAGTAGAGTTAGATTCGAATCTGGAAGAAGCAGAAATTGTCATTAAGGCACCTCGCTTTGATGAACAGATAGAGCGCATTCAACGTTCTCTGGAAGAAGTTGCCAAGCCATCTATACTTTTTTACAAAGATACGAGTGAATATTATGTTGATTTAGCAGATATCCTCTTCTTTGAAACGGATGGAAATAAAATTTTTGCGCATGCTCGAAATAATGCTTATGAAGTCAAACTGAAATTGTATGAGCTAGAAGAATGTTTGCCGCGGTATTTCTGTCGTATTTCTAAATCAACGATTACGAATATTAAAGCAATTTATTCATTAGAAAAGTCTTTTTCAGGAACGAGCAGTATTCGCTTTTATGATACCCATAAGCAAGTGCATGTGTCTAGGCATTATTTTCAATTCTTAAAAGAAAAATTAAGTGAAATGAGGTAAATATTATGAGAAAAACATTGTTTGGAGTGGGGCTTTTGGTATTAGCCGGCTGGGTGCTGCTACAAGGAAATTTTGGTATTCCGCTTATTGATTTCAATTTTTGGCCAATGCTTGTTGTGCTTGGATTTGCTTACTTTGCAATCGAAAATTTTTGGAGAGGAAATTTATCTGGCGGGATTATTTTAGCCATTATTTCCTTAATCGTTGCAAATAGCAGCTATCACTTTTTGCCCATCTCATCTGGAACGATTTTCCTAGCAGGGATTTTGGCTTCTATTGGTATTGGATTGATTTTCAAACCAAAACGAATTTGGGGTATTTATCATGGTCAAAATGCTCGTCGTGTCATAAATGGAGACATCAATTTTGGAAGTGGTACACGCTATATCCATTCGGATGATTTTACTTATGAAACACTAGATTGTGCTTTTGGGAATGCTACGGTTTATTTTGACAATGCTATCATTAAAGGAGACTCTGCAACTTTTGATATTGATGTATCTTTTGGGAATGCTACATTATATGTACCAAGTAATTGGCGTGTAGAGTTAGATGTGGATAATGCTTTTGGTACAGTGACGAATCCCCGTAATATCAATGAGAAAGATAAGACTCTTTATGTAAAAGGAGATGTATCTTTTGGTCGCTTAGGAATTATTTATGTTTAAAATTTAAGAAAGTCATTGATCTACTTGAATTTTGAAATATAAGGAAAATAGTCTTGCAAAATCTTAAAAATTGTGATAAAATTTTACGGTATGTGGTATAAAGCCCGTAAAACTAATCAGGAGGACAAGTATAAATGGCAAAAGTATGTTACTTTACAGGTCGTAAAACTGTATCAGGAAACAACCGCTCTCACGCAATGAACCAAACAAAACGTACTGTGAAACCAAATCTTCAAAAGGTGACAATCTTAGTTGATGGTAAACCTAAGAAAGTTTGGGCTTCAGCACGCGCCCTTAAATCTGGCAAAGTTGAACGCGTTTAATTAACGAAAGGATGGACCTTTGAGAGGTTCATTTTCTTTTGCATAAGAAAGCGGATTATGGATATGTTTGTTTTAAGATAAGTAAAAGAAACATTCCATATTGATTGAATCCTTTTTAATGATGTACTCTCTCTTGTACAGTCCGCGTAAAATATGGTAAAATAAACTATAAAATACTTTTGAGGTAGAAATTATGACTGTAAAAATCAATACAAAAGATGGTCAAATCGAGCTGACAGATGATGTTATTGCGACAATCGTTGGCGGAGCGGCAACTGAAATTTTTGGTGTAGTCGGAATGGCCAGTAAAAATGCCATTAAGGATAATTTCCAAGCTTTGTTGGGCAAAGAAAATTATGCAAAAGGTGTTGTAGTAAAAACAACGGAAGAAGGAAGCATTGCTGTTGATGTGTATACAGTTTTGAGCTATGGTACTAAGATAAGTGAAGTGTCTAAAAATATTCAAGAGCGTGTGAAATTCAGTCTTGAGAATCAGCTTGGAATTACTGCTGAAACAGTAAATGTCTATATCCAAAATATTAAAGTTGTAGGAGAATAATCGTGTCAAATATTACTACTAGTTTATTTCAAGAAATGGTGCAGTCTGCATCTACTCGTTTGAATAAACAGGCTGAATATGTCAATTCTTTAAATGTTTTTCCTGTGCCGGATGGTGACACAGGTACCAATATGGGAATGACCATTGAAAATGGAGCAAAAGAAGTTGCAGATAAATCTGCTTCTACTGTTGGTGAAGTGGCTGGAATTTTTGCTAAAGGTCTCTTGATGGGGGCGCGTGGGAATTCTGGTGTTATTACTTCACAGCTTTTCCGTGGTTTCTCTCAGAGTGTGAAAGAAAAGGAAGAATTAACAGGACAAGATTTAGCTCTTGCTTTTCAGTCTGGAGTTGAAGTGGCCTACAAAGCTGTGATGAAGCCTGTTGAAGGAACGATTTTAACTGTTTCTCGCGGGGCTGCAATCGGTGCTAGAAAAAAAGCAGAAGAAACAGACGATGCTGTTGAGGTGATGAAGGCTGCTCTTGAGAGTGCTAAGATAGCTCTTGCGAAGACACCAGATATGCTTCCGGTCTTAAAGGAAGTGGGAGTTGTGGACTCTGGTGGTCAAGGTTTGGTGTTCATCTATGAAGGCTTTTTGGCAGCGTTGACAGGTGAATACATTGCATCTGAAGAGTTTCAGGCAACGCCTGCAACAATGACGGAAATGATTAATGCAGAGCATCATAAGTCAGTAGCGAGTCATGTGGCAACAGAAGACATCAAATTCGGTTATTGTACTGAAATCATGGTGGCTTTGAAAAAAGGTCCAACGTATGTAAAAGAATTTGATTATGATGAATTTCGCAATTATTTGAATGAATTGGGGGACTCACTCCTTGTCGTCAATGATGACGAAATTGTAAAGGTTCATGTCCACACGGAAGATCCAGGTTTAGTCATGCAGGAAGGCTTGAAATATGGAAGCCTTGTCAAAGTCAAAGTAGATAATATGCGCAATCAACATGATGCACAAGTTGAAAAGGAAGAGCGTGAGAACAAGCAAACTGCTGAAGAAAAGGAGTATGCTGTTATTGCAGTTGTGGCTGGTGAAGGTTTGGCAGAAATCTTTAAGGCACAAGGAGTAGACTACATCATCTCCGGTGGTCAAACGATGAATCCTTCAACAGAAGATTTTATTAAGGCAGTTGAACAGGTCAATGCTCGCCATATCATTATCTTGCCAAACAATAAGAATATTTTCATGGCGGCACAATCGGCAGCTGAGGTAATTGAACAACCTGCTGCAGTAATAGAAACAAGAACGATTCCGCAAGGTTTAACAAGCCTATTGGCTTTTGATTCAAGTAAATCTATTGAGGAAAATCATGACCGAATGACGGCTGCTCTTACGGATGTGATAAGTGGTAGTGTGACAACAGCTGTTCGCGATACAACGATTGATGGATTGGAAATTCATGAAAACGATAATCTTGGTATGGTAGATGGAAAAATTGTTGTGTCTAATCCGGATATGTTGACAACATTGAATGAAACATTCAGTAAAATGTTAGATATAGACAGCGAAATTGTGACGATTTACATCGGTGAAGATGGAAGTGAAGATTTGGCCAATGAATTGGCTCAAGATATTACTGAAAAATTTGAAGATGTAGAAGTGGAAATCCATAAAGGTGGACAACCAGTTTATCCATATCTTTTTAGTGTTGAATAAAATCAAAGAATCATTGAAAGGCGACTCAACCGAGTCGTCTTTTTTGTGACATTTGTCATGTGAAACGATGACAAAATCATCTAGTTGGAATTTTTGACAAAATATATAATAGAATTATCAAAAGGAAAGACAGCTGGTTTATGAAAAAGATGTTCAGCTCTCTATATTTTAGTGATTCAGCAATCAATGAGAATTGGTCATTATAATGTAATATCTTGATGAAGATTGATAACGAGTATTCTGTACGCTTGTTCTTTGGAAGTAGGATTTCCAATCAAGATAGGACTGCTGGTATTTTACCCTATTTTTGGAGTGTCTGTGCAATCTTGGTTGCTCAGTCTTTATGTATGTACTTATCAAGGAGGAAAAAGATGAATTTGATTGAAGTAAAGGATTTGTCCAAAGAGATTCGTGGGAAAGAAATTTTGAAAAATATTTCTTTTACAATTAACGATGGAGAATGTGTGGCGTTGATTGGTCCAAATGGGGCTGGGAAAACGACATTAATGGATTGCTTGTTGGGCGATAAGTTTCTTACAGGTGGACAGGTCAGGATTCAGAGTTTGCAGCCGACAAATAATCAATTGAAACAGGTAGTTGCTATTTTGCCACAAGAAAACACAGTCGTGGCAGATTTGAAGGTAAATGAACTATTAAACTTTTTCCAAAGTGTTTACCCAAATAGTCTGAGCAATCAGGAAGTTGATATTCTGTTGAAATTTACGGATAAGCAAAAAGAACAGTTGGCCAGTAAATTGTCTGGTGGACAAAAACGGTTACTTTCTTTTGTTTTAGCTCTTATCGGGCGTCCGAAGATACTCTTTTTAGATGAACCAACTTCTGCTATGGATACTTCTACAAGACAGCATTTTTGGGAAGTTGTGGATGAACTAAAGAAAAATGGTGTGACTATTGTTTATTCTTCTCACTATATCGAAGAAGTGGAGCATACAGCGGATCGTATTTTGGTGCTACATAAGGGAGAACTAATCCGAGATACGACGCCGTATGCCATGCGTAGTGAAGAACAGGAAAAACACTTCACTATTCCGCTTTCTTACCAAGCTATTGTAGAAAACTTACCTGAAGCAACCGAAATCGAAATCAAGCAAAGTGCTCTGTCCTTTGCAACTAAAGAGGCCAGTAAAGTATGGCAAGTCTTGATCCATAATGGCTGTACGATTGAGGAAATTGAAGTACGCAACCGAACGTTGTTGGATAGTATTTTTGAGACAACGCAAGAGTAAAAGGAGATCTATCATGAAATATATGACTAGTTTAATGAAGATTGAGTTAATTTTGATGAAGCGACAAGCAGCTTATTATTTACTGTCTATCGGCTTACCCAGTGTTTTTTACTTAATATTTTCTGGTATGATGTCGGGGAATGCACCAGCTAGTGTACTTCAGGCATATCTCTTTTCAATGACTGTTTTTAGTATCATGTCTAGCGCCTTCTTTAGTATTCCAAGCACTTTGCAGTCTGATAAAAATAATAACTGGCAAAAAATGATTCAGCACTCGCCGATTTCTATGGTAAAATACTATATATCAAAACTCTGTAGTACGCTGTTGACTTTCATGCTTTCCATTATCGTGGTCTTTTCAGTCGGGCATTTTGTACGCGGGGTCAATCTACCAATGGTGGACTGGCTCATTATTGCCTTGATACTTCTGGTGGGAAGTATGGTCTTTATTGCCATGGGTGTATTGGTTAGCCTCTTGCCAAGCGCTCAGCTCATGTCTGTAGTGGGAAATATCGTCTATATGGCACTGGCTGTTCTAGGCGGGCTATGGTTCCCTCTGACCATGTTCCCAAAATGGCTCCAATCCATCGGTAAGTTGACGCCAAGTTATCAACTGATGCAGGTTGTATCTTCTTATCTAGAACACCATCAGTTCAATGGCAAGGCCGCTTTGATTGTTCTGATTTATACGGTTTTGGTCAGCATTCTTGTGCTGCAGCTCAAAAAGCGAATTGAGGTAAAATAAATTCATGTGGGAAAAACTTAAACAAGTCCACTATATGTTTCATATTGCGCTGATCTTTATCATCTTTCCAGTGGCGGGAGTGATTAGCGGGGAATACCCGCTTTTCGTCTTGCTCTGGACAGCTACTTTTGTTGTGTCTTACTATGCAGTCTTGTTAAGTAACCATCGCCTTATCCAGTTTCTTTCTTGGTGGTTCTTGGTAGCTTACATATATTATGGTTCTGTCCGGTTAAATGGAGGGTTTACTTGGTACATTTTTTATCTATCTAATCTGCTTATTTACGAACTAGATGATATTTCTTTTAAATCCTGGCGTTTTTTAACCTTTATCGCCTTGCAGCCCATTATTGTGATGACTAATTACTTGGTGGGTAATGTTGGTCCAGCAGAGCTACTCTTCTTTGTTGTAACCTTTCTCTTTTCGGATGGCTTGACCTTTGGTCTCCATCGGATTCAAATGACAGAGCGGATCAAGGAAGAAAAGGTCAAACAAAATGCCCAGCTGAATCTTTTTCTAGCAGAAAATGAGCGCAATCGTATTGGACGAGACCTACATGATAGTCTAGGGCATACCTTTGCTATGCTCAGTATCAAGACAGAATTGGCGCAACAGTTTCTTCAAATGAAAGCTTATGAGAAAGCTGGCAAAGAATTGCAAGAAGTGCATGAAATTAGCAAGCAATCTATGGCGGATGTACGACGAATTATTGATAATCTCAAAACACGAACGTTAGATGATGAATTGGTGACGATTCAAGTGATGTTAGAAATGAGTGGGATTCAAGTACAAGTACTGAATCAACTCAATATAGCTAGTATTGCACCAACTATGCAATCAAGCTTAAGTATGGTTTTACTAGAATTGACGACGAATATCATCAAACATGCTCAAGCAAGTCATTGTAAAATTCGTTTATATTCTGAAGACAAACGCTTAATTGCTGATGTTGAGGATAATGGGAAAGGTTTCAAAACTGTCACAGGAAAAGAATTACATTCGGTTCAGGAGCGTGTAGAAGCTTTGTCTGGACAAGTAGAGATTTTAAATTATAAACAGCCAACTAAGATTCGAGTACACTTGCCAATGGAGGGATACAGATGAAATTATTAGTAGCCGAAGATCAAAGTATGTTACGGGATGCTTTGTGCCAATTACTAGAAATGCAGCCAGATGTCGAAATGGTTCATCAGGCTTCTAATGGTCAGGAAGCACTGGATCTTCTCCAATCTCAAAATATTGATGTTGCTATTTTAGATGTGGAAATGCCAGAAAAAACAGGTTTAGATGTTTTAGAATGGGTTAAGGAGCAGCAATCAGTTGTTAAAGTTATCATTGTCACCACATTTAAACGTCCGGGCTATTTCGAACGTGCTGTAAAGTCTAATGTAGATGCTTATGTTTTAAAAGAACGCAGCATAGCTGACCTTATGAAAACGATTCAAACAGTATTAGCCGGAAAAAAAGAATATTCTCCTGAGTTGATGGAAGTCATGATGACAAGTAAGAATCCCTTGTCCAATCAAGAAATTTTAGTTTTGCAAGCAACAGCAAGAGGCTTATCTAGTAAAGAAATTGCGCAAAAGCTTTATCTATCAAATGGTACCATTCGCAATTATATGTCGAGTATTCTAACGAAATTAACAGCAGAAAATCGTTTGGAAGCAGTTCGAATTGCTCAAGAAAATGGTTGGATATAAATAAGTTTTTGTGAGATATGGATGCAGAGAAATTTAATATAATAACTTAACTAGCTTTTATCGCTTTTGTTTGATAAACACGTTTAAGTATGCTATAATCTTGAAAAAGAAGATAGGAGTTTCATATCATGTTATTTTTAGTATTGCCAATTATTGTTATCGTACTGATTGTTATTCTTTTTAGTTCCTTATATGTTGTTCGTCAACAGTCTGTAGCAATTATAGAGCGCTTTGGTAGATATCAAAAACTTAGTAATAGCGGAATTCATTTACGCTTGCCATTTGGCATTGATCATATCGCAGCGCGTGTGCAATTACGTCTGTTGCAAAGTGAGATTGTTGTCGAAACGAAGACACAAGATAATGTATTTGTCATGATGAATGTTGCAACGCAATATCGTGTGAATGAAAATAACGTAACAGATGCTTACTATAAATTGATTCGTCCAGAAGCTCAAATTAAGTCTTATATTGAAGATGCCTTGCGGTCATCTGTTCCTAAATTGACATTGGACGAATTGTTTGAAAAGAAAGATGAAATCGCACTTGAAGTACAAAAGCAAGTAGCAGAAGAAATGTCTACTTATGGTTATATTATCGTAAAAACCTTGATTACAAAAGTTGAGCCAGATGCAGAGGTTAAGCAATCAATGAACGAAATCAACGCTGCTCAACGGAAACGTGTCGCTGCTCAAGAATTAGCTGAAGCCGATAAAATTAAAATTGTCACTGCTGCAGAAGCAGAAGCAGAAAAAGATCGTCTTCATGGTGTTGGGATTGCAGAACAGCGTAAAGCGATTGTGGATGGCTTGGCAGACTCTATCAAAGAGTTAAAAGGTGCAAATGTTGAATTGAAAGAAGAACAAATCATGTCAATTCTTTTAACCAACCAATATCTTGATACATTGAATAATTTTGCAGATAATAAGGGAAATAATACAATTTTCTTACCAGCCAATCCTGACGGAGTAGAAAGTATCCGAACGCAAATTTTATCAGCTCTTAAAGCAAAATAAAGAATATTCTGAATTATTTTATTCGTCAAAATAAGTTGTCTTTTCCATTGACAAAACAAATAAAAACATTTAAAATGTTTAGTTAGAAATAATAAATAGGAGAAGGAAATGGCTAAATCTAACTTTGAAAAAGTAGAATCAGTTGTTAGCTGGGTTCGTGATAAAAAAATCACGGGTTATCGCATCAGTAAAGAAACGAACGCTCGTGAAATGTCTATCATTGCTCTTGCTCAAGGACGTGCTAAAGTGAAGAATATTTCATTTGAAACCGCTCTCGGATTGATTGATTTTTACGACAAAAATCACGAAAAATTTGAAAACTAATCATCGAATTTTTAGCAGGCTGGCAGCCTGCTTTTTTTATTTACTATCGTACAATAATGTGGTTTGAGATTAAAGAAACGAATAATTATATATAAAAAAACTTATTTATTCAAAAAAATATCATGCGCTTTAAACGAATATTTTTACAAAAAAATCATAAAACGCTTTCTTTGATAGATTATATTATAAAAAATATTCCAAAAAATTAGAAATTTACTTTTTTATAGTATATTTTCTAAGAAATATATGTCCAAACGTTTTGTTTTGTTTGAATAAAAATTAGTTTTCAAAAGAGATAGTAACTATTTTGGATAGAAAAAAAGACGAGGCTAGATGTTTTAGTCTCGTCTTTCCTATTTTTATCGTAAATAGCGTTGTAAGAATTCTTTCGTACGTTCTTTTTTAGGATGAGTGAAAATATCATCTGGTTTACCTTCCTCAGCAATGATGCCTTTGTCCATGAAAATGACACGGTTTGAAACATCACGCGCAAATTCCATTTCATGGGTGACGACAATCATGGTTAAACCTTCTTGAGCAAGGTCTTTCATAATTTTTAGTACTTCACCGACCATTTCAGGGTCGAGGGCTGATGTTGGTTCGTCAAATAAAATGGCATCTGGATTCATAGATAAGGCGCGTGCAATAGCGACACGTTGCTTTTGTCCGCCAGAGAGTTGTTTTGGCTTTGCTTGCCAATAAAGCTCGCCCATACCGACTTTTTCAAGATTATCTTTGGCAATTTTTTCAGCCTCTGCGCGTTCTCTCTTGAGAACGGTTGTCTGTCCAACAATAGTATTTTCAAGAACATTGAGATTTTCAAAAAGATTGAAACTTTGGAAAACCATCCCCAATTTTTCACGGTAGTGGGTGAGATTATAATTTTCTTCTAGTACATTTTCTCCACGGTAAAGGATTTCACCGCCACTTGGTTCTTCGAGGAGATTGATAGAGCGCAAGAAAGTTGATTTTCCGCTACCAGAGCTTCCAATGATAGAGATAACTTCGCCGGAGTGGACAGTGAGAGAAATATCTTTTAAAACTTCATTTTGGCCATAAGATTTTTTGAGATGCTTAATTTCTAAAATGATATCACTCATGCTTTTATTCCTTTCGTTTGCATTTGATTAGCGCCTGTTGTGTACTCGTCTGTGTCAAAACGGCGTTCTACATAGCGAAGAATGCGAGTGACAGTAAATGTTAGGACAAAGTAGATAACAGCAATAATAGTGAAAGTTTGGAAATATTGGTAAGTTTGAGTGGCAATCGTATTTCCTGAGAAATAAAGTTCAACAACGGAGATAACATTCAGTACAGAAGTATCTTTAATGTTTATGACAAATTCATTCCCTGTAGCAGGTAGAATATTTCGTACGACTTGTGGAAGAACAACTTTGCGCATGGTTTGATTATGTGTCATTCCTAGAGCGGTTGCGGCTTCAAATTGTCCTTTGTCAACGGCGAAAATTCCTCCGCGGACAATTTCACTCATATAAGCGCCGGTGTTGATTGAAACAATAAAGATAGCAGCGATTGTCCGATCAATAGAAACCCCAAAAGCTTGTGCTGTACCGTAGTAAATAACCATCGATTGAACAATCATAGGCGTTCCACGGAAAATTTCAATATAGATATTCAAGAACCAGCTGAATAAGGTTTGTAACATCGCTAGAACTTTATTTTTTGCAGTAGGAGCTGTGCGATAGACACCGATTAAGAGTCCAATGATGAGTCCTGCAATTGTGCCAGTAATGGAGATGAGAAGAGTTAAACCAGCTCCACGCAGAAACTGGGGCCAGTTATCTTTTAGAATCTTTGTCACTTGTCCAAAGAAACTTGTCTTATCTTGGCTAGAGTCTGTCTCAACAGGCTGATTTCGAATCATCTTATCCATTAAAGCGGTTTGGTCTTTGGCACTGATTTTAGCGATAGCAGCATTAACTTGCTCTATACGATTGTCGTTTTTGCGCATTCCAATTGCAATGGTAGCGTCTTCTTGATTCACTTCAAAACCTTTTTTGAACTGAATCATTTTAAATTTTGAGTTCGCAGCTTCTGCAGTGAGGGCTTCAGGGCGCTCAGAAATGTAGCCGTCTATCACTCCTGACTCAAGTGCTTGGCGCATTTGAGCAAAGTCTCCCATTGCAGTTTCTTGCTTAGCACCAGTCAATTGTGAAATTAGATTATAAAGATAGACACCTTGCTGGGACGTGATTTTTGCCCCTTTGAAGTCATTTAAGGTTTTGGCATTGGCGTAGGCACTATCTTTTTTGACAAGTAGCACTGGCTCACTAGTATAGTAGCTATTTGAAAAAGCAATTTCTTTTTTCCGCTCGGCAGTCGGGCTCATACCTGCTATAATCATGTCCAATTTTCCTGATGTTAAAGCAGGAATCAAACCATTCCAAGACGTTTTGACTACTAACGGTTTTTTGCCTAATTCTTTTGCGACTTGTTTTGCAATTTGGACATCATAACCGTTGGCATATTGATTGGTACCTTCGATTTTGACTGCGCCGTTTTTGTCATCGTCCTGCGTCCAGTTGAACGGAGCGTAAGCTGCCTCCATTCCGATACGTAAATATTCATCGGCATGAACGGTATTTACAAATCCTAAACTGAACAGAAAAAGTGTAAATAGAGATAAGCAAATTTTCTTCATATTATTCTCCTAATTTTAAAATAGGTTCCTTGTATTATATCGAAAAAAGCAATGCTTTTCAATATTGGGTAAACCCTTACTTGAAAAAATGGTATAATAAATCTAACCAGTAAAAGGAGGTTGTCAGATGAAAAAGTTCTTTTGGAGTATAGTGATTTTTTTCTCGTGTTTGTTCATTAGCCAGCGAGTTTTGGCAGTGAGTTACGATATTGAATCCTATAAAGGCAATTTACAGATTCATTCTGATAATACAGCGACATTTGTTGAAACAGTCAATTACCATTTCTCAAGCGGCTACAGGGGACAAATCATTACTTTGGGGACATCTGGTAAAGTTCCTCTGGGCTTTGATGTGGAAGGAAAGCCGACGATTCTAGCTTTAAGAAATGGACAACCAAAAACGGATATTACTGCTGTTCAGGAATACATTGCGGGTGGTTATAAATATAAAATTTATAATGCCGGTAATAAAGGAGACCGTGTAACCATTACGGTTACTTGGAAGTTGAAGAATATGTTGTTTGTCTACAATGATATTGTAGAATTACACTGGATTCCAATCAGTGATTGGGATAAAAAATTAAATAATGTAGAATTTCGGATTACTCCTCCAGCTACTTCACAACAGACTAAATTGTATGCTCACACGGGTTATTTTATGAAGCCAGCTCAAGTGACACGAGAGGGAGATAGCTATCTGATCCGTGTCGCTAGTATTGCTAAAAATAGAAATTTAGAATTTCATGCATATTGGGATCGATCGCTAGTAACTGTTCCTGAAAATAGTTTAGCTGTTACAAAACGCAATCGGTTGCAAGAGTTTCGTCAAGTTGAAAAGGAAGTTGCCACCAGTACAAAAAAATACCAGAGATTAGTAGACTGGGACTTACCACTTGCTTTGGTATTGGTTGGCCTAATTAGTTTGGCTTTTTACATTATTTTTCATCTTAGAACAAAATCCCGTGTAACGTTTCCTAAGCATGCTCGTTTGTATGAAATACCGCAAGATTTACCACCAATGGTCATTGCTTCAAATGTTTATTCAGTAGATTTGACAGAATTGGATCCGACTGAGCGACAAGCTACATCTCTGAAATTTGAAAATCTTGTCCAAGCTACTTTATTAGATTTGATTGATCGAGGTAATCTTGTTTTTACAGATGATACGAAACAGCCAAAATTACAAAGAGTGACAGATAAGGGTTTAGCTGATTTTGAAAAAGAATTTTTAAAAATGGCTATGGGAAACAACAAGCAGTTGCTTGTGAAAAATTTGTTTTCAGATTTTAAAATTGACGATAAGATATATAATAGTGGCGAGAAAGCTGTTCGTAGCGCAGGCAACAGAGTGAGAAAACTATTAAAATGCTATTTAAAACTTATTACAGAAAATATACATGAAATTATTGAGCGTGAGCAATTACCAAATAATTATCGCCCTGTTGCTAAAAAGGAGCTCTTGTGTTTATATCTTTCAATGCTCCTTATGAATCTTATTGTGTTTGCTTCTCTTGGCATCTTAGCTTGGATTTTCTTGGAGTATGGACTCGTATTTTATCAATTTGTAGTTAGCTTCTTCATTGCTGGCGGAATGCTGTATTACCTTTTGAGAAAATGCAAAATGGTGAAGCGTGATGGCGTCTTAAATGAAGAAGGGGCAGAAAACTATTATTACTGGAAGAGTTTTGCTAATATGCTGCATGAGATTGCTCATTTAAAGGATACAGAAGTGGAAGGAGTGATTTTGTGGAACAGATTATTGGTTTATGCTGCTATGTTTAATTGTGCAGATAAGGTGACCAAGACGATGAAACTACGAAAAATCACAATTGATAATCCATCGATGAATGCTTTTGTTTATCAGGATATGGTGTATGATTTTCATGCGAGCTCACATGCTTTTGTTGGCTATGGGGCAGCAGCTAATTCGGCTAGCAGTTTCTCTGTTTCATCAGGTGGAAGTAGCGGTGGCGGCTTCTCTGGTGGTGGCGGAGGCGGAGGAGGAGGCGCTTTTTAAAAAAGTGCCCTATTCTCTTGTTTGAAATTATGCTATAATAAAACAAATCAATCTTAGGAGAAGAAAATGTTTATCGTTGAAATGTTGAAGTCCATTATCTTTGGGATTGTAGAAGGAATTACCGAGTGGTTGCCGATTTCGAGTACAGGTCACTTAATTTTAGTGCAAGAATTTCTCAAATATAAAGATCAGAATGCTGCTTTTATGGAGATGTTCAATGTTGTAATCCAATTAGGAGCGATTTTAGCGGTTGTCGTGATTTATTTTGATAAATTAAATCCGTTTAAACCTGGAAAGACAGCGCGTGAAGTGCAGAAAACATGGCAATTATGGGCGAAAGTGGTGATTGCAGCTGCGCCGGCTGCCATTATCGGGCTGCCTTTGGATGATTGGTTTGATGCTCATTTTTATAACTTCATTTCTGTTGCATGTATGTTGATTATCTATGGTGTTGCTTTTATTTTGTTGGAAAAACGCAATAAAACTGTGGAACCAGCGATTAGCAATTTGGATCGCTTGCCTTATAAAACAGCGCTTTACATTGGGCTATTTCAAGTATTGTCGCTTTTCCCAGGAACAAGTCGTTCAGGAGCAACCATTGTAGGTGGGCTTTTGAATGGGACCAGTCGTTCTGTGGTGACAGAGTTCACTTTCTTTTTGGGAATTCCTGTCATGTTTGGTGCCAGTGGTTGGAAGATTTTGAAATTTATTATCAAAGGAAACACACTTGGATTTGGGCAATTCTTCTTGCTGCTTGTAGCAATGGGCGTTGCGTTCGGGGTCAGTCTCTATGTGATTCGTTTCTTGACGGATTATGTGAAAAAGCACGACTTTACGATCTTTGGGAAATATCGTATCGGGCTCGGTGTTTTGCTTATCGTGTACGGAATCTTTAAAGCTATTTTTTAAGTATTCAAAACTCAACAGTTTTTGTTGAGTTTTTTATTGGTAAAAGAAAATGAGGTTGTCTATTTTTTGTAAAAAGCCCGAAATTTTAGTATAATGAAAAGACTAGAAGTATGAGGTAATGCGATGGAAATGAAGCAAATTAGTGATACAACGATTAAGATCACAATAAAATTAGAAGATTTAGAAGAACGTGGAATGGAGATGGCAGATTTTCTCGTTCCGCAAGAAAAGACAGAAGAGTTTTTCTATGCAATTTTAGATGAGTTGGAAATGCCCGAGAGTTTTTTGGATAGCGGTATGCTCAGTTTTCGTGTAACTCCTAAACCAGACCGACTGGATGTTTTTGTCACCAAGTCTAAGATTGATAAGAATCTGAACTTTGATGATTTGGCAGATTTACCAGATGTAGAAGAGCTGTCTCAAATGTCTCCAGATGAATTTTTAAAGACATTAGAAAAAAATATTTTTGAGAAAAGCAAAGACGATATTGAAGCTGTTCGGTCTTTGGAAACGGCAGAAGCAGAAAATAATATGAGCACTTCTGACATAGAAGATCAAGAAGAAAACAGTGACGACCTTACTCAAAAATATATCTATTATATCTTGAAATTTTCCAGCTTGAAAGAAGCGATTGTCTTTTCTAAAACAGTAGACTATGCTGTTAACACTTCGGAGTTGTACAAAATGGATGGTTACTATTATTTAACAATCTTGGTTGATATTGAAGGACATCCTAAGCGTTATCCAGCTTGGCTTTTGGCTTCTATGCGTGAACATGCGGAAGACACAGATGTAACAAGAGCTGTTTTGCAAGAGCATGGTTATTTACTGCTTGTCAACGAGGCGGTTGCTAGTCTTCAAAAGGTTAAATGCTCATGATTCCTTTCCCTTTAAAATTCATTTTAGTGTTGCTTGGAACCTTTTTTATTGGTGTAATTCTCACACCTTTAGTGCGTCTATTGGCATTTAAGATAGGCGCGGTTGATTATCCCAATGCTCGAAGAATCAACAAAAAACCAATGCCAAGCAGCGGAGGTTTAGCGATTGTCATTTCTTTCTCGGTTGCTACACTTGTTTTTATGCCGATGATTGTGCAAGCGACCTTTCATGGAAAGGGTTATTTTGATTATATTTGGCCGGTTGTCTCAGGCGGCGGTATCATTGCTTTAACAGGGCTTATTGATGATGTGAAAGAGTTGAAGCCTTTAGCAAAGATGTCAGGAATTGTGTTGGCTGCCAGTTTGATTTGGTTATTGACTGATTTCCGTTTGAATCATTTTAAAATTCCTTTTGGCGGACCACTATTGCACTTTGCCCCTTGGTTATCTTTTATTTTGACGGTTATCTGGATCATTTCGATTACCAATGCCGTCAATTTGATTGACGGGTTAGACGGATTAGTGAGTGGTGTATCGATTATTTCGCTGGTGACAATGGGGATCGTTTCTTATTTTTTCTTGCCGGATCACAATGTGTTTTTAACCTTAACTATTTTTGTTCTGGTCATGTCTATCGCGGGATTTTTTCCTTACAATTATCACCCAGCTATTATTTATCTGGGTGATACGGGAGCACTGTTTATCGGTTTTATGATTGCTGTTTTGTCACTGCAAGGCTTGAAAAATGCGACAGCCGTTGCGGTGATTACTCCGATGATTATTCTGGGTGTGCCGATTACAGACACATTTTTAGCGATTGTGCGTAGAACTTTATCTGGTCAAAAATTTTATACGCCAGATAAGCGTCACCTTCATCATCGCCTGCTCTCTTTGGGCTTGACTCATCGTGGGACAGTCTTGGTTATTTATGGCATTTCGATGATTTTTGCCATGATTTCTCTTTTGCTAAATGTTTCAAGTCGAATTGGTGGTGTACTATTAGTGATTAGTCTGCTCTTTGGAGTGGAACTTTTATCGGAACTTATCGGTGTTTTGGGTCAAAATCGGACACCACTCCTTAATGTTCTTCGGTTCATTGGAAATTCTGCTTATCGAGAAGAAATTCGTACAAAATTCAGAAATAGAAGAAAGAAATAGAATCTTAAATTAAAACAAAATAAAAGCCTTTTTGGCTTTTTTTTGCTATACTTATAAGGTATATTATGGTTACAAAGAAAGGAAAATTTACCATGTCTGTCTTAGAAATCAAGGATCTCCACGTAGAAATCGAAGGAAAGGAAATTTTAAAAGGAGTTAATCTGACTCTTAAAACAGGAGAAGTAGCCGCCATTATGGGCCCAAATGGGACAGGTAAATCAACTCTATCAGCCGCCATTATGGGAAATCCAAATTACGAGGTAACTGAAGGGGAGGTTCTGCTCGATGGTGTCAATGTTTTAGAACTGGATGTGGACGAACGAGCTCGTATGGGGCTTTTTCTTGCTATGCAGTACCCAAGTGAAATTCCAGGTATTACCAATGCAGAATTTTTGCGTGCAGCTATGAATGCAGGTAAAGAAGACGACGAAAAAATCTCTGTTCGTGATTTTATCATGAAATTGGACGAAAAGATGGAATTGCTGAATATGAAAGAGGAAATGGCCGAGCGTTATCTGAATGAAGGCTTTTCTGGCGGTGAAAAGAAACGCAATGAAATCTTGCAATTGTTGATGCTAGAGCCAACTTTTGCGCTACTGGATGAAATTGACTCTGGATTAGATATTGATGCGCTGAAAGTGGTATCTAAAGGTGTTAATGCCATGCGTGGTGAAAATTTTGGAGCTATGATTATTACGCACTATCAACGCTTGTTGAATTACATTACGCCTGATGTGGTGCATGTTATGATGGATGGGCGAATAGTGGCCTCAGGTGGCCCAGACTTAGCTGTTCGTTTAGAGCAGGAAGGCTATGCCAAATTAGCTGAAGAACTTGGTTTTGATTACCAAGAAGAAGTTTAGTTACCCCTTCTTTTTGCTTGAAAAAGATAGGAGAATGAAATGACAAAAGAAACCATTAAACATTTTTCACAAATGCATGCGGAGCCTGAGTGGTTGGCGAATCTTCGTCAAGCTGCTTTTGATAAAATAGAAGAGTTGAAGTTACCGATTATTGAGCGTGTGAAATTTCACCGCTGGAACTTGGGAGACGGCACGCTTTCAGAAAGTGAATCTCTTGCAAATGTACCTGATTTTACAGAACTGGATAATCATTTGAAATTAGTTCAGATTGGAACGCAGACTGTTTTAGAGCAATTGCCGGCTGACTTGGCGGAGCAGGGTGTCATCTTCACAGACTTTTATTCTGCTCTTGAGGAAATTCCAGAAATCATTGAGAAACATTTTATGTCTGCTGTTAAATATGACGAAGATAAGCTAGCAGCTTACCATACAGCTTATTTCAATAGTGGAGCGGTGCTATATATTCCGGATAATGTTGAAATCAATCAGCCCATTGAAGGCATTTTTTACCAAGATAGTGAAAGTGATGTGCCATTTAACAAGCATATTCTGATTATCGCAGGAAAACATTCTAAAGTGACTTATTTAGAACGGTTGGAAACTTATGGTTCTAGCAGTGTTTCTGCGACAGCAAATATCACGGTGGAAGTCATTGCCCAAACAGGAGCGCAGATTAAGTTTTCAGCTATTGATCGACTAGGAGAAAATGTGACTGCTTATATTAGTCGTCGGGGCAAGTTGGACGATGATTCTATGATTGATTGGGCGATTGGAGTCATGAATGAAGGGAATGTGATTGCTGATTTTGACAGTGATTTGTTTGGGCGCGGAAGTCATGCAGATATGAAAGTGGTGGCTCTCTCTCGTGGTAAGCAGATTCAGGGGATTGACAGTCGCGTCACCAATTACGGCTGCAATTCGATCGGCAATATCCTCCAACATGGAGTGATTTTGGAAAAGGGAACGTTGACTTTTAACGGAATTGGTCACATTATCAAGGGAGCTAAGGGGGCAGATGCGCAACAGGAAAGTCGAGTGCTCATGTTGTCTGACAAAGCACGTTCAGATGCTAATCCTATTCTTTTGATTGATGAAAATGATGTGACAGCAGGGCATGCGGCGTCTATCGGTCAGGTAGATCCAGAAGATATGTACTATCTTATGAGTCGAGGGCTAGATCAGGCAACGGCAGAACGGTTAGTCGTGCGTGGTTTCTTAGGCTCTGTTATCGTTGAAATTCCAGTCAAAGAAGTCCGTATTGAGATGATTGAAACTATTGATGAAATTTTAGCTAAAAATAAAAGATAGGAAAAGAAATGTCTAAACTTGATGTAGAAGTCCTTTGGAAAGATTTTCCGATTTTAGATCAAATCGTCAATGATGAGCCACTGGTTTATTTGGATAATGCAGCAACGACTCAAAAGCCAAGGCAGGTTTTAGGAGCAATTACGGATTATTACGAAAAAGATAATGCCAACGTTCATCGTGGTGTTCATACGCTGGCTGAGCAGGCAACGGCAGCTTATGAAGCTGCGCGGGAACGAGTGCGCTCTTTTATCCATGCTGCTTCAACGAAAGAAGTTCTCTTTACGAGAGGTGCGACGACTGGGCTCAATTGGGTGGCGCACTATGCTGAAAGTGTGTTGCAGCCAGGAGATGAAGTGCTGATTTCTGTTATGGAACACCATTCCAACATCATTCCTTGGCAAGAAGCCTGTCAGAAAACAGGTGCCAGATTGGTTTATGCTTATTTGAAAGACGGCATGTTAGACCTTGCTGACTTTCAGTCAAAATTGACTGAAAAGACGCGGTTTGTTGCCTTGGCTCACGTTTCTAATGTATTAGGTGTGGTGAATCCTATAAAAGAAATAGCAGGGCTAGTGCATCAGATAGATGCTCTTTTGGTAGTGGACGGAGCCCAATCTGTACCTCACATGGAGATTGATGTTCAAGACTTGGATGTTGATTTCTTTGCTTTTTCAGGTCACAAGATGCTAGGTCCGACGGGTATCGGTGTGCTTTATGGAAAAGAGAAACTCTTGAATCAAATGCCTCCGGTAGAATTTGGCGGGGAAATGATTGATTTTGTTTATGAGCAGAAAGCAACATGGAAAGAGCTCCCTTGGAAGTTTGAGGCAGGCACACCCAATATAGCTGGAGCTATTGGTTTAGCTGTCGCTATTGATTATCTGGATAAGATCGGAATGGAAACTGTTCATCAATATGAGCAAGAATTACTGGCTTATGTCTTTCCCAAATTACAAGCTGTTGAGGGTCTCACCATTTATGGTTCGGAGGATTTGGCTCAGCGGTCAGGTGTTATTTCTTTTAATCTAGCTGGTCTTCACCCCCATGATGTAGCAACAGCTCTGGATTATGAAGGCGTGGCTGTACGAGCCGGACATCACTGCGCTCAACCCTTGTTGAGTTACCTAGGAGTGGCAGCGACTGTTCGAGCTAGCTTTTATATGTATAATACCAAAGCAGACTGTGATAAGCTCGTTGAAGCATTGCAGAAAACAAAGGAGTTTTTCGATGGCACTTTCTAAACTAAATAGCCTTTATAAGGCAGTTGTGACGGATCATTCAGCTCACCCTCATCATCAAGGTCGTTTGGAAGGAGTGGAGCAAGTGAATCTCAATAATCCTACCTGCGGAGATGTCATCAGTCTATCGGTTCAGTTTGATGAGCAGGGAGTGATTGAGGATATTGCATTTGTGAATTCTGGTTGCAGTATTTCTACAGCATCAGCTAGTATGATGACTGATGTAGTCCTAGGGAAGACGAAGTATGAAGCACTAAAGTTGGCAGAGATTTTCTCTCAAATGGTTCAAGGGAAAGAAGATAAGCAGCAAGCGGAATTGGGAGATGCAGCTTTTTTGGCTGGTGTTGCTAAATTTCCTCAGCGTATTAAATGCTCAACCTTAGGCTGGAATGCTCTTAAAAAGGCAATTGAAGAAGCTGAAAAGTCTGAAAAAGATTAATAATTGAGGTTAAATAAAAAATGCACCGCACCCCAAAAGTTAGACAGAAAAAATCTAACTTTTGGGGTGCGGTGCATTATCGCGATTTTTTATAATTTTTCATTGACATATTGGACAAATTCATTCCACCAAGATTTGAGGAAGAAGGGGCGTTCTATTCTTTCTGCTGAAAGCATGGAAATAGTCGGTGGTTTCTTGTCAAGATAGCCTTTTCCAATCAAATCATTGTCTGTATAGGTCAATTTTCCAACAACGACACCCTTTTTTAAAGGCGTAGGATAACCTTTTTTATCGGTTGTAAAGTGGACAGTAGGTTTTTTATGATTGTATCTCCGCACAATAGTGAGTTTCTTACTTGCAACGGCAGTGACTTCATCTTTTTGACCGTTGATAATGCGAGCAGAACTTTTATCATAGGCTTCACCTTTTTTTACAAGAGTTTGGACAGTAAATTGCTGATAAATATAAGACATAAACCTAGAAGTAGCTGTGAAACGGGCGTTTTCATCTTTATCTGCATGATCAACATTGAGAAGGACTGTAATCAAACGCATGCCTCTCTGCTGGATTGTTCCGACAAAGGAAGTTCCTCCTTTATCAGAAGAACCAGTTTTTAGACCATCCACTCCAGCTCGAAAAGCCGGCATATCTTTAAGCATATGATTGGATGATGTAAGCGTCATACCTGCAAAGTTAGATGTAGTTTTTTTGGTAATTTCTAAAACTTCTGGGTAATCAAGAATTAAACGACGAGCAACAATTGCAATATCATAAGCACTCAATTTATTTTCATCATCTTTGTTTGAACCAGGATAAATATGTTCTTCTCCTAAAACAGAATTTTTAAGTCCAGAAGCATTGACAATAGTGGCATTTTTGATTCCCCATTGTTGTAATTTAGCTTTCATCAAATCCACAAATTTTTTCTCACTACCTGCGACCTTCTCAGCCAAAGCAATTGCTGGGCTATTGGCACTGGCTATTAAGGAAGTTTCTAATAGTTCTTCGATAGTGTACCGTCTTGCTTCCAACGGAACGTTACTGGCATCTGGATTAACGGTTAGTTGATAAGGATAGTCAGAAATATCCACTGGGGTTTGTAGAGTGAACTTTCCTTGATGAATGGCTTCATAGACCAAATAAGCTGTTAGCAATTTAGTAATAGAAGCAACTTCAACTGGCTGATCAGCATCTTTTTCATACAAGATTTTTCCAGTTGTGGCATCAACCGCAATAGCGTGCTTGGCGCCTACGTCAAAATTATCGGCCCAGACAGTAGGAGTTAAGATAAGTAAGAGAGTTGTTACAAGAGTAATAATAAATTTTTTCATGGTAATCCCTTTTTGTGAACTTAACATTATTGTATCATAAAAAGAGAGAGCTTCATAGAAAAGGGCGGGAAATGACAAAAGAAATGATTCGTTTTTATTTTTAAAGTAAGTTCTGGTATAATAGGTAGGACAAGTAACGAATAGAGGAAAACATGAAATTTACAGAATTTAAGTTTAAAGATTATATTCAAGAGGCATTAATAGATTTGAACTTTGTCGAGGCGACAGAAGTACAGGAAAAATTGATTCCACTCGTACTTGCGGGTCGAGATCTAGTTGGAGAGTCCAAAACAGGTTCAGGGAAAACCCACACTTTTTTATTACCGATTTTTCAAAAGATGAATGAGGATGCAGATAATGTTCAGGCTGTCATTACAGCTCCCAGTCGTGAATTAGCCACGCAGATTTATCAAGCTGCACGCCAAATTGCTACTTTCTCTGATAAGGAAATCCGAGTGGCTCATTATGTTGGTGGGACTGATAAAAATCGTCAGATTGGGAAATTGGCTTTCAGTCAGCCGCATATCGTTATTGGAACACCGGGACGTATCTATGATTTGGTGAAATCAGGTGATTTGGCTATTCATAAGGCGAATACCTTTGTAGTAGATGAAGCAGATATGACCTTGGATATGGGCTTTTTAGAAACAGTGGATAAGATTGCGTCCAGTTTGCCAAAAGAATTGCAATTTTTAGTCTTTTCAGCAACGATTCCACAAAAATTACAGCCATTTTTAAAAAAATATCTATCAAACCCTGTCATAGAGCAGATCAAGACCAAAACAGTCATCTCTGATACGATTGAAAACTGGCTGATTTCGACTAAAGGTCAGGATAAAAATGCGCAAATTTACCAAATCACTCAGCTTTTGCAGCCTTATCTAGCCATGATTTTTGTTAATACTAAAACACGAGCTGATGAGCTGCACAGTTATTTGACAGCGCAAGGACTTAAGGTCGCTAAAATTCACGGAGACGTTCCTCCGCGAGAGCGCAAACGGATTATGAATCAAGTGAAAAATCTGGAATTTGAATATATTGTGGCGACCGATCTAGCAGCAAGAGGGATTGATATTGAAGGGGTCAGTCATGTTATCAATGATGCAATTCCGCAAGATTTGTCTTTCTTTATCCACCGAGTTGGTCGGACAGGACGAAATGGGCTGCCAGGCACTGCCATTACCCTATATCAGCCAAGTGATGATTCAGATATTCGCGAGTTAGAGAAATTGGGAATTCAGTTCATTCCTAAGATGATAAAAGCTGATGAGTTTCAGGATACTTATGACCGAGATCGTCGTTCTAATCGTGAAAAACGCCAAGAAAAATTGGATACAGAGATGATTGGTTTGGTTAAAAAGAAGAAGAAAAAAATCAAACCGGGCTATAAAAAGAAAATTCAATGGGCTGTCAATGAAAAACGCCGAAAAACCAGGCGTGCTGAAAATCGAGCACGCGGTCGTGCAGAAAGAAAAGCGAAACGTCAGAGCTTTTAGTCTTAAAATTTCTTTATCACTCTCATAAATAAAAACAATTATTTTTTATAAAACGAATGTGATAGACTAGTCTTGCTAGTCTATTTTTATCGTAGTAAATAATTGGTGAATTTATAAAATTGTGATAGAATTAGACATTATTGAGAAAGAGAAGTTACAATGATTGTTACAACAGTGATTTTAGCGTCTAATTGGTATCAAGAATTGATTCAGAAAATTCCAGACGGGCAGCTTTTTAGCTGGCGATCTGTGTTTGACGGACTGCCAAGAATTATCGAAAAATTACCGACAACTTTGCTATTGACTTTTGGAGGAGCTTTTTTTGGCTTGATTTTGGCTCTCATTTTTGCGATTGTCAAAATCAATCGTGTGAAGATTTTGTATCCTCTTCAAGCCTTTTTCGTTAGCTTTCTGCGCGGGACGCCTGTGCTTGTTCAGCTCATGTTAACGTATTATGGGATTCCTTTGCTTCTGAAAGCAATCAACTTGCGATTCGGTACGGGTCTAAATATAAATGCTATTCCAGCTTATCTATTTGCAATTGTAGCTTTTGCCTTTAATGAAGCAGCTTATGCCAGCGAAACTATTCGAGCAGCGATTTTATCAGTGGATTATGGAGAGATCGAAGCGGCTCGTAGTTTGGGCATGACAAATAGGCAAGTTTATCGTCGTATCATTATCCCAAATGCAGCAGTCGTTGCTACACCGACTCTAATTAATTCTCTGATTGGTCTGACCAAAGGTACTTCTCTGGCTTTCAGTGCTGGAGTTGTGGAAATTTTTGCTCAAGCGCAGATTTTGGGCGGTGCAGATTACCGCTACTTCGAGCGCTTTATCTCGGTAGCTTTTGTCTATTGGGGCGTGAATATTGTGATTGAACTATTTGGGCGGTTTATCGAAAAGAAAATGGTGATTGAAGTGCCTGATAATCTCAATCCACAAATACGAACGAAAGGAGATGTTCGTTAATGATTCGTATTTCAAATCTCAGCAAATCCTTTTCTGGACAAATGGTTTTAAATAATCTTAGCTTAGAGATTCAAAAAGGTGAAGTAGTTGCTTTGATTGGCTCATCTGGTGCAGGGAAATCTACTTTATTACGCAGTTTGAATTATTTAGAGCAACCAGATAGCGGAACGATTACAATTGATGATTTTACAGTTGATTTTTCCAAGATTAGCAAAGAAGAAATTCTAACTTTGCGGCGAAAGTTGGCGATGGTATTTCAACAGTTTAACCTTTTTAATCGTCGGACAGCTTTGGATAATGTCAAAGAAGGTTTGTTGGTTGTAAAAAAATTCTCAGACCGAGAAGCAACGAATCTTGCCAAAGAAGAACTGGCAAAAGTTAGTCTGTCGGATCGTGAAAATCACTATCCACATCATCTGTCAGGTGGACAAAAACAACGGGTCGCTTTGGCACGAGCTTTAGCGATGAAACCAGATGTGTTACTATTGGATGAGCCAACATCTGCCCTGGATCCTGAACTAGTAGGAGAAGTTGAAAAATCTATTTCAGATGCAGCCAAGGCTGGTCAGACCATGATTCTAGTTAGTCATGATATGTCTTTTGTCTCTCAAGTGGCAGACAAGGTACTCTTTTTGGATAAAGGACACATCATTGAAATGGGAACTCCCGAAGAAATAATGAGCCATCCTAAAGAAGAACGCACAAAAGAATTTTTTGCCAGTTACAAACGGACATATATTTGATATAATAAAAAAGAAGCCCAGTTCTTGCTAGCTGGGTTTATTTCAAGCATTTTATGTTAAGTAAAAGTTAATTTGATGGGGAGAATGACATGTTATTTCGAGTTTTTATACTTTATTTAGAGAGTTTACTGATTACAGCGCTACTGGTAGGGAGTTTTTTAGGATTATGGATTGGTCTTCGCGCTGTCCGGCGTGTTGATAAAACGGTCAGAGATCGACAAGCTCATCTGTATGACATGTTGCTAATCGCAGTGATGACAATTCCGATTTTATCTTTTGCTATGATGGGGATTTTACTTGTCTTAAAAGCATAATTCTTGAAAAAAAGCTCTACTAACGTTAGAATAACAGTGATTACAATAAAGGAAGTGACGATATGTACGATACAATTATTATTGGATCAGGACCAGCGGGAATGACAGCAGCTTTATATGCTGCTAGAAGTAACCTCAAAGTTGCTCTTTTGGAGAGAGGCATTCCAGGCGGGCAAATGAATAATACCTCAGATATCGAAAATTATCCTGGATATGCTAATATTAGTGGTCCAGAACTAGCAGAAAAAATGTTTGAACCGCTCGAAAAATTGGGAGTAGAGCATTTGTTTGGCTATGTTAAAAAGATTGAAGATCATGGAAATATGAAAAAAGTATTCACAGAAGATGAAGTTTTTGAAACAAAGACTGTTATCATTGCTTCGGGAGCTTTCCACCGCCATCTTGGCGTATTAGGAGAAGAAGAGCTCAACAGTCGTGGTGTTTCCTACTGTGCAGTTTGTGATGGTGCCTTTTTCCGTGATGAAGATTTGTTAGTAGTCGGTGGAGGCGACTCTGCAGTGGAAGAAGCTGTATTTTTGACTCGTTTTGCAAAAACGGTGACGATTATTCATCGGCGCGATGAACTCCGTGCACAAAAAGTGCTTCAAGATCGTGCATTTGCCAATGAAAAAATCCGCTTTATTTGGGGTTCAGTTGTGAAGGAAATCAAAGGAGACAAGCGTGTTAGCAGCGTTATAGTAGAAAATGTCAAAACAGGTGAAATATCTGAACATGAATTTGGCGGTGTCTTCATCTATGTTGGATTAGAGCCAGTCAGTGAGTTTGTCAAAGATTTGGGCATTACCAATGAAGCTGGCTGGATTGTGACTGACAATCATATGAAAACGGCTATTTCTGGCATCTATGCCGTTGGTGATGTTCGAGAAAAGAACCTTCGTCAAGTAACGACAGCTGTTGGTGACGGAGCAATCGCAGGACAAGAAGTTTATAAATATATTACAGAGAATTTTTAAGACTGGGTTCATATCTAGTCTTTTCTGATTAGCAAAAACACATCAATGCACTGATGGAGTGATAATAAGAGTGCTTCTTTGGACTTGTTCAATTCTCCTGCCTCCATAAATGACTAGTGAAATTGTCAGAATTGTGGTACAATAGAAAAGTTCACGTAAAAAGGAGACTTGTATGAGTGATAAACATTCTGAAAAAAATCAAAACAAGATGGAACGTGGTTTGCAAAATCGCCATGTGCAAATTATAGCTATCGCTGGGACTATTGGGACGGGTCTCTTTTTGGGAGCTGGACGTTCGATTAGTCTGACAGGACCGTCTGTTATCCTCATTTATATGTTGACAGGTGTCTTTATGTATTTGATGATGAGGGCGATTGGAGAAATGCTGTACTATGATCCAGACCAGCATACATTTATCAATTTCATCACAAAATATCTTGGTAATGGTTGGGGTTATTTTTCTGGCTGGTCGTATTGGATCTCCCTCATTTTTATTGGTATGGCAGAAATCACGGCAGTTGCGCAATATGTCCAATTTTGGTTCCCAACTTGGCCTGCTTGGTTGATTCAAATTGTCTTCCTTGCTATTTTGAGCATGGTCAATCTGATTGCGGTACGAGTCTTTGGCGAGGTTGAATTTTGGTTTGCCATGGTTAAGATTGTAGCGATTATTGCTTTGATTGTGACAGCTATTTTTATGGTGTTGACAGGCTTTAAAACCCCAAATGGTGTAGCCAGTTTAAGTAATATCAGTCAAAATTTCCAACTTTTCCCCAATGGCTTTATGAGTTTTGTCATGGGCTTTCAAATGGTTTTCTTTGCTTATCAGGCGATTGAATTTATTGGAATTACGACTTCAGAAACAGCCAATCCTCGTCAAGTATTGCCTAAAGCAATAAAGGAAATTCCTTTACGAATTGTCTTGTTCTATGGTGGCTCACTTTTGGCAATTATGGCGATCATCCCGTGGAGAGATTTAGCAACAACAGACTCTCCTTTTGTTATCGTATTTAAGTTAGCAGGGCTTAAATGGGCGGCAGCTTTGATTAATTTTGTGGTACTGACCTCAGCCGCTTCGGCCTTGAACTCTACTTTGTATTCGACAGGACGCCATTTGTATCAAATTGCTCATGACTCGCCAAACCGCTTTCTGAATGGAATTGGTGCTGGCAAATTATCCAGACAGAACGTTCCGAAAAATGCTATTTTGACATCAGCGGTAGTGATTGCATTGGCTGCTTTTATTAAGATTTTACCGGGAGTGTCCGATTCCTTTGTTTTGATTACAGCCTCTTCATCAGGTGTTTACATTGCTATCTACGCCCTCACTATGATTGCTCACTTGAAATACAGAAAATCAAAAGAATTTATGGCAGATGGTTATCTAATGCCAGCTTACAAATTTCTCAACCCACTCACCTTACTCTTCTTTGCTTTTGTATTTGTCACGCTCTTTTTACAAAAGTCAACTGTTGTGGGTGCTATCGGATCATCCATCTGGATAGTTGGATTTGGAATGTACAGCCAATGGAAGTTTAAATCAAAATAAATATGTCATAAAGCTAAGAAAAATGATACGATGTTTTCAAGTTGTTTCAAGACTTTCTTAGATTTTTATATTGGTAATGAGATTGTCAACAGGGAGAAGTTTCTGATGAAAAAAGTAATGGATAAACATTCTAATATATAATCAAACGCAATCTTATAATCACTAAAAGTTAAAAATAATTGTTTTTGCCATTCAAAGATTGACAAGATTTCCGCTTGCTCTTTTTATTTGTGGTATAATAAGTGAAAATATATCTTACAAGGAGTCATTATGTACCCAGATGATAGTTTAACTTTGCATACAGATTTGTACCAAATCAACATGATGCAAGTTTATTTTAGAAAAAATATTCACAATAAACGAGCAGTTTTTGAAGTATATTTCCGCAAAGAGCCTTTTCACAGTGGTTATTCTGTTTTTGCAGGCTTGGAACGGATGATCCATTATTTAAATCATTTGACATTTTCAGAAAGTGATATTGCCTATCTTCGTTCTCTTGGCTATGATGAAGAATTTCTAGCTTATCTAGCCAATTTAAAATTGGAATTAACAGTACGCTCTGCACAAGAGGGCGACTTGGTCTTTGCCAATGAGCCAATTGTTCAAGTAGAAGGCCCACTTGCCCAATGTCAATTGGTGGAGACAGCGTTATTAAATATTGTTAACTATCAAACTTTGGTAGCGACAAAAGCAGCCCGGATTCGCTCAGTCATTGAAGATGAGCCCTTAATGGAGTTTGGTACCCGCCGAGCACAAGAAATGGATGCAGCTATTTGGGGGACTCGTGCGGCAGTTATTGGTGGAGCAAATGGAACCAGTAATGTGCGTGCTGGAAAACTTTTTGATATTCCAGTCTTGGGAACGCATGCTCATGCGCTCGTTCAAGTCTATGGTAATGATTATGAAGCTTTCAAAGCATATGCTGAAACGCACCATGACTGTGTTTTCTTAGTGGATACCTATGATACGTTTCGTCTGGGGGTGCCAGCAGCTATTCGTGTGGCACGTGAAATGGGAGACAAAATCAATTTCCTCGGTGTACGGATTGACTCAGGTGACTTGGCTTATATTTCTAAAAAAGTCCGGCAGCAACTGGATGAAGCTGGATTCCCAAATGCGAAAATCTATGCATCAAACGACTTGGATGAAAATACAATCCTCAACTTGAAAATGCAGAAAGCCAAAATTGATGTTTGGGGCGTCGGAACGAAGCTCATCACTGCTTACGACCAGCCAGCACTGGGAGCAGTTTACAAGATTGTGGCTATTGAAGATGAACATGGCAATTTGCGCAATACGATCAAGCTCTCTAATAATGTGGAAAAAGTATCAACACCAGGTAAAAAACAAGTTTGGCGCATTACTAGCCGTGCAAAAGGGAAATCAGAAGGAGATTACATCACTTATGACGGTGTAGATGTCAATGCGATAACAGCATTAGAAATGTTCCATCCGACTTACACGTACATTAATAAAACTGTGACAAATTTTGATGCAGTACCTCTGTTGGTAGACATTTTTAAACAAGGTCAACTTGTGTACCAATTACCAAGCTTAACAGAAATCCAAACATATGCTCGCAAAGAGTTTGATAAGTTGTGGGATGAATACAAACGGGTTCTCAATCCGCAAGATTATCCTGTGGATTTGGCACGTGATGTATGGCAAGATAAGGTGGATTTGATTGATCAAATGCGCAAAAAAGCAAGCCAAATGGGAGAAACAAGATGACCTTACAGGAAACGATTATCCAGCAATTAGGTGTGAAACCTGTCATTGATCCACAAGAAGAAATCCGTAAATCTATTGATTTTTTAAAGGCTTATCTAAAAAAACATTCCTTTTTGAAGTCCTATGTGTTAGGAATTTCAGGTGGACAGGATTCAACATTGGCAGGACGTTTAGCACAATTGGCCATAGAGGAAATGCGAGCTGAGACTGGCGATAATAACTATCAATTTATCGCAGTGCGTTTACCACATGGAGTGCAGGCTGACGAAGCTGATGCCCAAAGAGCGCTCGCTTTTATCCAACCAGATGTCAGCCTTGTAGTAAATATCAAGGAATCTGCAGATGCGATGACAGCTGCTGTGGGAGCAACTGGTGCTAAGGTTTCAGACTTCAATAAAGGCAATATCAAAGCGAGGAGCCGTATGATTGCGCAGTATGCTTTAGCTGGTTCCTATAATGGGGCAGTTATTGGAACAGATCATGCTGCAGAAAATGTGACAGCTTTCTTTACGAAATTTGGTGATGGTGGTGCAGACATTCTACCACTTTATCGTCTCAATAAACGTCAAGGGAAACAGCTATTGGCTGCCTTGGGTGCGGACCCCATTCTCTATGAGAAAGTGCCGACAGCAGACCTGGAAGAAGAAAAACCAGGGATTGCAGATGAGGTTGCTCTCGGTGTTACTTACAATGAAATTGATGATTATCTGGAAGGCAAAACTGTATCAGAAGAAGCACAGGCGACTATTGAATCTTGGTGGAAAAAAGGTGAGCACAAACGTCATTTGCCAATTACCATCTTCGATAATTTTTGGAAATAAGCAGAAGAATTGTTCTAACTTACGTTTTTTAAATCCGTAGGTTATTAAAATCAGATGTAGAGCGAAAAAGTTAGGTGCGCCTAACTTTTTATTTGAAGAATTTTAAAAATAAGCTATAATAGTGTGTAGAATTAGAAGGAGGTATCTATGAATTCATTAGATCAACAATTTACAGATAAATTATATGCTAATTATGAAGCAAATGTGAAATATGCTGCAATTGAAAATGCAGTCAGTCACAATGGCTTATTAACTTCACTGGAAAAACGCAACAGCGCTGCTGAAAACAATCCTGTATTTTCAATTGATTTGACCAAAGATAAGGTCAGCAATCAAAAAGCTTCTGGTCGCTGCTGGATGTTTGCAGCGCTCAATACATTTCGCCACAAAATGATTGCGGGCTTTCAATTAGAAGAATTTGAATTGTCACAAGCCCATACATTCTTTTGGGATAAATATGAAAAATCGAACTGGTTCTTGGAGCAAGTATTAGCAACTGCAGACCAAGAATTAACCAGTCGCAAGGTCAAATTCTTACTTGATACACCTCAACAAGACGGCGGTCAATGGGATATGGTTGTGGCACTTTTTGAAAAATATGGTGTGGTGCCAAAATCTGTTTATCCAGAATCTATTTCATCAAGTAACAGTCGTGAACTTAATCAATATCTCAACAAATTACTCCGCCAGGATGCACAAATTTTACGTGACTTGGTTACTAGCGGAGCTGATGCAGCAGCTACTCAAGCAAAGAAAGAAGAACTTTTGCAAGAAATTTTTAATTTCTTGGCAATGACCCTTGGACTCCCTCCTCGTACTTTTGATTTTGCTTATCGTGATAAAGACAATAACTTCCATAGTGAAAGTGGATTGACACCACAAGCATTTTACAAGAAATATGTGGATATTAAGCTAGATGATTATGTATCCATCATCAATGCTCCAACAGCTGACAAACCTTATGGCAAATCTTACACTGTCGAGATGTTAGGAAATGTCGTAGGAGCACGTGACGTCCGCTATTTGAATGTCGATATGAATCGTTTGAAAGAACTGGCCATTGCTCAAATGCAAGCAGGAGAAACGGTTTGGTTTGGTTCTGATGTGGGTCAATCTAGCAATCGCAAGGCTGGTGTGATGGTGAATGATATGTATGATTTTACTTCCAGCATGGATATTGAATTGATACAAGACAAAGCAGGGCGCTTGGATTACAGTGAAAGTCTCATGACTCATGCTATGGTCTTGACAGGTGTTGACTTGGACGAAAATGGCAAATCAACAAAATGGAAAGTGGAAAATTCTTGGGGTGATAAAGTTGGGAACAAAGGCTATTTTGTTGCTAGCGATGACTGGATGGACGAATACACTTATCAAATCGTTGTCCGCAAAGAATTTTTAACAACTGAAGAACTAGCGGCCTATGAAGCAGAGCCAAAAGTGCTTGCTCCGTGGGATCCAATGGGAGCTCTGGCTAGCAAATAAGAATAAAAAGAAGTAGGATAAATTTTTAAGCTTGCTTTAAAAGACTCTGTAAGAGAATGAAATAGAAAAACACGAGCAATCAAGACCAGTAAGCAACTGGATTTGAATTGTTCGTGTTTTTTAATTTTTACAAAACTCTGATTTAAAGATGTTATCTTCTAAACTGCTTGGCTTTCAGAAACTTCTTCGTTATTGATTTCGTGAAGGAGGAGTTTCCGAATTTCTACTGTTATTAGGAGAATTTGTAGACGTGGAAGCACTGGGTTCCGTACTTGATGAGGAACTGCTTGATGAAGAACTACTTGATGACTCTTGAGTAGAGCTTTCTTGACTATTTGAAGATGTAGACGATTCTTCTAAGCTAGAACTTGAAGTAGAATTATAATAATTTTGTTGATATCTATTAGTTGCATTAGCTAAAAAGACATAACTTCCGCTACGATAGAGACCGCTAGGCATCTCCCAGTCTTCTGTCCCACTTTCAGACAAGTAAGACATCATAGCACGGTAAACATCTGTTGCAACTTTCACACCGTCATCCAGAACAGGAGTGAGACGATTGGTGTAACCTGTCCACACTGCCATTGAATATTTCTGTGTATAACCAACAAATAGTTCATCTGGAGTCACAACACTTGAACCACCATAAGGTTTTGTTAGTTTCGCCAATTCATCATCAGAATAATTGGAAGTCCCTGTCTTACCGGCTTGGTAGACACCTGATATAGCTGCGTTGGTTCCTGTACCTGAAGTGAGAACTGTTTTCAGCATATTTGTCATCATGTACGCAGTTGTTTCTTTCATTGCGGTTGTGCCTTGATTAGCGAAGTTTTTTGAAGTTCCGTCACTAAAGACAACACGGCTGACGTATTGAGGTTTATAATAAGTTCCTCCATTTGCAAAAGCAGCATAGGCAGCAGCCATTTTTTCACTGCTGGCACCATATTTCTTATCTGATTTTGTGGTATTACTTGAAATGGCATTTGCATAGACCATATCTGGATAATCAATGCCAAGTCCATTAAGGAATTTCTTTGATTTGCTGAGACCAACAGCTTCTAATGTTTTGACAGCTGGGACGTTCCGAGATTCCTGAAGTGCATACTGAATGGTGATGTTTCCGAAATACCGCATATCCCAGTTGTAAACCGGAGTAGTTGTTCCAGGATAATGATAAGGGGTATCGCTAATATAAGCAGCTGTCGAAGTGTAAATTCCGTTTTCAATGGCTGGAGCATAATCGGTGATTGGTTTCATGGTTGAACCCCAGTCACGATTGGTTTCAACGGCTTGATTGGTACCAAAAGAAACATTTGAAGTTTGATTTCGAGCTCCTAGTTGAGCAATCACCTTGCCATTTGTAACATCCATAATCGTAGAAGCTACTTGCAGTTCATTATCTGGATAGGCAACATATTCATTGCTATTATAAATGTTCCAAAGGCGTTCTTGAACAGCTCTATTGACGTTAGTATAGACTTCCATTCCTGTCGTCAGCAAGTTATAGCCAGTTTCTTGCTGAACTTGCTCAATTACTTGTTTTAAGTAATTGTCCATGTAAGCCGGATAAGAAGCAGAATTTTTTAAGCTTTGCAGACCATCGGTAATAGGGGTGTTGACTGCCTTTTCGTATTGCTCAGCAGAGATGTATTTGAGTTTATACATTTCTGATAAGACAAGATTCCGACGATTTTTAGCAGCCTCTGGTTGTGTATAGGGATCGTATTGATTTGGTGCTTGAGGCATCCCTGCCAATAAAGCAGTTTGAGCCAAACTCAAATCTTTCAAATCTTTGCCGTAATAACTTTTAGCAGCTGTTTGCATACCGTAGTTACCATTTGACATATAGACCTTGTTTACATAATAAGTAATGATTTCTTGCTTAGTGGCTTTGCGCTCCAGCTGGACTGCTAACCAGGCTTCTTGGATTTTACGTGATAGCGTTTGATCGGCAGTTGAGGTAGAGAAATAAGTCAATTTAATCAACTGTTGTGTCAGAGTGGAGCCGCCTTGCCGATTTCCTTTGCGCAAGTTATTTAAAAAAGCACCTAAAATACGAACAGAATCCACACCACGATGGTTGAAGAAACGGTGATCTTCAATTGCAACGATAGCTTGAACTAAACCAGTTGGAATATTACTTGTTGCTGCGTTTACTCTTTTTTCAGAGCCTAAGTCAGCAATAAGATTGTTTTCACTATCATAGATTTTACTGGAAGTTGTAGCAACTAGTTTCTTTTCTGACAAGGCGGGCGCCTTGTGAACTTGATAGAGAAAGATTCCTCCGCCAGCAACAACTCCTAGAAGAAATAACGAGATGAGACCGATAGCAGCATATTTAGCAGCTGTCAGTAAAGATTGCTTATTCATTTATTTTACCACCTAGTAAGTTTTGTTGAATGATTTCAAGATACGGAATGCTAGGAAGTCCATTCTGTGAAATAGAATATCCATGTTGTTGAATGTAATCAAGTGGCATGGATTTTGTCCCTTTGTCAATCTTGAAGAAGTTAATCAGATAAGGAGCAGGAAGCAAATACGTCAGTTTTAAGGCTGAAAAGTGCAATAAAACGAAACAAATTCCTCCTTGTTTGACGACTTGTTCCATGTGTTCGATTTGATGCGCATGAAAATTTTTCATAGGCATAGAAGCCTTTTGACGAGTTTCTTTTGCTTCGAAATCTATGTAACGCCCCTGGTAGACACCAGAATAGTCTGTTGTAGAGGCTTGTCGAAAGTAGGCTTCTACAATTTTTGCCCGACTACGCCTAGGATAATCCACTTTTACGATTTGAATAGGTGTCGGTTTTTTGTGAATGACCGCCAACCCATGACTAAGATAATAATCATTTGTTTCATTGATCATTTTTTCAAAAGACATTCCTCGATTGGCAAAATCAACTGATTTCTTTTTAGGAAATTTCAATGAGTTGCGCGAGGAAACTTTATGTGGATAGTTGACCATATATCTCCTTATTGGTACAATAACATCACTCTATTATAACATAAAAAAGGAAATAAAGGGATAATTTAAGTGGTTAGTATATTAGTAGTAGGCTATCGAAATTTTGATCTGGGAATTTTTGATGAAAAAGATCCTCGAATCAAGATTATTAAAAAAGTGATTCAACGTGATTTGACTCGATTATTGGAACAAGGAGTGGAATGGCTGATTTTCACTGGAAATTTAGGCTTTGAAGTTTGGGTACTAGAAGTTGCAAAAGAATTACAGCAAAACTACGATTTTCAAATGGCAACAATTTTCACTTTTGAGAATCAGGGGGAAAATTGGAATGAACTCAATCAAGAAAAATTAAACCATTTCAAACAGGTCGACTTTGTAAAATATGCTTATCCGCATTATGAAAACCCGAGTCAATTTCGTGACTACAACCATTTTCTACTCAACAATACAGATGGTGCCTATATTTTTTACGATGAAGAAAATGAGACGAATTTGAAATATCTTTATCAAATGATGAAAAGTCAAGAACAATATTTTATCAAAAAATTAACATTTGATGACTTGAACGAAGTCGCAGAAAATTTTTCCGAAAATTAGATGTTTAATCTTGATTTTTGCGGTTCATTTTTTATATAATTAAAGTAATGAACGAGAATGGAGAGAGAAATGGCAAGTATTATTTACACACCAAAAGATATTTTTGATCAAGATTTTAAAGTTGGCGTCCGAGGTTATAGTAAAGTAGAAGTAGATGAATTTTTAGATGATGTCATTAAAGATTACGAAACGTATGCTGCTTTGGTGAAAGAACTGCGTGAAGAAAATACTCGTTTAAAGGCTGAACTCGCTAAAAAGTCAACTGAGTCGGCAACTTCACCTTTAACACAGTCTATCATGGAAACTCCTCAGACGGCTTCTGCTACGTTGACAAATTTTGATATTTTAAAGCGTTTAAATCGTTTGGAAAAAGAAGTATTTGGCAAGCAAATCTTAAATAACGAAATTTAATAAGTAATGTGCAATTTTTGGATAATCGCGTGAAGAGTCGTCTTTTCATGAGGAAAGTCCATGCTAGCACGGGCTGTGATGCCCGTAGTGTTTGTGCTAGGTGAAACAATAAGCCTAGGGACGAGAAATCGTTACGGCGGACGAAACAGCTACGTCTCTGGATATGCTGGAATAGTCCTGAAAGTGCCACAGTGACGTAGTTTTTGCGGAAACGCAAAAAGTGGAACGCGGTAAACCCCTCAAGCTAGCAACCCAAACTTTGGTCGGGGCACGGAATGCGTGGAAACGAACACAGCATTCTGACTGGAAACAGTAGACAGATGATTATCGAAGGAAATGATACCTAGTTATTTCTGGAACAAAACATGGCTTATAGAAAGTTGCATATAGGTTTAGCTAGCGTATTATGCTAGCTTTTATTTTGAGAGGGTAAATGAAAACAAAATTTAAGTTGATTGCGACTGCTGCGGCTGGTTTAGAGGCTGTAGTTGGTCGTGAAATCAGAAATCTTGGCTTAGAATGTCAAGTGGAAAATGGACGTGTTCGATTTGAAGGAACTGTCGAGACCATTATTGAAACCAATCTCTGGTTGCGTGCAGCAGACCGTATTAAAATTGTTGTTGGCAACTTTCCAGCTAAGACTTTTGAGGAATTATTTCAGGGGATTTTTGCTTTAGATTGGGAAAACTACCTGCCACTTGGGGCAAAATTTCCAATTGCTAAGGCAAAATGTGTCAAATCAAAACTCCACAATGAACCAAGTGTGCAAGCTATTTCTAAAAAAGCAGTAGTCAAAAAGTTGCAAAAGCACTATGCTCGACCAGAGGGTATCCCCCTAATGGAAAATGGAGCTGAGTTTAAAATTGAAGTTTCTATCTTGAAAGATGTAGCGACTGTTTTGATTGACACGACAGGCTCTAGCCTTTTTAAACGTGGCTATCGGACTGAAAAAGGTGGCGCGCCCATTAAAGAAAATATGGCTGCTGCAATTTTGCTCTTATCCAATTGGTATCCAGATAAACCTCTGATTGATCCGACTTGTGGTTCAGGAACTTTTTGTATTGAAGCAGCTATGATTGGTATGAATATGGCGCCGGGGCTTCATCGCCATTTTGCATTTGAAGAATGGAATTGGGTTGACTCAGACTTGGTTGGGTGTGTTCGCGCTAGATCTTTAGGGCAGATTAAGCAAGATATTCAGTTGGATATTTTAGGGACTGATATTGATGCACGGATGGTAGAGATTGCCAAGCGAAATGCTGAAGAAGCAGGTGTTTCTGAGCAGATTATTTTTAAGCAAATGCGTTTGCAAGATTTGCACACCAACAAGATAAATGGTGTCATTATTTCCAATCCACCCTATGGAGAGCGATTGTTGAATGATGATGCTGTGACCAAACTTTATCAAGAAATGGGACAGACTTTTGCACCACTAAAGACGTGGAGCAAATTTATCTTAACTAGTGATGAAACATTTGAAACAAAATTTGGTAGTCAAGCCGATAAAAAACGTAAACTCTATAACGGGACTTTAAAAGTAGATTTATATCAATATTTTGGCCAGAGAGTCAAGCGCCGGATAGATTAGAAAGGATTTGCCGTGAGTAAAGACGAAAAATATTTGTCAGAACAAGAAGAATCAATTCTTGATTTTGAAACAGCTAAAGAAATGACAATTGGTCAGGCTGCTCGAAAAAGCGAAGAGCTTGAAGCAGGGGTGACGGAAGAGGATAATGTGCTGGATAAATACATTAAACAACACCGTCAAGAAATTGAAGCTGGAAAATTTTCGGCTCAATCTGCAGAGAAAGCGTCTGAAGTAGAGGGACAGGAACAACTGAGTCAGTTAGATTTGGCAGAATTTATCCGAGAGATGCACGAGGGTGTTCAAGAGGAAGAAGTCTTAGAAGTTGCGGATGTAGCGTCTGAGGAGTCTGCCTTTGATGAAACGGTCGCTGCACTTGCAGCCAGCGAAGCAGAGCCGCAGGAAACTTTGGAAAAAAACAGCACACAGATTTCGGAGGAATCAGAGGCTGAGACGAAAGTAATGGAAGCAATTCAGCCTGAAATGGATGACATTCCTGTGAGCTCAACTGAGACAATGGAAAGTTTTTCAACTTTTACAGTATCTGATGAAGAAATGGAAACAGGGAACGTTCCATTTTATAAAAATAAGAAAGTCCTGTATTCTGCAGCAAGTGTAGCTTTACTGGCTTTAATCGGTGGGACTGTTTATCTGTCTTTGAATAGAAAGCAAGCAAAACCAGTTACAAATTCAACGAGCCACACAAGTAAATCTTCTACTACTTCTAGCTCTGAAAATAAGGATTTGAAGGCTTTCAACAGTCTTTATGATTCATTCTTTACGGATGCAAATAAATTAGCTTTGAAAAATAGTAGTTTTGGCAATGTAGATAAATTGAAAACAGCATTAGAAAAGTTAAAGAATACAAAGGAATACAATGTTGCTAAGGAAAAATACGACAGCTTGCTCAAACAAGTTGAAGCTGTAAAAACTGTGAATGCACAGTTTACCTCAGTGGCAATCACAGACGGCGTTTTAGATACTAAGGCAAAGATTAAAAATGATGCTAAATTCACAGATATTACAACAGGAAATACAGATTTGGATAAAGTCTTGAAAGCTGCTATCAGTCTAGGAAAGAGCCAGCAATCAGCGATTTCTGCTCCTAAATCTGAGACCGCCACTACACCGTCTCAAAGTCCGGCACAAACTCAAACGCCGAAAACTGAGGCACCAGCAGCTACTCCAGCCACACCAGCTTCTGGTCCAACTTTACAGCGACATTTAAGTCGAGTCCCGTACGACCAAGCAAAAATCAATGATGCTAGTAATCCTTCTTGGAATTTCAATCCTGGTGTATTAGAGAAAATCTTAGCAACCTCACGGGAACGTGGTTATTTCACGGGAGATAATTATATTCTTGAACGTGTGAATATTATCAACGGAAATGGTTATTACAATCTATTTAGAACAGACGGCACGTATCTCTTTAGTATCAACTGTAAAACTGGCTATTTTGTAGGAAATGGCGCGGGTTATGCAGATGCTTTAGATTATTAGGAAACGTTTTCAAGCAAATTATTAGACTCTAAAAACCTTATACGCTATAATAAAACGTATAAGGTTTTTATTTTATAATTAAACTATTTTTGGAGGTAATCCTTATGTCACTTATTGGTAAAGAAATTGTCGAGTTTACAGCAGATGCTTATCATGCTGGAAATGGGAAGTTTATCACAGTTTCTAGCGAAGATTTAAAAGGTCATTGGAGCGTTGTTTGCTTCTATCCTGCTGATTTTTCATTTGTTTGCCCGACTGAGTTGGAAGATTTGCAAGAGCAGTATGCAGCTCTTAAAAAGTTAGGTGTAGAAGTATATTCTGTTTCAACAGATACCCATTTTACACACAAAGCTTGGCATGATCATTCAGATGCCATCGGAAAACTTGAATACATTATGATTGGCGATCCATCTCATACCATTTCACTTGGTTTTGATGTGTTAGATGAAAGTGGATTGTCTCAACGTGGTACTTTTATCATTGACCCAGATGGAGTTGTACAAGCACTTGAAATTAATGCAGACGGTGTTGGGCGTGATGCTTCTGTCTTGATTGACAAAATCCATGCTGCACAATATGTTCGGAGTCATCCAGGTGAAGTTTGCCCAGCTAAATGGAAAGAAGGAATTGAAACACTGACACCAAGTCTTGATTTAGTTGGTAAAATTTAAGGAGGCTTCTTATGGCTTTAGATGAAACAATTAAAGCGCAACTTAAGCAGTATTTGGAGCTTCTAGAATCTGATGTTGTGTTTCAGGCTTCTTTAGGTCAAGATGAGCGTTCTGAGCAGGTACGAGCTTTTTTAGAGGAAATCGTAGCGATGTCTCCACGTTTATCACTGGAAAATACAGAAACTAATCGCCAACCAAGTTTTACTGTTACACAAATTGGTCAAGCAGGGCGTGTGCAGTTTGCAGGACTTCCCTTGGGACATGAATTTACATCTTTTGTGCTTGCTTTGCTACAAGTCTCTGGTCGCGCACCCAAAGTAGAAGATGCTGTTATAAACCGAATTCAGGCTATCCAATCCCCGCTTCATTTTGAAACTTATGTCAGCTTAACCTGTCATAATTGTCCAGACGTTGTGCAAGCTCTTAATGTGATGGCTATTTTGAATCCTAATATCAGCCACACAATGGTTGAAGGAGGCATGTTTAGACAAGAAGTTGAAGATAAAAAGATCATGGCTGTTCCAACGGTTTTCCTAAATGGTGAAGAATTTGCGAATGGTCGTATGACAATTGAGCAACTGCTTGATAAGATTTCTGGACCTGCTTCAAGTGAGGAATTTGACAATAAAGAACCATTTGATGTGTTGGTTGTTGGAGGCGGACCTGCAGGGAGCAGTGCAGCGATTTATGCCGCTCGTAAAGGCATTCGTACTGGTATGGTCGTTGAAACTTTTGGTGGACAGGTGATGGAGACCGTTGGTATTGAAAATATGATTGGTACTCCTTATACAGAAGGACCTAAGCTGATGGCGCAAGTGGAAGAACATGCCAAAAAATATCCAATTGATATCATGAAGAACCAACGTGTTAAAAACATCGAGAAAAAGGATTTGATTGAAGTGGAACTTGAAAATGGAGCTGTTCTGAAAGCGAAAACGGCAGTTCTTTCTGTTGGTGCTCGCTGGCGAAATGTCAATGTTCCTGGTGAAGAAGAATTCCGAACCAAAGGTGTAACTAATTGTCCACATTGTGACGGTCCTATTTTCACAGGTAAAAAAGTGGCTGTTATCGGTGGAGGTAATTCTGGAATTGAAGCAGCAATTGACTTAGCTGGTCTGGCAGAGCATGTTTATGTATTAGAATTTCTACCAACTTTGAAAGCTGATCAAGTGTTGCAAGACCGCGTGCATCAACTTGAAAACGTGACGGTTCTAACCAATGTAGCAACAAAAGAAATTCATGGTTCCGATCAAGTTGAAGCTATTACTTATCTCGATCGTGCGAATAATGAAGAACATAAAATTGAGCTCAGTGGTGTCTTTGTTCAAATCGGTCTTTTGCCAAATACAGACTGGCTTAAGAATAGCTCAGTGGCTTTAAATGAGCGTGGTGAAATCATTGTTGACAAACATGGTGCAACAAATGTGCCAGGAATTTTTGCAGCAGGTGATTGTACAGATAGCGCTTATAAACAAATCATTATTTCAATGGGTTCAGGAGCGACGGCAGCTTTGGGAGCATTTGATTATTTGATTCGTCAATAAAAAAGAAAACGAGCAGGAGAATTTGTATTTCCTGTCCGTTTTTTTATTTTATACAAGATGCCGCTCAAAAGGATCGTCAGAGATCCCTTGAGCTAAAATTAACTTGCACCATTCTTTGGCAGAAAAGAGACTGTGGTCTTTGTAATTTCCACAGGATTCAATGCTTGTTCCGGGAACATCAGTCCAGGTGGTTTCTCCAGCAATTTCCTCTAAAGAGGCTTTTATGACTTTGGCAATTTCGGTTGTACTATGTCGTCCCCACATAATCATGTGAAAGCCAGTACGACAGCCAAAAGGTGAGCAGTCAATCATACCGTCAATCCGAGTGCGGATGAGCTTTGCTAGGAGATGCTCAATTGTGTGTAGTCCAGCGGTTGGGATAGAATCCTCGTTAGGTTGAACCAGACGAATATCAAAATTCGAGATAACGTCACCTTTTGGACCGATTTCTTCGCCAATCAAACGTACATAAGGGGCTTTGACAATCGTGTGGTCTAACTCAAAACTTTCAACAATGACTTCTTTGACCATAAAATAGAACTCCTTTTGCTTTTACTAAATTATAGCATATTTTACCTTAATAAAGAAAAATTTATTTTTTTAAGAAACCTTGGCTGAGAGAAGGGCGAATAAAATAATATGTGAAAATGTTCACTTTCGATAATAATTTAGTTTGTGAAAAATGGATTTTTATGATAAAATAATTAAGAATTTTACAATTCAATATCAATAATTTGAGGTAAAAACATGGAAATGATTTTTGCAGGTGTTTTTGCCGTCATCATTGGTTTAGTCATTGGGTATGTAAGTATCTCAGCTCGCATGAAATCAGCGAAAGAAGCTGCGGAACTTACTCTTTTAAATGCTGAACAAGAAGCAACTAATTTACGTGGACAAGCTGAGCGTGAAGCGGATTTGTTATTAAAAGAAGTCAAGCGCGAAAGTAAATCCCTTAAAAAAGAAGCACTGTTAGAGGCAAAAGAAGAAGCCAGAAAATATCGAGAAGAAGTTGAGGCAGAATTTAAATCTGATCGTCAAGAATTGAAGCAACTTGAAAGTCGTTTGACAGAACGTGCGACAAGTCTTGATCGTAAAGATGACAATTTGACCAACAAAGAAAGAACACTCGATCAGAAAGAACAAAGTATTTCTGACAGAACAAAAAACCTTGAGGCGCGTGAAAACAAACTGACAGAGTTGGAGCAACACAAAGAAGCAGAATTAGAACGTGTTGCCGCACTCTCACAAACAGAAGCCCGAGATATTATTCTCACTCAGACTGAAGATAAGTTATCGAAGGAAATTGCGACACGGATTCGTGAAGCAGAGCAAGATGTCAAAGAACGTTCTGATAAAATAGCGAAGGATATTTTAGTCCAAGCCATGCAACGAATTGCAGGTGACTACGTTGCTGAGCAAACCAATTCAACTGTTCATCTACCAGATGATACGATGAAGGGGCGGATTATTGGACGGGAAGGTCGGAATATTCGGACCTTTGAAAGTTTGACAGGTATTGATGTCATTATTGATGATACACCAGAAGTGGTGACCCTATCTGGATTCGATCCAATTCGTCGTGAGATTGCTCGTATGACAATGGAAGGATTATTGAAAGATGGTCGCATCCATCCAGCTCGTATTGAAGAATTGGTAGAGAAGAATCGTCTGGAAATTAATCATAAGATTCGTGAGTATGGTGAAGCAGCGGCTTATGAAATCGGTGCACCAAATTTGCATCCCGATTTAATGAAGATTATGGGACGCTTGCAGTTCCGTACATCCTACGGTCAAAATGTACTGCGCCATTCTGTTGAAGTCGCGAAATTATCTGGTGTCATTGCAAGTGAACTTGGTGAAAATGCTGCCTTAGCTCGCCGTGCTGGTTTCCTTCACGACATTGGAAAAGCTATTGACCGTGAAGTGGAAGGTAGCCACGTGGAAATTGGAACAGAATTGGCTCGTAAGTATAAGGAACATCCAATTGTGGTTAACACGATTGCCAGTCACCATGGTGATGTAGAAGCAGAAAGTGTCATTGCTGTTATCGTAGCTGCAGCAGACGCTCTCAGTGCCGCTCGACCAGGCGCACGCAGTGAATCTCTGGAAAGCTATATCAAACGTCTCCAAGATTTGGAAGAAATTGCCAATAGCTTTGAAGGCGTGAAAAATAGTTTTGCCTTACAAGCAGGTCGTGAAATCCGAATTATGGTTAATCCTGGTCAAATCAAGGATGATAAGGTCACGATTCTCGCTCATGATGTGCGTGAAAAGATTGAAAACAATCTGGAATATCCAGGTAATATCAAAGTTACCGTTATTCGTGAACTGCGCGCTGTGGATTACGCAAAATAGACACTGTTTAAAATGAGTTGCGCATCTATGATATATAACTCTCTGTAAGCAAATGTGCTTGTATTGATTTTCAAAAACAGGCACATATCTATGAGAAAAAGCAGTTGAAAAAATACTGCTTTTTTGTTACACTAGTTAGAAAGATAATGAAGGAGATATGATGGCGGATCGTGGCTTGTTAATCGTTTTTTCTGGTCCCTCAGGTGTGGGAAAAGGAACGGTTCGACGTGAGATTTTTGAAAGCTCGGACAATCAGTTTCGATACTCTGTATCCATGACAACTCGTGCTCAGCGTCCCGGTGAAGTGGACGGGGTGGATTATTTTTTCCGTACGCGAGAAGAATTTGAGGAGTTGATTCGACAAGGTCAGATGTTGGAATATGCAGAGTATGTCGGTAATTACTATGGAACTCCTTTGAATTATGTGAATGAAACCTTAGATAAAGGAATTGATGTTTTCCTTGAGATTGAAGTTCAAGGGGCACTTCAAGTGAAGAAAAAAGTTCCAGATGCTGTTTTTATCTTTTTGACGCCACCTGATTTGGCAGAATTACAAGATCGTTTGGTGGGGCGTGGAACAGATAGTGCTGAGGTAATTGCTAGACGCATTGCTAAGGCAAGAGAAGAGATTGCTCTCATGCGCGAATATGACTATGCGATTGTCAATGATGAAGTTCCCTTAGCAGCAGAGCGCGTCAAACGTGTGATTGAAGCTGAACATTTTCGAGTGGAGCGTGTTATCGGTCACTATCAAGATATGCTATCAGAACAACTTTCAGTTAGATAAGAATTTAGAAATTAGGTAAAGAATTATGATGTTAAAACCTTCAATTGACACCTTACTTGATAAGGTACCTTCAAAATATTCCTTGGTGATTCTTGAAGCAAAACGTGCTCATGAATTGGAAGAGGGGGCTACTCCAACCCAAGAGTTTAAGTCTGTCAAATCAACACTTCGTGCCTTGGAAGAAATCGAATCTGGCAATGTTGGGATTCACCCAGATCCTGAAGGCAAGCGAGAAGCTGTTCGTCGTCGCCTTGAAGAAGAGCGACTTCGTAAAGAAGAAGAAGAGCGTAAAATTAAAGAACAAATTGCCAAGGAAAAAGAAGAGGGTGAAAAAATTTAAGGTTGGGTCAGCTCAATCTTATTTTTTCTTTTACTGAGAAATGCGAGGTGGTGAGAAAGTGCAGATTGCAAAAGTCATTGTGGATGTTCCTCTAATGCAGACAGATAAACCTTATAGTTATGCAGTTCCGAAAGAATTTTCTACTATGCTAGAAATTGGCATGCGTGTGCATGTGCCTTTTGGGAAAGCCAATCGCTTGATTCAAGGGATTGTCGTAGCGCTAGAAGAAGAAACGACGACAGAATTGAAAGAAATCGTGGAAGTATTGGACTTTACGCCAGTTTTAAATGAGGAGCAGCTGTGGCTGGCAGAAGAATTGAGAAAATCTGTTTTTTCTTACAAAATTTCAATTTTAAAAGCTATGTTGCCGAGGTTTCTAAACTCCAGTTATGATAAAATTCTCCATGCTCAACCCTCTTTGAATGAAGAAGATCGACTGCTCATTTTTGGCAATGTAGATCAGCAGCATTTCTCATCACTTGATAAAGAACTGCAAGCTAAGGTCATGCGTTTAACGCGGCAAGGAGCGATTCAGTTGGAATATCAGGCAACCGATCAAAAACATATCAAAACAGAAAAATGGTATCGGGTTGATCACGAGGTTTTAGGTCAATTGGTCATTCCCAATCGGGCGAAAAAAAAGCAAGTCTTACGGGAAGTTTTACAGGATCAGACTGGAATACACCTTTTAGCAGATTTGAAAGAGAACTTTTCACGGGAAGTTATTCATTATTTTATAGAGCAAGCAGCCTTACAAATCGTTGAAAAAGAGGTGAGTCGTTCTAAGGCTTATTTTGAGAATGTTTCAGCGACGTCTGCATTGGTGTTAAATGAAGAGCAAAAAGTGGCTGTTCAAGCTATTACTCAGCAAATCGGGCACACGGGGAAGCCATTTCTACTAGAAGGAGTAACAGGGAGTGGCAAAACGGAAGTGTATTTGCAGGTTATTCAAGAAGCACTCAGCCGTGGTAAAACAGCTATTATGTTAGTTCCTGAAATCTCTTTGACACCGCAAGTTACTAATCGCTTTATTTCTCGGTTTGGTAAAAAAGTTGCTATTCTTCATTCGGGACTTTCTAATGGTGAGAAATATGATGAATGGCGCAAGGTTGAGCGAGGAGAAGCACAAGTTGTTGTTGGTGCGCGTTCTGCTATTTTTGCTCCATTAAAAAACATTGGCGCTATTATCATTGATGAGGAACATGAGGCGAGCTACAAACAAGACTCTAATCCGCGCTATCATGCACGAGATGTTGCCTTACTACGTGCAAAGTACAATCAAGCCGTTCTGGTACTAGGGTCGGCGACGCCGAGTTTAGAAAGCAGAGCGCGGGCTAGCAAAGGTGTTTATCATTTTTTGCAACTGACCAAGCGAGCAAATCCGCATGCTCAGATTCCTAAAGTAGAAATTGTGGATTTTCGTGATTATATTGGGCAAAACGAAGCTAGTGATTTTACTCCGGTTCTTTTAGAAGCAATTAAAGACCGGTTAGAAAAAAAAGAGCAAGTTGTTTTGATGCTGAACCGACGGGGCTATTCTAGTTTTGTCATGTGTAGAGAATGTGGGACGGTTGACACTTGTCCAAATTGTGACATTTCACTGACCTTGCACATGGATACCAAAAGTATGAATTGTCACTATTGTGGATTTTCAAAAGGTATTCCTCATAGTTGCCCGAATTGTTCCAGTCGGAGTATTCGTTACTATGGGACAGGAACCCAAAAAGCCTATGATGAATTAGTAGAAGCCTTTCCGCAAGCTCGAATTTTGAGAATGGATGTTGATACTACTCGAAAAAAGGGCAGTCACGAACAAATTCTCAAAGAGTTTGGGGGAGGAAAAGCAAATATTTTACTGGGAACCCAAATGATTGCAAAAGGACTAGATTTTCCAAATGTCACTCTCGTAGGAGTGCTCAATGCAGACACGGCTCTGAATTTACCTGATTTCCGCTCATCTGAGCGAACTTTTCAACTTTTGACTCAGGTTGCCGGGCGTGCAGGACGAGCTGAAAAAGCAGGTCAGGTGATTATTCAAAGTTACAATCCGAATCATTATGCGATTGCATTTGCGAAAAATCAGGATTATGAAGGATTTTATGCTTATGAAATGCGTGTTAGAAGGCAGTTGGCTTATCCACCTTATTATTTTACGGTGGGCATTACCTTGTCTCATAAAATAGAAGAAGCGGTGATTAAAAAGTCATACGAAGTGCTGAATATACTACGTTCTGGCTTGTCAGATAAAGTTCAGATATTAGGTCCAACTCCCAAGCCGATTGCTCGCACGCATAATCTCTACCATTATCAGTTGATGATTAAATACCGTTTTGAAGATCATTTGCCAGATGTTTTAAATCAGATTTTGGATTGGACGCAACAAAAGGACAATAAAGATTTACGTTTGAGCATAGATCATGAGCCACAAAGCTTTATGTAGGGATATTTTTAGCTTTTTTTGAGGAAAAGCGTGACTTCTTCTGATATAATAGTAAAAAGAATATGAGGAAACCATGACAAAAATTATTTTTATGGGAACGCCGGATTTTTCTGCAACAGTGCTCAAAGGATTATTGGAAAGCAAGCAGTACGAAATTTTGGCAGTTGTAACCCAGCCAGATCGTGCAGTAGGACGCAAAAAAGAAATCCGTATGACACCAGTCAAGCAGGTGGCTGTAGACCATCATTTAGCCATTTATCAGCCAGAAAAGTTGTCTCGAAGTGAGGAACTGGAGAAAATAATGGCGCTTAGTGCAGACGGGATTGTCACAGCAGCTTTCGGTCAATTTTTGCCGAGTCGACTACTGGATTCGGTCAGTTTTGCTGTCAATGTGCATGCATCGTTGTTGCCTAAATATCGTGGAGGGGCACCCATTCACTACGCCATTATCAATGGTGACAAAGAAGCTGGTGTGACCATCATGGAAATGGTCAAAGAGATGGATGCGGGTGATATGATTGCGCGTCGAGCGATTCCTATCAAGGAAACAGATAATGTTGGTACGATGTTTGACAAGCTAGCACTTGTAGGGCGTGATTTACTGCTTGAGAGCTTGCCTAGTTATATAGCTGGGGATTTAAAACCAGTTCCGCAAGACAAAGATCAAGTTACTTTTTCGCCAAATATCTCACCAGAAGAAGAGCGCATTGACTGGACTAAGACAAATCACCAAATTTTTAACCAAATTCGAGGAATGAATCCTTGGCCAGTGGCACATACGCTTTTAAATGGAGAACGTTTTAAAATTTACGAAGCTACTCCAGTAGAGGGCTCAGGACAAGCTGGAGAAATTCTTGTTATTGGAAAAAAAGAATTGATTATAGCAGCTGGTGAGGGTGCAATCTTTCTTAAAGTTGTACAGCCAGCAGGAAAGCCTAAAATGGCTGTCGTTGATTTTCTGAACGGTTTGGGGCGACAATTATCGGTAGGTGATTTCTTTGGTCGATAAGAAAAAGACAGCGCGTCAAACAGCTTTTGCTGTTTTAGAAAAGGTCTTTTCAGAAGGAGCTTATTCAAATATTGCCTTGAATCAAGCCTTGCTAGAGGCGTCGTTAAGTTCTGTTGATAAAAGGCTTGTAACAGAAATTGTATACGGAACAGTTGCGCGCAAAATGACCTTAGAATGGTATTTGTCTCATGTTGTTGAAGACCGTGAAAAGCTGGATTCTTGGCTTTATATTCTCTTGTTGATGAGCTTGTATCAATTACAGTATCTTGATAAAATTCCGACGCATGCAGTTGTTAATGAAGCGGTAGAACTGTCAAAGGCACGAAAAAAGGGAAGCGAAAAGTTCGTCAATGCAGTGTTGCGAAGACTATTGCGGGATGGTGTGGCAGATATAGCCAGTATTAAGCGTAAAAATAAACGGTACTCTATTCAGTATTCTCTGCCGGTTTGGTTAGTGAAAGTCATTATCGAAGAGTATGGTGAAAAACGAGCTTTAGCCATTTTTGAGAGCTTATTTCTTCGGAATAAAGCTAGCGTTCGAGTGGCGGACTTAAGTCGCAAAGAAGAATTAAAACAATTGTTGCAGGCAGAAGATTCACTATTAGCTCCGAGTGCGTTGGTGAAAAATCATGGTCATTTTGCAGGGCATGCCTTGTTTGAAGAAGGAGTAATAACCATTCAAGACGAGTCTAGCCAATTGGTTGCGCCAACACTTGATTTACAAGGTGACGAGAAAGTGTTAGATGCATGCAGTGCACCGGGGGGCAAAACCATGCACATTGCTTCTTACTTAACGACAGGGCAGGTTACGGCATTAGATCTCTATGATCATAAGCTGACTTTAATAGAAGAAAATGCACAACGTTTAGGTTTAGCAGATAGGGTCATTACCAAAAAATTGGATGCCAGAAGGGTTTTTGAGACTTTTGGAGTGGATGCCTTTGATAAAATTTTAGTCGATGCACCATGTTCAGGAATTGGTCTGATCCGGCGGAAGCCAGATATTAAATACAATAAAAAAAATGCAGATTTTATCTCGTTGCAAAAAATTCAGCTAGAGATATTGGATAGTGTTTGTCAAAGCTTGCGAAAAGGTGGTATAATAACTTACAGTACCTGTACGATTGTTTCGCAAGAAAATTTTCAAGTGGTTGAGCAGTTTTTGGCAGCTCATCCAAATTTTGAACAGGTAAAACTAGAACATAATAGACAGGATATTCTAAAAGACGGTTGTATCTTAATTACACCGGAATTATATGGAAGTGACGGATTTTTCATCAGTCAATTTAAACGAATATCTTAACAGGAGGAAACTGACAGTATGGAAATTTCATTATTAACAGATGTTGGTCAGAAACGTACAAACAATCAAGATTATGCCAATCAATTTGTTAATCGTGCTGGTATGACAATGATTCTTTTGGCAGATGGCATGGGCGGACATCGGGCAGGCAATATTGCTAGCGAGATGGCTGTCACAGACCTTGGTGCTGCTTGGGTGGACACTCAAATTGATTCTATTAATGGTGTCCGTGAATGGTTTGCAGAGTACCTTGAAACAGAAAATCAAAAGGTTCACCAATTTGGTCAAGATGAAGAGTATAAAGGAATGGGGACGACGCTTGAAGCGTTAGCTGTTATTGGCAATCAAGCCATTTATGCTCATGTAGGGGATTCTCGTATCGGTCTAATTCGTGGTGAAAGTTATAAACAGTTGACGAGCGACCATTCCTTGGTAAATGAATTGCTTAAAGCAGGACAAATTACGCCTGAAGAGGCAGAACGTCACCCGCAACGAAACATTATCACACAATCCATCGGTCAAAGAAGTGAAGTGCAACCGGATGTCGGCATGATTAGTCTAGAGGACGATGATTACATTGTTTTAAATAGTGATGGTTTGTCTAATATGATTTCAGAAAGTGAAATTTATGATATTGTGACAAGCGACATCACTCTTTCAGAGAAAGCAGAAACCTTGATTCGTTTTGCGAATAACGCAGGTGGTTTGGACAATATTACAGTTGCCCTGATTCATTATCATAAGGAGGATGCAGAATGATTCAAGTCGGCAAAATATTTGCCGGGCGATATAGAATCATCAAACAAATTGGGCGAGGTGGCATGGCAGATGTTTACTTGGCCAAAGATTTGATTTTAGACGGGGAAGAAGTCGCGGTGAAAGTTCTAAGAACGAATTACCAGACGGATCCGATTGCTGTGGCACGCTTTCAAAGAGAGGCGCGAGCGATGGCAGACTTGGATCATCCTCATATTGTCCGGATTACCGATATTGGAGAAGAAGAAGGTCAGCAATATCTAGCAATGGAGTATGTGGCTGGGCTTGACTTAAAACGCTATATTAAAGAGCATGCTCCTTTATCTAATGAAGAAGCGGTTCGGATTATGGGACAAATTCTTTTGGCAATGCGTTTGGCGCATACGCATGGAATTGTTCATCGTGATTTGAAGCCACAAAATGTCCTTTTAACTCCAGATGGCGATGCAAAAGTAACGGACTTTGGAATTGCAGTAGCTTTTGCAGAAACGAGTTTAACCCAGACAAATTCAATGCTGGGATCTGTGCATTATCTATCACCAGAACAAGCGCGTGGTTCAAAAGCGACCGTTCAAAGCGATATTTACGCTATGGGGATCATTTTCTATGAAATGTTGACAGGACATATCCCTTATGATGGGGATAGTGCTGTCACAATTGCTTTGCAACATTTCCAAAAGCCTCTTCCTTCTGTGATTGCTGAAAATCCAAATGTGCCACAGCCTCTAGAAAATGTAGTCATCAAGGCAACGGCTAAAAAATTAACAGATCGTTATCAATCTGTTGCAGAAATGTATGTGGATTTATCAAGCTGCTTATCCGCAGATCGCCGAAATGAGAAAAAGTTGGTTTTTGATGATACTGCCAAAGCAGACACCAAAACGCTTCCTAAAGTGTCACAAAATACCTTAATTTCTGCAAGCAAACCAACTACTCCTACGCCTATAAAAGAAACAGTCAGTAGTAATTCTAAACCCACAACCAAGCCAAAAACAAAGAAAAAGCGTCGTTTAAGAACGCGTTATAAGGTTCTGTTGTCGGCAGTAGTTTTAGTGATTGCTGCTCTGGTGGCATTAGTCTATTTGAGTCCGTCAAATGTAAAAATTCCAGACGTTACTGGAAAAACTGTTGCACAAGCTCGTTCTGCAATTGAAACAGCAGGTTTGAAAGTTGGTAAGGAAAAAGATGAATATAGCGACTCTGTCAAAAAGGATTCTGTTATTCGCACCAATCCAGAAGCGGGAACACAGCGTCGCGACGGAAGCACGGTGGATCTGATTGTTTCCAAAGGTACAAAAACCTTTATTATGGAAGATTATAAAGGTCAGAAAAGAGCGGATGCTATCAACAATCTAGTCCAAAAATACAAGGTTTCAAAAGGTTTAATTAAAACAGAAGAAGTTGAAAGTAGTGAGCATGCGGCTGGAACAGTCGTTGGTCAAACGCCAGCAGCAGGTAGTACATATGATTTGACTTCAAAAGCTCGTATTACTTTGAAAGTAGCCAAGTCCGTTTCAAGTGTTGTCATGCCAAGTTATATCGGTTCAACCTATGAATTTGCCTATAACAATTTAACGCAAGTGCTTGGCATTCAAGGTGCTAATATTGAAAAACGAACGGTTCCAACAGCTCCGGCTGGAACACAAGCAAATACGATTATTAAACAAACACCAGAAGCAAATCAGTCCTTGGATTTGAAGAGCGACCGCATTGTCCTATATGTATATGAGCCGAAAACCGAAAGTTCATCTACATCTGAAAGTAGTTTGCAATCTGAAAGTAGTTCAGAAAAAAATAGTCCATCGTCTAGTAACTCATCAACTAGTGGTAATGATGGTTCAAGTTCAAAAACGCCAGACACAAGTGCTAGTGCAAGCAATTAAACAAGTGAGAGGATAAAGTCGTAGTTTTTTAACCGATTTTCCCTCACTTTTTTTGCGCTCGTTTTACAGCATTGATAAGCGTTGTTTCTGATTAATCAAGTTTATCCAGTATATTGTAAATAAACATGTTAATTTCTAGGACTACATACTAGAACCTGAAAATATTTAGTTCCATTTCATTGCTTTATTTTCATACCTTAGTCGGAGGAATTTTTAAAAGTTTTTGATACAATAGAAGCAGAAAGGTATCGAGATTATGCGAAAGATCCAATTTTTCATTTTTGTTGAATCTATTCTATTAACATTTGCATTAGTGACGATTTTGTCTGGTCACTTTTCACGTGTTATTCTTTTTTTGGTGCTTTTCTTGTTGCTACTCTATTATTATTTTGGTAAACAAAGAGGAAATTTTCTGCTAGTAACTTCTACCATATTGCTTTTTTTCATTATTATGCTCAATCCTTATGTCATTGCTGCCTTGCTCTTTGCGGTCATTTATGGCATGATTGTAGCTTATCCCTATATTTATAAAGAAAATGAAGCGACAACTCTCATCTTTGATGATGCAATGGAGCAAAAACGAGAGAATAATCAATGGTTAGGAAATCTTCATCATTTTGCTTCGTCTGATACCTGTCAATTTGACGATATCAACCTTTTCCGTCTCATGGGCAAGGACACGATTCATTTGGAGCAAGTGATTGTTACAAACCATGATAATGTGATTGTTTTGCGAAAATTTTTCGGAAATACAAAAATTATTGTGCCAGTTGATGTGGCAGTCAGCTTGAAAGTGAATAATCTATACGGTGAATTGCAGTTTTTAGACCAACCTATCTATGAATTGCGAAATGAAAGTTTCAGTCTAACGACGCCAGACTTTAAACGAGCACATAAAAGTGTCAAAATTATCCTATCAACATTTGTAGGGAATATTGAGGTGGTTCGTAAATGAAAAAAGTCTACTATCTCTTGATTAGTTTTTATTCCTTACTCATTTTAGGGATTATTATTCATTATATTTTTGCTCTATTTGATTTTGACTGGCAATTGGTTTTTAGTAATGTAGAACGACTGGAAAAATTCAGTTTCTTTGTGATTGTGCTCACTGTATCTCTAACGATGCTGATGATTTTAGGAATCAAAGTGGTTCAAACGGTAACATTGTCGACCATTCAGTCGAATTTGAAAAATATTTTGGAAGGTCGAGCATTACAAGAAGTACAGCAACCGGAAATTGACGCTTCCTTTCGGCAGGTATCAGAGAAAGTAAATCATTTAACAGAAAATCTACAAAAGTCAGAGAACCGTGCCCTACAAAATGAAGAGACGATTATTGAGAAAGAGCGCAAGCGAATTGCGCGTGACCTGCATGATACGGTCAGTCAAGAACTTTTTGCTGCCAATATGATTTTATCAGGTGTGACAGGGCAAGTGGAGAACTTAGATACGGACACCTTATCGAAACAATTGATGGGCGTATCAGGAATTTTAAATACTGCTCAGAGGGATTTGCGTATTTTGCTTCTACATTTGAGACCGACAGAGTTGGAAGGGAAGAGCTTAGTTGAAGGGCTGAACCTTATTTTAAAAGAGTTATCAGATAAGAGTGACATTGAGGTGAGTTTTCATCATGATGTTCAACAATTACCGAAACAGATTGAGGAGCATATTTTTCGAATTGCTCAGGAAATTATCAGTAATACGCTCCGTCACGCCAATGCGAATCATTTAGATGTATATCTGTATCAAACTCAGAATGAATTGCAGTTGAAGATGACAGATGATGGGATTGGTTTTGAGCACACTTCGTCTGATGAGTTGAGTTATGGTCTGAAAAATATGGAAGAAAGAGTAAATGATATGGCGGGAACGATGCAGATTTTAACAGCTCCGAAGCAGGGAGTAGCGATTGATATTCGTGTACCATTATTGAAAGGAGCTTGAGATGCAGATTTTATTAGTAGATGACCATGAGATGGTACGACTTGGCTTGAAAAGTTATTTGGATTTACAAGATGATGTTGATATAGTGGCAGAAGCTTCAAACGGTCGTGAAGGAGTTGAAAAAGCTTTAGCATTACGACCAGATGTTATTATGATGGATATTGTTATGCCTGAAATGAGTGGAATTGAAGCAACTCTAGCTATTTTAAAAGAATGGCCTGAAGCTAAGATTCTCATTCTGACTTCTTATTTGGATAATGAAAAAATTTACCCAGTTTTAGATGCAGGAGCTAAAGGATACATGCTTAAAACATCTAGTGCTGACGATATCTTACGAGCAGTTCGAAAGGTAGCAAAGGGTGAACTTGCTATTGAAACAGAGGTCAGTCAGAAAGTGGAATACCATCGAAATCATATTGAATTACATGAAGAGCTAACAGCGCGTGAGCGCGATATTTTAGGACTACTGGCGAAGGGTTATGAAAATCAACGGATAGCAGATGAGTTGTTTATTTCGTTGAAGACTGTTAAAACACATGTATCTAATATCTTATCAAAATTAGAAGTAAGTGATCGGACACAAGCTGTTGTCTATGCCTTCCAGCATCACCTCGTCCCACAGGATGATATTTAGTGATATAATAGAAAAATAAATAAATTGCTATTGTTAGAGGGAGATTATGGACGCAAAATTAAAATACAAATCCAAGAAGATCAAAATCGTCTTTTTTGATATTGATGATACCTTGCGAGTAAAAGCAACTGGTTACATTCCAGAATCGATCAAAACGGTTTTTAAACAATTAAAAGAAAAAGGAATTTTGACGGGAATTGCTTCAGGGAGAGGAATTTTTGGTGTGGTGCCGGAGTTGAAAGCGTTGCAGCCTGATTTTTTTGTCACCTTGAATGGGTCCTATATTGAAGATAAAGCAGGAAAGGTTATTGCGCAAACCCCGATTGATCGAAATTTAGTAGAAACTTATATCGCTTGGACGAAGGAAGTTGGGATTGACTTTGGCCTCGTTGGTAGTCATGAGGCAGCGCTTTCGACGCGAACACCGCTTATTGATGAAGCCATTGATATTGTTTATCCTAATTTACCTATTCAGCCGGATTTTTATCAAGATCACAACGTTTATCAAATGTGGACATTTGAAGATATCGGAGATAGCTTGCAATTGCCCAAAGAGTTAGAAGAACATCTACGATTGGTTCGCTGGCATCCGCATTCATCAGATGTAGTTCTAACAAATGGTTCAAAAGCATCTGGAGTTGCGACAGTTGTGGAGCATCTAGGGTTGAAGCCTGAGAATGTGATGGTTTTTGGAGACGAGCTCAATGATTTAGAGTTGTTTGATTATGCAGGTATCAGTATTGCTATGGGCATTTCACATGAAAAAATAAAAGCCAAGGCTGACTTTGTGACAAAAAAAGTAGAAGAAGATGGCATTTTTTATGCTTTGGAGGAATTAGGAATGATAGAAAAAGAATTACATTTTCCACAAGTAACGATGGAAACAGCAGAAGGACCGAAAGCGACTATTAAAACCAACCACGGTGATTTGAAATTTCAATTATTTCCAGAACAGGCACCGAAGACAGTGGCTAATTTTATTGCTTTATCAAAAGATGGCTACTATGATGGAATCATTTTTCACCGGATTATCAAGGACTTCATGATTCAAGGTGGTGATCCAACTGGTACGGGTATGGGTGGCGAATCTATTTATGGAGAAAAGTTTGAAGATGAATTTTCTCCGGAACTGTACAATATCCGTGGTGCACTTTCGATGGCCAATGCTGGTCCGAACACAAATGGCAGCCAATTTTTTATTGTGCAAAACAGCAAGATTCCTTATGCACAAAAGGAATTGGAACGTGGTGGTTGGCCGACACCAATTGCTGAAATCTATGCAAGCAATGGTGGAACGCCGCATTTGGATCGCCGCCATACTGTATTTGGTCAATTATTAGATAAATCTTCTTATCAGGTATTGGATAAGATTGCAGCTGTTGAAACCGGTGCGATGGATAAACCACTTGAAGATGTCGTGATTGAAACCATTGAAATTGAGGATTAAAATGAGAATTGGTGAAAAACTAAAAGGAAGAATTACAGGAATTCAGCCTTACGGTGCATTTGTGGAATTGGAAACAGGAACAATAGGCTTGATTCATATTTCAGAGATTCGGACAGGTTACATCGAAAATATCCGTGATATTCTGCATGTGAATGATCCGGTCTTGGTGCAAGTGATGGACTATGATGAATTTTCAGGTAAGGCTAGTTTGTCGATGAGAACATTGGAAGAGGAAAAACATCATTTACCTAAACGCCATCGTTTTTCAAATGACCGTTACAAGATTGGTTTTGCACCACTTGCTAAAAGTTTACCAACTTGGACAAAAGAAGCGATGAATTTTCTGAGTCAGAATCAGGCAAAAGAAGAAACTGACGGAGAAACAGAAAAATAAACACACAAAAGAATCCTACTAAAAATAACAAAGTCCCTCGATAAATTATTGAGGGATTGTACTTATTCTCAGATATTTTTAAGCAGCTATCAATCTCGTATGCTTCCTATTTTGTGCTATCATATCAAAGTATATTCGTCTGGTAGCATAATAGTTTCTTTACCATTATTGTCAGTTACAAAAATTTCTCGTGGAAAAAATGGGTTGAAAGTATCATTGAAATCAAAAGTGATAACAGTCGTTAGACTATCTTGTGAAAATCGAAAAGTTGTTTTTCCTTTGTTGTTGATGAGTTCAAACTGAAGCAGTTCGTCTAGCTCAAACACACCCTTTAGAAAATTATCAATAATATACCAGAAAGAATCAATGATATTATCTGGTAAACTTGTTACAACACCAAAGCTAGCATAGCGTCCACGTGTATTTGTAAAAGCCATTGTCTCTTCCTTTCTGTACTTATTCATCAAAGGATTTTCTATATAATACATAAAATAACCTTGAATTGCAAGAAATTGTTCTTTGAAAATCAAAAAGGACCACTGGTCCTTTGGAAACTTTAGCGACTCTTTAGCTCTACATAACGTTTGTACCAAATATTAACATAGGCTTGCGAAAAAGGTCCGCGCTTATTGTTAATCCAATCTACTAAGATTTTGACATTCTCTTTGAGGATATAATCTAAATCATTAGAGTAGTTCATCTGCCGTTTGTGACGCTCGTATTCATCTACATCAAGTAATCGCTTTTCACCATTGGTAAAGACTTTGACGTCTAAATCGTAGTCTATGTATTTTAATGCTTCTGCATCAAGATAATACGGACTGGCTAGATTGCAATAGTAGGAAACTCCGTTTTCGCGAATCATAGCGATAATATTGAACCAATACTTTTTGTGAAAATAGATAATAGCTGGCTCACGCGTTACCCAGCGTCGGCCGTCACTTTCTGTGACCAAGGTGTGGTCATTGACACCAATAATGGCGTTTTCTGTTGTTTTTAGTACCATGGTGTCGCGCCAAGTACGGTGCAGATTTCCATTATGCTTATAACTTTGAATTGTAATAAAGTCGCCTTCTTTTGGAAGCTTCATCTTCTACCAACTTTCTACAATTAATCAGGTTATCGCTCTTATTGTAACATATTTTCATGAAAAAACATAAATAAACCTTACATTTTTTATAGATATTCTTTGAGAGCGCTCGCAATATCAGAAAAATCGTAGCCTTTGCGAGCGAGTGCTTGGGTGAGGCGTTGTTTTAACTCATATCCGTCATATTTTTTAGAATATTTGTGGTATTGCTTATCTAATTCTTTGTACAGTAATTTCTGCTGAGTTTCCTCATCTTCTTTGATATCTAAGGTTTGATAAGCTGCCTTAGCTTCGGTATAGGAAAAGCCTTTGTTCATCATAGATTGAAGAATTTTATCCTGCAGGGCCTTACTTGGTAGTTTGCTTTGATAGTTGCGGAGTAGTTTTGCAGCGACTTTTTGACTTACTTCTGTAAAATCAAATTTGCATAATTCTTCATCAATAATAGAAGCTGTGATACCTTTTTGAGTCAATTTTTGCTTGAGGACAAAAGCACCTTTATCACCAGATAGAAGATTGGAATGAATAAAGGAATAAGCATATTGTCTGTCATCTATCCAGTTATCTTTTATGAGAATCGTTAGCACTTTCTCGATGGTATCTAAGGAAATCTCGTATTTTGTCAAATAATCCCGCACTTCTTTGACAGTTCTTTGCTTGAAAGAAAGATAATATAGAGCTAGATTTTTTCCGTAAGAAAACTGTGCGTAGTCCTGAATTTCTTTTAATTCTTGCTCACTGATATTCATGCCTTTTGATAACATAAAGTGAACGATAGTATCTTCAGTGATGTAAAGTTTGTCAGTTTCGTCCAATTCTAAAAGATAGAGACGCTTTTTCTTTTCAATTTTAGTGATTTTCATAATCATTCTTTCGATAACTTGTGTGAAATTTGGAGCTAATGGATGGGATAGTAAGTGTGACTATTAGCCAAATGCTTCAAAAGCTGCGATAAGTCGTAATTTCTCGGAGTTGATATTTTCTCGACCATAGTAGTCCAAAAATAGGTCACCATATTTTGGATTGCCTAGATTATAATTCAGTGACCAGGTAGCCCAGTAAAGGTCAATGTGGCGATCACTAAAGCCAGATAGCCCAACATCAATGAAACAGGAAAAATGACTGGCATCAGTGAAGATAAAATTTGGAAGACAGGCATCTCCATGGATAAAGACTTCTTCAGTCAGCAAGTGCCCTAGCTTTTGAATGAGGTGATAAGCCTCTTCTCGGCTGCGAATCTGAAATTGTGGCAGGAGAGCTTTTTCATAGAAAAGCCCTTTTTGATAGTTATCTTCCGCTAGCTGAATATAGTTCTTTAGAAGTGAGTTTGTGGGAAAGTGGACTGGTTGGAGGTTATGGAGCTGTCTTAGCGCTGTTGCCATGGTTTGGCAGAGGACTTCTGGTTGGTTTAGCACTTCCAATCCTGATATGCCGGAGGCTTCTTTAGTGAGCAAGTAGTCCTTGTCTTGGCTGATGTATGTCAGGACAGGAACACCGATCCCTTGTTTGTCAAACCATTTAGCACATTGTGCCTCTCGTGCTAGCTTTCCTTTTTGGTCTATTTTAAGATAGTAGCCTGTGTCTAGATAAAGCACGGTTGCGCCTGAGTGGGAAGAACTGTCATACAAAGTGGCTTTCTCTGTATATATTCGTAATTCTTCTGGGAATTGAGAAATTGTGAGAGTTACTTTTTCTTTTTTCATACTGATTATTGTACCATATTCTCAACATTATCGTGTTGGCATGGTATAATAGGCTTATGAGTTTGAAAGTAAAGCAAAGAATCCCTTTAAAAATTAAGAAAATGGGAATTAATGGGGAAGGGATTGGATTTTATAAAAAGACCTTAGTCTTTGTACCAGGTGCTTTAAAAGGTGAGGATATTTTTTGTCAAGTTACGACGGTTAAGCGCAATTTTGTCGAAGCAAAGCTCTTGACGATTAATAAGCATTCTAAGTATCGAGTAGAGCCGCCTTGTGAGATTTATGAAAAATGTGGGGGCTGCCAGATTATGCACTTGCATTATGATAAACAGTTAGAATTTAAGACGGATTTATTACGGCAGGCTTTGAAAAAATTTGCACCAGCTGGTTATGAAAACTACGAGATTCGTCCAACGATTGGAATGCAAGAACCACTTTACTATCGGGCTAAGCTTCAATTTCAGACACGGAAATTAGGAGATGAAGTCAAAGCAGGGCTTTATGCGCAGAATTCCCATTATCTGATTTCTTTGAAAAACTGTTTGGTTCAGGATAAGGTAACGCAGAAAATCATCAATAAAGTGGCTCTCCTTTTGGGGAAGTACAATCTTCCTATCTACGATGAGCGTAAGAGAGCAGGCGTTCGGACGGTTATGATTCGCAGGGCTCGGAAAACGGGACAGGTGCAGATGATCTTTGTCACGGGAAAGAAGTTGGACTTCTCTCCAGTCATTCGAGATTTAACAGCAGAATTTCCAGAATTAGAAACAGTGGCGGTCAATTACCATACGACAAAATCAAGTGAAATTTATGGAGATAAGACGGAAATTATCTGGGGAAAAGAGACAATTCAAGAAGGTGTTTTGGATTACGAGTTTTCCTTATCGCCTAGGGCTTTTTACCAGCTCAATCCAGAGCAGACAGAAGTGCTTTACAGTGAAGCAGTCAAGGCGCTTGATGTGACATCTGAAGAGCATTTGATTGATGCTTATTGTGGCGTGGGAACGATTGGCTTTGCCTTTGCTAAAAGAGTCAAGTCTCTGCGAGGTATGGACATTATTCCGGAAGCTATTGAAGATGCTAAGCGAAATGCTGCTCGCTTAGGCTTTAACAATACTCATTATGAGACTGGGACTGCTGAAAGCATTATTCCTCGTTGGTATAAGGAAGGCTATCGGGCGGATGCTTTGATTGTCGATCCACCACGAACTGGCTTGGATAAAAAGCTGCTTGAGACGATTGTCCGTTATGCACCTAAGAAAATGATTTATGTCTCTTGTAATGTCTCTAGTCTAGCCAGAGATTTGGTGCAATTAAGCAAGATCTATGATGTCCATTATATCCAATCGGTGGATATGTTTCCGCACACAGCTAGGACCGAGGCTGTAGTGAAATTGGTGAAGCAGGAAGAAAACAGCTGAGGTCAAAATAAATTTGACTTGTGTTCAATTAAAGATGATGTCTTGAGAAAAAAATTAGTTTTAATAGAGTGGGAAAATGACAATGAATCAGAAATGAAGCCCAAAGATTTCCAAATTGTCTATCTGACAAAAAGCGTCTATTACAACATTAGGGACATTATGGAAATAAAAATAGATGGAGAAAAGTCCTATCCTGAATATAGCGAACGAGCAAATTCTTAGTGAAAATGCTCGTTTTATTTTATTCGTTTTTTTAAATGGATGTATTTGAATTAAATTTTGTGATTTTTGCTGTTTAGTTTGCAAAATATGTCTATAAATTGGGAGAAATAAAATCAAAGGTTGCCTTAAAATGTGGAAGTATTAACTTATAATAAAAAGACAAGTTGTCAATCAATTTATTAAACATTATTCATCTTAAAATCTTTTAGACAATTCTCTATTTGAATATACATGAGCATATTTTCATAAATTTTGCACAAATTCCGAGAGTCAATAAGATATCCTAGGATTTCTTCAGTATTTAATATATCTTCTCTTGCATTTACTAGTATTGTGAATTCTAATTTCTTCAATAAAGAAAATATTGCTAGTGTTGCATTTTAAAAAATGGAAATATTATAATAAAGGGAATTATATACCTGTTTACACAACTACAAAGTATAGTTGTCAAATTTATAAAAATCTTATTTTAAGATACTATATATTGTGATTAGGGTAAAGTGCTATATAGTTCCCATAATAAATTCAGATAATTATTGTGGTAAATACTAAAATGTTAAACCGCACCTCAAAGTTTAGATTTTTCTCTAACTTTTGGGGTGCGGATTATTTTCACAATATTTTCATAAACATTTACAGCCTAATCTCTGTATTTTCCAGCACTTTTTGGGCATTGGCTACGATGGTTTCAATGATGTCTTTGCATGGTCGGATTTCGTTTATCATGCCAGCGATTTGACCGCACATCATGGAGCCATGTTTGGTATCTCCTTGATAGACAGCTTTTGAGAGGGCACCGATTGTGATTTCTTCTAGTTCTTCACGATTGGTCCCTTTGTTTTCAAGTTCTATGTAGTGATCGGTCATTTCGTTTCGAATACAGCGAACAGGTGCACCAGTAATGCGCCCAGTTACAGCTGTGGCTGTGTCATTGGCATGGATGACAGCTTCTTTATAGCTTTCGGCAATGGGGCATTCTTCTGAGGCGAGGAATACAGTTCCAAGTTGTGCGCCTTGTGCACCTAAAACAAAAGCAGCAGCAAGTCCACGCCCATCCGCAATCCCACCTGCTCCAATCACGGGAATGTCAACAGCGTCAACAATTTGTGGCAACAGAGCCATCGTATTTGTTTCGCCGATATGACCGCCCGCTTCTGATCCTTCTGCGATAACGGCATCAACACCTAATTCTTGCATTTTTTTAGCATGCTTCACGCTTGCAATAACTGGGATAACTTTGATACCGGCTTCTTTTAAAAAGGGTAGAATGAATTTTGGAGTACCTGCACCAGTTGTGACAACAGGGACTTTCTCTTCAATGATGACTCTGACAATTTCTTCGATATTTTTCATCATTAGCATCACATTAACGGCAAAGGGCTTGTCTGTTAGCTTGCGTAATTCACGAATTTCTTTACGCAGTTGTTCACCAGTCATGCCACCTGAAGCGATAATTCCCAAACCGCCTGCCTCTGAAACAGCAGCAGCTAACTGATAGTGAGAAATTTGAGCCATAGCACCTTGAACAATTGGATATTTGATGTTCAGTAAATTTGTAATAGACATAAAATCTCCTTAATCTGTTTTTTCTATTATTATATCACGGGTAGAAAAGCGTTTTCAACTCTAGTATTTATTAAAATTTCTTTTGTTTGTGATACAATTCACTCTGAGTACCTGATTTATCAATTCCATTGATTGTGAAAAAGAGTAGAATGGTTATATTATAACAATAACTTATAGCCTATTAAAAATAGTTATAGGTTATTTCAATGAAGAAAAGCAATTTATAAAGCAGAATTTGGGAATCCCTTAAAGAGAACAATGCTGGATTTCATTTTACTGAGAAGTCGACACTTTTTTATGTTATAATGATAGAAAAATGAGGATGAGGTGAGGAATGGACAATATCATTGATGTATCAATTCCTGTTGCAGAGGTGATTGACAAACATCCAGAGGTGCTGGAAATTTTAGTGGAGCTTGGGTTTAAACCTTTGGCAAATTCTCTCATGCGTAATACAGTTGGGCGGAAAGTTTCGCTGAAGCAGGGGTCTAAGCTGGAAGGCACACCGATGGAGAAAATTGTTAGGACCTTAAAAGCAAATGGCTATGAAGTGATAGGACTAGACTAATGGTAGATGAACGAATTGAGGTTTTGAAGAATATTTTGCTTGATTTGCACCATGGAGCAAAGGCAGAAGCAGTTCAAGAAGAATTTAATAAACATTTTACCGGTGTTTCTGCTATTGAAATCAGCTTGATGGAACATGAGCTGATGAATTCTGACACAGGTGTAACCTTTGAGGATGTGATGTCTCTTTGCAATGTCCATGCGAATCTGTTTAAGGGAGCTGTTAGAGACGTTGAAGTTGCAGATACGGATCATTCAGGTCATCCTGTGCAGATTTTCAAGCAGGAAAATTTGGCTTTGCGAGCAGCTCTGATGCGAGTAGGTAGACTGCTGGATACTTATGCAAATTCTGATGAGGAAATGCAGGAAGAAATTCGCAAGGGCTTGAAACGACAGTTGAGCTTGGTGGAACAATTTGAGCGCCACTACAAGCGCAAAGAAGAACTCATGTTTCCAATCATGGAGAGCTATGGACATGATTCACCACCTAAGGTCATGTGGGGTGTGGACGACCAAATCCGTGAATTATTTAAAGAAGTAAAAACAGCGGCAGAGCAGTTGCCTGCCTTAGACATTGAAGAGGTCGCAGAAAAGTTTCGATTATTTGCAACTGAGTTTGAAGCCATGATTTTTAAGGAAGAATCAATTTTACTCATGATTCTGTTGGAATCTTTTACACAGGATGATTGGTTGAAAATTGCGGAAGAAAGTGATGTTTATGGTTATGCAATCATTCAGCCAGCAGAGAAGTGGATTCCGCATCGTCATTCATTCTCGGAGAAAGAAACAGACAATTCTACTAAGGTGACGAGCGAGGTGCTAGCCCGTTCAGAGCAAACTAATGATGGCAAGTTTCAGCAAGTTATTGACACACCTGATGGGCAGGTCACCATTTCTTTTGAGCCAAAAAAGAAAAAGGTAGAAAACAACTTTGATCGGCAGAACCAACAGCCGTTTGGACATGGCTATTTGTCAGTGGAGCAAGCAAATCTGATCCTGAATCATTTGCCAATGGAGATTACCTTTGTCAATAAGGAAGATATTTTCCAGTATTATAATGACAGTGTGCCAGCTGATGAGATGATTTTCAAACGGACGCCGGGTCAAGTGGGGCGCAATGTCGAGCTGTGCCACCCGCCTAAGTTTTTGGAGAAAGTTCGCTTTATTTTTAAGGAATTGCGTGAAGGCAAGCGAGACAAGTTTGTTATGTGGTTCAAGTCGGAATCGCGGGGAAAATTTGTCCATGTGACTTATGCCGCAGTACATGATGAAGCGGGAGAATTTCAGGGGGTGTTGGAATATGTGCAGGATATTCAACCTTTCCGTGAGATAGATGGTGATGTTTATCGTGGTTTGGATTAGAAAGAAGGAACAATGACGTACGAACAGGAATTTTTAAAGGACTTTGAAGCTTGGGTTGAAACTCAAGTTAAGATTAACCAGATGGCGCTCAAGGAAAGTCAAGCTGTCTATGAAGCTGATAAAGATGAGCGAGCAAAGGATGCTGCGATTCGTTATGAAAGCCGGTTAGATGCTTATGAGTTTCTTGTAGGAAAATTTGCTAATTATCGAGCAGGAAAAGGATTTCATGATTTGCCAGACGGGCTTTTTGGTGAGAGAAGTTATTGATTTTCCGTAGGAAACATGATAGAATAAGGTCATTAGAGGTGTTTTGAGTCCCATTTGTCACAGAAAGCGGTGTTGCTGAGAAATCCGCACAAATGTCAAAACTGGTTGCTGATGGTTACAATGAAATAAAGAAAGCTGCGGGTTCTTGGCCCGAAATTGGGTGGTACCGCGGAGTGATTCGTCCCTGTCATGTATGGCAGGGGCGAATTTTTATAAGCGGAATGGGGAGAGAAATTATGATAAATATTTTAGGTCAAATTGAAGATAATAAACTTCCTGATATTGAGACAGAGCGGCTGTATTTGCGCGAACGTCTAGTCTCAGATGCTAAAGAGATTTTTGCTTATGCGAGTTTGGCAGAGGTGACTTGGCCAGCTGGTTTTCCACCTGCAGAAAGCGTGGAAGAAGAGGAAAATTATCTCGAAAACATTATGCCAAAGCGCTGGATTGAGCAAAAAATACCGTCTGGTTATGGTATCTGCTTGAAAGGAACAGATGAAGTCATTGGCTCGATTGATTTTAATAATCGCCATGCTGATGATGTTCTTGAAATGGGCTATTTGCTTCACCCAGATTATTGGGGGCAAGGTATTGTGACAGAAGCTGCGCGTGCGCTGTTGGAAGTTGGATTTACCCTACTCAATCTTCACAAAATCGAAATTGAATGCTATGGATACAACAAAGCAAGCCAGCGTATTGCTGAAAAACTTGGCTTCACCCTCGAATCTCGCGTCCGTGACCGCAAAGACGCACAAGGCAAACGCTGTAATTTATTGCGTTATGGATTGCTGAGGAGTGAGTGGGAGGGGAGATGATTATAGAAAATTCTATTTTAACAGAAGAACAAATAAAAGGAATCGATGAAAAATATTCTCATTTGAAAGATACTGATGTTATTGAAAGTCTGGGATGCTATGAAATGGATTCTGAACAAAATAATTTGGTTATTACTGAATTTCCAATTAATAAGGAAGATTTAATAGAAATTTCTAATCAAATTTCCAACATTCAACAGGAATTTGAAAGACTTAAAGTAATGTATAAAATGTTTATTTCGGACGTTTTTGATTTTTTGAAGTTGAATTCTGAGTTAGAGAAGAAAAATAAGGGGACTAATGAGCTTGATGTAAATCGTTTCATGATGCACTTACTTTCTAGTGGAAAATTATTTGTTGATTTTGCTGAAAATCAGATAAAAACAAAACATAGGCAAAAATTTAAAAAATTTCATAAACTTACTAGTCAACAATATGACAATAGTTTTGCTTATCGATTTTGCTATAATCTTAGAAATTTTTCACAACATGTTGGAATTCCAATCTCTGCACTTCATAAGAAACAAGATTACGTCGATGACGAAAAGGCAATTATTAGTCTTTGGATTGAAAAAGACTATTTATTAAATTCTAGTTTCAATTGGAAAAAATTGCGCAATGAAATAGAGGCAAGAAATGATATTGATGCAGTTAAGTTGGTTAAATCTTATATGGAAGCAATTACGATTTTATATGGTGAATATAATAAATTTCTTTTGAATATACACCATTGTAATTTAATAAATTTAAAACTTTCACTTGAAAATTTTGGATTAGTACATAAAAAATACTGTATAGTTGAAAGAACAAAATACAATTTAAAGTACAATCCAGCTAATATCACAACAAGACCTTTACTGGGATTAGCAGATATTGATGCAATTTATATGCATCTTAGTGAAATTGGAATTGTAAAACTAGTTAATAAAGAATAATATAAATTTAGGAGACACATTATGTCTAAAGAACTTTCACCAAAATACAATCCAGCCGAGGTTGAGGCTGGACGTTACGCTAAATGGCTTGAGGAGGGTGTTTTCAAGCCATCAGGCGACAAAAAAGCACCCCCTTATTCAATTGTCATCCCACCACCAAATGTGACGGGGAAATTGCACCTTGGTCACGCTTGGGATACGACTTTGCAAGATATTATCATCCGTCAAAAACGTATGCAGGGCTTCGATACCCTTTGGCTTCCTGGTATGGACCACGCTGGTATCGCTACACAAGCTAAAGTTGAGGCACGCCTTGCTGAAGATGGTATCTCACGTTACGACCTTGGTCGTGAAAAATTTCTTGATAAAGTCTGGGAATGGAAAGATGAATACGCATCAACAATCAAACAACAATGGGGTAAAATGGGTATCTCTGTTGACTACTCACGTGAACGTTTCACCCTTGATGAAGGTTTGTCAAAAGCGGTTCGTAAAGTTTTCGTAGAACTTTACAAAAAAGGCTGGATTTATCGTGGTGAATTTATCATCAACTGGGATCCAAAAGCTCGTACAGCCCTTTCTGATATTGAAGTTATCCATAAGGACGTGGAAGGTGCTTTCTACCATATGAACTACATGTTAGAAGACGGCTCACGCGCCCTTGAAGTAGCAACAACCCGACCCGAAACCATGTTTGGAGATACGGCTGTCGCTGTCAATCCAGAAGATCCTCGCTACAAAGATCTGATTGGACAAAATGTTATCTTACCAATCGTTAACAAAGCTATTCCAATCGTTGGTGATGAACACGCTGACCCAGAATTTGGTACTGGTGTGGTTAAAATCACTCCAGCCCATGACCCTAACGACTTCCTTGTTGGTCAACGTCACAATCTTCCTCAAGTTAATGTTATGAATGATGACGGTACGATGAACGAACTTGCTGGTGAATTTGCTGGCATGGATCGCTTTGAAGCTCGCAAAGCCGTTGTTAAAAAATTGGAAGAAATTGGTGCGCTTGTTAATATTGAAAAAATGACACACTCTGTTGGTCATTCAGAACGTACGGGTGTTATGGTTGAACCACGTTTGTCAACACAATGGTTCGTTAAAATGGGTCAATTGGCTAAAAATGCGATTGCCAACCAAGATACTGATGATGAAGTGAAATTCTACCCACCACGTTTCAACGATACTTTCCTTCAATGGATGGAAAATGTTCACGACTGGGTTATCTCTCGTCAGCTCTGGTGGGGGCACCAAATTCCTGCTTGGTACAATGCTGAAGGTGACATGTACGTTGGTGAAGAAGCTCCTGAAGGTGACGGATGGACCCAAGATGAAGATGTGCTTGACACTTGGTTCAGTTCAGCCCTATGGCCGTTCTCAACAATGGGTTGGCCTGATGTGAACAATGAAGACTTCAAACGTTACTTCCCAACATCAACATTGGTAACTGGTTACGATATCATCTTCTTCTGGGTATCACGCATGATTTTCCAATCATTGGAATTCACAGGACGTCGTCCATTTGAAAACGTACTTATCCACGGTCTTATCCGTGACGAACAAGGACGTAAAATGTCTAAATCACTTGGTAACGGTATTGACCCAATGGACGTTATCGAAAAATACGGTGCTGACGCGCTTCGTTGGTTCTTATCAAACGGTTCTGCACCAGGTCAAGACGTTCGTTTCTCTTACGAAAAAATGGACGCTGCTTGGAACTTTATTAACAAAATCTGGAACATTTCTCGTTATATTTTGATGAACAATGAAGAGTTGACACTTGACCAAGCGAGTGAAAATGTTGCAAAAGTTGCGGCTGGTACAGCTGGTAATGTCACAGATCGCTGGATCCTCCACAATCTCAACGAAACCATTGCCAAAGTGACGGAAAACTTTGACAAGTTTGAGTTTGGTGTGGCGGGGCACATCCTCTACAACTTCATCTGGGATGAATTTGCGGACTGGTATGTGGAATTGACCAAAGAAGTGCTTTACAGCGACAACGAGGATGAAAAAGTGATTACTCGCTCAGTTCTGCTTTACACACTTGATAAGATCCTTCGTTTGCTTCACCCAATCATGCCGTTTGTGACGGAAGAAATCTTTGAACAAATTTCTGAAGGTTCAATCGTAACAGCTGAATACCCAACAGTTAACCCCGCATTTGAAAATGAAGCTGCGCACAAAGGTGTTGAAAGTCTGAAAGACCTGATTCGTGCTGTCCGTAACGCACGTAGTGAAGTGAATGTTGCCCCAAGCAAACCAATCACAATCCTTGTGAAAACAAGCGATAGCGAATTAGAGGCATTCTTCAACGCCAATGTCAACTACATCAAGCGTTTTACAAATCCAGAGCATTTGGAAATTGCGGAGGACCTTGCTGTGCCAGAACTAGTCATGTCCAGCATCATCACAGGAGCAGAAATCTATCTGCCTCTCGCTGACTTGCTCAATGTTGAAGAAGAACTAGCCCGCCTTGACAAAGAACTTGCTAAATGGCAAAAAGAATTGGATATAGTTGCACGCAAACTTGGCAACGAAAAATTCGTCGCTAACGCCAAACCAGAAGTCGTCCAAAAAGAACGCGACAAACAAGCCGACTACCAAGCTAAGTATGATGCGACACAAGAACGTATCGAAGAGATGAAGAAGTTGGTTTAGCCAGACTAGATAGATACAAGAAAACACGGTGTAAAAACCGTGTTTTGTGGTATAATGAAAGGAGAGACGTTTTTAAACGAAACTGATTTAAAAAATGTGAGGTGAAAAGGATGGATAATCATACACCGGAGCAAAGAAGAAAGAACATGCAGGCAATAAAAAGTAAAAATTCTCGGATTGAAGTGATTCTAAGAAAAGAACTGTGGTCTCGAGGATTACGTTATCAGAAAAACGTAAAAGCTATTTTAGGGAAACCCGATATTGTCTTTAAAGGCAAAAAAATTGCAATTTTTTGCGATGGAGAGTTTTGGCATGGGTTTGATTGGGAACATAGAAAAAAAGGCATTCAGACTAGACGGGATTACTGGATTCCAAAAATTGAAAAAAATATGGCAAGAGATAAGGAGGTAACTGTTAAGTTGGAAGCAGAAGGATGGACTGTGTTAAGGTTTTGGGAGAAGGAAATAGAGGATGATGTTACAAAGTGTGCGGATAAAATTGAAATGGTTTTGCTAAATAAAATAGGATGATTATTGAACTGCACCCCAAAAGTTAGACAAGAAAACTCTAACTTTTGGGGTGTTATTTTTATGAAATTAAGTTATGAAGACAAGGTTCAAATCTATTACTTGCGAAAAAGCGGCGCAACTCTCAAGTCATTATCAAAACAGTTTAACTTCAATCAGTCAGGGATCGAATATCTGATTCGGCTGATTGATAGGCATGGAGTAGGCATTGTCAAGAGAGGTAAGAAGACTTATTATTCTCCTGAACTAAAGCAAAAAATCCTTCATCAAGTTCTTCTTGAAGGGCGTTCTCAATTGTCAGTCTCTCTCGATTTTGCCCTTCCTAACAGGGGGACTCTCCCAAATTGGCTGGCACAATATAAGAAAAACGGCCATACTATTGTTGAGAAACAAAGAGGGAGACCACCAAAGATGGGACGTAAGAAAAAGAAAACTTGGGAAGAAATGACGGAACTAGAGCGACTTCAAGAAGAGAACGAGCGTCTTAGAACGGAGAATGCCTATCTAAAAAAGTTGAGGGAGTTACGCTTAAGGGACAAAACCTTACAGCACGAAAAGCAGAGACAATTAGAGAGATGGTCAAGGGAGGATTCCGATTAAGTTTCCTACTAGCTACCGCTAAACTCTCTCGTGCAACTTACTATTACCAGCTAAAACAGCTAGACAAACCAGACAAGGATCAAGAGTTAAAAGCTGAAATTCAATTGATTTATGATGAGCATAAGGGAAACTATGGTTATCGTCGGATTCATCTTGAACTGAAAAATCGTGGTTTTCATATCAATCACAAGAAAGTTCAGCGATTGATGCAAGTGATGGGGCTACAAGCTCGAATTCGCCGTCAACGGAAATATTCTTCCTACCAAGGAGAGATTGGTAAGAAAGCAGAGAATCTCATTCAGCGTCAGTTTGAAGGCTCTAGGCCTTACGAAAAGTGCTATACAGATGTAACCGAATTTGCCTTACCAAACGTCAATGGAAAGCTCTACCTGTCTCCTATTTTAGATGGGTATAATAGTGAAATCATTGCCTTTACCTTGTCACGTTCACCTGACTTGAACCAGGTCAGAACAATGTTAGCCAAGGCTTTTCCTGCTGAAACCTACAAGGGAACCATTCTCCACAGTGACCAAGGCTGGCAGTATCAGCACCAGTCTTATCATCAATTCTTAGAAGCGAAAGGAATTGTCCCATCTATGTCTCGCAAGGGCAATAGTCCAGACAATGGGATGATGGAGTCCTTCTTTGGCATCCTCAAATCGGAGATGTTCTACGGTTATGAGAAGAGTTATCAATCGCTTGATGAGCTGGAGAAAGCTATTGCAACTTATATTGTTTATTACAACAATAAACGGATCAAAACTAAACTAAAAGGACTTAGTCCTGTGCAGTACAGAACTAAATCCTTTCACTAATATTTTTTGTCTAACTTTTTGGGGGCAGTACATATCGATTCATCCTATTTTAATTTAGGGAATTATATACCTGTTTACATAACCGCAACATATAGTTGTCACATTTACAAAAATCTTGTCTTAAAACACTACATATTATGATTGGTGTAAACTACTATATAGTTCCCTTAATTTATTTATAAAATTGTAAAAAGGACTTCACTATCGCTTAACCACTCTACTTTGATATTCGTATCAACTGTAACATTCATTTGATTGAACCAGTGATTAAACGCTTTCAAATCACCTTGACCAGATAAATTTTTGGCATAGTGGTCACCAGCTACGCTACTTCCAGATGCCTTTACGGTTCCCTCGAAATGACCGTCTGCTGAATGAGCCCTAAAAATATTTTGACCAAGAATATCTTGCCCCTGAGTATAGTTTGAATTGAAGATTCCAAATTGATGCGCGACTGAACTTGGAATCGGGATATAGCACTCACCAGTAATGGGTCGGCGCGAGTCTGTGTAGCGATGTATACCCCATCCAATATGGGTAGATTTCAACGAGACAATGAATTGATTTCCTCTATTAGGCATAGGAGCACCTCCATCATTTATAATAAATATTATACCATTCAATTTTAAAAATATGATTGTTATGGCTGCTTTTTTTTTGTAAAATGTTATACTAGAGTGAATATCAGTTTTAGAAAGTGAGTAATTACATGACAAATTCTGTAAGTTCGCACCGCCCTGAGAAGTACAACATTGTGGCTTTTTTCTCAGGTGTTGGGGGAATTGAGTTGGGATTTGAACAGACCAACAAGTTCAGAGTGGTGTATGCCAATGAGTTTGATAAGTATGCCCGTCAGACTTATCAATTAAATCATCCAGATATCTATCTGGATGATCGTGATATTCACGCTGTTCAGCCAGAAGATATTCCAGCGGAGCACGTGGATGTGATTATGGGAGGTTTCCCTTGCCAAGCCTTTAGTATTGCGGGTTACCGTAAGGGTTTTGATGACGAACGTGGGGATTTGTTTTTTGAACTACTTCGTATGATTGAAGGACGAAAGCCTAGTGCTGTCTTCATCGAGAATGTCAAAAATATGGTCGGTCATGACCATGGAAATACCTTTAAAGTCATTCGAGAAGCTTTAACGGAAAACAACTATTTCATTAAATGGAAAGTTCTCAATAGTAAAGATTATGGGAATATTCCTCAAAATCGGGAACGGATTTATATTGTCGGCTTTGATAAAAAAGAATCTTATGATGCTTTTGAATTCCCAAATGAGATTAAGCTAACGACTAGTTTGAAAGATGTCATTGACTTTGGAGATAATCCTGGTGAAGCATACTATTACCGTGATGGCAAGCAGAATTTCTATGATGAACTGAAAGCGAATGTGACCAGCCAAGATACTGTCTACCAATGGCGTCGCCAGTATGTGCGTGAAAATAAAAATGGTGTTGTGCCAACCCTTACTGCTAATATGGGAATGGGAGGGCATAATGTTCCGCTGATTCTGACGGATAGTGATGAGATTCGTAAGCTCACTCCCAAAGAAACCTTTAACATACAGGGATATCCAAAGACGTTTAAACTTCCAGAGGGTGTGTCAAACGGTCAATTATACAAGCAGGCTGGAAATAGTGTCGTTGTTCCTGTTATTAAGCGAATTGCAGATAAGATTGCCAGAGCATTAAATGAAGCTCAAGGTCAGTCACAGTTAAGTCGCTCAGGTAAGTATGCAATTATATACACTAACATGAATGGTCAGTTTGAGGGGCAGTCCTATGTCAAAGATTTTGTGAATAGTTATGATGAGGCTATAGGTAAAATTGAATCTTATCAAGATGGGTTAGCCATATTATCAGATGAAGAATATTTCAAATTAGTTAAAAAACGGGGCAATCTTGAGTTTTATAGTGTCATTTAACGAATAAAATTATGAGAAGACTAATGAATATACAGTCTTCTTTTGATATACTAGAAAGTAGAAAAGAGGTTGTTATGTGGGAACATTTAAAAGTTGAACAAAAAGAAAAATATAAAACCCTGATTACCAACTTTGCAAGTCTAAGTGAAGCTTTTTCTCAAAAAGCAGAAACCGATGGTGACGAAGACATGCAGAACTATGTGGCTCCGATTGTCAATTCTAAGTTTCAAGAGACTGTATTTCAGAGAGCTTTTCATGCGGTTGGCGAAGATATTGCTAATACATCCTATGATGCTTCTGTTGTCGTGGATAAAAAGCATAAGTATCTAGTAGGTATCAAGTCTTTTGGTATCAATTCTGGTGATCAGAAAATTGCTCAATTTAAGAAAGATTCCCAAGAATGGACGGACTTATTGAACGATATTAAATTTCATGCGGATATTTCACAAGATAAAGAAACGGCAGATAAGGAAAATCATGACCGCTATAAGGAACTGGCTTATAAAATTGCGTTCTTACGGAATCAGCGAATTGAATCGTCCAAGGCTCAGATAAAAGGGTTTAACTCAGACGAGATAGATGTTGAAGCGGTTTATCATGTCCTAATGCCGACAGCCAAGGGTCAAGAACCTAAAATTTATGTTGGAGAAACTAGCTATCTTCCAGTTGATTTGGAACATTTGGAAATCAAGGGATCAACGAACAAGAAAAATCCGACGAACTTTCGTTTTACAGATGGACAGCATGATTACAAATACACGGCGGCAGATAGTCAACTCTACATGACTTTCAATAATAAGGATATCGTTGTTGATATCTGGAATGTACAGTATGTTGAAAATCCTTTTTACCTTTTTGAAAATCTTCACTTACTGACGACTGAGAAAATAGAGTCAGAGATTCTTGAAACTGTTTCTTGGGCTATCACAGATAAAAATGGGAAAGTGGAAGAAAACTCAGGTTTTAATGCTTTTAACGGAGGTTCTAAACTTGCTCAGAAGGATCGATTGCCTCGGATTATCAAGATTCAAAATAAGTTTAAAGATTGTTTGAACTCGGAGGAGTTATCTTTTGTTACTTATTCTTTGGGAGAAATTCTGCTCAAGAAGCGTTCGACAAAAGAGCAAAAATCCGAAATGAAGCAGATTAGAGAAAAGTTGGTAGAGTTTGTCAACTCGACAGGCAATCAAGACCTGATTCACAGTGTGGAACAGCTAGTTTATCGTCCTGTAAGTGAGGTTTATATTCCTGTACCTGATGCTAAGAATTTTCATGATAACCATCCTGATTTCTTCGGTAAAAATATAGGAATCTTTGAGACTGGAACCAATAAATTAGTATTACCAAAAGAAGAGCGAACCTTCGCCTTGCGTTTCTTATCTTCTGGTGATAGGATTATAGCCTATATCAATCAAGAGTCTGGAAAAGCAATTCAATCAACAGATAAGCAAGAAATTCTTGGGAACTGGATTCTTCGAGGTGTTTTTCAGCTGAAAGAACGTGAGGTTTTGACAAGCAAGAGACTTGAAGAGTTGCAAATTAATGGAATTCGTTTGACTAAATTTAAAAATGGTGAGATAGGTATTGAATTTATTTGGATTGATATAAATAATCCACCTAAAGATGCGATTGGATGGGTAAGTAAAAATTTATCTATCTGATGAATACGTTCCATAATGTTATTATTGCTAGAATAAAAGCGTATCAAAGAATGAAGTTTTATATTTATCCTCAACAATTCCCTATTACTAAAGAATTTTAATAGTTGTTAATTGTTAGCTAGTGAAAATAACAAATCGAATGGATACAGCATTTTTATAGATTTAAACATACAGAAAAGAGAGAACGGAATTCGTTCTCTCTAGCTGTTCATTAGCTGACGTTGATATATTACAGTTATTATAGAGCCTCTTTTTAAACTGTTAGCAAATCCAAATTTAAAGTTTATACGTGTATATAACCTTGATTTTTAAACCTCAAAATTATAGAGAGCGGTTGAGAGGTAGCGCTCGCCATTATCTGGAGCAAGAGCCAGAACTTTTTTGCCTGCGCCTAGTTTTTTGGCGACTTCAAGTGCGGCATAGATAGCTGCGGCAGAAGAAATCCCTACAAGAAAGCCTTCTTGTCCACCGACACGGCGTCCAAGGTCAAGCGCTTGATCAGAAGTAACACGGACAATACTGTCATAAGCTTGAGTGTCCAGTGTTTCTGGGATAAAACCAGCTGAAATTCCTTGAATCTTGTGTGGTCCAGGATTTTCACCGGACAGGACAGCGGACTCATCAGCTTCAACTGCGTAAACTTGTATATTTGGATTGACTTTTTTGAGAGCGTGAGAAACGCCAGAAATTGTACCCCCTGTGCCAACTCCACCGACAAAGGCGTCCAATCCTTTTTCACCGAAAGCAGAGATAATTTCTGCTCCTGTTGTTCTTTCGTGTACTTCAGGATTAGCTGGATTGTTGAATTGTAGCGGCAGCCATCCGTTGCGTTCTTTGGCGATTTCTTCAGCTTTGGCAATCGCACCTTTCATTCCCTCACTTCCGGGAGTGAGCACCAATTCGGCGCCATAAGCTTGGATAATTTTGCGACGCTCCACACTCATGGTTTCTAGCATGACAATAACGACCTTATAACCTTTAGCAGCACCGACCCAAGACAAACCGATTCCGGTATTTCCGCTGGTTGCTTCGACAATGGTTGCACCCGGCTGAATCAAGCCCTCTTGCTCAGCGGTCTCAATCATGCTGAGAGCAATGCGGTCTTTGACAGACGACCCCGGATTGAAAGCTTCTAGCTTGACATAGACATCAGCAGCGCCTTCTGGAACCAGCTTGTTCAATTTCACAATAGGAGTATTTCCAATGAGTTCTGTAATGTTATGATAAATTTGTGCCATAAATGATACCTCAATAATAGTGATAGAAACAGTATAAAACGAAAAGAAGTCTTTGTAAAATATAAAAAAACTATCAAGTCGATAGCTTTTTTTAATATTTAGGATAAAGAAATGGGAACCTCAACTTTCCGCAATCCCTGCTCAACAATGTCAATTTTTCCATTAAACAGTTCAATCAAACTTTCTATAACGCTGTCCTTATCGTCTTTGTCAACGAAAATAGTCGTTTGTACTTGATCTGTAAAAGCTGTATCCTGTTCTTGCAATTGTTTGGCTTTAAGAAAATTTGGCAACTCTTGATATTGACTGTAGGAAAGAGTAAGTCTTAGCCCAAGTTGTTCTTTTATGTGGACAATTCCGATTTCTGTGATAGCTAGGGCAACGCTGCCAGCATAAGCCCGAATGAGCCCACCTGCTCCTAACTTGATGCCCCCAAAATAGCGCGTCACGACAGCACAGACGTTGGTTAGTTGATGATTTTCTAAGACGCCCAGCATAGGCACGCCAGCAGTTCCACTGGGTTCACCGTCATCGCTGCTTCGCTTCATTTCGCTCCGCTCTCCTAAAATAAAGGCAGAGCAGTTGTGAGTGGCTTTGTAGTGTTCTTTTTTGACAGCCTGAATAAAATTTCGTGCTTCGTCCTCTGTTGTCACCCGCTTGATATGGCAGATAAAGCGCGATTTTTTGATTTCTTCTTGGACTTGACCGTCCTCTTTGATTGTTCTAAATTCCATATCTTCATTTTACAAAAAAACTTGTATTTTGCCAAAGATTTTTCGAATAAATAGATATGATAGAATTACAAGATTGCTTAGGTCGTATGTTTACAAAAGCACAACTACCAGCAGAATTGCAATTATATGCGCAAACTTTACCAGCAATGAAAGAAGAAAAAGGAAAATTATGTTGCAATCGTTGTGGGCAAGCAGTTGATAAAGAAAGACACCAACTGCCAATAGGTGCTTACTACTGTAGATCCTGCTTGATCTTAGGAAGGGTCAGAAGTGATGAAGAACTCTACTATTTTCCACAGGAAGAGTTTCCTAAAGCGGATGTCTTGAAATGGCAAGGAACGTTAACAGAATTTCAAGCCAAGGTTTCTCAAAGACTTGTAGAGGCAGTTGCCAAGCGAAAAGATAGCCTGGTTCATGCAGTCACGGGAGCTGGAAAAACAGAAATGATCTATCAGGTGGTAGCACAAGTTATTGATCAAGGCGGGGCCGTCTGCTTGGCTAGCCCACGAATTGATGTCTGTTTAGAACTTTATCGTAGACTGAAAATAGATTTTGCTTGTGATATTTCACTCCTGCATGGCGAATCAGAAGCGTATTTTCGCAGTCCTCTCGTGATTGCCACAACGCATCAGCTTCTCAAATTTTACCGAGCATTTGATCTGCTCATCGTTGACGAAGTGGATGCCTTTCCTTATGTAGACAATCCAATGCTTTATCATGCGGTTCATCAAGCAGTCAAAGAACAAGGCACGAAAATTTTCTTGACAGCAACCTCCACAGATGAGCTGGACAAAAGAGTTAGCAAGGGAGAGTTGAGCCGCTTAAGTCTCCCTAGACGTTTTCATGGTAACCCTTTAATTGTTCCTCAAAAAGTTTGGTTGGAAAATTTTCAAAAATACTTGAATCAAAAAAAGCTAGTTCCTAAGTTGGAACAATTTGTTAAAAAGCAAAGAAAAACAGGTTTTCCTCTTCTCATTTTTGCTTCTGAGATTAAAAGAGGACAAGAATTTGCAGAGGTTCTCCAAAACAATTTCCCTAATGAAAAAGTTGGCTTTGTTGCTTCGACGACTGAAAATCGACTAGATGTTGTAGAGAAATTTCGTCGAAAAGAAATCACAATCTTAATATCAACGACGATTCTGGAACGTGGCGTGACTTTTCCTTGTGTAGATGTTTTTGTGGTGGAGGCCAACCACCGTTTGTTTAGTCGCAGCGCTTTGGTACAAATTGCTGGTCGTGTTGGTCGTAGTATGGAGCGACCAACAGGCGAGTTAATCTTTTTTCATGATGGTACAACTATGGCGATAGAAAAAGCTATTAAAGAAATTCGGGAGATGAATCAGGAGGCTGGTTTATGAATAACTGTCTGTTATGTGAAAGTCTACTTGATGAAAAGCTAACATTTTGTGATTTGCTGACTTTGAAGAAGCCCAAAGCAAAAGCTTGTGATGCTTGTTTTGAAAAATTCCAGCGTATTTCAGTGCAACATTGCCCTAAGTGCTATCGTGACGGAATAGATGAAATCTGCATAGACTGTGATGTGTGGACAAAGAAAGGAAAAGAAGTTTGCCATAAGAGTTGTTTTGTCTATAATGAAGCTATGAAAAACTTCTTTAGTCAATATAAATTTCAAGGAGATTATGTTCTTTCTTCTGTATTTACTGAAGTTTTGCATCAAGAATTAAAAAATTATAGCGATTATACGCTCGTGCCAATTCCTGTGAGTGTAGAAAAGTATCAAGCAAGAGGGTTTAATCAAGTAACAGCTTTTCTTGAGGGGACAAAGTTGCAATTTAAGGAAATTTTAGAAAAGTATGATACAATTGCTCAATCAAGCAAGATGAGAGAGGAGCGATTGCAGAGTCAGCAGTGCTTTAAAGTGAAAGACAAGGTTACACTTCCAGCAAAAATTCTTTTGATAGATGATATTTATACCACAGGAGCAACCTTACAACTTGCCAAAGATATTTTAGTGGAAGCGGGTGTGAAAGAAATTTTGACATTTTCATTGGCAAGATAACAAAAAATTTGCAAAAAAAAAATGAAAGCGTTATAATAAAGTAAAGAAAAACAAAATGCTTAGAAAGAAGGTACTTATATGATTAAATATAGTATCCGTGGTGAAAATCTAGAAGTAACAGAAGCGCTTCGTGATTACGTAGTTTCTAAACTTGAAAAAATCGAGAAATATTTCCAAGCTGATCAAGAATTGGATGCTCGTGTAAACTTGAAAGTATATCGTGAAAAGACAGCTAAGGTTGAAGTAACCATCCCACTTGGCTCTATCACTCTTCGTGCAGAAGATGTTTCCCAAGATATGTATGGTTCTATTGATTTGGTGACAGATAAAATTGAACGTCAAATTCGTAAAAATAAAACAAAAATTGAACGTAAAAACCGTAATAAAAAATCAACTAGTCAGTTATTTACAGACGCTGTTATTGAAGAAGTAGAAGCTGCACCTGCAAAAGTGGTGCGTTCAAAACAAATCGACTTAAAACCAATGGATTTAGAAGAAGCTCTTCTTCAAATGGATTTATTGGGACATGATTTCTTCATCTATACTGATGTAGAAGACAACACAACCAATGTTCTCTATCGTCGTGAAGATGGTGACGTTGGCTTGCTTGAAGTGAGATAATCAATCGGTCCTCTGATTTATATCAGGGGATTTTTGTTTGGTTTGCAATTATCTTGAGTTAATTACAAAAAAACTGTATTGAGAAATCATCATATTTGAGCTGCATTCCAAAAGTAGGACAGAAAAAACAATTGATTTACAGCTATCACAGAAGAAAAACTGATACATTCTTTAGAGATTTTGTTATAATATTCTTTATGAGAGTTGTGGCAGGGAAATATGGGGGACGTCCTCTCAAAACGTTAGCAGGTAAAACGACTAGACCAACGACCGATAAAGTTAAGGGAGCTATCTTTAATATGATTGGTCCTTATTTTGATGGAGGGCGGGTTCTAGATTTGTATGCTGGAAGTGGTAGTCTCGCTATTGAAGCTATTTCGCGAGGCATAGCATCGGCTGTTTTGGTTGAAAAAGAGCGCAGAGCGCAAGCGATTATCAGCCAAAATATCAAGATGACTAAAGAAGAAGAGCGGTTTGAACTTCTTAAAATGGAGTCTAATCGAGCACTTGAATTACTAGCAGGGCAGTTTGACTTAGTTTTGTTAGATCCGCCGTATGCAAAAGAGCAGATTGCTGCAGATATTGAAAAATTGGCTGAACGAGAGCTTTTGAGTGATGATATACTGGTTGTTTGTGAGACAGACAAGTCGGTGGATTTACCAGAAGAAATCGCAGGGTTAGGTATCTGGAAGCAAAAAATATATGGAATTTCAAAGGTGACGGTTTATGTCAGATAAAATTGGATTATTTACGGGTTCTTTTGACCCGATTACAAAGGGGCATGTTGACTTGATTGAGCGAGCTAGCAAGCTCTTTGATTGTCTTTATGTTGGTATTTTTTATAATCTTGAGAAAACGAGTTTTTTTAGTATTGAAGCGAAAGAAAAAATGATAGCAGCTGCTCTAGTTCATTTGGATAATGTTAAAATTGTCATTTCTCATGACGAATTAGCAGTAGAAGTGGCACGAAGATTAGGAGTGACAACTTTTGTACGGGGATTACGAAATAGCCAAGATTTGGATTATGAGGGAAAGCTCAACTTTTTCAATCATGAATTGGCACCTGAATTGGATACCATCTTTTTGATTAGCACCCCAGCTTATCAGCATCTCAGCTCATCAAGAATTCGTGAATTGATTGCTTTTGAGCAGGATGTTTCAAAGTATGTGCCCGAAAGTGTCGTAAAGGAGTTAAAGAAACAACATGGAAAAATCACGAACTAAATTTAAAAAATGGCCGATAGTGGCTGTAGTAGGGCTGCTTCTACTGTTCATGTCTTTTATAGTTCCTCTGCCTTATTACATTGAGGTGCCAGGTGGTGCAGCAGATGTTCGGCAAGTATTACGTGTAGATAATAAAGTGGATAAGGAAAAAGGTTCTTATAACTTTGTCACTGTTGGGATTCAGCATGCAACCTTTGCTCATTTGGTTTATGCTTGGTTGACTCCTTTTACAGATATTTATTCGGCGAAAGATCTGACTGGCGGAACTTCTGATAAAGAATATATGCGAATCAATCAATTTTATATGGAAACATCACAAAACTTAGCCAAATATCAAGGGTTAAAAAAAGCAGGCAAGGATATTAGCCTGAAATATTTAGGTGTCTATGTGTTGCAAGTTACCAAGAATTCAACCTTTAAAGGGATTCTAAATATTGCAGATACTGTGACAGGCGTGAATGATAAGACTTTCAACAGTTCAAAAGATTTGATTGATTATGTAGGCTCACAGAAAATTGGCAGCAAGGTCAAGGTGAACTATGTAGAAGACGGTCAGAAAAAATCTGCTATAGGTAAAATTATCAAACTTGAAAATGGAAAAAATGGGATTGGTATTAGCTTAATTGACCGAACAGAAGCCACAAGTAATATACCAATTGAATTTTCAACAGCAGGGATTGGTGGACCAAGTGCGGGCTTGATGTTTAGCTTGGCGATTTATACACAGATTGCAGACCCGACATTGAGAGATGGCAGAAATATTGCTGGGACAGGATCGATTGACCGTGAAGGAAAAGTTGGTGATATTGGTGGGATTGATAAAAAAGTTGTTTCAGCAGCTAAAAATGGCGCAGAAATTTTCTTTGCGCCAAATAATCCAGTCACCAAGGAAGTGAAAAAATCCAATCCTAAAGCGAAAACAAACTATGAGACAGCTTTGGCAGCTGCTAAAAAAATTAAAACTAAAATGAAAATTGTACCTGTCAAGACCTTGCAAGACGCAATTGATTACCTCAAAAGTACTAAAAAATCTTAAATAATGAAGAAAACTAAAAGAACCAGTTGGCAATATGAGACTGAGACGAAGGTCTTCAGTTTCAAAGAATACAATGCAATAGTTGAGTAATTTCTAATGTGTTGAGGCTATCGGCTTTTGCAGACTTACTCAACTTTGCCGGGGGTGAGGCGATAAAATCGATTTCTTACGAAATATCGATTTTTGTCCCATTCCCTTTTTTCATTCCATATTTCAACTGTCAAAAACACTTCTTTTTATGGTAAAATAAGATAATACAAGTAAATAACGTTTATAAAGGATAACTATGCGAAAAGAAATTGCACCTGAATTATATAATTACAATAAATTTCCTGGACCGGAATTTCGGCAAATAGGAACAAAAGTGATGGCTGAGACAATTGAATTTGATTTGGTGGACAACTACAAAGAAGGTTTTGATGTCACAGCTTTTAATCAGCGTTTTTCAGATATTTTAACAAAATTTGATTATATTGTTGGCGACTGGGGCAACGAGCAGTTGCGTTTGCGTGGATTTTATAAAGATGACAAGGCAAATGAAAGCGAGGAAAAAATCAGTCGCTTAGAAGATTATTTGTTAGAATACTGCAATTATGGCTGTGCTTATTTTGTCTTGGAAAATTTGAAACCGCGTCGTGCATCATTTGATAAAAAATCTCATCACAAAAAGGAAAATGAAATCAAACCACGCCGTTCTAAACAGGCTCGCTCCTATAAGGAGCAAGAGCAGCCGAAGCGTGAAAATCGTCAGCGTAGCAGACGCCAAAAACAGAGAACAAAAAGACAGAATGAGGGAAAGCAGCAGACAAACAATCAACGTCACTTTGTTATTCGTCAAAAATAGCAAAAACTGGGAGCTGGTATAGAGAGGAAGAACATGAAACCATCAATTTATAGTTTGACTCGTCAAGACTTGATAAATTGGATAGAAAGTAAAGGAGAAAAGAAATTTCGAGCTGTTCAGATTTGGGAGTGGCTCTATCGCAAACGAGTTCAATCTTTTGCAGAAATGAGCAATATTTCAAAGGATTTGTTGGCAAAATTAGAAGATGAATTTGTTGTGAATCCACTGAAGCAACGAATTGTGCAGGAATCAGCAGACGGAACAGTGAAATATCTGTTTGAATTGCCAGATGGCATGTTGATTGAGACAGTTCTTATGCGGCAACATTACGGTCTTTCAGTCTGTGTAACCACGCAAGTGGGCTGCAATATTGGCTGTACTTTTTGTGCCAGCGGGCTGATTAAAAAGCAGCGTGACTTGAATAACGGAGAGATTATGTCTCAGATTATGTTGGTACAAAAATATTTTGATGAGCGAGGACAAGGTGAGCGAGTTAGTCATATTGTGGTCATGGGGATTGGAGAGCCTTTTGATAACTATGACAATGTTCTCAAATTTGTGCGAACCGTCAATGATGACAAGGGACTGGCTATTGGGGCTCGTCACATTACGGTTTCAACCTCTGGATTAGCGCATAAAATTCGTGATTTTGCAAATGAAGGAGTGCAGGTTAATTTAGCTGTTTCTCTTCATGCACCCAATAATGAATTGCGCTCCAGCATTATGAAAATCAATCGTGCCTTTCCAATTGAGAAGTTATTTGCGGCGATTGAATATTATATTGAAACGACCAACCGCCGAGTGACCTTTGAATATATTATGTTAAATGAAGTCAATGACGGAGTAGAGCAGGCATTGGAATTAGCTGAATTGCTCAAAAACATCAAAAAGCTATCGTATGTCAATTTGATTCCTTACAATCCAGTTAGCGAACATGATCAATATAGTCGCAGTCCCAAGGAGCGTGTAATGGCTTTCTACGATACTCTGAAAAAGAATGGCATTAACTGTGTTGTTCGTCAGGAGCATGGTACGGATATTGATGCAGCTTGCGGTCAATTGCGCTCAAACACCATGAAGCAAGACAAGGAGAAAGCTCTTACCAAGCATGCTTAAATTGAACAATCTATTGAAAACAGATGGTGAATTAACCGTTAAGGGACGTACTTTTCTTACTTGGGGAAGCATTTTCTACATTTTATTATTATGTCTAATGTGTTTTCTCCCTCAAGTGCCAGAAAAGGGAATGGAGACGCCGGGGATTCAGCAGTTTGGTCGTATTGTAGTGCTTCTCATTCCTTTTAATTCTTTTATCAATCTTGGGCAAATTACTTCTTTCTTTCAATTAATTAAGGTTTTTGTACAAAATATAATGAATATTTTTCTGCTTAGCCCACTGATTTTTCAACTTCTCTGGCTTTTTCCTAAGATGAGGAGCGCTAAGCGTGTGCTATTTGCCAGTTTTTCAATGAGCTTGCTTATCGAATGCACCCAGATTTTACTAGATATTTTAATTGATGCCAATCGTGTTTTTGAAATAGATGACTTATGGACAAATACATTAGGCGGATATCTAGCTTTTCTATTTTATAAATTTTTGGTAAAGCAACTCTCAAATAAATCATAAGGCATTTTGGTGAAGAACGATAAATTGTATCATTATCAGGATGCTGCTACCACAGAAAAGACAGGGAACAAAGGCTAACCTGTCTTTTTTTGATTTTAAACCAAAAAGGAGCAGACCAATGATACTAGCAATTTGAATAATGAGAAGAACTTCAGTCAGATGAAAAATAGTTGAGCAAGATGCCAGAAAAAGAAAGTCTCCTGCACCGATACGTAAATCAACGAAGTGAGCCAAAATCCCAAGTGCTAAAAAAGCAACCATTAAAAGATTGAAGCTTGTCAAAAAAAGGAGAAAAATATGAAAGATTAACCAGATGAGGAGAGGATATTCTTGTTCTCTTTGATCATAAAGGGATAAGGTCATTCCCATTGCAAGCAAAACGAGCCGGTTGATGTTTAGATAACCTAAAGATGTTGCAAGAAAGAGACAGCCACCAGTTAGTTCTAGAAGGATGTAACGGATGGGAATTTTTGAGTTGCAAAAACGGCAACGCAGCCGATTGATAAGCTGTGAAAGAACAGGAATTAAATCACGAGGTGCTAATTTCTGTCCACAAACGTTGCAATGACTAGCAGGTGTGATAATAGACTGTTCAGGAAAGCGATCAACGACCAGTCCTAAAAAGGAAGCTACAATACTTCCAACCAAGAAAAAATAAAAATGAATCATACTTTTTTATTCGTAAATTATTCTAAAAAATTGCAACTTCTCTAATAAAAGAAATTTATGAGTTTAATTAGTTGACTTTCTTATTTAGAAACATTATAATTAAATTATAATAAAAATTAGAATCATTCTAAATAAAGTGAGGTAAAGAAAATGATTAAAGTAAACAACGAAGCAGTCAAGGATGTTGCAACTTTCTCAAGTGTTGGATCTTTGAATAAGTCTCTTCCCAAAACAAAAGTGGTATTGAACCAAGCGGTAGCAGATTTATACACTGCTCGTATTGCTCTTCACCAAGTACATTGGTACATGCGTGGAGCTGGTTTCATGGTTTGGCATCCTAAGATGGATGAATATATGGAATCCTTGGATACAACTTTGGATGAAGTGAGTGAACGTTTGATTACTCTGGGTGGAACTCCATATTCAACTTTGAGTGAATTCATCCAACACAGCAATATTGAAGAAAAAGAAGGAAAATTTAGCAAGAGTGTCGAAGAAAGTTTGGAACGTGTCATCGAAATCTTCCGTTACTTGGTGGGTCTTTACCAAAAAGCTCTGGACGTAACAGATGAAGAAGGAGATGATGTAACGAACGATATTTTTGTCGGTGCTAAAGCTGATCTTGAAAAGAATATCTGGATGTTAACGGCTGAAATTGGACAAACTCCAGGAGTGTAAGCAAATATTTGAGAATAGAAAATAAAATTTTAAAATCTTTTAAAGTTTAAGATAAATTTAAGGAGGTAGCGTTATACTAATACCATCAGATGAAGACCTCCTAACTTTATTTGATAAAAATCCTAAACTTTTCTTTTTCATAATAATCTCCCTATAGAAGTCACCAAATTCGGTGGCTTTTTTGTCTGTTTTTGAATGCTTAAAGAGATAAACATCCTCTTTTTAACCTTGAAATACTCTTAAAATTCTGGTAAAATAAGGCTCATGAAAACACTTTATGATGTACAGCAATACCTCAAAAGTTTTGGCATTATTATCTATATGGGGAAGCGCTTGTATGATATTGAAATGATGAAAATTGAGCTAGAGAGGATTTACGATGCAGGCTTGATAGAAAAACTAGATTATCTAGAAGCTGAAAGCATCTTACGAAGAGAGCATCGATTAGAATTACAATATTTGAAAAAGAATGAGGAGAAAACATGTTAAACTGGATTTTATTGGCAATTATTGTTGGAATGTTAGGATGGATGGGCTTTAACTATGTACGTGTCCGTCGTGCGGCTAAAGTGGTAGATAATGCGGAATTTGGTGATATGATTCGTCAAGGTCAGTTGATTGATTTACGAGATCCAGCCGATTTTCGTCATAAACATATTTTAGGGGCACGAAATATTCCGTCACAGCAATTAAAAACAAGCTTAGGAGCGATTCGTAAAGACAAGGCTGTTTTACTATATGAAAATAGTCGTGGACAACGTGTGATGAATGCAGCTATTCTATTGAAAAAGCAAGGTTATCAAAATATTTACATCCTCTCTACAGGACTAGATGGATGGAAAGGAAAAGTTAAAAGTGAGTAATCTAAAAGGATTGCTCACTTTTAATAGCTTTTTTCTAGGTAGTGCTTCACTATTTCGAGTTCTGATTGGTTGAATGCTCGATATTCTCCTGCGGCTAAGTTTGGGTCTAACTCAAAAGCTCCAAAATGAGTCCGTTTAAGAGAAGTAACTTTGACACCGACAGTCAAAAACATTTTTTTGATTTGATGAAATTTTCCCTCAGAAATAGTGACTGTCGCAGTACTTTTGTTTGGAGTAGAAGAATGAATTGTAAGTAGAGCTGGTTTACAAATAGTTCCATCAAGAAAAACGATGCCCTTTTGAAAGGCTTTTATCATCTGGTTATCTAGGAGACCGTTCACTTCAACCTCATATGTTTTTGCGATGTGGTATTGAGGATGTAGTAGTTGAAAACCGAGAGGTCCGTTGTCGGTTATTAACAATAGTCCAGAAGTATCTCGATCAAGTCGACCAACAGAATATAGGTCTTCATTGAAGTCTTCAGGTCTGATGAGATCTAGAACGGTTTGGTGTTTCCTATCGGAGTTAGCTGTCACGACACCAAGTGATTTATTCATCATAAAATACTGATGAGGCTTGCCCAGAACAGGTTGTTCTTCTAGCGTAATAGTCTGCAAGCCTGTATCAACATTTTGACTAAGTTTTCGAGCAGGGCGGTCATCTACCAAGATTTTCTTTTTTAGGAGAGCTTGCTTCATTTTTTTACGACTAATGTGAGCTTGAGCTAGTAGGACATCTAAACGCATACAGTTTCCTTTGTTTTTTCTTATCATATCATAATTTTGCAATAAAGAATGTAAATAAATTTGTCGGACATTGATTTTCTAATGAAAACATTTACACCTGGTTTAACCGTGTTTTTTACCTCAATCTGTGATATAATTGTTCAGTTGGAAATAAAACATAAGATGTAGAGGACAAAATGACAAAATTAAGAGAAGACATTCGCAATATCGCTATTATTGCTCACGTTGACCACGGGAAAACAACCTTGGTTGATGAGTTGCTTAAGCAATCTCATACATTGGATGAGCGTAAAGAGTTGCAAGAACGAGCAATGGACTCCAACGATCTTGAAAAGGAACGCGGGATTACCATTCTCGCCAAGAATACAGCTGTTGCCTATAATGGTGTTCGCATCAATATTATGGATACGCCAGGACACGCGGACTTTGGTGGAGAAGTTGAGCGGATCATGAAAATGGTTGATGGGGTTGTTCTAGTTGTTGATGCTTATGAAGGAACTATGCCACAAACTCGTTTTGTGTTGAAAAAAGCTTTAGAACAAGATCTTGTACCAATTGTAGTAGTAAATAAGATTGACAAACCATCAGCTCGCCCAGCGGAAGTCGTGGATGAAGTTCTTGAACTTTTCATTGAACTCGGTGCTGACGATGACCAATTAGATTTCCCAGTTGTTTATGCTTCAGCTATTAATGGGACATCTTCTATGTCAGATGATCCAGCTGACCAAGAACACACTATGGCACCACTTTTTGATACAATTATTGATCATATCCCAGCACCAGTTGATAACTCAGATGAGCCCCTTCAATTCCAAGTTTCTCTTTTGGACTACAATGACTTTGTGGGGCGTATCGGGATTGGTCGTGTTTTCCGCGGAACGGTGAAAGTTGGTGACCAAGTTACTCTTTCTAAACTAGATGGCACAACGAAAAACTTTCGTGTTACCAAGTTATTTGGTTTCTTTGGGCTAGAGCGTCGTGAAATTGACGAAGCCAAAGCGGGTGATTTGATTGCTGTATCTGGTATGGAAGATATCTTCGTTGGTGAAACCATTACTCCGACGGATGTGGTAGAACCATTGCCGATTCTTCACATTGACGAGCCAACACTGCAAATGACTTTCTTAGTGAACAATTCACCATTTGCTGGTCGTGAAGGGAAATGGGTAACGTCTCGGAAAGTTGAAGAACGCTTGCAGGCTGAATTGCAAACGGACGTTTCACTTCGTGTGGATCCGACTGACTCACCAGATAAATGGATTGTGTCAGGTCGTGGGGAATTACACTTATCAATCCTAATCGAAACCATGCGCCGTGAAGGCTATGAGTTACAAGTATCGCGTCCAGAAGTTATCGTCAAAGAAATTGACGGTGTGCAATGTGAGCCATTTGAGCGTGTGCAAATTGACACTCCAGAAGAATATCAAGGTTCGGTTATCCAAAGTCTTTCTGAACGGAAAGGTGAAATGCTAGATATGGTATCAACAGGAAATGGACAGACTCGTTTGATTTTTCTTGTTCCTGCGCGTGGTTTGATTGGATACTCAACTGAATTCCTTTCTATGACGCGTGGTTACGGGATTATGAACCATACTTTTGACCAATACCTACCATTGATTCCAGGTGAGATTGGCGGTCGTCGTCGCGGAGCTCTTGTTTCGATTGATACAGGAAAAGCAACGACTTATTCAATCATGTCTATTGAGGAACGTGGAACCATTTTTGTCAATCCAGGTACAGAAGTTTACGAAGGAATGATTATTGGTGAAAATTCACGTGAAAACGACTTGACGGTCAATATTACAAAAGCCAAACAAATGACTAATGTACGTTCTGCAACGAAAGATCAAACAGCGGTTATAAAAACACCTCGTATTTTGACATTGGAAGAATCACTCGAATTTTTGAATGATGACGAATACATGGAAGTGACACCAGAATCGATCCGTTTGCGTAAACAAATTCTTGATAAAAATCAACGTGCCAAAGCTGCTAAAAAGAAAAAATCAGCTGAATAATGAAAGAACGATTTGCTTCGTTGCTAATATATTAAAGAAGCAAATAGGCTAGAAAGGAGCAGAAATGTTTTATTTAATCTTTGGAATTCTCATTCTGTTATTTTACATTTTTGCTGCTCCGCAAAGCATTAAAGGGACTTTAAATGTAGTAGTTTTAGTGATTGCCCTAGTAGCCTTTATCATTTTATTAGGATTAGCAGTATTTCAAATTTTTCAATTACCGTCCGAATTTTTCATAGGAATTGCAATGATTGGCGTAGCATATTTTTCGCTACGTGATATTTCAAAATTGTCACAAAAAGATAAAAAAATATCGTTTCACTCAAAACTTCGTGACAGATAAGAATAAAAAGCCATAAAGGCTTTTTTATTTTCTGAAAAAAAGGTAAAATAGAGACAGAAGAATTAAAAAGAGGCGTGTTATGAAGCACATTACAAATTTTGCAAATAAGAAAGTTTTAGTTTTAGGCTTGGCCAAGTCTGGTGAATCTGCTGCTCGTTTATTAGATAAGTTAGGAGCGATTGTTACAGTGAATGACGGAAAGCCATTTGAGGAAAATCCTGCTGCTCAGTCTCTTCTTGAAGAAGGCATCAAAGTAGTAACAGGTGGTCATCCTTTGGAACTCTTGGATGAAGAATTTGAACTAATGGTCAAAAATCCTGGTATTCGTTACGACAACCCTATGGTCAAGAAAGCATTGGAAAAGAAAATCCCAGTCATCACTGAAATTGAGTTGGCTTATTTGATTTCAGATGCTCCAATTATTGGGATTACGGGCTCTAATGGAAAAACAACAACGACAACAATGATTGCGGAAGTCTTGACTGCAGGTGGTCAAAATGGTTTGCTTTCTGGGAATATTGGTTTTCCAGCCAGTCAAGTTGCAACAACTGCAACAAAAAATGATACTTTGGTCATGGAGTTGTCTTCTTTCCAACTCATGGGCATTGAAACCTTTCATCCAAAAATTGCAGTGATTACCAATCTGATGCCAACTCATATTGATTATCATGGCTCTTTTGAGGAATATGTAGCGGCTAAGTGGAACATTCAAAACAATATGACTAAAACAGATTTTCTTGTATTGAATTTCAACCAAACATTAGCGAAAGAGTTGGCTGCAAAGACGCAAGTAACCGTTGTGCCCTTTTCAACAAAAGAAAAAGTAGATGGTGCCTACTTAGAGGGAAATGTTTTGATGTTTCGTGGGGAGGCAATTATGGCAGCTGATGAGCTTGGTGTGCCAGGGAGTCATAATGTTGAAAATGCCCTCGCAACTATTGCAGTTGCAAAACTACGTGGCATTGAAAATCAAGTCATCAAAGAAACATTGGCAGGTTTTGGTGGCGTTAAACACCGCCTTCAATATGTTGGTGAAATGAACCATGTAAAATTTTATAATGACAGCAAGTCCACAAATATTCTAGCAACACAAAAAGCCTTATCTGGTTTTGAGAATAGCAAGGTTATCTTGATTGCTGGTGGACTGGATCGTGGCAACGAATTTGACGAATTGATCCCAGATATTCAAGGATTGAAGAAAATGATTATTCTTGGAGAATCCGCAGCACGTGTCAAGAGAGCAGCGGCTAAAGCAGATGTTAGCTATATTGATGCTACTGATGTGAAAGATGCAACTAGAAAAGCTTTTGCTGAAGCTCAAGCAGGCGACATTATTCTGCTCAGTCCTGCAAATGCTAGCTGGGACATGTATCCAAATTTTGAAGTTCGGGGCGATGAATTTATTACAACATTTGAAGAATTAAAGGGTTAAGATGAAAAAGATTATATTTACAGGCGGAGGAACAGTTGGTCATGTGACGCTAAACCTTTTGCTCATTCCAAAATTCCTAGACGCAGGCTGGCAAGTTCACTATATTGGTGACAAACATGGGATTGAATACAAAGAAATCCAGAAGTTGGGATTGAATATAACTTTTCATTCCATAGCGACAGGGAAACTACGCCGTTATTTTTCTTGGCAAAATATGCTGGATATTTTCAAAGTAACGTGGGGGATTTTACAATCTTTAGGGATTATGGTAAAAGTTCGTCCACAAGTTCTCTTTTCCAAAGGGGGGTTTGTATCGGTTCCTCCTGTCATTGCAGCGCGTTTATCTAGAGTACCAGTTTATGTGCATGAGTCAGACCTCTCGATTGGTTTGGCCAATAAAATTGCTTACAAATGTGCTACGAAAATGTATTCGACTTTTGAACAAGCTCATGCTTTGACAAAAATTGAACATGTAGGAGCTGTAACAAAAGTAGGAGAAAAAATAACTGCACTAAATGAGCAGGTTCAAAGGATTCAGCAACATTTTGATAAAAATCTTCCGACCCTTCTGTTTGTTGGTGGATCGGCTGGTGCTAAGGTCTTTAATGATTTGGTAACGGAAAATAAAATAGAATTAACTCAGCACTACAATGTTATCAATTTATCAGGAGATGCTCATTTAGATGAACTATCCAATCATCTCTATCGGATTGCCTATGTGACAGATCTCTATCAACCGTTGATGAACTTAGCAGATGTCGTTATAACACGTGGCGGATCTAATACTATTTTTGAGTTATTGGCTATGGCAAAACTCCATGTGATTGTTCCTTTGGGACGAGAAGCAAGTCGTGGTGATCAGATTGAAAATGCAGATTATTTTGAAAAAAAAGGCTATGCTAAGAAGTTGGACGAGGGTCAACTAAACTTTGAAAATCTACAAAAAGTGATTGCCGAAATGCTTGAGCGGAAAGAAATGTATGAACGAACCATGAAACAGTCTCAAGAAATAAAATCGTTAGATGAATTTTATAACCTTTTAAAAAATGACATAGATAAAGGAAGAAAATGACAAAAAAGAAGCAAGAGGATCAGAAAGAGCAAGAAATAGAAAAACTTTCTGAGTGGCAAAAAAGAAACAAGGAATATCTTGAAAAAAAAGCTCAAGAAGAAGCTGAAAAAGAGAAAGAACTGGCAGAGCAAAAAAAGCAGCATTTGCCAAATCCTGAGAAATTAGATGCAGGCGAGGAAGATGAAAAGCCAGAAGTAACATCTGATACTCAAAAAGCAGAATCAGAAGATTTGGAAGAATCCACTAGTACAGAGTTCTCTGAGGAAGAACAAGATAAGCCTCTTGATAAAACAGACTTGAGAAAAAAGAAGAAAGCAGAGCGCAAACAAGCCAAACAAAATGAAAAAGAGACTAGAGAAAAAATTGCTCCTCGTCATGTTTACCGTGCTCTTCCAGTCTTGATTCTAAGTTCTGTTTTGTTGATTTTAGCTGTTTATTTTATTAGTCCTTATTCAAAATTAAAGAATATAGAGGTGACGGGGAATAAACAACTGTCCAAAACAGAGGTTCTGGAGGCTTCTAGTATTCAAAAAGAGGACTACACCTTGACAACCTATTTGAGCCAAAAAGCCCATGCTAAGAATATCAAACAGTCAAATTTATGGGCTGAAAAGGCAGAAATAACGTACCGGTTCCCCATTACATTCAAAATTAAAGTGACAGAATATAAAGTTGTCGCTTATGATTATTCTGGAGAGCAATATTTTCCAGTATTATCTAGCGGAGAAGAAATTGCTAACCCAGTTACTAAATCACAATTACCTAAAAGTTATATTAGACTTGATTTTTCAGATAAAGCTATGCTTAAGAAATTTGTGCGACAATTAGCAGGTATTTCCGATACGATCAAATCGGAAATTCAAACAGTTCAGCATACACCAAGTAAAGCGACCGAGGATTTGTTGACTCTCATGATGACAGATGGAAATAAAATTATAGTTCCTCTGTCAGAAGTGGCCAAAAAGCTACCTTATTATGAAAAAATTAAACCACAATTAACCGAAGCAAGTATTGTGGATATGGAAGCAGGGATATTTAGTTATCGAATTAGCTAAAATAATGCAGAAAATCTAACCACTTTTTAAATTTTTATGTTATAATATGCTTTGAATAACTATACTTTTTTGATAGTTAAATTGATAAGTGAGAAACTTGGTAAACAGAGAGGAATGGTCTAATGGCTAGAGATGGCTTTTTTACAGGATTAGATATCGGAACAAGCTCCATTAAGGTCTTGGTAGCAGAACACGTAAACAATGAATTAAATGTAATTGGGGTTAGTAACGCCAAAAGTGCTGGTGTCAAAGATGGTATCATTGTAGATATCGAAGCAGCAGCAAGTGCTATAAAGTCTGCAATTTCACAAGCAGAGGAAAAAGCAGGGATTTCAATTAAGTTGGTGAATGTTGGTTTGCCTGCTAACTTGTTGCAGATTGAAGCAACACAAGGTATGATTCCTGTGACAAGTGAAACGAAAGAAATTACAGATGCAGATGTTGAAAATGTTGTACGATCTGCTTTGACAAAAAGTATGACTCCAGACCGGGAAGTTATTACCTTTATTCCAGAGGAATTCATCGTAGATGGTTTCCAAGGAATTCGTGATCCTCGCGGAATGATGGGAATTCGTTTAGAAATGCGTGGTCTTCTATATACAGGTCCACGTACTATTCTTCATAATTTGAGAAAAACGGTTGAGCGTGCAGGAGTTCAAGTTGAAAACATTATCATTTCTCCGCTCGCTATGACAAAATCCGTTCTGAATGAAGGAGAGCGTGAGTTTGGTGCAACTGTCATTGATATGGGGGGCGGCCAAACAACTGCAGCTTCTGTTCGCAATCAAGAATTACAATTTACCAATATCTATCAAGAAGGTGGCGAATATGTTACAAAAGACATCTCTAAGGTTTTAAAAACATCTAAGAAGTTGGCAGAGAGCTTGAAGTTTAACTATGGAGAAGCATACGTACCTGCCGCTAGCAATGAGTCTTTCCAAGTGGAAGTAATTGGTGAAGTGGAACCAGTTGAAGTGACAGAGCGTTATTTAGCAGAAATTATTTCAGCGCGTGTTAAACATATCTTTGAACAAATCAAGCAAGATTTAGAGAGAAGACATTTATTAGAGCTTCCAGGTGGTATTGTTATTATTGGAGGCGGTGCGATTTTGCCGGGCGTGGTTGAATTGGCACAAGAAGTTTTCGGTGTTCCCGTTAAATTATATGTTCCAAATCAAATCGGTATTCGTAATCCAGCGTTTGCCCATGTTATTAGTTTATCAGAGTATGCAGGAAACTTATCTGAAGTGGATGTTCTAGCACAAGCTGCTGTTCATGGTGATGAACTTTTACGGCATCAGCCAGTTGAATTCTCTCGTTCAACACAGCAAAGTCAGTCGTTCAATCCGTTGCAACGCTTTACTCAACCACAACAGCCAACTGCGGCTTTGGTTGATGAAGCAGTAGAAGAAGTTGAACGTCCAGAACCACTTCCAACACAATCTCAACAGCCAAAAGAAAAATTGACAGATCGTGTTCGAAATCTGCTTGGTAATATGTTTGATTAAAGGAGAAGGTAATACATTATGACATTTTCATTTGATACAGCTGCGACACAAGGAGCAGTAATTAAAGTTATTGGTATCGGTGGTGGTGGTGGCAATGCCATTAACCGCATGATTGATGAAGGAGTATCAGGCGTTGAATTTATCGCTGCCAATACAGATGTTCAAGCTCTTAGTGGTTCAAAAGCAGAAACAGTCATTCAGCTTGGTCCAAAGTTGACGCGTGGTCTTGGGGCTGGAGGACAGCCTGAAATCGGTCGTAAAGCGGCTGAAGAAAGCGAAGAAACATTGACAGAAGCTCTTACAGGAGCTGATATGGTTTTTATTACAGCTGGTATGGGCGGTGGCTCTGGTACAGGTGCTGCACCGGTTATTGCTCGTATTGCAAAAGGACTGGGAGCTTTAACAGTTGCAGTTGTCACTCGTCCATTTGGCTTTGAAGGAAGTAAGCGCGGGAACTTTGCAATTGAAGGCATCAATGAACTTCGTGAGCATGTAGATACGCTTCTCATCATTTCAAACAATAATTTGCTTGAAATCGTTGATAAGAAAACCCCTCTGCTTGAAGCTTTGAGCGAGGCAGACAATGTCCTTCGACAAGGTGTGCAAGGAATTACAGACTTGATTACAAGCCCAGGACTTATCAACCTTGACTTTGCTGATGTGAAAACAGTTATGGCAAATAAAGGCGATGCTCTTATGGGAATTGGTATTGGTAGTGGTGAAGAACGTGTTATTGAAGCTGCGCGTAAGGCTATCTATTCACCACTTCTTGAAACAACGATTGATGGAGCTGAAGATGTTATCATAAATGTTACAGGTGGGCTTGATATGACTTTGATTGAAGCAGAAGAAGCATCAGAAATTGTCAATCAGGCAGCTGGTCATGGTGTGAATATCTGGCTAGGAACATCTATTGATGATAGTATGAAAGATGAAATTCGTGTGACAGTTGTTGCAACAGGTGTTCGTCAAGAAAAAATTGATCGAGTAAGTGGTGTTCGCCCAGTTTCTCAACAAAATTCTTATTCAACTGCAGTTCGTGGAAATCGTAATTCTCGAGGAACTCAAGGCTACGATCGTAACTTTGACTTGACTGAAAATCTTGAAGTACCAAAGCCAAGCCATCAACGAGCAGAAAGCCCAAAAGTTTCAGCATTTGGTGACTGGGATTTGCGTCGTGAAAATATTGTTCGTTCAACAGAAACGAATACTACACCAGCTGTAGAACGTTATGAAGATACTAGTTCTGATGACGATGAATTAGAAACACCACCATTCTTTAAAAACCGCTAAAATGGATTTAGAAAAGAATACATCTCAAGTTTTGGAGAATGTAGCACAGGCTACACAACAAGTTAATCGCTCAGAAAAATCAGTAGAAGTAATAGCTGTCACCAAATATGTTGACAGCTCTACTGCTAAAGAACTGATTAAAGCAGGGATTCATCATATCGGTGAAAATCGAGTAGATAAGTTTCTAGATAAATATCAGGCTCTACAAGATGAACATGTGATTTGGCACTTAATTGGTACGCTTCAAAGGCGAAAAGTGAAAGATGTCATTAACTATGTAGACTATTTCCATGCCTTGGATTCAGTAAAATTAGCTCAAGAAATCAACAAAAGAGCAGAGCATATCATTAAATGCTTTTTACAAGTCAATATTTCCAAAGAAGCCAGTAAACATGGTTTTACTGTAGAGGAAATTGATACTATTTTACCTGAGCTAGAAAAACTTGAAAAGATTCAGATTGTTGGTTTGATGACAATGGCACCATTTGAAGCGAATGAGGCTGAATTAAATGCTATTTTCCAACAAGCTAATCAATTACAAAAAAGATTACAACGTAAACAGTTACCCAACATGCCTTTTACTGATTTAAGTATGGGAATGAGCCGCGATTATGCAATAGCCATTGCAAATGGTTCGACTTTTGTCAGAATTGGTACCGCATTTTTTAAATAGGAAAGTATTATGTCTCTTAAAGATAGATTTGATAAATTCATTGATTACTTTACAGAAGATGGTGAAGACGCAAGCGTTCAAACGCCAGAGTTGCCACCGCGTGTGAGTAATCAATCTACACCTACCAAAGAAAGACTAGTACATACAGCGAGTAGCTCTTCACAATCTTCTACAAAGTCGGGAGCAAATGAGAACATTACTCGTCTGCATGCACGTCAGCAAGAATTGGCACAACATCGGACAATTTCAGATGACAAAGTGACAATCAATGTTCGTTATCCAAGAAAATATGAAGAAACAACTGAAATTGTTGATTTGTTAATTGTTAATGAAAGCATTTTGATTGATTTTCAATATATGACAGAAGTGCAAGCTCGTCGTTGTTTGGATTATTTGGATGGTGCTCGTTATGTGCTTGCAGGAAATATAAAAAAAGTTGCAAGTACAATGTACCTTTTAACACCAATCAATGTTGTTGTAAATGTTGAGGATTTGAAATTACCTGAGGATTTACAAAGTGGCGAATTTGATTTTGATATGAAACGTAGATAAAAACATGGTTTGGATTGTAAATATACTTTATAATTTGGTAAGAGTGTATTCATTTATTTTAGTGGTGTATGCTCTCTTATCTTGGTTTCCAGGTGCCTATCAAACATCACTTGGTCAGTTGATTTTACGGATAGTAGAGCCTGTTTTGAAACCATTTCAACGTTTCAATTTACAATTTGCTGGTCTTGATTGGACGATTCTTATCGTTATCTTTCTTTTGAATTTGGTTTCTGGCATCATTTTGAATGCTCTTTTGCTTTTAGCTTAAATTCATGAGGAATATTAAACATTTATACCAACATTTTACAGAAGAAGATCGTGAATTTGTTGATAAAAGCTTAGAAAAGATGCAGCGAGTTGAGGATTCTTATTCTTTTGAAGTAACTTCGTTTGTGAATCCACACCAAGTTGAAATTTTACGGAATCTTGGAAATCATTTGCAATTGCAAATATTTTCAAGTTCGGATTATTATACGAGTGAATTGGCTAAAGTCATTATTGCTCCTCTCTACTATGAGTTGCAAGTAAGTGATTTTGAAATAGATCTGTTAGAAATCAGCTATGCGAATAAATTTCACCACTTAACCCATTCGCAAATAATGGGAACAGTGCTGAATCAATTAGGAATTGAGCGCAAAGTTTTTGGTGATATTCTTGTTGCTTCTGGTAGAGTACAAATTATGGTAGATAGAAAATTTACTCAATTTTTCATCGATCATATCTCAAGGATAGCAAAGACATCTGTAAAATTGAAACAAGTGGATTTTTCACAACTGATAGCTGTTCAAGCAGATTCAAAGCTAAGAGATGTGCTTGTTTCTAGTATGCGTTTGGATAAAGTCTTAGCTGCTTCATTTCGTTTGTCACGAAGTGTTGCGACTAAGTTGATAGCAACAAAGCAAGTTAGGGTAAATTATTCTATGTTGGATAATCCCAGTCATCATTTGTTATTAAATGACTTGATTAGTGTACGAGGATATGGAAGAGTAAAAGTTTTAAGAGAAAATGGCTTTTCAAAAAATGGAAAGTACAAATTAACTGTTGAATTATTGTCTAGTAAGTAAGGAGAAAATATGGCTATTACATCATTAGAAATTAAAGATAAAGCTTTTGCTCACAAATTTAGAGGATATGATGTTGACGAAGTAGATGAATTTCTTGACATCATTGTCCAAGATTATGAAGATTTGGTTCGTGTGAATCATGAGCAAGAGTCAAAAATTAAAAATCTGGAAGAACGTTTGACTTACTTTGACGAGATGAAGGATTCCCTTAGCCAGTCTGTATTGATTGCACAAGATACAGCAGAACGTGTGAAACAAGCGGCAAATGACCGTTCTGAAAACATTGTTCATAAAGCTGAGCAAGAAGCCCAACATTTGTTGGATGAGGCAAAATACAAGGCTAATGAAATTCTTCGTCAAGCGACAGATAATGCTAAGAAAGTGGCTGTTGAAACAGAAGAGTTGAAAAATAAAACGCGTGTCTTCCACCAACGTTTAAAATCAACAATTGAAAGTCAATTAAGCATTGTGAATTCTTCAGAATGGGAAGATATTCTTCGTCCAACAGCTACTTACTTGCAAACAAGCGATGAAGCTTTTAAAGAAGTTGTTCAATCAGCTCTAGGGGAAGTTGTTGAGACAGCAGAAGAAGATGAAATTGATCTGACACGTCAATTTTCTCCGGAAGAAATAGAAGAACTACAGCAACGCATTGAAGAAGCAAATCGTGAATTAGCAGAAACACAAGCATTTGAAACTTTAGACGAGTCTGTTTTGGGTTTGCATTTAACAAATGATGAGAACTCAACAGAAAACTCAGAAGCTACTTCAACAGAATCAGTAGATATTTTATAAGAAAATGTAAAAACAAGATGCTAACAAAATATTCGCAGCGAGCAGGTGACGGTGAGAGACCTGTAATCCCTTTTGTTAGGATTATCATTTTACAAACTTAGATCTGAAAAACAGTAAGATTTAGCGCCTAACTCACGTTACGAGTAAGAGGGATAGGAATATTATTCTTGTCTAAATGAAGGTGGTACCACGAATTTTCGTCCTTTGGATGAATTTGTGGTTTTTTTATTTTAATATGTTACTAATATGAAAAAGGAGAACTTATGAAATTAAAGGAAACTCTTAATCTTGGAAAAACAGCTTTTCCAATGCGTGCTGGTTTGCCGAATAAAGAACCTCTTTGGCAAAAAGAATGGGAAGATGCAAAATTGTATCAACGCCGTCAAGAATTGAATGAAGGAAAACCGCATTTCACACTTCATGATGGACCTCCATATGCCAATGGAAATATCCATGTTGGTCATGCTATGAATAAGATCTCAAAAGATATTATTGTGCGTTCAAAATCAATGTCTGGCTATTATGCACCTTACATTCCAGGGTGGGATACGCATGGTCTTCCAATCGAGCAAGTTCTAGCTAAGCAAGGTGTGAAACGAAAAGAAATGGATTTGGCAGAATATTTAAAGCTTTGTCGTGATTATGCACTGAGTCAAGTGGATAAACAACGTGAAGATTTCAAACGCCTAGGTGTCTCAGGTGACTGGGAACATCCATATGTGACTTTGACTCCAGACTATGAAGCTGCTCAAATTCGTGTTTTTGGAGAAATGGCGAAAAAAGGCTATATCTACCGTGGTGCGAAACCAGTTTACTGGTCTTGGTCATCTGAATCAGCCCTGGCTGAAGCAGAGATTGAATACCATGATTTGGTTTCAACTTCACTTTACTACGCCAACAAAGTTAAAGATGGAAAAGGCGTTCTAGACACAGATACTTACATTGTCGTATGGACAACAACTCCATTCACCGTCACAGCTTCTCGTGGGTTGACAGTTGGTCCAGATATTGATTATGTTTTGGTACAGCCAGCAGGTGAAACTCGCAAGTTTATTGTAGCGTCTGAATTGTTAAATAACTTATCTGAGAAATTTGGCTGGATTGATGTTCAAGTGTTGGCTACTTACCGTGGTCAAGAGTTGAACCACATCGTGACGGAACACCCGTGGGATATTGAAGTAGAAGAACTTGTCATCCTTGGGGACCATGTTACAACAGATTCTGGTACTGGTATTGTTCATACAGCACCAGGCTTTGGTGAGGATGACTATAATGTCGGTGTTGCCAACGGCTTGGAAGTGTTTGTCACTGTTAACGAACGCGGTATCATGATGGAAAATGCTGGTCCTGACTTTGAAGGCCAGTTCTATGACAAGGTTGCACCAACTGTTATTGAGAAACTTGGTGACTTGCTCCTTGCTCAAGAAGAAATTTCTCACTCCTACCCATTTGACTGGCGGACGAAAAAGCCAATTATTTGGCGTGCAGTACCGCAATGGTTTGCTTCAGTTTCAAAATTCCGTCAAGAAATTTTGGACGAAATTGAAAAAGTGAAGTTCCATTCGGAATGGGGCAAGGTTCGTCTTTACAATATGATTCGTGACCGTGGAGATTGGGTCATTTCACGTCAGCGGGCTTGGGGAGTGCCACTCCCAATCTTCTATGCGGAGGACGGCACAGCGATTATGACTGAGAAAACAATTGAGCATGTGGCTGAGCTCTTTGCGGAACATGGCTCTATCATTTGGTGGCAACGAGAAGCGAAAGATTTACTTCCAGAAGGATTTACTCATCCAGGGTCACCAAATGGTACATTCACTAAAGAAACGGACATCATGGACGTGTGGTTTGATTCTGGTTCTTCTTGGAATGGTGTGGTGGTCAATCGTCCTGAATTGATTTATCCTGCCGACCTGTATCTTGAAGGTTCTGACCAATATCGTGGCTGGTTTAACTCCTCTCTGATTACTTCTGTTGCAAATCATGGAGTGGCTCCTTATAAACAAATCCTTTCACAAGGGTTTGCTTTGGACGGTAAAGGCGAGAAAATGTCAAAGTCTCTCGGCAACACGATTGCTCCAAGTGATGTTGAAAAACAATTTGGTGCGGAAATCTTGCGGCTCTGGGTAACGAGTGTAGACTCCAGTAACGACGTTCGTATCTCTATGGATATTTTGAGCCAAGTTTCTGAAACTTACCGTAAGATTCGGAATACCCTCCGTTTCTTGATTGCCAATACATCTGATTTCAATCCGAAAGAAGATACTGTTGCTTACGATGATCTTCGCTCCGTTGATAAATATATGACGGTTCGTTTTAATCAACTTATTCAGACCATTCGTAAAGCTTATGCGGACTTTGAATTTTTAGATATTTATAAAGCAATTGTAAACTTTGTGACAGTTGATTTATCAGCTTTCTATCTTGATTTTGCAAAAGATGTTGTTTACATTGAAGCTGCTAAATCATTAGAACGTCGTCAAATGCAAACCGTCTTTTATGATATTCTAGTAAACATTACAAAATTGTTGACTCCTGTTATTCCACATACAGCAGAGGAAATCTGGTCTTACTTAGAGCATGAACCTGAAGAGTTTGTTCAGTTAGCGGAATTGCCAGATGCGCAGACTTTCCCTAATGAGGAAGAACTGTTGGATACTTGGACAGCCTTTATGAACTTCCGCAGTCAAGCTCAAAAAGCTTTGGAAGAAGCACGTAATGAAAAGGTTATTGGAAAATCCTTGGAAGCTCATTTAACGGTTTATCCAAATGAAGTAGTGAAAACACTACTTGAAGCAGTTAATAGCGATGTTGCACAACTTCTCATTGTGTCTAAATTAACAATCGCAGATGAACTAGTTCCTGAAAATGCTGTTGCTTTTGAGGATGTAGCCTTTACAGTAGAGCATGCAGTTGGTCAAGTTTGTGAACGTTGCCGTCGAGTAGATGAAACAGTCACAGAACGTAGCTATCATGCAATTGTTTGTGATCACTGTGCAGAAATTGTTGAAGAACATTTTGCGCAAGTGCTTGCAGAAGGTTTTGAAACGAAATAAAGAGACTGAGCACACACTTAGTCTCTGGTCAACATAAAGGAATGAACAATAACAGAAAAGATTAAGCTCAACGTTTTTACTAACTTGGGCTTAGTTTTTTGTATAACGAGAATATTTGAAAGGGAGAAACTATTTACTTTGGTTGTGTTCTAACGGCGACATTTGCTCGCAGTCAAGGACTTGGGTGCAAGTTGATCCGGAGACTTGTGCTGAAAAATGGCTTGAAAGAGAGATTCGGATAGAGGAGCAAGAGTAGGTTGTTGGTTTGTATGAAAAATTTGGGTTTAAATCTATTAGCGAACCCTTTATTCTAGAATCACGAGTCTATGTTATCATGATTTATAAGCAAGCGAGAAAAATGAACTAGTTTTTGGAATTGTGAGATAGAAGTACATCTTCTTAAAAAATAATTTGATTCATTTTTAAAAAAGCACTCATTTTTCCTGGAAAATATGATAGAATAGCTGTTAGGAGGAACTGTATGTTTCATAAAAGTAAGTTATTTTTTTGGACCACCGAAGTCTTACTACTGACAATTATCTTTTTTATCTGGCGACAAATGGAAGGTCTGATTTCCCCCTTTGTGAGTGTTTTAAATACGGTTTTAATTCCTTTTCTTATCGCAGGCTTTTTATATTATGTAACCAATCCATTGGTGAAATTTTTGGAGAAAGAACTGAAAGTTAAGCGGATTTTTGGTGTTTTAATTACCTTGGTGCTTTTGTTTGGGCTTATTACCTTGGGTATCATTTATCTCTTGCCTATTTTAATTACGCAGTTGACCAGTTTGATCAATTCTACTCAGGATGTTTATGAAGGGTTACAAAAGTGGATTAATCAACTTTCTCAGAATGAATTATTTAAAAACTTTAATATTCAATCAATCTTGCGGCAGTTAAATTTATCTTATGTGGATATTTTACAAAATATCCTAAATGGTGTAACTAATAGCTTGGGAAGTGTTGTGTCAGCTGTTTTAAACACGCTTTTAATCTTGATTATGACACCGATTTTCTTAGTTTATTTCTTAATTGATGGAGACAAATTGCTTCCGATGTTGGAAAGAACTGTTCTGAAGCGAGATAAGCTGAATATCAGTAAGCTGTTGACCAATCTAAATGCAACGATTGCACGATATATTAGTGGGATTTCGATTGATGCTTTTATTATAGGAACGTTGGCTTTCATTGGTTATAGCGTCATTGGTTTGAAGTATGCTTTGGTATTTGCTATTTTTTCTGCTATTGCAAATTTAATTCCCTATATTGGGCCAAGTATTGGTTTAATTCCAATGATTATTACCTATTTGATTATGGACCCTCAAAAAATGCTCATTGCTGTTCTTTATATGCTCATTGTGCAACAAATTGATGGTAATATTCTCTACCCACGAATTGTAGGTGGTGTGATGAAGGTGCATCCGATTACCATTATGGTTCTCTTACTTTTGTCGAGTAATATCTATGGGATTGTTGGGATGATTGTAGCGATTCCAACTTATTCCATTCTGAAAGAAATTGCGAAGTTCCTAGCAAATTTATATGATAATCACCGATCAACACAGGAACAAAAGAAAAACGAAGAGTATGGGATTATCAACAAGTAAGAAGGGAAACAAAATCGGTATTGCGAAAGCAATTGATTTTGTCAGCCCACTCTCAACTACTGCGCTTCGTTATAAAAACAATATCTTGTAAGAGTTTGGGAAATTTGTATCCCAGACTTTTTGTTTTAAAGTTATCTGAATTACGTTCCGAGCTGGAAAAGACTTCTTTTTTATAATGCGTTTTATTAAAACTAAAAATGTATTTTTATGCTAAAATAGAACTAATAAGATAGAGGAGGTGCACTTATGGTAACACGTCGTAAATATTCTCCGCAGGAAATAAGAAAAGATTCTTCTTATTTCTCTCCTTTGAAGGCAATCATTGAAACAGCTTTTTATGAAAATCAGGTTGTTGCAATAAAAACCGTAGAAGAAGCTTATCAATTGGCTTCCGCAGCTGCTGGAACAGTTGTCTTAGATATGCCTGTGATTCATACAAAGGAACTAGGTTTGCCTTCTTATGCACGCGTTTTATTAACAAATTCCGGAGCTATAGTGGGTCGAACGGCTGAGGCTCGACGGATTTTTGGTAGAGACAGTGAGGAAGATGAAAGGCTGCTTTCAATTGTACGTAGTGCAATCTACCAGGCTCATCATCGGAGATTTTATAAGGCAGATGCAGTTGTGGGGCTTGATGAGGCTTTTATGGCTTGTGCTCATCTCATGGTTCCCGAGGATGAAATCAATAATTTGTATTCATGGCTTTTAAATTTCCAAATTTTAGATGAAGAATTTAAAAATCGGTTGAGAGCTTCTAAAAAGTATGATGAAAATGATATATTTGTCTTTTTTGATCCCAAATGGAAGCATCCAGATTATCCTGAAGGATTGGTATATTTTGATACTCAGCACAATTGTGTCATTATTTTGGGTTTAAATTACTTTGGTGAGTTGAAAAAAGCGACTTTAACCTTAGCTTGGGCAACAGCTGCCAGAAATGGTTATGTGGCGTGTCATGGCGGCTTGAAAATTTTTAAACAAGAAGCGGATAAACAAGATTATGTAGCTTCTTTCTTTGGGTTATCTGGTTCAGGGAAATCCACACTGACACATGCCAAACACAATGGAAAATATGATATTAAGGTTTTGCATGATGACGCCTTTATTATTTCTATAAAAGATGGCTCGTCCATTGCTCTGGAACCATCCTACTTTGATAAAACGAATGATTATCCAATTGGACATAAGGAACAAGATTTCTTTGTGACCGTTCAGAATTGTGGTGTAACACTAGATGACAATGGATTAAAAAAATTAGTGACAGAAGATATTCGAAACGGAAATGGTCGGACAGTCAAGTCTCGTTTTGCAACGCCAAATCGGGTCGATCGAATTGATGAATCTATCCAAGCTATTTTCTGGATTATGAAAGACGATTCTCTCCCGCCTTTAGTTAAAATCAATGATCCGCTGATGGCTTCTACAATGGGGTGTACATTGATGACCAAGCGTTCCAATGCTGAAAATGTGACTGGTAAGCATGATGATTTGGTGATTGAACCTTATGCTAATCCATTTAGAGTGTATCCGTTGGTAGAAGACTATCGGAAATTTCGCAGCCTTTTTGAATCTGGTGTCGACTGTTATATTATCAATACTGGATTTTATATGGGAAAAGGAATTTCAAAAGAGATTAGTCTGAGTATTATTGAAAAAATTGTTGATGAAGAGGCAATTTTTAAACCATTTGGCTCGTTGGAAGGTTTTGAATATATGGAATGTGAGGGCTATCCTGTTCCAAGTTTTGATTCTCGCTATAAACAATTAATCAGAGAAAGAATGCAGGTACGGTTAAATTTCTTGCTTGCGTTTAACCAAAAATACCCGAAAACGGCGCTTCCTGTTGATGCAATCTCACGCCTGGAAACCGTTTTGCAAAATTTAGAATCTTAATAAATAATTTTCTTTGTAATTTCCTTCCAAATTTTTCTTTTTAATACTCCTTGTGCAAGAAGTCAAAAAGTATGCTATAATTAAGATTACTTATATATGAGGAGAGAACATTCATGGAAGACCCTAGCAGTCAGACCTTGTTACTGCAAGCTTTACTATTATTGGTTTTAACACTATTAAACGCCTTTTTTTCAGCAGCTGAGATGGCGATGGTATCCTTAAACCGTGCTCGTGTGGAACAAAAGGCTGAAGAAGGCGATGCAAAATATATTCGCTTATTGAAAGTCTTGGAAAAACCTAATCACTTTTTATCCACCATTCAAGTTGGAATTACTTTGATTACAATTTTATCAGGAGCTAGTTTGGCTAATACACTCGGTCGGGAAATTGCTTCTTGGATGGGAAATTCTGAGACAGCAAGAGCGATTGCAAGCTTCTTATCTGTTGCTATTTTGACTTATGTTTCTATTGTTTTTGGGGAATTATATCCAAAGAGAATTGCTTTGAATCTCAAAGATGCTCTAGCAGTTCATACAGCACCAGTTATCATTTTCTTAGGGAAAATTGTTGGTCCCTTTGTTTGGCTTTTATCAGCCTCCACTAATCTGCTTAGTCGGATAACGCCGATGACCTTTGACGATGCTGATGAGAAAATGACTCGTGATGAGATTGAATATATGCTAACGAATAGTGAAGAAACCCTGGATGCTGATGAGATTGAAATGTTGCAAGGAATTTTTTCACTAGATGAGATGATGGCGCGTGAAGTGATGGTTCCTCGTACCGATGCTTTTATGGTGGATATCAATGATGATACCAAGGAAATTATTGAAAGCATTTTGAAGCAGAACTTTTCACGGATTCCGGTTTATGATGATGATAAAGACAATGTTATTGGACTGATTCACACCAAGCGTCTATTAAATGAGGCTTTTACCAATGGTTTTGATAACATTGTGCTGCGAAAAATTTTACAAGAACCACTCTTTGTACCAGAAACCATCTTTGTAGATGACTTGTTGACAGAGTTGCGAAACACCCAAAATCAAATGGCGATATTGCTAGATGAATATGGTGGTATGTCTGGCTTAGTAACACTTGAAGATTTATTGGAAGAGATTGTTGGCGAGATAGACGATGAAACAGATAAGGCTGAAGTAGAAGTGTATCAGGTTTCTGAGCATACTTACTTTGTCCTTGGAACCATGAGTTTGAATGATTTTAATGAGTATTTTGAAGTGGAACTGGAAAGTGATAATGTTGATACGATTGCTGGTTATTATCTGACGGGCGTTGGCTCCATACCGGATGCTAAGGAACGTTTGAGTTATGAAGTAGAAAGTCAGAATAAAAAGCTCATTTTAACCAATGATAAAGTGAAAAATGGACGTGTGACAAAACTCAAAGTAGAAGTCTCTGAAATAGTAGAAGAAGAAAAAGAAGTTGAGAAATGATGACTCTTTGTCAACTGTAGTGGGTTGATGAAAAGTTACAACCTGGAGAGGACTGAATTGGTTCTCTCCTTTTTGATATTTAAAGCGATGATGATTCTAGTTTTAAAGTTGTCAAAGTTCCGAAAGCCGAAAGCATTTCGCTTGATGACCTTGATAAGGTTCTTCGTAGCTTCTAGTTTTGCATTGGAGTAGGTAAGCTCTAAATCGTTTATAATTTTATCTTTCTCTTTCAAAAAGGTCTTAAAAACAGTTTGAAAGATAGGATTAACACAAGAAATTGTATCTTCAATGAGACCAAAGAACTGATCAGCCTGTTTCTCTTGAAAATGAAAAAGCAGAAGTTGATAGAGATTATAATGGTGTTTTAAATCCTCTGAATAGCTCAAGAGTTTGTCTAGAATCTCTCTATTGGTCAAGTGCATGCGAAAAGTAGGGCGATAAAAGCGTTTATGACTTAGTTTTCGACTATCTTGTTGAATGAGTTTCCAGTAGCGTTTCAGTGCCTTATATTCGTGCGGTTTTCGATCCAATTGATTCATGATTTGAACACGAACACGACTCATAGCACGGCTAAGATGTTGTACAATGTGAAAGCGATCGAGGACAATTTTAGCAGAAGGAAAGAGTTTCTTAGCGATGTCGTAGTAGGGGCTAAACATGTCCATGGTAATGACTTTAACGCCGTTTTGGACCTGTCTGGAATAGCGCAGAAAGTGATTAGGAATCGTTGCTTGAGTTCGTCCATCTAGGATAGTTATGACCTGTCTTGAGTCGAAATCCTGAGCAATGAAGTTCATCTTGCCTTTCTTGAAACTATATTCATCCTAAGACATGTGAGTTGGAAGGAAAGATAAATCTGTCTTGAATTTGAATTCTTTCAATTTACGAATGACGGTGGAAGTAGATACAGATAAACTTTCAGCGATGGTAGTCATAGGGACTTTCTCGATCAATTTTTGAGCGATTTTCTGCTTGACGATAGTTGCGATTTGGTGATTTTTCTTGACTAAGGAAATCTCAGCTACAGCCATTTTTCCGCAATCCTGACAGCGGAAGCGCCGTTTCCTTAGACGAATCAATGTCTTATATCCCGCACACTCTAGGTAAGGTATTTTCGATTCTTTCTGGAAGTCATATTTAGCCATTTGTCCTTGGCAGTGGAGGCATTTAGAAGCAGGATAATCTAGCTTAGCGATGATTTCTTTATGTGTACCAGCATCTAGAACATCCAAGATGGTGATGTTAGGGTCTTTTATTCTCAGTAAGTTTGTGATAAAATTTAATTGTTTCATAAGATTCTTTCTAATGATGGTTTGGTCACTTTTCATTATAGGTCTTATGGGACTTTTTTTCTACAACAAAATAGGCTCCATAATTCCTAAAGTGGTTTTACCCACTACAGAAATTATAGAGCCGAAATAATCTCAGCTTCTTTTAGTTTTTTTAAGTTGTGAAAGTGGTATTTCTGAGGGGTAGTTAGCGTTTTTGTCGCTTAGCAAAGTCAATAAAACGGAATTTTTCCAGTTTATGGCGGCTATCTGTGAATTGGAATTGCTGTCCATCTGTAAGATAGACTTTGGATTTAACAGAAACGACGTGTTGATCATTTTCAATGTCCATCAAAATTTTATCGCGGTTTGTAGCTGGATCAATTGTGATTTCTTTTTGGGCATAAGCAATGTGCAGCCCTAGTTTTCCTTCTAGATAAGCATAAATCGATTGTTCTGCTATTTCTCGAGTCATGGAAGGGACAAGGCTCTTATCAAGGTAATCAATATCTAAGACGGAAACGACGTCATCTACAACTCTCTGGCGGACAATTCGCCATACCAGACGGTATTCAGGAAAGCCTGTGAGATTGGATAACTTTTTATCAACCGTGATTTTTTCTAACTGAATGACATTTGTTTTAGAATTTATCCCATGCTGTTGCACGAGTTCTTGGTAACTAGTCAGATTGGAGACAGGAAAGTCAATCTGTTCTTGTTTAGTAACTTTAGAGCCCTGCCCTTTCAGTTTTTGGATAAGACCAGCTTTTTGAAGTAAATCAAGTGACTTGCGAATGGTATCACGGCTGACTTTGTAGGTTTGGACGAGTTCATGCTCGCTAGGGAGATAATCATTAACTTGATATTTTTCATTTAGAATATCTTGTTCTATGAATTTAAAAATTTGTTCATATTTCTTCATAATCCCCTCACTTGTTTGTTTTTTATCATACAACTATATTAATTTTATCAAAAACATGAGGAATATGCTACACACAACTTGCATACATCTTTGCTATCGTTTACAATAAAAACATCAATTGTACAATGATGAAAAAAAGAAGGAGAGTGTTAGGTTGATCCTAGCCAAGCAGAAAATGGGAAAATTTGAGAAAGATGCCAAGATTTTATTAGATGCCATTGGTGGCAAAGAGAATATCTCCGCAGTTAGCCATTGTGCGACTCGGATGCGTTTTGTGCTAGCTGATGAGAAGAAAGCAGATGTAAAAGCGATCGAAGCCATTCCGGCGGTTAAAGGAACCTTTACAAATGCAGGGCAATTTCAGGTTATTATTGGAAATGATGTTCCGATTTTTTACAATGACTTCACAGCTGTATCAGGGATTGAAGGTGTTTCAAAAGAAGCAGCAAAAGCCGCTGCTAAGAGCAATCAAAATCCAGTGCAGCGTGTGATGACAATGTTGGCGGAAATTTTCACCCCAATCATTCCAGCGATTATCGTTGGGGGGCTGATTCTAGGATTCCGTAATATTTTGGAAGGTGTGCAAATTCAAGCTCTGGGGCAAAAGATCGTTGATGGTGTAGCACAGTATGCTAAAGATGGTACACCAGTTTATAATACGATTGTGGATGTTTCACAGTTTTGGAGTGGTGTTAACTCTTTCTTGTGGCTTCCTGGTGAAGCGATTTTCCACTTTTTACCAGTTGGAATTGTTTGGTCGGTTTCTCGTAAAATGGGAACTAGTCAGATTCTTGGAATTGTCTTGGGAATCTGTTTGGTATCTCCGCAATTGCTCAATGCTTACTCAGTAGCTGGTACGCCAGCTTCAGAAATTGCCCAAAAATGGGTTTGGGATTTTGGGTTCTTTACCGTCAGAAAGATTGGTTACCAAGCACAAGTTATTCCTGCCCTACTTGCAGGCTTGTCTCTTTCCTATCTTGAAATTTTCTGGCGGAAACGGATTCCAGAAGTTGTATCCATGATTTTTGTGCCTTTCTTATCATTAATTCCGGCATTGATTTTAGCTCATACAGTTCTTGGACCTATCGGTTGGACACTTGGGCAATGGTTGTCAACAGCAGTGCTGGCAGGGTTGACTGGTCCCGTTAAATGGCTCTTTGGTGCGATATTTGGTGCTCTCTATGCTCCGTTTGTTATCACTGGTTTGCACCATATGACCAATGCTATTGATACACAGCTCGTTGCCGATACAGGTGGCACAGCTCTATGGCCAATGATTGCTTTGTCAAATATCGCTCAAGGATCAGCTGTATTTGCTTATTATCTGATGAATCGTCATAGTGAACGTGAAGCACAGATTTCCCTACCTGCAACAATTTCTGCCTATCTTGGAGTCACAGAACCGGCACTCTTTGGAGTTAATGTGAAATATGTTTATCCATTTGTGGCAGGGATGATTGGTTCTTCTATTGCAGGCCTCTTGTCTGTAACATTTAATGTTACAGCAAATGCTATCGGAATCGGTGGGATTCCGGGTATCTTGTCTATTCAAGCGAAATACATGCTGCCATTCTTCTTTGTCATGCTGGTGGCTATTGCAGTACCGATGATTTTGACGTTCTTCTTCCGTAAGACAGGTGTGTTTACAAAAGCAGAAGATGAAAGTGTCAAATCACCGCAAATTGAAGCCATTGACGAAGCAAAAGAAGCAGCTCCAAAAGTGGATTTTGCAGAAATTGCTAGCCCACTTGCTGGAGAAGTGAAAGAATTAAGCCAAGCAACCGATCCTGTTTTTGCACAAGGTGCCATGGGACAAGGTGTAGTAATTGAACCGAGCGAAGGTGAACTCGTTGCACCGGTGAATGGTGTTGTATCAGTGCTTTTTCCAACTAAACATGCTGTAGGAATCGTTTCTGATGAAGGTGTCGAGTTATTGATGCATATTGGTATGGATACGGTGAATTTAGAAGGAAAAGGCTTCGAAGCTCATGTGGCTCAAGGAGATAAAGTTAGTGTGGGAGATAAGTTGATTTCTTTTGACATGTCAGCAATGAAAGAAGCAGGTTATGTGACAGAAACGCCGGTGATTATCACCAACCAAGATCAATTTCAAGCAGATGAACGTGGTCAACTTCCACGGATGATTGAACTTGGTGATAAGCTCATGACGGCTACACGAATTGGCTAACATTCGTCGCAGGTAGACTGAGCTAGGTGAATGAATAACTGAACAAAGTATAGTCTGCAATAAAATATTCTTCTCTGATAAGTATGAAGTTTGAAAAGATTCGTGATACAATATAAAACTATAAAGGGGTGGGAGCGTAATCCCCATCTCTTTCTTTTGTAAAATAGAAAAGGAAAATAAATGACATTCGATAAAAGAAAAGTAGTCTATCAGATCTATCCAAAATCTTATAAAGACACTACAGGAAATGGTATTGGAGATTTACAAGGGATCATTGAAAAAATTCCTTACCTTGCTAAGTTGGGGGTGGATATGGTTTGGCTCAATCCTTTCTATCCTAGTCCACAGCATGACAATGGATACGATATTTCTGATTATACTGCGGTAAATCCACTCTTTGGGAGTATGGACGACTTTGAAGAAATGATTCAAGTTGGAAAAGAATATGGTATCGAGTTTATGTTGGACATGGTGCTCAACCATTGTTCGACAGAGCATGAGTGGTTTCAAAAAGCCTTGGCTGGAGATAACTATTATCAGGATTTCTTTTTCCTACGTGATGAGCTGACAGACTGGTTGTCTAAGTTTGGCGGCAGCGCTTGGGCTCCTTTTGGAGACACGGGTAAGTATTACCTGCATCTTTACGATGTGACGCAGGCTGATCTCAATTGGCACAATCCTCGTGTCCGTGAAGAACTTTTTAAAGTTGTTCATTTCTGGTTAGATAAGGGTGTGAAGGGGTTCCGTTTTGATGTTATTAATGTCATCGGGAAGGATGAAATATTAGAGAATTGTCCGGAGAATGACGGGAAGCCAGCCTATACTGATAGACCTATCGTACACGAGTATCTTCACATGTTGAATGAGGAGACTTTTGGAAAAGATGAGGCTATTATGACTGTTGGTGAAATGAGCGCTACGAACATTGAAAATTGTATTCTTTATACAGCTCCAGAACGCCACGAATTATCTATGGCTTTCAATTTTCACCATTTAAAAGTAGATTATGAAAATGGACAAAAATGGACGTTGAAGAATTTTGATTTTGAAGAATTAAAGCGCCTTTTCCATACATGGGGCAAAGAAATGAGCGACCATAACGGTTGGAGTGCTCTGTTTTGGAATAATCATGACCAACCCCGTGCACTGAATCGTTTTGTAGATGTTAAGAATTTTCGCAATGAAGGAGCGACCATGCTTGCGGCAAGCATTCATCTGTCTCGCGGAACGCCATATATCTATATGGGAGAAGAAATCGGTATGATTGACCCCGACTATGACAGCATGGAAGATTATGCAGATGTCGAATCTTTCAACGCTTATCAAATGTTATTAAATGCTGGCAAAACACCAGAAGAAGCGTTTAAGATTATTCAGGTTAAGTCTCGTGACAATTCCCGAACTCCTATGCAGTGGGATGATTCAGAAAATGCTGGCTTTACAAGTGGAACACCTTGGTTAAAAGCAGCTAAATCCTACTCTGAAATTAATGTTAATAATGAAATTCAAGGTCCAATTTTTACTTTTTACCAAAAATTGATTGCTCTTCGTAAAAAATTGCCTCTCATAGCGGAGGGCAGCTACAAACCAGCTTATGAAGATAGTCAGCAAGTATATGCCTTTGAGCGTCAATTGGGTGATGAAAAACTGTTAGTGCTCAATAACTTCTACTCAGATCCGATTACAGTAGACGTGTTACCGGAGTACCAGAATGGTGAAGTCCTCCTTTCTAATTATGAGGTAGCTCAAATAGCAGCAGTTGTGGCCTTGAGACCTTATGAAAGTTTGGCAATTATTGTGAATAAGCGCTAGATACAGTAAGAAATTCCAAAATCGACTGAATCATTCAGCCGATTTTTAAAGCCTGAGAGAAAGCGCTTGCAATATTCTTCCGTTTTATTTATAATAGTTACGGTAGAAATACATCTCAAGGAAAGCTGATTTCCAATTTATGATGTAAAGGAGAATATATGAAAAAAACATCAAAACAATTACCTGTTTTGTTTGCGACAGCTATTTTGCTCGCTAGCACTGTTTTAAGTCCTCTTGCTCAGGCGAATGAGACAAGTTCTTCATCTTCGAGCTCAGAATCATCTGTAACGACTTCGAAATCTAGCTCAGTTGCTTCAACGACACAATCACAGCCATCAGAAGCAATTTCTGACAGTTCAACGAGCAATACGAATGAGCCAAGTAGTACAAGCGAAGAGACGCCTAAGACAGAAGCTGCAAGCGGTGAAGCCCATGTTACAACTTCTGAATTTACAACAGTGGTAAATATCGGTCAAATACAAGGGGAAACCCATGAATCACCTTATAATGGGAAGAAAGTCAAGGTTTCAAATGTTGTTGTAACAAAGACAGATCGGTATGGCTTTTATGTACAAGATCTCAAAGCTGATGGCAATGCTAAGACCTCAGATGCTATTTATGTCGTCTCAAAAGAAAAGGTTGCAGTTGGCGATCAGTTGACGATTGAAGGTCAAATCAAAGAAGGTTATATGGAAGAACTCAGTGTTCGTCCTGGACAAACTTTCCGTAAACCAACTGACAGCTTAACTGTAACACAATTGTTTGCTTCTAAGGTAACGAAAAACGGTACAGCCGCACTACCAGAACCAGTTAATATTTCAGATCGTATGCCAAAAGATATCGTGGATAATACTCCGACTACTTATGATCCAGAACATGATGCATTGGATTATTGGGAAAGTCTGGAGGGTATGTTGACAACAGTGAAAAAACCTCGTGTGCTTGGCCCACAATATCGAGGAGATATTTATCTTTTGCCGGCTGGTTATCAAGCGTTGCCGCTCAATAATATCGGTGGTGTCAACCTTCGCCCTAATGTCCAAAATACAGCAACTATCCCCGTTTATGTTGGGAATAAATATATTGCAAAAGCTAAAGATTACTTTAATGAAGATGTTTCTGGTGTTGTAACTTATCGCAGCAAGGTTTATAAGTTGGAGCCAACGAAGTTGCCAGATCTGCAAGATGGCGGTCTACAAAGAGAGGTTTCTAAGATTTATCCAAGTGAAGATAAATTGACTATTGCTTCTTATAATATTGAAAACTTCTCAGCAAACAATGCAGCAGGTGAAACACCTGACGCAAAAGTGGAGAAAATTGCCAAATCCTTTATCAATGAAATCCATAGTCCAGATATTATCACACTCATAGAAGTTCAAGACAATAATGGAAGCGTTAATGATGGTACTGTCAGCGGTGTGCAAAGCGGTGAAAAACTGGCTGCTAAAATTAAACAATTAGGTGGCAAAGAATACAAATATACCGAAGTCGCCCCTGTTGATGGAGCAGATGGTGGAAAGCCGGGCTCCAATATTCGTGTGGCTTACTTGTATAATCCTCAACGAGTGAAGTTAGTTGAGCGTGAAGCAGGAAGTAGCACAGAAGCAGCTGCCTTCAAAGATGGGCATTTGGTGAAAAATCCTGCAAGGATCGATCCAACCAATCCAGCCTTTACGAAAGTTCGAAAATCTTTAGCAGCAGAGTTTGAATTTAAGGGCGAGCATATTGTCGTGATTGCCAATCATTTAAAATCCAAACTCGGTGATGATGCAGTATATGGTTCTAAACAACCAGCAGTGCAAAATACATTAGCACAGCGGATTGAGCAAGGGAAGTTGTTGAATGCTTTTGTTAAAGAAGGTTTAAAGCAAAATCCTAATTTGAAGTTTGTCTTAACTGGTGACTTTAATGACTTTGAATTTTCAGAAACTGCCAAAGCAGTGGCTGGTAATGAATTAGTCAATATGATGCTGAATCACGACGCAGCAGACCGCTATTCTTATTTTTACCGTGGTAGCAATCAAAGTTTAGACAATATCTTTGTTTCAAAAAATATTGCTGATAAAACAGTGTTCTCACCAGTTCACATTAATGCTTCTTTCATGGAAGAACACGGTCGGGCATCAGACCATGATCCCGTCATTGCACAGCTTGACTTTAGTCAGAAAAAAGATGACACGACGCCGACTCAACCAACTGAGCCAAAACCTTCTGGTGACAGCACAACTCCACCAAATAGAGATGATAAACCAACTAAAAAGAGAATTTTACCATCTACAGGAACAACAGGTGCTGAAGTAGCTGTTGTAGGGCTTGTCATCCTAAGTGCAACCCTCCTTTGGCGAAAGAAAGTGACGGATTAAAAGACATAGATAAACGAGAGAGTTTTAAGATTCTCTCGTTTTTTTGAAAAACATTGAAAATGAAACTGAAAAACAGATTATTTTCTAAAAAATAGACAAATTGTCCCTCTATCTAGAAAAGAAGTGTTATAATAGTATTATAAAACGTTTTCAAGAGGATAAGACGATGGAAAAAGAAGTCATTGATTATGGAAAAGTAACAGGTATGGTCCATTCGACTGAAAGTTTTGGAGCTGTTGATGGTCCTGGTATCCGTTTCATTGTCTTTTTACAGGGTTGTAAAATGCGTTGCCAATATTGCCACAATCCAGATACATGGGCAATGGAAACCAATAATTCAAGAGAGCGAACGGTTGAAGACGTTTTGCAAGAAGCGCTTCGTTATCGTGGCTTTTGGGGTAAAAAAGGTGGGATTACAGTAAGTGGTGGTGAAGCTCTTTTGCAGATTAATTTTGTGACTGCACTTTTTACCAAAGCTAAAGAATTGGGAATTCATTGCACTTTAGATACTTGTGCGATGCCGTTCCGTAATACACCAGAGTATCTCAAAATTTTTGATCGCCTGCTTGAAGTGACAGATTTAGTGTTGCTGGATATTAAAGAAATCAATGATGCCCAGCATAAATTTGTAACAGGGCATACCAATAAAAATATTTTAGAATGTGCAAAATATTTATCTGATAAAGGCGTTCCAATGTGGATTCGCCATGTTTTGGTTCCAACGTTAACAGACCGTGATGACGACTTAAAAGAATTAGGTGAGTTTGTCAAAACGTTAAAAACAGTTGATAAATTTGAAGTGCTACCTTATCATACAATGGGAGAATTTAAATGGCGTGAATTGGGCATTCCTTATCCATTAGAAGGTATAAAGCCGCCAACTGCTGATCGAGTAGCAAATGCCAAAGAACTTATGAAAACAGAATCTTATACCGAGTATATGAACCGCATACATAATAGTTAATAAAAGCAGGAAGTGAGATTTTGATCAGCACTCAAAAAGTTAGACAGGAAAACTAACGATTGGGTGCTTTTCTATTCCTCTCTTTGTGAAAATCTTAAAATTGTGCTAAAATAAAGTATATAAAAAGTTTACGAGGTACGATCATGTCTAAAATTTTAGTTTTCGGTCATCAAAATCCAGATTCAGATGCGATTGGCTCAGCTGTGGCCTTTGCTTATCTTGCGCGTGAAGCTTATGGCTTGGATACAGAAGCGGTTGCTTTGGGAGAACCAAATGAAGAAACAGCTTTTGTTTTGGATTATTTTGGAGTAACGGCACCGCGTGTGGTGACATCTGCCAAAGCAGAAGGAGTTGAGCAAGTCATTTTAACAGACCATAATGAATTTCAACAATCTATTTCTGACATTGCAGAAGTAGAAGTCTATGGCGTTGTGGATCACCATCGTGTGGCAAATTTTGAAACAGCTAGTCCACTTTATATGCGTTTGGAGCCTGTCGGTTCAGCTTCTTCTATCGTTTATCGCATGTTTAAAGAATCTGGTGTAGCTGTACCAAAAGAACTCGCAGGTTTGATGCTCTCAGGTTTGATTTCAGACACGCTTCTTCTGAAATCACCAACCACTCATCCGAGTGATAAAGTGATTGCACCTGAGTTGGCAGAGCTTGCAGGAGTTGATTTGGAAGAATACGGTTTGGCTATGCTTAAAGCTGGAACCAACTTAGCTAGCAAAACAGCCGAGGAATTGATTGATATTGATGCTAAAACATTTGAATTAAACGGAAACCAAGTTCGTGTAGCACAAGTCAACACAGTTGATATTGCAGAAGTCTTAGAACGTCAAGCTGAACTGGAAGCAGCTATTGAAAAAACAAATGCGGCTAATGGTTATTCTGACTTCGTTTTGATGATTACCGATATTATCAATTCTAACTCAGAAATCCTTGCACTTGGAGGCAATATGGATAAAGTGGAAGCAGCTTTCCATTTCACACTTGAAAATAATCATGCTTTCCTTGCTGGTGCGGTTTCTCGTAAAAAACAAGTTGTACCACAATTGACTGAAAGTTTTAATGGATAAAAATTTGGAAGAAAAAGGAGTTTCGGCTCCTTTTTTGATACAATAGTTCTATGAAGATTCAAGATTTACAAAATGGAGATTTAATTTTTGTATCCAGTCAATCTGATATAGCAGAGGCCATTCAGCGATCAACTGGTTGGTATAACCATGTGGCAATCTTCTTTGCTGGTTGGATTTACCATGCGACAAGCAAGCGCGGTGTCATTAAAGAACCGATAGATCAATTTTTACAGGTTGATGAATGTTATGCTGTTTATGCTTGTTCTGACATAGACGTAAAAGCTGTCTGGAAAAGAGCAGAGCAACACCTTTATAAACCTTATAATAATAGCTTTTATCCAGATACGACAGGCTTTTATTGTTCTGAATATATTGCAGAAATCCTCCCCATTTTTGAAACCATTCCTATGCAGTTCGGTGATGAAAAAGAGAAAATAGCTCCTTTTTGGCAGCAGTATTACAAAGAGTTAGGTTTAGCAGTTCCTCTTCATCAGCCAGGAACCAATCCTAGCCAATTGGCTCAATCCGAAAAATTAGTTTATAAAGGAAGATTAGATGATTAAAGTAATCAATCCCAGTCGTTTAACACGTCAGCCTTTTTTTCATGAATTGATAAATTATTTAGACCGACATGATGATGTTACTTTGCGAGAGATAAAGTGCGAATTTGCAAACTTTTCCAATATTGATCGCTCTATAGAGGACTATATCAAGGCAGGCTATGTGGTTCGAGCAAACAAACGGTATCAACAAACCCTTCCTCTACTGCAAAATGTGACGGATTTGTCTTTGAATCAGGAAGTATTTGTACGAGATGACAGTTCTCTTTATAAAGAATTGCGGAATGTGCGCTTTAAGACACGCTTGACCAATCAGACCAACCAGGTTATTTTAGTGGAAACAACAGATTTTCTCAGAGAGCAGCTGACACTTTCCAATTATTTTTATAAGCTAAAGCAACAATATCCATTGAATAATCAGCAACAAAAGCTTTATAAGTTGATAGGAGATGTTAATCCGGAGTATGCTCTAAAATATATGACAACTTTTCTGCTAAAGTATGGTCGTAAAACTGAGCTGATGCAAAAACGGCACGATATTTTTGTAGATGCTCTAGTGATTTTAGGCTATATCGTACCTAACGAATCAGGAAACTATGAGTTGAAACTGGATTTTGATAAAGAAACCTTAACCTTTCGTGTACAAAAGTCTGTAGACTTTTACAATAAACATCATAGAATAATAAAATTTTGAGATTTTTTGATAGATTTATAGGTACAATGGTTATGGTTGGTATGAGGCTGGGATGAAAGTCTCTAGCTTCAAAGGATACGGTGCAATAAATCAACGATGCAGTAGCAGATTGCTCCAATAGTCCACTGGACTATTGGAGGTTGAAAAGAACCCTTCCATGAAGATGTGTCAAAAACACGGCTTTGAATTGGCGGATAGGGGGGTTAAAGCAAGCCTCAAGGTTTGTTCGCTTTTCAAGCTCGGAAGAGTACTTTTGACGAAAATTTCGTTTTCTGCACTCGCCACCTCAACAGGCTCCCAGACTGTTGAGCAACCTTGCGGAGTGAGACTATAAACTAAAGATTTTTAGTTTTGAGTTCCGTCCCTCTCCCATTTCGTTTTATGAAAGGAATATATCGTGAATCTTTTAGCAAGAATTTGTCCCACTCAACCCCTGAAGTATCTGAAATGGTTTGATATTGTCATCGTGACGGTCTTGCTATTTGGGCGATTTATCTATCGTTCAACAGAACTTTATCTTGCTAGCTTGTCTCCGTCCACTACAACAGCAGTAGCAGATGCAACTAGTAAAACAGCAAATGATGGAGCCGCTTATTCTAGTAACTTAGAATTACAACTTCTCATGTTAGCTTTGACGATAGCCTACTTAATACTTCGTCGGTTTGATTTTAGACAGTTGCCGATTCGTCTATCGTGGTCTGTACTCTTTTGGGTTCCATTTATTTTTGCAGTTATGGGGATTCTAGCAGATACCGTGACGACCTTTAGCGGAGAATATAACTATTTTGATCCCCAGTTATGGAAATACATTGATCTATTAGAAATTTTCCGTAAGTTTACCGATTTGACACCGATGATGATTCTCTATGCTTTGCTAAATGGCTTTTATGAAGAATTTTTCTTCTTAGGCTTATTAACTTCGGTAAAAGAAAAATATAAATGGTGGGTTCTTCTTTATTCGATGATCATTCGTGTTTCTTTCCACACTTATCATGGAATGCTCTGGGCACTGACGATCGGTGTTGGTTTTGGACTTCTCTATTATTGCCTTTACAAATATAAGGTTAAAAATCTCTTACCTTTCTTCCTCGCGCATGCTCTTGCGGATATCTATGGTTCAAGTCTAATGTATGTTTTGATTAGTTGGAGAAAGTAAAATCATAAGGCAAGATTCTGATTTCTAAAAAATGATGCTTATTTTACTTTACTAATATAAAGTTGTTGTTTTTTCAATAATTAAAGGTCGAAGACTGTTATCTCGACCTTTATTCAATTCTATAAATACCTTTCCGCAATCGCGTAATCGCCTAGATAGTCTGTTTTTTCTCCATTTATGATTTGGTAACAATCAGCACCTTTACCAGCTAGAATAACAGCATCGCCTTCTTTGTTTGTTAAGCTAAGAGCTTTTTTGATAGCTTCTTTGCGGTCTGCAATCGTGTAAACGTCAAAAGAAATGTAGCTGGCAATTTCTTTAGCAATGGCAATCGGATCTTCGTAGTTAGGGTCATCTGCTGTCAAGATAACTATCAATTCTGGATGGCGATTGAGTAGTTGTCCAAAATCTTTGCGACGACTTTCTCCTTTATTTCCGGTTGCACCAAGCACTAAAACAATTTTGCCTTTTTGGTGTTCTTGAACGACAGATAGGAGATTAGCCAGACTGACACCATTGTGCGCATAATCAACAAAAACTTTTGCACCATTGTTTTGAGTTAGCACTTCCATGCGCCCAGGGACACGCGTAGCAGCAATGCCTTTTTTTATATCAGAAATAGTGGCACCTAAGCGTAGACAGGCAAGGCTAGCAGCAAGTGCATTTTCTTGGTTAAAACGTCCGATTAGCTGAATGTCAAATTTTTCTGTGAGGATTCCGCTTGTTTCAAAAGAAAATGCTTGCGAATGATGAATTTGATTGTCGGAATATTGTCCATAGAAATCATGTTCTATAGATGCAACTTGCTCAGCCACCACTTGGAAATAATCCATTTCGCTATTAACGACAACAGTTCGGCTATTTTCCATGAGGAGTCGCTTATGATAAAAATAATCTTCAAATGTCGGATGTTCAATTGGTCCGATATGATCAGGGCTGATATTGAGGAAAACACCAACGTCAAAAGTTAAACCGTAAACTCGCTTTTTTAAATAAGCCTGGCTGGAAACTTCCATAATCAGATGAGTTCGGCCATTTTCAACCGCTGTCGCCATCATTTTGAACAAATCTAAGCTTTCCGGTGTTGTCAAAGTAGATTTGAAGAAATGTTCTCCATCGAGCGTCGTGTTCATAGTAGACAACAAAGCAGGCTGATGACTTTGTTGGAGGATGTGATAAGCAAAATAAGCCGAAGTTGTCTTTCCTTTGGTTCCTGTAAATGCGAGCAGTTTGAGTTTGTCTTGCGGATTTCCATAAAATTCCATGGCAAGAAGACTCATGGCTTGTTTGACATCATTGACTAGAATCACTGGGATAGTTACTTCAAAATCCGTCTCACTGACATAGAACCGTAAGCCTGATTCAACCGCTTTTCCCAAAAATTCTTTTTTAAAATTGTCACCTTTGACAAAGAAAAGAGTTGAAGCAGTCACATCGCGGCTGTCATAGCTGATGTTATCAAATGTGACATCAGTAATGTTATAATAGTATTCACCTTTATCAATGATTTCGCGGAAATTGTGATCATTTTTTAAAATTTTTAATGCGTTCTCAATTGTTATCATATTTCTATTGTAAACCTAATGGCGAGGTTTTACAAGCGGAAAGGAAAAGTTTATAATAAGATAAGACTACTTTTAGAGGTTATGTATGGATCAACAAACAACAACTCAACAAAAACAAATGCTTCTAGGGACAGCTTGGTTGACAGCAAGTAACTTTATCAGCCGTTTTTTAGGGGCGATTTATATCATTCCTTGGTATATCTGGATGGGCAAACATGGTGCAGAAGCTAATGGCTTGTTTACGATGGGCTATAATATTTATGCTTGGTTTCTTCTGATTTCCACAGCAGGCGTACCTGTTGCGGTCGCTAAGCAAGTTGCGAAATACAACACAATGGATCAAAAGGATCATAGTTTTACCCTCATTCGTGAATTTTTGAAATTTATGCTCTTGTTGGGAGCCATTTTTGCAGTAGTGATGTATCTCTTATCACCTTTCTTTGCGCATGTATCAGGCGTTGGGAAAGAACTCATTCCTGTCATGCAAAGCCTATCTTGGGCAGTACTGGTATTCCCAGCTATGAGTGTTATCCGTGGCTTTTTCCAGGGATTTAACAATTTAAAACCATATGCAATCAGTCAAATTGCTGAGCAGGTGATTCGTGTTATTTGGATGCTTTTGACAACATTCTTTATTATGAAATTGGGTTCTAAAGACTATGCTGCTGCAGTTACACAATCAACATTTGCTGCTTTTATTGGCATGTTTGCCAGTATGGCGGTTTTGGTTTATTTCCTCTGGAAAGCGAATTTGCTGTCATCTATTCTGCATAAGCCAGTGTCAAGCACCAACATTAACAGTCGTGCTCTTTTAGTGGATACGATTCGGGAAGCTATTCCGTTTATTATCACTGGTTCTGCCATTCAGCTTTTCCAGATTATTGACCAAGTAACTTTTATCAATGTTATGAAATGGTTTACAAACTATACTAATTCTCAGCTGGTGGTTATGTTTAGCTATTTCTCCGCTAATCCCAATAAAATTACGATGATTTTGATTGCGGTAGCGACTTCTATCGGGGGTGTAGGAATTCCACTGCTAACAGAAAACTATGTCAAAGGTGATTTGAAGTCTGCAGCACGTCTTGTTCAAGATAACTTAAGTATGTTACTGTTATTTCTCTTACCGGCAACAATTGGCTCTGTCTTAGTGGCGCGTCCATTATACACAATTTTTTATGGGCGACCAGATCGTTTAGCTTTAGGTTTGTTCATTTTTGCTATGTTACAGACAATTATTTTAGGCATTTATACTGTCTTGTCGCCAATGATTCAAGCGCTTTTCCAAAATCGCAAAGCTATTATCTATTTTGGCTATGGAGTTCTTGTTAAGCTTATTTTGCAAATTCCATTTATTTATTTATTCAGAGCTTATGGTCCGCTTCTTGCAACGACAGTCGGACTGATTGTTCCAATTGTTTTGATGTACCAACACATTCGCCAAGTAACAGGACTCAATCAAAGAATTCTCGTTAAACGGAGTTTATTGATAGGGATTTTAACTGCTATCATGTCTCTTTTAATTGCCATTGTGGAAGTGGTACTGGGAGTTGTCTTTTATCCAAATGGACGCATTTCTAGCATGCTTTATTTAATTATGATTGGTGGTCTGGGAATGATCATTTATGGAGCAATGGCTTTGAGGGTTCGCTTGTTAGACCGATTTATTGGTGAAAAAGCTCAAGTTTTACGTCAAAAATTTCATATTCATTAAAAAGTCGTAAGGCTTTTTAATGTTGTAGAAAATTTATAAAAATTAAGCTATAATAAAAATAGCTATTCTTGCAATAAAAGTTTATAAATGATGAATCCTTCAATAAAAATTATAGAGCAGCTTTTTTGAAAGGATATTTAATGCTAGGCTATTCTAGCGAAGATATCAAGATGCTATGGTTTAACAGATGATTTTTTCCGATTGTCCATTGGGATTGAGGATAGCCAAGATTTGATAACAGATTTAACATTTGCTTTGGAGGTATAATATGAGCAAATACAATTTTCAAACAGCACCGAATCGCTTGTCTCACCACACTTATAAATGGAAAGAAACAGAGACTGATCCTCAATTGCTACCAGCATGGATTGCAGATATGGACTTTGAAGTCATGCCAGAAGTGAAAAATGCGATTCACGACTATGCAGAACAGTTAGTTTATGGCTATACGTATGCGAGTGATGAGTTGCTCCAAGCGGTGTTGGATTGGGAAAAAAGCGAACATCAGTATTCGTTTGATAAGGATTCTATTGTTTTTGTGGAAGGTGTTGTGCCAGCCATTTCTATTGCGATTCAAGCCTTTACCAAAGAAGGAGAAGCGGTCCTAATCAATTCTCCTGTCTATCCGCCTTTCGCCCGTAGTGTCCAGTTAAATCATCGAAAATTAGTATCCAATTCTCTAAAAGAAGAACATGGTCTGTTTCAAATTGATTTTGAACAATTGGAAAAAGATATTGTCGAAAATGATGTGAAGCTCTATCTTCTTTGTAACCCGCACAATCCCGGAGGACGTGTCTGGGAAAAAGAAGTTTTAGAAAGAGTAGGTCAGCTTTGTCAAAAGCACCATGTTATTTTAGTATCAGATGAAATTCATCAAGATTTGACTTTGTTTGGTCATCAACATATTTCCTTTAATACTGTTTCACCGGATTTTAAAGACTTTGCTCTGGTACTTTCTAGCGCTACCAAGACCTTTAATATTGCAGGGACTAAAAATTCCTATGCTGTCATTGAAAATCCTACGCTATATGCACAGTTTAAACACCAGCAACTTGTTAATAACCACCATGAGGTGTCAAGTTTAGGGTACATTGCGACAGAAACGGCTTATCGTTATGGCAAACCTTGGTTAGTGGCACTAAAAGCTGTTTTAGAAGAAAATATTCAATTTGCAGTGGAGTATTTTGCCAAAGAGGCTCCGCGTTTAAAGGTTATGAAACCACAAGGGACCTATCTGATTTGGCTTGATTTCAGTGACTATGGTTTGACAGATGATGAACTCTTTACTTTATTGCATGACCAAGCAAAAGTCATTCTCAATCGAGGAAGCGATTATGGAAATGAGGGGGAGCTGCATGCGAGACTAAATATTGCAGCGCCTAAGTCTTTGGTAAAAGAAATTTGCAAGAGAATCGTGCGTTGTTTGCCCAAATAAAATAAAAAGAAATGTTCGAAAACAGTCACTTTTGGTTGACAATCGTTCTTAAGAGGAGTATAGTTAGTATGAAAAATCGGTAGGTGAGGCTACCATAGGGATACGGATGACTACCGCAAAGTAGTGGAGACACTATGCGCTGGTTAGCAGTTGAGATCGCTAAGGTTTTGACTAATGTCATTTCACTGCCCTACGGAGTTAAAGCTTGAACGGTAACACAAGGCATATAGTCCTGCCATGTTTTTCATGGTAGGATTTTATCGTTTTGAGCTGATTTTTTAAAGAAAAAATGCAAGGGAAAGGGGTGGAGAATATGCCGAATGATGATCACCCGAGTCAACAGGAAAACAGTCGATTACCATATCTGAGCATTCCTCACGCTCCCTTGGAATCGACTCTAGCAAATGAATGACATCTGAGTAAAAAGGCTGTATGCAGCTATTTTGTCACTCGGATGTATCTTATATAGAGGAGAAAATCAGTGAAAACAGCAAAAGAAAGATTAACAGATGCTCTTCGTATGTCTGTAGTGGATACGATGACATTTTTCAACACATCTAGATTGGGTTTGACAGAGGAGCAAGTAGAAGAAAATCGTGATCTATACGGTGAAAATGAATTGACCAAAGGGCAAGAAGATTCAATTGTTAAAAAAATTTATGAGTCTATTATCAACCCATTTACCGTTATTCTTTTACTCATTGCATTGGTGTCCTTGGTTACCAATGTTTGGCTGGCAAAGCCAGGGCAAGAAGATCCGACAACGTTTATCATTATTGTTGTCCTTGTCTTGCTGTCTGGTAGTATTCGCTTTGTGCAAGAATTGCGGAGTGACAAAGCTGCCAGTAATCTTTCGCGTATGATTGTCAATACAGTGACAGTTGTTCGTGAGGGAAAAGAGCAAGAAATTCCGATTACAGAATTAGTGGTGGGAGATATTATCCGCTTGAGTGCAGGAGACATGTTGCCAGCAGATGTGCTAATTTTGGATTCGCGCGACTTCTTCGTACAACAGTCAGGTTTGACAGGTGAAAGTGACGCTGTTGAAAAAATGGCACTGGATAAATGTGAGATAAAAGAAACTGAGAGTTTACTTGAATCTGACTCACTTGCCTTTATGGGGACGAATGTTATCTCTGGTCGTGCTAGCGCGCTTGTGCTTGTTGTTGGCGACGACACAAAAATGGGAGCTATTGAGCAAACGCTTAATACTTATGATGAACCAACTTCATTTGAACGAGAAATGAACAGCATTTCATGGTTGTTGATTCGCCTTATGTTGGTACTCGTACCTATTGTCTTTTTTATCAATGGTCTGACAGATGGGGATTGGCTAGAAGCTGGTGTATTTGCACTCAGTGTTGGTGTCGGTTTGACGCCAGAAATGCTTCCTATGGTCATCACAGCAAGCTTAGCGAAGGGGTCAATTCTTATGGCAAAAGAAAAAGTTGTCATCAAGAAACTCAATGCCATTCAAGATTTAGGAGCAATTGATATTCTTTGTACGGATAAAACAGGGACATTGACACAAGATGAGATTGTCTTGGAGTATCCACTTGATATTCATGGAGATCTTGATTTGGCTGTGCTTCGTCGGGCTTACTTAAATTCTTATTATCAAACAGGGTTAAAAAACCTGATGGATCGTGCCATTATCAATCGGACAGAAAAAGAAGCTGAAAAGCATGAAATCGTTCGCAATTTAGACCAAGCTTTTAAGAAGATTGATGAATTACCTTTTGATTTTGAACGCCGTCGTATGAGTGTACTGGTTCGAGATGATGAGAATGTCGTTAGCATGGTGACAAAGGGTGCTTTAGAAGAAATGTTGACTATTTCAAATTCTGTCGAATATAAAGGGAACATTCTTCCCTTGACAGAAGAAATCCGTCAAGAAATTTTAGCAGAAGTCGCACAGTTAAATGAGCAAGGTCTGCGTGTGCTGGGAGTCAGTTATCGTTCGGACTTGGATGCTGATTATGAATACACGGTCAAAGATGAGTCTGACATGATTCTGACAGGTTATCTTGCTTTTCTCGATCCACCAAAACCGTCAGCAGCCCCTGCTATTAAAGCATTAGCCGAGTATGGCGTAGCTACCAAAATTTTAACAGGTGACAATGAAAAAGTTACAGAAGCAGTTTGTGAGAAGGTTGGCTTAGATGCAAAGAACATCTTGCTAGGCTCTATGATTGAAACGATGTCGGATGAAGAATTGAGCAGAGTTGTTGAAACCACAACTGTTTTTGCTAAATTATCGCCTGACCAAAAGGCGCGCATCATTTTACAACTGAAAGCAAACGGGCACAAGGTTGGTTATATGGGTGATGGAATCAATGATGCTCCTTCTATGAAAGTAGCTGATGTAGGTATTTCAGTTGATACAGCTGTTGATATTGCAAAAGAAACAGCTGATGTTATTCTGTTAGACAAAGACTTATTAGTGCTTGAAAAAGGCTTGGTGGAAGGTCGCAAAGTCTATGCCAACATGACCAAGTACATCAAGATGACAGTGAGTTCCAACTTCGGAAATATCTTTTCCTTGCTAATCTCAAGTATTTTCTTACCATTTTTGCCCATGGCACCGATTCATTTGATTGTGTTGAATTTGGTCTATGATATTTCTTGTATCGCTTTACCATTTGACAATGTAGATCGTGAATTTTTGCAAAAGCCTCGCATTTGGAGTGCAAAATCCATTACTCGTTTCATGGCCTGGATTGGTCCAATTAGTTCTATTTTTGACTGTACAACCTTTTTAATTTTGTTCTTTATCATTGCACCAATGATAACAGGGTCTGTTTATCATCATGGTATGTCTAGTAATTTCATTACGATTTTCCAAACAGGTTGGTTTATTGAGTCCATGTGGACGCAAACGATGGTTATCTATATGTTGCGCTCACCCAAATTACCATTTATTCAAAGTAGACCGGCTTTATCCGTAGTCATGACCACTCTAGCGGCAGTCTTCTTTGTGACTTTATTGCCCTACGGTCCTTTTGCAGCTCTTTTAAAAGTCACTCCATTAAATGGGATGTATTTCTTATTCCTAATCCTCATTATGGTATTGTATATGGCAAGTGTTACATTTGTGAAACATTTATATATAAAAAAGTACCACGAATGGTTATAAGGACTTGGTAATCTTTGAAAAGGCTTGTTTATTATAAGCCTTTTTTATGTTTTTTTGTTATAATAAGAAGAATAAATTGAAAGAAGGAACACCAATCATGGAAAAATTTCAAGTGATCGCACATCCGCTCATTCAGCATAAATTGTCTATCTTACGCCGTACAGATACATCTACCAAGGCTTTTCGTGAGTTAGTAAATGAAATTGCTATGCTAATGGGTTATGAAGTTTTACGTGACTTACCATTAGAAGATGTGGAAATTGAAACACCCATTACAAAGACAGTTCAAAAACAACTAGCTGGTAAAAAATTAGCTATTGTCCCAATCTTACGTGCAGGTATTGGTATGGTAGATGGTCTTTTGAGTCTTGTACCAGCTGCTAAAGTCGGACATATTGGAATGTATCGTGATGAAGAAACTTTGAAACCAGTTGAATACCTTGTGAAATTACCGGAAGATATTAGCCAACGTCAAATTTTCGTAGTGGATCCGATGTTAGCAACAGGTGGCTCAGCTATTTTAGCTATTGATTCACTGAAAAAACGTGGAGCACACAATATTAAATTTGTCTGTCTTGTTTCAGCTCCAGAAGGCGTGAAAGCTTTACAAGAAGCTCACCCAGACGTGGAAATCTTTACGGCAGCCCTTGATGATCACTTGAATGAAAATGGCTACATTGTTCCAGGATTGGGAGATGCAGGAGATCGTCTTTTTGGTACAAAATAATAAGTTTTATGTTTGACCTTTTTTGACCAAAAGGCTATAATAGTCTCATATTTGAAAAATCTTACTAAGAATTGTTGGTCAGATTAAAATATCAGATGAAAAGGAGAATACAATGATTCCTGTAGTTATTGAACAAACAAGCCGTGGGGAACGCTCGTACGATATTTACTCACGTCTTTTAAAAGATCGCATTATTATGCTAACTGGAGCAGTTGAAGACAACATGGCCAATTCCGTTATTGCCCAATTGCTTTTCCTAGACGCTCAAGATAGTACAAAGGATATTTATCTTTATATCAATACACCAGGAGGTTCTGTATCGGCGGGTCTAGCGATTGTCGATACAATGAACTTCATCAAATCAGATGTTCAAACAATTGTCATGGGAATGGCTGCGTCCATGGGAACCATCATCGCTTCAAGTGGTGCTAAAGGCAAACGCTTTATGTTGCCAAATGCAGAGTACATGATTCACCAACCAATGGGTGGAACTGGTGGAGGTACGCAACAAACCGATATGGCGATTGCTGCTGAACATTTGCTGAAAACTCGAAACAATTTGGAAAAAATTCTTGCAGATAACTCTGGTAAGACCGTTAAGCAAGTTCATAAAGATGCTGAACGTGACTACTGGATGAGTGCTCAAGAAACGCTAGATTATGGTTTCATTGATGAAATCATGGCAAATAACAACTTGAACTAATGCTCTATTTACTATTATCTGAAAAAAATGTCCTCTGATGGGCATTTTTTTGATATACTTATAAATGAAAAAATGTTAGAAAGAAAACTCATGTTTAAAAAAGAAGAACGAACAGGTATCATTGTCTATTTATATTATAATCGTGACATAAAAAGAATTGAGTCCATTGGTGATATTGTCTATCATTCTAAAAAGCATCGTTATCTCCAGTTGTATGTAGATACTGCGCAAGTAGATGGTATTGTTGAGAAACTATCTAAGGAAAAATATGTCAAACAAGTACGGGTTTGTCATATTCAAGAATTGGATACAGACTTCGTTGGAAGTTTGTTTAGAGAGAAGGAAAACGTAAACATGTAAAAAAATTCTGTTGACTACTTGACAATTGTCAGATAATTCGGTATATTCTTAACATATTATTTTGAAACAAGGAGTTAAGAATATGAAAAAGAGAATTGCGCTATCATTTGTTGCTCTTGCAAGCGTTGCTCTTCTTGCCGCTTGTGGGGAAGTGAAGTCAGGTGGATCTAATGCAACAGGTACAAAAGTTGCTGATAAGACGATTAAAATTGGATTTAACTTTGAAGAGACAGGCGCAACAGCTGCTTATGGTACAGCCGAGCAAAAAGGCGCTCAGCTTGCAGTTGAAGAAATCAATAAAGCAGGTGGTATTGACGGAAAAAAACTAGAAGTAGTGGACAAAGATAATAAATCTGAAACAGCAGAAGCAGCTTCTGTAACGACCAACTTAGTAACCCAATCGAAAGTCAATGCAGTTGTAGGACCTGCGACTTCTGGTGCAACGGCAGCAGCTGTTTCTAATGCGACAAAAGCAGGTGTACCGTTGATTTCACCTAGTGCTACTCAAGATGGCTTGACAAAAAATCAAGAGTATTTATTCATTGGGACTTTTCAAGACAGTTTCCAAGGGAAGATTATTTCTAAGTATGTCACAGAAACGTTAAAAGCGAAAAAAGTTGTGCTTTATACGGATAATTCAAGTGATTATGCTAAAGGTGTCGCAAAAGCTTTCCGCAATGCGTATAAAGGCAAGATTGTTGCAGATGAAAAATTTGTCGCTGGTGATACGGACTTCCAAGCAGCTTTGACCAAGATGAAAGGGAAAGATTTTGATGCAATTGTCATCCCTGGTTACTATACTGAAGCTGGTAAAATTGTCAATCAAGCGCGTGGTATGGGAATTGATAAACCAATCGTTGGTGGTGATGGCTTTAATGGTGAGGAATTTGTCCAACAAGCAACTCCAGCTAAAGCCTCAAATATCTACTACATCTCAGGTTTTTCTTCGACAGTTGATGTCTCAGCGAAAGCTAAGAAATTCCTAGAAGCTTACAAGGCTAAATACAACAATGAAGAACCTTCAACATTTGCAGCGCTAGCATATGATTCTGTTTATCTTGTTGCCAATGCCGCCAAGGGTGCGAAAACATCTGTTGACATCAAAGACAATCTTGCCAAGACAAAGAATTTTGAAGGTGTAACAGGTGATACCAGCTTTGACAAGAATCATAACACTGTTAAAACAGCCTTTATGATGACCATGAATAATGGGAAAGTCACAGCAGCTGAAACAGTTAAGCCATAATCTTTCATAAAGAACTGCTTAAAATATATTTTATAGTGTATAGAAGAGTAACTATTTATGGTGGACATCGTAGATAGTTACTTCTCTTTATGTGGATTAAAAGAAATAGTTAGGATAGATATCTTAGTTTTAAGAATGTAGCTCATTATGATTTGTAAGATAGAGTAACTGCTAGATCTGTCTTAAATTGTTTAACATCAATCAGCTATAAGGTGAGAAAAAGGAACTGACGACTTCTTTTGCTCAAACTTGGAATAGAGAGTGAGGAGAACTAATTTCTTTGAAACCGCGACTTACTCACTCTTTTTTGCGATAGGATAAGAAAGATGTGAATCACCACATCATCCTTTCATCGATATTATATTTAGAAAGTGTGGTGGCCATGCTCCAACAACTTGTTAATGGTCTAATTTTAGGGAGTGTCTATGCTTTACTCGCTCTCGGCTATACCATGGTTTATGGAATTATCAAACTCATCAACTTCGCTCATGGAGATATTTACATGATGGGTGCTTTTATGGGGTATTTCTTGATAAATTCCCTTCATCTTAATTTTTTCCTTGCCTTAATCTTGGCAATGATTGGGACAGCGGCTTTAGGCGTACTAGTCGAATTTTTGGCTTATCGTCCGTTGAGAAATTCGACTCGAATTGCAGCTTTGATTACTGCAATTGGTGTTTCGTTTTTCTTGGAGTACGTGATGGTGTATTTTGTAGGAGCCAATACTCGTTCGTTCCCCCAAGTGATTGAAACGGTTCGTTATAGTTTTGGACCGATTAGTCTCACCAATATCCAATTAATGATTTTGGCTGTTTCACTAATTTTAATGGTGTTGTTACAAGTCATCGTTCAAAAAACAAAAATGGGAAAAGCCATGCGGGCAGTTTCGGTCGATAGCGATGCGGCGCAACTAATGGGAATTAATGTCAATCGGACGATTAGTTTCACTTTTGCTTTGGGTTCTGCTTTGGCAGGAGCGGCAGGTGTGCTCATTGCGCTTTATTATAATTCCCTTGAACCATTAATGGGAATGACTCCAGGACTGAAATCGTTTGTTGCTGCGGTTCTTGGTGGGATTGGCATTATCCCCGGAGCAGCATTAGGAGGCTTTGTCATTGGTTTGTTAGAAACCTTTGCAACAGCTTTTGGTATGTCAGATTTCCGTGATGCGATTGTGTATGGTATTTTAATCTTAATTTTACTCGTTCGTCCTGCAGGGATTCTTGGTAAGAATGTGAAAGAGAAGGTGTAAGCTATGAAGAAGAATTTAAAAATAAATATTTTATGGTTTGTTCTCCTTCTTGCTGGGTATGGGTTGATTACCTTGCTTGCTAGTGCAGGAGTTTTGAATGATTTTTATCTACAAATCTTACAACAAATTGGTATTAACATCATTTTGGCAGTAGGTTTAAATTTGATTGTTGGCTTTTCAGGTCAATTTTCTCTGGGACATGCTGGATTTATGGCAATTGGCGCCTATGCAGCTGCGATTATTGGCTCGAAATCAGCTACTTATCCGGCCTTTTTTGCAGCTATGGTATTAGGAGCGGTGATTGCAGGAACAGTAGCTTTGATTGTCGGGATTCCTACTCTTCGCTTGAAAGGTGATTATTTAGCGATTGCAACGCTTGGGGTCTCTGAAATCATTCGCATTTTAATCATTAACGGTGGTGATTTGACCAATGGAGCTGCGGGTATCTTGGGTATTCCTGCCTTTACCAATTGGCAAATGGTATATTTCTTTGTAGTTATTACAACTATTTTGACCATCAATTTTTTGCGTAGCCCAATTGGACGAGCAACCTTATCAGTTCGTGAAGATGAAATTGCGGCAGAATCTGTAGGGGTCAACACTACTAAAATTAAAGTGGTTGCGTTTGTCTTCGGAGCTATAACAGCTAGTATTGCAGGCTCACTTCAGGCTGGATTTATTGGTTCTGTTGTGCCGAAAGATTATACCTTCATCAATAGTATCAATGTCTTGATTATCGTGGTCTTTGGTGGTCTTGGTTCTATGACAGGTACTATTGTTGCAGCAATTCTCTTAGGCATCTTAAACATGGTGCTACAAAATGTGGCAAGTATTCGTATGATTATTTACTCTCTTGCTTTGATTTTAGTGATGATTTTCCGACCAGGTGGACTTCTTGGTACTTGGGAATTGAACTTCTCACGCTTTTTTAAAAATGATAAGGAGGTCAACTAATGGCGCTTCTTGATGTAAAAAATCTAACAAAAAATTTCGGCGGGCTGACCGCTGTTGGTGATGTAACCTTGGAGCTGAATGATGGGGAATTAGTCGGTCTCATTGGCCCAAACGGTGCAGGAAAAACAACGTTGTTCAACTTGTTAACGGGTGTTTATGAACCAAGTGAGGGAAGCGTGACCTTGGATGGCCATTTGATCAATGGCAAGGCTCCTTATAAGATTGCTTCGTTAGGGCTTAGTCGCACATTCCAAAATATTCGATTATTTAAGGATTTGACAGTGCTAGATAATGTCCTGATTGCTTTTGGAAATCATCATAAAGCACATGTCTTTGCTAGCTTCTTTCGTTTGCCAGCTTTCTATAAAAATGAGGCAGAATTGCGTGAGAAAGCTCTCAAATTACTGAAAATTTTTGACTTAGACGGAGAAGCAGAGACTCTTGCTAAAAATTTAGCTTACGGACAGCAGCGGCGGTTGGAAATTGTGCGTGCTCTAGCAACAGAACCCAAAATTCTCTTTTTAGATGAGCCTGCTGCGGGAATGAATCCGCAGGAAACAGCAGAATTGACAGAGTTAATCCGTCGTATTAAAAATGAATTTCAAATCACAATTATGTTGATTGAGCACGATATGAGCCTCGTCATGGAAGTAACCGAGCGAATCTATGTATTAGAATATGGTCGGTTGATTGCACATGGGACTCCTGATGAGATTAAAAATGATAAACGTGTTATCGAAGCTTATCTGGGAGGTGGAGCCTAATGTCTATGCTAAAAGTTGAGAATCTTTCTGTTCATTATGGCATGATTCAGGCAGTCCGAGATGTCAGTTTTGAAGTCAACGAAGGAGAAGTTGTTTCTCTTATTGGTGCAAATGGTGCTGGAAAAACGACGATTCTTCGGACAATTTCAGGACTGGTTCGCCCAAGTTCAGGAAAAATTGAGTTTTTAGGAAATGAAATTCAGAAAGTTCCTGCTCAGAAAATTGTGGCGGCAGGACTGTCTCAGGTACCGGAAGGACGCCATGTATTCTCAGGTTTGACCGTTATGGAAAATCTGGAAATGGGTGCCTTTCTGAAAACAAATCGTGATGAAAATCAAGCAAATCTAAAGAAAGTTTTTTCACGTTTTCCGCGTTTGGAAGAGCGTAAGAATCAAGATGCTGCAACTCTTTCTGGAGGTGAACAGCAGATGCTTGCCATGGGACGGGCTCTCATGTCTACTCCTAAACTCTTGCTTTTAGATGAGCCCTCAATGGGATTGGCTCCTCTTTTCATCCAAGAAATTTTTGATATTATTCAAGATATTCAAAAGCAAGGCACAACTGTCTTATTGATTGAGCAAAATGCTAATAAAGCGCTCTCGATTGCTGACCGTGGCTACGTTTTAGAAACAGGAAACATTGTTTTGTCTGGCACAGGAAAAGAATTGCTCGCTTCTGATGAAGTTCGCAAAGCTTATCTTGGTGGGTGAAACGAGGACAAAAAGAAGTGGTTTTCTGCTTCTTTTTTATTCACTAATTTATTATTGGAAAGCGGAACAATGACTTTGAAAGCGTTTGAAATAAGCTGAAAAATACAGTATAATAGAACTGAAAATTAGAGATAAAGGAGAATTTCCATGGCTGTTAAAGATTTTATGACACGAAAAGTGGTATACATTAGTCCAGATACGACAGTAGCACATGCGGCAGATATCATGCGGGCGCAGGAACTTCATCGACTTCCCGTTATTGAAAATGACCAATTGGTCGGTTTGGTGACTGAAGGAACGATTGCAGAAGCAAGTCCTTCAAAAGCAACGAGTTTGTCTATTTATGAGATGAATTATTTGTTAAACAAGACCAAAATCAAAGATGTCATGATTCGTGATGTGGTGACAGTGTCGCAATTCGCTAGCTTGGAAGATGCAACTTATTTAATGTTAAAAAATAAGATTGGGATTTTACCGGTTGTGGATAACCAACAAGTTTATGGTGTTATTACAGATCGTGATGTTTTTAGAGCCTTTCTGGAAATTGCTGGCTATGGAGAAGAAGGCATTCGTGTCCGCTTCATTACAGAAGATGAAGTCGGTGTGTTGGAAAAAATTGTTCATTTAATTGTTGAAGAAAATCTTAATATCTCTAATGCTGTCAATATTCCACGAAAAGATGGGAAAGTTGTTATTGAAGTGCAAATCGATGGCGATATTGATTTGCTAGCTTTGAAAGCAAAATTTGAAGATAAAGACATTCAGGTTGAGGATATAACCCGTACTTCAGCAAAAGCTTTATAACAAAATAAAAACGCATGGAATCAGTAAAAACTAGTAGCATGCGTTTTTTTATAGTTATTATCTTTGAAGTGGTTGTTTATTAGCATCTAGAGTAAAGCCTTCACCCAGGATTTCATGAGCATCTGTAATCGTAATAAAGGCACGTGGATCAACACTATGAATCACATTTTTCATCGTTTGCATTTCGTTCCGTCCAACGACACAGTAAATGAGTTTTAAGTTGTTTTCACTATAGTAACCTTGTCCATTGATGAAAGTAACTCCGCGGCCGAGATCTTCATCGATTTTCTTTGCTAACTCTTCTGGATGATTTGTGATCACCATAAATCCTTTACCAGCATAACCGCCTTCACTAATCAAGTCAATCACTCGTGAAGCGATAAAGACAAAAATCAAGGTATAAGTCACTAGGCGAACATCTTTAAAAACAAGTACAGTGAAAATAAGGACGCAGAAGTCTACAGTAAACATCAATTTTCCCATGGAGATGTTCGTATACTTGTTAGCGATTCTAGCAATGATGTCCGTACCACCAGTGGTGCCACCAGCATTGAAAACAATTCCCAGTCCAACGCCAGCAATAACCCCTGTTAGGAGCGCTACAATTACAAGATCGCCTTCAAGGTTAATCACGAAAGGAATTTTCTCAAAGATAGTCAGCCAACCAGAGACTGCAAAGGTTCCTAAGATGCTAGAGTATAATAGCCGTGAGCCAAAGACTTTCCAGGCAATGATGAAAAGAGGAATGTTGATGATGAGATTCATCAGTGAAACGGGAATTTTAAGTAAATAGTATGTGATGAGAGTCACCCCAGTCGCGCCCCCTTCATACAAATGATTTGGAATAATTAGATAATTGATGGCGAAAGCAAAAATTCCAGCTCCTAGAATAATCGTCAGATAGTTTTTAAACTTAGACATGATAACCTCCTAATAGTTTCTGCACACTCTATTGTATCAAATCTTGAAAGCTTATGTACAATTTTGAAACTAATTTTTAAAGTTTTTTTGTCGGTGATTTTTCTTTCTTTTTTTGATAAAATAGAGAATAGAAAAATTAGAAATGAGTTACTATGTCAAAAGGAATGTTCATCTCTTTAGAGGGACCAGATGGTGCAGGGAAATCAAGTGTTTTAGAAGCTTTGATTCCTATTTTAGAAACAAAAGGGCAGGCGTTTATCACAACGCGAGAACCTGGTGGAGTAGCGGTTGCTGAAAAAATCCGTGCTATTATTTTAGATCCTAAGCATACAGAAATCGATGAAAAAACAGAATTGCTACTTTATATTGCTAGCCGCAGGCAGCATTTGGTAGAGCGCATCGTACCAGCCTTGAACCGCGGTGAGCTTGTGTTAGTAGATCGTTTTATTGATAGTTCTGTTGCTTATCAAGGATTTGGTCGCGGGCTCAAGGTAGCAGACATTGACTGGCTAAATAATTTTGCAACAGACGGTTTGAAGCCAGATTTGACTCTTTATTTTGATATTGAAGCAGAAGAAGGCTTAGCCCGTATTGCTAAGAGTAAGGATAGGGGAGCAGATCGTTTAGATCAAGAAAGTGTGGAATGGCATAAACGAGTCCGTAAAGGATATTTATCTATTCTTGAAAAAGAGCCAAATCGTATGAAAAGGATTGACGCCAGTCAGCCACTTGAAAAAGTAATTTCCGATACGGTAGCAGTGCTAGCAGAGCATGTTGAGAGTTTAAGATGAAAATAGAAGAATTAGCTCGGTTACAGCCAGTCTTGTTTGAGCGTTTTGAAGAAATTTTAAGACAGGATCGTCTAAATCATGCTTATCTGTTTACAGGAGCTTTCGGTAGTTTTGAGATGGCTCAATGTTTAGCACAGAGTTTATTTTGTACCAATAAAAATGGTGTCTTACCCTGTGGTGAATGTCGAAGTTGCTGCTTGATTGAGGCAGAGGATTTTTCAGATGTGACGGTTGTTCGACCAATCAATCATATTATAAAGACAGAGCGAGTCAGAGAATTGGTACGCAATTTTTCGCAGTCTGGATTTGAGAGCAACAAGCAAGTTTTTATCATTTGTGACGCAGAAAAAATGCATGTCAATGCGGCTAATTCACTGCTGAAAGTGATTGAAGAGCCGCAAAGTGAAGTGTATATTTTTTTACTGACGGCAGATGAAAACCTTATTTTGCCGACCATTAAAAGTCGAGCGCAGCGATTTTATTTTCCGAAAAATAGTCCTTATTTACTAGAGAAATTAGAACAAGCTGGAGTGATGAAGACGCAAGCAGAATTGTTGACGGTTTACAGTCAGACGGAAGAAGAAGCTATGCGTTTGGCAGCTAGTTCATCATTTTTTGAACTAGTTAATGAATGTGAATGTTTTGTATCTTTTTGCTTGAATAAAAAAGCAATCGCCTATTTGCAGGTTGCGAAGTTAGCTGGTCTGGCTGATGATAAGGAAAAGCAAGGACAGGCTTTGAAGGTGCTGGAAATTTTATTTGCTAAAGAGATGGAAACAGAGTGTGGACGCTATTATTTAGACGGTATATTTACAGCGAGGAAAATGTGGCAAGCAAATGTTAGTTTTCAAAATGCACTCGAATATATGGTGTTACAAGAAAGAATCTGATGTGCTGTATTAGCATAGGAAAATGGTAGTGGGGATGAATAAAAAAGAATTATTTGATGCGCTGGATGAATTTTCTCAAAATCTGCTTGTGACTTTGGCAGAAGTAGAGGCAATTAAGAAAAATCTGAAAGGCGTAGTAGAAGAAAACGTAGCGCTTCGTTTGGAAAATGATAAATTACGAGAGCGATTGGGCCAAGTGGAGCATACAACAACACCAAAAACAAAAAGAAATCGCGATAATCTGCGCAAGTTGTATGAAGATGGTTTTCATGTCTGTACGGATTTTTATGGTCAACGCCGTGAAAATGATGCAGAATGCATGTTTTGTGACGAGTTGCTGTTTAGGGAGTAAGCATGCAGATTCAAAAAAGTTTTAAAGATCAGTCGCCTTATGGGAAGCTTTATCTAGTGGCTACTCCGATTGGGAACATGGATGATATGAGTATCCGTATGGTGAATACTCTGAAAGAAGTCAATTTCATTGCAGCAGAAGATACTAGAAACACTGGTCTTTTGCTTAGACATTTTGACATTGCGACGAAGCAGATTAGCTTTCACGAGCATAATGCCAAAGAAAAAATTCCTGATTTGATTCGTTTGCTAAAAAGCGGGCAGGATATTGCTCAGGTTTCGGATGCAGGTTTGCCTAGTATTTCTGATCCAGGGCATGATTTCGTCAAGGCTGCTATTGCTGAGGGAATCGCAGTAGTAACTGTGCCTGGACCGAGTGCGGGAATTTCAGCGTTGATAGCAAGCGGTCTAGCTCCGCAACCTCATGTTTTTTATGGATTTTTGCCACGCAAGGCTGGACAACAGAAAGAATTTTTTGAAAGTAAGAAATCTTATCCTGAAACTCAGATTTTTTATGAATCTCCTCATCGGGTCAAAGCTACTTTAGAAAATATGCTCAGTATCTATGGGGATCGTTCTGTAGTACTAGTACGGGAATTAACTAAGATTTATGAGGAATACCAGCGTGGACGGATTTCCGAAGTGATAAATTCTGTTTCGGGAAATCCACTCAAAGGAGAATGCTTGTTAATCGTAGAAGGTTTTAAGGAAGAAGAGGTTGAACAGTCAGAAGCGGATTTGTTGGTAGAGATTGAACAGTTAGTAGCAGCGGGGACAAAGAAAAATCAGGCTATCAAACAAGTGGCAAAAAAATACGGTTTGAATAAAAGTTCGCTTTATGCACGGTACCATGAACAAGCAAAATAGTGAGAAAAATCATGATTTTTTACAAACAAATGTATCTCTCTCCTTTAGGAGAAATGTCTCTTGTTGCTAATGAATCAGGTCTTGTTGGAGTTTGGTTTTTACAGCAGAAATATTTTGAACATGGTTTAGAAGAAGGAAACCTGCTTCTGGAAAAAAATGACGTTTTGAAAGAAACGGAACTTTTGCTAGAACACTATTTTAGCGGAGATTGTCCAGATTTTTCGAGTCTTCTTTTAGCTTCTGTTGGGACAAATTTTCAACAACAAGTTTGGGCTTATCTGCAAACTATTCCTTACGGAGAAACAGTTACTTATGGTCAGATAGCAAAGAAGTTAGGTAATCGTTCTGCGCAGGCTGTTGGCGGTGCTGTAGGTAGAAATCCTTTTTCTATCATCGTTCCTTGTCATCGGGTGCTAGGCAGTCAAGGACAACTAACTGGCTATGCTGGGGGGCTGGACAAGAAACGGTGGCTTTTGGAGCATGAGGGCGTTGAGCTTAACGAGAAAGATTTAGATAAATGATAATGGAGGAGAAAATATGTTACGATTTATTGAATATCCAAAATGTTCGACCTGTCGCAAAGCTAAAACTGAATTAAACCAATTGGGTTTGGACTTTGAAGCAGTAGATATTGTCAAAGAAACACCGAGTAAAGAGGAGATTCTAACTTGGATTGAAAATTCTGATTTGAGCCTTAAATCTTTCTTCAATACTAGCGGACTCAAATACCGTGAGTTAGGTTTGAAAGACAAACTATCAGGATTGTCAATTGAGGAAGCCGCAGATCTTCTAGCAGCAGATGGCATGCTCATCAAGCGTCCAATCTTAGAAAAAGATGGAAAAATCCTGCAAATAGGCTACCGTACAGAGTATGCGACATTAGATTTATAGAATAAAAAGGAAGTGAGATGACGAAATGGATTTCTTTGAAACCATGACGGTTGTCCCACTTTTTTAAGCTCTACATTTTGGTATCATTGGCGTTCATGTTATAATATTTTTAATAAACAAAGGGAAAGGGGAAAAATGGTTTTATCAAAAAAACGTGCACGAAAGGTGATTGAGGAGATAATTGCCCTATTTCCAGATGCCAAGCCCAGCCTAAATTTTAGAAATCATTTTGAACTGCTGGTAGCGGTCATATTGTCAGCTCAAACAACAGATGCAGCGGTTAATACGGTTACACCAACCCTTTTTAAAGCTTATCCTAATCCAGAGAAAATGGCTGCGGCGTCAGAAAGCGAAATTGCTAGCTATATCGCTCGTCTGGGACTGTATCGTAATAAAGCTAAATTTTTGAAAAAATGTGCGCAGCAATTGCTCGATGACTTTGATGGTCAAGTTCCTCATACACGGAAAGAATTAGAAAGTTTGGCTGGTGTAGGACGCAAAACAGCAAATGTGGTTATGAGTGTTGGATTTGGTATTCCTGCTTTTGCAGTGGATACCCATGTGGAGCGAATCTGCAAACACCATGATATTGTCAAAAAGTCAGCTACCCCGCTAGACGTTGAACAACGAGTGATGGAAGTTTTACCAAAAAGTGAATGGTTGCCTGCGCATCAGGCTATGATTTGCTTTGGACGCGAAATTTGCCATCCTAGAAATCCTAAATGCGATCAATATCCGCAGTTGTACCATTTTGATTAAAAAAAAAAGAGGGGAAACCTCTTTTTTTATAACTCAATTTCCAATACAATCGGTGTGTGGTCTTGGCGCGCACCGGAGTCAATCATTTCTGACTTGGTTACTTTATCTGCAATTCGATTGCTGGTCAGCCAGTAATCAATTCTCCAGCCACTGTTATTGATTTTGCTGGTCTTGCTGCGTTGTGCCCACCAGCTATAAACATTTGGAATATCGCCGTGAATGTAACGGAAAGTATCAGTAAAACCACGATTTAACAGATTGGTAAATCCGGATCGTTCTTCATCTGTAAATCCAGGTGAGCGACGGTTGCTAGAAGGATGAGCGAGGTCAATCTCATTGTGGGCTACATTGTAGTCCCCTGTCGCAAGGACAGGTTTTTCTATGTCTAAAGCTGTTAGATAGTCAGCATATTTTTTGTCCCACACTTGGCGTTCTACTAGGCGTTTAAGTCCATCACCGGCATTTGGCGTATAAACTTGTGTAACGAAAAAATTGTCAAATTCCAACGTAATGATGCGCCCCTCGGAATCCATAGTAGAAGGTGCACCGATTTCTGGGAAGGTTATTTTTGGAGATAGATTCTCTTTGTATAAAAACATAGTTCCAGCATAACCTTTACGTGCAGGTTCTATAGAAGAGCGCCATGTAGTTTCATAATGTGGGAATAATTCATCCAAAACTTTTAGATGTTTTTTAGTTGGTCCGTTAGCAGATAATTTAGTTTCCTGAATGGCGATAATATCAGCGTCTAATCCTACTAAAGTCTGTAAAACAGCTTGTGACAATTGCGCACGTGCGGAGTCGCTGGTCAAAGCTGCGTTGAGAGAGTCAATATTCCAAGAGATGAGTTTCATATAGATACCTTTTCTAGATTCATTTTTTTCTATTGTATCAAAAAATAACTGACTCGGCGAATTTGAGGTTGTAAAAAGGAGAGTAAAGTGTATAATACTAGTGAAAGGAGATATAATGGGAGGACTATTGTTACATATTGTTTTATTCATATTCTTTATTTGGTACCTTATTAGGTTACTTCGTTTGAAGGGAAAGCAATCTTCTACTGAACCATTTTGGATACCTAAAGAAATCGGTGTGGGAATTGGGATCAATCCAAGGAACACAGCTGGTTTTTGGGTAAGTCTGGCTGTGACACTTTCTATTCTTACTGTTCTTCTTGTTTTGATAGTATCTTTGATTTTGTAAAAGAGATTTGTGAAAATGTTTTTATAATAATATTGTTTGTAAAACGTAGTTTAGTGTGGTTTACTCAAAAAAATATGGCAGGTGATAAATAGATCTTTCGTAGAAAGTAATAACAAAGTTTTAATCAAGTTTATTGACGCTGATCTCGTTAGCTGTATTTGTAGCCTTCAACAGCTCCTCGGACTACTGGAGCTAATCATTGCTGCTGCGGAGCGGAATGACAAAATCCAACTCTTTAAGTTATTGATTTTGTCCTACCCTCTTTCTTTTTTAAAACTATTTAGAAAAAAATCTAAATAGGTCTTGTGTTTTTTAAAAGAAAGAGTATAATTCTATTTAGAAGATTATCTAAATAGAAAGTGTAACTTAAATGTCGAAGAAAACGGATATGCTTACTTTTATTTTTTTATCTTATAGCTTAGCTTGGTTGATTTGGATTGGGCTATGGTTAGCTGATGTCAAGCTTGGCGAGCCTATCGCTCAGGCTGGAACTATTCTTGCCATGTGGATGCCAGCTTTTGCTTTTTTTATCTTAAAGAAAATGAGATCAGCAAACATGAAATTACAGGCTCAATTTTCAACAAATCTCAAAGGATGTTGGCGCTATTATTTATTAGCGCTTTGGTTGCCTGCAGTATTGAGTTTTTTAGGAGCAGGACTGTATTACATCGTCTTTAGCAAACAGTTTAGTCTTGGTTTTGAGACGTTGCGAGAAATGCTGGGAAGAACAGGTAGTCCTCAAATAAATCTTCCCATACAAATCGTTATTTTTGCACAACTATTTTCAGCTTTGACGTATGCGCCTTTTCTTAATAGTCTGTTTGCTATTGGTGAGGAAATTGGGTGGCGTGGTTATCTTTATCCAGCACTACGCAAGCGTTTTTCAATAGTTCAAGCGCACTTATTAGTTGGACTTATCTGGAGTATTTGGCATCTGCCGATTAATTTGCAGGGATATAATTATGGACTAACTTATTTTGCATATCCTTGGCTGGGAGCGCTTGCAATGTTTGTTTTTTGTTTTAGTTTAGGCGTTTTATTAAGTTGGGTGATGGAAAAGACGAATTCTATCTGGGCTCCAGCACTCTTGCACGGTGCTGTTAATGCCATTGTTGGCGTGGGTCTTTTATTTCAATTGCCAACAGAAAAAGCATTAGCCTTGCGCATTCTAGGTCCGACACCCACAGGACTTCTGGCAGTTTTACCTTTCTTGTGTTTAGCGCTAGCCATTTTACAAAAAGAAAAGAGGGAAACTCATGAGTTTCGCTAATACCTTTAAGGCCTTATCTCATCCTGTGAGAAGAGCGATTTTAGATTTGCTAAAAATGGGCAGTCTGTCTGCTGGGGAAATAGCGGAACATTTTGAGCTGACAGGAGCTACCATTTCGCATCATCTTAATATTTTAAAAAAAGCAGATTTGATTTTGGAGACGCGCCAGAAAAATTATATCTATTATGAACTCAATACTTCAGTCTTGGAAGACATTGTAGTTTGGTTAGCTGAATTGAAAGGAGATAAGACTAATGAAGATTGATAAAAAACTATTGATACTAACGAGTGCTAGTATTTTGGTGCCTATGTTGATAGGCTGCCTTTTCTGGCAACAGTTGCCCCAAACAGTCGCAACGCATTTTGATTTTTCGAATCAAGTAAATGGATTCAGTAGTCGAGGGTTTACTGTTTTTGGTATTCCTAGTTTTCTGCTGCTTCTACATTGGTTTTGTTTATTTGTGACTAGCAAGGATCCTAAATCTAAGAATATTAGCTTGAAAATGTGGCATCTGGTTTATTGGATTATCCCTTTGACATCTTGTTTAGTCATGACAGCTATTTACGCGCAAGCCTTGGGTTATGCAGTTAATCATGCTCTGATGAATGGTATGTTTTTAGGAGTTCTATTTATTGCTATTGGGAATTACATGCCAAAAACTCGTCGCAATTATACGGTTGGTATACGTCTCCCATGGACTTTGGATAATGATGATAATTGGATAAAGACACATCGTCTGGCTGGTAAAATTTGGGTGATTGGTGGTATTATTATTTTCTTTAATGGTTTCGTTCAGATTGCAGTTACGTTCGTGCTTGTTTTTACTCTAATCATTATGATTGTAGTGCCAATGATTTATTCTTACTGGTTATCTAAAAGGATACATTGATTCATTTGCTGTTTAGCTTGAAACTTTTTTAGTCTAATTATCGTTGTGGGAGCGGGACGACAAAATTGAACTCTTTGAGTGACTGATTTTTGTCTCGCTCCTATTATCTTGTTAAAATACGATTTCTAGAAATATTGAAAAATATTGAAAAATTTTCTATAATAGGCTGAGAAAATAGAGGGAGAAAAAATGAAATTTTATTCTTATGATTATGTTTTGAGTCAAATCAGCCAGCAAAACTGGGTGACGGTTGGACTTTCTATTTTGTTGTTACTTGTGACAGGTTTTTTTGCTTTTAAGGCTTATCGAAATAAGCGCGATTCGAAATTTCGTGAATTGGCGATTATCTCCATTTTGTCTTTGATTGCTATCGTTCTGATTGGGATTAGCACTTTTCAGACCAATCAAGCCTCTAATAACCAGTTCCAAACTTCTCTTCATTTTATTGAAGTTATTTCAAAAGATTTGGGAGTAGATAAGTCAGAGGTTTATGTCAACACTTCAGCTGCGACGGATGGAGCAATTTTAAAAGTTGGAAAAGATTTTTATCGAGCTATGAGTGGCAGTGAGCCAGATAAGTACTTACTGGAAAAAATTAAATTGCATAAGACAACAGATATCAAATTAGTGGAGGTTAAAAAATGACATTGAATTTTCTTGAAATCTTGATTAAATTAGCGTTGGGGCTGTTTTCACTCGTGTTTGTTATCAATGTGACAGGAAAAGGAAATCTGGCACCTAATTCCGCGATCGACCAGATTCAAAATTATGTTCTAGGTGGTATTATTGGTGGGGTGATTTACAATAGTTCTATTAACATTCTCCAGTATGCGATCATCCTCATTATGTGGACGATTTTGGTCTTGACTCTAAAATGGCTCAATAACAATATTCGGACAGTCAAGCATTTGATGGATGGTAAACCGACTACCCTGATTCAGCACGGGAAGTTGAGCCCTGAAGCCTGCCGCTCCGTTGGCCTTTCAGCGGCTGATGTGGCTCTGAAGTTACGTAGCCAAGGAATTTTTCAACTAAAGCAAGTTAAACGAGCAGTCATGGAACAAAACGGTCAGCTTATTGTCGTACAGGCAGGTGAGGAAAATCCGAAATACCCCATTATCACAGATGGTGTTGTCCAGATTGATATTTTAGATTCTATTGACAAAACAGAAGAATGGTTAATCGAGAGGCTTGCTAAGGAAGGCTATACTGATATTTCTAATATCTTCATCGCAGAATATGAAAGTGGTAACTTGAGCGTTGTGACGTATTAAGACTATTTTCCTTTTTGAATAGATAAAAGCAAAAGAGAGAAAAGGAGATCTTGCTAGGAATCTTGCAGAGAAATCAGGATAAAGGTGCTGCGAAGCTTATTTGAGATAAAAAGGTGAAAAATGAAGCTGCTGTTGAAATTATAGTTTAAAAACAGATAGTATTAAAAATAGTAAAGGAATATTAAAAAATCTTTTTCTAAAACGGCACAAATATAAAAAATAAAGCCCTATCTGACTAGTCCATCCAGATAGAGCTTTTGTTTTTGAGGAAATCAGAGTTTTTGTTTGTAATTCTATTCTTGTAAGAACTGTCAACAAAAATCCTTACTGTCAGATAGGACAGTAAGACAATTAAATCAGGATTAGAATATTGCTGTTAGCACAGTAATAAGCCCAAAGACAATACCTGGAGCATTTGCGGCAGCGAGTGGCAAATCACGCTCTTTTTTAAATAAACCATAATAAACCCAAAGGCTACAGTTAATTGCAGCTACCAGAGGTTGGATAAAGTTTCCCTTATGTCCAGCTAAATTGTCCATAATTTGTGGGATATAAGATACATACATCATAACAGACATGAATGTCGCCACCCAACCTATCATTTTCATTTGTTTTTCGTTCATTTCCATAACTCCTCATAAAACGTGGTGTAGAGAACGAAAACTCATTTATAATATACTAAGTTCATATAAAACAAGCCTCATTCAATATTATTATTTTATACTAAGCATGAGATTTAAGCAAGAATAATATACTAATGATTATGAGTACAACGTAAGTCAACTCTATTTTTCATTTAAAAAGCTGTGTAATATGTTATAATAAAGTGTTACTAAAAAAGGTTTCATTTGCCTTGAAAGGAAAAACTATGACTGAAAAGAATTTTTATATTACAACACCAATCTACTATCCAAGCGGCAAGTTGCATATCGGATCAGCCTATACGACTATTGCTTGTGATGTCCTCGCTCGTTACAAGCGTCTCATGGGGTATGATGTTTTTTATTTAACAGGGCTTGATGAGCACGGTCAAAAGATTCAACAAAAAGCAGAAGAAGCGGCCATAACTCCTCAGAAATATGTGGATGGAATGGCAGAAGAAGTAAAAGAACTCTGGGAATTGTTGGATATCTCTTATGATCAATTTATCCGCACAACTGATGACTACCATGAAAAAGTTGTGGCAGATGTCTTTGAACGTCTCTTGTCTCAGGATGATATTTACTTGGGTGAGTATTCAGGCTGGTACTCTGTTTCTGACGAAGAATTTTTCACTGAAAGTCAGTTAGAAGAAGTTTTCTGTGATGAAACTGGCAAGGTTATCGGAGGAATTGCCCCATCAGGTCACGAAGTTGAATGGGTGTCAGAAGAATCTTACTTCTTGCGTTTGGGTAAGTACGCTGACCGTTTAGTAGATTTTTTCCATGCTCATCCTGATTTTATCCAGCCAGATGGTCGTATGAATGAAATCATCAAGAACTTTATTGAGCCCGGTTTAGAAGATTTAGCAGTTTCGCGTACCTCATTTACTTGGGGCGTTAAAGTACCTTCAAATCCTAAGCACGTGGTTTACGTATGGATTGATGCCCTTCTCAACTATGCAACAGCTCTTGGTTACGGTCAAGATGCCCATGCCAACTTTGATAAATTCTGGAATGGTACAGTCTTCCACATGGTTGGCAAAGACATTCTGCGCTTCCACTCTATTTATTGGCCAATCCTGCTCATGATGCTTGATTTAAAGATGCCAGAACGTCTGATTGCTCATGGTTGGTTTGTCATGAAAGATGGTAAGATGTCCAAGTCTAAAGGAAATGTCGTTTACCCAGAAATGTTGGTTGAACGCTACGGACTTGATCCGCTTCGCTATTATCTCATGCGTAGTCTTCCAGTCGGTTCTGATGGCACTTTTACGCCAGAAGATTATGTTGGTCGTATCAACTATGAACTTGCCAATGACCTTGGTAATCTCCTCAACCGTACCGTTGCCATGATTAACAAGTATTTTGGTGGTGAGATTCCTGCTTATGTGGAAAATGTGACGGACTTCGATGCTGATTTGGCAGCAGTAGTTGCTGATAATTTGGCACAATACCACAAACAAATGAATGCTGTGGATTATCCACGCGCCCTTGAAACGGTTTGGAACATCATTTCGCGTACCAACAAGTACATTGACGAAACTACTCCTTGGGTATTGGCTAAGGATAAAGCTAAACGTGATGATTTAGCAGCGGTTATGGCACATTTGGCAGCCAGCCTGCGCGTGGTGGCTCACCTCATTCAGCCATTTATGATGACCACATCAAATGCCATCATGGAACAGCTTGGTTTGGGGGCAGATTTTGACCTAGAAAATCTAAATTTAGCAGGACTGCCAACGGGTATTAAAGTAGTTGCCAAAGGGACACCAATCTTCCCACGTCTTGATATGGACGAAGAAATTGCCTATATCAAAGAGCAGATGGAAAGTGGCAAGCCAGCTATTAAGAAGGAATGGAAGCCAGAAGAAATAGAACTCACACTCAACCGTAAAGAAATCAAATTTGACGACTTTGATAAGCTGGAAATTCGTGTCGCAGAAGTCAAAGAAGTTTCTAAAGTGGAAGGGAGTGATAAATTACTCCAATTTCGCTTGGACGCCGGAGACACAGAAGATCGTCAAATCCTCTCTGGGATTGCTAAATACTATCCAAACGAACAAGAGTTAGTCGGTAAGAAAGTACAAATCGTAGCCAACCTCAAACCGCGCAAAATGATGGGACGTATCAGCCAAGGTATGCTCCTCTCAGCCGAATATGGCGATCAGTTAACACTTCTGAGTGTTGACCCAAGCGTGCCAAATGGGAGTTTGATTGGGTGATTTAGAAAGAATAATATTAGAATAAAAAATGAATGACGGTCTTACAAATGTGACTAGTCATTCATTTTTTGATTAAATTAGTTAAAGTACTATTCATCTTTATTTAAAAATGAAAACCTCTCCGCCAGACTAGCCCAATTCCCTCGCATATCGGTCATAAAAGTGGCTGGATTGGGTGTTTTAAAATCATCAATCCAAGTCTGGTAACGGATTGAAATGAGGAGTCGAGTTAAGCGGTTCAGCATTTCTTTTTCTTGTTCTGTTAGGGCATGGGCATTTTGGACAATAGTCAGTAATTTCTTGATACTGTTGGGCTGGAAAAATTCATCAATAGATGTAATTTGAGCGTCTAAAATGAGACCGAAAAAGACATCAAAGAAATCTTTTAGATCGTCATCTGGAACAGCATCCACCCATTCTTTTAGAGTTTTGTCTGTCTGAATGCTGTCTGGATTGAGCGTGTTAAGTAAAACAAAGTGCTTATTTTCAATCTGCCAAGAGAAAGTGTCATGCTGGGCAATTCCACCAATGGCTACGCTTTTAACGATGTGAGCTTGTTTAGGCGTTTCCAGCATCATCCCGACGATAGAGCCCTGAGGAATGTAGCGTTTGATTTTTGAAGCAATGCTTTGATATCCCTCTGTTTCAATAATCGTATGGTTTAATCCTGGAGCGTCAAAACTATAGATTTGAGAAATTCTTGCTTGCAAGGCAGGCTCCACTTGGCTGCCAGCGTAAGTCGCTAGATTGCCACCTTTGGAATGTCCGGTCAAGATAAAGGTCGCTGTTGGAAAAGCCTGCATGACCTTTTGAACGTAGCGTACAGCAGTTTGCTGCGCAGGGACATGCTCCATATAAGTCATGTGAAAATCTTCTTTCCAGCCAATAATAGAATCATCTGTTCCGCGAAAAGCGATAACATAGGTGTCTAAGCTGATTTTATAAGTCATAGCGGCAAATTGCTTTTGCATCTCAAGATCAATATCGTTTACATACCCAAAGAGTTTGAGGTTTTTATAACGCTTCACTATAGCAGCCTGCGTCAAAAGCTTTAAGCGATGTTTGGTATTTATCAGGGAATTTTCTTGAGACATATCTTGCGGAACATCAGTTAAACGGCTCGCTTTTTGTAGTTCAAGATTGTCCGTGACGATTGTATCGTAGTTCAAGTAAGTAATTTCGGTTAGGAGCAAAAAATCCAGCTCTGTAAAGGGCTGATCATAGATGTTATCGTATTGTATGTCTTCTAAATAGTTAAAAATATTTCCCATAGTCATTCTCTTTCGTAGATTTACTGTTAGTATAGCATATTTCATCAAGTCTTTGTTATAATAGAAAAAGGAAACAGAAGAGAGGGATAGCATGCACAAGATATTATTAGTGGAAGACGATGCCGTCATTCGTCAACAAGTCAAAAAAATGCTGGAACAATGGGGATTTGAGGTGATTGCTGTAGAGGATTTTATGCAGGTGCTGACGATTTTTGTCAAGGAAGAACCGCATCTAGTCCTGATGGATATTGGTCTACCGTTGTTTAATGGTTATCATTGGTGCCAAGAAATTCGCAAGATTTCTAAAGTGCCTATTATGTTTTTATCTTCACGTGATCAGGCGATGGATATTGTCATGGCGATTAACATGGGCGGAGATGATTTTGTGACGAAGCCATTTGACAATAATGTCTTGTTGGCTAAGGTTCAAGGACTCTTGCGTCGTTCGTATGAATTTGGGACAGATCAAAGTTTGTTGGAATACCATGGGGTTATTCTCAATCTCAAGTCCATGGATATGATGTATGATGGAGAAGTGATTACGTTAACGAAAAATGAATTTCAAATTCTGCGTGTGCTATTTGAGCATTCTGGCAGTATTGTTTCGCGTGATGATCTCATGAAAGAACTGTGGAACAGTGATTTCTTTATTGATGATAATACCTTATCTGTGAATGTTGCACGGCTGCGCAAGAAATTAGAAGATGCTGGACTGAAAAGTTTTATTGAAACCAAGAAAGGAATTGGGTACGGATTGACGAATGAATTCTCAAAATAAATGGTTGTTTTTCAGATATTATCTGCGTTCGCGTCAATTTTCTTTTATTATTCTGCTGATATTTTATGTGATATTATTTGCTTTTAGTCTACTGTATGATGATGCGCAGGCTGTATTGTACTATATCATGTTGGTGCTGTGTTTGCTTGGTATGATTGGTTTTGTGTTTGATATTGTCAAGCATTATCAAAACTTTCGACGAGCTGCTTTATATGGTGAGGGACAAGCAGATACACCTTTAGAAGCTCTGCTATTTTCCAAAATAGAAAAATTAGAGGATGAAAAAAAGGAGCTAAAAGCACAGGAGCGGGTTAGGCAGAATGATTTGTTGGATTATTATACACTTTGGGTGCATCAGATAAAAACACCGATTGCTGCTAGTAAGCTTTTGGTGCAGGATTTGGGTGAGCAAACACTGAAAAAGCAGCTGGAGCAAGAAATTTTTAAAATCGATTCTTATACCAATCTGGTATTGCAATATTTGCGCTTGGAGAGTTTTCATGATGATTTGAGTGTCCAGAAAGAAAACATAGAGGAAATGGTCAAGGAAGTTGTCAAAAAATATGCCATTTTCTTTATTCAGCAAGGCTTAAGTTTGGACTTGCATGATTTGAAACAAACGATTATTACGGACAAAAAATGGTTTGTGGTGATTTTGGAGCAAATTCTCTCAAATAGTCTGAAATATACCAGTCAAGGTGGCATTGAGATTTATTTTAAAGATGATACGCTTTATCTGAAAGATACAGGTCTGGGCATTCAAAACAGTGATATTTTGCGTGTGTTTGAGCGTGGCTTCTCTGGTTATAACGGTCGTTTAACCCAGCAATCATCTGGTTTAGGACTTTACCTGTCTAAGAAGATTGCGGACGAGTTAGGACATGAACTGCACTTGCAGTCGGTTGTAGGTGAAGGGACAACTGTCATGGTTACGTTTAAAGAGCAGAAACTGCTGTTTGAATGAGCTGACAATCTTACAAAAGTGTAAGAAAAAACGATACAAATGAAAGGTTATGTTATGGTGGCAACCTTTCTTTTTTTTGTATCATAGAGTTAGAAAATAAGTTCATATTTAGGAGAAACTAAAATGAAAACAAAAGGTTTAAATACTTTTCAGCTAAAATTGTTAATGGCTTTTCTCATGGTCTTTGATCATCTGGATAAAATACCAGGTTTGTTATCGGGGGAATGGGCTGGTATTTTTCATGCTTTGACACGCTGTGTTGCGGCTTGGTTTGCTTTTGCAGCAGTGGAAGGTTTTATTTATACTCGCAGCCGTTTGCTTTACAATTTCCGTCTCTTTTCTTGGGCTGCTATTATGTTTATAGGAAATACAGTTATCAATTTTCTTTTCCAGGCAAAAAGCGTTCAGCTCAACAATAATATTTTCTTAACCTTGGCATGTGGCGTGCTTGTGCTCAATCTTTTTTTCGGCATTTCCAAGAGTAATCATACTTATCGAATGAAAGAAAATCCTATTCGTTTTCTTCTGGGGATTCTTGTTTTGCTGGCAGCTAGTTTCATAACGGAAGGTGGCCTGCCCTTGATCCCCTTTATGCTGATTACTTACACGTGTCGAGAGAAGAAAAACTTACGAAATCTGCTGTATGGTATTTTAGCGCTTGCCCTATTTTGTATGAGCATTCAGATTTATCCGACATGGGTTACAACCCTCTCAATGATGCTTTATAATTCGGATTGGCTCTTTATTACAGTGCTGCCATTCATTTCGCTCTATAATGGTGAGCGCGGTCCTGTGACTAAGTGGAGTAAATATTTCTTTTATGTATTTTACCCTGCTCATCTCTGGTTGATTGCCCTGATTGCTTATCTAGTGCAAAAATGAATCTTACAAAAATGTAAGATAAAAGCAATAAATGAAAGATTAAGTTATGGATGAACATTATAAGATATCTTACAATAAATTTGTCAGAAAGCAGAAAGAGCAGAAGATGAGACGATTGAAAAAACAATTCAAAAGCAAAACTTCACAAGGTCAACCTAGTTTGAAAGAAATTGAACGAGCAGAATTTGGCTATGCAGTTCGTCAATCTGTTCAAACTCTTTACTTAGGATTTTAAAATAGATAGGAGAAAAACGATGACATTATTAGATGTTCAACATGTTAAAAAGATTTATAAAACGCACTTTCAAGGTAATCAAGTCGAAGCGCTGAAAGACATTCATTTCACAGTGGAAAAAGGTGATTATGTCGCCATTATGGGGGAGTCTGGTTCTGGGAAATCCACCCTCTTGAATATTCTTGCCATGCTGGATAAGCCAACCGAAGGACGCGTCTTTCTTAATGGCACCGATACCGCAACGATTAAAAACAATCAAGCTTCTAGTTTTCGCAGGGAAAAACTCGGCTTTGTCTTTCAAGATTTCAATCTGTTAGACACGCTTTCGGTCAAGGATAATATTCTCTTGCCACTCGTTTTATCTCGTCGTCCGATTTCTGAAATGATGAAAGAATTAGTGGTGACTTGCAATGAACTAGGGATTAACAGCTTACAAGAAAAATTTCCCTATGAAATTTCAGGTGGTCAAAAGCAACGGGTGGCAGTGGCACGAGCGATTATTACTGAGCCGGAGATTTTATTAGCGGACGAGCCAACTGGAGCGTTAGATTCAAAATCCTCTGCGGCGCTTTTAGATGTGTTTGATGACATCAATGACCGCGGACAAACCATTCTTATGGTAACGCATTCGACAGCGGCGGCAAGTCGCGCCAAACGTGTGCTCTTTATCAAGGATGGGATTTTGTACAATCAGATTTTCCGAGGCGACAAGACGGAGCGGCAGATGTTCCAAGAGATTTCAGATACCTTAACAGTCATGGCAAGCGAGGTGGGCGATTATGTTCAAACTAACCAATAAACTTGCACTTTCAAACTTGGTAAAAAATCGGAGCTTATACTATCCCTTTGCTCTGGCAACCATTGTAGCGACAGCAATTTTATATAGTTTTGTATCGTTAGCTTATAGTCCTAATCTGGAATCTACTTATGGTGGATCGGCTGCTCGTACGACCTTGCAATTTGGAATTTGGGTAATTCAGATTGCCGTCTTGATTCTCGTGACCTATGCCAATAGCTTTGTCATGAAAAATCGCTCCAAAGAGCTGGGAGTTTACAGCATTTTAGGAATGGAAAAGCACCAGTTGCTTCTGATGACCTTCTTTGAACTGTTTTATTTTGCTTTAGTAACTGTGGGGCTAGGACTTGGTTTGGGTCTCGTTTTAGACAAATTATTGTTTGCTGTTCTATTGAAATTTATGGGTTTGAAAGTCGTCATTGCTTCAACTTTTCAATGGTTGAATGTCTTTACTGTTCTAGTCAGTCTGAGTGTTGCCTTTGCGATCATTCTCTTGTTAAACTCTATACGCCTGCTTCGTTACAGCTCGCTTCATTTGATGAGAGAAAAGAAAGCTGGAGAAAAAAAGGGACGCTTCCTTGGCTTGCAAACATTCCTAGGACTGGGACTGCTAGCTATGGCTTATTACATTGCCCTCACAGTTGAGAAACCAGTTGCCACAATTTTGAATTTTTTTATCGCAGTTCTCATGGTTGTGCTAGCAACTTATCTCCTCTTTAATGCAGGAACGATTACACTATTGCAATTTTTAAAGAAAAGAAAAAGATACTACTATAAAACGCAGAATTTTATTTCGGTTTCTAATTTGATTTCTCGTATGCGCAAGAATGCAGCTGGATTAGCAACGATTTCCATTCTTTCAACCATGCTCTTAGTAACACTGGTGGGCTCGCTTAATATTTATGTTGGCGGGAAAGATTACATGACTTCTTTGTATCCAAAGGATTACAATATCTCAATTACAGGTGAAACAACGACAGATAAAAATGCTGCAATTTTACAGGCGGTGAAAGACGTCGTGCGCAAAAAGGGAATACGCAATGCTCAGTATGAAGATTATAGTTATCAAATTTCCACTATTTCAAAAATCAAGGGAAACCAATTAACAGTTTCTGAAAATACAAAGCAACTAGGCATAGAAGAAGCTCAAAAAATGTTTGGAGGTTTTCTTATTATCAGTCGTCAAGAATACGAAAAAATGACAGGAAGGAAAGTTCATTTAGCTGATGATGAAGCGCTCCTTTATACCAAAAATCTTCAAATCAATCAAAAACAAGCTCTCACAATCAATGGAAAATCATGGAAAATAAAAGAGTATCTGACAACAGATTTCACACATGGAAAGATTAGTACTGACTTTAACTTCATATCACAAAAATTTATCTATATGGTGGTTAATCAGCCTAATCAAATTGGTCTTAAAGAAGCCTACACTTATTTTATAGGCATTCAATCTTCTGATAAAAAGGTCAAACTTCAAGAGAGTCTTTTCGATGCGATTCATGAGCAGCAAGGTCAAGAAAAAGGAAGCGTTGGTGTTTCTGAACGTAAAAGGATTGAAAAAGAATACCAAGGTGTAACAGGGACTCTCCTCTTTATTGGTATCTTCTTATCAGTGATTTTCTTGCTAGGAACAGTATTGGTTATTTACTACAAACAAATTTCTGAAGGATACGAAGACCGGGAAGGATTTGTTATTTTGCAAAAAGTCGGTTTAGATGAAAAGCAAACCAAGGCAACCATTCGCAAGCAGATTTTAACAGTCTTCTTCTTGCCACTTATTTTTGCCTTTCTTCACATTGCTGCTGCCTTTCACATGTTGCAGCTGATTGTAGCCCTCTTAGGCGCAACAAATGTACCACTTTTAATCCAAACAACCATTACAACCTGCGGGATTTTCCTACTCGTTTATATTCTTGTTTTCATGTTAACATCTAGAAGTTATCGAAAAATCATAGCAAGATAAGTATTTTGAACCATTCGTCTTTTGGCGAGTGGTTTTATCTTGCAATTCTGACCTCTTGTCTAGCCAGCAAAACCTCTTATCCAAAAATACGAGATTTTTTAAAAAATGAGGAGTATGATAAGCTCATAAAATCTATTGGAGGAACGTTATGATACTAGAAACACGACATCTTAGTAAAATTTATGGTAACAAGAGAGCAGTTCATAATCTGAATCTTCAGATTGAAGCAGGTAGTTTTACGGCTATTTTAGGGCCAAATGGTGCTGGAAAGTCCACAACAATTCAAATGTTAACCAGACTTTTGCAACCTACAACAGGAGAGATCTTGTATAATAGTAACATTAAATTAGGCGTTGTTTTCCAAAATAGCGTTTTAGATGATATGCTAACAGTACGAGAAAATTTAGACATTAGGGCAGGTCAATATAATATGATTGACAAAGGAAAAGTTGATAGTTTAATTGAGCAATTAGGGTTGAAAAAATTTTCAACACAATTATATGGGACTTTATCAGGTGGGCAAAAGCGACGAGTAGATATCGCACGTGCTTTATTGAATAACCCAGATGTTCTCTTTCTTGATGAACCAACTACAGGTTTAGATATTCAAACTAGGAAAGCCATTTGGGAGCTGATTCACCAGTTGCAAATAAAAGAGAAGATGACGGTTATCTTAACCACTCATTATTTAGATGAAGCAGATGATGCAGATATGATTTATATTGTGGATCACGGTCAAGTGATTGCTAAGGGCTCTGCTAATCAGATTAAAGAGAACTATGCTCAGAATTTTCTCAAGGTATTCGTGACCGATACTGCTGATTTTAAAGAAATTTTGAAGGAAGAGATTCCTTTTGAGGAAGTAAGAGTGAATGAACTGTTGATTCACCCAGAAACGACAGAAAAGGCTTTAGAAATTCTAACATGTGGTCGCTCTTTTATTCGACAATTTGAATTTCGACCAGGAACAATGGACGATGCTTTTATGGAGTTGACAGGAAGAGAGGTACGTTAACATGATGATGCTAATGAAAAGAAATATTTTGCTCTATTTTCGTAATCGTAGTGGGGTAATTTTATCGCTTCTTGGAGCTATGATTTCCTTTATTTTGTATTTAGTTTTTTTAAAAGTAAATATCAAGGATTCATGGAGTCAGGTTCCTCATAGCAATCAATTGTTGGATTCGTGGCTCATCGGTGGGACACTTGCTATTACAGGATTGACCACGACATTTTCCAGTTTCTCTCAATTAGCAAAAGATAGAGGAAGCAAAGTAACACAAGATTTGATTCTGACAGACTTGGGACGTTGGGGCTTGTCTATCAGTTACCTTCTGAGTACGACCTTTATTGGATTTTTGATGCAAATCATTATGTTTGCTGTCATGGAAGGCTACTTTATCTGGGAAGATCAGATTATCTTTGATTGGACTTTGCTGCCTCAAATTCTCCTTATTATGGTGCTCAATGCACTCTTATGTTCTATTTTTAATGGTATTCTTGTGAATCGTTTCAAATCAGTAGATACGCTTGGAAAGTTAGCAACAATTATCGGAGCTGCTTCTGGCTTCTTAGTTGGAACTTACATTCCAATAGGAGTTCTGCCATCGTTTGCTCAAATGATTATGAAATGTACCCCCTCTACTTATGTTGCATCTCTCTTTAGGCAAGTAATGATGAAAGATAACTTAGCTACTACTTTTCATCATAATACAGCAGCGCAAGATTATTTTAAAAAGATGATGGGGATTCAATTAAAATGGGACTCTCTATTGACAATAAAAGAAACATGCTATATAGTTGTAATAGTTTTAGTTGCTTTGCTTTTTATTTGGATAATCCAACAGATTGCTACCAATCGGTGGACTAAAACTGCTTAAATTGATGGAAAGTTAGAGATATTCTTTTGCAGACTAAATTTACAATGGATCCGATCATTCCTTCAAACGATCCACTTGTCATGATTAAAGCGGATAGGTTGGAAGATGAAGCTAAAGAAATTTTTGAATATGTACATCGTTATAAGTCATCCTATAACAATGTGATTCCTATAAAAACAGATGATAAAATTGTTATGCTGAAAACGGATCAAATTATCCTGGCAGATATCAACCAAACAACACTGATGTTGTATTGTATGGATGCTATTTATACTACAAAAGAAACGCTTACGCATTTTCAAAATCGTGTCAATCGCCAAAATTTTGTTCAAATTTCTAAGCATGCGATTATTAATATCGATCATTTGTTGTCATTATCGGATAGTTTTTCAGGGAATATGACAGCTAGATTGACAAACAATATTAAATCAAGTGTCAGTCGAAAATATGTCAAGTTGTTGATGGATTATCTGGGTCTGTAGAAAGGAGCGAACATGAAAAAAATTGCAACTTCTATGTTAGAAGGCCTGCGTACGGGTTCTTTAGCATATTTACTTGTTTTGGCTTTTCGAATCCAAGAATCACCTGTTACGACTTCTAACATTCTCAGTATTTTGATAATGAGTGCTTTGATTGGCTTGTTTTCCTTGCTGTTTGAAATTGAACGTTTTTCTTATTTGGTGCAGTTGACGATTCATTTTTTTCTTACTTTAATGGTGGTTAGTGTCGTGATGGTCTATAATGGTTGGGCTTTTAATCTGGCACGGACTGAATTTTGGTTGGATTTTATTGTTATCTACATTTTAATTTGGCTGTTCGTTCGTTTAGACATTTATCTAAAAACAAAGAAAATCAATGAGGCACTTGTAAAATTAAGAAGAAATCGTACAAGAGAATAAGTTCGATATTGTGGTTATATTCAGAAGGCTGAGAACACATGTTCAAGCCTTTTTTCTTACAAAAATGTAAGTTTTTAGAGCCTAAATGAAAGGTTAAGTTATGGTAAGGCTGTGCTTGGAGTTGTATCATATAAATGTAAAGAAAAACAGAAAGTTTATAAGAATTTCTGATGACATTCAACTTTTACAAGGAGGCAGATCATGAAAACAAATTTATTAAAGAAAAAATCCATTGCAAGAACAGAAAAGATTTCCAAAGAGGAGATTGAAAAGACAAAAATGGGTTGTGCAACTAGTCAATATTATTTCTGGCTGCAATATAGTCATTGAGATATACCTTTTATATCAGTACAGATTCAAGCAATCTTACAAAAATGTAAGATAAAGTGAAAAAATGAAAGGTTAAAGTATGGAAAGTTGCTTTTCTTTTCAGTATGATAGATGTATAAAAATTATTAGGAGAAAACGATGACATTATTAGATGTTCAACATGTTAAAAAGATTTATAAAACGCGCTTTCAAGGTAATCAAGTAGAAGCGCTGAAAGACATTCATTTCACAGTGGAAAAAGGTGATTATGTCGCCATTATGGGGGAGTCTGGTTCTGGGAAATCCACCCTCTTGAATATTCTTGCCATGCTGGATAAGCCAACCGAAGGACGCGTCTTTCTTAATGGCACCGATACCGCAACGATTAAAAACAATCAAGCTTCTAGTTTTCGCAGGGAAAAACTCGGCTTTGTCTTTCAAGATTTCAATCTGTTAGACACGCTTTCGGTCAAGGATAATATTCTCTTGCCACTCGTTTTATCTCGTCGTCCGATTTCTGAAATGATGAAAGAATTAGTGGTGACTTGCAATGAACTAGGGATTAACAGCTTACAAGAAAAATTTCCCTATGAAATTTCAGGTGGTCAAAAGCAACGGGTGGCAGTGGCACGAGCGATTATTACTGAGCCGGAGATTTTATTAGCGGACGAGCCAACTGGAGCGTTAGATTCAAAATCCTCTGCGGCGCTTTTAGATGTGTTTGATGACATTAATGATCGTGGTCAAACGATACTTATGGTGACGCATTCGACCTCTGCAGCAAGTCGTGCTAAGCGGGTACTTTTCATTAAGGATGGCATTTTGTATAACCAAATTTTCCGAGGTGACAAGACGGAGCGGCAGATGTTCCAAGAGATTTCAGATACCTTAACGGTCATGGCAAGCGAGGTGAATCAAGGTGCTTAGATTAGCAGGAAAATTAGCTGTTTCTAACCTAGTGAAAAATCGTAGATTATACTATCCATTTGCGTTGGCAACTTGTTTAGTCGTCGCTATTTCATATATTTTTAATTCTTTAACGTTTAATCCTCATTTACAAAAAATGCAGGGGGCAAGTTCTATTTCATTTGTCTTGGCTCTTGGGGTGATTATTGTGACGATTGCTGCAGCGATTATCGTTTTTTATGCTAATAGTTTCGTCATGAAAAACCGTTCGAAAGAGCTAGGTCTTTATGGAATGCTAGGGCTTAATAAACGTCATCTCTTTACCATGGTGTTCATTGAGTTATTGATTTTAGGAGCGACGACTGTCACGATTGGTCTTGGATTTGGTATTGTATTTGATAAACTGATTTATGCCTTTTTACTGAAATTAATGGGGTTAAAAGTTGTCCTAGTATCCACGTTTCAATGGTTAGTTCTTATTTCAGTTGTTGTCATCTATGGCGTTATTTTTGCGGGCTTGGTGCTTGTCAACGGTTTGAGGATTCTACGTTTTAATGCTTTGCAATTGGCCAAGGAAAAGAATAGTGGTGAAAGAAAAGGACGATTTCTTCTGATTCAAACGATTATTGGATCGATTTCTTTAGGCTATGCTTATTACCTAGCTCTGAGTGTCAAAAATCCATTGACAGCAATTGGTATATTTTTTATAGCTGTTCTCTTTGTTATTTTAGGGACTTATCTGCTGTTCAATGCAGGAGTTACGGTATTTTTACGGTTGCTTCAGAAAAATAAACGGTATTATTATCAACCTAATAATATGATTTCTGTGTCCAATTTGATTTTTCGGATGAAGAAAAATGCAGTGGGATTGGCAACGATTGCGATTCTTTCAACGATGGTTTTGGTCACCTTGGCTGGAGGTGTCAATATTTATGCAGGTACTGGTTATCTTAAAAGCGTGATGTATCCCCAAGATTATACGATAAAGGGGAAGGGAGTGCCAGCTGCTCAATTGGATCAGGCATTGACAGAATTTGCAAAAGAGAATCATTTAACAGTCACTAAGAAAACTGCTTATCAATATTATTCGATGGGAATTAAAAATCAAAAGGGCAATCAGCTTGATATTTATCCAAAAGGTGAAACACAAGTTTCTCCACAGGCTTATATTCTGCTGTTTTCAGCTGATGATTATCGGAAAATGACGGGCAAAACATTGAATTTAAAAGATAATGAGACAGTAATCTTTGCAAAAGGAATCTCTATCAGGCAAACTCAGCCTCTTAAGCTGAACGGACAAGAATTGATAGTTAAAGAACTTTTAAAAGAGGACTTTGTTCTTGGAAATATTACAGATCAGTATAATATCATTATCCCTCAGTCACTTTTTATGGTGGTCAATGACCCACAAAAATTGGTGGATTCACAAAAGCAACATTACACGATTAATACAGAATTATATGGCGGTTTGAATATCAGGGCTTCTAATAAGAAAAAGGGCGATTTGGATACAGCTTACCAGAAGAAGCTGAAACAGTTCAATACGACGCTCCCCGATAATGCCGGTGTGTATGGTTATACAAGAATCCAAGGTGTGCAGGAAATTATGAGTATGTTAGGTGGCGTTTTCTTTATTGGTATTTTCCTTTCAATTGTCTTTATGCTGGGAACGGTTTTGGTAATCTACTACAAACAGATTTCAGAAGGGTATGAAGACCGAGACCGCTTTGTAATTTTACAAAAGGTAGGATTAGATGAAAAGCAGACCAAGCGCACCATTCGCAAACAAATTTTGACTGTGTTCTTCTTACCGCTTGCTTTCGCTTTTGTGCATCTGGCATTTGCTTATCATATGCTGAGTCTCATGTTGAAAGTTTTAGGTGTGTTGAATGCATCATTAATGCTAACTGTTACGCTTAGTGTTTGTACTATCTTCTTTATCGTCTATATACTTGTCTTTCTCATCACATCACGCAGTTACCGTAAGATTGTGTCAATGTAAGTTGGAGATTAGTGATAAGCATAATGAAAAATGTTATTGACATAGTAATTAAAACAGGAGTAAGTTAAATCTTACTCTTGTTTTAATTTCCTTCATAAAAAATAGTCTGTCGGATTCCTTTTTAGTTGCTTTTATGGTAGAATAATTCAATCTAGGAAATTGGAGTTTGGGATGGGTATATTTAGAAAAAAAGATGTTAGTCTAGATCGGACTGGCATGCGGCGTCATTTACGATTGTTGGATTTGATTTTGTTAGGAATTGGCGCTATGGTAGGGACGGGGATTTTTACGATTACTGGAACGGCAGCTGCCACATTAGCTGGTCCTGCTTTAGTTGTTTCGATTATTATTTCTGCTCTTTGCGTGAGCATGTCTGCTTTCTTTTATGCAGAATTTGCATCGAGGATTCCTGCAAATGGGGGTGCTTATAGTTATCTTTATGCTGTTTTAGGTGAGTTTCCAGCTTGGATAGTAGGCTGGCTGACCATTATGGAATTTATGACGGCTGTATCTAGCGTGGCATCTGGTTGGGCATCCTATTTGAAAGGTTTGCTGAATGGATTTGGTTTGAGTATGCCCAAGATGCTCAATGGAACCTTTAATCCGCAGGCGGGGACTTATATAGATTTACTGCCGATACTTGTTTTGGTATTTGTAACTGGCGTGGTGCTGTTAAATTCTAGAGCAGCTTTGCGGTTTAATTCTGCTTTGGTTGTCTTGAAGTTCTCGGCACTTGCTCTTTTTATTCTGGCAGGAATCTTCTTTATTAAGCCTGAAAATTGGTCTCATTTTGCTCCATTTGGGTTTGGTAAACTGTATGGTGGTGAAGTTGGTATTATGGCTGGTGCTTCTCTGATGTTCTTTGCCTTTTTGGGTTTTGAGTCCATATCTATGGCGGTGGACGAGATAAAGGAGCCACAAAAAAATGTTCCACGAGGGATTGTGTTGTCTCTATCCATTGTAACAGTTCTTTATATATTAGTGACATTGGTTTTGACAGGGATTGTTCACTACAGCCAGTTAGATGTAGCCGATGCAGTCGCTTTCGCCCTTCGTAGTGTGGGGCTTAGCTGGGCGGCTAATTATGTGTCGGTAGTGGCTATTTTGACGTTAGTTACTGTCTGCATTTCCATGACTTATGCTCTGTCGCGCATGATTTATAGCATTGCGCGTGATGGTTTGCTGCCAAAGTCCTTTAGAAAATTAACTGCTACTAGCCGAGTTCCGAAAAATGCTACGATTTTGGTGGGAATAGCTGCAGCAGTTTGTGCGGGGATGTTTCCTTTAGCAAGTATTGCCTCCTTTTTGAATATCTGTACATTGGCTTATTTGATGTTGTTAGCAGTTGCTATTCTGAAGCTTCGAAAGGACAAAGGGCTTCCTCAAGCAGGGGAATTTAAAACTCCTTTGGTACCTTTGACGCCTATCCTATCGATTATTATCTGCCTGTCTTTCATGAGCCAATATGGCTCTGACACTTGGCTAGCATTTGGGCTTGCTTTACTAGTCGGAACGATAATCTATTTTATCTATGGCTACCACCATTCGGAAATCAATTGATGAGTTTTAATCCAGACAGCCAGCTAGGCTGTTTGTTGATATAATAGAAGCAGAAATGAGGTGTTTTGATGATTTGTCATGCAAAATTGTCAGATGCAGCAGCTATCCAAAAAATCAACTTGGAGATCTTGGGTTACAATTATGATATTGGAGCAACGAAAGCTCAATTAGCACGAGTTTTGCAGCAGCCAGGACAGATTAATTTTAGTAGCCAAAAACCAAGCTGGACAAGTGATTGGCTATGCCCATGCAGTTAGCTATGATTGCCTCTATTTTCCGCCTTTACTCAACCTGTTGGCACTAGCAGTTGACAAAGATTTTCAAGGTCAGGGATATGGCAAAGCTTTGATGCAGGCCATTCGTGAAGAGGGCGTGGCAGCTGGTTACACAGGTATTCGAATAAACTCTGGTATTTCACGAATGAAGGCTCATGAGTTTTATCGAAAATTGGGTTGTGAGGAAAAAGCTGATCAGAAACGTTTTTATTGGGAATTTTGAGAAAGGACATCTATGAAGATTGAACCATTAAGGCAAAGTAATGCAGAAGAAATTGCTAATAATTGGCATTATGAAGGAATTTATAGCTTTTATGATATGCAAGCAGATCCTGAGGATTATGAAGAAATTTTATCTCCTGAAGCGCGTGGCAATCACTATTATCAAATTCTCAAAAATGATGAATTGTATGGTTTTTTCTGTCTTTTCCCAGTTGGCAAAGACAAGCAAGAGCTAGGTTTAGGGATGAAGCCAGAGTATTGTGGTAAAGGTCAAGGGGAAGAGTTTTTACAAACCATTCTGCAGTTTATTGAAGAAAATATCTCAGTAAAAAGCTTAGCTCTCTCAGTTGCAGATTTTAATCAAAGAGCTCAAAAGCTCTATCTTCATTGTGGTTTCAACGTGATTGGGCGGAAGCCTCAGGAAAGCAATGGCGATAGTTACCTTTTTGTCAAAATGGAAAAGGAGTTGAAATGAGAGTTGTGGTTATCCAAGGAACCACTCGAAGAAATATGAATTCGCTGCTATTTGAATCTGTAAAAAAAGCAGTCCAAGCGTCTGACGAAGTGCTAAATTTTGGTATTTTTGAGGAGGAGAACGAGCAGTATTCTTATGTTGAGATAGCGATGATGATTAGTCTCTTAATAGAAAGTGGAGCAGTGGATTTTGTTGTAACAGGTTGTTCTTCAGGTCAAGGTATGATGCTTGCCTGTAATAGTTTACCAGGTCTTTTGTGTGGCTATATAGAGACCCCACAAGATGCTTTCCTCTTTGGACGAATCAATGGAGGAAATGTTGCTTCCCTGCCATTAGGGTTGAATTTTGGTTGGCAAGGATAATTGAACCTACAATATACATTGGATAAATTATTTGATGGTGAGTTTGGTATGGGTTATCCTGAAAATGAAGCGGAAAGAAAAAGGTTGGAAGCAAGTGCCCTAAAGGACCTGAATCAGTTGACGAAACGAAGTTGGGAAGAATTAGTAGAACAACTTCCAACTGATACTTTCACTAAATTGTTGCAAAGAAAGATAGTGATGAATGCTATTATAACGAATGGAACCAATGAAGAGTTCATCCGTTTGCTGAAAGAAAAAATAGGTAAAAAGTGAAATGAAAAAGCGGAGGCACTAAGTAGATGTCCCTACACATTTCATTATCTTTGCAAATTTGACTGTTTATGGTAAAAAAGTGAGCTTGACCTTATAACGTCATTTTAAAACAATAAAAAGACTGGGATTTCCAGTCTTGTCTTGTTTTATGCTAATGTCGTAATATTGACTGCTTGAAGACCGCGCTGACCTTCTTCAATGTTAAACATTACTTTGTCACCTTCATTCAGTGACTTGAATCCGTCAGATTGAATCGCTGAAAAGTGAGCAAAAACGTCTGGTCCATTGTCCTGTGAAATAAAACCATAGCCTTTTTCAGCATTGAACCATTTTACTGTACCTTGTGTCATACATCTTACTTCCTTTCTCTAAAAGATTGTGTAAAAAATAGAAAAAGTAAAGATGAAAAACAAAAATACTTACTCAAAATTCATTTACTCTTGCTAGTCTAGCAAAAGTAGCAGCAAAAGGCAAGGAAAAAACAGCGTAGGACATCATATTTTGCTATACTAGTTATATGAAAAGAAGAAAGAGGTATAAGATAATGACATTTGAAGAAATTTTACCAGGTCTGAAAGCTAAGAAGAAATACGTTCGTACTGGTTGGGGTGGGGCAGAGAACTACATCCAGCTTTTTGACAGCATTGAACAAAATGGATTGACACTTGATGTGACTCCGTACTTTCTTATCAACGTGTCAGGCGAAGGGGAAGGCTTTTCCATGTGGAGCCCGACTCCTTGTGATGTCTTAGCAGATGACTGGGTGGAAGTTCATGACTAAGACAGTATTGGTGACGGGAGTCAGTTCAGGGATTGGACGAGCACAGGCACAGCTCTTTTTGGAAAATGGCTGGCGCGTCTATGGTGTAGACCAGTCTAAAGAACCAAATCTGACAGGAGATTTTCATTTTCTTCAACAAGATTTAACGCTGGCGCTTCAGTCAGTTTTTAATTGGTGTCCGCAGGTGGATGTCCTCTGCAATACAGCTGGAGTACTAGATGATTATAAACCTTTACTGGAGCAGACTGCTCAAGAAATCCAAGAAATTTTCGAGATTAACTATGTGACACCAGTAGAATTAACACGTTATTATCTGACACAGATGTTGAAGAAAAACTCAGGCATCATTATCAATATGTGCTCTATCGCATCGAGTTTAGCTGGTGGTGGCGGTCATGCTTATACCTCTTCTAAGCATGCTTTAGCAGGATTTACCAAGCAATTAGCACTTGATTATGCTGAAGCAGGAATTCAGATTTTTGGAATTGCACCAGGAGCAGTCAAAACCAAGATGACTGCGGCAGATTTTGAACCAGGTGGCTTAGCAGATTGGGTGGCAAATGAAACCCCTATTAAGCGTTGGATAGAACCAAAGGAAGTAGCTGAGTTGACTCTATTTCTCGCCTCAGGAAAAGCTCAGCCCATGCAGGGCGAAATTCTCAAAATCGATGGTGGCTGGAGTTTGAAGTGAGGGAATCAAAGGTGAAAGCAATGAAGACTAAGTATTTTTACTCTTGGTCTAAAAACATGGTTGTTTACGGCTTGGATGCTGGCCTAGGGAAGCTCTTCATAAATGAATCTGAGACAGCCTGCCTATACCAATTAGGAAATTTCATCTTTCCGGCTGGTCAGGCGGATTCAGATTTTTGGCAGGAGTATAGCACTAAATATAGCTTGGCTGACAAGGTCATTATCTCCGAGGAGCTTAGTTGGAAGGAGTTCTTGGATAGCCAGAGTGAGCTGCATCGGTTTACTCGCTATGCTTTTGCGGACAGGGTCGACTTTGACACAGAGGCTTTGGAGAAATGGCAGAGCAGGATACCAGCAAACTGCCAACTTTTTCTGATTGATGAAACGAGATATGAGCGTCTAGCTGAGGAAGTTTGGTCTCAGGATTTACAGGGTGACTTTGCTGATTTTAAACAGTTTCAAGCAGCGGGTGGTTTTGGCTTTATACTCTGTTCGGGAGAAGAAATCATTGCTGCTGTATCAACGGGATTGGTCTATCAAGGAGCCCTTGAGATTGAAATTGCCACAAAGCCAGCATACCAAGGGCAGGACTTGGCCAAAATCCTAGGAGCCCAGATGATTCTAGAAGCTCAAAAGCGCTCACTCTTTCCTTTATGGGATGCGCACAATAGAGCTTCCAAGAAGGTTGCAGAAAGTCTGGGCTATAAGTGTCTAGGAGCTTATCCGGCTTATGAATGGAAAGGGAGTTTTGACCAATGAAGAAAAACCAAACTTATTTCTTAAAAGATATCATTGAGGCTGTAAAGTCGGAAAAGCTAGATGATGATTTCTGTTTGTATGATAAGGACAAGGGAGGATTGAATTTTCAGGACAGTTACTTACTCGCCGATTATCCTCAGGTCGTGGATGATAGGGATATTCACCCTAAACAAGTAAGAGAGCAAAGGTTGGACCAGATTTATATGGTGAAGATTTTGCGGATGTTCTCTAATCAGTCATGGAGCAGAAAGCAGAAGCGACTGATGAAGAGTGCTTGCAGGCTCTGCTTTACTATTATGAGCATGATGACTTTTTAGATTTTGAATGAGAAGCTTTATTGACTTTGATAAAGATACAGATTTGTAGGAAGATTTTTTATAAATAATAATTTTCACTTTAGAAAGGCAGGAGTAAATATGACTCCAAAAGAAATGTGGCAGGCATATAGGAAAATCAATCCAGCTATTGGCGATAAAATCGATGCTTGGGCATTTGGTGTAGAACCAGACCAGCTAGCTGATTTGGTGCTTCGTGGAGAGAAGACAGCGACAGCTTCGGCCTATGATCTCTATAAGCTTGAAAATGAGCCCTTGCCGCAGGCAGGAAGTTTTGATGTTATTTTAGACAGTCAGGATAGGGCAGTCTGTATCGTTGAAATCACCAAAGTCTCTGTGCTGCCTTTTAATGAAGTTTCAGCTGACCATGCTTTCAAGGAAGGAGAGGGAGACAAATCATTGACTTATTGGCAGCAAGTCCATCAGGAACTTTTTACAGAGTGGTTGGCAGAAGTCGGTTTGGAATTTTCGCAAGAAAGCGGTGTTGTCTTAGAAGAATTTCACAAGGTTTATCCGCTATAAAAGATGCAGATTAAAGCATTACAGAGAGAATCTTAACAAATGATACAAAAAGTGATATAATAAAGTAAATTTACTTTGATAAAAGGAACTATTATGACAAATTATGCAATTATTTTAGCAGCTGGAAAAGGCACTCGTATGAAATCAGATCTACCAAAAGTGCTCCACAAAGTTGCTGGAATTTCCATGTTAGAACATGTGTTTAGAAGTGTTACTGCCATTGCACCAAGAAAGACTGTGACGGTGATTGGGCACAAAGCAGAAATGGTTGAGCAAGTATTGGCAGGTCAGACAGAATTTGTCCGTCAGACCGAGCAGTTGGGAACTGGTCATGCAGTTATGATGGCAGAGCCTGCACTGAAAGGACTGGCAGGACAAACATTGGTGATTGCAGGAGACACTCCTTTAATTACAGGAGAAAGCCTGAAAAATCTGATTGACTTTCATATCAATCACAAGAATGTTGCAACGATTTTGACAGCAGAAGCGGAAAATCCATTTGGTTATGGTCGGATTGTCCGTAATCAGCATGAAGAAGTACTCAAAATTGTGGAGCAAAAAGATGCTTCGGATTTTGAAAAACAAATCAAGGAAATCAATACAGGAACTTACGTTTTTGATAATGCTCGTCTCTTTGAAGCATTGAAAAATATCAACACCAATAATGCGCAAGGAGAATACTACATCACAGATGTAATCAGTATTTTCCGTGAAAATGGTGAAAAAGTCGGCGCTTATACTCTGAAAGATTTTGATGAAAGTCTGGGAGTTAATGACCGCATAGCGTTGGCAACAGCAGAAGGCATTATGCATCGGCGCATCAATCAAGCTCACATGCTAAATGGTGTTAGTTTTGTTAATCCAGAAGGGGCTTATATTGATGTAGATGTAGAAATTGAACCAGAAGTCCAAATTGAAGCCAATGTTACCTTGAAAGGAAAAACGAAAATTGGTGCAGGCAGCATTTTGACAAACGGTACGTATATCGTTGACTCTATTATCGGAGAACAAACTGTGATTACAAATTCGATGATTGAGGAGTCTACAGTTGCAGATGGTGTAACGGTAGGACCTTACGCTCATGTCCGTCCAAATTCACATCTTGCTAAAAATGTACATGTAGGAAATTTCGTTGAAGTGAAAGGCTCTTCTATCGGTGAAAATACCAAAGCTGGACACTTGACCTATATTGGAAATTCTGAAGTGGGAGCGAATGTTAATTTTGGTGCTGGAACGATTACAGTGAATTATGATGGACAGCATAAATTTAAGACAGTCATTGGAAATAATGTTTTTGTAGGTTCTAATTCGACCATTATTGCGCCAGTGGAGCTTGGAGACAATTCTCTTGTCGGTGCAGGCTCAACCATTACTAAGGATGTACCAGCAGACGCTATTGCCATCGGACGTGGACGTCAGATTAACAAAGACGAATACGCAAAACGTTTGCCACATCATCCAGATAATAAGTAGGAACGGCTATGGATTTTGAAGAAAAAACGCTAAAACGAACAGAAATTTACCAAGGACCTATTTTTAAACTTGTCAAGGATAAAGTTCAATTACCAGAAGGAAAAGGGACAGCTTACCGTGATTTGATTTTCCATAATGGTGCTGTAGCAGTTATTGCATTAACATCAGAAAATAAAATGATTTTGGTCAAGCAGTACCGCAAAGCTATTGAAGCAACCTCTTATGAAATTCCGGCAGGCAAGTTAGAAGTCGGTGAAAATGCGAATCCTAAAGCTGCTGCTTTGCGTGAATTGGAAGAAGAGACCGGCTATACAGGTGAATTGGAGTTGCTCTATGATTTCTATTCGGCGATTGGCTTTTGCAATGAGCGAATCCGACTTTATAGCGCTAGCCATTTAACAAAAGTTGAAAATCCTCGTCCACAAGATGAGGACGAGACGTTAGAACTCTATGAAGTGACATTGGAAGAAGCGAAAGCGCTCCTTGCTAGTGGTGATATTTGTGACGCCAAAACCATCATTGCACTCCAGTATTGGGAAATGAAAACAAATCGAAGATAGGGGGATGCTCATGGGAAGACCTTTATTAACAGATGAAATGATTGAAAGGGCAAATCGTGGTGAAGATATTTCAGGTCCACCTTTGCATGATGAGGAAGAAACCAAAATTTTAAAAACGACTAGAAGCCAGTTTGGTTATTCCTCTCAAAATAGTGGCTTCAATCAAGATACGCTGCAAATTGATGTGGAACCAACGGTAACCAAAAGCCGACGCATTGAAAATGCAAAACGTGGAGTATTTCAAGCGAAATTAAACAAAATTCTATTTTGGATTGTCCTGCTTTTGATGGCTTTGATTGCTGCTATTATTTGGCTATAAAAAAGCGAGAAGCTTAGACTTTCGCTTTTTTTATGATAGAATGAGAGGAAATAATGAAAATCGGAATTATTGCAGCTATGCCTGAGGAATTAAAAATCTTAGTGGAAAACTTAGAAAATGCTGAAAAACACTTACGTTTGGGGCATGTTTACCATACAGGAAGTATCGGTCGACATGAGGTCGTGCTGGTAGAAAGCGGCATCGGCAAGGTCATGTCTGCTATGAGTGTAGCTGTTTTGGTCAATGACTTTAAAGTGACAGCTGTCATCAATACAGGTTCTGCTGGAGCGGTAGCCGAAGGGTTGGAAATCGGCGATATTGTAGTTGCCGACCGTCTAGTATACCACGATGTAGATGTAACAGCTTTTGGTTATGAATACGGACAAATGGCACGGCAGCCGCTTTATTTTGAAGCTAGTCGCTATCTGGTTGCTGAAATGAAGAAAGTTTTGGAAAAGACACATCAGACGAGTCGTGTTGGTTTGATTGCGACAGGTGACAGCTTTGTTGCCGGTCAAGATAAGATTAATCGCATCAAGGAGCATTTTCCAGATGTCTTAGCTGTCGAGATGGAAGGCGCTGCTATTGCCCAAGCTACTCACTCGATTGGCCTACCTTTTATGGTTATTCGGGCTATGAGTGACACAGCTAGTCATGATGCTAATGTTACTTTTGATGAGTTCATTCTTGAAGCCGGGAAACGCTCAGCAGAAACCCTGATTCAGTTTCTGAAAGAGTTGGTTTAAATAGGGGAGGAGATAGTATGTACAAAGAGTCTTATTTTGATGGTGGTCTATTTTCTTACATTGGTCATGCTATTTTAGCTATCTTGATTACAGTTTTGACGCTGGGTATCTGTGCACCTTGAGGCATGTGTATCCTATATAATTGGAAGGTAAAGCATACGGTCATTGACGGGCACCGTCTCTATTTTGACGGTACTGCAATACAGCTTTTTGGAAATTGGATTAAGTGGTGGGTCTTGACGCTTGTTACTTTTGGTATTTATGGTTTTTGGCTTAATATCAAACTGACCCAGTGGATTACTAAGCATACTTATCATGCGAATTGAGAACAAGCAAGCGAGACTTAAGTTGCTCGCTTTTCCTTTTCTTCTGTCTTGCCAAAAAATCCCTTTTGATGGTATAATCAAGGAACTGCAATCAATGATAGAGGAGAAAAGATGAGTATTTTAGAAGTAAAAAATCTCAGCCACGGTTTTGGTGACCGGGCTATTTTTGAGGATGTATCCTTCCGTCTGCTCAAGGGTGAGCATATTGGCTTGGTTGGTGCTAATGGTGAAGGTAAGTCAACCTTTATGAGCATTGTGACAGGCAAAATGTTGCCAGACGAAGGTAAGGTCGAGTGGTCCAAGTATGTGACGGCTGGCTATCTGGATCAGCATGCTGTGCTGGAGCAAGGTCAGTCTGTCCGTGATGTCTTGCGCACGGCCTTTGACGAGCTTTTCAAGACAGAGGCCCGCATCAATGAAATCTATATGAGCATGGCTGAGGATGGAGCGGACGTTGATGCCCTGATGGAAGAAGTGGGCGAGCTGCAGGACCGCTTGGAGAGCCGAGATTTCTATACTCTAGATGCCAAGATTGATGAGGTCGCACGGGCTCTAGGTGTCATGGACTACGGTATGGAGAGTGATGTGACGGAGCTATCTGGAGGACAGCGGACCAAGGTTCTCTTGGCTAAGTTGCTTCTGGAAAAACCAGATATCCTGCTCTTGGACGAGCCAACCAACTATCTGGATGCGGAGCATATTGACTGGCTCAAGCGCTATCTCCAAAACTATGAAAATGCCTTTGTTCTGATCTCGCATGATATTCCTTTCCTGAATGACGTCATTAATATCGTCTATCATGTAGAAAATCAACACTTGACTCGTTATTCTGGTGATTATTACCAGTTCTTAGAGGTCTATGAGATGAAAAAATCTCAGCTGGAAGCAGCCTACGAGCGCCAGCAAAAGGAAATTGCGGATCTTAAGGACTTTGTGGCCCGCAACAAAGCCCGCGTGGCGACCCGTAATATGGCTATGTCCCGCCAGAAAAAGCTGGACAAGATGGATATTATTGAGCTGCAGAGTGAGAAGCCAAAGCCTACCTTTGATTTCAAGCCTGCCCGCACACCTGGCCGCTTTATCTTCCAAGCCAAGGATTTGCAGATTGGTTACGACCGACCGCTGACCCAGCCCCTTAACCTGACCTTTGAGCGTAATCAGAAGGTGGCAATCATCGGGGCAAATGGAATTGGAAAAACGACCTTGCTCAAGAGTTTGCTGGGAATTATTCCGCCTATTGCAGGTCAGGTCGAGCGTGGGGACTATCTGGAGCTGGGTTATTTCGAGCAGGAAGTCGAAGGTGGCAATCGTCAGACACCGCTGGAAGCAGTCTGGAACGCCTTTCCGGCCCTTAATCAGGCAGAAGTCCGAGCAGCTCTGGCCAGATGTGGCCTGACTTCCAAGCACATTGAGAGCCAGATCCAGGTCCTTTCAGGTGGAGAGCAAGCCAAGGTCCGCCTTTGCCTCCTCATGAACCGAGAAAATAATGTTCTGGTGCTAGACGAGCCGACTAATCACCTGGATGTCGATGCCAAGGAGGAGCTCAAACGAGCTCTGAAAGAATACAAAGGCAGCATCCTCATGGTCTGCCACGAGCCTGATTTCTATGAAGGCTGGATGGATCAGATTTGGGATTTTAATCAATTAACGTAAGAATAAAGAAAACGGGGAGTGGGACAAAAATCGGTATTTCGTAAGAAATCGATTTTACCATCTCACCTCTGCAAGGTCTAGTAGGTCTGTAAAAGCTGAAACATTAGCGCATTAGAGCCCACTCAACTACTGTGTATAGAAAACAAACGAGTCTGGAACAAAAAAGTTCCAGACTCTGTTTTGTCTTTATTTCTTAAATGTATAATCTTTGATGATTTCAATTTTCTCAATTTTAATCTCTTTTTTGGGTTTATCGTTTTCACCGGTTTCTGTTGTAGCAATTTTATCTACAACTTCCATACCAGAAGTAACTTGTCCAAAAACTGTATAATCGCCGTCTAAGCTAGGATTCCCCCCTTTTTTATAGGCTTCAATGATTTTTTCAGGATAAGCATCGCTTGATAGTCTGCTAGAATTATCTTTATTGTTTTGATTGATAAAGAATTGGCTACCGTTAGAATTTGGATCTGAAGAACGAGCCATTGATAACGCACCACGGATATTGTAGAGATAAGGAGAAATCTCTGTTTTAAATCCGCTTCCAGAATCAATCTTTTCATTCTTTCCTTTCCAAATTGATTCCCCGCCAGTACCATTTCCTAGGGGATCTCCTGTTTGAATCATAAAATCTTTGATGACACGATGGAAAATCAAGCCATTGTAATAACCTTCTTTAGCATGAGTCAAGAAATTTTCTACAGCCAGCGGAGCATATTTAGGAAAAAGTTTTAGAGTGATAGCACCTTCCGTCGTTGTTATTTTCACTTGTGCTTCATTATCTGCGACTTTATCAGACAATTGTGGGAAAGAGATATTCTTATCTGTCAATACTTTTTTTCGTTCTTCAGCTAATTTATCTGTGGTATCTGAGCTGGATGTTGTTGTACTTGATCCCGAAGTCTCATTTCCCCGAATAGCTTTTTTTATGCTGCCACAGCCTGTTAAAAATAAGGCTCCAGCCAATGCTAAAATGAGTAATTTTTTCATACATGTCCTTTCTGAATTTAAAACTATTCACATTTTACTATAAACAAGCTAATTTTTCAAATCTTTTGAGGGTTATCTATGCTAACTAAAAGGCACTATCGGGCTCTTTTTTTGTACTAAAACAGCGTTTAGCAATAAAGAAATGAGGCATTTGCTGCCTAAGAATTTTAGGAAATCATTATTTTTTACAGTCCTCATGTGTAGCAGGAGGGTTTTGGAAATGAGCATTTGGTAGTTGTCTGTTGTAGGGCATTTTTTGGGGATTCATTTAGCAATGGGATATGTGCCAGGATTGTTTATCGCTTTTTTCTTGGACCTACTTGTAGCAGAATCAGTTGTAAAAGAACTTGCTTTTAATTTTTAACGGAATGCCATAAAACTTGGTAGAAAATTATTCTTGTTTCAGGTGGTATGGTTCTGATCATGGTTTCACCGATGCCTTTTTATGGTATATTTTTTAACAGCGTACCGCTTTCACTAGCCAATTATCTAGAAACTTGGCTAACCAATTTTATTGTAGCTTTTCTTTTGAATTTTCTGATTGTTGGACCAATTTCTCACTTTATTCTAGGTCGATTGCAAAAGTAATGTTTTTAATCCTGCTGACGATGAATTTTTGACAATTAGTATACGGAAATTCTTTATTAGATTAATTTAATGATAAACATTTTATGTTATAATAAATCTATAAAGGAGGGATAGAGAATGGCTAAAAGATTGACAAGAGACGTGCGAAATAAAAAAATTGCGGGTGTTTGTGCAGGTGTTGCAAATTATTTTGACATTGATCCTACCATTGTACGACTAATCTGGGGAGTAGCATTTTTTGTATATGGAATCGGTCTGATCCCTTACTTGATTTTGTGGTTTGTCTTGCCAGAAGATGATGGGAATGATGATGTGATTTGGAAGTAAGCAATGTTGTTTAAAAAGTGGAAACATGGAACTTCTGCTTTTTTCTTTCATTGGATTAGCAGCTAACTTATGATATAATAAAGGTTATGGCAAATAAGAAAAATAGTAGACAAGGCCGAACAACACGACGGCCGACAAAAGCAGAATTAGAGCGTCAAAAAGCTATTCGAAGGATGTTAGTAACTTTCGGAGTTGCTTTTTTGCTTCTTTTTGCAGCCTTAAAATGGGGTGCCGTTGGAATCACTCTTTACAACCTTATTCGATTGTTAGTAGGAAGTTTGGCCTATATGGCTATTATAGGTAGTCTCATTTATCTTTTCTTTTTTAAGTGGGTCAATAAGCATGAAGGTTATAAATCAGGCTTTTTCAGTATTTTTATTGGCTTTCTACTCATATTTCAAGCTTATTTTGTAAATATTTTAAATTTAAAAGAGCAGGTTCTGAGTATAACCTTGTCACGGATTTTAACAGATTTAAGCTCATTTAAAGTCAGTGCTTTTGCTGGTGGCGGTTTATTAGGAGCTGCTCTTTATGCTCCTGTGGCCTTTTTATTTTCAAATATTGGTTCTTACTTTATTGGTGTTCTCTTGATATTGTTAGGTTTCCTTCTTATCAGTCCATATTCAATTTATGATATTTTTGAAAAATTAAGTGAAGTTTATCATACATGGAATGAAAAGCGGGAAGCGAAGCGCCAACAACGATTTGTGGAGAAAGAAGAAAAAGCTGCACAGGAAACAATGAATGCTATTCAGATGGAGCAAGATGAATCTCAAATTGATCCTGAAATGGGAGAAATTTTAAATGATGATGTTTTGGCGCATACTCCGATTCAATTTGAAGAGGGAGAACCGGAAATCTACGATTATGATGAGGATATAACTGAGAAATCACACGAAGAAGATCAGCAGGATGATATAGATGAAGATGTGGAAGTGAATTTCACTCCTAAAGAAAGTTTCGATTACAAACTGCCAACGATCAATTTGTTTGCGCCTGATAAGCCTAAAAATCAATCAAAAGAAAAGAAAATTGTCCGCGGAAATATCAAGATTTTAGAAGAAACCTTTGCTAGCTTTGGTATTCGTGCTACTGTTGAACGAGCTGAAATCGGACCATCTGTGACTAAGTATGAAGTTAAACCAGCTGTCGGCGTGCGGGTTAATCGTATTTCCAATCTTTCTGACGATTTAGCTTTGGCTTTGGCCGCTAAAGATGTGCGGATTGAGGCACCCATTCCAGGTAAATCTCTGGTCGGAATTGAAGTACCAAACTCAGAGATTGCGATGGTCACTTTCCGTGAACTCTGGGAACAGTCTAAGACAGATGATAAGAAATTACTCGAAATTCCTCTAGGAAAAGCCGTCAATGGATCTGTTCGGACGTTTGATTTGGCAAAAATGCCTCACTTGCTAGTAGCAGGATCGACTGGTTCAGGGAAATCTGTTGCAGTCAACGGCATTATTGCTAGTATTCTCATGAAAGCACGACCAGATGAAGTCAAGTTCATGATGGTCGATCCCAAAATGGTTGAATTGTCTGTTTATAATGATATTCCTCACTTGCTTATCCCTGTTGTGACTAACCCTCGCAAGGCGAGTCGAGCTTTGCAAAAAGTGGTAGATGAAATGGAAAATCGTTATGAGCTCTTTTCTAAGGTCGGTGCTCGCAATATTGCAGGATACAATGCTAAGGTAGCTGAATACAATGCAAGTCAACCGGAATATAAACAAATTCCTCTTCCTTTGATTGTGGTCATTGTGGACGAGTTGGCAGACCTCATGATGGTAGCTAGCAAAGAAGTGGAAGATGCCATTATTCGCTTGGGACAAAAAGCTCGAGCGGCTGGTATTCACATGATTTTGGCCACTCAGCGACCGTCTGTTGATGTTATCTCTGGGCTCATCAAGGCAAATGTTCCTTCGCGGATTGCTTTTGCTGTCTCTAGCGGAACCGATAGTCGAACGATTCTAGATGAAAATGGCGCTGAGAAACTCTTGGGACGTGGGGATATGCTCTTTAAGCCGATTGATGAAAATCATCCTGTTCGTCTGCAAGGATCGTTCATTTCTGATGAAGATGTAGAGCACATTGTAACCTTTGTCAAGAATCAGGCAGAAGCTGATTATGATGATAATTTTGACCCGGGAGAAGTATCTGAAAATGATATGGATTCAGGTAGCGAGAGTGAACAAGGAGATCCACTCTTTGAAGAAGCCAAGGCTTTAGTTATAGAAACTCAAAAGGCCAGTGCTTCAATGCTCCAACGTCGATTGTCTGTCGGATTTAATCGTGCAACTCGGCTTATGGAAGAGCTAGAAGCTGCTGGTGTTATCGGACCAGCAGAAGGAACCAAGCCAAGAAAAGTGTTATTGAACAACTAAAAATGGACTGTGCTATTGAAAAGTTTATACTCCTTGAGGTTGAGATAAGAAGATTTTCTAATTTGTTTGATTGAAACAAATGTTCTTATGAAGAACGCCATTTTTGTTGTAGAATCGCTTCTTTTCATCAACTTTCAAAAGTTCTGTAGAAAAAGTATGGAAAATCTCATGTTTTTCAATTCTGTAACTTTTCTACGGTTTAAACTCGACTTTTTTGATAAAATTAGACCATGACTTGTAAATGGAGGCTATATGTCAAAAGAGATACTTACAGGGCTTAGTCAAAAAGAAGTTAAAGCACGCGTCCAAAAAGGCTTGGTCAACGAAGTAACGGTTAGCACGGAAAAAACAACTTGGCAAATCATTCAGTCAAATGTGTTTACTTATTTTAATTTTATATTTTTTGTCCTTGCTGTGTTGCTAGTTATTGTACAATCATGGAATAATTTACTTTTTTTACCTATTGTTATTATTAATTCTTTGATTGGAATTGTTCAGGAATTAAGAGCTAGAAAAATATTGAGTAAAATGCAGTTGCTTCATCACAATACGGCAATTGCCATACGAGACGGAAGAGAAGTTCAGCTAGACACAAAAGATTTAGTACAAGATGATCTCGTTCTTTTTTCCGCAGGCGATCAAATTTATGCAGACGCTTGCCTTGTATCAGGTGGTTTGAGGGTCAATGAAGCACAATTAACTGGTGAGGCTGACGAAATTGTAAAGAAAGAAAATGACACCATCATGTCAGGTAGTTTTGTCGTATCTGGCAAGGCTTATGCTCGTTTAGAAAAAGTAGGCGATGATTCTTACATCAATCAACTAACGTTGAAAGCCAAGGAAGTATCTGGAAAAGAAGAATCTGAAATGGTTCATTCTGTCAATAATCTGGTCAAGGCGATTGGATTTTTGATTATTCCTTTGGGACTCATCTTATTTTTCCAAAGCTATGTGACCAATCATGAAAGTTTTCAGGTTAGTATTGTCTCGACAGTAGGGGCGATTATTGGTATGATTCCAGAAGGTCTCTACCTGTTGATGACTTTAGCCTTAGCTTTAGGAGCGGTTAGTCTGGCGAGACAGAAAGTTTTGTTAAATAGCATGAAAGGGATAGAGTCTCTTTCTCGTGTGGATGTTTTATGTGTAGATAAGACTGGGACCATTACGGAAAATACGATGAAGGTCACACAAATTTTTTCTGTCCATCAAAACGAAAATACCTCACGCGAAGCCCTTAAACAATATCTCGCTGCAAGTCCAGATGAGAATGAAACGATTGCAGCGATTCGAAACTTTTTTGTGTCAGAAATAGCAAAAGAGTCTTGGGCTGTATTGTCAACCTTTCCGTTTAGCTCAAAAAACAAATTTGGTGCCATTTGCTTTAACGAGGGAACCTTTATTTTAGGAGCTCCAGAATTTGTATTAAAAGAAAAACTGGAAGAATATCGCAGCTATATCCAAAAGTATGCAGAAAGTGGAACGCGGGTTCTTGTTTTTGCTGAGTCAAAAGAACAACCATTTACAGGTGATTTAACTCAAACGATAGAACCACTATTATTTATCCTTTTGGAAAATCCAATTCGAGAAAATGCGGCTGAAACATTTTCATATTTTAATGTTCAAGGTGTGGAAGTTAAAGTTATCTCAGGAGATAATCCTGTCACAGTTGCGGCAGTTGCTGCCAAAGCAGAGATTCCTCATGCAGATAATTATATAGATGCACAAACGTTAGATACTGATGAAAAAATCACTCAAGCAGTTGAAAAATATACTATCTTTGGTCGAGTAACTCCTCAACAGAAACAAAAATTTGTTCAAGCGCTTCAAGCCAATCAGCACAAAGTCGCCATGACAGGGGATGGTGTAAATGATATCTTAGCGATGAAGACAGCAGATTGCAGTATTGCTATGGAATCTGGCAATAATGCTACTAAGCAAATTGCACAAGTTGTTCTGCTGGATTCTGATTTTTCACATATGCCCCACATTGTGACAGAGGGACGCAGAGTTGTCAATAACATTCAACGCTCTGCTAGCTTATTTCTTGTAAAAAATATTTTTTCCATTTCGCTAGCTATTTTATCTAGCTTGTTTGCTTTTACTTATCCATTACAAGCTTCCCAAATTTCTTTGATTAGTGCATTTACGATTGGGATTCCGGGATTTATGTTAGCTCTGGAACCGAATAAACAACGCATTCGAGGGCGTTTTATTAGAACAGTTTTGCAGAATGCTATACCGGCAGCGCTTGTTGATTTGCTAGCCGTTCTGATTGTCATGGTGTGCGGTCGAATTTTTCGATTATCTACGCAAGAAGTTGCAACTTCTTCAGTTATCTTGTTAGCCGTAGTTGGTTTTATTATTATCATAAAACTAATCCAGCCACTCAATCGAATGAAAACGACGATAGTACTTTTTAATATTATTGGGTTAATAGTTTCAGGATTATTATTTCACTCTATCTTTTCTTTATCTAAAATCTCACCTATCACCATTATCCTCACAATCATTCTCTCTTTAATGTTAGAATCGCTAATGAGATTCTTTCAATATATTAGTAATCGATTATTTGCTACATGTGATCAATGGTTGAACAGATATCAAGCAGCAAAAAAAATATCGGAAATCTAAAACTTCCGATATTTTTTCATTTTGATAAAAACAAACCAATCACCATAGCGAGATATAGAAAGCAGGTCAAAATAAAACCAGCTCGCCAGAAGAATTTAAAAAATCTGGGATAGTAAAAACTGCGTTTAACTCTAAGAAAATAAACGGTAATAGCAATTGCTAAGGCAGAGAGCGCTAAAGTCAGTTCTGGCAATAAGCTGTGATAGAAAGCTTTATCTGAGATGACATAGAATTCTAGCACGAGAAGTGGAAAGGCCAAATCTGCAAAATTTAAGCCAAATTGTTTCAGACGAAATAATTTGGTGATAATAATAGTTAAAATAATAGTTAAAAAGATAAATAAAACAGAAGCTATTTTTAATAATGTCATAAGTTTATTTTACCATAAAAACTGGAGAAAGATAGAAAAATTTTTCGTGTTTTTTCTTGCAATTTAGCAGCTTTAGTGTATAATAGAAAAGTATGCATAAGCATACTTGTGGGAGGTAAAAATATTACGTTACCGCCAAAACCACAAAGGAGGATTTAAAAATGGCTAAAAAAGTCGAAAAACTTGTAAAATTGCAAATCCCTGCTGGTAAAGCTACTCCAGCTCCACCAGTTGGTCCTGCGCTTGGTCAAGCCGGTATCAATATCATGGGATTCACAAAAGAGTTCAACGCTCGCACAGCTGATCAAGCTGGCATGATTATTCCAGTTGTTATCTCTGTATACGAAGACAAATCATTTACTTTCGTTACAAAGACTCCACCAGCTGCTGTTCTTTTGAAAAAAGCTGCTGGTGTCGAAAAAGGATCAGGTACACCTAATAAAACGAAAGTTGCAACAGTTACTCGTGCACAAGTACAAGAAATTGCTGAAACGAAGATGCCAGATTTGAACGCTGCAAACCTTGAGTCTGCAATGCGTATGATCGAAGGTACTGCTCGTTCTATGGGATTCACTGTTGTTGACTAATCAATAACACCCCCAATATAACCCGCAAGACTTCATCATTTCGAGGAGTGACGTGGGAGATGAAAATCGATTGAACCACTTACAAGGAGAATAGAAAATGGCTAAAAAAAGCAAACAACTTCGTGCTGCTCTTGAAAAAATCGACAGCACAAAAGCATACAGTGTAGAAGAAGCTGTAGCACTTGCAAAAGAAACAAACTTTGCAAAATTTGACGCAACTGTAGAAGTTGCTTATAACTTGAACATTGATGTAAAAAAAGCGGATCAACAAATCCGTGGTGCAATGGTTCTTCCAAACGGAACTGGTAAAACTCAGCGTGTGCTTGTTTTCGCACGTGGTGCAAAAGCAGAAGAAGCAAGAGCTGCTGGTGCAGACTTCGTTGGTGAAGATGATCTTGTTGCAAAAATCAATGACGGCTGGTTGGACTTTGACGTAGTAATCGCTACACCTGACATGATGGCACTTGTAGGTCGCCTTGGACGTGTCCTTGGTCCTCGTAACCTGATGCCAAACCCTAAAACTGGTACTGTAACAATGGACGTTGCAAAAGCAGTTGAAGAGTCTAAGGGGGGTAAGATTACTTACCGCGCAGACCGTGCAGGTAACGTACAAGCTATTATTGGTAAAGTTTCATTTGAAGCTGACAAGTTGGTTGAAAACTTTAAAGCATTCCACGATGTGATTGCCAAAGCAAAACCAGCTACTGTAAAAGGAACATACATGACAAATCTTACTATCACTACTACTCAAGGTGTAGGTATTAAGGTTGATGTCAACTCGCTTTAATTTAAGAATAAAAACTCTATCGATGGATAGGGTTTTTTTATGAATAACTCATATTTAAATGGAGTTTATCAGACTGATAAAAATAGCAGATAAAAGCAACAACGTTTTTGGAATAAATCAATTAATCTATTAGGAGAAAAAAGGATATGTTACATACATTATTGAAGTAGGAGTCAGTCAAAAAAACTAAATTTCTTTTGTTAATTTTGATATTTTAAAAAATAGGACTATATAAAAATTATAAATTATGGTAAAATAGTACAGATAAAATAAGGAGAGTAAAAATGGTAGTCCCGAAATATAAACGTATTTTAATCAAGTTATCAGGTGAAGCTCTTGCTGGTGAGAAAGGGATAGGAATTAACATTTCAACCGTTCAAAAAATGGCAGAGGAAATCAAGGAAGTGCATGATTTGGGTATTGAAATCGCCCTTGTTATCGGTGGTGGGAATCTCTGGCGTGGAGAGCCTGCGGCAGAAGCAGGAATGGATCGTGTGCAGGCTGACTATACTGGAATGCTTGGGACCGTTATGAATGCTTTGGTGATGGCTGATTCATTGCAACAAGTAGGTGTGGATACTCGTGTCCAAACTGCGATTGCAATGCAGCAAGTGGCAGAACCTTACATTCGTGGACGAGCACTTCGCCATCTGGAAAAAGGTCGTATCGTCATTTTTGGTGCCGGTGTTGGCTCACCTTATTTCTCAACGGATACAACAGCTGCCCTTCGTGCGGCCGAGATTGAAGCTGATGCGATTCTTATGGCGAAAAACGGTGTTGATGGGGTCTATAATGCAGATCCAAAGAAAGATAAGACAGCTGTGAAGTTTGATGAATTGACTCACCGCGATGTGATTAACAAAGGATTGCGGATTATGGATTCAACAGCTTCTACCCTTTCAATGGACAATGATATTGACCTTGTTGTGTTCAATATGAACGAATCTGGTAATATTAAACGGGTTGTTTTCGGAGAACAAATCGGAACAACTGTTTCAAATAATGTAGAAAAAGAAGAGGATTAAGTTATGGCAAATGCAATTGTAGAAAAAGCGAAAGAAAGAATGACCCAATCACACCAAAGTTTAGCGCGTGAATTTGGTAGTATTCGTGCTGGGCGTGCGAATGCTAGTCTTTTAGATCGCATTACAGTAGAATACTATGGAGTGGAAACTCCACTCAATCAAATTGCTTCTATCACAATTCCAGAAGCGCGCGTGTTATTGGTAACACCTTTTGATAAATCATCTATTAAAGATATTGAACGTGCTTTGAATGCTTCTGATCTGGGTATTACACCTGCTAGTGATGGTTCTGTTATCCGTCTCGTCATTCCTGCTTTGACGGAAGAGACTCGTCGTGATTTGGCTAAAGAAGTTAAAAAAGTTGGAGAGAATGCTAAGATTGCTATCCGGAATATCCGCCGTGATGCTATGGATGAAGCGAAAAAGCAAGAAAAAGCAAAAGAAATTACCGAAGATGAACTGAAAGGTCTTGAAAAAGACATTCAAAAAGTGACAGATGACGCTGTTAAACACATCGATGAAATGACTTCTACTAAGGAAAAAGAATTGCTTGAAGTGTGATGTTTCTTTCCATGATTGAAAATGAAAAACTAAAACTCAGTTAGTTTGGCTAGCTGAGTTTCTTTTGAAAGGGAGCTGAAGCAATGCTCCTTTAAATGATAGAAAGAGAAAAATGAATACAAATCTTGCAACATTTATAACAGGTCTAGTAACCGATGAAAACGATCGCTTTTACTTTGTTCAAAAGGATGGTCAGACTTATGCTTTAGCTAAAGAAGAAGGTGAGTATCAGCTAGGAGAAACGGTCAAAGGTTTTGTCTATAGTGATATGAAACAGAGACTTCGCCTGACGACTCTCGAAGTCACAGCAACTCAGACGACTTTTGGTTGGGGGATGGTAACAGAAGTTCGCAAAGATCTGGGGGTCTTTGTCGACACAGGACTTCCGGATAAGCAAATCGTAGTGTCGCTGGACATCTTGCCGGAGATAAAAGAACTCTGGCCCAAAAAAGGGGATAAGTTGTACATTCGTTTAACAGTTGATAAAAAAGAGCGTATTTGGGGACTTTTGGCCTATCAGGAGGATTTCCAGCGCTTAGCTCGTCCTGCCTACAATAATATGCAAAATCAAAATTGGCCAGCCATTGTTTATCGACTCAAACTCTCTGGCACCTTTGTTTATCTGCTGGAGAACAATATGCTGGGCTTTATCCACCCCAGCGAACGTTATACCGAGCCACGTCTCGGTCAAGTGCTAGATGTGCGGGTGATTGGCTTTCGGGAAGTTGATCGTACCCTTAATCTATCCCTCAAACCTCGCTCTTTTGAGATGCTGGAAAATGATGCTCAAATGATTCTGACATACCTAGAAAGTCAAGGAGGCTTTATGACTTTGAATGATAAGTCGTCCCCAGAGGATATAAAGACTACCTTTGGCATTTCCAAAGGACAGTTTAAAAAAGCTTTAGGCGGTCTAATGAAAGCTGGCAAAATCAAGCAAGATGCAAGTGGGACGGAGTTGGTTTGAGATGCCAATCAGTCTTTTCCCAAGAGTTGTGATAGAGTAAAGAGTGTGTTAAAAAATAAATCTCGTAAAAGGAGGTTATCATGCTAGCAATTGAAGAAGTTAATCAGCTATGCTTAGAAAATTTGCCGGCCGTAACCATTTTGACTGGTGATGACGTGGGTCAGTTTGAATTATTAAAATCTCAGTTCTTACAGCAGATTTGTTATGAAGCTGCAGATTTACGTTATACCCATTTCGATATGAAAGAAGCTGCTTATCCAGATGTGGAGATCGATTTAGTGAGTTTGCCCTTCTTTTCCGAAGAGAAAATCGTTATTTTGGATCATTTTTTAGATATAACAACGGCTAAAAAGCGCTATTTGACAGATGAGGAATTAAAATCTTTTGAGCAATATTTGGAAAATCCTGCAGATACGACAAAATTAGTCATTTTTGCAGAAGGGAAGTTAGACAGTAAACGGCGAATTGTAAAATTGCTCAAGCGAGATGGTAAAATTTTTGAAGCAAGTGAGCCCAAAGAACAAGAATTACGCACCTACTTTAGTAAGCAAGTTCAAGAACAGGGGTTAGAACTTCGTTCGCAAGTTTTAGAAGAATTGCTTATTAAATCTGGTTTCGATTTTAGTGAAATTAGTAAAAACTTAGCTTTTTTAAAGGATTATAAAAAAGATGGCATCATTACAAGCGAGGACATTGCTGAAGCAATTCCAAAAACTTTACAGGATAATATTTTTGATCTTACCCAGATGATTTTGCATCAAAAGGTGGACGCAGCGAGAAGTTTGGTACGAGATTTGACCTTGCAAGGTGAAGATGAAATCAAGCTGATTGCGATTATGTTGGGCCAGTTTCGTATATTTGCACAAGTGAAAATCCTCTTTGAAAATGGACGTAATGAAAGTCAGATTGTAGCAGATTTGTCTGGTTATTTGGGACGAAAGGTGAATCCTTATCAAATTAAATATGCCTTGCGCGATGTCCGCTCATTATCCTTGGAAATTTTACAAAAGTCTCTCTCCTGCTTGATTGAAACAGATTATCAAATTAAATCAGGGGTTTACGAAAAAGATTACTTATTTGACTTAGCTTTATTAAAGATTGTAACCCACAACTTATAAGCAAATAAGTTGAAAATTTTGTGGGTCTACGTTATCATTTTCATATAAAATGATAAAGGGGAAAAACCAATGGCAATTATTTTACCTGATTTACCTTATGCTTACGATGCTTTGGAACCGTATATTGATGAAGAAACCATGCACTTGCATCATGACAAACACCACAATACTTATGTAAATAATGTAAATGCGGCGCTAGCAAAACATCCTGAAATCGGTGAGGATTTAGAGCGACTTTTAGCTGATGTTGAGTCTATTCCAACCGATATTCGTCAAGCAGTAATCAATAATGGTGGTGGTCATCTCAACCATGCTCTTTTCTGGGAATTGATGACACCAGAAGAAACAGCACCATCAGCAGAATTAGCAGCAGATTTTGAAGCAACTTTTGGCTCATTTGACGATTTCAAAACAGCCTTTACGACAGCTGCAACGACTCGCTTTGGTTCAGGCTGGGCTTGGCTAGTGGTAAACAAAGAAGGTAAGCTAGAAGTGATGTCAACTGCTAACCAAGATACGCCAATCTCTGAAGGAAAAACACCTATTTTGGGAATTGATGTTTGGGAGCATGCTTACTATGTGAAATATCGCAATGTTCGCCCAGACTACATTAAAGCTTTCTTTTCAGTTATCAACTGGAATAAGGTCGATGAATTGTACAAAGCAGCGAAATAGAAAAAGACGAATCTGAAAAGGGTTCGTCTTTTTCTGTTGTCATATATCATAAGAATTACTTATAAATTCCAGCCAAATAAAACCAGATTTGTTCCTTGAGAAATTTTAGAGAATGATCATTGGTTCGATCAATGACACCGAAAACAAGATAGTGATTTCTAAACAGCAGTTCATAATCAATATGTTCTCCAATAAGGACAATTTTCCCTCTTTTATCGTATTTTCGGATTGTTTCAATTCTTTTGGTGGCATCTTTAAATGAGAAAAATTTGGATTGTACCACAAAATAAGTAGTTGGACGAAAAGTTCTTTGTGCAGAATGCGTCAATTGCAGCTTTATTTTAAATAATTGATGGATCGTGCGAAGATAGAGAGCGATAAAATATAGCGACATAGAGCTAATAAACGAAAAAGGTTGAATTTGAATCATTATGTTTCCTCCTGACTTATATCCTACTATATCAAATGAAAGATAACTGAGCAAATCCTGAACGGTCTATTATAGGTCCTGAACGGTATTTTTTGAACCGTTCAGGACCTTATAGCTACCATTTGGGATTTTTACAATGCTTTTCAGAAATATTTTGAGATAATCAGAGTATAAAAAGGAAAGGAATTCTTCTGTATACATGTTCATTTTAGAAAAAATATTTCATATTTCAAATACTGCATTATTACGACTAGAAAAATTTCAAAATTGGAAAAATAGCAATGCCACAGCACTGTTTATTCTTTTTTTATCACTCAGCTATTTATTTATCCATTCTATTCCCATATTAAGTATATACTACTAACCGACTCTGCTTTTAGTATGATGATAAATTATGTTTTAATAGACGCTTATCTCAAATTACGTGTCTACTGTTAGCTACGTAAAAAATAATCCGAGTTTATTTTAGAAAGGAAATCATTGTTGTGAATGTTAAGAAAACATTTGTTCCTCAAATAGATGCAAGAGATTGCGGTGTCGCTGCGCTGGCTTCCATTGCAAAATACTATGGTTCAGACTACTCTCTTGCACATCTGAGAGAACTTGCTAAGACAAGTAAAGAAGGGACAACGGCTCTTGGAATTGTTCAAGCAGCACAAGAAATAGGCTTTGAGACACGACCGATTCAAGGGGATATGTCCTTGTTTGATATGGAAGCTATTCCCTATCCTTTTATCGTTCATGTTCAGAAAAAAGCTAAACTCCCACATTATTATGTTATCTATAAAAATACGAAAAAAGGTCTGCTAGTTGGAGATCCTGACCCAAGTGTAAAAATAACTAAGATATCAAAAGAAACATTTGCAACAGAATGGACTGGTGTTGCTATTTTTTTAGCACCAGAACCTAGCTATAAATCACATAAGGATAAGAAGAATGGGCTTACTAGCTTTTTACCACTCATCTTTAAACAGCGTTCTTTGATTTTTTATATTGTCTTAGCTAGTTTGCTTGTGACCCTCATCAACATTGTTAGTTCTTATTATCTGCAAGGGATTTTGGATGAATACATTCCAAATCAGATGAAATCAACTCTTGGAATCGTTTCAATTGGGCTTATCATTACTTACATCTTGCAGCAAATGATGAGTTTTTCCAGAGATTACTTATTGATTATACTTAGTCAGCGACTGACCATCGATGTAATTTTATCATATATTCGACACATTTTTGAATTACCGATGTCTTTTTTTGCTACGAGACGCACTGGAGAGATTATTTCTCGTTTTACAGATGCTAATTCCATTATTGATGCTCTCGCTTCTACAATACTTTCACTCTTTCTTGACCTTTTTATTTTGATAATGGTAGGAGGGGTACTATTATTACAGAATACTAACCTTTTCTTCCTCACTCTGCTTGCTATTCCTATCTATACAGTGATTATTTTTGCTTTTATAAAGCCTTTTGAAAAAATGAATCATGACGTCATGCAAAGTAATTCCATGGTAAATTCTGCTATTATCGAAGATATTAATGGCATTGAAACGATTAAATCTTTAACCAGCGAAGAAAGTTGTTACCAAAAGATTGATAGTGAGTTTGTCGATTATCTGAATAAGACTTTCAAGCTAAGTAAATATTCCATTATGCAGACAGCTCTCAAACAAGGAGCACAATTTATTTTGAATGTTGTTATTCTATGGGTTGGAGCCTCTCTGGCTATGTCTCAAAAAATTTCGATTGGACAGCTGATTACTTTTAATGCACTCCTTTCGTATTTTACAAGTCCACTTGAAAGTATCATCAATCTGCAAACCAAGCTGCAATCGGCTAAGGTTGCCAACAATCGGTTGAATGAAGTCTATCTGGTAGAATCCGAATTCAAAACCAAACAAGTCATTACAGAGAAAAATTTCTTGACTGGTGATATTACGTTCCATAATGTCTCCTATAAATACGGCTTCGGACGAGATACGTTATCGGATATTAACTTAACAATAAAAATAGGAGATAAGGTGAGCTTAGTCGGTATCAGTGGTTCGGGAAAGACAACGCTTGCCAAAATGATGGTTCATTTTTATGAGCCTTATAAAGGGCAAATCCGTCTCAATGGAAATGATCTTAAAATGATTGATAAGAAGACGCTTCGTCAATATATCAATTATTTACCACAACAAGCCTATATTTTTAGTGGTTCTATCTTAGAAAACCTTACATTAGGGACGAATCAAATATTTTCTCAAGAAGAGATTATTCGCGCTTGTGAAATTGCAGAAATTCGTTCGGATATTGAACAAATGCCTATGGGATATCAAACAGAATTGTCCGATGGAGCTGGTCTATCAGGTGGACAAAAGCAAAGAATTGCTCTAGCACGAGCCCTCTTAACAAAGTCACCAATTCTTATTCTTGATGAGGCAACGAGCGGATTGGATGTTCTAACTGAGAAAAAGGTCATTGACAATCTGATGGGCTTAAAAGACAAAACGATTATTTTTGTTGCTCATCGTCTCAGCATTTCAAAGCGGACAAATCAAGTGATTGTTCTTGATAAAGGGCAGATTATTGAAACTGGATCCCACGCTGAATTGATGGAAAGACAAGGCTTTTATCATCATTTATTTAATAAATAAGGAGTGAATTATGAATCCCAATTTGTTTAAAAGTGTAGAATTTTATCATCGAAGATACCATAACTTTGCGACCGTTCTTATTCTTCCTTTGGTATTGTTCGTTCTATTTCTGGTTCTTTTTTCCATTATTGGTCAAAAGGAAGTGACTGTCAAATCTATCGGTGAAATTACGCCAACGAAAGTCATTGCTATGATCCAATCAAGCAGCAATAATACGATTTTGATTAACCATTTAGCTGAAAATAAGGCAGTCGTAAAAGGAGAGTTGTTGATTCAATATGTAAAAAATATGGAAGTCTCTCAACAAACAGCTATTAAAACTCAACTTGCGACTTATCAACGACAAAAAGTTGGCTTAGAAACACTCAAATCGAGTTTGCATCAAGGGATAAATCTTTTTTCGGGTGAAGATGAATTTGGCTATGCTAATACTTTTAACAATTTTATCAAACAATCACAGGATCTATCATTAGGAATTTCAAAAAGCAATATCGAAGTCAGTAAACAAGCTTCTTTGGCTCATAACACAATTGCTGCGATTGATCAGCAAATCAATGATTTAACAAAACAGATAAATGATTATCGTGAACTGCATCAGGTCATCTCAGAGAATGCTTCACATTTACCCAAGAGTAATCCACATCAAACAACATTCAACATGTATAAGAAACAGTATCAAGCTAATCCAGATACTTCCCTCACAAATCAGTATTTGTCTCAAATTGATACCAATATATCCAATTTAAACTCTTCCATTGCGAATCTAAAGATTCAAAAAGCTGGTACTGGAACTGCGGCGACTTATGACAATAGTCTTTCTACGAAAATCGAAGTACTCCGCACACAATTTATCCAAACGGCTGACCAACAGTTAGCAACCCTTATGACCCAAATCACTGATTTACAGAATCAATTGAATCAAGCAAATGTCCAGCTTCAAAACAATAGATTAGTCGCTCCCGAAACAGGTGTTCTGCATATTAGTGAAAAGTTAAAAGGGAACAACTTATTACCTAAAGGAACTGAAATTGCCCAAATCTATCCAGATATCACCAAAACAAACGAAGTCCTTATCACTTATTATGTACCTTCAGCCTATATGACCAATTTAAAAAAAGGACAAACCACTCGTTTAACTTTAGAAAAAATTGGAAAGCAGTCCATCACCATTATCGGAAATATCAATAAAATTGATACTTCCGCTACTGAAACAAAACAAGGAAACCTTTTTAAAGTAACTGCCAAAGCTAAAATTTCTAAGTCCAATGGACAAGTGATCAAGTATGGTCTACAAGGAAGAGTAACTATTGTTATTGCGAAAAAATCATTCTTTGATTACTACAAAGACAAACTGTTAAACAATGTCGAATGACCGTTTAGGACGAAATCACTACCGTTTAAGATTTAACGATTCATTATTCAACAGTTGGATTATAATAAATATATCAAAAAGGAGGTTCCTATTATGGACAAAAAACAAACATTGGATCATTTTCATACACTTACAAGTCAAGAACTCGAACAAGTCGTCGGTGGCGGCTGGTTGGAAGACTTATTTAGTCCTTATTTAAAAAAGTATAAATTAGGCAAACTTGGACAACCTGATTTAGGATAACATAAAAACCATTACTGTACTTGATATTACAGCAATGGTTTTCTTTAATTCAGATGAATCTCAAGGACATGCTGGAAACGATAATTTTGACTAGCGCTAGTAAGAGAAACATTTGGGTACCTATCCAGAATTGCTAAGACATTTGATAATCCAATTCCTCGCCCAGCTCCTTTAGAACTAACTCCTGCATCAAAAATACGGGACATGTCTATATGTTCCTCTTTTATAGTATTTTCAATGGAGAATACCTGCTTGTTTTCTGACAAAACATAAGCAATCGTCATAGTTGGAGCAGCAGCTTCAATAGCATTATCACACAAAATGGAGACAATGGTGATAAAGTCAACTAATTCCATTCCTTGCGGGTAAATATCTTCTGGAACCTCCAATGAAACGGCTACATTATGCTCTTGAGCTTGTGCAAATTTAGCAGCTGGCAGGCTCTTTAAAGCTTCATTTTTGATATGGACTAACCGTCCGATATCATACTTGGGATTGCGAAAGCGCTTATTGGAATCTTTCAAAACAGAATGATATACATTCTTTACAATACCTAGATTATTTTGTTCAATTCCTAATTTTAAGGTCATTAAAATATTTTCGTAATCATGCCGAAAATTCCGAACTTCTGTGTACAGTTCTTCAATGTGATGACTGTAGTTTTCCATATTTTTTAACTGTAAATCTTTTTGAAGCATTAAATCATTTTGGATTCTCTCTCGTAAATAACGATTCAGCTGGTTGGTAACAATCAAAAAGAAGACTAGATAAATAATAACCAAATTTGCTCGTTTCAAGAGATAAAGAATGAAGAACAGCATTAATATCTCTTGAATTAATACCATAACACCAACTGCTGCCAAATTCCACTGAAACAAAATAGCAATATGAAGAGCTAAAGTTTCTGGAAGACCTGCCAGTAAAATAGTAAAAAGTATTATAAAAATGAGTGAAAATGCTAATTTCTTCATCGTATCTCCTATTTTGAAGTAACCTTATATTCTTATTCTACAAAATTTTTATAAAACATTTCATTGAGATCCCAAATGATGGCTTTGACGTCCTAAATGGTTAAAAATACCATTCAGGACGTCAGAAGTACCATTCAGGATTTATAAATTTATAAAATATATTATATGCTATACTAAATTTGTCAGGTTGCAACAGGACAAAAATATGAAAATAAAAAGGAGGTATTCATCATGAATACAAAATCACTCGAAAAATTTGAAGTACTGAACTCTGAAATGCTAGCAAGTGTTGAAGGGGGCTTTGGATGGGGCAATTTCTTTGGTTCTGTTTTGGGAGCTTTAGATGGTGGTGGACCAACTCTAGATCAACTAAATGGGGGAGCAACCAGAAACTTTAGAGCATGTTCTTGTTCTCCATCTGGTACGGGTGGAACACCGAATTCTTGCAATTTCTGTTAAATTTTAAAATAAATAATAAATGTGAAGGAGTGTAAATGAAAGCAATTTATAAAAATCAAATAGCTGATGTTTGGAAAATTAGCAGAGAAGCTGAACAACCTGATTGGGTGAAAGAAGCGTTTGCTAAAAATTACTTGTATTGGTTGGATGATCATCTTCGGATTTTAATGGCAGGATTAAATCCTTCTACTGTGGAGAATTTGAAAATTGGTGCGATTGGAGCAGCAGGTGGTGGATTTGCTGGCTATGGCATGTATGTGTTAGGGTATATTGATGATTATTTGGATGTGACCAATCACCGAGTTGTCTCTCAAAAAACATTTGAAAAAGAGTATCGTGTTCAAGAGAACTTGTAGATAAATAAATTGATTTTTCTGACTACTTTTATAGCATCTCTAAAAAGGCTCTAGGTTATAATTCACTTAGAGTCTTTGATTTTTAGCAGACCAATTTGGAACCATCACCATTCAGGCTGTCAGAAGTACCTTTTAGGATTTTTGAAAATGAAACCGAGATAGTTGTATTATACTGTAAATAGAACATAAAGGAGTTTAAAATGATGAAAAAACAATTGCTAAAATCACTTGTATTTAGTTCGGTGCTATTGCTTGCTTTTAGAAACGACATGGTTTTTGCTGATGGAGTTCATAAGGAGGAGCAACGCCCAGATACAACTGAAATAGTGTCTGAAGCTTCGACAGCAGCTGTTGTTAAAAATGACGCAAATCAAGATTCAATTGTAACAGATACGAAATCCGTAAGTATGCCAGAGTCAAAGGAAGATACCGTTGTAGAAAAGGAAAACTTGACAAACAATAAATCTGCTTCGACTTCAAACAAAACTTCTGCAGCAAATGGCGTTCCAAATTCTCAAGAATCAAAAGAGGTTGATGTTGCTACTTATCGTGAGAATATAGCTAAACTTCCTAAGGCTACGATAAAAGATGTTTATTCGGCTTTTACTTCGGATAATAAAGAACATACGATTTATGTAGGACGGGAAACTTGTTATTTTTGTCGACAATTCTCTCCTGAACTAAAAAAGTTTAATCAATTAACAGGTGGAAAATTAGAATACTATAATACGGACGGTGAAGATTTTGATGAACATGCCAAAGAATTTTTATTTAAAACAGTTGGTATTCCTGGGACCCCAACGATACTCTATCTTAAAAATGGCACATTAACTTCCGGTTGGGTCGGTGGAGGTATCACTGCTCAAGAACTCTATGATTATCTGTATTTTCATAAAGCGCCGGCAGGCAAAAAGCAAGAAGACAATCCTCGACATCAAGAGAATAAAAATGATAAAAAAGTTAAACAAAACCAAGAACCAGCTTCTATTGACTTAAAAAACAATGAGGAATCCTTACCAAAAGACTTTAGTGAAATTTCAAAATCAAATTCAGCAGACCATACTCATAAAACTTCAGTATTGCCGACAAATAGTGAAATGGAATTTAATGGGATAAAAGAGCAAAAGAATCTGCAATTACCCAAAACTGGCATCAAAAAGAGTAAAGGATTATTCCGATTTGGGTTGGCAATGGTTCTTCTTACATTATCATTTTATCTAGGGATGAGAAAAGGATTGAATGATAGAAAACGCTATTGAATCATCATTAGTAAGAATTAAAAACGGATGATGATTCTGTGCATTCCATCTTGTCAAATGTCCATTCTTCCTATATAATGAGGTATATAAGTTAGGAGGAGTGCGTGAGTAGAAAGACAATGATTCTTTGTTTGATTGGTTGCTTTATGATGTGTGGTGTATTAGTATCAAGTGCTGTATACTCTGGACAAGCTAGAAAGGCACATCCTACGAAAGTAGCTGCAAATTATCCTACCAGTCAAGGAAAGCCAAAAAATTCGTCAAAAGAGTCGAAATTAGTCACTCGTGTTTCGTCAAAGAGTATGGAAGAAAAGCAGAAAGTCATGGAAGCTGATTTGCCTGTAATGGAAGCCTATGGTTTGTATTATGATTATGCTAATCTAAATTTGGTTCAAGTTGTAAAGGCTTATCTAGATGAGATGGGAATAGAGCATTCGCAGGTTGCATTTTCTTATAAGGACTTAACGAGTGGACAAATCTACGCTATGAATGAAACGCAACCGATGACAGCGGGCTCGACTTACAAATTGCCATTAAATATGTTGGTCGTTGATGAGGTAGAAAAAGGAAATTTATCAATGACCGAGCGGTTTGATATTACCCATACTCGCTATGAGTATATCAGTGAACATAATAACTATGTAGCAGCATTTAATGGAACCATGAACATCCCTGAAATGCAGGAGTATTCCCTTCTTTATTCTGAAAATACGCCAGCTTATGCCTTAGCTGAGCGCTTAGGTGGCTTGGATAAAGCCTATACAATGTATCAGCACTATGGAAAAGGCAAGGGGGAAGTTGAGACGATCAACCAACAAAATCAAACCACGACTGACTATTATATTCAGGTTTTGGATTACCTTTGGAAACATCAGGAAAAGTATAAAGATCTTTTGTATTATATCGGTGAATCTTTTCCAAACGAATACTATAAACGGTATGTAAGAGATATTCCAATTTATCAAAAGCCAGGTTACGTTGCAGAAGCCCTGAATATAGACGCAATTGTATGTGAAGAAAAGCCTTATTTGATTGCTCTTTATACAGCGGGGCTGGGTGGGACAACTCCTGAGAGTAATGAAATTAGCGGTGTTGGTATTACACAAGTTGGTCAATTAGCTTATGTTATCAATGAATGGCATCGTGTGAATATGAATTAAAGCGAATGGACGCAAATTCCAAAAATTGTGCTGCAAAAGATAAGGTTCTATTAAAAATGTAAAGGCTCTCTTTTAGCTGAGAGTTTTTTATGTTATAATAAAAACAGAATGCAAAAAGGATCACAAGAATATCATGATTAACAAAGAGCATTATCGTTACATTAGAGAACATCCTGCTTTTAAAAATTTACCAGTTGAATTTTTTGATAAAATAGCTGTTGAGATTCAATTTCGCAAAGTGCCAAAAGGGCAAATTATTTTCTTTTCTGGAGACAAACGAGAGCGACTTTTTTTGATTTATAAGGGCTATGTTCGGATTGAACAGTATGACCAGACAGATTCGTTTAATTACATTGACTATGTGAAAGAAAATACCATGTTTCCTTATGGTGGCATGTTTGAGGATAAAGATTATCATTATTCTGGGATTTCTGTGACAGATTTAGAATATTTTTCTATTCCTGTTGACTTGTATGAATATTATTCCAAACAAATAATAGAGCAGATGTTATTTATCACACATAAGTTGTCAAATATTTTACGTTTTCATGAGTTACGTTTGCGAAATTCTGTTTTGGCTAGTGCGACAGAGCGAGTTATTCAAGCGATTTCAATTTTATGTATTGATTTTTGCCAATATAGAGATGACATTCCTTTTGCACTTAGTATGAAAGAGTTGGCTAAACTAGGTGCGACTACTCGTGAAACGGTGAATCAAGTTTTGAAAAAATTAACAGAAGAAAACATTATTCAATATAATCGAAAGAAACTCGTCTTTTTGAATAAAGAATACTTTTTAAAGTATTTTGAAGATATGTAGAAAAGAAGGACAGAATTGCAGTCAAAAAAGCAATTTTTGGTCCTTTTTTAATTTAGAAACCTAAACATTTAAAATATACTCAAAAACTTCATTTGTTTCTAAAAAATAATTATTCATAAAACCAATAAAATGCATAAAATATTTATAGAAAGCGTTTTATTTTGAAATAATATTAGAATTTCTTTTAAAAAAAGCAAGGGATTTGGCATTTTAAATGTATAATTGATTGTGAAAGCGCAAACAAAAGATATTACAATAAAACATGTAAATAGGGCTTAAAGAAACTTAAGTCACAAAGAAAAAGAGGAGGACATAAGATGTCTACACATCCTATTCATGTTTTCTCAGAAATAGGAAAACTGAAAAAAGTTATGCTGCATCGTCCAGGTAAAGAGTTGGAAAACTTGATGCCGGATCATTTGGAACGTCTGCTTTTTGACGATATTCCATTTTTGGAAGACGCTCAAAAAGAACATGATGCTTTTGCAGACGCTCTTCGTAAAGAAGGTATTGAAGTTCTTTACCTTGAAAAGTTGGCTGCTGAATCATTGACTTCTCCAGAAATTCGTAATGAATTTATTGAAGAATATCTGAATGAAGCAAATATTCGCGGAGCACAAACAAAAGTTGCTATCCGTGATATTCTTCATGGTATAGAAGATAACCTTGAATTGGTTGAAAAGACAATGGCTGGTTTCCAAAAAGCTGAACTGCCAGAAATTCCAGCAGATGCCAAAGGTTTGACGGATTTGGTAGAATCTGACTATCCATTTGCTATTGATCCAATGCCAAACCTTTACTTCACTCGTGACCCATTTGCAACAATTGGGAATGCTGTCTCACTGAATCACATGTATTCAGATACACGTAATCGTGAAACACTTTATGGTAAATACATTTTTAAACACCATCCAGTATATGGTGGTAATGTTGAATTGGTTTATAACCGTGAAGAAACAACTCGTATCGAAGGTGGAGATGAACTAGTTCTTTCTAAAGATGTTCTTGCAGTAGGTATTTCACAACGTACAGACGCAGCATCTATTGAAAAACTCTTGGTCAATATCTTTAAGAAGAATGTTGGCTTTAAGAAAGTGATTGCATTTGAATTTGCTAATAATCGTAAATTCATGCACTTAGATACGGTCTTCACAATGGTTGATTATGATAAATTCACTATTCACCCAGAAATTGAAGGCGATCTTCGCGTTTATTCTGTTACTTATGAAAATGAAAAACTTCATATTGCAGAAGAAAAAGGCGATTTAGCAGAATTGCTTGCTAAGAATCTTGGTATTGATAAAGTTCATTTGATTCGTTGCGGTGGCGGAAATACAGTAGCAGCAGCACGTGAACAATGGAACGACGGTTCAAACACCCTTACAATCGCTCCAGGTGTGGTAGTGGTATATGACCGTAACGTTGTCACAAATAAGATTCTTGAAGAATACGGACTTCGTTTGATTAAGATTCGCGGAAGTGAATTGGTTCGCGGTCGTGGTGGACCTCGTTGTATGTCAATGCCATTTGAACGTGAAGAACTTTAAGATTAGAAAGAGGAAATAATAGAATGACAAACTCAGTGTTCCAAGGACGCAGCTTCTTGGCAGAAAAAGATTTTACACGTGCAGAATTAGAATATCTTATTGGTTTAGCAGCTCACTTGAAAGATTTGAAGAAACGCAATATTGAACATCATTATCTAGCAGGTAAAAATATTGCTCTCTTGTTTGAAAAAACGTCAACTCGTACTCGTGCAGCTTTCACAACGGCAGCAATTGATCTTGGTGCTCATCCAGAATACTTAGGAGCTAACGACATTCAGCTTGGCAAGAAAGAATCTACTGAAGATACAGCTAAAGTATTGGGACGTATGTTTGACGGGATTGAATTCCGTGGATTTAGCCAACGTATGGTAGAAGAACTAGCAGAATTTTCAGGCGTTCCTGTATGGAATGGTTTGACAGACGAATGGCATCCAACTCAAATGTTAGCTGACTATTTGACAGTTCAAGAAAACTTTGGTCGTTTGGAAGGCTTGACTCTTGTCTACTGTGGTGACGGACGCAATAACGTTGCAAACAGTCTCCTTGTAACAGGTGCTATCCTCGGTGTAAATGTTCATATCTTTTCTCCAAAAGAACTCTTCCCAGCTGAAGATATTGTGAAATTGGCAGAAGGATATGCGAAAGAAAGTGGCGCACATGTCTTAATTACTGACAATGCAGATGAAGCTGTTAAAGGTGCGGATGTCCTTTACACAGACGTTTGGGTATCTATGGGTGAAGAAGACAAATTTGCAGAACGTGTCGCACTTTTGAAACCTTATCAAGTAAATATGGATTTGATTAAGAAAGCTGACAATGAAGATTTGATCTTCTTGCACTGCTTACCAGCTTTCCATGATACAAATACTGTTTATGGTAAAGATGTTGCTGAAAAATTCGGCGTTGAAGAAATGGAAGTAACTGACGAAGTATTCCGCAGCAAATACGCTCGCCAATTTGACCAAGCTGAAAACCGTATGCATACTATTAAAGCAGTTATGGCAGCAACTCTTGGAAACCTTTATATTCCAAAAGTATAATTTAAAACTAAAACCGTTTACCAACAGCTATGAGGGCTGCGACTAATAGCTTTAGTCCAGTCCTCATTTTTGATAGTGCTCGTTTCAATTTTAGTATGATTTAAATAGGGGAAAAAGGCGATAAGATAAACAACTATGATTGCCGATGCAATCACCCTCAAAGAAATGTAGTTTGAGACATTATTATTCTAACCTCGTTCTAAAGTTTGTTATAGCTCATTAAAATGAATTGAAGCACTATAAGAAGAAAACTCTAAGGAGGCTAATTATTTATGGCAAATCGTAAAATCGTTGTGGCTTTGGGAGGGAATGCCATCCTTTCATCTGATCCATCAGCAAAAGCACAACAAGAAGCATTAGCAGAAACAGCAAGTCATCTTGTAAAATTGATTAAAAATGGTGATGACTTGATTATCACTCACGGAAATGGACCGCAAGTTGGAAATCTTTTGTTGCAACATTTAGCAGCAGATTCTGAAAAAAATCCAGCATTTCCGTTAGATTCGCTTGTTGCAATGACAGAAGGAAGTATTGGCTATTGGTTGCAAAATGCTCTACAAAATGCACTTCATGAAGAAGGAATTGAAAAAGAAGTTGCTTCTGTTGTGACACAAGTAGTGGTTGATAAAAATGACCCTGCTTTCATAAATTTAAGCAAACCAATCGGACCATTCTACACAGAAGAAGAAGCAAAAGCAGAAGCTGAAAAGAGCGGAGCTACTTTCAAAGAGGATGCTGGACGTGGCTGGAGAAAAGTAGTTGCGTCACCAAAACCAGTTGGAATCAAAGAAATTGAAACCATTCGTACACTCATCAATGCAGGACACGTCGTTGTGGCTGCTGGTGGTGGCGGTATTCCCGTTATCAAGGAAGACAATGGTCATCTTGCAGGCGTAGAAGCAGTAATTGACAAAGACTTTGCTTCACAATGTCTGGCGGAATTGGTCGAAGCAGATCTCTTCATCGTTTTGACCGGTGTAGATTATGTCTATGTCAACTACAATAAACCAGATCAAGCCAAGTTAGAGCGTGTCAATGTAGCTCAGTTGGAAGAATACATTAAGCAAAATCAATTTGCCCCAGGAAGTATGTTACCTAAAGTGCAAGCAGCTATTGCCTTTGTAAATGATCGACCAGAAGGTGAAGCGGTCATTACTTCTCTTGAAAACTTAGGCGCTTTAATTGAGTCTGAAAGCGGAACGATTATTGAAAAAGGATAACAGAGTGTTATTATTGCTTCGTTTAAAATTGTAATAAAACTTTTTAAAACAACGTTAATGTTTCCTATTTTTAGATTTGCTTTCTTTTGATCTATTTTACTGTTGTGAAATGATAATTTTTTTGGAAATTACTAGTTTTTTCCAGATGAATATGTTAAAATATAGTCAAAGGAAGCGCTTTCTGAAAATGGGATTCGGTTAAATTTTTACAATTTGTTACATTTAGGAGGAAAACAAATGAGTGAAAAAGCAAAAAAAGGGTTTAAGATGCCGTCATCTTATACCGTTTTGATGATTATCATCGCAATTATGGCTGTGTTGACCTGGATTATCCCAGCAGGTCAATACGATGCTGATAAAGCTGGTAATCTGATTACAGGAACTTACAAGACCGTTGCTCAAAATCCACAAGGGATTTGGGATGTCTTGATGGCTCCGATTCGTGCTATGCTTGGGAAAGAACCAACATCAGCAGCAATTGATGTTGCCTTCTTTATTCTGATGGTTGGTGGTTTCCTTGGTGTTGTCAACGAAACAGGTGCACTTGATGTAGGGATTGCTTCTATCGTGAAGAAGTACAAAGGCCGCGAAAAGATGTTGATTTTAGTCTTGATGCCTTTGTTTGCCCTTGGTGGATCAACTTATGGTATGGGTGAAGAAACCATGGCTTTCTATCCACTTCTTGTGCCAGTTATGATGGCAGTAGGATTTGATAGTTTGACTGCGGTGGCTATTATCCTTCTTGGTTCTCAAATTGGATGTTTGGCTTCTACTCTGAATCCATTTGCTACAGGTATAGCTTCTGCGACAGCAGGTGTAGGTACTGGTGACGGTATCGTTCTTCGGTTAATCTTCTTTGTTGTGATGACAGCTTTGGGTACTTATTTCGTATATCGTTATGCAGATAAGATTCAAAAAGATCCTACAAAATCTTTGGTTTACAGTCATCGTGAAGAAGATTTGAAGCACTTTAATGTAGATGCAGTTGCTAATGTAGAATCCACTCTTAGCAAGAAACAAAAACAAGTGTTGGTACTCTTTGTCTTGACCTTTGTTCTCATGATTATGAGTTTCATTCCATGGACAGACTTGAAGGTAACTATTTTTGAAAGTTTCAATAAATGGTTGGTTGGACTTCCGTTCATTGGTAAGATTGTTGGTAGTTCAACATCTGCTTTGGGTACCTGGTACTTCCCAGAAGGGGCAATGCTCTTTATGGTAATGGGTATCATCATTGGTTTTGTTTACCGCATGAAAGAAAGCCGCTTTATCACTGTCTTTATCAATGGTGCGGCTGATCTTCTAAGTGTTGCGCTTATCGTAGCTGTTGCACGTGGTATTCAAGTTATCATGAACGATGGTATGATTACTGCTACAATCCTTCACTGGGGTGAAGTAGGACTCAAGGGTCTATCATCTCAAGTATTCATTGTATTGACTTACCTATTCTATCTGCCAATGTCATTCCTTATCCCATCAACCTCTGGTCTTGCCAGTGCAACAATGGGTATCATGGCACCACTTGGAAAATTTGTCAATGTGCAAGCAAGCTTGATTATCACTGCTTACCAATCAGCTTCCGGTCTTTTGAACCTTCTTACTCCAACATCTGGTATCGTAATGGGAGCTCTTGCTCTTGGACGGATCGAATTGAGTACTTGGTGGAAATTCGTTGCAAAATTGGCTGCTGGAATCTTTGTAGTAAGTATCCTACTTCTTATTTTAGGAACGTTCTTATAATAGGAAAATAACGAGGTGTTCTTTATGAAACAATTTTTAACCGAAGAAATTAAATCTGATTATTTAGAATCGCTGAAAACAATCGTTTCCTACCCGTCAGTTCTTAATGAAGGGGAAAATGGAACACCTTTCGGACAATCTATTCAAAACGTCTTAGAAAAAATGCTAGAGATCACTAGGAGTTTAGGTTTTAAAACTTACATTGATCCTAAAGGCTATTATGGATATGCAGAAATCGGTCAGGGAGAAGAACTCCTGGCCGTTCTCTGCCATTTAGACGTTGTTCCAGCAGGAGATTTGTCCGATTGGGAAACTCCTCCATTTGAAGCAACTATAAAAGATGGTTGGATACATGGACGCGGTGTTCAAGATGATAAAGGTCCATCCCTAGCTGCACTTTATGCTGTTAAAGCACTGATGGATGCAGGTGTGACATTTAACAAGCGGATTCGTTTCATCTATGGTACAGACGAAGAAACTCTATGGCGCTGTATGGCTCGTTACAATGAGCTGGAAGAAACAGCGACGCTTGGTTTTGCACCGGATTCTTCTTTCCCGCTGACTTATGCTGAAAAAGGTTTACTGCAAGTTAAGTTACATGGTTCAGGTTCGCAAGAACTTGCTATTGAAGCAGGAGAAGCTTTTAATGTTGTACCTGCAAAAGCAAGCTATACGGGAAATTTAGCAGATTCATTAGAAGATGAATTGAAAAAACAGTCTTTTGAATACGAACGAACTGCAGATACAGTAACAGTCATTGGTGTCCCTAAGCATTCAAAAGATGCAGCCGAGGGAGTGAATGCTATTGTACGTTTGGCAATGGGGTTAAATCCACTTGTTCAACACTCTACTATTCAATTTATGGCTGAAGCAGTTGGTGAAGATGCTACAGGCAGCAGATTGTTTGGTGAAATTTCAGATGAACCTTCAGGAACGTTGTCGTTCAATGTTTCTGGGCTAACTATAAATCAAGACGAGTCCGAGATTCGGATTGATTTGCGGATTCCAGTTCTTGCTGACAAAGATAAATTAGTACGAGAACTAAGTCAAATTGCTGAAAAATATCAATTACGTTATGAAGAATTTGACTATCTTGCACCGTTATATGTGCCACTTGATAGTGAATTGGTCAGCACCTTAATGGCTGTCTATAAAGAAAAAACCAATGATGATAGCCCTGCTGTGTCTTCTGGCGGTGCTACATTTGCTCGTACTATGCCAAATTGTGTAGCTTTTGGTGCACTTTTCCCTGGTGCTTTGCAAACAGAACATCAAGCGAATGAACGAACTGTGATTGACGATCTATATAAGGCAATGGATATTTATGCTGAAACGATTTATCGGTTGGCTGGAGAGGTTATTTAATTGCAAGTAATAAAAAGCTAGTATTAGTTAGAGGTAAACCGCCTCGAAAATTGGACAAATAATTATTGTGGCTCTTTGTCAACTGTAGTGGGTGACTTATAGCTGAGCACGAGAGGAGACGAAACTTGTCTTCTCTTTTTGCATGTTTAAAGCGATAAAAATACGAGTTTTAAGGTTTTCAAAGTTCCTGAACCCAAAGACGTCAAACATCAGGGGCTTGTCTTTAGAAACTTTTTAAAACTTTAAGAAGCCTGTTTTCATCACGTTAAACATCAAAAAAGAAGAGACCAATATGGTCCTTTCTCGATGTTGACTTTTCCTTACCCCCTACAGTTGACAAAGAGCTATTTTCCATTTTTATCTGAATTTAAAAAGCTCCATAGTCCCTGCGATGGATTTATCCACGACAGAAATTAAAGAGTCTAATGAGAAACCTATATTTTTACAGATATTTTTATGAAATTTGCAATTTCTTCGGGGGTTTCTTTGAAACCATTTTTTATCCAAATAAAAATAATACTGATGATACTCATGGTATATAAATCTAGAGCAAAATTTGGTGGAATTCCATAGGCCTCTCTAAGCTTTTGTTTATTTATTTTTTTAGAATGTAAAACGATTTCTTTTGCATATTCTTTTACAATTAAGATGATATCTGGAAAATAGAGTATAAAAGCTAGAATGATATCCTTGTTATTATAAAGATAGGACAACATTTTTACTAAAATTTCAGTTTCAAAGTAAAGATCTGTGTATAATATTTTAGTGATTTCATCAAGTATTATTAAAATAGACTCATTAATGAATTCTTCTTTTGAATTGTAGTAGTTATAGAATGTTCTTCTACTCAAATTGGCTTTTTTACAAATTTCATTTACACTTATTTGTGATAAGTCTTTTGAATACATTAATATTGAAAAAGCTTTTAAGAATTCTACATCAATTTTAGTTTTATCTTTCATTTTATTATCTCTACAATCAGCGTTAGATTCTTTAGCTATTATACTATACCTTTGTACAAGTTTATAATAATTAGTTTGTGAATAGTTTACAAAAAGTGCTTATTTGTATAGAAATAATATTTCATTAACAGTAAAATAAGTATAGCATTGGGTTTATTCCCATATGATTATTATATAATTAAGAAAGGAAGTGTTATTTTGTTTAAGGTTAACAAGAAAACATACGATATTTCACAGACTAGACAACGTTTTTCTATTCGAAAATTTAAATTCGGGGCAGCGAGTATTGCTATCGCGACATTAATGTTTTTGGGATCGAATGCAGCAGTATCTGCAACTGAAATTACACCAAAAACTGCGACACAAGGTTCGGTGTTGAATTCAGAGGAAATTACAACGGTTAATAATAAAGAAGATAAAAAACAGGAAGAAATTTCCTCGGTATCTTCTGATTTAACTACTAACCAAGCTAACTCCACTACTGAAACTACTAAAAAAGTAGAAAAGGCATCAGAAACAGAGTCTAGCAACAATGTAGCAGACGATTTGATGAGCGAGTCTGCTCCTAAAACAACAGAAATTTCGGATTTAATAAAAGGTGCTCAATTTGTGACTGGTTCACAAACAAGAGACGCTGATTGGAAACCAGATGATAAATTAGAAGATAATAGTGTTGCTAAAACAATGGCTGAAACTGGTAAAGGTCAAATTTCTCGAATTAAATGGAGAAACGGTGTTACCGAAGTAACATATGCAGAGTTTAAAAATAATGATTTTTCAACTGGTTGGTCACAAAAACCCGGAGGGAATGATAACTATGCTGATGAAATTCTCCGTGTCAGAGCAGAATATGATAGAGAGCAAGATACTATCCACTGGCAAATTGTTGTAAAAGGCAATGCCTCAGGTAAATTTATGGGGGTAGCTAAGGATTTTTCTAGACCTTACTATCTTTTTACCACTTCACGTGGTCTTCACAAGCCAGAAAATATGGTGGTGCAGTCTGTGAGCTACACAGGAACACTACAAACTATGACTAGTTATCCTAGTGATGTAGACCGATGGGGGACTTCTAGTAGAAAATTGTTTACCCCAAGTAAGGTTAACGTTAACGGGAAAGAAGCGGAGATTTTAGGTTCTTCTAAGTTTATGGACGATTGGACGAACGGTGATCGCTTAGGTAATACAGGTTCTAATAAAGAAAAAGGGCAAAAATATAATATTGAGAAACACGTATACTACTCTAAATATGGTTTTGAAGATTGGCTCGCTTCATCTAGTCAATCAGGTACTCGGATTTACAACTTTGATACAAAAATCAATAGACAAGAGTTAAATGAGTTAGGTCAGCTTCCTAATGTTGATAGTCAATTTGGTGATTGGATGGGTTGGGGGAGCCGTTTTCGCGAGAATACTGACCTAGTCAATAAAGTTTGGGTAACGGTTGGGATGACTTCTCGTGAAACTGGCGGAGGCATTGCTCATCCAGCTGGTCGCGGTATTTATAACTTTAGTAAAATTGCAACTGTAGATGTTTCTACATTAGCTAAAGATGCCGATGAATATTCGCCGCAGTATGATAATGGTTCAGGCTATCCAAATGATACAGTAAATCTTAAAATCAAAGAAAAAAATAATAAGCAAATTCCAGCAGGAACAACTTATAAGACCGAACCTAATTCGCCTATTACAGTTGATCAAAACACTGGGGAAGTAACTGTTAAGATCCCAGCTGATGCAAAACCAGGTAGTGCTATTACAGGTAATGTAACAGTGACTTACCCAGATGGTACTGTTGATACAGTTCCAGTTAATGTAACAGTTAAGAAATATCCAGATAATATTAAGTATTCACCAGAGGCTAAGCATAGGACTGTTGAACAACACGCGGAATTAGATGCAAAAGATAGCATTGCAAATACAGATGAATTGCCATCAAATTCAACGTATAAATGGAAAGATGGTCATAAACCAGACACCTCAACATCAGGTGAAAAAGACGGAATTGTTGAAGTTCACTATCCAGATGGTACTGTTGATGATGTGAATGTTAAAGTAACCGTTACATCGAAAAAAACTGATAATACAGCTCCAAAATTAACCGTCACTCCAGAGCAACAGACTGTTAAAGTGGATGAAGATATTACCTTTACGGTTACAGTTGAAGACGAAAATGAAGTTGCTCTAGGATTAGATGATCTTAAAGCTAAGTATGGAAAAGATATCATTGCAGGTCGTGTTAAAATTGAGTATCTTACTAACGAAGCTAATAAGAAAGTCATGAAAGTGACAATTATGAAAGCCACTTTAGCAGATAAGGGCGCAATTACCTTTACTGCAAAAGATAAAGCAGGTAATCAAGCAGAACCTAAGACAGTTACCATCAATGTTCTTCCGCTTAAGGATAAGTACGAACCAAAAGGTAAGGACCAAACGGTTAAAGTAGGAGAAACACCAAAAGCGGAAGATTCCATTGGTAACGTTCCAGAATTGCCAAAAGGAACGAAGTTTGAATACGAAACACCGGTTGATACCACAACGCCAGGCGATAAAGATGCGAAGGTGATTGTGACTTATCCAGATGGCTCGAAGGATGAAGTTCCAGTGAAGGTTCATGTCACGAAGACTCCGACCCAAGCGGATAGCAACGAACCAAAAGGTAAGGACCAAACGGTTAAAGTAGGAGAAACACCAAAAGCGGAAGATTCCATTGGTAACGTTCCAGAATTGCCAAAAGGAACGAAGTTTGAATACGAAACACCGGTTGATACCACAACGCCAGGCGATAAAGATGCGAAGGTGATTGTGACTTATCCAGATGGCTCGAAGGATGAAGTTCCAGTGAAGGTTCATGTCACGAAGACTCCGACCCAAGCGGATAGCAACGAACCAAAAGGTAAGGACCAAACGG
>ERZ773090.14-NODE-14-length-271184-cov-44.0957_pt1 | contig 271184 bp, 232 predicted proteins | sample MGYA00580579_ERZ773090 | MGnify/ENA primary metagenome ERZ773090 (study PRJEB29015, sample SAMEA2738014) | human oral metagenome | biome: human oral; feature: human-associated habitat; material: dental | place: China | collected 2132 ... | reverse complement strand
CAGCTTGGTAGCGCGCTTCGTTCGGGACGAAGAGGCCGTGGGTTCAAATCCCGCTACCCCGACGGTGAACTTTGAAGCCGACTCTTTAGCGCCGGTTTCACAGCCAATCGGTCAGCTCATCCCCGCGATTCAACAACCGCTTGTCCAGGCGCCTTGGCGGGTCTTGACCGCTCTCACCCTTGGAGTTCCGTTTCCGTGCGGTCTTGTTCACGACATGCATCTCAAAATCGAGAAACCTGCTTTTTATTTGCGTAACCTCGACTAGAATGTCATTGTCACTGCAATTTTAGTAGAAAGTTGTATAAAATGGGCTTTACCGTACCTTTGGAGGGAAGTACGTCATGCTAAATTGCACCACCGCAAACCGACGGCACTCACTCCCCGGGGACTGAAGCGATGTTCAACGACACTCCCATGACCGGTGCCGATTCGGCACGGCGTCACCTCGACGCGCAGATAGCGGCAGCCGAGGCGAAGCTCCAGCGTGCCAAAGAACTCGAAACGAAGGTGCGGAACCTCAAGGGAAGCGCCTCCAGCCGTCGCGGCGAAGTCAGCGTCACGGTCGACAGCTCGGGAGGTCTGAGCGACCTCAAGCTCACCGACGCCGCCACCGCCATGACGGCCTCGGACCTTGCCGGTCTCATCCTCGAGACCTTCCACAAGGCCCACCGCAAGGTCACCGAGAGCTACGTGGACATCGTCAACGACGAATTCGGCAAAGACTCGCCCACCGCCAGAGCCGCAGCGGACGAAGCGTGGGGACGCGTCACAACCGACGTCGCCGACGAAGACGACAACAAGAAAGCAGTATCCAACCTCTGGAGGCGTCGGTGAAAGAGGATGGGTACAGAGTCCCTAGAGGGATGCAAACCCTGCCGTGACGCGGTTTTTCTTAGCGCAGGCACGGCGGCGGGGAGAAGTAAGACGATCTTCCCCTTCTTTTAACCCTCCGGTAGCGTTAAGATATAGCTGTTCACCCCGACACAATCATGACTTTCGGGAGATACATATAGTGTTTGAAGATTTCTCCGGTGCCGATTCGGCACGGCGTCACCTCGACGCGCAGATAGCGGCAGCCGAGGCGAAGCTCCAGCGTGCCAAAGAACTCGAAACGAAGGTGCGGAACCTCAAGGGAAGCGCCTCCAGCCGTCGCGGCGAAGTCAGCGTCACGGTCGACAGCTCGGGAGGTCTGAGCGACCTCAAGCTCACCGACGCCGCCACCGCCATGACGGCCTCGGACCTTGCCGGTCTCATCCTCGAGACCTTCCACAAGGCCCACCGCAAGGTCACCGAGAGCTACGTGGACATCGTCAACGACGAATTCGGCAAAGACTCGCCCACCGCCAGAGCCGCAGCGGACGAAGCGTGGGGACGCGTCACAACCGACGTCGCCGACGAAGACGACAACAAGAAAGCAGTATCCAACCTCTGGAGGCGTCGGTGAAAGACGGAATGCAAGTAGATCCCTCCGCGCTGAGCGGGCATGCGGCAAAGATAGCTGAAATCAGCACGAGCGTGGGCGGCTCAACCTCCGCTCTGACATCCACGAGTCTGACGGGGCAAGCCTTCGGCGACCTGTGCTCGTTCCTCGTTTCGCCTTTCGAATTGGCGAAAAAGGAGGCGGACGCAGTCATCACGGCGTCGGCGGCGGCCATCGATGTGACCGTTTCCGACCTGCGCACGACGGCGAATTCCTATGAGACCGCGGATTCGGAATCCACGCGAGGCTTCCGCAAGCTAGGAGAGATCCTGGGAGGCACGAATGTCTAAAGAAGCAAACAACGATTCCCCCACCCCGTTTTCAGGGCTGGGCCTCATCCAGGAAGGGCAGGCACTGGCCGAGCGCATTGAGGGCCAATCCTGGGTCAGCCCCTCGCTCAACAGCCTCAGCCCCGGCGGAGGTTCCGGATCCTTCTCGATGGGGCCGGTCGAGTTGCTCTCCTCTCTCGGAGCCTCGTGGCTTTTGGACCACCTGTCGCCGCTCAAGGACTGGCTTGACCAGCTCGCCAGCGACCCGACGCAGACGGAGAATTTCGCGCAGGCGTGGAACTCCGTGGCGGACTCGCTTCAGAGCAACGCCGACGACCTGCTTCGTTCCATCCACGCGGACGTCTCCCCCCTGGACGGAACGACTGTCTCTACCTACTCCGATCTGCAGAGCGACGTCGCAAAGCACGTAGACTTGGCGGGAACCTGCTCGCACGCACTGTCGACGGGGCTCACCGTGGCTTCAAACCTCGTCGTGACCGTCCACAACACGATCAGCGAAGCGATCGGCGAGATCGTTTCCTCCGTGGTCGACCGTTCTGACGAATTCGCGGTGTCGCTTCAAACGACAATGCCCAAGGTCATCACTGAGGTCTCCTCCCTTTCACTCGAGTGGGCGAACAAAATGCGGCGGAATCTCGACGATCTGCTCAATTCCACGCAGGAACTCGCAAAAATGACGAAGGAGACCGAGGACCTCTTCAAGCGTCTGCACACCGCAATGGCGAGCGTAAACGGAGGAAACAACAACGATCCGAGTTCGGATTCGTCGCCGCATTCCTCCGATCGCGTGAGTATCGGCGAGTCTGCCGAGCAAGAGAACGCGCCCGCCGCCGACGAGGCGGGCGCTTCCGGCGCCTCTGAAAACGCCGCGGAAAGCGGGTCCGGAGGCCTTGGAGGCGGACAAAGCATGAGGGAAGGCATCGATGCCGGAAGGCAGAGCCTCGGGAGCCTCGACAGCGAGGCAGGACCCGACGCCGAAACGGACAGAGGCACCCTCGATCCCGACGACGACGGCGGCAGACCCTTCGTCCCGAAGGGGAGGCACAGTCTCTGACGCCGTTGGACGCGGCCGCTCGCCAACGAGTCGCGTCCAACGGCGCCGGCGGCGCACCGGCCACCGACCCGACAAGCGCTTCGCCGGTCTCACGAGAGCTTCGCCGCCCCTGCTGGGGCAGCGTCTAGTTGCCATCCCTTTTCTAAGGGACTGTTGTGCTAGGGCCATCATTCAAAGGAGCACGGAAGGAGAACCGCATGAGCGAGGCCGAACGCACTCGGGATCAAGACGGACAAGGCCAGGGCGGACAAAGCCAAGACGCGCTGGAGCTCGCGAAGGCTGCACACAATCGGATTGACTTCGTCGAGTTTCCCGCGCCGGACCGCGAGGCGCTGCGCCAAGCCCAGGAGTTCTACACCCGCACCTTCGGGTGGAAATACCAGAAATGGGGCGAAGACTACATCGACACCGCGGACAGCGGCGTCGGCAGCGGCCTCGCTTCTGACGAGCCGACGTCGGCGCCCCTCGCCGTCGTCTACGTCGTCGACCTGGAACACACGCGGGAGGAAGTCGAGCGAAACGGCGGCGTCATTGTGCGGGACATCTTCAGTTTTCCCGGGGGCCGGAGGTTCCACTTCAAAGACCCCGCGGGAAACGAACTGGCGGCTTGGTCGGAGTAGCCTTGACCGGAACAAATGCCGGTCGGTCTGCGGGGCGGCCCGAGAAGGTTCGGCATGGACCGGCCCGAAAGGTCTGACGTAGGCCGGTTCTAGACGGCCGCCCGTTTGGATCGAGGCGACCGCAAACCGCACGGGTTGATTTGGGAGGACGGCACGAGTTTGGTCCGACTCGGGAGGACGGTACGAGTTTGGTCCGACTCGAGAGGACAGCGCAAGTTTGCCGTCCAGTTCGAAAGGGCGGCGCAACTCGGTTAGGGAAAGCTCCACGGGAGGCCGGATGAAGCTTGTCCGTATGGCGTGAAACGGCAGAAGACCGCCGATATGCACAATGTTTTAAATTATCTTGCATCTAGTTTTACCTATTGGAAACGCCTAGCGTCGGGTCGTATTTAGAACTACTATCGTGCCATAGCTAAACATTTTCAGAGGCTGAGAGTGAAAGGCTCCGCATGGATACACCGCATAAGCAGAGTCAAGACGCGGACGGCGCAATCGAGGCCCTCGTCGCGCGTTTCGACCTTCTCCTCGGAAAACTCGACTCGATATCTTCAAGCATGGCCCGCATTGAGGACGCCGTTGTGCCGGCTCCCCCTCTCGTTGGCATCGGGCCGACGGAGGCGCGGGACGACGCGGCATCCCATGACCGGGCGTCTCTTGAGACAGCGCCTCCCGAGGCCGCGGCTTTCGAAGAGACGGCGGACCGCACGGGTCCGGAACAGGGCGCGGGCAGACCGGGCGACACGAGGCTGCCGGACGGCGCAAGTCGGCCAGGCGACGCCGACCAGGCGGGCGGCAAAGATCGGGAGGGCGACCGCACTTCCGCGGATGCGAAGATCGGCGGGCTTTCCTTTCCCGAATCGACGGCCTACGTGGCGGTTCCCGGAAGCCATGCGAGGCCGGATGCGATCACAGCTCGCTACGTCGTGGAGACTCCTCACGATCCGTACCTCGAAGGCTCCGCGGCGTCGGCGGCTTCTGCCGCATCGGCGTCGGCCGCGTCTGGCTCTGCCGTTTCCGCGGCGTCTGCCAACGAGAGCTGCGAATTCCCAGACGATGCGCCCGCCGTTGAAACGGCTGGCGGCGAGCCGGTCGACGTTCAAGCTGCGGGCGGCGAGCCGATCGACGCCGGCCAAACGGGCGAAGGCCGCGTCGAGCCGGCCGAAGGCGGGATCTCCGGGTGGGGCGTCGACGGCCCATTCGACAAGTGGGCGAACTACCGCGGCGGGTCCACGGGCGAGGCGGCAGCGCCGCCTTTCGGGAACGAGGGGCCGGCGTTCGAAGCCCCGCCCGCTGGGCCAATCGAGAGGCCGGCGTTCGAAGCCCCGCCCGCCAAACAGTCCCTGTGGAAGCGGATCGGCGGGGAAAAGCAACTGGGCCGCTACCTCCTGTCCCTCGCAGCCTCGCTCCTCATCCTCATGGCGGCGGCAAGCCTCGTCGCCTTGCTGTGGAACGCAGTTCCGCACTACGTGAAGATTCTCATCATCGGCGTCGTCGCGGCGGCGCTCACCGGCGTCGGCACCTGGCTGTCCCTGCGCCCGGGAAGCAACAAGGTGGCCGCCGCGACGGTCATGGGAACGGGCGGCGGCCTCGGATTCGTGGCGATCATCGGCGGCGTGCTGCTTGGCGGCACGATCCCGCCCGAGGCGGCCATACTTCTGCTGACCGCATGGTCCATCGTCCTCATTCTCCTCGCGGGCAAAGCGCGCACGTTCTTCGCTGCGCTCATCGTCGGCGCCGGCGGAATAGTGACGGTCATCTTGGCCAGGACATTCGCCTACGACAACCTCGCCCAAGCCCCGAAGGCCACTTGGGCGATCTTCCTCTACGTCGCAAGCCTCACGCTCGTATGCGGCTTCGTCGCGCGCAAAGAGGCCTCATACAAGCTTCGAACCGCATACGCGGCCATCGCCCTGGCCGTCACGGCGGCAGGGCTTGCAGCCACCCCCTACGTCGTCGCCGCGACCGTTTCGCCCGTCTCCTCCTCGGCCGCGCTTTTGGCCACGCTGGCTTGGACCCTGGGCGTGTACGCCATGGTCTCCCACTGGGCGATCGCGGCGTGGCCTGTGTATTCGGACGCGCTGTGCGGCGGGTGGTTCGCCGGCTGCCTCGCGGCCGCGCAAGTCTTCTCCGCCATGCGCAACGCGCCCCTTCCGATCGACGACGACGAGCCGTGGGCGCTCCTCGCCTTGCTCGGCGCCGTCGTCGCCGCAACCCTCGTCGTCTCCTTCCTTCCCCTGAACGCGCGATCGAGCGCGTACGCGGGCCTGAGCGCGAGCGCAACCGCGGTCACTTTGGGCGTCGCCGACCTTTTCATCGTCCGCGGAAGTTCGCTCGAAAGGGACGTGCACCCCGCTCTTCAGCTCATCGTGGTCGGGGCCGTGGCGCTGAGCGCCGTTCCCACCGTCAGACGCCGTTCCGCAGAGCACGCTGTAATCATGCCCGCGACTCTGCTTCTCTTCGAGATCCAGCGGCCCGGCGGGACGGCGCGCGAGTTCCTTTCGCTCCTCGCAGCTGCAATCACCGTAGGCGTCGTGCTCGTCGTCAGCAGCCGCGCCTCAAACCGCCCGGTCCTCATCGCCTCGAGCTGGGCGCTCGCAGTCGCCGTCGTCGGCGCCGTGCCCCTGCATTTGCTGCGCCTGGCGTCCGCCGCCGGATTGCAGGACGAATGGCGGCTGGTCCTCCACATTGCACTGGTCAACCTGGCCGTCGCCCTTCTCATCTACGCGGGCCTGCCGACGAGCAAGTTCACGCCCACGGAGCTTCTCTGCGGAAAGGGCCGGGGCGAACGCCCGCCCTTCACGCGCGTGGTCGTGATGCAGACCGTCGACCGGAGCAACCCGAAGGTCGTCGTCAAACCCACGACGGTGCTGCTCCTGACTCCGGTGTGCATCTGCTTCGGCGTGCTCTGCTACGAGTGCCTCGCAGTCCTCCTCGTCCGCGACGCAGCGAGCCCTCCGGCGAAGGCCGTCTTCCTCGCCACGCTCCTGGCGTTGAACATGGCGCTGACCTGGATGGCGTGGCCCGCAGCGGGGAACGTCGTCGGGTCGGCCGTCGTCGCCGCGAACACGACCATCGGCGTCGTCGGCGGCTTCTTCCTCTTCGGCGGGGTCTCCGGCGGGTCCTCCGTGTTTGGGACGATCGCCTTCCTGACCGCGGGAATCGTGTGCGTGCTCATCGGCTTCATTGCGCGCGGCAAGGCCCTTCGAATCTACGGGCTCGGGCTGATCATGGTCATGGTCTTGCGATTCGCGATCGCGGACATGGCCGGCCAGAACTCGCTCGTGCGGATCGTCTCCCTCCTCGTGGCGGGCCTCGTGTGCTTCGGCCTTTCGCTCGCCTACGCCCGTTTCAGCTCGATCTTCGACGGCGGCGACGAGGGCGACAGAAGAGCGGACGGCGGCGATCAGGCCGGCGGCTCCGCGAACGCGTATGGCTACGGCCCGTCCGCCGACGCCGCGGCCCCTGCGCCTCGCGGACCCGAATTCGGGGAAGGCTCGTCCTACAGCGTCGAGATCGGGTGAAGCGGCCGTTCCTGCGATCGCCGCTCACACCTGCGACTGCAGGAAGGCGCGCACATCCTCCGCCGCGACGGGCCGAGCATAGGATCCGCCGTCGTGCACGACAAGGCGCCCGACGCCGTCCTGGAAGACGAAGCGGATGGCGCCGGCTTTGCCCTTCTTGTCGTGCGCCATGGCCTCCATGATCCGATCGACCGGCACTTCCTCGGGAATTTTCGTGGGAAGGCCTATCGCCCTCAGGAGCGCCTCGATCCTCGCGACGTCGGAGGGGCTGCAGTATCCCAGGCGCTCGCCGAGGCGAGACTGAAGGGCCAGGCCGATCGCCACGCACTCGCCGTGATTGAGGGTGTACCCGGCGGCAGTCTCCAACGCCCGGCCGATCGTGTGGCCGAGGTTCAATCCCATGCGCCTGTTGCCCTCGTGGACGTCCGAGGTCACGAAATCGCGTTTGATCTCGCAGTTGCGCCTTGCCGTGAGCTCGGCCAAGGCGTCGTCGCGGACGAACTCGGCGGGGCTGAGCCCCCGCTCGACGAACGCGTCCTCGAGGGCCTCGAAGAAAACCGCGTCGGCGATGCAGGCGTGCTTGACGGTCTCTCCGAGCCCCTCGCGAATCTGCCGATCGGACAGCGTGAGCCACCTGTCGAGGTCGATGAACACCGCGGCCGGCTGGTGGAATGCGCCGATGAGATTGGTGGCTGCGGGGGTGTCGACCGCCGTCTTCCCTCCGATCGCGGCGTCCGCCGCGCCCAGCAGCGTCGTCGTCAGGCTGACGTAAGGGACTCCCCGAGTGAACGTCGCGGCCACGAAGCCGGCGAGGTCGGTGACGACGCCGCCTCCGAGGGCGACGATCACGGTGTCGCGCCCGAATCCTCTGGCGATGAGCTCGTCCTCGACGCGTTCCTTGACCTCGCGGGTTTTCGAGGCCTCCCCGGCGGGGAAGACGACGAGGTCTGCGGGCCTCGAGCCGAATGAAGAGAGCAAACCCTCGGCGGCCAGGGATGCGACGTTCGAGTCGGTGATCACCGCCGCCCGCCGGTCGGGGTGCTTGTCCGCGAGGAATTCCGCGACGCTCCCCTCGAGGCCCCTTCCGACGACGACGGGATACGACTCATCGACCAAACGCACCAACTCGACGCGAAACTCCGTGTTCTCCATGAACACAAGTCTACGTCGGGCGTTTGCGCGGCAAGCCCTTTCGGCCTCGCATCGATCGACCGCGGGCGCCGCGAGCAGCCGCGTCCGGCCTCGCCCTTGCTTTTACGCCCGGCAGAGCCCAAAAGTGGCCCGTGACACTTGTCATCGGCAGTTCGTGACTGCCGATGGTTTCGCGCGGATTTCATCGTCGCGAAAATAGGAGCATGAGTACAGCATCATCGCCCGCGCGACGAACGTCGCGCGATCACGCTTCCGGCGTCGAACCCGCCCTCGTCGTCGAGGACGTTCACAAGTCTTTCGGCAAGGTCCGAGCGGTCGACGGCGTGTCTTTCACCGTCGGCCGCGGCGAGATCGTGGCGCTCCTTGGCCCCAACGGCGCGGGCAAGACCACGACGCTCGACATGGTTCTCGACCTCTCGCGGCCCGACGCCGGGTCGATCTCCGTTTTCGGCGGGAATCCGCGCAAGGCCATAGACGACGGCAGGCTGTCGGCCCTTTTGCAAAGCGGCGGCCTCCTTCGCGAGTACACGGTTTACGAAATCGTCGCCATGGTCTCCGGCATGCTGACGGCGAGCCGCCCGATCGGCGAAATCTTGGAGCGCACGAATCTCACGGAAATCGCCAAACGCCAGATCGGCAAGTGCTCGGGCGGCGAGCAGCAGCGGGTGCGATTCGCTCTGGCCTTGCTCTCCAACCCCGAGTTCATCATCCTCGACGAGCCGACCGCCGGCATGGACGTCAACGCCCGCCGCCACTTTTGGGAGGCGATGCACGCCGAGGCCGAGGGCGGCACGACCATCATCTTCGCCACCCACTACCTGGCCGAGGCCGAGGCCTTCGCCCCCCGGACGATCATCATGAACAGGGGAAAGATCGTCGCCGACGGCGGCACCGCCCAGATACGCCACAATTTCGGAACGCAGCACATCAAGCTGACCTTCGACACGCAGGAGAACCTCTCCGCCGCGAGCGCCCACATGGCCCGTCGCGCAACGGTCTCGCGATCGGCCGATACCCTCTCCATTTCCGGGCCGGACACCGTCGCCCTCGTACGGGAAGTCATCGCCTTCCCCGGAATCTCGTCCATTTCGATCACCGATCAGTCGCTCGAGGAAGCGTTCGAGCAGCTGACCGACGTCGGCGACGAAGCCGCCGTTTCCCCTAAGGAGTCTTGACATGTCAGCAAAGAAACCCAGCCAAGAGGCGAGCGCGGCCCGCCCGGGGACGACGACGGGCCAGCCGATTCGAGCCGCCCGCCCCGCGCCGTCGCGCCGCCCTCTCCACGGCCTCTGGTCGCTCCTGCGACACCAGTTCCGGCACACCGTCCTCTACCCGTCGAACCTGGGCTTCGCGCTTTTGCTGCCCGTCATCATGTACTTCATGTTCGGGGCCTTCCAGAGCTACTCCTCTGCCTGGCGCGGACACAGCAACGTCTCGGCACAGGTCATGTTTTCCATGGGCGCCTATGGCGCGACGATGGCGGCAGCCAGCATAGCCGCCGGAGTCGGAATCGAGCGCGCGTCGGGGTGGAGCAGGCAGCTGGCGCTCACCCCGACGACGTCCGCCACCTACCTCGTCAACAAGATCCTTTTGGCGCTCGCCTCGGCTCTCCTGTCGCTCCTCGGCTTGATGGCCGTGGGATTCCTCTGCGGCGCGAAGGCGGAAGGCCCGATGTGGGTCGCGGTTCCCGGCCTCATCATCTTCGGCAGCCTCGTCACGGCGAACATGGGGCTTGCCCTTGGCTATCTTTTCCGATCCGACGCCGCATACGCGATCATCGGCGGCGGCAGCGCGATCTTCGCGTTCCTCGCGGGCGTGTGGGTGCCGCTCGACAACATGCCCGAGTTCTTCCGCGACTTCGCCCCATACACGCCGATGTACGGTCTTTTCCATTTCAGCCAATGGCCCCTCGAGGACGCTCCGTTCAACTGGGCGTGGATCGTAAACATCGCAGTGTGGACGGCGTTCTTCGCGGCCATCGCGATTCGCAGGATTCGCAAGGACACGGCGCGATAGGGGCGGCAATCCGGCGCTTTCCCCGGACGCGGGCGGCCCGGCGGCCTGCCCCTGCAGACGCACCCTTCGACGCGCACAGCGACAATGAGGAGTGACAATCGCCCCCGGTGCCGCGGGCTCGGTGAAGCCCTGCGCCCGGGGGCACGCCGGCGGCGGGTAATGTTGTCGGAGCGGAACGGCGTCGCAAGAATTCGGAGGCGCCCGCATGGGGCGGGCCGGGCCTTTCGCCGTCGCGCCGCGGCGGCAAGAACGCAAACGACGCCCGGAAGGGGGACTGATGGAAGCCCAGGAGGTCGACGGCAAGCGCAAAGCCGACGCGCATGCAATCGGCGACGCTCCGACAGACAGGGGCGTCGGCCCAACCGAAGGCGAAGCGGCAGCCGATGCACCCCGAAGCTCGAACGAACCCCGCAATGCGTTGTCGGCGAACGATGCGAACGCCTCAAGGAAAAAGCTCACGGACTGGGCGCGAGCCCATCCGAAGGGCTTGACGATGGTGTATGCGAACGTGTGGCTGCTTTTCACACTCATTCCGATCATTCAGGGTCTGCTTGCGGAAAACGGCATCAAAAAGTATCTGTTTTTGACGCTGATAGTAACCTTCGACATCGTTTATTTTCGAGTGTGGTTGGTCTATCCCAGCGTTCCAACGTCGGAGCGCGGATTTTCTCCGGGTCTTTTGGACACGATTGCGGCTTTGATCGCGCTGGAGACCATGGCGGCCTTCTTCGCCGACGGCGGGAACGTTCAGCTGCTCATTTTCGTTTCTTCCGTCATCGCCTACACGACGTCGGGGCGGGCGAGGGCTCTGGCCCTCGCGGGATTGCTCGTCCTCGGCGCCTTGCAGACGATTTTGCTCGTCCGCCTCGGCAAGACGAGCCTGCAAGAAGGAGTCACGTCCTTCGCCCTTCTGTGCGTTCTGACGATCACGTTCTACGCCGTCGGAGGCACCATCGCGTTCCAAAAAGAACTCGAGATCAAGAACAAGAGGATCAAGCAGCTGACCCAGGAAGCCGAACGCGAGCGCATCGGATCGGACCTGCACGACATCCTTGGGCAGACGCTCACGGCCATCGCGTTGAAGACGCAACTTTCGGCGCGCCTTTTGGACATGCCGGATCAGCGCGAGCGCACGCGCCGCGAGCTGTTGCAGGCGGCGGCACTGTCGCATCAGGCCTTGGCCGACGTGCGGGCCGTCGTTCGCGACGCGAGGAGGCTGCGCCCGGACGAAGAGATTTTGGCGGCGCGCGAGCTTCTCTGCGCAGCGGGAATCACGCCCGTGATCCGCGGCGAGCCGGTCGAAGTGAGCGAGCAGGCCGAGCGCGTCCTCGCCCACGTCGTTCGGGAGGCGGTGGCCAATGTCGTTCATCACGCGGCGGCCACCCGGTGCGTCATCGCCACATGGGCTTCGGGGGTGAGGATCGAGGACGACGGCGTCCGCCTCCTCGACGACGCCCCGAAGCCCACGGTGAAGGCGCTTGCGAGCGGGCTCGCAGGCCTTGACCAGAGGGTGAGGGAGGCAGGAGGCGTCCTCTCCTACGGGCGGCTCAAACGGGGATGGGCCGTGGAGGCGAGATTCGACGGCGGGGAGCCTTGACGCCGCCGGGGAGCCTTGACGCCGGGGAGTCTGCCACGCATCCGGCCGAGGAAGAGCAGATCGCAAGCCAATAGACTGGACGCATGACGATACGGATAGTCGTGGCGGACGACCAAGCCCTGGTTCGCGGCGCCATCGCCATGATGCTCGATCTCGAAGAAGACATTGAGGTCGTCGCGCAGGCGGGCAACGGGCGCGAAGCGATCGAGGCGGTTGCATGCGGCGACGTCGACGTCGTCCTGGCCGACGTCGAGATGCCCGTCATGGACGGGATCGCGGCAGCGTCCCTCATCCGCAAGGAACACCCGGACGTCAAGATCCTCATGGTCACGACCTTCGGGCGGCCCGGCTACTTGCGCCGCGCGATGGAGGCCGGGGCCAGCGGCTTCGTTGTCAAGGACGCGCCTTCCGACTCGCTCGCGTCGGCCGTGCGCAAAGTGATGGCGGGTCAGCGCGTCGTCGACCCAGACCTCGCCGCCGAGTCCCTGGCCGCCTCCAGCAACCCGCTGACCGAGCGTGAACAGGACGTCCTTCGGGCGACGTCCGACGGAGGGACCACCGCCGACGTCTCCCGCTCGCTTTTCCTCTCGCAAGGGACCGTGCGCAACTACCTCTCCTCGGCGATCCACAAAACCGGGGCCCGCACCCGCGCGGAGGCGGTGGTGATCGCCCGCGACAACGGCTGGCTGTGAGACGGGGCGCAGCGACGGCCGCGGGGGCGCAGCGACCGTCATCAGGGGCCAAGTCGCAGGGGAAACGAGCCGCGCCGAGCCCCTGGCCACGACGGAGAAACGGGCCGCGGATTGGAACCGGCCACGGCGAAAGGCGACGCACCGGCGGCCCGCCGGCCGACGAGCGGCCGCCCGACGGGCAAACGGCTGAAGAACGCCAAAATCCCCGAAACTCAGCCTGAAAGCCAATTGCGGCGCCCAGCGGGCGATGGTTAAATGGTGGATCGTGAGCGCTCCAACTCTGTCCATTGACAACCTCGTCAAGGCTTTCGGCGACGTCGAAGCCGTTCGCGGCGTGTCCCTCTCGATATCTCCGGGCGAGGTCGTCGCCTTTCTAGGCCCCAACGGGGCGGGCAAGACGACGACTCTGGACATAGTCCTCGGCCTGTCGAAGCCGACGTCGGGCGCCGTGGCCCTTTTCGGAGCTGCGCCCCGCCGCGCAATAAAGGCGGGCAGGGTCTCCGCTGTGCTGCAAACGGGCGGCCTCCTCCTCGACCACACGGTCGAGAACCTTGTGCGAATGGTGGCCGACACTTTCCCCAACCCGCTTCCCTGGCGCGAGGTCATGGACAGGACGAATCTGAACGAGATCGCAAAGCGGCGCGTGCGCAAGTGCTCGGGCGGGGAGCAGCAGCGCGTGCGCATGGCCTTGGCGCTTTTGCCTGACCCGAGCCTGATCGTCCTGGACGAGCCGACCACGGGAATGGACGTGACCGCCCGACGCCGATTTTGGGACTCGATGCACGCCGAGGCCGAACGCGGCAAGACGATCGTCTTCGCCACGCATTACTTGGCCGAGGCCGAGATGTACGCCGAACGGACCGTCATCATGAACCGCGGCAAGATCGTGGCCGACGGGCCCACCAACGAGATACGCGGAAGCTTCGGGGCACAGACCGTCACGGGCAGATTCCCGACGAAGGAGGCGGCGAAAGCGGCTCAGGCGTCAATCGGGGGCAGGCTCGAGGAGACCAGCGTCTCCGTGACCGGACCCGACGTCCTCGCTCTCAACCGGGCGATGCTCGACCTTCCGGAGATCATCGGAATATCCGTCACCGACGTCTCGCTCGAAGAGGCCTTCGAGGAGCTCACGGGAGAATGAACATGCAACTCAAAGCCCTTTGGTCTCTTTACAGGCGGCAGCTGAGCACCACCGTCTTCTACCTTCCGATCCTCGTCTTCACGATGTTCCTGCCGATCATGCTCTTTTTCATGTTCGGCGCCTTCCAGGAGTATTCGGACAATCCCGCCGGCGACGGCAACTATGCGGCCAAGGCCATGATCGGCATGTGCGTCTACGGCGCCGGAATGGCCTCGGCGACGATCGGCGCGCAGGTGGGAGTCGAGCGCGCCCAGGGCTGGACGCGCCAGCTCGCCCTGACGCCCGTCGAGCCCGTCACGAACTTCGTCAACAAGCTCCTTTTGTCCATAACCTCGGCGCTTCTCAGCATCCTGGCCGTTTTGGCCGTCGGGTGCGCGACCACCGCGGAGGGCCCGACGAGGATGTGGGCGCTCTCCCCAATCCTGACCTTGCTTGGGTCGCTTTCGACGGCCGCGATGGGCATCATGGTCGGCTGCCTTCTGCGCAGCGACGGCGCATACGGGGTGATCCTGGGAGGCTTCGCCATCTTGGCCTTCTTCGGAGACAACTTCATCCCCCTGGACTCCATGCCGTCTTTCTTCCGCGACGTCGCGCCCTTCACGCCGCTGTACGGGATAACTATGATCGCCCGGTGGCCGCTGCTGCAGGGCACGTTCGAATGGACGTGGGCCGCGGGCGTGGCCGCGTGGACCGTCGTATTCGGGATCGTCTCGGTTCGCCGCATGCGCACGGACACCGCTCGCAGATAGCCGCCAGGCCGGGAGCCGGACTCGCAGGCGGACTTTCGGCTCGCCGCCGGGCCGTGCACGGCGGGCATTTCGGAGCGCTCGGCCCCGGCAAACGAGGGGACGTCGCCCCGCCTGCATCCGCCCGGGAGATAAACCGTCGGCCCGCATTGGTAGGCTTGTCGCCATGACTAGTGCACAGAGCCTCACCGATGTGAAGGAGCCCCCAAGGGTGCAAGGCCTCACCGGCAGCGAAGTCGCCCAACGCATCCAACAGGGCAAGGTCAACACGCTTCCCCCTCGGTCGGGCCGCTCCGCCCTCGACATCGTCCGCGCCAACGTCTTCACGCGCGTCAACGCCCTGCTGGGAGTGCTCTTCGTGCTGGTCATGACCACCGGCTCGTGGGTGAACGGCGCGTTCGGCCTCCTCATCATCGCCAACTCCGCCGTCGGCATCGTCCAGGAGCTGCGGGCCAAGCACACCCTCGATTCGCTCGCCGTCGTCGGCGAGGCCCACCCCACGGTCCGTCGAAACGGGAAAGAGACCCAGATTGAGCGCGACGAGGTCGTGGAGGACGACGTCGTCGTCGTGGGCCCGGGCGAGCAGATCGTGGTCGACGGCGCCGTGGTCGAATCAGCCTATCTGGAGGTCGACGAATCGCTGCTGACCGGAGAATCCGACCCCATCGCCAAGAAGCCGGGCGACGAAATCATGTCCGGTTCTTTCGTGGCGTCGGGAACCGGCGCCTACCGCGCGACGAAGGTCGGCGCCGACTCCTACGCGGCCAAGCTCACAGCCGAGGCGGCCAAGTTTTCCCTCGTGCACTCCGAGCTGCAGTCGGGCATCGACAAGATCCTCAAGGCGATCACGTGGGTCCTTGTCCCTCTGGGGATTCTGACCGTCATCAGCCAAACGCGCATCGAGCAGAACGATTGGCGCCAGGTCGTCATCAAGGTCACCGGCGCTCTCGTCCCCATGATTCCCGAGGGCCTCATTCTCACGACGTCGGTGGCCTTCGCCCTCGGCGTCGTGCGGCTGGGCATGCGCAAATGCCTGGTCAACGAGCTTCCGGCCATCGAAGGCCTGGCGAGGGTCGACGTCGTGTGCGCGGACAAAACCGGCACCCTGACGGAGAACGCCATGTCGTTCGGCAGGGTCGAGACGATCGGCTCGCATTCGCAAGACGAGGCTTTGGAGGCCCTTCGACAGCTCGGTGCGGCGGACGACTCGCCCAACTCCTCCATGACGGCGATCATCGAGGGCGTCGGCCGCCCCCAAGCCGCCTGGGAGGTTTCCGAGCGCCAGCCGTTCACAAGCGCGAAGAAATGGTCGGGGATCAGTTTTGCCGCGGGCGAGGGCTCTGCCGCCCGCAACATCGTGCTGGGGGCGCCGGATATTCTCGCCCCCGACGTCGCCCGCGCCCAGGAGATTGCCTCGACCGGCCTGCGGGTGTTGCTTTTGGGCTATGCGCAGACGAACGTGACGGCCCACGACGCCCCCGGAGAGGTCGATCCCTTGGCCCTCGTCGTCCTCGAGCAGAAAGTCCGCCCGGACGCCGCCGACACCTTGGAGTTTTTCCACAGCCAGGGCGTTCAGGTGAAGGTCATCTCCGGAGACAACGCCGACTCGGTGGGCGCAGTCACCCGTTCTCTCGGCATGGACTCCGGCCAGCCCGTCGACGCGCGGACGATCCTCGAGGCCGATTTCAACAAAGTCGTCAACGAACACCAGGTGTTTGGACGGGTGACGCCCCAGCAGAAGCGTGCGATGGTTTCAGCGCTTCAGAGCGCCGGGCACACAGTGGCGATGACGGGCGACGGCGTCAACGACGTCCTCGCCCTTAAGGACGCCGACCTCGGGGTGGCGATGGGATCGGGCACCGCTGCAACCCGTTCGGTCGCGAAGATCGTTCTGCTCGATGACAAGTTCGCGACGCTCCCCTACGTGGTCCGGGAGGGCCGGCGCGTGCTCGGCAACATCGAGCGCGTGGCGAATCTCTTCCTGACGAAGACGGTTTATTCGGCCATCATCGCCATGCTGACGGTGATCTTCGCCGTCAAAGCCCCCTTCCAACCGATCCACGTCACCATCACGGGCTGGTTCACCATCGGCGTCCCCGCCTTCATCCTGTCCCTGCCGCCCAACAACGAGCGCGCTCGGCCAGGCTTTGTGCGGCGAGTGCTCGGCTTCGGCTTCCCCGCCGGCGCGCTGGTCGCAATCCCTTCCTTTATCACGTACACGATCGCATTGCGTTCGGCGACGCAGGCTCAGGCCTCCACGGCGGCGCTTTTGGCCCTCATCGTCTCCTCGACGTGGGTCCTGGCGATCGTCGCGCGCCCCTACGAGTGGTGGAAGATCGCCCTGATCGTCTTGCCGCTCGTTGGATATGGCCTCATTTTCAGCGTTTCCGCCCTCCAGAAAACCTTCATGCTCGACTCGTCAAATCTCGGGGTCATGGCCCTTGCCGCGGCTGTCGGCGGATGCGGCGCCGTCGCGATCGAGCTCCTGTGGTGGTTCACGCCCGGCCATCCTGCCTACTGGATGCCGAAGGCCGAGCGCGATGCCGCGGCCGCGCAGCGCAGGATCGAACGCGAGGCGCTGAGGCAAGAACGCGCGCAACGGCAAGAAAGCACGCAAAGGCACGAAGACGCATAACGGGACGAAGGCGCATAACGGGACGACCGCGCGCCGGGGGAAGCTGAGTTCCTCGGGCCTAGGCCGGGCCGAGGAAAGCGGCGCCCAAACCAGGTGTTTGTTTGCCCCCAAACGGTCCTAGCTTTGTCGGCGGTTCTCCTCGGTCCCCTGTTCTTGCCTCTGGCGCTCTCTCGCCTCAGGCTCTCTTTTGTCTCCGCCGCCCTTTTTTCGCGCCTTTCGCATAGCCCCCAAGCTGAGAAGAAGGAACCACAGGCCGACCATGACGGGGCCGCATATGAGGGCAAGAGCCTGCTTGCGGGCACTGGGACTCGAATCGCCGCGAATCGAGATCTCGTGTATCTCCCGATAGTGAATGAGGGCGTAAACGGCGGTGAAAGCGAGACCGAGGGCTCCTGCCAACAGCATTGCCGACATGATGGCGTCGCGTCGATTAGCCTTCCACACCAGGGCAAAGCACCCTATGACGGAAGCGATGATGAGCGACGTCGCCCCGAAGGCAACGGTCTTGACATTGGGGAATCCGGCACCAGCCGCCACGAATCCGGGAATGCCGACTATGACGGCGACAACGGACAAGGCCAGGCGAGAACGGCCGGTTCTTCCGGATGACGGAACGGCTCCCGGGTCCTCGGTTTCGGATGCCCCGCGGCTCTCACGGCCGTCGTCGTCCTGAGGCCTCGCGTCCCTTGCGCCGCTCTCAGCCTTCATTCGGGCTTTTCCGTAATCCTGTCGGCCGCGCCCGGTTCCTTCTCAAGTTTCTCGACTTCTTTTCGAATCGCCTCGAGATTCGGACGAGCCTCGCGGACTCGCCTTCCAAACCACTCCGTTGCCGCCAGGTCGCGCATTGTCCGCTTACCGGCAAGAATGTCGTCGATGAGCCTTCTGATCTGCGGATCAGCGTCATTCTTCATCTTCCTGAGCGAACCGCGAAGCGCGTCGTCCATAGGCGATCCTGCCGGGATCGACGGTAGGACGGGTTTGAGATTGTCTTGATTTGTCATCGCAACATCATCCTACTGCTCTGAGAAACTGGGTTTGTAGATGGTCAAAGGGTCGCCCGATCCATGGACCAGACCAAGCCACAGGGAGCACTGGCCTGTAAATAGCGTGACAAAGTCCCAGACTTTCCCGAGCACATCAAAAATTTCTCGTACCGTGCTGAGCACTTTGAGCACCGCAGCGCCCGCCGCCACGTACCCAACGATGGGGCCAACTACCGTTTCGAACGTCGCCGTTCCTGCAGCGGCGGAGGCGACGGCGGCGATCCCCCAATCCGCGAGAGTTCGCAGAAGTCCCGCCAAAGTGTCAGCGGTGTCGTAAACGCCAACCGCGACAGCGTTATACGAACTGGAAAACTTAGTTAAACGTTCCGAGGCGTCATCGAAAGATGTTCCCATCTTCCCCAAAGCGTCACTAGCCGCGTCAGAGGCGCCTCCATCCCAATCGGGATCCACGTTGTTCCAGTAGTTCTTGGTCTCAGTGCCAAGCTCCTTGAAGTAATCCGACATCTTTGACAAGGCGTCCGATGCCACCGAGAACGGCTCCCAATCTCCCGCGATCGTGTTGCCTATGGCGGCAAAAGGATCGTGCTCGCCCTGACCCAGAATGAGGTCCAGAACGGCGTCGGCCGCCGTGCCTAACCAATACGAAGGGGAAATTGAATTTCCGACCATGCCTATAGCGTTGAACACCGTCGCGAAAGTCTTTTGGGCCGCCGGCGTAGTCAGCTTGCCCGAAGCCGTCGACGAGGCCCCGGACCGAGCCGATGTAACGTCGGCTGGCGTGTAGTGTCCATCGAAAAGCTCGGCCGAAACACGCTCGTTTTCTTGATAACTGCGGACACAGTCGTCCACGCAGTCCGCGGATCCGGACGTTGCCTTCTCAGTGTCGCTTAGCCACGTGGTTAGAGCGTCCTCGACCTTTTTCGCTTGATCCAAGACCGCAGTGGACACGCCCGAAACCTTCCCACTGGCATTGAGGTTGATGTGGGTACTCTGGTAGGTCTGCGCACTCGACACTGTATCGGAAAGCCCGCGATAGCTTCCCGAAAGATAGCCTAGAGAATCCAAGTCAACTTTAACATCAGCCACTGAAATCACTTCCCTGGGGTAGAATATTTGGTTCGGCTGCATTTTTATTGTATGCCTTCTATTGTATGCCTTTACATTGGATTGGATGGACGCAAAGAGAGAACGTGGCCTTTCACACTTGCTAACCGCATAGTAGTTTTCAATGGCGTGTAGAAAATATCTGTTTGCAGTTAAAGAGCTGCTTTAACTAGTTTCCTTTACGTTTGAGTTTGCGTTTCATTTCCGACTTCTCGAAAAGGGGACCGCTTCGGGACATCGGCATTCGGCCTCGAAGAGAGCGAAAGTTCGCAAGACGTTTGGATCCGCCATAGGCAGCAAGCTGCGTCAAAGGCAGATGTTCAGCCCCTCGCGTTCCCGCCGTCCCAATTGTCCCCACAACAAACGAACCCTGGTCACTCCATGACCAGGGTTCGTGTAAGACGATTGTGGCGGTAGCGGCGGGATTTGAACCCGCGGTGGCTATTAACCACACAGCATTTCGAGTGCTGCACCTTCGGCCGCTCGGACACGCTACCGCCGACTATCGTAGCGGCATAACCCCCACAGCGCCACTCGGCAACCTGTAGGCCGGGACACATCGCCGGATTGCACGTCGATTACGGAGCCAATGCCTGGTTCCGCGCGACCGAAGCGCGCGTCAAGCCGTCACGCCGGATATTCGCCGCACGCCGCCGACATCGCCCCCTCCTCCCGGCCGACAGCGACATCCGCCCAGGAGAGACACCCACCCAGGAGAGACAATATTTCATCATCTAGAAGAGATTCTGTTTCGACGTCGTCGTCCACACAGACCTAATACGCCTGTTTCAGCCAAAAACAACCGTCCTCACAACGCCTCAAATTAATTCATCGTCTATTGAGGCGGGGCATGGCGTTTCATTAGCCTGAAACCATGAACGAAGCAATCGTCATCGACGATCTCAAAGTGACGCGAGGCTCGCGGCGCGTTCTCAAGGGAGTGAGCATTTCCCTTGAGAAAGGCTCGATCACCGGGCTGTTGGGACCGTCGGGTTCAGGAAAATCCACGCTCATTCGGTCAATAGCGGGCGTGCAGAAAGTCGAGTCGGGAACGGTCACGGTTCTCGGCAGGCCCGCGGGAAGCTTCGCCGCCCGCGCCTCGCTCGGCTACATGACCCAGGCCTCGGCCGCATACAAAGACCTCACTGTGCGCGAGAACGTCGCCCATTGGGCGCGAATAGCACGGGCTCCGGCGTCGGCGGCCGACGAGATGATTTCGCAGCTTCGGCTGACGGACCGCGCACACGCCCTCGCCGCCGACATCTCCGGCGGCCAAGCCTCCCGGCTGTCCCTCGCGTGCACGATGGTCGGCGACCCGCCGGTGCTGCTTCTCGACGAACCCACAGTGGGCCTCGACCCTGTGCTTCGCGAGGAAATCTGGGATCTCATCCGCAAGCGCGCGGCCGCCGGCACAACGGTGCTCGTCTCCTCGCACGTCATGGACGAGGCCCAGCGCTGCGACAGCCTCGTCTTCATCCGCGAAGGCAGCATCCTGGCGACGGGGACGGCCGACGACATCCTTGAGGAGACGGCGACGTCGTCCATGGACGCCGCCTTCCTCGCCCTAGCGAAGGAGCAGGCAGAATGACTCTCGCAATCGCCGCGCGCGTCGCGCGCCAGCTGCGCCACGACCCGCGCACTCTCGCCCTCGTCACCTTCGTCCCGTCGATTCTGGCGTGGCTGGTCCATCAGATTTTCGACGGCGAAGAGCCGATCTCCTCGCAAGTCGAGATGACGTTGCTCGCAATGTTCCCCCTGCTCCTCATGTTCCTGCTCACAGCCGTGGCCACGGTGCGCGAGCGCTCCGGCGGAACCCTTGAACGCCTCATGGCGGCCCCGATCCGCAAAATGGACGTCATCGGAGGGTACGCCTTGGCCTACGGCGTGCTGGCCGTCGGGCAGTCCTCGCTGCTGACGGCCGTCTGCTACTGGGGGCTAGACATGCAGCTGAAGGGCGGCATCGCGTGGATGCTGCTCGTCTCCCTGACGACGGCGATGCTGGGAATCGCCCTCGGGCTGCTCGCGTCGGCGGTTTCCCGCAGCGAGTTCCAGGCCGTCCAGTTCATGCCGATCGTCGTGGTGCCGCAGGTGCTTCTGTGCGGGCTCCTCGGGCCTCGCGAAGACATGGCCGGGTGGCTAGAGGGCCTGTCGAACGCAATGCCGCTCACCTGGGCGGTCGAGGCGTTGCAAGAGGTGGCGGAGTTCCCCGATCTGACGAGCCATTACTGGACCAGTCTGGCCATCGTCGCGGCATTCGCAGCCGCCGCGCTCAGCTTGGCTTCGCTCACCCTGAGGCGGAGGACGGAGTGACTCGCGGACGCCGCAGGGGCTCCCCCGCAACGCGGGAGCAGATCCTCGACGCCGCCCGGAAGGTCTTCGACGAACGGGGCTTCCGGGCGGCGTCGCTGCGCGCCGTCGCGCGGACGGCGAACGTCGATCCGGCCCTCGTCCACTATTATTTCGACTCGAAGGTCCAGCTCTACACGCAGTCTGTCGGAATCGGCATCAACCCCGAGCGAGTCCTGGCCGAGGTCATCACGCCGGGCAGGCGCGGCCTCGGCCGACGGCTCATGGCCTTCCTCACCGACCTCTGGGAATCGGAGGTCGCGCAGTTCGTCGTGGAGTCCGCGCGGGAGAATCCCGCCCTCGCGCGCCAGTACGCCGGGGTCATCGTCGAGCAGTGGCGCCGCGCGGCCGACATCCTAGGCTTCCCCCATGGAATCGTGCGCGAGGAAAGCCTAGCGCAGGCGATCGCCGTCGTCGCCGGCGTCGTCACCAGCAAGTATCTGCTCGAACTCGAGCCCGCAACTTCCCTCACACGCGAGCAGGCCATCCGCGTCTACGGGGACCTTTTGCAGGGAGTCATCGACGCCGCCGCAGCCGCGGAAGACCCGGAGGCAAAGAAGTGAAGGCGGCACGGAAATGAGGAAGGCGAGGAAAAGAAGGCGGCGCGGCGAAAGCGGATGCGGGCTCGGCCGCCGTCACCTCCCGAAGAAGGCGCGAAGCTGGCGCGAGCATTCGTCTTCGCGGACGCCGCCCACAACCTCGACCCTGTGGTTGAGCCGCGCGTCGCGCAGAACGTCGCGAACGCTGCCGGCCGCCCCAGCCTTCGGATCCCACGCCCCGAACACCACCCTGGCCACGCGAGAGGCGACGATCGCCCCCGCGCACATCGTGCACGGCTCGAGGGTGACGTACAGGTCGCATCCCTCCAACCGCCAGTCCCCCACGGCCTGCGCCGCCTCCCTCAGCGCCGCGATCTCGGCGTGGCCGGCGGGATCGTTGCGCGCCTCGCGCGTGTTCCAGCCGACGCCGAGCACAGCCGACCCGCGCACCACAAGCGCGCCCACGGGGACGTCGCCCGCGAGCGCCGCACGGCCGGCCAGCTCCATGGCCCGGCCGATCCACTCCCGCTCGATTTCATGCACGCCCCCATTGTGCCCGGGCACGCCCTGCGCCGCACGCGGTTTGGCGCACCGCATTTGGGCATGCCTTCGTGGTGCAGTCCGCCCTCCGCCGCACGCGCGGTTCGGCGGGCGTCCGAGGGCAACGCCCCGAAGCGGCCCAATAATCTCGAAGCGCCCCAAAATATGTCGGACCGCGCTGATATAGTCAACGCATGCGTACTCAGATCATCGAGCACCCTCTGGTGGCTCACAAACTCACCCTTCTGCGCGATCGAAACACGCCCTCGCCCGTCTTCAGGCAGCTCGTCGACGAGCTCGTCACCCTTTTGGCGTATGAGGCCACGCGCGACGTCGCCGTCCGCGAGATCGACGTCGTCACACCCGTCGCGCCGACGAAGGGCCTGTCCCTGGCCTATCCGCGCCCCATCCTCGTTCCCATCCTCCGCGCGGGCCTGGGGATGCTCGAGGGAATGTCGAAGCTCCTGCCGACCGCCGAAATCGGCTTCCTCGGAATGAAACGCGACGAGACCACGCTCGAGGCGCACACGTACGCGAACCGCCTGCCAGACGACCTTTCGGGCCGCCAGTGCTACGTGGTGGACCCGATGCTCGCCACCGGCCACACGCTCATCGACGCCGTCAACTACCTGCTGGAGCGCGGCGCGCGCGACGTCACCTGCGTGTGCCTTCTGGCCGCCCCCGAGGGCCTGCGGAACCTGGAGGAGGCTGTCGGCAATCGGGCCGACGTCACGATCGTCTCGGCCGCGCTCGACGAGCGCCTCAACGAAAACGGCTACATCGTCCCGGGACTGGGTGACGCCGGCGACCGGCTCTACGGCATCGTCGACTGAGCTCGCTTCGGTGAGCGCGCTTCCAACGCCCCCTTCGGCACATGACCGCTGAGATTCCTCCCGCGCCCGCATCCGTGCGGCCTCCTTCCCCTTCCGACATCCTTTCGATTCGCACGGATTGCCTGGGGCCGACGTGGGTCGCCACGTCCTTCGCCCTTTCCGAGGACGACGGCGGATCCCCGCCTGGGCGCCCCGACGTCGCGGTGCTCGTCCACGAGGCCGACGCCGGCGACCTCGCCCAAAAATCCGGCGCAGCGGCCCTGTACCTGCCGGGCTTCCTCGATTCGTTTTTCCACGTCGAGCAGGCCGCCGCCTTCCGCGAGGCCGGAATCCCGCTGGCGGGCCTCGACATGCGCCGGTGCGGCAGGTCCGTGCGCTCAAACGCCTCCCGCGACGATCTGCGCGACATTTACGTGCGGGAGGAAGAGATCGGCCTGGCAATCGGGCGCCTGCGTTCCCTCGGCGCCGGGCGGATCGCCTTGATCGGACATTCGACGGGCGGCCTTCAGGCGGCGCTGTGGGCTGCGGACAATCCCGGGACGGTCGACGCCGTCGTCCTCAACTCGCCGTGGCTCGACCACAACGGCGGCGCCTTCGAGCGTGGACCGCTCACGCGGTTCATTGACCGCGTCGGGGCCCGCCGCCCCCGGCTCGTCTTCAGCCCGCTCTTCCTTCGCTACGCCCGCGCGCTCCATGTGGATTTCGGCGGCGAGTTCTCCTTCGACCCTCGCCACAAGCCGCTCCGCCGGGCCGTCGCGCGCATGGGATTCATCCGAACCGTCCGCCGCGCGCAGGCGCGCATCGCCGCGGGCGACGTGAAAATCGACGTCCCGCTGCTCGTCGCCCATTCCGACGCCTCCTCCCGCCGCCCTCGCTTTCCCAGCCGGGACGACGTCGCCGTGCGCGACGCGGTGCTGGGGGTCGAGGACATGAAACGGCTGGCGCCGCTGCTGTCCGAACGCGTCGACATGCTCGAAATCCCGGGAGGCCGCCACGATCTCGCGCTGTCGGCCAAACCGGCCCGGGAGGCCTACACCCGCGGCGTCGTCGATTGGGTGCGCAAGACGCTCGGCCTGTGACCTCAGGGGCGCTGGCGGCGCCGGGTCGACGGCGTCCCGCGTGCGAAGCGGATGCCCTTGCGGGCGGCTTTGGAGGAATCGCCTCCCCACCGGCGTCCCGCGCGCGAAGCGGATCCCTGCTTGAGACGAAGCCGTGCTCGCGGCGCCGACCCTCCCGCATCGGAGTACCATCGAACCATGCGCGATTTGTCGAAGCCCACAGTTCCATCCGATGCCATCCAACGCCGTTTCGCCGAAGAGACGCAGGCGCGGAAGGCCGCAGCCGGACCCGCAGCCTCGCTCGCCGACGGCGAAGGCTCCCCCGCCGAGCTGCGAGAAGCCCTCGCCGCAGCCGTCGAGGGGCTCGCGGGCGAAATCGTCGCGCTTTCGCACGCCGTCCACGACAACCCCGAGGTCGGATACGAGGAGCGCTTCGCCGTTTCCGCCGTCGCCGACCTGCTGCGCGCCCACGGCATCGAACCCGAGGTGGGCGTTTACGGGATGGAGACCGCCCTGCGCGCCGAGTTCACCGGCGCCGCCGGCAACGCGAACAGCACCGGCAACGCCGACAGCGCGGGCAACGCGAACAGCACCGGCGCCTCCGGCAGCGCAGGCAACGCGGATTCGCCCGCCCCGGCGATCGCCATCCTCGCCGAATACGACGCGCTCCCAGGCATCGGCCACGGCTGCGGGCACAACGTCATGGCTGGCAATTCCGTCGGCGCCTTCCTCGCCCTCCACGAGCTCGAACGCCGGCGCCCCGGGTCGGTTCCGGGCCGCGTCGTCCTCCAAACGACGCCCGCCGAGGAGTGCTCCACCGCCAAGGAAGTCCTTGCGGTTCGCGGGATGCTCGACGGCATCGACGCCGCCGTCCAGACCCACTCCTACTCCTACGACCTCACGCACCAGACGTGGCTCGGCGTGCGGCGCATACGAGCGATCTTCACCGGCGTGCCCGCCCACGCGGCCTCCCAGCCCTTCATGGGACGCAACGCGCTGGACGCCGCCACCCTCGCGCTCACCGGCTTCGGCCTGCTGCGCCAGCAGATACTGCCGATGGACAGGCTCCACGCGATCGTCGTCGACGGAGGCGACGTGCCGAACATCGTCCCGGAAAGAACCGAAATCAGCCTGTTGGCGCGGTCGAAGTACCCCGAGACGCTCAAGGACCTGGTCGCGCGAGTCGAGGACGTCCTGCGCGGGGCCGCCCTCATGACCGGGACGGGCTTGGAAATCGTCACCTCCGAGACCACGAACGAGATGCCAGTCCGCACAAACGGCCCGCTCACCCGCGCCTGGGTCAGGTCCCAGCGCGAACGCGGGCGCGACCCTCTGCCCGCCGGAGTCGTGACAGAAACGATCGCGGCCGGCACCGACTTCGGCAACGTGTCGGTTCGCATCCCCGGCATCCACCCGCTCATCAAGGTTGCCGATTCCGACGTCGCCCTCCACACGCGCGAGATGGCCGCGGCAGCCGGTTCCCCCTCGGGCGACGCCGCGGCGACGGACGGGGCCTACGGCCTCGCCTCGGTGGCCCTCGACTACCTTCACGACGCCGAATTCCGCGCCGCCGTGCGCCGCGACTTCGAGGAGGCCGGAGGCGTCATCGACGTCGAGCATTTCTGGGACGAATAAGGCCGCCCGGCTCCTCCGGCGCCGCGATTGCGAGCCGGGCCATTCGCTCCGAGACGGCGTCCAACCGGCGCCTTTGACGCTCAGCGCTTGCGCGCCGGGCCATTCGCTCGCTCGTCGCGCCCCGTCGCCTTCCCGACGTCGCGCATCCCACCGCGTGAATTCCGCAACTCGACTCGTGCGGCACATATCCGGCCCCAAGCTGCGGCGAGCGCATACAATCGGAGACTGAACGAGTCCCCGCGCGGTTTTCCAGGCCGCGCACCCCGGGCGCGGCGCCCACCGACCGAAAGGACAAGCAGGACAGCATGTCGAAGAAGAGCCGCCGAGCGGCGTCCAAGAGGCGGGCAGCGACCCCGGCCGGGTCGGCCCAGCCCGCACAGTCGGCACAGTCCGCACAGTCTCGGCCATCGACCGCGCCGAAGAAGCCCAGAGCGGCCGTGGCTTTCGTCGAGCGCCCATTCGAAGGCCTTTCCGCGGAGGCCGAGCTCGTCGCCATGCGCGAAATTCTGCCGTTGGCAACGCTCCCGGCAACCACAACGGAGGAGTACGGTTCGGCCGACGTCGTCCTGACGACGATCCTTCCCTCGATGGCGGGCGCGCTGCGCCGGGCCGACGGCGTGCTTTTGGTCGCCGCGCAGACGGTCATGAGCTCCGGGGACGCCTCGCGTGACATCGCCGCGCGGATCATCGACGGGATCGAGCTTCCCGACGGCCAGGCGCTCCAGGTTTCGGATCTACCCGAGCCCGGCCCTCGCCTCCAGGACGTCGTCGCGAGCTTCGGCGAACTCGAATTGCACGAGATTCCATCGTTCTGGATGACGGAAGAGGACGCCGCCAAACCGGAGAACAAGGAGGCGCTCGAGGATTCGCGATCCCAGCTTGTCCCGATGAGGGCCGTCGACGGCGTCCGCGGCGCATTCTGGTGCCGCATGAGCCGCGAGTTCGTCAGGTGGGTCAGGCCCGAGCCCCGCGACGCGGTTCTCGACGGGCTGGCAAGGCTTCGCGCGGCCGACGGCTTCTCCTTCGACGATTCCCGTTTTGTCGGCGCTTTCAGGGCGTTAGGGCTCATCATCCCGGTGTGGGAACTGCCAAAAGGTGCCGAGGCCGACGAACTCGCCGCCCCGATGGCCGAATTCGCACCGAAACTCGACGCTGCCATCGCAGCGTCGGATCCGCTCACACCCGAAGAGAAACGCGCGCGGGCGGGTATCGTTTCCCGTCAAGTGACGCTGCGATGAACATCCGACCGTCGAAGCACTTGTATCTCAACATTGAAGGCTAGGCTAGAAGTGTGACAACCTCCGAGCAGCGCGTAGCAGTAGTCATACCGGCTAAGGACGAGCAAGACAGGATCGCCGCGACGATCCGTGCCGCCCGCGCCATCCCGCACGTCGACCTGGTCGTCGTGGTCGACGACGGCTCCGAGGACGACACCCAGAAGGCCGCCCGCGACGCCGGAGCGACCGTCGTGCGCCATTCGATCAACCGCGGCAAGGCCTCCGCAATGGAGACCGGGGCGCAGGTGGCGGCCATGCGCGACACGGAGGGCCGCCCACCGCGCCTTTTGCTCTTTCTCGACGCCGACCTCGGCGACACCGCCGTCGAGGCCTCGCCGCTGGTTGCGCCTGTGCTCGAAGGCAAAGCCGATTTCACCGTCGCCGCGCTGCCTCCTCAGGAAGGGGCGGGCGGCTTCGGCCTCGTCACCGGGGCCGCCTTCAAGGCAATCAAGCGGACAACGGGATGGGAGCCGCGCCAACCGATTTCCGGGCAGCGGTGCATGACGCGCGAGGCCTTCATGGCTGCGCTGCCGCTGGCGAGCGGCTGGGGCGTGGAAACCGGAATGACGATCGACCTGCTCGTGGCGGGGTTCACCGTCCAGGAAGTCGTCTGCGACCTCAAACATCGCGCGTCGGGCAACAACTTCGCCGGTCAGCTGCACCGGGCCGACCAGTACAAGGGCGTGGCCAAGGCCGTGCTGGCGCGGCGCCTGCGCCGAATCCACGTGCCGCACGGCAAGAGGAACTCTGCCTCCAAGCCCTACGAGCCGTACAACGCCTACAAAGGCTGACGGCGCGGCAGCCGAGAGGGCGCTTTTCCCTTCGCGGCGGGCTGCGTTTCCTTCGGGCGGCGGCCGTCCGCAGCGGCCTTGCCCTCGGCTTGACGGCGGCCGTCCGCAACGGGCTGCATTTCACTCTCCACAATCGGCAACTTGAAGCGCGCGACGGCGGGCATTCCGGAAGAGCCGTATCGCTCCTCCGGAATGCCCGCCGTTTTCGACGCCCGGCGGCTTGCGCGCAAAGCACGGCCAGCCCGGCAAGCCTCGCTTCGACGACCCGTTCGCACCGCGCCGTCGGCGCCTACGCGGTTCCGCGCCGACGCCTACTTGGTTCCGTCTCGGCGCCTGCCTACTTCCGTCTCGGCGCTCGGTTCGTTTCAGCGCTTGCTTGGTTTCGGGGTCTACTCGGCTCCGCGCCGGCACCTACTCAGGTCCGCGCCGACGCCTACTTGGTTCCGTTGACGACCTTGGACACTTCCCTTTGCTGGGAGGTCGCGTTCTCTTGCTGGCGGCGCTGGATTTCGGCCCGGACGTTCTCATCGGTCTCAGGCAGCCCCTGTTGACGCAGATACTTATGGATCTCTTTCTGCGTGTCTGCATCCTGGTAATTGGTGCTGTCAAAGTAATTGACGTGGTCTTGGTAGCCCTCGTAACCAGCGCCCGCGATGGGCCCGAGGATTCCCGTGACCAAACCCGTGCCGGGGTCGATCCCGTGGTTCCCTTCGATGTGTTGAATGCCGGGCACTTCCGTGGGATCGCTGAGCTGCGTCATGTCGGAACCGGGAGCCATGCCCATCGGTCCCTTGTTCGGCACTGCGCCGATGATGTCCTGGTCGTTCTTCATGACGTAGACGCTGTCCGACGGCACGTTGAAATCGGAGACGTCCTTGGCCGGGACTCCCGGCGGCCCGTAGAAGACTCCGGCGTCGACGACGCCGTCGCGCACCTGCGTCAGGGCGTATCCCAGGGTCGTCGAACCGTAGGAGTGGCCTAGGGCGGTGATTCTCGGATCGCCGCCCTCTCCGCTGCCCTGCCGCGAATCGTGCAGCCCCTCGAGGAAGTGGGACAAGTCCGCTCCTCCGGCGGCTGCGCGCTCGGTTTCGGACACGGTGAAGAGGCCGTTCGAGCCCGCTCCCGCCTGCGGAGGATCGTATCCGAACCACATGACCGAGGCCGTGTTTCCTCCGGCCGTGCCGGCCACATTGGCCATTTCGGCGGTGTACCCGACGACGTTGTTGTCCACGCTCGTCGTCAACCCGCCCACGTGAACCGCAACGTTGTCTGCCTTATCGACGTCGCCTACCGTCACAGCCGCATGGAGCTGGTCTTGATTCTCGCCGGGTTCGACGGGGTCGTAAAGAAGGAGCTGCGACGTGCCGTTGTATTGGGCGCCCTGCTTAAGAGCAGTCTTGAGCTTGTCGAGTTCCGCCTGCCTGTCGAGTTCGCTCTTCGCACGGTTGTATTCATCGGCGCTGCAGGGCGCAGGCACCCCTATTGCGGCAGAGGCCTTCCACTTTTCATAGTCGGCGACTTTCTTCTCGTTGGACTCTTTCCTGCTGTTCAGATCCTCGTAATCCCTGTCCAACCGATGGCGATTGGCCCTGTCTCGAGCCCAGGCATCGACGCCGTCGAGGTTGCCGATGCGATCCGGTTCTTCGTCGGCGAGCCTTTCCTGCTCCTCGCGGCTCAGCGAGTCCCACCATTCGGCCACGGCGCGGGTGTCGCTGGTGTCCTGAGGCATGGGAAGGGGCCCGTCCACGGTGTGCTTGAGGGAGCCTTCGGGCTTGACCTTGCCTTCTTCGATGTTGCTGAGAGCTTGCGAGTACGCCTCGTCTATCTCGTTGGCTTTCTTGACGGCCTCATCGACGCGGTCTGCACACTCGTCGACCGCCTTTTGCCTGGCGGCTTTGTTCATCTCGTAGGAAGTCCCCGCCGAAATGAGGGTGCCCGCTCCCGGAAGCGCGTAGCTCAACGGGTTCATTGCGGTGCTGAGAGCCACGTCGCCCCAATCGGTTCCGCTCGTGTCTTCCACGGTGCCGTCCGAGTAGATGGTCAAACCGGAGCCCTCGGCGTGCGCCTTCGCGTCCCTCACGAGGCCCTGCACGGCGCCCATGCCCTGCTGCATCGTGGACGTCGCGGTTTTCATCGCCCGCAGATTCACGATGAACTGGGCGACGTCCTGGTCGATCTCTTCGACCCTCTTGTCCGCCGCTTTGCGGGCGTCGCCCTGCCAGCTCGTCGACTTGTTGAGCTCGAGAATCTCGCGCCCCCAGTCTTCCGCCTCCTTCTCTCGAATGCACAGTTGTTGATACTCGGTTTCGAGGGTCGACTCTTCCCAGTCGGTGATGTCGCTCCATTTCATGGAGAAAGTCCTTTCTTAGCGCCGAAACGTCGGCAATTGAGCTCTGATGCGCTGTCGGTTTGCGCACTTCACGGTTGCGTGATTCGAGCCTCACGCGGTCGCGGCCGACGACGAACCGCCGGAGCCGTGCACGCGGGGCATAGGAGCCGGAGCGTCCGAACCCTGCGTGCTGGGAAGCGGAACGGCGTTGCCCGGATTCTCGATGTGCGGCATGGGGGACGGAGCAAAAGAGCCGCCGTCGGCGCCGACGCCGGGAATCCGCGGGCCGTAGTCCGCCCCTCCCCCGCGGGTGAAGACCGGCGGGTCGGAAGGCTCGATTCGCGGCATTGGGGCCGGATTTCCCGATGTTTCGACGTGGGGCATCGTAACGGGGTCGCCGGAAGGCGCCGCGTGCGGCATCGGCGTCGGGGCGAACGAACCGGAGGAGTTTGTCGCCGAATGGACGCTTCCGTGGGACGTGAAGACGGGGTTGCCCGAGCCTTCCGATGTGGGCATAGGAACGGGATTCCCCGAGCCTCCGGCATTCGGCATGGGCGCGGGATCGCCCGGAGTCTCCACCTGCGGCATGGGCGCCGGGCCCAAGGAGCCTCCGTGAGAGCTCCCGCTGCCGGAAAGCTGGGACCCGTAGCTGTGCCCCTGCTCGACGGAAGGGAGGATCTTTCCATCTTGGCTTTCAACGTGCGGCATCGGCGCGGCGTTTCCGGAGGTCTCCGCGTGCGGCATGGGCGCGGGATCGCCCGAGCCTTCTACATGGGGCATGGGCGCGGGGTGAGATCCTCCCGCATGAGACGAGAAGGAATCGGAATCGCCGCTCATCAAATTGTGGATACCGCCCAGAGCGCCCGTCGAGTTATGCCCGCCGTGCGAGCCGACGATCTGGCCGCTCTCGGTCGAACCGTACGAGTGGCCGCCGACAACCGAGCCGCCACCGGCTCCGTCCAGCAGCGAACTCATGCCGCTGGCGCCGGGGGAGCCGAAAAGCTGGCCTGCGCCGCCGTTGGCGGAGCCATACGAGTGGCCGGCCCCGGCTGAGCCGCCAGACGCGCCATCGGCCGATCCGTAAGAGTGCCCGCCGCCAGCTGAGCCGCCAGACGCGCCGCCGGCCGATCCGTAAGAGTGTCCGCCGCCAATTGCAGCGCCGCTCCCGCCTGCGGCGCCGCCGTCTACGGCGCCGGCTCCTGCTCCGGCGCCTATCCCCTCGGCTAAGCCGCCGGCGTCCCCGGGGGGAATCATGCCCCGATACATCCCCGCCTCGTCCTGATCGGTTTGCTCGATCGTCCTCATGGTCGCCACGAGATCGTCTGAGTAATCGCTCAGCTGATGCTCGATGTCTTTGAGCTCGTTCGAAAGGTGCTCGGACGTCGTCTTGACGGTCGATGCCGCCTTGCCTCCTGAAATCTTCCCCGAGATGCTGCCGGCTGTATTTTCCGTCCGCATTCGCTGGCTTTTGGCGGCGCAGTCCTGTGCGTTGCCGGCCTCAGTCGCCAGCTCCTTCGGATCCGCAGACAGCGTGTCCGCCCCACCTGGTCCCATGCGCGAAACTCCCTTCAAGTTCTTAGACGTTCGACGCGACGCCGCCATTCGGACAGGCACGGCTGGCCGGATTCCTCGCACGACGCCGCTCTTAAGCGGTCCAAAGTAGCTTAAAGGATTGCTCGGCCAGAAGAAAACCATATCTCCTCCAATAAGCGCGATTCGCGTGCCGAAGAAGGAGAAGAAGCCGACTTTTCCTTGAAATGGCAGGCGTTTCGACGCCGCGCACGTCTGTTCACATCCGAAGGGAGCTGCGGCATTCCGAGGCAAATCGATCGTGCGGCCTTGCACGGCGAAAAGGCCGCAGGCAGATCTGCAAGTTCGCGGCAGGCGCTTCGAGATTGGGTGCGAAGTCCCGACAAACCGACCAAAAGGACAAAGGAAAGGCGCTGCGCTATGAAGGGCACGACGCCACGCGGAATGATACGCACTCTTTGTGGCGAGCAACATACGCTGCAGAGCTCCATGAAGGACTCGAATACATTAGAATGATATACCTGGCTTTCCAACATCGACCCAGCGGTATGCGTTTAATCGAGGTCCTTCCCGCCGCAAAGACCGATCCGCGCACCCGCCCCCGCGCAGGCGCTCGCTCGGGGATGATCCCGAATCGACTCAGCATTCTGCACGGCCCCCGCGCATGCCGTGCTCGGGGCCTAACTGGCCGCACCTGCCTCGTTTACCGCGGCGTCGCGGTCCGCCCCGCTTCTTGAGCAGCGGATTCCTGAGTAACGCTCTCCTCTTCCTGCGCAGCGGCCGCGCCTTCCTGCACGGCGGCGTCCCCCTGACCGGCAGTCGCCCCTTCCCCGCGGCGCAGAGTGGCGACGAACCACAGCGGAGCCGCGACGATCAGCCCGACGGCAGGCATCGTGACGCCCGAGTCGTTGAGCAGCGCAGCGACCACGAGCGCCGAGACGAGCGAAACCACCGACCGTCTCACAATTTCGTCCTCGATCCGGAACCTTGCGAAGCGTCCGCGCTTGGCCAGCAGCCAAGCGACTGCGCAGATCGCCGCGACGATCGCCAGGGCGACGGGGATGAAAATCGCATTTCCCCCGAATATCTGGGTGAACTTGCGCCAGATGATGCCAAGGCCGCCGCCGTCGAAGAAGGATCCCACGAACTTGCCGAGGTGAGAGCGTCTGGAGGCCGGCTGAAGGTAGTCGAAGAGGGCAAACACGAAAGAAACGGCGACGGCGGAGGCCAGAACGGCGCCGAAGCGAAGCCAGGTGAGGCGCTTTCCGGCGACCATCGTGGCGAGGACGCCGAGGCCGACGACGATGACCGGCGGCCCGCCGAAGTCTGCGCCGAACTGCGCCGAACCGTCGAGGAGCACGGCGAGCGCGCCCGCGCCCAGGATGACCGCGACGGACTTTTTGCGCGCCGCCCGCGAAGAATGCCAGGCGAGCACCAGCACGAGCCCGGCGACGAACATGGCGACGGCGTTGTTCGAGAAGCCGTAGAAACGCCAGCCCACGAGCGGCTGCATGCCCAGAAGGGCGGCCAGCTGGAGGGGGTATCCGTGCCATATGCCGTCAAGGAGCACGTCGAGGGCCAAGGTTGCGACGGTGACGCCGCCTATGACGGCGAACGGGGCGAAGGGCGACTTCCCGTGCAAAGCGATGAGAGCGAGAACGGCCGCAATGAGCACAACCCCCATGAGCAGGCTCACGAGGGGATTCGACATCCTCCACCAGGGGATGAGGTTGACGAGCAGCGTCGAGACGGGAAGCGCGGCCGTAAGGGCGCTCAATTGCAGGAAGAAGCGCTCATTGGTCTCGGTCCACCTGTACGAGTTCCGCCTGGCCCACATGAGGAGGATCGCCGCGGACAGCGCGGCGAGCAGGACGTAGAAGGAGCCGGAAAGCGAGCGGGTCACCTGCGCGCGGGTGTGTTCGGCGTCAAGCCGGGCGATGTTCGCCTCCCCGTCGGAGGCCTTGGCGGTCGTGATCGCCGAGCCTATGGCATTGCCACGGGCTTGCGGCCCTGCGCCGAGCCAACCGACCAGCGTGGGCATGATGTCCGTGACCTGGACGAGCCCCGGCTGCCGCGTCGAATCCGACGTCGCGAGCGCCGGCCCGCCCATGCGAGGCCCGGCGGCGGCGAAATAGCCCAAATGCGGCCGCGAGGACTCGGCGTCGGCGACGTTCGCCACGAGAACGGTGGCGTTGGGCGTCTTCTTGCGAATCTGCTTGACAAGCAGTCCGAATCGCGCGTCGATGTAGGAGATCTGCTGCCTCACCGCTTCGGGCGCCGCCCCCTCGGGCGTGAAGTACTCGCGCAGGCGCTGAGCGATTCCCGGGGCCTCGACGGGATGGTTCTCGCTCAGTTCGTTGCCGGGATAGCGGACGGCGCCGAGGTCGATCATCGTGACGTCCGCGTCGGACCTGGCGTAGGCTCGCGCCGCGCCGCCGACGTCGCCGTCCTCCCCCGAAACCGGCAGCGGGGCGAGGGCGGCATAGCCGCCGACAAGGCGGCCGTTCGGCTTGGCGAGGGCGAGGGCCGCGCCCGGGCCGACGGCGAGGGCGCTGTGCCCTTTGAGAGCCTCGCCGAGCGCGCCGATCTTTGCCTTGTAACTGCTGGAGGAATTGGCCTCCTTCAGACGGGCCCACCGGGCCGGGGCCTTGCCCGCAACGGCCGGCAGGCGGCAGCCGTCGTCGATCGTGCGCTGCCCGGCTCCAAGGGCCGTCCAGCCTTCGACCGGGCACGCGGTCTCGTGGACCGTGCGCACCACGATGTTCGAAACCGCCGCTTTCTTGCCGAATTCGTACAGGTGAGGGGCGGCCTTCCGGGTCACGTCCGTCCAGCTGACCCCCGAAAAACCGACGACGACGACGGGCCCCTTCCCGCCGCCCTCGGCCATGGGCTTTCCCGCACGGGCCGCTCCCCCCGTCCCCGCACGGGCTGGCGCGCACACCCCGGCGAGAACCGCGAGCAATGCCACTACGACGAGGATCGTTTGGCGGGCAGAGCGAAGGACCATGAGACCAGCCTATCGGAAGCGGCGCAGGCGGCATGCACCGCGGCCAAGCGCGCGTGCCCCGCAAATCCCCGAAATCGCCCGGCGAATCCTGCGGTTTGCGCTCAGTCTCAGAGCGTGTTACGGACCGGCGAAATCGCCCAAGCGTCGACGCCGTCGAGGCTGCCGAGCGAGAGTCCTGCGGATACGTAAGAGCCCTGCCGATGCGAAAACGCCCTGCGGATGCACTAGAGTCCTGCCAACGCGAAAACGCCCTGCGGATGCGTGAAATCGGGGAAGACCGCATGCGGCGGTCCGCGGCCAGGCCAAGGCGTCGCCCACATTTCGGAGGGTTGGCCCGTCCTCGCGGAAACCGGCAGGTAAAGTGTGCGAGCGAGAAGAAGGCGCGCGAGCGAGAAGAAAGCGGGCGGAAGGAGACCAATGAGCGCGACAAAGCAGGCCCCCCTGCGCTTTTCGTTCCTGGGACCGGTGGGAACGTTCACGTACGCGGCGTTGAAACAGGTGGCCCCGCCCGATTCGGTCGAGATTCCGGCGCTCGACGTTCCGATGGCGCTCAGGCTCGTGCGCTCGGGCGAGGCGGACTACGCCGTCGTCCCGATCGAAAACTCCGTCGAGGGCGGGGTCAACGCAACCCTCGACGCGCTGACGGACGGCTCCGCCCTGCAGATCAAGGCGGAGATGCTCGTGCCGATCGCGTTCTCGCTCGCGGTCAGGCCGGGCACGCGCCGCGAGGACATCCGCGCCATATCGACCCACTCGCACGCGTGGGCGCAATGCCGCGGATGGATCGCCGAGCGCCTCGGCCCGGTCGTCCACGTGCCGGCGACGTCGACCGCCGCCGGCGCGAAAACCCTCGCCGAATCGGACAGCCCCGGCTTCGAGGCGGCCCTGTGCCCGCCCGCCACCGTCAAGCTCATGGGCCTCGAGTCGCTTTCCGGCGACGTCGCCGACAACCCCGGCGCCGTCACCCGGTTCATCATGGTGGGCCTTCCCGGGCCGCAGCCCGAAAGGACGGGCGCGGACAAAACCACTCTGCTGGTCCAGCTCCCGCACGACGAGGCCGGCGCGCTGCTGAGCATGCTCGAGCAGTTCAGCGCCCGCGGCATCAACCTCTCGCGGATCGAGTCGCGGCCTATCGGCGATTCGCTGGGCCGCTACGCCTTCTCGATCGACGCCGAGGGCCACCTGCGCGACGAGCGCATCCAGGCCGTTCTCATAGGCTTGCACCGCGTGTGCCCGCAGGTCGTCTTCCTCGGCTCCTACCCTTCGGCCAGCGGCGAGAGGATCAGGCCGCGCCCCGGAACGTCCGACGCCGACTTCCGGGCAGGGCGCGAATTCGTCGAGAGGCTGCTGGCCGGGCGGGAGTAAGAAAGCGCCTCCGGCGTAAGAAGGCACCCCGGCGTAAGAAAGCGCCTCCGGCGTAAGAAGGCGCCTCCAAGCCTGCGCAGCCGCCTTTTAGCGGCCCGCAAAGGCAGGATTGCACGACCCAAACGAGGAACGGCGGCGAAGGCAAGGCGGAGCCGCCGGAAGGCCGCCCGCTCACAGCACGTGGACGGTGAGCGCCAACGGGTCGATTTCGGCCGTGACTTTCGTGGCGTATCCGAGGGCGTCGCCGTCGGCTTCGACCAACTCGGGCCGGTCGGCGGTAACCGTCGCCGAGCGCATGCGCCGCAGGTCGATTGTGCCCGCCGAGGGCAGAATCGTCCGGCGCACGCCGATTCCCTGCAGGCCCATCCGCCGCATGACGTCGCCCCAGCCGAAGATCCAGCCCTTGGTGTCCACAAGCACGAGGTCGAGCCAGCCGTCGTCGATGCGGGCGTCCGGCGCGAGCACGAAGCCCGCGGGAAGCCGCGCGCAATTGGCGAAGAGGATCGACCTGGCCTCGACCCGGAAGCTGTTCGAGCCGTCGCCGGCCACCACCGTCGCGTTCACGCGCGAACGCCGCATGAATTTGAAGCCGGAGACGAGGTAGGCGCCCCAGCCCATGGCGTGCTTGAGCCCGTGGTCGGCGTTGTTCATGACATCGGCGTCGAAGCCCATTCCTGCGATCACCAGGAACGGCTCGCGCCCGACGAAGGGCCGCGCATCCGGCCCCATGTCGGCGATCTGCGCAAGTTCACCCTCCGTCGGCTCCGGGGCTCCGATTCTGCCGACGTCGATCCGCTGCGGCCTTCCGGTCAAGGCCACCATGGCGAGGTTGCTCAGCGAGGAGCCGAGCGGCAGGTTGAGGTTGCGGGCCAGCAGATTTCCCGTTCCGAGCGGAAGGATGCCGAGCGGAACGTCGGTTCCGGCAAGCTGCCCGGCGACGGTGCGCACCGTCCCGTCCCCGCCCGCGGCAATCACCACGGCGGGCCCCTCCGCCAAGGCGGCGCGGGTTTGGCCCGCTCCCGGATCGTCGGGGGTTGTGCCGTACCAGCGGGTCGCGGAGTATCCGGCGTCGGCCGCGGCCTGTTCGACCACCGCCCTAAGGTCCCTCATGTCCCCGATCTTCGTGGGATTGACGACGACGGCCACCGTTCTCTCGCCCGTCTCGGCGTTTTTCTGCGGCAGGATCCCGGTCGCCGCCGCGTTGGCGTGGACGAGTCGGCTCCTCAGGGCTCCGATCGAGGCGCGATTGTGCAGCGAGAGGCCGAGAGCCGCGAGAGCCAGCGCGAGTATCAGCCACCAATGCCATGTCATGCTCCAAGGTTAATGCGATCGAAGAGTAAGAGGAGTCATCTGCGAGCACTGGGGGCAACGACGTAGAATTGTCCCCATGATCGACATCCGCTTTGTACGTGAGAATCCCGATGCGGTGCGCGAGTCCCAGCGCCGCCGCGGCAACGACGAGGCCTCGGTGGATGCGCTGCTGGCCGCCGACGAGGCCCGCAGGTCGGCCCTTCAGGCCTTCGAGACTGCCAGGGCCTCGCAGAAGGAGCTCTCACGTTCGATCGGAAAGGCCAGCCCCGAGGAGCGCCCTGCCGTCCTCGCCGAAGCGAAGGCGCTGGCCGAGCGCGTCAAGGAGCTGGAGGCCGCGGCGAACGGGGCCGAGCAGGAATATCTTCAGGCCAATGCCGCGATCCAGAACATCGTGCTGGAGGGCGTTCCGGCCGGCGGCGAGGAGGATTACGAGGTCCTCAAGCACGTTGGCGAGCCTCGCGTCTTCGACTTCGAGCCGAAGGACCACCTCGACGTCGCCGAGGCGCTCGACGCGATCGACATGGCGCGCGGCACGAAGGTCTCCGGCTCGCGCTTCTACTACCTCAAGGGCGTGGGCGCGCGGCTCGAGCTCGCGCTGCTGACGATGGCCGTCGATCAGGCGGAGGCCGCCGGCTTCACGATGATGACCACGCCGACCCTCGTCAACCCTGACATCATGGCCGGAACCGGCTTCCTGGGCGCGCACTCGGACGAGATCTACTACCTTCCCGCGGACGACCAGTACTTGGTCGGCACCTCCGAGGTGGCCCTGGCCGGATACCACAAGGACGAGATCGTCGACCTTTCGAACGGCCCGCTGCGCTACGCCGGGTGGTCCTCCTGCTATCGCCGCGAGGCCGGCTCCTACGGCAAGGACACTCGCGGCATCATCCGCGTCCACCAGTTCAACAAGGTGGAGATGTTCTCTTACTGCCGCGTCGAGGAGGCCGAAGAGGAGCACCGTCGCTTCCTCGCGTGGGAGGAGGAGATGCTTGCGAAGGTCGAATTGCCCTACCGCGTCATCAACACCGCCGCCGGCGACCTGGGCTCCTCGGCCGCGCAGAAGTTCGACTGCGAGGCCTGGCTCCCCACTCAGAACCGCTTTATGGAGGTCACGTCGACGTCGAATTGCACCACCTTCCAGGCGCGGCGGCTCGGCATCCGGGAGCGGTTCGACGGCGAGACCCGCACGGCGGCCACGCTGAACGGGACCCTCGCGACCACTCGTTGGCTGGTCGCCCTGTTCGAAAACCATCAGCGCCCCGACGGCTCGCTGTACATCCCCGAGGCGCTGCGGCCATACCTTGGCGGGCGCGAGAGCTTCGAGCCCGTTGCCTGACGAGCGCTTAGGTTCCGAGAAACGCTCGACCTCGCCATTCGGCGAGCAGCCTTCCGCCGCTCGCCGAAGCCGAGCAGGCCGTCCGACGGATCCCGGCACGCCGGGCGGTTCCGGCTCTCCTCACGGCTCTGAAACCGTCGGCCACCGTTTGCCTTCGGAAGCCTCGGGTTCCTTCTGCAACCGCGGCAATTCGTCGGCCGAGCGCGAAGACCCTTTCCTCGCTTCTGAGGTTTCGCGCGGACTCGCGACTCCGAAACCTTTGGCCGAGGGGTCGGCAAAACCGCGGGCCGCTGCAGCCATGAAGTCTCTGGCCGAGGCGGTAGAGGAGTCCGGCCTGCCCGGGGCGGGGCCGGATCTGTTTGTGGCCCTCGACATCGACGGAACGGTTCTTCGGCACAACAACACGCTTTCGCCGCGGGTGGGCGAGGCGATCGCGGCGCATATGAGGGCGGGGACGCGGATTTGCCTGGCCACCGGCAGGGGCATCTACGGCACTCGCGAGGCTTTGGACAAGGTCGGCATCGCCGACGGGCTGGCCGTGTGTTCCAACGGGGCGATCACGCTGGATTTGGCGCGGGATGAGGCGTTCAACGTCCATACTTTCGATCCCTCGCGGCAGGTCGCGGCTTTGCACGCCGAGCTTCCCGAGGCGTTGTACGCGGTGGAGTCGCTCGACGAGCCGCGGCGCTTGACTGCGCATTTCCCGGACGGCGAGCTGACGGGGCCGTCCGTCGTCGTGCCGATCGATGAACTGGCGGTCCCCGACGCTACCCGCTTGACGGTTCGCTACCCGGGCATGGGCGCGGGCGAGCTCATGGACGCGGTGCACGCGGCGGGTTTGCGCGGCGTCGAGTACGCGATCGGCTGGACGGCCTGGCTTGACGTCTCCCCCGAGGGCGTCTCGAAGGCTGCCGCGTTGGAGGATGTCAGGCAGAGCTGCGGCGCCGCGCCGTCTTCCACGCTTGCGGTGGGCGACGGCGGCAACGACGTCGAGATGCTCGGCTGGGCAGGCCTCGGCGTCGCAATGGGCGACGCCGGCCCGTCGGTCAAGCAGGCCGCCGACGCCGTCACCACAGGCGTCGACGCCGACGGCCTCGCCCTCGTCCTCGAACTCCTGCTATAAGAACCGCTTCATCTATCACTTCGGCTTCATAAGTTCCTGTATCTGCGCCATCGTGGTCGGATCGACATCTTGCGGAAGTTGCTTGAGATTCGTACCACTTTGCGGGGATCTATCCCACGGATTTACACCACTTCCCTGAGCGGATAAATCGGCAATCGCCTGAATTCGCTTCGAAGAGGCATCGTCTTGTTGTTCAAGATCGTCCATCGCCGCTCTAAGATTAACGATCCCCACTTCGATGCGCCAAGAAAGATCCAATAGTAGTTCATAGATGGCATCTTTCATTTCTCCAAAACGAAAACTTGGCCCCGTAGCACCCCGTCCAAGAGTGGCATGCTCACGGCGCGCGGCAGTTGCCATCGTCAGACCACTGATGCTGTTCGCCGCCGAAACGACCTCGTCATAAATCTTCGGCATGTATCCTCCTTGATCAGATTTAAGCGTGATTAAATCAACCTCGCTTCGAGAAACCGCGAGATCCTTCCCCAAGACAAGATCTCCCTCTTGTCCCGTCAGATCATTAATAGGAGCGGGAAGCACATGAAAATTAGCCGTATCGTAAGTCTTGCTCTTTGCGTCACTCCAAATAACGGAGGTATTGCTTTGTATCTGATCATATATCTTCTCTTCACTTTCCTTTAAATTCGCATTAAGGCCATCTGCCGCTAGTACAAAGTTATTCATTGCGGTCTTATATTCCGCTGCGCCTATATTCCTAGATTTCTCCTCTCTTCTCTTCACTTCGTCTTCAACCGCTTTGATGGTACTTAATGCAGCGGTGCCCCCGGAAACGGCGAGAGAGAGACTTGCCCCACCCGAGAAAGGGGCAGAAGCAAGACCAAGAGCCACCCCGCCTAAATCCATAGCCAGCTCCTTTGATACACCTTTATTCTTATTTGCAAGTTGCGTGAAGACCTCGATGGCACCTACCACAATATTTGTTATTTTCTCCCTTGCCTGATCCATAAGATTTTTTTCGGCAATTAGATATGCCAAGTGGACGTTCATAGCTAGATACAGATTCTTAACGACACGAGGCATGGTGACAGTAAACTGATTCTTAAAAGCAGTCATAGCCTTACCCGCCATAATTCCCGAACTTTTCCCCAAAGCATCCATGTTCGGTCCAATAGTTCCTGCCTCCGCGCCATTAGGCAACGCAACATCGCCACCCTGAAGTTGAATACCACAACCGCTCAAAGACATTTTCCCGATGGCTTTTTTGTAGTCAGAAATCGGAGTATCAAAACCGGCGGGATCCGGTACGCCGAACCAACGTTTCAATGTTGAATCTATTTTATCAGTTATTTCCTTAAATTGTTCGGAGTACGACTTGCCTCCTGTAAAAAGGCCGCCCGAACCGCCGGCACCGCCATTATATCCATCGGCATCCGGAAGGGTCACTGTCTCCTCCCCTCGAATCTGGGACAAGTGTCGGTTAATATAGCGCCCTTGTGCTTCTTCTTTGTCATAACCTCTTTCGACCATGTATGCGTCAATAGCGGCTTTCCTAAGTTCCGCCGCTAACGCTTTAAGATTGCCGTATGATTGATCTATTCCGCTCGCTGCCATTATCTGTTCCTTCCTTAAATAATGGTTATTTGCTGTATTCACACTAACATTTCATACACTCTTCGAGCAAGGGATATTACAGTGACTTGCACCTCTTTTCGATGCAAAGAACTTGGAATGTGGCTTTGTGCGGTTGTGCAAAGTCTTCCGTAGCGGAGTTATTCCCCTTTTGATAAATAGTACTCTCTGGCACCGCCCTTGCGTTGCGGACAACGGTCGCAAATGCAAGTTTAGTTGAAAGTTGGCGCGCATAGAACTGTACCGCTCTGAAAAGGCAGTTATTGACGGTGAAAAGGTGTGCCAAGAGGTTGAAACAAAATGCTGTGCTACTAATTGAGTCCGGGATCCTGAATCGTCTAGGGTTGGTGAAGACGGTGAATCTTGAAAAGGATGACCATCGTGACTGCTCCCAAGAAGCGTCTTTGAAGGGTTGACGACATGCACGATTCGTTTCTGTTTGAAGGCGTCGAAGTACCCGGATTGGGCAAAGGGTTGTTTCGTCAGGATCTAGGAAGAGTTTGACACCGATCCGCATGACTTTGCGCGAGTGAGGCGTCAATCAGAAGGGCCTCAAACGTGCGAGGATGTCGATAGTGCAGTAGGAACGCAGCCAGCTAACAGCCTGAGAAACATTTCTGTCATGCAGATCTTCACGTCAAAGAGACCAGACTCTTACTCCGATCGAACAGAACTTCGCGCCCCTCGGGCTTTCGGAACTAACTACGCGACCACCTGACGTCGACCCACCTCAGAATAGCTTCTCACCATCAAAGATGAGTTGCCCCCTCGAATCTCGAAAATTAAAATTGAACACGCCGAGTAACCAGGCCAGGTTTTAAAGCAAATCGGAGCAAACGGCACCGCGCTTTTTGTAACGCTTGCGGTGCGCAACGCAAGCCCAACCGCCAAACAGGCCGTTGTCTTCGAACTACTGCTGTTAGTCTTCAGTCATTCGCTGCGATATACGTTTCAATCTCGCTGATAACGGAATCAAAACTCGTTGGTTGTTCTCGTCCTGGCTGTCGATGTCGTTAGGTGCAGCTTCGAGGTTTCTTCCGCCCAGCCCGACTTTTTCACTTAATTCACCGAGATATCTAGAGAGAGTGGCGGCAAGACCCAGAGATTGATTCAATGGTCTATGCAGTTCGATGCCTATCGCATTGTCGAGCGGTAGTTCCGCAAATGACACCGTCAAATTTTACGTTTTATCAACAATAGCAGCTAGTTGACCACCGACCTTGAGCATAACCGTTCAATAGATCGTTTGATCTTTCTCACAAGATTTAATTTTATGTTTTAATTGCTATCTGCTCCAATTTCGGACATTGTAGATCGTAATGCACAGATTTTCTCAAAAAGATTATATTGTTATGTTTCAGGTTATTTTCTATCTATTTTCAAGCATGTGATGATCAATCGCCTCCAGATCATCTTTAAAACGGGTGAGCGCACTGTCGAAGTTTGCTTCTACGTTCGCCGTTCTATTTTTAGGAACCACCGCTTGCATGACTTTCAGACCCAGGTTGAGGGCGCTTGCGGGAACCATAGGCATTGCTAGTCCTCCACACACAACATCCACTGTTGCACCCGCAACAGTTACCGGGATATCAAGAACCAGCTTCCAGTCAAAGCTACTTTCAGTGGACCAATTTTTGCCCAGCCTTATCGAAAGCTTGCGAAGCATCCTCAACTAGTTCGGCAATGAGTTGCCACATCCCTTTTCATGATAATCTATATTCCTAGCGAACGAGATGCTAGTAAAAATTACTTTGCAAAAGGATCGTTATGAGTAACTATGTCATGCACAATATGAGCTACGAAAGCATCTACTGCAAATATTTTCAACATTCTAACGTTGCGGTCCGGGCTCTCATAACCGGTGGTCATTGCTGCAGATTATTAAGATATAAAGTTTTTGAAACTAGATGGGCGATGATCCCGACCCTTCTGGGAATGCCCCATATTGATACCAAGACTGCGAATTTATTTTGCTAGCTAGTTGAATAGCAACAGCGGCAGTGGAGACAAACCCCTCAGTCTTTAATGAAGCTTGGCTTTACGATTTCAGGTTTGTCATACGAAAGTAAATGTTTGAATCCTATTCCAGAATCTACCGGCGGGAACTATTGCCCGGTCGTCCATACCTTAAAAATCAGAAGAGGCAAAGCGGATGGCTTGGACAGGATGTTCCCGCAAGAAACTATGTAACTTTCAAACAACTACGGATCAGGAGGGTCCGTTAGACCCAAGACGGTGTCGTCAATTCGCTTCCTCGAGTCAGCGAAAGCCTCTTTGTAGTTTTTAGCCTGTTCTGACGAACTCCACCAACTCCAAACAGGGTTCGGGGAACCCCAATTGCCGCCTCCCTCGCCATCAGCATTTAGAAAGGAGACCACTTCGACATCAGCGGAAGCGGTTCCCGTCCCCGGTGGGGTGGGCTTATCAGATCTATATCCATTAGGAGACCTTGTAAAACCTTGACTCTTCATGTGAGAGTCAACGGCCGACGCCTTGAGATTTTGATTAGTCGATCGAGATTGGCGCAATCACCTTCAGGGTAGTCTTTGTCCGACATTCTGTCCTCCGTATGTTGACTTTCTAATATTCTTATATATTCACGCATTCCCCAGTAAAAACAGAGAAAGATTTCTATGCCGGACTGATCCCTGTTATTTGACACATTGGTTTCTGTACTGAAAAAAGGGTATGATAAATTTACACGGAGTTCAGGAACTATTTGGAAGAACCGCAGTCTAAGCAGCCGAGCTTACATGAAGAGACGCCGGGTCCGACAGCAAGCTAGATCGCGGTCAATACTCCTGATCAGGTGCAAGGGACTACGGGTCTGGCTGGGTCTCTAAAGTACAGAAGCAAGGTTCTTACTTTAAAAATAGTAATGAAACTCTGGCGGAACTCTCGATTGTTTGTCAGTTATCAAGCAGCCAAGAAGCTTTTGTTCACAAAATCTGCAGAGTTTTCCACTCTTCCACGTCGGTTTGTCTGCAAGTCGTTTGGCAAACCATCCGTCCTATGGACGCTTTTCCCCGTTTCGGCGTCGGCCGTCTAAACTAACGGAATGACCAATACGCCGAGCATCGTCCAGACCGCGCAGCCCTTCCTGCTGGCGGTCTGTCGAATGCCCGGCGCCATCGCGGACGACGAGCTTGAAACCATCATCGACTGGGGCCGCCTCGACCCGAACAGCGGCATCGAGACGATCTCCCTCGTCGACGAAGACGCCGTCGACCCCGCGAGTCTCGATCTGTCGCGGTATTCCGGAGTGATCATCACCGGCTCCCCCTTCGGATTCGGGCAAGACGAGAACCGCAAGAGCCGCGAACACCAGGTCATGGAGCGCCGCATCCTTGCGCTCGGCAAACGTCTCGTGGAAGAGGACGTCCCGACCCTCGGGATCTGCTTCGGCCTCCAGGCGATCGTCAAAGCGCTCGGCGGCGAGCTCGTCGAGGGATACGGCGAGGACCTTCAGGCCCCGCGCATGACCCTCACGCCGGAGGCCGCCGGCGACCCCCTGACCGCCGACATGCCGCAGGTCTTTTACGGGTACACGGGCCACGCAGAGGCGGTGGGCGACGTGCCGGGCGACGGCGTCGTGCTCGCCACGGGCGACTATTGTCGCGTCCAAATGGTGCGCTGGGGCGAGAACGTCTACGGGACCCAGTTCCATCCCGAGATCACCCGCGAAGGGATGCGCATCCGCATCAACACCTACGGCGACACCTACTACCCGGCGGATGAGAGAGCGGCGGTCATCGCCCGTTGCGACGCCGCCGAGGTTGCCGAATCCAACCGATTGATCACGAAGTTCGTAGCCAGATACAGTTCGTAGCCAGATACAGGCGGTGATCGCATGTCCATTGCTTTTCGCGACTCCGAGCGCTCGACGGTCGGGCTCGAATGGGAAGTCCAGATCGTCGATCCGAAAACGTTGAAACTGGGCCACAACGCCAAGTGGATCCTGGCGGAGGTTCGCCGCCGGGGATGCAGTCTCGTCAAAGGCGAGATGCACCAGAATATGCTCGAGTTCGTCTCCCGCAAGCGTGTGAGCGTGGCCGAATGCGCGGCCGACATGGAGGAGGCGATCGACGCCGCGTTGCCCTATGCCGAGGAGCTCGGCGTCGGGTTTTCCGGCGGAGGCTCGCACCCCTTCGCGCACCCGAGCGACCAGCCGGTCTCCGAGACGGCGCGCTACAGGGAGCTTGTGGAACGCACCCGCTACTGGGGGCGGCAGATGGTGATCTTTGGCACGCATGTGCACGTCGGCGTCGAGGACCGCCGGAAGGTCGCCCCCATCCACAACTTCCTCAGCGCCAAAATCGGCCATCTGCTGGGAATATCGGCGGCCTCCCCCTACTGGGACGGCGTCGACACCGGATACGCCGACAACCGGGCGATGATGTTCCAGCAGCTGCCGACGGCCGGCCTGCCGATGCACCTGAACTCGTGGGGCGACCTTGAAAGGATCGCCGGGGACCTCGTCGACGTCGGCGCCATTCGCGAATACAACGAAATCCGCTGGGACGTCCGGCCCTCCCCCGGCTTCGGCACGATCGAGGTGCGCGCCTGCGACTCCGCCACGAACCTCGCGGAAATCCGCGCCATAGCGGCCTTCGTTCACGCCCTGGTCGAGACGGCTTCGCGCGAGCTCGACGCCGGGCGCCCGCTTCTCTCCCTGCCCTTCCACCTCCTCGAAACCAACAAGTGGAGGGGCGCCCGCTACGGGGCGCACGCCGAGCTCGTCGAGTCCGCCGACGGCGAATGCGCGCCGCTCGCCGAGACCCTTCCCGACCTGCTCGCGTGGATCGAGCCCGCCGCCGAGTTCCTCGGCTGCGCGGAGGACCTGGCCGCGGTGCCCGAACTGATCGCCTCGCCCGCAGCGGACAGGCTGCGTGCGGCCGCGGGGCCCGACGGCGACCTCAAGGCCGTCGCGGCCCACGCCCTTGCTGAATTCAACGCCGGCCGCCCGATACAGCCGGACCCGATCGGGGCGGACCCGACCGCGGAGAACCCGTGAAGCGCAGCTGAAGCGAAAGGCATGTGAAGAGCGGACTCAATCGGGTTGGACCTTTAACGGACCAGGCTCGAACGGACCGGACTCAATCGGGCAGGGCCTCAATCGAGCCAAGCGCGGCTGAACCAAACCCGATCGAGCCAAAGGGGCCGTGAAGAGCGGCCGGCGCGAAAGGCCAGAAGGCGGTTGCAACCATGAGGCACGCCAAACGGCGAATTGCACGCCGCTTCGGCCGGCCATCCGCTTCGGCCAACCATACGGCGCTTTGCGGACCGCTTTGGTCGGTCCTCCGCAGCGGCCGGCCATCCGCAACGGTCGGCAGGCCCGTCGGCTGCATTCCCGATGCGCCGCCGGGGCTCGCGCGCCTATCTTCGCAATGAGCCGCGCAAACCGACCGCTCGGCGATAGGATAGTTCCGACGGCGAAAGGAATTCTATGGCAGCGCATGCGCGGCGCTTCGGTGCCTGGGCGGTTCTCTTCCTGTTTGCGCTGACCGTATTCGCCGTCGCCCCCCGCTCTGCCCAGGCCGCAAAGGGCGCAAACGCCGCTGGCGCATCCTCGCGTCAGCTGGCGCAAAAGCAGGCGGAGAGAGAGCACTCTGCGGGAGCGGCAAACGGCGCGCCGTCGGCCAATCGAGCCGCAGCGGGTTCGCGCGGCGCCGCGCCGGCTTCCACGGCACAATCCGCGGCGAAGGGCGGCAAGCGCCGCACCGTCGTCGTCGTAACCGGCGGCGTGCGCTGGGATCAACTCGACCACGCCAGGGCCCCCAACCTGGCCCAGCTCGGGGCGTCGGGCGCGATGGCCAACCTCGTCCCGCTCGCCACTCGCGGGGCCCCCTGCCCCGTCGACACCTGGCTCGCGTTTTCCGCCGGACGCCAGATCTCCGAACGCGCGATATCCACCACACCTACGTGCGCCCAGCCGCCCGTGGCCGCCGGCGACGTCCTCCCCAACTGGGACCGCTACACGCGCGCGCTCGCGGCCACCGACCAGAAGGCCAGGCTCGGCCGCTTCGCCGAGTCCCTCCACAAAGCGGGAGTCACTACGCACAGCATCGGCGACGGTGGCGCCTACGTGCTGGCAAACGGCTCGGGAGACGTTCCTGCCAACCACACGCCGAACCCGCTCACCGTCAAAGAGCTCGGCGAAGAAACGGCCAGGAGCGCGGCCAAGTACGACCTCACGATCGTCGACGCCGACGCCGAAAGCTACGCCTCGGACCAGGAACGCGACGCGGCGCGCCAGCTCTTCCAAGAGCAGCGCAAGGAGCTGGAGAACGACCAACAGCCCACCCCGACGCCGACGGACGGCATCGGCCCGGAGAACCCCACGCCGCCCGACACCGTGGACGGCTCCACCCTCCAGCCCGACCGCCGGGCCTTTTCGGCCATCAACACGCTGCGGGTCGAGTCGATCCTCGAACGGGTGCCAGCGGGAACGCGGGTCGTCATCATGTCCGCCGTGGACATCGACACATACTCCTACATGCAGCTGTTCGTCATGGCCGACGTCTCTGCGAAGGGCCGGATCATCCCCGTCGGGTTGGCCGGCAGCGACTCGGTTCGCCACGAGGGGCTCATCCAGATGCTCGACGTCGTGCCCACGCTGTTCGAATGGGCCGGCGCGGACCGCACGGGAATCGCCGGATCTCCCATATCGGTGGCGAGAACCGCCGACGCCTGCGAGCAATCCCAGCCCTGCTACACGAACCGCGTGGACGAGCTCGCGGACCAATCCCTGCACGCGAACAAGATGCGCACCTTCCGGGGCGAATTCATCCAATACATGACCTGGGCCGCCATCGGATACTTCCTCTTGTCGCTCTTCTTCTTCGCGCGGCGCTTCTACGCCTCCACCCTGGGGCGAAGGCGCGCCTACGCCAAGCTGTGGCAGTGGCTGGGGCTGACTCTCTCGGCGCTGCCGCTGGCGAGCCTCGTCGCCAACTACTTCGGCTGGTGGTCCGCTTCCAGGCCGTACGTCGCCCTTTTCGGCGGCAGCTGGATCGGGGCGGCCGCCGTCGCCGCCGCCGTCCTCCCTCTCGCGCGGCTGCATTCGCTCGCGCCGCTGACGGTCGTCTCCTGCTCGACGGCGGCGCTCGTGGCGATCGACGCCGCGACCGGATCCGAGCTCATGGCCGACTCCCCCGTCGGATTCAACCTCCTGACCGCCGCCCGGTTCTACGGCATAGGCAACGAAGCGTATGCCCTCCTCGCATCCGGGGCCCTCATCGGGCTGGCCTTCCTGGGCGTGTGGCTGCGAAGATGGGGCAGGTTCGCAGCGGGCGGCGTCGTTCTCTTCATCGGCCTCGCGATCGGCGCGATCGACGCCCTGCCCTCCATGGGCGCCGATTTCGGCGGCGTCCTTTCCTTCGTCCCCGCGCTCGGCCTCCTCGTCCTGATGGTCGCCAAGCTGCGGCTGTCGTGGCGACGGCTCCTTGTGGTCGGAACGGTGACGATGGGCGCCGCCGTCGCGATCGCCGTCGTCGATTGGATGCGCCCGGCCGAGGCGCGCACCCACCTTGGACGATTCGTCCAGTCGGTGGTCGACGGGGACCTGCTCGCCGTCGTCGGCCGCAAACTCAGCACGAACATTCGGCTGCTCTCAGCGTCGACGCACCGGTGGGTGGTGCTGGCCGCGCTGCTTCTCTTCTTCCTCTGCCTCATTCACCTCGTGCGCGTCCCCAAGAATCCCGACGGCGCAGGCGGCGCCCTCCCACGAGCAGGCGGCACCCTCTCCCGCGTAAGCGACGCTCCCTCTCGCGTAAGCGGCGTTCCCTCTCCTGCAGGCGACGTTTCCTCTCCTGCAGGCGACGCCCTCTCAAGCGCAACGGACCGCGCAGAAGCGGACGCAGGCGCGGCCGTCAGGGTAGAAACCGCCGTCGCGGCCCAGCCCGTATGGACCGGAACAGCGCAAGAGGGAGGCCGCACAGAGCGCACGGAAACGGGCGCATTGGGAGAGGAAGCATTGGGAGAGGACGCCATCGAAGGAAGGTCGAAGTTACGGCGCGCGATCGCGTGGTGCCACATGTGGGCGGAGCTTGTCTGGCTTCGCCTGCGGGAATGGGCACGGCGGACGAGGATCCGGGCGGAGGAGAGCTGGTCTCTCCGGCCGCTGGAGGGCCGGACGTTTGAAGGTCTTCGCCTTGGCCTCATCTCGTTGGGCGTGTGCATGGCGCTCGCTTTCGGGCTCAACGACTCCGGCATCGTCCTGCCAGGCATGGCGGCGATACTCGTCATACCCGGCATCGCCGTCGCCGCGGTCAAGGACCGGGAAGGCGGAAGACGCGAAGTCGGAGGAAACGAACCGGCCGAAGCGTGACAGTCACTGGCGCTCCGCTATCGTCGCATGTCCGACGTCGTCAATGGGGAGGAGGATCCGCTCCCTGTGCGCGTTCGGAAGGTATGCGCTAGAATCGACGTGCCTATCAAACAATGGAAGGTTGACAGAGCGGCCGAATGTGACGGTCTTGAAAACCGTTGTGCGGCGACCCCGCACCAAGGGTTCGAATCCCTTACCTTCCGCGGACAAAGGGACATTCACGCAACCGAGGGAGAGACATGAACTACCAACTGCGAGCGGTCACCATTCGAACCAACAACTCCCTGGAGGGCATGACGCAGATAGGCAATCTGTGGACGGACATCATGAATGGCAAGTTCAATCTGGACCTCCCCCCGAATGGGACGATCATCTCCCGTTACTCCAATTATGAAAGCGACGAATCCGGCAACTACGACCTGAGCGTCATGGCCGTGAAGAAGGATTTCGTCGAACAGCTGGAGGCCGGAGCGAAGAAGGGGCGTTTCCGCGTCTACCGCGGGGAGACCGACGACGGCGACGTCGCAGCCGCCACCGAGCTCGCCTGGCAGCGGGTGTGGAACGACACGCAATCCGGCGAGCTCAAGCGCGCATTCACCGTGGATTACGAGCTGAGCGAGATCGAGAGCGGGAAGACCACCTGCACCGTCTACATCGCGCTGCCTTAAGAGGCCTTCTCCCGCTGCCCAGCCGGCCTTCGCGGCGTCCGTCTACATCCGCTTCTTCTTGCTGCGTTTGACCCAGTACATTGCGTAGCCGAGAAGCACGAATAGGACCAGCATCACCACACAGTAGAGGGTTACGGCACCCCAGCCAATCTGGCGTCCGTTAAGGAAAAAGTACGGGAAGGGGCTGTCTTCGTTCTCGGGAATTGGGACGTTGAAAACGATCCCCCGAACCAAGGCGTAGAAGAGGTAGGCAAGGGGAAGGGCCGGCCACAGCAGGGGCTCGGTCCGGCGGTAAGAGCCACGCGGGTCGAAGAACAGCCAGTCTGCGGCCACGAGGATCGGGACGATGAAGTGGACCGTCAAATTGTCGTAGGCCAGCACCTCGGAAGGGTCGGTCTTCGGCAACAGCAGAATTCCGAAGGTGAAGAAGGTCATGAGAATGGCGGTGGTCACCGCCGCCTTCACGCGAAGGTACCCCTTCGACCTGAGGACCCCTGTGCAGTTGGCTGCAAGCAAAACCAAATGCAGGCCAAAGAAAAGCACCACCAAAGAATTCGATATCACCGTGTAATAGGTAAACTGAAACCATTTGAACGGATACATCTGCACGTAGACACCCGTCACTCCCAGAAGGACGATTGCCAGGGCGTTGACCATTTGAATGCCGCGGCGCTTCACCGCCACTCGCCTTGCTTCCATCTTCGGTATCGCTTTCCTCTTTCCTCGTTCGGTCCTTTTCAGACTTGATCCCTAAGCGTCAATTCTAGCACGGACGTTCGACGATCGCCCAAGCCGACTGAGGCGGACAAAGTAGGCGAGGCCGGCGAATTGAAGGCAAAACCGGAGGCAAAACAGCGCAGGAGGTTTGCGAAGAGAACGCCATGCCGAAGGCAAAGCCGCGTAGAGCAACGAATCCGGAGATACGAAGCGCGCTGCAGAAACCGCAGTCAACACGGCGGGCCAAATGCCCTCGCCGGCGGGGATGCTCGGTGTACGATGAAGTAGCTCACCACACTTTGAACGAAGTGACTCACCCATTTCGAAAGGGCTTCGATGAAGAACTCGGCTTTTGCCGCGAGCGCGGCCTGCCTCTGTCTCCTGCTCTCATCGTGCGGCTCGGATTCCGCCCCCGCAACGCATGACGCCTCCAATGTCGCAGCCACCGCCGCGCCAAACGGCGGTTCAGCCTCATCGGGGGCCGACTCCGCGACGTCGAGCGTCAACTCCAAAACGCCGGGGGCGGGCGGCGCTTCGGCGTCGTCGGGCTCCTCGGACGGCGGCTCCCCGAGCAACCGGCGGAACCCGAAGCCTTCGCCGGCGAGCAGCGTCGGCAGGGCGAGCAAGGGCTCGGTTCTGGCGTCGGTCAAGTCGATGGCGTCCGCGCGCGTGACAATGCAGGTCTTCTCGAACGACGCCGCCAACGCGAACCCCACGAATAAGGACTTCGGCGGGGTCTATGACGTGTCATGGAGCGGGAACGAGGCGGCGTCGGTTTCGCCGTCGGATCCCAAAGCCGACGTCGGGCATTTGTTCTGGAAGGGGAAGTTCGCCTACCTCTTGCGGCACGCGGAACGCGAAACTGTGCAGGCCGAGAAGACGGTCTTCTCCGTCGGGCGGGTGAACGCGCCGCTTGCGCAGGAGCGGCAGGCGGGCTTCGCGCCATGCGCCCAAGACGGCACATTCCGCGTGCGCGAGGCCACGATCGAGTACGACCCCGCCTCGCAGGCCGTCACGCGACTCGATCTGACGACCGAATCGACCGACCTCAAGGTGCCCAACAGCTCGCGGGCCGTCTCATGCCGGCTCGTCATGGCCTTCTCCCAGGTCGCACGGAGCTGAACGCTCACGGGCCTTGTCCCGCCAGTCCTCCTCGCCCCCTCCCAGGCGGAGCTGAGTTCAGGCGTCTCTTTCCGACCCCTTCCCTTTCCAGCCCCTTCCTTCTCTTTGGTCGCGCGAATCTGAGGGGCGGCTCCGCCTTCCCTCGGAATCCGCCTTCCTCCTCTCAAATCTCGCTGAGCCGCGGGGTTAGAGCACCCGCTAAACGGCGCTCGCCGATCCAGCCCGCAGGTACGCCGCCACCGCGAAGCACAGTTTCGAGGCCGCATTCGTCGGCGGCGGACAGGCTCACGCTCACCGGCGCGGGCAAGCTCGGCAGGCTAACTCCACAAGTCAATGGGCAACAGACCCGGTAGATCGAGTGCAACAAACACGCTATCCTTGATGGTACTGGAGACGTCGCATAGTCTGGTCGAGTGCGCCTTCCTGCTAAGAAGGTAGGGGTTCAAAGCCCCTCGCGGGTTCAAATCCCGCCGTCTCCGCAGAGCCTAACGGCCTTACGCGAGCCCCGGCCTTTCTTATAGCCGGGGCTTTGCTGTTTGCGACACTGCTGGCGTCAGTGCATCCGCTGCTTCCCTCCGCAGCGCTCGGACGAAACTGAAGGCACTGTGTTCACCTATCTACCTACCCGCTGTCGGGAAACTCGGGCAGATGGACCAGAGACTTTACACCTGCACTCTGGCCGCCAGCCTGTTGAGCTCGGCCTCAACCCTCGGCCAGCTTGGAGCATCGAGGGCAATCTTCCACTTGCCGTAATCTTCAGCATACTCCGGGAGCCGGAGAGTGCGGATGTTCCCATAACAACAGGGGTGAGAACCCCCGCAACGCCTCTTCCACCACGGGCCTGTTCGGACGATCGGTGTGGATCTTCCATTGCCCAAAACCGCACTCGAAAGGCCTTGCAACAGCCTAACCCAAAGGCCCCGCACCGGGGCCGGCGCCTTGGAAGGAATGCGGAGGGTAGGTTCTATATACTTCTTCAGAAGTTATCGGATCAATGTGGGAAATGACGTTCTCGGGCACACCATGAACAAAACGAAGTCCATCCGTATTCGCATCCTGAGGGCTGTCGAGAACTTCGCGAACGACAGGGCGTTCAAAATCACAGTAAAACTCGGGCCGGCTCATACGAGGCTCGCGGCGAGAGGGGTCACGATCGGCTTCCTCTATCTCCAGTTGATTGACGAACTCCTTGCCGTCAGGGTCAAGTTGCCTGTATGCGCTTTGCCAGTCGTGAGCCCGGTTAGACGGATCGGCAATAGACTCGCGCATGTGCTCGACATACGGCGCGGCGTCGGCGTACTTGCCGCCGAAGACGACCGCCGGCTCGTAATCATTGCCGAGAATGCGACGGCGAGCCGAGTCAATCAGATGTGCGTCTCCCCGTCCAGACGCCACATCATCCGACAGAGGCTTTCCTTCCCTGTCAGCGAGCTTGCGAAGCTCAGCCTCAACCTTTGGCCAGTTCGCCACACCGGGAATAATCTTCCACCTCCCGCCGCCATTAACGTACTCCGGGAGCCAAATAGTGCGAATATTCCCGTCAGATTGAACGACGGCACCTAGAAACATCCCTGTCCAGTTAGGGAAATTTTTATCCGTCAGTTCTTGTTGCCAATCGGCAAGAATCTCAACAAAAGCATGGACTGCACCACCCGGAAACCACCGATCATATATCTCGTCTTCCCACACCAAAGGGATATAGGTTCGCACTCCTGGGCGGTCCTCGTGTTGGTTGATGATTGCGCCGAATTCAGTCCAGCCTTCAGCGACGTCGTCGGCCATGTTCTCAAGGACGGTCAGGAGGTGGCCCATGTAGCGAGTATCAATTTCATGGGACGGAGGGAGGTTTGGCATGTGTTTGTCCTTTTCTTGTGCGGGTATTCAGATTAGACGTCCGAGCCTGTCGTCACGCCCTGGCGGCTAGTTTGTCGAGCTCAGCGTCCACCTTCGGCCAATTTGCCACACCCGGGACGATCTTCCACTTTCCTTCGTCGTCGGCGTATTCAGGGAGCCAAATGGTGCGAGTATCCTCTTCGCCCTGCGAAACAGCGCCGAAAAACATGGCTGTCCAATTGGGAAAACCGCCAGCAATTAATTCTTGCTGCCAGTCATAGAAAACGTTGGATAACTCCACCAAGGCAAGATCTGGAAACCACTTGTCATACTTCTCTCCCTTCCAGACGACGGGGATGTATGTGAGTACGCTCGGATCGTCAGGGGACTGGTTGACGATCAGACCGAGTTTCGTCCAGCCGCCGGCTTGCGTGGCCGCGCACTCTTCCATGATTTGGAAGACGCGACCCGTGTAGCGGGCGTCGATCTCATGGGATGGGGGAAGGTTTGGCATGTGTCAGTCTCCTTGAGTGAAGGTGCGGGTCTAGGTCTGGACGTTACCCTTGCGCTCTGGCGACGAGCCTATCCAGCTCGGCTTCGACCTTTGGCCAGTTTGGAACATCGAGAGTGATCTTCCACTTGCCGTAATCTTCGGCATAATTCGGGAGCCAGAGAGTGCGGATGTTCCCATCAGGTTGCGGGACAGCGCCGAAAAACATCTCCGTCCAGTTTAGAAGACCATTGGCAGTTAAATCTTTCTGCCAATCCTTGAAAATACTAACAAATGCTTGAACCGCACCTCCAGGAAACCATTGGTTAAATAACTGACCACTACAAATCAAAGGAATATGAACCCGAACACCATGGAGATCCTTATGTTGATCGATAATGGCACCAAGTCTGCTCCATCCTTCGGCGACATCATCGGCCATGTCTTCAAGAACGGTTAAAGCATGCCCCATGTAGCGAGCGTCGATTTCGTGAGACGGAGGCAGACTTTGCATCTGTTTGCCTTTCGCAAGCATCTTCGTTTTCTCGGTTTCCTTGCCAGGCTTCAGGCAGCGCCTTCAGCCAGTTCTGAACCGTGCCGTCAACGGACATTGACGCGCTAAGCACGCAGGTACGCAACAGGGGTCAAAGCCCCCGCAACGCCTCTTCCACCACGGGCCTGTTCGGACGATCGGTGTGGATCTTCCATTGTCCAAAGCCCTCACCATAACCCAGCGACCAGCGGGCGTGCCCTTGAGCAGTCACCCCGAGGAACATAGACGTCCACAGCGGGGCTTCGCCAATGGTGCCGGACTCTTCCCTCCATCGGGCGATTGCGCGGCTGACCGTCTCGATCTCGAGGTCCGGCAGCCAGTCGTCCCACGACTCGCCTCTCCAGACCACCATGTTGTACATCAGAAGGGTGCCGGCCTCCTCGTTGATATTGGCGAGAAGCCCGAGCTTCGTCCAGCCGTTGGCGTTCTCATTCGCCTTGCGAGTCAGAACCTCGACGATTCGCGACATGTAACGGGTGTCGATCTCCTGAAGCGGGGTTAGCAAGGCCGGTTCTTCATTCGACGGTTCCATATCAGTTCCACATCAGTCCAGCTGGCAGAGCTGCGCTGTCTTCTAGCTCGAACCCAGGGTCTCTAGACTCGTTAGAGCGAAATCCAGTGATCGCGCATCACTCCCGACCAAGCCGAGAAGTTGAAACTCGAGGTTTTACCCCTGCTCCCTGGCTAAAAGCTTATCGAGCTCGGCCTCGACCCTCGGCCAATTGGGAGCATCTCGCGTTATTTGCCACGCCCCATAGTCGGCTGCATACTCTGGGAGCCAGAGAGTGCGAACGTTACCATCGGACTGCAAAACCGCACCAAAAAACATCGCTGTCCATTTTGGAAAATCTCCAACAATCAATTCTTGCTGCCAATCATAGAAAATGTCGGCTAATGCTTTTAAAGCAAGCTCAGGAAACCATTTATCGTACTTTTTCCCCTTCCAGACTACAGCGATATAAGTGAGCACGCTTGGATTATCTGGAGACTGATTCACCAACAGACCAAGTTTAGTCCACCCTTCGGCTCGTTCATCCGCGCAGTCCTCCATGATCTGGAAAACATGACCCATGTAACGAGTATCGATCTCATGGGACGGAGGTAGCTTATTGATTGTCATGATTAATCTTCCTTCGCTTTAGGAGTTTTCATTTATGATAACAAGCATTATTTTCCCACAAAAGTATGGGAAAGCAACGCTATTGCATGGCTTCCAAACCACGCTCCACGTTGGAAAAGGAGCGCGAGGAACAGAGTTCTTCCAGCCCTTCGGAGGCAATCGAATCAACGTGAGTCACGATGGTTTCAGGCCGTCCATGTATGGAGCCGGTTTCTTGCATGTAGGTGTGGACCCAAGAGTCTTCGGGCAGGTCGCGGGTGATTGAACGCTCGTACTTTTGATAAAGGTCCGGATGATTCACGTGTTTCTCGTGGCTGGTGAGATTGAGGTTCGTCTCCTTCATCTCCAACTTGCTCACAATCTCCCTTCCGTCTGGATCGAGTTGTTTGTATGCGCTTTCCCAGTCATGGGCCGGGTTGGATGGGTCGGCGATGGATTGACGCATCTGTTCGACGTGCGGGGCGGCGTCGGCGTGCTTGCCGCCAAAGACGGTCGCCGGGTCGTAATCACTGCCGAGAATGCGACGGCGAGCCGAGTCAATCAGATGTGCGTCACCCCGACCAGACGCCGCATCATCCGACAGAGACTTTTCTTCCCTGTCAGCGAGCTTGCGAAGCTCAGCCTCAACCTTTGGCCAGTTCGGCACACCGGGAATAATCCTCCATCTCCCGCCGCCATTAGCGTACTCCGGGAGCCAAATAGTGCGAATATTCCCGTCAGATTGAGGGACAGCGTCGAAAAACATAGAAGTCCAATTTGAAAGACCACTGGCAATCAACTCATCCTGTCAATCCGCGAAAATTTCGACAAGTGCCTTTGCAGCTAACTCCGGGAACCACTCGTCTTACTTCTGACCATTCCAGACAACGGCCGCATACATTGTCGTACCAGGCTTATCGAGGATCTGGTTGACTAGAAAGCCGGGTCTACTCCACCCGTCAGCGCGATCGTCCACGCAATCTTCGATGATCTGTAAGACATGCCCCGCATAGCGGGTGTCAATCTTTTGAGACGAACTAGAAATGAATAACCCTTTCATAGTTAATATTTACTAATTAGATTGCTAAACTCATTTTAGGGTAATACAAACTTTCAAGAGGTCGAAAAGCATGTAGATCTAACTAAAACAAGCATAATGAATTAAACTTCCGCGAGGGCCCCTTCGATCTTCATCCTGTTCGCGGAGGCCGTAACTTCGATCTTCCAAGGACCGTATGTGTCAGTGTAGTCAGGAATCCATACAGAATGCCTTTGGCCGTCATGATCCGCGACCCCAATGAACATCGACATCCAGTTTTCGATGTCATAATAGATTAAATCGTGTTGCCAAGCATATAGAACATTGTTCAGGTCTTCTTGAGCCTCACTAGGCATCCAGTTTTCAAGTAATTGACTGTCTCGAATGAGAGCTGCGTACACGTGAACACCCACTAGTTTGCCCTTGTCACCCTCGTCAACGATTTGGTTCACGAGAATTCCTGCTTTAACCCAATTAGGGGCCGTGGCGTCAGCGGCTGCTTCAAGGATACTGTCGACCTCTGTGGAATACAGGCCGTGAAGCTTCTGGGCTTGCGCGCTGCGAGAGTTATCCATTTTTACCTCTTCTTTTCGGCTGTCGGAGGACAGCGTAACATGAATTTTGCAAACGAACCGTTAGCACTCATCCGGTCGGTGTAGGCCCATTTGGCGGAAGATTGGGGAAGCTCTGTTTATCTAGAAAAGATTCAACAGTGCCTTCTCTAATGAGATCCGCTTGTGTAGTTAGAGAATCCGGACGGCCGTAAGGCGAAGGTTCTTTAACTATTGTGGAATGTGCCCAGGACCCATCAGGCACATTCCGGCGAAGTGGTTCTTCGAATTTTCTGTAGAAATCCCCTCCGTTTATATCTTGCCGCTGCCCCATGAGGTTCAACGACGTTTCTCTTTCTTCAAGCCGCTTTACTGCGGTTTGCCCTTCCTCACTCAGCTGATTGTAGGAGCTTTGCCAATCATGTGCGGGATTAGAAGGGTCAGCAATCATGCCTCGCATTTCTTCAACATGTGGCACGGCATCCTTGTGCTCACCCTTAAACACCGATTCCACATCGTAGTTATCGCCGTCAAGGATGCGATCACGAGCTGGCGGTATTTCATAGGCATCGACTTGGTGTCCAGCCTGGTAGCTATACTTTTTGCCAGTCACTGAATCATGTAGCGGGCTGACGCTCTCGGGATGGACTCGTCGGTATAAGCTACGTTCTGCTTTGTCTGAGGAACCCCCAATACGGCTAGAAGCCACATTCTCTGGTGTATGCCATTTCTCAATACGCCGAACAACGCCGTCGGCGTCGAGATGAAAGTCCGCACAGGCTTTATTACCTTTCGCCCCTCCCTTGTAGAGCGCTCGGCGTTCGACGCTGCCGCCGGGAACCAGCGGCTTGGGCGGCGGCGGGTTGAAAGATTTGCCTCGGCCGAGGGCGTTGGCGAGGGCGGGGGCTGCGTCGTCGGCCTGCCCCGCGGCCTTGCGCACGCCTGCGCCGGAGTGGTTGGCCAGAGCGTTCTTGAACTTGGTGAGCACATTCTTTGCCCCGTCGGCCAACTGCCCGAGGGCATGGCCGGAATGGAACAGATCCTTGATGTGCCCGCGCAGCACAGTGGCCGAATGGAGAACCTGGCTCGCGACGTCCTCGATGATGAACGGCGTCAGAGCGCCGAGGGACAGGAACTCCATGACGGTGTACTTCGCCAGGGAGGAGACCGTGTCGCTGATGCGGTCGCGCACGAGGTCGTGGACGACCTGCACCGCCACCGAGACCCCCAACAACGACGTCGCCATGCCCTCGGACAAGCCTCCGACCATGCCGATATGCCGGGACATGTCCGTTTGATGAGACCTGTAGGCGGCGATCGTGACGCCCTCGGCGCCGTCCATGTCCTCGTTGACGGCGCGGGCGAGGACGGCCGAGTTCTCATTCAGGCTGCCCCCGATCGAGGACCACGTCTGGGAAAAGGCGCGGACCTCGCCGGGATTGCCCGTCAGATCGTTGAGCCAGTCCTTCAAAGGCGAGAAATGCTCGATCACCCACGCCAACCCCCACGACAACAGCTTGCCGAAAGGGTCGCGGGCGAGGTCGGCCATGTCGAGCGCTCCGCCCAACCCGGCGAGAGAGCCTGCGAGCCAGGACTTCGCCTGCAACGCCTGGGTCAGGCCTTCCCCGTCCTCGATCAGCCCCAGCCCCGCCAGGGCCGACGGCTCGTCCTCGCCCCGAGCAGCCTTCGCATAAACAGCCATGATCGCCTTGCCTCCTATAAGAACTTCTTGCTCGCGTCGGCCAGTAACGGCCGGCGTTCGGCGAACGACGCCCCCTTCACGCCAGCCCCGTCTCGACGGTGCGTATATGGGCGGCCTGCTCGGCGTCGGAAGACTCGAAATCGTCGGCTGCGGCCCGCAGCCCGGCCGCCGTCTCCTCCAGAGACTCGCCCACAGCCTCAATCGCCGCGTCGGCCACGGTCTTCACAATTGTCAATGGAGGGACGAAGAACTGACACATGATCCCAAAAGCGCCGGAAGACAAAGTGGCTCCCGAGGCCTTGCGGGCGCTAGACACCCCGCCGACGACGTCGTCCACCGCCCGCGAATGATCACGCAGCCCCTGCGGGTTGACATTGAGATTCTTCACGACTGACCGCCCTCGTCATCGTCCTCTCCGCTGCGGCGAAAGGCCCGCCCGCCGGCGCTCCCCGACCGTCCGGTCAGGCCCGCCAGTCCGCCGCCCGGTTGCCCCAAATGCCTCGGCTTCCTCGATTCCTTGGCGCCAGCCGCCCGGGGCTCAGCGTCGGCAGACCTTTCCGTCGGCTCGTTCGGAGCGCCCGGATGCCACACACCCGACTGGAGGGCGGAGACCCCGAGCGCTTCGCTTGGACCTCGACCGGCATTGAGCAGGCGACCCGCCTCGGCCAACGCCGCCGCAGCCGTGGCCGAATCTGCCCCGAAAGTCTCATGCATCAAGCGCGCGTATCGATTCGCCGCATCCCGATGGGCCTGACGCGACGCCTCCACGACCAACTCGGCCAACCTGTCCAATGACACGCCGGAGGCCCCGGTCGAGAACTGAATCGCCGTCAACGCCCCCGCTTGATTGACCGTCGCCGTCACCTCGCCGCCAGCGCTCTTGCCGTGCCCGCGCAAACGTTCCACGGCGCCCCGCAGGGCGCGCGCCCGCGTCAAATCCCTCTGAGCTTGGGCCACCTGCCCGTCAACCGTCGCCAACGCCGCCGCCAACGACGAAAAGTCCTTCGCCACCATGATGCACTCCCTTTCACGATAGACTCGGTGGCCGCCCGCCGAACCGCGAAGATTCGCTGGACTCCGAATTGCTGAAGAAACTACTCCGCCTACGAAACCGACACTATGGGCAATGGTGCCCATTGACTTTTCAGGAGTTAATGATTTTAAAGAATCAATGAAGGCTTGAGGGCGAACCGAATCGTCCGTAGACAAGCAGGAAACCCGCTCGTCTACAGCGAGTGCCGTTCACATTGCAGGCCCGGGCGCATCGCAGCACATCGGCCCCGTCACGGGATGGACAGATGCGTCGGCGGCCTCCGGATCCCGATCCGGCGCGTGGCCAAGTTCCGCATTCAGCCGGCGAGCTGAGGCAGCCATCAGCTCGAGCAGCCGTCGGCCTAAGACAGGAATCGACCTGGGGCAGCCGTTGGAATTTCAACCATATCGCGGCGTTTCCGAGGCCCCAGAATCGGCTAAACTAAAGTCATGCGTGTGAACATCGGCGTGGACGTCGGCGGCACGAAGATTGCCGCGGGAGCCGTTGACGACAATGGAGAGATACTTGCCCTCGTGCGGAAGCCGACGCCCGCGTCGAGCTCGAATGCAGTGGCGGACACAATCGGCGAGTGCGTGAAGGAATTGGCCGGGTCGTACGACGTCGAAGCCATAGGCATCGGGGCCGCCGGCTTTGTCGACCGCGAGCGCACAACCGTGGTTTTTGCTCCGAATCTGGCGTGGCGCAACGAGCCGCTGGCCGAGAAGGTCTCGCAGGCCACCGGGTACCGCGTCGTCGTCGAGAACGACGCGAACGCAGCCGCATGGGGAGAGTTCAAGTTCGGCGCGGCAAGCGAGCACTCGTCGGCCGTTGTCGTCACTGTGGGAACGGGGATCGGCGGCGGGATAATCGTCGACGGCGCCCTCCTGCGCGGGGCCGGAGGATTTGCGGGAGAAATCGGACATATCGTGGTCAATCCGGGAGGCCAGCGGTGCGGCTGCGGCGTTCTCGGATGTTGGGAGGCGCAGGCCTCCGGCACGGCGCTGGTTCGCATAGCGCGCCAGTTGGCCGCGGATTCACCCGTATACGGCGCACGCATGCTCAAACTGGCGGGCGACCGCGAGATCACGGGGCTGGACGTCACTCGCGCAGCACAGGCGGACGACCCGGCGGCGCTAGAGTGCTTCGCCGAGATAGCCGAATGGATCGGAATCGGAATGGCCACCCTCAGCGCGGCGATCGACCCGGAGGTCTTCGTCCTCGCGGGCGGCGTCAGCGAATCGGGGGACCTTCTCGCCGTTCCCGCGCGCACCTCCTTCGAGAAGTCGCTGACCGCGAAGGAATTCCGCCCCGCTCCCCTCGTCAAGCTCGCCACACTCGGAAACAACGCCGGCATCATCGGTGCCGCAGACTTAGCGAGGCGCTAAATGGCAGACATCCTCACCCGGATGGCAGACGGAACCCTCAAGCAACGCAACCCATTCACCGGCACGGTCGTCTGGACGGTTCCCGGACGCGGCAACCGGCCGCTCCCCTCCTTCGCCCCCGACTCCGGGCCGATAACTGACTTCGGATACACGTGCACCTTCTGTGAATCCCGCGTCCTCGAGACCCCGCCGGAGAAGTCGCGCATCCTTTCCAGCGGGGAGATCGTCAGAGGGATGCCGGTCGACGGCTTGGCGGACCCTTGGGAGTTCCGCAGGGTCCCCAACCTTTTCGAGATCGTCTCCTACGCCTACTGGGAGAAGAATTACGACTATCAGATGCCGGGGCCGGCCCGCGAGCGCATGGAGCGCTACATGGCGGACCCCGCCGGACGCGCCCATATCCAAGCGGTTCTCCGAGGGTCGGGCATGAACGAAGACGCCATGGCCGAGCGCGCCCCCGCTTTCTTCGGAGGGGGGCACGACCTCATCCTCGGGCGGCGCCACTATCTCGACGGCGCCACCGACAAGTCCCAGCTGGCCTGGGCAGGCTCGCTCACTCCCGAGGAGCATTCCCGCTATTGGACGCTCACGATCGACGCCATGCAAGACCTTTACCAGCAGAACCGCTACGTTGCGTACGTGCAGGTCTTTCAGAACTGGCTCAAACCCGCGGGCGCGTCCTTCGACCATCTTCACAAGCAGCTCGTCTCCATCGACGAGCGAACGGTCAATCAGACCGTGGAGATCGAACGCGTGCGCGCGAACCCCAACCTCTACAATGAGTCCGGGGTGGATTACGCCGCCAAGCACAACCTCGTCATCGCTGAGAACGACGGCGCCGTTGCGATCGTCGGCTTCGGCCACCGCTACCCCGCGCTCGAAGTGTGGAGCCGGTCTTCGGCGATCCAACCCTGGGAGCACACTCCCGGCGAGGTGCGCCACATGTCCGATCTGGTTCACGCGATGCACGCCGCAACAGGCGGTGGAATCCCCACAAACGAAGAATGGTACTGCGCTCCCATCGACACCGACGTGGCGATGCCTTGGCGCATCCTCCTCAAGTGGCGGATCTCCACACTCGCGGGCTTCGAGGGCGGCACGAAGATCTACGTCAACACCGTCGATCCTTGGACGCTCAGAGACAAGGTGGTGCCCCGACTGCTCGATCTGCGCGCCGAGGGCAAGCTCGCTTCGGGCATCAGCATCGCCACCGAATGCTCTTGCCGCGTCAACTCGCTCAAGTACAACCCTTACCTGCGCCACCGATAGAAGCCTGCATCGCCGGCGGCGACCTGTGCCACCGATAAGGCCCGCGCCGCCAGCGGAGGCATCCGACGCCGACGGCGGCGAACTCAGTTTGTGCCGTCGAGCTCTCGCTTACGCCGCCGGGCATTCGCCTGCGTTGCCGAGAGAGAACAAGTCTTTTGCCAGCGCGTCGGGCCTCATTCGTAGGCGGCCGCGGGAATGAGAGCCGTCAGTTCCTCCATGAGTTTGACGCACCGAGCCGCTTCTTCGACGTCGTACCGGTCAATCCGAAGGAAGACGCCGTCGCCGTCGAGGGCCAAGTGCTCGCCGCGCAGACGATCCATAAGGAACTCCTGCACTGGCTTGGTCAAAACGGCCCGGCCCACGCGTTCGTCGTCCACTTTGACGTCGAAATCTCGGTTGAATTCCCGCCACTCGGCAGTGATGTCGTTGTCAGCCAAACCGAAGAGGCCCTCAGGCTTGATGCGCATGAGAGGAAGCGGCCCGGGAAGCGGATAACGCAGAATGGCGCACGCTTCCGACCAATAGTCCTCACCGGTGCTTTCCGTCCATACGAGCTCGTAATAGAGCGCCTCACCCGCACGCACTGGGATGCGCAGAATATCGCGAGCCGTCGCCCCGCCGATCCTGAACAGCCGACCCGTCTGCCGGCCCAGGTCCCTGTCGGATTCCGTAAAACCGAATCCCCGGCTCTTCGCCCACTGCCGCCGCTCGTCGCGTTTTTGCCGCTCATACGCCAATCCAAGGGCACCGAAGAGTACGACCAGGGCGATCATCACGATCACGATGGGCATGGTCTCACTCATTTCACGTTCGGATGCGAGATTCACAATACATCTCCCCTGTCGTCATTTTCTAAAAGAAGAGGCGCGCTCGCGAACGAACAAGCCCTCGCTCGCACGTAAACGCCACTCTGTCGCGGTTTATTTCAAACCCCGCCTCCAGACTACTTTCACTCTAGAATGAACGTAACACACAATCCGGAGTGCGTCGGACCGCTTGTAAACGTCAGTCCTCCTCGCCTTCGTCGAACTGCTCCTCTTGGTCCGCTCCCTTCTTAATCGGACTCCTATTCTTGGCTGAAGACGAATGCGGGCACTCGGGACACGAACTCGTCCAGGACCGGACCGTAGGCAAGAGAGCGCTTGGCCTTGTAGCGACCGACTGAAAGATAGAGCTCGTCATCCGTAAACGTCAAGCGATAGTCGCGCATGCGATCCATGAGGAACTCTTGGACGGGGCCTGCTAGAAGAGCGTGCGCCGTCTGTTCGTCGCTCGACCTGACGTCGAAGGCCTTGTTGAACGCCTGCCACTCCGTGTTGATGTCGTCGTTGGCACGTCCGAACCGCCGTTCAGGCTCGATCGTGATATAAGGCAGAAAGCCAGGAAGCGGATAGTAAAAGTAAGCCTTTGAATGCTGCACTTTCCTTCCTTCTGAACTTCCCAATGAACCCTGCGAGTCCCTGGTAAACCATCTTACCTCGTAGTATTTCGCATTCCCTGCGTTCGTCGGAATGATCAGAACGTCGTAAGCACAATGATCCCAGCCGGCGAGGTCGAACACATCCCGGGTCTGCCTTCCCAAGTCCCTGTCGGACTTGATGAGCTGCACTCCGTTGTTGCGCGCCCATCTTCCTCTCAGATAACGCGAGATGATAAAGAAATAGACGGCATACAGGCCTACAGAAACGAATATAAACGTGAACAGTCCAATGGCCAGCGTTTTGTTCACTGGATCGTCAACTTCGGTGATTGCAGCAGTCATTTTGTCCCTAACTACGGGGCCGCCCAAGCGCAGTCTGTTCGCGTTCGAAGCGGTCGAGATATAACGCAGCAAGTGTCAGTGCAGTGATTCGACCGCAAGCCCTTCCACCCGCAGGCCCGGAGGGTTCGACGCCGACCGCGCGAAAGTCACTGATTCCGATTCTAGGCAGGCGCCGGCAGCCACACCAGACCTCCGAGCGTGGAGATCTCCCCTTGCACATTGGCGTGCGGTCGAGATCAGCGCAGCGGGCGCCGGCTTTTGATGCGTATGCGCGGCAATGAGCCGGGCGGCGGCTCGTCGGACCGGCGAAAAGCGCCTAGGCGCCTCTACCTCCGGCCGAAGAAGAACCCGGGAACCCTCGCGAGCCATTCGTCCATGAGGCTTGCGTACGCAATGGAATCCTCTGATTTGTAGTTGGAAAGGCGAAGAAAAGCTTCCCCTCCCGCGATCTCCATGTGCATCTTCCGCATCCGAGCCATGAGGAACTCCTGCATCGGCCCGGTCAACAACACGTGGGTAGCCTGCTCATCCTCGGATTTGACGTCGAACTCCTTGTTGAACGCCTGCCACTCCGTGTTGATGTCGTTGTTCGCTAAGCCGAAGAACCCCTCCGGCTTGATGTGCATGCGCGGCAGCGGCCCAGGCAGAGAGTAACGCAAGAACGTGCACCTTTTCTTTTCCTCGTCCTCGCCGTGCCTTTCAACCCATGTGACTTCGTAATAGAGGGCGGTTCCAGCCGCCGCGGGGATGACGACGACGTCGCGGGCGACGTGCCTCCTCCCGGCGAGCCCGAAGACGTGGCGAGTGGCCTTCCCCAAGTTCGCGTCCGCCTTGATGTAGCGGAATCCGTGGGATTCGGCCCACTTTTGGCGCCGCATCTGCTGCAGAACTGCAAGCCACGCTCCCACGAGCATTATTACGACGACGAAGGCTCCTATCAGGATCTTGACCCCGATCGGGGTGCCGGACGACGACGCGTTGCTGGCGGCGTCGTTCGCGGCAATGCTCGCAAGCACATTGAAACTCATCATTTCCTAACCTCTGACTGCGGTCCGATGAATCAGCGCGCCGGCCCCCTGAAGAAGAACCGCGGGACCATGGCAAGACATTCGTTCATGAGGCCCGCGTATGCGAGCGCCGGCGGACAGTCGCAAGCGTATGTGGACCGCAGTGCAAGATTCAGCCCGCTTGGCGTGGACCCTTCCCCACGGGCGAGGTCCGACGTCGGCCCGCCGCGTCGTCGCACTCGGCGCGAAATCGAGGCCGCAGCTCAGTCCAGGGCCTAGGTGCGCGGCTCAACCAGGCCGCAAGGGCGCAAGCCCAGGCGACAGGGCGCAACCACAGCCTAAGCCAGGGCCGCAGGGTCACAGCTCGATGAGGCCCGCCAATGTGGGCAGCTCCAGCACGACGTGCCGCGCCGTCACTCGAAAACCGACGGATTCGTAGATGTCGATTGCGCCGGTGTTCGGGGCTATGACCGTGACATTGAGGTAGTGGACGCCCTCGCGTTTGAGCCCCTCTGCCATCGCGAGCAATGCGGCTTTCGAGTGGCCGTGCCCGCGGTATCCCTCGTAGACGTGAAGGTCCCAGATGCGAGCGTCCTTGCCGTCGATTTCCACCCACATTCCGCCTATCGTCGTCGAGTCGACGCAGATCGCCATGAGGGCGTGCCCTGGGGTGGCCACACCGTCGGAAAGCCGCTCCCTCGCTTTCATCAAAACGTCCCACGAGCCGCGCATCGGGCACGAGCCGGACGCCAGAGCGAGATGACGGTCCGCCGAACGCATGGTTCGCTCCAGGAACGTGTCGAGCTCGGCCGCCGTCATCGATCGGACGTGGATGTCGTCGTACGTGCTGGTCAGGTGGACGTCGGAGATGGGCACGGCAAGCCTCTCCGATATCTCACGCGAGGGAAGCTCGGCGAGGCCGCGCTCCCCCGGGAAGACCTTCATCGCCACCGGCCTGTCGTCACACGTCGCAAAGATCTTGCGCACCCACGGTGCGGGGTCGCCGGTTATGCGCGAGGCCACAACCTCCGGTTCGTCGCCCAGGCGCAGCCACATCCATTCGCCCGCCTCCGAGGTGAAAATGCGGGAATCGCGCGGCACCCCGACGCGAAACATAGCCGCCTTCCTCATTTTGTACTCGGCGAGATGCCCTTCGCGCAGCGCGCCGCTAGCCACGCGCACCCGAGCCATGTGCTCGACTGCGCGCGGCAACCACGACCCCACGTCGGCGGGGGCAATCTCGGCGATGCGCATACCGCCAATTCTATTGCCGCTAGGACGTGGGACCTATATCCTCGTCGATTGTGGGAGCATGTGCGAATGGGGCGGGTAAGACTCATCTTTTCCCAGCGTCTGCCGGCTGCATCGTCGGGCGGCCCCATCTTCGACCGCCGTTGCTTCGTCGTCCTTTCCTTGGCCGTCCGCGAACCGCCCGCACGATCGGTCATTCCGATACCAGCGCGGTCATTTCGACACGAAGCGCCCGTCTTTCATGACGACGACGCGGTCGGCGACCCGCCGGGCCTCCTCGTGGTCGTGCGTCACGTACAAGGCGCCGATTCCCGTCGAATTGCCCGCCCCGGCCAAAGCGTCCGTCTCCGTCAAGGAGTCCGCCCCGGCCGAAACGCCCGCCCCCGTCAAGGCGTCCGCCCCCGTCAGAGCTCCGGTTCCGGTCAGAATCCTCCGCAACTCAAGCGAGAGCGCCTCGCGAAGGTCGCGGTCCAAGGCCGAAAGGGGCTCGTCCAGAAGCATGAGCGCAGGCGATCGCGCAAGAGACCTCGCCAGAGCGACCCGCTGCGCCTGACCTCCCGAAAGCGTTGTGACTTCGCGCTTTTCATATCCGGGAAGCCCAACCAGTTCGAGGAGCTCGGCAACCTTTTGGCGTCTGGCGCGCCTGCGCTCCCGGACGGTGCGCAGGCCCTCGATTGGCAGGCCGCGCCTACGGCTCTCGATTCCATAGGCGACGTTTCTGGCCACGTTCCTATGCGGGAAGAGCAAACCGTCCTGGAAGACCATTCCACAGTCCCGCCTGTGCGGAGGCAGCCGCGAGACGTCGACCCCACGGATGCGCACCTCGCCGCTAGCGGACTCCAGCCCCGCAATTCCACGCAAAAGGCTGGATTTTCCCGAGCCCGACGCACCGAGCAAGGCGACGATCTCGCCCTCGGCCACGGTCAGGTCGACGCCGTCGACGGCGACGTGCCCGTCAGGGTAGACGACGCTGAAATCGGCGACCTGCAGAAGCGGCGCATTGGCCTCGCTCACTTCAACTCCTCGATTCTTGCCATTGTCTTCGATTCCTCGACCCTTGATTCGGCTGACCTCTTCTCTGTCGACCCAGCCTCTGCGGCCTTTTCCGCCGCGGACATCCTCGCATCGGGCCCTGCCGGCAGCTCGCAGAGGAACATGACGAGCGCTGTCAGAAGCCCCAGAATCACACTGGCAGCGAGCGCCATCCCATAGTTGGCGGCGCCCGGCCGGTTGAGCAGACGCGAGATGAGAACGGGAAGGGTGTCGTTCTCGCCGCTGACCAGGAAGCTCGAGGCGCCGAACTCACCCAGGCTGATCGCAAGGGCGAAGCCTGCGGCGAGCATCAAGCCCTTGGCGGCGAGGGGAAGATCGACGGTCCGCAGAATGCGCGCGGGGCCCGCGCCGAGCATGGCGGCGGCTTCGCGCAGGCGCGGATCGATCGCACGCAGCACCGGCAGGAGGGCGCGCAGCGCCATCGGCACGGCCACGATCGCCTGAGCGAAGGGCACGGCCTCGCTTCCCAGTTCCAGCGGCGGGCCTCGAAGCGCAATGAGAAAGCCGAATCCGACCGTCACAGACGAGACTCCCAGCGGCGCCATGGCGAAAGCCTCCGCGAGGGACTGGCCGATGCGCGCCCGCCTGGTTCTGGCAGGCCGCGAAAGCGCGAAAGCCAACGGGACGCCGACGGCCAAGGCTACGAGCGTCGCGTACGCGGCGGCGCGCAACGAGTTGCCGAGGGCCTCGATCACGGTCACACCGCCGGTGAAGCCCGATCCGGACGTCGCCAACTGCCGGTAGTTTTCGAGACTCCACGCATCCGCGTGAACAAGCGAACGGGCGATGAGCGAGGCCATGGGGGCGAGAATCAGCGCCAGAATCACGACGGCGGTGAGCGCGACGGCGGGCGCATCCGCCAGGCGCAGCCTTCTCTTGCGGCGCGCCATGCGCAGGGCCGAAGAGCGGGAGAACCGCGACGAGACGACGAGGGCGAGCGCCACGATGACGAACTGCACGAGCGATAGGCCGGCTGCGACGTCGAAGTTGAGCCGATTGGTGCGCGCCCATATCTCCGACTCCAAAGTGGACACCCCGCCCAGAGTCATCACTATTCCGTAGGCGGTGGAGCAGAAGAGAAAGACGAGGCTGGCCGCGCCCGCGATCGCGGGCGCGATGGCGGGCAGCGTCACCGTGCGGAAGACTCGGACGGGCCCGGCGCCGAGCATCCGCGCGGCGTCCGCCGAGCGCGGATCGATGCCCGCCCACATCGTGCCGACCGTCCGCACGACCACGGAAAAATTGAAGAACGCCATCGCGGCGACCACTGCCGTCTCGGTCCCGTCGAGCTCCAGAAAAGAGTAGGCCCCGTCCTTGCCGAGCAGGGAGCGAAAAGCCACACCGACGACGACGGTTGGAAGGACGAAAGGCACACTCGCCACAGCGCGCAGGGCCCGCTGCCCGGGAAAGCGGCACACATAAAGGGCGTAGGCCCCGGGGATCCCGAGGATCACGGAGCCGAGCGTTCCGGCGGCGGCCATCCGCAACGTCGTCGCAACGAGATCCCACGTGCGCGGCGAACCGAGCGTTTCGAGGGCGCGAGGCGCGACGCCACGGGCCAGCATCGCCCCGACCGGCCATGCGAAGAAGACCGCCAGGAGCGCCATTGGAATCCCCACGGAGGCCGCTGTGGCGATGCCCGTCCCCGGGGCGCGAGGACGGGCGCCCCGGGGACGGGCCGCGGCGGCTCTCGCCCTCAGAATGGCAGCGTCCTTCTACGATCCGTCATTTCGCGATCGCCGCCCAATCCTCGAGCCATTTGTCGCGGTTTGCCGCCGCCTTGCCCGGATCGGGCACGATCGGATTCTTCGCCAGCTTGGCTTTGGCGGCCCATTCGGCGGGCAGCTGCACGCTGGAATCCACCGGATACATGTACATCGACGTCGGAATCGCGCTTTGAACCTTCTTCGAAACCATGAAATCGACGAAGGCCTTCGCGCCCTTCTCGTTGTCGGTTGCCTTGACCACTCCGGCGTACTCGATCTGGCGCACGCACGTCGACTCGATCACGCCGGTGTCCTTCGCGAACGCGGGCGACGAGGCGTAGGACAGGACGAGAGGATAGTTGCCTTTGCCCTCTCCAGCCGAAAAATCGACGTTGTAGGCGTTCGTCCAGTCGGATGCGACGTGGACGCCGCCCGCCGCCATCCGGCTCAGGTACCCCTTCGCGTCCTCGCCCTTCACAGTTCTCACACCCGCAAGGTAGGCGAAACCGGTGGTCGAAGCGTTCGGATCGATGATCGAGAGGAGCTTGGAGTACTCGGGCTTCGCGAGATCGTCCACGCCCGTCGGCTCTTTGACTCCTTTCTCTTTGAACCATTTGTGGTCCACGTTGATGCACACGTCGCCGCGGTCGACGGGCGTCAGCCCTTTGACCCCCTTGATCTCATACTCCTTGGCCGATTGCGGCAGAGCCGGCGAGGCGTAGTCGACGAACAGCCCCTCGCCGGCAGGAATCCCGGCCGTGTAGCTGTCGATTCCGTAGACGGCGTCGTACTTCGGCGATTTCTTCGTCAGAACCAGCTGGTTGGCGACGCCGGCGTCGCCCGCGGGCGTCGTGACGAGCTTGTATCCCGTCTTCGACTCGAACTCCTTGACGAGTTCCTTGGGAAGGTTGAACGAGTCGTGCGTGAGCACGGTGACCGTTTTAGAGTCCCCGCCGCCTTTCGAATCGGTCGATTCATCCGAGCATCCTGCCATCGCGAGCGCCGCGACGAGGCAGGCGACGGAGCGAAGTCTGTTGCGTGTCATTGCTTCCTCCATTTCAGGAGGGCCCGCCGCCTTCGGCGGGGAGAGCTCGACTTCCTTCGCCGGTGCTAACCGGATCAGGTTCGAGGGTCTGCTTTCGCACTCTCAGCGCCCTTGTGGCGCTCCCCTGTCGCGCAATCAATGCTACAAGAGCGCCCTGGACGATCAAAAGCCATCCGAATGCACGGCCGAGCTTGATCACATGGCCTTGTTTCGGCCTCAAGGCACGACCCGGACTTCGAGGCGACTCGAAGCCGGGCAGCTTCTGCGCGGCGGCGCGCTTGCAACCGGCGAAGAACGACGTCGCGGCGCCTACGAGCCAGGCCGCTTCGAAGCAAAGTCGCTCCGAAGCAAGGTCACTTCGAGGCCGAAGAGCCTTTCTTCAAGCCTTCCGCAACGCCCTTGCCGGCCGCGTCGCCCAGCCCGTACCAGCGCGCAGCCCGGCGCATGACGAGCTCGTTGACGACCGCGCCCACGGCGGCCGAGACCACCGAAAAGACCAGGGCCGTGCGCAAAGGCTCGGAGAAGTCGTCCTCCTCCGGGCGAGCGCGCCCGGATACAGACTTCCACACGACGTCGACTGCCTTGTTCGCAATGATTCCGGAAACGATGCCCGCGCCCGCGCTAACGAGCTTCCAACCGATGTCCATAGGGACTCCCTTCTTGTCGCTGGTCATATTATCGCGTGAATGGGAACGCCGCGCGACGTCGATCATTCGACGGGCGCCTCGCCGACGTCGATCCTGTGGAAGTTGAGATGCGAGCGCGAAGCCGTGGGGCCGCGCTGCCCCTGATACCTCGACCCGCTGGCCCCCGAGCCGTAGGGCTTCTCAGCCGCAGAGGACAACTGGAAGAAGCACAGCTGCCCCACTTTCATCCCCGGGTAGAGGGCGATCGGCAGCGTCGCCGTGTTCGACAGCTCGAGGGTCACGTGGCCCGAGAACCCCGGATCGATGAATCCGGCGGTCGAGTGTGTGAGCAGCCCCAGCCGCCCCAGGCTCGACTTGCCTTCGAGGCGTGCGGCGACGTCGTCGGCGAGCGTCACCTTCTCGTAGGTCGAGCCGAGGACGAACTCTCCCGGGTGAAGAATCAGGGACCCCTCGGCGGAGACGTCGACGAGGCGCGTGAGCTCCGGCTGGTCCGCCGCGGGATCGATGACCGGATACTTGTGGTTGTTGAAGAGCCTGAAGAAACGGTCGAGGTGGACGTCGATGCTCGACGGCTGGATCATCTGCGGGTCCCACGGTTCCAGGCGGACTCGGCCGGAATCGACGCAGGAGCGAATGTCGCGGTCGGAGAGAAGCACGGTTCAAGGGTATCTAAAGAGCCGGTGCGCCGAAGCCTCGGCGCACCGCGGGCTCCGGTTCGGTACAGTCCGGTTCGGTACAGGCGGCGCGGAAGGCGGGCTTCGGGTGCGGGCTTCGAGTGCGGGCTTCGAGTGGCGCGACCTCCCGATCCATCTGATACAATCTCATTCGCGTCATGCGGGCGTAGTTCATCGGTAGAATGGAAGCTTCCCAAGCTTCAGAGGCGGGTTCGACTCCCGTCGCCCGCTCCATTTTTGCGTTTGCCCGCTTCGGATTCGAGGGGCGGGTCGCGGCCGGGGCCGCGCCAGATGATCGCCTACCGGCTCGGGCGGATGGATCTGTTGTTGGGATGGGAACGCGACGAACAGGCCGGCCTCGACGTCGGCTGACGGGACAGCCTCACCCTCACCAGGGAAAACCGCCGGGATCGATCTCCGGGTCTTTCGCGACGTCGGCGGAGAGCCTGCGCATCGCGACGTCGCAAATGGAGCCGGAGCGATTGCGCTTGACTGCAACCTCCACCGCTTCGTCGTCCTTGGTCAAACGCCACCAGTCGAGGCCCACCTCCATGAGCTGGGCGCGCATGAGGCGTGCGAAACCGTCAAGAGACCACGCCGGATCCGCGACGTTCCGCAGCATATGAGGCACCCTGCCCATGGCTTCGAGGAAGTCCACCGACAACGCCTCGCGCGGAATGTCCCATATCGCGATCGTCACCCGATTTCCGAACACATTCATCGAAGGCATGTAAAACCGATAGTCAGGCCCGAAGAGGTCGCTCACGCAGCACGCCACGTCTTCCGCCAACTTTGAGACGACGCCGAACGGGCCGGAGTCAGATCGGTACTCGACCTCCTCCGTCGCAAACTCGCTGAACCCCTGCTTCTCGCCGTATTCCTTCATGGCGAGGGCGATCGGATGAGCGACCGTCTCCTCGTTGAACCGGGGGCACCATCCCCACATCAGCGTGGTCGGCAGGGACGCGACCGACGCGACTATGGCGCCGCGCATCACGAGCAATCCGCGGGAAGACTCGACGGTCACCCGGTTCGTCTTTCGATCGAGTCCCATCCTGTAGTTTTCCCCGTAATTTTCCTTCAACCATCGGAAAAACCGCTCCTGCACCGTCCACGTCCACAGGCACGCGTGCTGTGCCACCCAGTTGATCTGGCGAAGTCCGTGCTCGTACAACATGCACTCCAGTGTTTCACAAGACAGCCGCAGTTGTTCCATGGGGCGGCCCCGTCAGCCGCCTTATTCGCTCGGGCGGGCTGTTCGGCGCCCGGCCGGAGCAACCGGTCGGGGCTCTGACCGCTCGGCCGCAGGCTGGCGGCTCATGCCCGTCCAGCCGGGGCTCGGGCATCGTGCGTCCCTAGCCAGCCCCCGGGCATCGTGCCTCCTGACAATCCTCGGCGGCGCGGCGTCGTACACGGCGACCTCTCCTCTGACATCGTAAACGGGATGTCAGCACTCATCGTCGCCGCAGCGATCTTCGCGCACTCTCCGCGCGGGCTTCGCGTTTTGGCCGCCCAACGCTCGTATCCGCAAGAGCTCGCCGGCTTGTGGGAGTTTCCCGGCGGCAAAGTCGAGCCCGGGGAGGATCCCGAAAGCGCTCTGCGCCGCGAGTTGCGCGAGGAGCTCGGGATCGAGGTGTCTATCGCGGCCGGCGTCGGCGTCGTCGCGGGGCCCGACGGCGACTGGACCCTTCCCGGCGAACGCCGAATGCGGCTGTGGGCGGCGTATGCGAAAGGCGAGCCGCGCCTTGGCCAGAGCCATACGGCGCTGCGGTGGCTCGGCGAAAGCGACCTGGAATCGGTCCCTTGGCTCGAGGGCGATCTGCAGATTCTTTCGCCGCTTGCCCGGCTCATGCGCTCACTCGGGCGGCCGTGACGCACGGCGGCGGGCGCCCCAGAAGCACACACCGCGAGCAGACGCACACAGCAAACTGACGCACACAGCAAACTGACGGGCACAGTGAACAGGCAAAGCGAGCAACCGAGGGCAAACCCGCGGGCACAGCAAATTGGCATAAAGTCACCAGACCGCTGACGTATTCTTTCGCCATGCCGAAAATATCGGGGAAGAACCTTTCCGAACATCGCGAGCGCACACGCGAAGCGCTCTTTGCCGCCCTTTCCGGCCTCATGGCCGCAAAGGGCTTCGACGCGATAAGCATGAGCGATTTGGCAAACGAGTCCGGCATCGGCAGAACGGCGATATACAACCATTTTTCCGACAAAGAAGAGCTGCTTCTGGCTTACATTGAGTTCGAAGTGAACGCCTACATGGATCGCATCAACTTCAAGCTGGCGCGGACAGACTCGCCCCTGAACAGGTTGCGTGTCTATGCGCGCGAGCAGATGCTGGCCAAGCGCGGCTATTTCTTTTCGCCGGGGGCTCCTCTGCGCGACGTCGTCTCGAAGGAGACCGCCGTGGCTTTGCGCGAGCACGCTTCCGTCACGGGAAGGCTGTTTCGCCGAATACTCGACGAATGCATCGAAGCGGGCGTCATCCCCGATCAGAACCTCGACGTCACCGTCCAGCTCCTCCAAGGGGCGCTGACTGGCCGCCGTGTACCCGAGGACGAGCCCGCTCGCTCCGCTTTCCTCGACGCAACCGATCGCTTCGTGCTGCGTTCGGTCGGAGCCTCCGTGCCGGACGACCTCGCCTCGCTCAGCCCCTGATGCGTCTCGCCCCGCCCTGAGCCCGACAGCCTCAGGCGCGAGCCGCTTTCGGTCCGATGGCGGACGGCGACCTTCCGTTCACGCTCCGGCCTCTTGCAGCGTTTACCAGTTGACTTTGTAGCCTCCGCCGTTTCTCTTTCTGCGCGCCTCCTCGTCGCCTTCACGGTTCCTCTCTTTGAGCTTGTTCTCCTTTTCGTCCGTCTTCGGATCGTTCGACGGCGGTGCGGGCGTGGGGGAAGCGCCCCCGGGCTTGGGATCCTGGCCCGGGTCACTCGGATCGGAACCCGGCGATTGCGACGGGCTCTGGCTCGGATTCTGACTCGGGCCTTGATTGGGATCCTGACTCGGATTCTGGCTCGGGTTTTGACTGGGGCTTTGATTGGGATTCTGGCTCGGATTCTGACTGGGGCCTTGATTGGGATTCTGGCTCGGATTCTGGCTCGGATTCTGAGTAGGACTCGGCGAGGGCGGGTTCGCCTTCTTGTCCTGGCGGTCCTTGGACTGTTTGTTCTTGTTGTTCTTTGAGCAAGGGGCCATCGTCGAGGAGGCCTGCGCGAAGTCCTTTTTTGCGGCCCCCTTGCGGCCGGCGGACTTGGACTGGTCTCCGCGCCTTTCGTAGGCGAGAGAGAGATTTCGCCTGACTTTGCATTCGGGCCCGTCTGTCTCGGCGATTTGGTTGCCGGACCTCTTGGACTTCGGCGCCCTGTCCAAAGCGATCGAGAGGCTGCCGATGGCTTCCGAGTATTTCTTGCCCTTGGCCAAGGCGGTGCCAAGACTGAAACGCGTCTCCCAGCCCTGCAGGAAGCTCGGCGTGATGTTCATCGCCAAGCGGTAGCGCCCCGCGGACGCCTCAGGATCGGAATCATAGGCCATACGGGCCCAGCGCGGGAGCAGGAACATGGCCGTGCACCACAGCGTCAGCAGAAGGACCACCGCGCCGCCGCCCCACTTCCACGCTCTCATTCTGCGCAGGGTTGTGGGCGCGATGTCGCCTTCCGCCAGGTTGACGCCTTCGCTCAGCATCAGGCCGACGTCGTCCGTCGCCGACCCGTCGCCGCCGGCAGCAAGCGGGTTCTCGCCCGCGCTCGGCCCCGCCTGGCCCTGGCCGGGCCAGCCTTCGTACGTCGTCGTCTCGTTCTCGCTCACTTTCGCCCCACTCTCAATCGGATGCGCGGCATCGTCGCGGCGATCTCCCAAGCCGCGAGCATCGCAAGCGCGATGCCGGCGGGCCATAGCACCGGGCTTCGTTCCTCGCGGCCGTCACTGGTGCGCTGCTCCACTTTGGACACATCGGGCACGTCGATCGTCTGGCCCGGCGCCGTGCGATGCATGTAATTGACCTTCAGCTGGCCCGCCGCCGCTTTAAGCTCCTTCTCATCAATTTTCGAAATGGCCGTTTGCCGGGTTTGCGGGTCCTCAATGTAACTGCCCGTCCCAGAGCCCGTCCCGGAGAAGGTGGTTTCCTTCATCGGGCCGCCGGCCGCCGTTCCGTATCCGAGGACGCCTCCGTCGTCAACGAGGTTGCGAATCTGGTCGTAAGTTTTCTGCTGCCCTTTGTCGCCGCGCGGCTCGCCGTCGCTGAATACATAGACGAGCTGCACCGACTGGGGGTGGCTGCGGCGGGAACGCTCGAGCTCGCGCTTGAGGACCTTGACCGGGCGGTACACCGAGGACCCGTTCGAATAGCCCGACTGCTCGGGTTTGACCGTTTGGACCCAGGATTCGACGGCGGCGACGTCGGTGGTGATCGGAAGCTCTCTGGTGGCCCCGGAGTTGAACGAGATGATCGAGTACCTGGCGTTGGGGATCCGGGAGACTATCTGGCGAATGTCCGCCCGCACGCCTTCCAGGCGGGGCTTCTTGCCGTCGTAGTCTTCCGCGTTCATCGAGCCGGTTGTGTCGACGACGAAGAAGACATTCGCCCCTCGCACCGTCTTTTCCCGGGGGAGCGCCACGCTCGGGGCCGCGCCGATGGAGGCGACCGCCACAACCATGAGACCCCGCCTCGTCCAATCCTTCCAGGAGCCCTTGCGCGAGGCTTTCTCGCGGTTCCAGCAAAAGAAGCACGCCCCCAGCCCGAGAATGAGAAAAAGGGCGACGAGCCAGACGGGCCATATCCACATCATCACAGCCGGTACCTCCACGCCAATCCGATGATTAGAACGACGGCGATTCCCGCAAGAGCGGGCCAACGGCCCGGCGTGTCCACGACGCTGACATCCGCGGCGCCGGCCAGCTCCTTCTTGTCTTGGGCTTGAACTTCCTTGACGATCTGATCGCCAGCCCGGGCGCCTCGAGCGTCGTACACCTTCCCGCCTATCCCCTGAATCGTCGAACGGAACTCGTCTCGGCCCTGCGGGTATCCGCTGATGAGCAGCCCCAGAACGCGAATCTTGCGCTTCTGGGCTATGCTCGCGGCCTCCTTCAGCTCGAAGGCCGGGCTGCCTTCAAGCCAATTGTCCGTGGCGAAGAGAATCGTGCGGGAGCGGTCCTTGTCTGCGTAGTCAAAGCTCTGCGTGCAGCTGACCAGGCCGTCGCCGATGAGCGAGGCGCCTGTGAACCGGTCTCCCGCGGAAGTCCTCGTGTACAGGTCGTCGACGTCCCGGCCTCCCTGGAGAACCTTCCTGACGCGGCCCAGCTCTTCCTTAACCATCGCGTAATCGTCGGAAAGGGGGAACACGACCGTCGAGGACCGGTTCCACACGACGAGGGCGACCCGCTCGCCGTGGAACTGATCGACCATCTCCGCGAACGTCTTGAGGACCTGAGCGTCGAACGCCTCAACGGACCCCGAGACGTCAAGGCAGAGGATAAGGTCGCGCGAAGCCAATTTGGATGAATGGGTCCTCAACTCGGACGGCCGCGCCGCGATGACCGCCGAGGAAACGACAGCCGCCCCCATGGCGGCGACCAGAACCGCAGCCGCCAGCCGCAGCCTCGTCATGCGGCTGCGATACCTCGCGCCCCGGCGCAGGAAGCGGGTGTGCGCAACATAGGAGACGCTCCAGGCGCGCCGGTCCTTGCCGAGGAACCACGCGGCGAGCCCTATGGCCGCGGCAGCAAAGCAGATCAGGGGAATCGCCCAGGGCACTACCACGATGAAACCTCCTCAACTGCGCGCCGGACGGACTCTTCGGCGTCGGCCTGGCTCACGGGGCCGAAAGCCGGCTGTTCCCACGACTCGAGCAGCCCGCACACCGAAGTGAACTTTCCGCTCGCCCTGAGATCGGCGACGGTCCACGTGCTCAGATCCCGCCCCGCCCTTTCGCCCAGAATCTCACGCATGGTCCGCGAAAGAAGCTGATGAAGCTCGCGCAAGTCCTCCGCTCGAATCGATTGGAGCGTGGAAATCCAACGTTCGCGCTGTGTTTGAACGACCGGGGCAAGCTCGATCTGCAGCCCGCGCCGCTTGGCGTAGGCGTAATGCCAGCCCACAAACCACAAGATCGCTGCGAGCACGACGAGGCCGGCCGTCAACGTGACGACCCCGGCGCCCGGCTCCGGCCGAAACAGCTCGTTACTTTGCATGATGTTGCCTCTTCAGCAGGCCGACGACGACGGGCAGAATGTCCGCAGACGAAGCCAACGACGCATTGAGCACGCCGTAGCGGGCGAGCAGCTCGGACGCGCCCCACTCGCGCATCGCGCGCTCCGCCTGGACCTCGCGCTGCAATTCGACGTCCTCCCGCACGTACTCGGGAAGGAAGAGGTTTTCCTCTATGTCTGCCATTGCGGCGATGCCCTCGGCGGTCAGGGGCATGTCCTCGATGCGGACCACCATGAGCTCGTGGCGTTCGCGGATCCGGCGAAGGGTGAATTCCTCCGCGGGAGCCGGCCAGAACTGGTCGGTGACGAGAATGACGAGCGAGCGCTCCCTCGTCGTCTTCAACAGGTAATCGACGACGGCGGTGACATTCGTCTCCGCCTGCGCGTGCTCGAAGGCGTGCTCGGTGCGATCGAGCAGGAAATCGAGATGGCTCAAACCGTGGCGGGCAGGTAGGCGCATCGCCCCCGCGGAGTTGCCGTAGACGAGGCCCACTCTGTCGCCGCGGTACGAGGCGAGATAGGCCAGGGTCTCCGCCGTCGCGAGGGCGATCGCCGATTTCTCCTCGCCCGACGGCGCCAGCGCCCGCATTTCGAGGCTCGTGTCCATGAGCAGCTGGGTGAAAACGTCGGTGTCGCGCTCAAACCGCCGGATGATGGGCTTTCCGGCGCGCGCGGAGACCTTCCAGTCGATGTCCCGGACCTCGTCCCCCGGCTGGTAGTCGGTGAGGTCCTCGAAGTCGTTTCCCTTGCCTGTGAGGATCGAGGTGTGCGAGCCCTCGAAGAGGCCGGCCGCCCGCCTGACCTGCGGGAGCGACAGGCGGGCGCGTATGAGCGCCATCCTCTGGCCTGCTGTCGTGCGCGTCATGGCGTCGGCACCGCGTTGAAGACCATGTCGATGAGCGCCTCAGGCGTGACGTCGTTGGCCAGCGCGTCGAACGTCCGAACCAGGCGGTGGCGCAGCACGGCGTGCCGCAGCTGTTTGACGTCGTCGGGAATGACGTAGTTGCGCCCCGCCTGAAGCGCCAGGGCCTGGCCCACCTGCATGAGCGAGAGGCCGCCGCGCGGGGAGGCTCCCACCCGGATGTTCTCCATGAGCCCCTGGATCGGCCTCGGCCCGCCGCCGCGGGTGGTGTTGACGATCGCGACGATGTACTTCTTGATGGCGTCGTCGACGTAGACCCGCTGGACCGTGTTCTGAAGGAACAGAACGTCCTCCGTAGTGACCGGATTCTCGCCCCTTCTTCGGTTGAACGTGCCCGTCGCCGTCCTCGTCAGAATCTCGACCTCTTCGGCGGGCTTCGGATAGGTCAAGACCTCCTTCATGAGGAACCTGTCCATTTGGGCTTCGGGGAGGACGTACGTGCCTTCCTCTTCGATTGGGTTCTGCGTGGCCATGACGGTAAATGGGCGCGGGAGCTCGTAAACGGCCCCTCCGATAGACGTTTGGCCTTCTTGCATCGCTTCGAGCATCGCGGACTGCGTTTTCGCGGAGGAGCGATTGATTTCGTCGAGGAGGACGACGTTGGCGTGCACCGGCCCGAGCTGCGTCGTGAAGGTGCCGGTCTCATATGAGTACATCTGCGTGCCGACGATGTCGTTGGGCATAAGGTCCGGCGTGCACTGGATTCGCGAGAAGGTCCCCGACATCGCGGAGGCGATCGTCGTGGCGGCAGTGGTCTTGGCCAAGCCCGGCACAGACTCAAGCAACACGTGCCCCCTGGCGAGCAGGGACGTGACGAGGGCCGTGTACAGCGCGTCCTGCCCCACGACGCGGCCCCTGAAGGTCCCGTGGATCCTCTCAAGCAAATCGGCGCTGCGCGCCAAGTCCGCGGCGCTGATGTCGCCGGACGCCATTTCTTTCATTGCCATGCCTTCCAGACTCGTCAATTGGGCGCCTGCACACTCTAACCTGGCGCACGCACACTCTACAATAGCAGCGACCGCCGACAGGGACGGGGCCCTGGGCAGAAGGCTCAGGAGCCGCAGTCCGCCCCGGGAGATTCTTTCAGATCTAACCTCCTCGTGAGAAACGGCGTCCGAAAACGGAAGCCGCGTCTCACAGTGGACAGAACTAGCAAGAAGGGCGCTCGGTAGGTTACTTTTGGAATGTTAGGCAGGCGATCTGAAAGGACGGTGATCAGGCAAATGAGCTCTGCGCCTGACAATCCGTGGCTCGATCAAGGCTCTTCGCAATGGCCGGAGCAGCCCCCCGAGTCCCGCCGCCCCCTTTACTTCCTCGTTTTCGCAGCAGGAGTATTGCTCCTCACATTGATGGCCGTCTTTTACATCAAGGTCATACGCGACGGGCGCGACGCCGCCGACCCCGACAAAGATCCGAAGGCGACGTCGACCACCGCAGACGCACCGTCGACCGCAAAGACGACCACGCTCAGCGCCAACGGCTCGCTGGAGGAGGCCCGCGAGGCCGTCTCGCAGCTCAGGGAAAAGAGCTCGTGCACGGCCAAAGACGACGCCAAGAGCCTGACCGTCTTCATCCAGGCGGCGAAGAAGGAAGACAAGCTCAACAAGGAGCGGAAGCTCGCCACGTCCACGCTGGCTGCGTTGTCGAAGAACTGCGGCGCCGAGTACACGGTCGACCTGACGAAGCAGATGAAGAAGAGCACATCTGAAGTCTCCGACCTCGTCTCGGACCGCTCGTGGTGGCACCTCGCGAGCCCCGCCCCCAGCGGCGCCAAAGACGTAACCGAGTTCACCACCGGAAAGCACAACATTCGCTGCAAGTTCGACGACGACGATGAGAGCGTCTCCTGCTCAATCTATATCTACGACTACCCCTCTCCCGACGGCTGCGAGAACAAAACGGCCACATACCATTTGAGCCAGGCAAAGGAGGCGACGGCCGACTGCAATTCGGCGCTCAACTCCTCCATCCAGGTCGCCTACGGCTCAACCGTCTCCCACAATGGAATTTGGTGTTCCATTTCCCAGGAGCAGGGGATCACCTGCACCAGCGAGCTCTCCGGCAAAGGATTCCAGCTCAAGCGAGCCGCGGCCCGGCTTTTCTGAGGGGTTATCCGATCGGCCCTTCCGCCACTTTTAGCCTTCTGACGGGCCCTTCGAAGCCGCGTCCGGCTTTCTTCTGATCGGCTCTTCCTGTCCCTAGCCGCCCTTGCGAGCCGGGAAACCGCGTACGGCCCGTCAACCTTATTGCGGTGTCGCAGCCGTCCTTACGAGCCGGGCGACCACCCTCCCGAACTCGGAGAATTAGGCTCCCCTTACCTTCTTTGTGTCTCGGACGGTAGACTTGGACCATGACTTCCACAACCGTCGGCAAGTCCTCGCCCGGGGCTTCGCGCAATAAGCGCAGGAAGCGGCGTAACGCGAGGCTGTGGATTCCGCAATACCATGGCGCGTGGGCGATGGTGACGATTCCCCCTTTGGTCGGCGTCGTCGAGGGCGGCTTTCGGCCTGTCGAGATCGTGGTCTTCGCGCTGTGGTTCGTCGGATACTTCCTTTTTTACAGCGCCACGGTGTGGCTCAAATCCAGGTGCAAGAAACGCTACTTCCCGCCGGTGCGGCTCTACGGGCTGATCGTTGCGGCTTTGGGCTTGGCCTCGCTCGTCGGCGCACCCTACTTGTGGCGGTGGGCGCTCGTCTTTTCGCCGCTGGTGGCCATTGCGGCGTGGGAGGCGTGGAAACGCGACGAGCGTTCGCTGATTTCGGGCCTCGACACCATCGCTGCCGCCTGCCTCATGATCCCTGTGATGTTCGACATTGCGGGCGACGGCGCCCCCGGGTTCGCCGCCTCGCCCCGAGCCTGGCTGTTGACCGCCCTCTTCTTCGGGTATTTCGCCGGAACGCTTTTCTATGTCAAAACGAACATCCGCGAGCGCGGCTCGAACGTCTACCTCGCCGCGTCCATCCTCTGGCACGCCTCGTGGGCGGCGGCTGCGTTCGTTCTCGCATGGCGCGGGGAGGTCGGTTGGATTCACGCAGCCGTGTGGCTCGCCATCGCGATCCGCGCCGTCGTCGTGCCGCTCCTCGCACGCGCGGGCAGGCCCGTGAGCGTCAAAGCCATCGGCTTCGGCGAAGTCTTCACCTCGCTGGCCTTCGTGCTCACCGTTTTTTAAGCGCTTCGGTCTCTTTTGGCGCTGGACGCCAGCTGCTCTCCGTGCCCGCCGTTTCCCCGATGTTCGATCGATGCTTGGCGCCCGCTGTTTTCTGAGAACGCTCGCTTCAACGTCTTAGTAAGCGCTTGTTCCCACACGCCGCCCGTCCGCCGCGCTCAAAGAATCGACGCGACGGCTCTGAGCAGGCGCAGCGAGCCCTCGGTCTCGCCCACGCTGACGCGCACGCCTTCCTGGCCGAAACGACGCACGGTCACGCCTTCGTCGAGGCACGCGTTTTCGAGGGCCTCGCCGAATCCGGCGAGCCAGACGAAGTTCGCCTGGGAGGCTGGTACGGCGATGTCGTGCGCGGCGAGGGCCGCCACGAGGTTTTTGCGTTCCTGAACGATCACGCCGCACCTTGCCCGCACCTCCTCCTGAGAGTGCAAGGCGGCACTCGCGGCGATCTGGGCGAGGGCGTTGACGCCGAAAGGCGTGCCGATCGCCCTCAGCCCGGCGATCATCTCCGGGTGCCCCAGCCCGTAGCCGACGCGGATCCCGGCCAGCCCGTAGGCTTTGGAGAAGGTCCGCAGCACGATGAGGTTCGGATGCTCGCGCAGCAGCTCGTCGGAGCGGACGGCGTCGTCCATGTCCACAAAGTCGATGTACGCCTCGTCGAGCAGCACGGGCACGCGCTCGGGGACCTTTGCGAGGAATGCCGCCAGATCGGTGTGTTTGAGGGCGACGCCGGTCGGGTTGTTGGGGCTGCACAGCAAAAGCGCGCGGGTGCGCTCGGTGACGGCGGAGAGCAGGCCCGGAAGATTGTGCGATCCGTCGGCGTTGAGCGGCACCTTGACGGCTGCTCCCCCGGCAGCCTGAACGGCGATCGGATACGCCTCGAAGGAGCGCCAGGGAAGCACGACCTCGCCGCCCGGCGTCACGACCGCCTGAAGGATCTTCTCGATGAGAGAGGTCGACCCGTTGCCCACGACGACGCCGTCGTCGACCCACTTGTGAAACCACGAAATGTCGTGGACCAGCCCGGTGGCGAACATGTCCGGATACCTGTTGAGATCGCCGACGGCGGCTGAGACCGCGGCCTGGACGGCAGGAAGGGCAGGGAAAGGGTTCTCGTTGGAGGAGAGTTTGACGACGTCGGTGTTCGCGCCCTTCTTGCCGGGCACGTAGGCGGGAAGGCCGAGGATCTCAGGGCGGAACCACTGCTGCTTGCTCATGTATCTAGTGTGCCCCGCGCGGGCGGCGCAATGCGAGCGGCTCTTCGACAGGGGAAAGCGAGCGGCCCTTCAACGGCGACAACGCGAACTGCCCTTCGACGGGGCCAGCGGAGGGCGCAATCAAACCGACGACCCAGGCAAATTCCAGCGCTCAGCCTTAGGATTGCTGCATGAGATACCTAGTTCGCGCAGCAATCAACGCCCTCGGCCTGTGGCTATGTGTGCTTTTCGTACCGGGCATCAGCCTGCACGGCTTGGGCACCAATCGGGACATCGCCCTCTACCTCTTGGCGGGGGGAGCGGTCCTCGGCGTCGTCAACTGCCTGGTCCGCCCGATTCTGGTGATCTTGTCGATACCGCTGTACATTCTGACGTTGGGCCTGTTCTTCTTGATAGTCAACGCCGCAATGCTCAAGCTCACCGCGACTCTCACCGCCGGGTTCGACATAGGCGTGACCGTGACCACCTGGGTGGCGGCGATTATGGGAGGAATCCTCCTGTCCTTGTTCAACACCTTCACCGACGCGCTACTCCCGGAGGAGTACCGGCGACGCTAGGCCTCCGGCGTGTGCCTTCTGGGCGTCGCTTTCGGCCTCTCGCGGCCGCACCCGGTCAGGTCGCAGTCCGTCGCAACTTCCGGTTTCTCGCGGTCATGCTCCGTCATCCGCGGGGCCGCGCCCTTCCCGCGGCCGCTGCAACCCCAAACCGAGACGCCCCTTTCGCCGTTTTTGCGCCGCGTTTGACCCTCACGCGACGTGAGGTTGGAAGCTAGAGCCATGGGAGAGAACATGCAGGAGCTGACCGTGGGCCAGGTCGCCGACCTCGTGGGCATCAGCGTTCGCACGCTTCACCACTGGGACGAAATCGGCTTGGTGACACCAAGCTGGCGTTCGTGGTCCGGCTACAGGCTGTACACCCGGGAGGACGTGGAGCGCGTCCAGCGCGTGTGCCTATACCGGGAGACCGGCATGGCCCTGGCGCGGATCGCCGAGCTGCTCGACGATCCGGGCCTGGACGAGCTCGCGCATCTGGCCAGGCAACGCGAACTGCTCCTCGAACGCATCTCCCATCTGCGGCAGAAAGTCTCCGCAGTAGACCAGATTATGGAGACAATGAAGATGGGAACGAATCTCGACCCCGCCCAGAAGGCAGAACACTTCGGCGGCTGGGATCCTGCGTGGCAAGAGGAAGCTCAGGCCAAGTGGGGCGACACCCCGGAATGGCGCCAGTCCGAGGCCGTCAAGGCGAAGATGACGCCACAGGACTGGTTCAGAGTCGGCAGAGACACCCAAGCCCTCGAACAGTCTCTGGCGGAGGCCAAGCGCGACGGCGTCGAGCCCGGCTCGGATCGGGCGAATGAGCTCGCTGAGGCCCACCGCGCTTCGCTCGGCACATGGTTTGACGTGACGCATTCCAAGCACGTGCTCATCGCGCGCGGGTACGTCACGGACGACCGGTTCCGCCAGTACTACGACAAGATCGAGCCCGGCCTCACCGACTGGCTGAAGTCGATCATCGACGAGAATGCGAGGGCAAACGGCGTCGACCCGACGACGGCGACGTGGCAGTGACCCTGCCGACGGCGTCCTCCCCGCGCGTGGCGTCGGCCGATTGAAGATCGGCCGACGCCACGCTGGATCGTCTCGCCAAGCGGGGCGGTTTTCCGCAAGCGGACGGCCTCCCACAGGTGGAAGCCACCCGGGGGCAAAGTCCCTCGCAGCTTCAAATCCGGGTCGCCTCCCTCATGCAGCGTTCACTCAGGCTTTGCGCAAGGCCACTCATGCTTTGCGCACGGCGGCCACACGAGTCTCGCACACAGCGGCCACATGACTTTCGCGCACGGCGGCCATCGATTCTGATGCGGTTGGCTTCTGATGCGGTTGGACGGAGCTCCTACAAGGGAGCCCCCTGCCAACCGCATCAAATCGTCGGCCATCGGCCAGCGCGAGGTCCAACCGTCCCCCGCATCCCGTTCCTGCTCAGTCGCATTGGGAGCGTTCGACGTGGACGTGGGTTTCCCGTCCGGCGAGGCAGCCTCGCTGTGCCGTCCAACCTTCGGCTCCCCAATGCTCGGTCCGAACGACTCGGCGTTCCCAAGCCGCCAATCCGTGCCTCCCGGCCGCCCCGAATTGAGGGCGTCGACGCCGTCCGCATCGGCCCCAACGCTTCCACGCGCACCGGATGCCTCGGCTTCGGCGCGGCCGACGTTCGCAGCGGAGGCGTCCTTGGGAAACGGGCGGCGTCCGGTGGTGTAGCGCATGGAGAAGGCGCGGTCTCAATGTCGACTCGAGCGCACCGAGGGACGTCTCGAGTGTTCTGGAAGCCGATACGCGCACCCGAGTGCCGACCCGACCGTCAGAAGTGCCGACCCGATCAGTCCGCAAGCGCGCCTTGGCACTGCCCCGGACCCGCCGCGAACCGCAACGCACACGAGGACCCGGGCAGGTTGACGCCATTGCCGCTCGCGCGGATGCCGCAACGAACGCCCTAGGAAGCCCCGCCGAGCACACCGAGGGGTGCAGCACAGGCACTCTAAGGCATCGCTCGCGCCACAGGCTTCCCCGGGGTTTCCCAGGATTAACTCATGACCGCCTAAGGATAGGCGGGTTGTATAGATGATGTCAGCAGGACGGGCAAGCGATCCTAACGGTCAGCGTTTGTCAGTTCAGCAGACGCGATGAATGTGTTGTGTGCAGTGAGCCGACGAAGAAAGGTGGTGGCATGCACAGACAGGCAAGCATCGCCGCCCGGCTCAAGCGGTTCGTTCCCTTCGCCGCTTGACACTTCGACGGTGGCATTTGGCGGGAGGCGTTGGCATGGAGCGCCTCCCGCCAATACTGTCTTCCAGGCTCAAGCACGCTTTCAGCCTCGCGTACGGACATCCGCAAATACAGGCAAGCATGATGACGACGTCAGAGGAGGCTGGGCTAAAGCAGCGTGCAGCCCCACGCAAGCAGGCATGCCGATCCGCTAAGAACCGCCGATCACGAGCCCAATCCGTACAGCCCACACGCGCAAGCGCACGCCGCAGAATTCGCACCTTCAAGTGAGCCCTATAAGACGCACGACAGGTTTGGGTGATCGAACCAACGGACTCTGTCGGTTCAGGGCGATGCTGTAGCAGACTCGCTTGGAGTCGGGGTATCCAAACGCCTATCGGGATCAGGCGTCGATCCCGCGGGAGCCGGCCGACATCCGGTCGTGTACCACATACCGAAGACTTCCTCGCGGGTCATGCCCATATTGATGTAGCCACCGTCGCCCTCGTTGTAATAGTCGAAGCTCTTGTCCCCTTTGTCAGAAATCTCGACGACAGTGGTGAAACCAAGAGGTTCAACCTCCTCCTTGAAGATCTTATGAATACGAGAGAACTTGTCCATTGGAATACCGTACGTTTTACCTTGAGCGTTGTTATATTCTCCTCCCTCATTCTTGCCGTCAGCGCATCCGTAAAAGACATTGACTGGTTCCTTTATCCAGGTCCAGTCCTGTTTGCCAAACTCCGCGTCAATTCGACCGCGCACGCGACCTAGCGCAGCCCGCAGATCAGCATCTGCCGTTCGGATATCGACGCGATCTCTAAAGGGCTTCTTTCCGTAGTAATATGGGCGGCTATTGAAATCGAAGGGGTCCGCCTTCTTCCCCGCTGTCGGCTCCGTCGAAGGCGTAGCATCCGATGAACATCCTGCGAGGCCGAGGACAACAGCCACGAGAGCGAAACGAATACGACGCCCCGCCTTCACAGCGTCTACCCCTTGGCGACTATAACCTTCGCAATCTGTTCCTGCGCCTTGCTCCCGTCGACGAGATAGCCAGAATGCCCTGTGACCCTCGTTTTGGAGTCCTCCGGCGTAACCTGCTGGAACCCCGAATCAGCGTCCATCGGGTCCTTCCCGAGAGCTCCGGAACCCGACGCCTCCTTGGAATACTGAGCAGCAGCCTCCAGACTCGCCAGATCCACGAAGGCCTCAGCCGCTATCTCTCCTTGATGCCGTGTGCTTATTGGATTCACCGAGCGCCCAACAGATCCTTCGAGGGCGCCTTGTAAAACCTACGGACTATTGTTCCACTACGAGCCGCGTAGCGCAGTCTAATCCTACGGAAGCGTTGCCCATTGACAGGATTGCCGAGTGGTCGAGTAACATCGCTAGGTTATGAATGCGAGCTTCACCAAACGCGCGAGCAAGCAGGCGATCGCCGCGGAGGCAGCCGGTTTGGCCGATTTGGCGCGCGCCGCCCGAGCCGGCGGTGCACCGGTCGTGCGGCTCCTCCGCGCAACAGCCACGAGCCTCGACACGGCAAGGCTTTCCGCCGTCACAGCCTCCCCCGCAGCGGCGGAGGAATTCGGCCGCCGGCTCGCCGCCACCCACGCCTTCTGCCCTGAGGGTTCGAGGGTGTTCGGCCAGGCACCCGCCGGTCTTGTCAACGCCGACGGCTCCGCGAGCGACGGCGTCATGGGCGCAGCCGCCCTACCCCTCGTCGGACCCGGCCTCTCCCGCCGCTTCGGCGAGTTCTATGCGCAAGACAGGCTCCTGCCCTACCTCGCTGACGCCCGACGAAACGGATCCATCGGCGCAGAAGGCACGGCCGTCCTCGAACGTTTGGCGGAACGCCTGAACGACGGCGAATTCGACGCACCGCAGCCCGCGTCCGTCGGCGCGGACGCGGCCCTCCTCCACGGCGACCTGTGGGCGGGAAACGTCATGTGGGCCTCGCGCGAATCGGCGGAGATCGCGGCCGAAGGGCTCGCCGCCGCGGAAAAAGCCGCCGAAGGCTATGGCATCGCGGAAAAGACAGGCAGCGCTAGGAACCACCGGGACGACGTCGTCGGCGTCCTCATCGACCCCGCCTGCCACGGCGGGCATGCCGAATCCGACCTCGCGCAGCTGACGGTGTTCGGCGCGCCCTTCATCGACCGCATCTACTCGGCCTACAACGAGGCCTCGCCCCTTGCCGACGGATGGCGCGAGCGCGTAGGCCTGCATCGGCTCCACATCCTCATCGTCCACGCCGCGCTGTTCGGCGGCGGCTACGGGCGGCAAACCGTCGACGAAGCCCGACGATACATCTGAACGCCGCCCCGGCTGCGCAAACGAATGCAGCACGCCGGCTCGACGGTCGCACGCATGCCGACTCGCTGTCCACACGGCCAACCACCCGCCGTTGATACGCCGACTCACTGTCCACACGGCCAACCGCCCCCGTTCATAACGCCGCATCGCCGTCCACACGGCCAACCGCCCGCCGCCCGCACGCCACCCCGCCATCCGTGGGAGAATGACGCCATGATTACGCTCGGGCCCTTGGACGGCCGTTATCGCGAAACCGTTGCCCCGCTCACCGCCTTCCTTTCCGAGGCCGCGCTCAACCGCGCCAGAATCGCCGTCGAGGTGGAATGGCTCATCTTCCTTTCGCAGAACGAGGTGTTCCCGGGAGCCCCCGTCGTCTCCGAGGCCGACGTCGCCTACCTGCGGGCGATCCCCCAAAAGTTCGGCGAAGCGGAGATAGCCGAGCACGCCGCCATCGAGGCCGAGACGAAGCACGACGTCAAGGCCGTGGAGTATCTCATCAAACGCCGGATGGAGGCGGCGCCCGACGTCGTCGGGCCGAACACCGCCCTTCCCAGCCTGACCGAAATGGTCCATGCTCTGTGCACCTCCGAGGACGTCAACAACCTCGCCTACGCCCTGTGCATCAAGGGCGCGGTGACCGACGTGTGGTTCCCCGCCGCGCTCAAACTCCACGACGCCCTCGCCGAACTCGCGCACGCGCACGCGGATCTGCCCATGCTCTCGCGCACGCACGGGCAGACGGCCACGCCCACCACCGTCGGCAAGGAAATGGCCGTCTTCGCCCACCGCCTGAGCCGCCAGCTCCGCAGGATCGCGAGCGCCGACTACCTAGGCAAGATCAACGGCGCCACCGGAACCTTCGGCGCGCACGTCGCCGCCCTGCCCGACGCCGACTGGCCCGCCCTCTCGCGAGCCTTCGTCGAAGGCCTCGGCCTCGTGTGGAACCCGCTGACCACCCAGATCGAGCCGCACGACTGGCAGGCGGACCTCTTCTCCGACGTCGTCCACGCGAACCGCATCGCCCACAACCTCGCCACCGACATGTGGACGTACATCTCGCTCGACTACTTCCACCAAAACCTGGCCGCCCAGGGCACAACCGGCTCCTCGACGATGCCGCACAAGGTCAATCCCATCCGCTTCGAAAACGCCGAGGCGAACCTCGAGGTCTCCTCGGCGCTGTTCGAGACGCTCGCCGAAACGCTCGTCACCTCGCGGCTTCAGCGCGACCTGACAGATTCGACGACGCAGCGCAACATCGGCGTCGCCTTCGGACACTCGCTGCTGGCTCTCGACAACCTCGTGCGCGGGCTCGCCGGCGTGGACCCCAACCCGCAAAGGCTCGCCGAGGACCTCGACGCCTCGTGGGAGGTTCTGGGCGAGCCGATCCAGCAGGCCATGCGCGCAGCCGGGCTCGGCGGCGCCACCGGAATGGGCAACCCCTACGAACGTCTGAAGGAGCTGACGCGGGGGCGCAAGGTCACGGCCGAGGACATGCGCGAAGCGATCGCTTCGTTGGGCATGCCCGACGACGTCGCAGCGCGCCTGACGGCGCTGACCCCTGCGAGCTACACCGGGCTGGCCGCTCGGCTGGTCGGATTCCTCGACGGCGCCACGCACTTCAGCGGCGCGGGGCATTTCACCGGCGCAACACAGCCGCCTCCCGGCGACGCCGCTCACCCCGACGGCGCCGCCCAGCCCAGCGAGGAGGCGGCCACCGGCCAAGCCGGGCACGCGGCGCCAGCCGAGCGCGGGGAGGCATCCGAGCCCGACGGTCACCTATAAGACCCCGACGGCCGCCTATAGGACAGAGAAAAGCACGCTGCGCTTCCCCCTGCTTTCCGTCCCATCGGGTGTCAGCTCAGGGGGTCAGCCCCACCAGAGCAGCGATGTTCCGGGCAAAACGCGGCAATTCCTCCGACGCCAGACGGCCCAGGCAGCACCAGGCGGTCCGGGCAACGCCAGGCGGTCCAGTCACGCCAGGCGGTCCAGGCAACGCCAGTCGCCGCCAATGCGGGGCGCCGCTGACAATGGCAGGCGATTTCCGGCGCGACGAAACGCTTCCTCCAGACCGGAGCCATCTTCGCTTCGGGACGGATCGAGGTCTCTGACGGTCAAGGTCTCCGGCGGTCGAGGGCCTCCGTCAAGACGGGAGTCAGATCACATGCAAACTGCAGCCGCTTCCCAGACTCGGCTGTCAAACTATTGGAGGCCTTTCACTTCTCGAGCGGCTCATGCGGCGAGTGATGCGAGCGAGGCCGAACGTATCGAACGGGTACTGCACAACCGTCGATCGAGCCAGCGTGCAATCGCGTCGGCGAAGCGTGCTGGGTCGATAGAGTGGAAAGAAACGTAGAGAGAACAAGGAGACCTCGTGCATCGATTCCTTGCCGCCGCGTCGTCGTCGGCCGATCCTCAGGCGCTCTCAGGCATCGCCGGATGGGCGGTCGACATTATGAACGACCTCGGCGGACTCGGCGCCGCGTCCCTCATCGCGCTGGAGAATCTGTTCCCGCCGCTCCCCTCGGAAGTGATCCTTCCGCTGGCGGGCTTCACGGCGGGCACCGGAAGCGCCAACTTCACGCTGCTCGGGGCGATTCTGTGGTGCACCGCGGGATCGGTGGTCGGCGCGTGGGCGCTCTACGGCGTCGGCGCTCTGCTCGGCAGGGAGCGGACGCGCAAGCTTATGGGCAAACTCCCGCTGGTCAAGACCTCGGACATCGAGAAAACCGAGGCGTTCTTCGACCGGAGGGGAACCTGGACGGTCTTTTTCGGCCGAATGATACCGATCTTCCGCTCCCTCATCTCGATTCCGGCGGGCGTGACGCGCATGGGCTTCTGGAAGTTCACCGCCCTGACGACGGCGGGGTCCGCGGTGTGGAACACGATCCTCATCTGGGCCGGCCACGCCCTCGGCTCGAATTGGACGAAGGTGGAAGGTTACGTCGGGATACTGACGAAGGTCACGATAGTCGTCTGCCTGCTCGGCGGCGCCCTGTGGGTTGCGCTGCGCATCCGCTCCAACAGGCGCAAGCGCGAGGCCGTGCCCGCCGAAAACTGAGAGGCGGCGGCGCCGAGCAGCCACCAGCCACGAACGCCGCAGCCGCCGAGAAGCGACAGGCGGCGGCGCCGACCAGCGACGAACGCCGCAGCCGCCGAAAACTGAGAGGCGGCGCCGCCGAAAGGCACGCCGACAGGGCATCTCAACCCGCCCAAAGCCTGGACGCTCGGCGCGCGGGTTGCTCCGCTCCCGATAGAGTGAAGACGTCAATCGGACGGAGGCTGCTTCCGTGGACGAAAACTACGAAGACTATCGGATCGACGTCGGCTACCGAATGGCGATAGCCCCCTGGCGCGCGCGGTCCTACATCGAGGGCGGCAAAGAGGACTTCTGCGGTTTCGCGATCGACGCCGCCCAGGTGAGCGGCGTGACCGAGGTGGGCGACTTCATCGACCTGTTCTGCGGAGCCATAGCGCCCGCGCAGTTCTCTCCTTCCGAGCCGATACGCATACTCGAAGTGCCCGCCAATCCGTTCGTGCAAGCGTCTCGCGCAGTGGGAGCCCTCCACCCTGACGCGCTCCCCGTCGCGATCCTCAAGTACCTCGCGCAGATCAAAGTGCTCCACGCCCTGCAAGGACAAGGCGCCCCGCTCGCCTACGCCCTCAGCGTCTTCCGAGGAGACCTCGAAAACACCGAGATGATCCCCTTCCCAGACGAATGCCCGCCCATGCTCGAGCACATCGCGCCCGAAGACTGGCAGGAGGAACTCGAATATTTCCCCCGCGACGAAGAGCCCGAATGGGCTCGGCGCCTCATGGACCGATGAAGATCGGACGGGCCGAACCGAGCCTCTCAATCGAGGGCGCCGAACGGCGAACCTCGATAAGGCAGGCGAAACCGTGAAGATCAAGAACACCAACCCGACGAGCGAAGGAGCCCAATGAGCGTCGTTTACCAGCTGGCCGTCACCCCCTGGCAGGCCAACAGGTATCTTTCCGAGGGGGCGGAGGATTTCTGCGGATTCGCCGTCGACGCGGCAAGCGTCGAGGACGTGCGCGACGCCGGCTGCCTGCGCGAGCTTCTCCTGTGCAAAGTGAACGAGGCGAACTTCCCGGCCGACGAGCCGCTGCACATCCTGAAGGCGCCCATCGACCCGTTCGTCCACACCCGGCGCGCGGTCGGCCCGCTGCACCCGGACGCCTTTTTGGGCGGCGTCACGGAAGACGCCCCATACGATCCGTCCGGCGTCGTCAGCGCGGGCGACGCGACGGCGGAACTTCTGTGGATAGAGCCGGGGCGCCTGACCCGCGGCTCCGAACTGTGGCGCTTCCGCCCCGGAGACCCGAACCCGGAGCTTGCGGCCGTCTACCACGGCGTCGCCTGGGGGTGGGAGAACGCCCGGACGGGAGAGTTCGTCGCGGCCAAACCGAGCAAGCTCATGGGGCCCGTGGTCAAGCGCGAATGGGGAACCGCCGCCGTCGACGTCGAAACCGACGGAGGGAAGCCGACCGCCGTCACCCTCGTCAGCCCCCAAAAGCCGCCCGAAAGCGGATTCGAGAGGTTGTCGACGGGCCTGTGGGCCAAGCGCATCGAGTACAGCGACGGCCTGAACGTCTACGAAAACTACCTGTCGGCCCTGGCCCGTGGAGTGCCCGTTCGGGTGACCCGCCTCGCGAACTCCCCCAACGGAATGGAAGCCCTCGGATTCACCCTCCTCGTCGACGCGCCCTACGCGATCGGCAACAGGGTGCTCCGCATCTGCCCCGGAGCGTTTTTCTGCGTCATGCCGATGGACGAGATGGAGAAGGCCGTCGCGAGAGAAGGCCGGCCCGAAACCTGGGACGTTTCGACGTTCCCCGCGGTCACGACGCTGTCGCTTCGGGAGCGGTCGAACTACGACGTCGATTCCCTCCTCAAGGACATCCACGCGCTCATCGAGAACGTCGCGCCCGAAGGATGGCGCACGTGCACCCTCATTGTTCAGATAGTCGGCGGGCAGTTTCGCTACGGAGGCAATTTCTTCATCCCGGCTTCTGCCGACCCCTTCGAGGCCGCTCCGCCTTCCGGAGGCGGCTCGCCCTCGCAAGCCGCCTCGCCTTCCGGTGCCGGTTCCGAAGCCTCCTCGTCCGAGGATCGGAGCGCGAGCGCCGACGACGGCGCCCACCGGGGGCCGGGAAGCCGGCGAGCGCGCAGCGGCAGACCTCGCCGCCCCGTCTACGGCGGCGTCGTCGAAGAGATCTCCCTGCTTCCCAGCGCCGTCCTCGAATACCTGGGGCAGATCAAGAAGCTCGCGGCCACCCCGGAACGCGGCGCGCCGCTGGCCTTCACCTTGCAGGCAAGCGCATCCGGCGAGACGAAGCTCAACGTCACATACGAGGAGACGCCTCCGCTCGTCGAATCCATCACCCCTCAGGCCTGGGCGGCCGAGATGGAGGCGTTCCCGCGCCCGAACCCGCCCGAATGGGCGTCGAGGCTCACTGATCCCGGCGACGACGGCGGCCTGTGAAACACCGTCTCTGAAATACCGGGAGGGGCACGTGCGTTGAAGCATGTGTCGGCGCATGGAGCGCCGCGAGCAAAGGAGTGAACAGACATGACATTCGACCGCACCATCGAGCTTGGCGTCACCGGTATGACTTGCGAGCATTGCGTTTCACATGTGACCGAGGAGCTCAAGGCCCTTCCCGACGTCGTCAACGTTTCGGTGACCCTCGCAAAAGGCGGAACGTCCAAGGTTCTCGTGTACACGAACGCCGACATCCCCGATGCCACCCTCAAGGAGGCGATCGACGAGGCCGGCGGATACGAGGTCGAATCGATCGTTCGCTGACAGCCCTGAAACAATGACGCGCGGGAAAGGAGCGCCGTCGCTATGACGTCAACCGCAAATCGAGCACAGTCCGAGGAGGCCGATAGGCGACGATCTCGGAACGCCCCTGGGCAACCGTCCGATCGCGCCGACAGGGCTCAGCCGCAGACCGTCGATCGAGCGCGGCTCCGACACGCGGATCCGACCCAATCCAGCGCGGGTCCAATGCAACCCGGCGCAGATCCTGCGCGATCCGGCGCAGATCCTGCGCGATCCAGCGCGGATCCGGCGCGGCCGCAGACCGAGGTCGAGCTGGCCGTCACCGGGATGACCTGCGCCTCGTGCGTGGCCCGCGTGGAGAAGAAACTCAACAAGATCCCCGGAGTCACGGCGATCGTCAACCTCGCCACCGAGAAGGCGCACGTCGAGTGGGCGGACGCAGACGGGCCTTCCGACGCCGACCTCGTCGGCACAGTTGAGAAAGCCGGATACGGCGCCACGGTTCTGCGGAGAATCACAACGGACGACGCCGGAGAACGCACCGTCCAGGCAAGCGAAGCGGCCCGAGGGGCCGAGGAGGCCGCGGCCCGCGCGGCCTCGGCTCGCGTGGCGGACCTTCGACGTCGATTCTGGGCGGCCCTCGTCCTCTCGACGCCGATCGTCGCGGTGTCGATGGCCCCTGCCTGGCAGTTCCCGGGCTGGCAATGGGCCGTCGGCGCGCTTTCCCTCCCCGTCGCCTTCTGGTGCGGCTGGCCTTTCCTGAAGGCGGCCTGGCGGGCCGGGCGGCACGGCTCGACGACGATGGACACGCTTGTCGCCCTGGGCATCCTCGCGTCGATGGGGTGGAGCGCATGGGCCCTCCTGTGGGGCGGCGCCGGAAGGATCGGCTACACCATGGGCATGACCGGCATCCACGGGCTCGGCCACTCGGGAACGCCGCATCTGTACTTCGAGTCGGCGGCCTTCATCGTGACGTTCCTCCTCCTCGGCCGCTGGCTGGAGTCGCGCTCTCGCCGAAGCGCGGGCGACGCCCTGCGCTCTCTGCTCGACCTCGCGCCGACTACGGCAACTCGGGTGCGCCGGGAAGGCGGCGGCGTCGTCGAGGAGACGATCGACGCCGCGGAGTTGGAAGTCGGCAACGAGTTCCTCGTTCGCCCCGGAGAGACGGTGGCCACCGACGGACTGGTCGTGGAAGGCGAGTCAGCCGTCGACGCCTCCCTCCTGACGGGCGAGTCGATTCCCGTAGACGTCGGCCCCGGCAGCAAGCTGACAGGCGGCGCCGTCAACACCTTTGGAGCCCTGACCGTGCGGGCTGTGCGGGTCGGCGAGGAGACGACCCTGGCCAGAATGGGCAGGCTCCTCACCGAGGCGCAGACGGGGAAGGCGCCGGTCCAGCGTCTGGCCGACAAGGTCTCGGCCGTCTTCGTCCCTGCCGTCATCGCGATTGCCGCCATCGCCTTCGCAACGAGGCTCGCTCTGGGCAACCCGCTCGAAATGGCGCTGGCGAGTGCGATCACCGTGTTGGTCGTCGCCTGCCCGTGCGCCCTGGGCCTGGCGACTCCCACGGCCCTGCTCGTCGGCTCGGGCCGGGCCTCACGCCTCGGCATCCTCATCAAGGGCCCGGAAACCCTCGAATCGGCCCATGGCGTTCAGACGATCGTCCTCGACAAGACCGGGACGCTGACCACCGGCACGATGGCCGTTTCGGCCGTCCGGCCCGCCGAGGGCGTCGGCGAACGCGAGCTCTTGGCGGCGGCAGCCGGCGTTGAGCGCGGGTCCGAGCATCCGATTGCCAAGGCAATCGTCGCGCTGGCGCACGAACGCGGAATCGAGCCGAAAGCCGTCGAATCAGTTGCGGCTCGGGCCGGAAACGGCGTGGAGGGGATCCTTGACGGCCGCAGAATCGCCGCCGGAACGGCGCGTTGGCTCGCCGAGGAAGGCGTGGAAGGCGCGTCGGGCCTCGGCGGCGATCCGGGCGCGTCCGTCGTCGGCGTAGCGCTCGAAGGATCGCTGCTGGGCGCGTTCGACATTCGCGACGCCGTTCGCCCGGAAAGCGCCGCCGCCGTCGCCGAGCTGAAGTCCCTCGGGCTGCACCCGGTCCTCGCGACCGGCGACAACGAAGCTGCGGCGTCGGCCGTGGCCGCTGAGGTCGGCATCGACGACGTGCGCGCGGGGATCCTTCCTGAAGGCAAGGTCGGGATCGTCGAAGAGCTGCGGGCAGCCGGGCAGAAAGTCGCCATGGTCGGCGACGGGGTGAACGACGCCGCCGCCCTGGCCGGCGCAGATCTGTCCATAGCCATGGGGTCCGGCGCCGACGTCGCTAAGGAAGCGGCCGATATCACAGTCGTGAGTTCGGACATCCGCTCCGTCGGGGCGGCCATCCGCATCTCGGCGCAGACCCTGCGAATTATCAAGGAAAACTTGGCCTGGGCCTTCGGGTACAACGTCGTGGCAATCCCCGTGGCGGTCGCCGGTTTCATCGTACCCGGCATCGCGGCGGCGGCGATGGCGAGCTCGTCCGTCATCGTGGTGGCGAACTCTCTGCGGCTGCGACGAGCCTAGATTCCCCGGTTTACCGGGCATTCTTGCCCCGCTCTCCCGACACGCGAGAGCGGGGCCCGCTTATTTTGCTCCCAAGATAGAAAGAACCAGGGGAAAGGTCTCCTAAATCTCACCTGCGGAGCTCCTTTCCAGAAATCGCTAAATATCAACGAAAAGTAGTAACATGGGGAGTGTTGCCCATGCGACCTCCCCCCCTGGGGGGATCCCTAGGGAAACATGCATTGATAAGTTAGTTTCTAATTAAACATGCCACCTACTAACCACGCGCTTACCTAACGGACTAAGTATGGCTTCGACCGAAGGAGTCATTATGGCCCATTCATCACGCAAACCGATGGGCACACGGACCTTGATAGCGGGGGTGATCATCATCCTCGTCACCGCGCTGACCGCGTTCATCACGCCATCGAACGCAGACGTCAACGCGGCCATTGCCATATCCTCACCAACGCTCACCCGCACAGATGCCAACGGCGATCCGCTCACCGCCGCCGAAGCGTCGCATCCCATGCTCGTCGGCGACCACGCATCGCTCTCTTTCGCCTGGGACGCCGCCAAAGCGAACATCGCTCCCGGACAATCCATGAAGATCGGCATCCCGGCCTCCTTCCGCACGCTGGAGCCCGGATCCCAAGCCGACCTCACGATCGACGCCGCCGGAAAGCAGACCGCGATCGGCCAGTGCAAACTCGGCCGCAACGAGGTCGACTGCGCCTTCGACAAAACGGTCGACTCCTTGAAAGCCCGGGGATACGCCGCGCCCAAGGGCAAGGTCAGCCTGCGCCTGACAGCGCTCGCCCCCACGGCGTCGCCGGTCGCTTTCACGATCAACGGGGGCCAGTACAAGCTGGCCATTCCCGGCGGTTCTGTGCGCGAGCGCTCCAAGGGCTACAACCCGCACACGTTCGCGAAAGTCACCCCCGCGTTGACGTCCGAGAGCAGATCGGTGTTCTGGACCGTGAGCTTCGGGGCGGACTACGTCGCCGAGCGGCTGAGGGAAACCGGGCAGCACATGCGGCCGGACGGGGCCACCCGTTCGACGGTGACGATCACGGACACGATCGGGCCCGGCCAGAAGTTCGCCGACCCCTCGAAGTGGGCCCTCTACCACCGCGGATCTGCGGGAGACAAGGAAGTTCGGGACGTCCGGGTCACCGGAGGCGCGGGAACGGACTACACCACCGCCTACGGCGACTTCGACATGTCCGTCTCGATCAACGGCTCCACCGCCACGGTTTCCATAACCGGCCCGTGGCGCGGGCAGACCAACTACGGCATCGCCTATCCCACCGTGCCCGACAAGGGGAGGATCACGCCGAACTTCGCCTACGTCAACACCGCCGGGCTCGGCAAGACCAAGATCGTCAAGGCCGCCGCCGCGAAGTACACCGACCCCTTCGCCTCCAGCGGGCTCGTGGACGCGCGGCACGGGTCGTTCACCGTCACGTCGCGCGCAACGGGCCCCCACGCCGAGGCGATTCCGCGGCGCGTCGCCTTCCCGGTGACGGCTCGCTACGAGCTTCCCGGGGGAACCACGGCCTCCGACTATCCGAGCTGGAATCCGCCGGGGACCCTGGCTGCGGACAAGCGCTCCGGAACGTTTTCGCTGGCCGCCGGCATCGGCCAGAAGGTCGACGCCGGATCGAAGTTCCCCGCGGGAACCAAGATCACGGTCACGCAGGATTCCTCCGCCGCCCTCGGCGCGCCCGAGGGAGTGCGGTGGGGCGACCCCTCCTACACCGTCGACGGCGACAAGGGGAACTCCTTCGTCGTCAAGGCGAACACGGTCCACGGCGTCGCCGTATCGACGGAGGTTCTCAGCCCGCCTTCGGATGTGAAGCCCACGCCTAAGCCGAGCCCGAGCATCCCTGCGCCGAGCCCGAGCGCCTCCGCGCCGGAGCCAAGCCCAAGCTCGCCCACGCCTAATCCCAGCGCCTCCGCGCCGGAGCCAAGCCCGAGCACTCCCACGCCGAGCCCGAGCGCAACTTCGCTGGCCTCCGACCCGACGACGCCGCCCGAGCCCACGCCCACAGCGCCCTCGTCTCACCCCACTCCGTCTCCGACGGAAACCATGCCCTCGAAACCGGTCGAAACGCCCAAACCGTCGAGCGAGCCGACCGGCACCGCGGAACCGAGCCCCTCACCGACGACGGCCTCCCCCACGGAGGAGCCCTCGCCGACTCCCAGCGAGAGCCCGACGGCCAGCCCCTCGGAGAGCCCGAGCCCCTCCGAAAGCACTGAGCCTTCGCCGACGGACACCCCCAGCGCGAAGGCCTCCCCGAGCGTTGCGCCGTCCTCTCCGAGCGTCGTCGTGCCGCCCATCTCGCCCTCGGCGCCCGCAGCGACGCCGAGCCCGACGGATTCCCAATCCCCGAGCGGCGATCCGGGAGCGGCCAACCCCAACGGCGGCCAGCCTTCCGGCAAGGGGAAGCCCCGCGTCAGACGTCCGGGCTCGAGCATCAACTCACCGATCGTCGGCACTCCGGTCGCCCTGCCCACCATGGCGCGCGCCGCAGAGGAACGGCCCCTCATCAAAACCGGTCTGGACATGGGAACGGGCGTCGTCTTCTCCGTCTCTCTGAGCCTGGTGGGAACGGGCCTCGTCATCCGCCGCTACTTCTCGTGAGGGAACGGACCTGACGGACACGCCCCCGCTCCAAGCCGCCGCATCGTGACCGAGCGGGGTCCACGGGAGCCCACGCCGGTCGCCTCTCTCGTGACGGGGCGGGTTGGCAGGCGTGACTAAAGTTGCACGCACCAAAGCGGTCGCCCCTCTCGTGACGGGGCGGGTCCCTCGGGGGTCCGCTTTGCCGCGAGAGGGGCTCGTTTTCATCCGAGCCCGCCGCTCGTCGCACGACGAACGAAGGACGACGAGAGGCGACGTCGGCCGCGGGGCCGATTCGCGGCGGGCAGCAGCGCGAGTGTTTCTCCCGCAAGGCCGACGAGAAGCGGGCGGCCCGCCTCGAAGGGCGGGGAGCAAGAACCCCGGGCGAGCTTCGCCAATTGGCCTAACTCTCAATCCATTGCCTTAGAATTCACATGTGGACGATAATCTGACGAATACGACCCCGCGGCGGCCGGTGTTGCTCGTTGACGAAGAAACACGGTGGCTGAGGCGTCCGCGAGATCTGGTGTCTGCAGTCATCACGCTGCTGGCGATCGTCGGCGTAATGGTCGTCACAGTCTACGGTTCCTCGACGGCCCTGGCCGTCATACGCGACGTCCGCACAGCCACGAGCGGCATCATCACGTCGATCCTGTTCATGCCCGTCAACGCCCTGGAGGGCCTCATCGGCTTCTTCCTGCCGGCCGCATTGATCATCGACATGGCCTGGCACCGCCGATGGCGCACACTCGCAACGGGCGCCTTGGCGGTGGCCAGCGCAGCTGCCTTCACCTACGGCCTTCTGTGGCTGTTCAGCCGCTACTTCCCGCTCTCGCCCATCACCGGTCAGCTTTCCGATTCCCTCGTCGAACAGACCTATTTCAAGCTCATCCCGTACGTCGCCGTCGTGTCGGCGATACTCACGGTGGCCGGGTCCGGCAAACGTGCGAAGACGACGAGGTGGGGCTGGCCGCTGCTCTCCCTCGTTCTCGTCCTCTCGGTGCTCCAGGGCAATCAGACCCTTCCCGGAGCCCTCATCACGGCGCTTCTCGGCGTGCTGTGCGGACTCATGTGGCGCTATATCGCCGGCGACGTCCCCGACCGCGCGACGGGGGCCGACCTGGTCAAGCTCGTCAGGCGCGCCGGCGTGGACGCCCAACTGGTGGTCCGCATCGACAGGCTCCCCGACGACGCCGCCCTCACCGCATGGCTCGCCCCCGCACACGGCGACCTCGGCCACATCGACCGGTACGGCATCGACCAGATCCACCGCATCCTGCAGAAGGCGGGAGAATCCTTCGAGGGTGCCCCGCCGAAGCCCAAAGGGGCCAAGGCCGCCTCGCCGGAGTCCGAGCAGCAGGCCGACGATCCCCAAGGAGCCGACGATTCCCGGCGGGCAGACGGTCCGCCGCGGGCAGACGATCGGCTCGAATCCGAAGAGAACCGCCAGACTCCGGAGCCTGCGCCGGGCTTCGGCCCTATCAGTCGCTCGGCGAAGGCCGCCTCGCAGCGTCTCAGGCCGGCCGACGACGTCGACCCCCTCGCCCTGCGAAACGAGCTCCTGGCCTCCTATCACCCGCCGCTGAGCGGGGAGGCCTCCCGCAACTACATCGTCGTCGATTCCTCTGGGAATCCGCACCACGCCTCCTTCTTCGACGCCGACCAGCAGATCGTCGGAGTGCTGCAGTCCTCGTGGCAGCGGCTCGTGCTGACCACTACGGCCCGCCAGGCAGAGAAGACGATCGACGGGGCGATGGACCGCTTCGCGCTTATGGAATTGGCGAGCGCCTCCGCCGGACTCGCTCCCGACCGTGGCCTGGCCGTGGCGGGTTCAGACAGCTCGAAGGTCGTCATCCTCGAAGTCGATGGCTCCACGGCCCTGAGCGACATCGAACCGAATGAGATTCCCGACGAGGCGCTTGACGACGTGTGGGACATCCTCCAAGACGCCCATCGCCGCGGCTTCTCCCACGGAAAGGTGCGGGCGGGCGTCACGGCGCTCAAGGGCGGGCGCGCCCGGCTGCTGCACTGGGAGAACGGCCGCCTTGCGGCCTCCGAGATGGAGCGTCGCATCGACATGGCGCAGGCGATGGCCATGATGGCGGGGATCGTCGGCGTCGAACGCGCCATCGCCTCGGCAAGCCGATGCCTGCCGCGCGACCAGATTGTCTCGCTTGCTCCGATCCTGCAAAAGGCCATCGTCCCCTCCGAGACGATGGCGAAGTTCACCGAAAAGAAGCAGCTGGAGCGGCTGCGCGACCGCCTCACCGAGCAGGTCCCCGAGGTGGCGGAAGTGACGCCCACCCAGCTTTACCGGTTCTCCGTGAAGACCGTCGTCACCGTTTCCCTCGGCCTCGCGGCGGTCTACATCCTGGTCGTGTCGGTTAACTTCAACGAGCTTCGCTCGACCCTCGCCAGCGCCAACCCCCTGTGGATGCTCTTCGCCTTCGTCGCCGGCCTGTTCACCTATATCGGGGCGGCGATGACCTTGCGCGCGTACACATCCGAGCCCTTGAACGCCAAGGACACCGTCATGGTGCAGGTGGCCGCATCGCTCGTGACCCTCGTTGCCCCGGCCGGCATCGGCCCGGCCGCCCTCAATCTGCGCTTCCTCCAAAAACGCAGGGTTTCCACGCCAGTGGCCCTCGCGACGGTCACCCTCGTTCAGCTCGCGCAGTTTGTCACCACGATCATCCTGCTCATCGGGATCAGCCTCGCCACAGGCAAGATCGGCTCCCTGTCCATGCCCTCCGGCGCGGTCATCGTTGCGATCGCCATCGGCGTGCTTGCGGTCGCCGCCCTATTCCTCGTCAAGCCCCTGCGCAGGTGGGCAGCAAAGAAGGTCCGCCCGACGATCGACCAGGTATGGCCTCGCCTCGTGTGGCTCGCGACCCACCCCAGCAGGATCGCCTACGGATTCGCGGGGTCCACCGTCCAGACGATCGCCTTCGTCGCCTGCTTCGGCGGCTCGCTCGCCGCCTTCGGATACAACCTTCCGATCGTCACCTTGGCCCTGGCCTACCTCCTGTCGAACTCCCTGGGCTCCGTCGTCCCGTCCCCCGGCGGCATCGGCCCCGTCGAAACCGCGCTGACCACGGGCCTGACCGTGGCCGGAGTCCCGACGTCGATCGCCGTCTCCACCGCCGTGCTCTACCGTCTCCTCACCTTCTGGGGACGCGTGCCGCTGGGGTGGCTGGCGCTGCGGATGATCACCAAACGCGAGGTCATCTAGAGTGCGGTCGCCCACGCTGAGGCAAGCCGCACATATACGAGTTTTTCCTGTGATTTAGCCGTTTTGCGGGAATCTCGACGAGAAACGGAAGCTGCTTGTGGTAGAAGTACCCGCCACATTCCTAGGTTCTTACACTTCCGAAGTGTTATCGTGAAACAAAAGAATCGTTGCAGGCTATCAGGTAGCGGTCCGCCGAGTTGTCGGCTGCCTCTCACCCATGCGAGAACCTGGGCGCAACGACAAAACGGACGAAACAAAGGAAAGCTCGTGACACAATCGCATTCGCGCTCAAAGCGGGTACTTCCCCGCCACATCATCGCCACTCTCGCCATCTCCGGAGCCAGCGTGGCCGGCATGGCCGCGCCGAGCTTCGCTGGAGAAACACCCCAGACTCCCGACGCGCACGGCACCGCCGGGGCCGCCGTAAAAGAGGCTCTGGCCAAGACCCCGCTGGCAAATCTGCCGCAGGCCGACGACGGCACTCCGCGCGACGGAGAAGATAAGAGGACGCCCCCGGGCGACGGCGAAGCCGACAAAGGCGGCAACGAGAACGGCAACGGCGGCCAAGCCGGCGACAACGGGGGTGAGAACGGCCAAGGCGGCAATGGCGGCCAGGACAACAACGGTCAGGGCGGCGGCGGCCAAGCCGGCAACGATGGCAACGGCGGCGGCCAGGCCGGCGACAACGGCAACGATGGCAACGGCGGCGGCCAGGCCGGCGACAACGGCCAGGGCGACAACGGCACGCCGAGCCCGTCCACTCCCTCCGGCCAGCCCTCGTCGGGCAGCCCCTCGGCGCAGGACCCGAAGAGTCCGGGCGACCCCTCTCAGTCGGGCACGAGCAGCCCGAGTGACAACAAGGTTCCCGGGCTCAACACCGGCACCCCGCAGAAGACCGGCGCCGAGAACGGCGGCGATCACGGCGTGGCGCCCAACCAGCAGGATCCCGGAGCATCGGTTCCCGTCGTCCCGTCGCCTCGCGCGGGCTCGGGCCAGAAGGGCAGCGTCTCTGGCACTCAGCTTCCGCGCACGGGCGCTTCGGTCACGACCCTCGCCGCCGTCGCGGTCGCCGCAGCCGGAACCGGCGGAGTTCTCGTTGCACGCCGTCGCAGGGCCTACTGATCACTGATTCGGCTTTGGCTGGATCATCCTTCTCAACAAACTGAAGTGGTTGGGGGCGAAACCGAGTTTCGCCCCCAACCACTTCAGTTTGCCAAAGGACCGTAGTTCGCTAAAGGACTTTAGTTTATCAGAGGGCTCTGGGATTCGCTGGGCGCCCGACGTTCGTCCGAGTCTTTTCCGCACTCGCGCATGCGCTCGCTGTGCCCCCATGCGCTTCCCAACTCCCGCATCGTCCCTTCCCGCAGGAAACAACGTCCCGTGCAGGGCACGCCGGGACCCGGTGACACGCAGCCTCCGTTACCGCAGGAAACACGCTCGCGTGAGCTGCAAGGCGACGAAGCAGCGCGGCCAATGGTTAGACTTCCGTTGTGACCAGCTCAGAAGAAACCTCACCCGAATCGCTGGATCCGATCGCGGGGCCCAGTCCGGAGGCAGTGCCAGGCGCCGAACCTGAGTCCGACCTCCACCAAACCGGCTCCGACCGAGAAACGGAGCCCGCCCGCCAAACCGGCTCCGGCCAAGAAACGCAGCCCGCCCGCCAAACCGGCTCCGATCCAGCCGCCGAGCCCAATCTCGAGTCGCATCCCGATCCGGAGGCGGAGCCGGACGCAGAATCGTGCGCCGGGCCCGAATCGCAGGTTGCGCATCAATCGGCCGGGCCTTCAAAGGACGGAGCTCCCGTCGCAGCGGCCGTCCCCTCGAGGGCAGTGGCCCATATTCTCGCCTGGTCGATAGCCGCGCTCTCGGCCTTCGCCTACGTTCTCTACTCGCAGTTGCAATGGAGGACTTTCGCGACGCCGTCGTGGGATCTGGGAATCTTCACCGAGCTCGCCAAACAGTACTCCCAATTCGACGCGCCGACGGTGGACATCAAGGGGCCCGAATTCAATCTGCTCGGAGACCACTTCCACCCGCTGCTCGTCCTGCTGGGCCCCGTATACAAACTGTTTCCCTCGGGGCTGACCCTGCTCGTCCTCCAAGACCTGTTGTTCGCCCTCGGCTCGGTCCCGATAACGCTTCTGGCGGTCAAACGGCTGGGAAAGAGCCTCGGGGCGGTCGTCGGAATCGGCTACGCGATGAGCTGGGGCCTGTGGAGCGCGGTCGAATCGCAGTTCCACGAGATAGCCTTCGCGGTCCCGCTGCTTGCCTACGGGCTCGCCCGATGGCTCGACACGAAGGGCAACTCGCGATCGGCGCTCGTCGCCGTCGGCCTCCTCGTCTTCGTCAAGGAGGACCTCGGCCTGACAGTCTGCGCCGTCGGCCTCGTCTTTCTGTGGCAGGCGTGGGGAGCCGCGGCCCGCACCGACGACAGGTTCGCGATTCGTTCGCGCGCATCCTTGAAGAAGGCGCTGTCCTCCCCCCAAGGCAAGGCCGGCGCCCGCCTCGCCGCGTGGGGCCTCGCGTGGACTCTTCTGGCGATACTCGTCATCCTCCCGATCTTCAACCCCGAGGGCGGATGGGAGTATACGAACAGGCTCGCGCAAAACGACGCCGTCGCATCGAATTTCCTCCTTCGCTTCTTCCTTCCGGCGACGAAATATGCGACGCTCCTGCTTCTTGCCCTTGCGACGGGGCTCGTCGGACTCGTCAGCCCATACGTCTGGATCATGCTGCCCACGCTCTTTTGGCGCTTCGCAGGAAACGTCGAGCACTACTGGGGCTGGCACTGGCACTACTCGGCCATCCTCGTGCCGATCGCCGCGATCGCCCTGATCGACGCATGCTCGCGGTGGCGCGGCACGTACAGGGCGCGCTTGGCGGCGGCCTGCGTCGCGCTCGTATCGAACGTCGGCGTCGCGTGGTTCGGCCCGATCGGGCAGCTCGTCGACGGCCGCACGCCTTTTTCCGTCACGGAAGAGCAGGCCCGGGCCGGAAGGGACGCCGTCGAGGCGCTTGGCACGGGGCACAACGTCGTCGCCAACCTGCCCATGCTGGCCTACAACGTGCCGGGCAACCGCGTCTATTGGGAGGGCACGTACGGCAAGGCGAAGATCAACGCCGTCATCTTCGCGCCGTCGAATTCCACCGGGGGGCTGCCCGCCGACGTCTGGGCGGAGCAAAAGTTCGGCGGCAGGTGGAAGCTCGTCTACTCCCGCCTGAACTATCAGGTGGCCGTGCGGCAATGAGGGCAGGGGCTGCCTGTGCGTGAGCGAAATCGGGTCGGCGGCCTCGCGCGGCGGCTGACCGGACCGTACGCCGCCGTTTTCGCGGGAGGCTGCGCCGGAACCGCGCTGCGCGCCTGGATAGGCGAGATCCTTCCCAGCGGGGCGCAGGCATGGGCGTGTGCGATTCCATGGGCGACTCTCGCCGTGAACCTCGCCGGCGCATTCCTCCTCGGGCTCCTCGCGGGCCTTCTCGCGCGCCGTTTCCCGCGCGCAGACCCTCGGGTGCGCCTGCTTCTGGGCACCGGCTTTCTGGGCTCGTTCACGACGTACGGCACGTTCGCAGCCGAGGTCGAGGCGGCGACGACGGCGCAGGCAGCGGCCTACGCGGCGGGATCGATCGCCTGCGGCCTGCTGTGCGCATGGGGCGGGCTGTCCCTCGGAACGCGCGCCGGGCGAGGAAACGCAAGGCAAAGGAGCGCCGGGCGGCGCGACCAACTGGCAGACGAGTCGGAGCCGGAGGCGAGCGCATGATTGCGGTCGCTCTGGCAGGAGGCCTCGGCGCGGTATGCCGCGCCGGCCTCGACGGCCTGGTCCGCAGGCGGCATCCGGAATTTCCGTGGGGAACCTTTGCCGTCAACGTCCTCGGCTGTTTCCTCTTGGGCGCGGCGACGTCGGCCTTCTCCGCGATGGACCCGAGAGCCCTGCGGATGGTCACAACCGGCTTTTTCGGCGGATTCACAACCTTTTCCACGGCTATGCTCGACGCCGTCGAGCTTGCCCGCGCCGGGCGGAGGCTCGCATCCGCGGGGTTGGTTCTCGGAACTGCGGGCTCGAGCCTGCTCGCTTTTCTGGGCGGAACGGCGTTTGCCTCGACCTTCTGAACGGCTTTTGCCTCGATCTTCTGAAGCTCAAGGCGAACGCTCGCGAGCCGACCGCTGCGTCCGCGAAAGAAGCAGAGCGTCCGCGCTCCAAGCCCCGTCCGCAGACCAGACCGGGGGCGCAGCCCCGAATCGAGCGTCCGACGTCGAAGGTCCGCATTTTGAGACGCAGGCGGTTCCTGGGACGGACCTCCCTAGCCCCAAAGAGAGCTCCGTGGTTCAATTGGGCCATGAACGAACGCGCAGGTACTCCGGCCCGCGATCAGGACCTCATCGACGTCGATGCCCTGATCTCCGCCTATTACGACATCGAACCAGATCCCGCCGACCCCCTCCAGGCAGTCGTCTTCGGAACCTCCGGCCACAGAGGCTCGAGCTTCGACGGAGCCTTCAACGAAGCCCACATTGCCGCAACGACGCAGGCGATCGTCGAATACCGCAAAGCCCAAGGCTATGACGGCCCCCTTTTCATCGGCCGCGACACCCACGGCCTGTCTGCCCCCGCGGAGCGCACCGCCATCGAAGTGCTCGTCGCCAACGACGTCGACGTCCGCGTCGACTCCCGGGGATCGTGGACGCCCACGCCGTCCGTGTCGCTCGCCATTTTGCGCGCGAACGGTGCGGGGACTGCCGCGGGCGTGCGCCAGACCGGATCGGGCCTGGCCGACGGAATCGTCATCACGCCTTCCCACAATCCCCCGCGCGACGGCGGCTTCAAGTACAACCCGCCCACCGGCGGCCCCGCGGACACCGACGCGACGAAGGTCATCGCGGCGCGGGCCAATGAGCTTCTGCGCGAGGGCTGGAAGAACATTGCCCGGGTCCCCTACGAGCGGGCCAAGGGCAGCGTGCGCGGATATGAATACCTCGACCAGTACATCGACGCCCTCGCCGCGATGATCGACTTCGCCGCGATTCGCAAGGCGGGCGTGCGCATCGGGGCCGACCCCATGGGAGGGGCCTCGGCCGAGTACTGGGGGGCGATCGGCGAGCGCTACGGCCTCGACCTGACCGTGGTCAACCCCGTCGTCGACCCGAAGTGGTCGTTCATGACGCTCGACTGGGACGGAAAGATCCGCATGGACTGCTCCTCCCCCAACGCCATGGCCTCCCTGCGGGCGAGGATGACGCCGGACCCGGACGGCAAGACGCCCTTCGACGTCGCCACGGGCAACGACGCCGACTCGGACCGCCATGGAATCGTCACCCCCGACGGCGGCCTCATGAACCCCAACCACTATCTGGCCGTGGCCATCGAGTATCTCTTCACCCATCGCTCCGGCTGGCGCGAGGGCACGGCTGTGGGCAAGACGCTCGTCTCCAGCTCGCTCATCGACCGGGTCGTCGCGGGAATCGGGAAGAAGCTCATCGAAGTCCCTGTCGGCTTCAAGTGGTTCGTTCCCGGCCTGTTGACGGGCGACGTCGGATTCGGCGGAGAGGAGAGCGCGGGCGGCTCTTTCCTGCGCACGGACGGCACGGTGTGGACGACGGACAAGGACGGGCTGATCATGGACCTGCTCGCCTCGGAGATCATCGCCGTGACCGGGAAGTCGCCGTCGCAGCTGCACGCCGAGCAGGCCGAGCGCTACGGCGACTCGGCGTACGCGCGCGTGGACGCGCCCGCGACGAAGGCGCAGAAGGCCCGTTTGGCAGCGCTTTCCCCCGAGGACGTCGCAGCTTCCGAGCTGGCCGGCGAGCCGATCACGGCCAAACTCGTGCGGGCGCCCGGAAACGACGCCCCTATCGGCGGCCTCAAGGTGACGACCGAAAGCTCGTGGTTCGCGGCCCGCCCGTCGGGAACCGAAGACGTGTACAAGATCTACGCCGAGTCCTTCAAGGGAGCCGAGCATCTGGCCGAGGTCCAGGAGGCGGCCAAGGCGGTCGTCTCGGCTGCGCTCGGCGCATAAATCGGCCGCTGTGGCGCGCTCCGAGTTCCACTCGGGGCGCGCCTGGCGTATTTTTATGGGTGGACGATTTCACGGGCGGGAAGCGGACGCCCGCGGATCGAAACCTCAATCCGCAGAACAAGGCTTTCAGCCCCGATCGCGGCTTTCGACGGGAAAGCGCAGCGAGCGGCGACGTCGGCCGTGACACACAAAGGAGCAAACATGGCGATTCCAACCCCGGCCAAGGCGGTGGCGGACATCGGCGTCACCGGCATGGCGGTGATGGGTTCGAACCTGGCGCGCAACCTGGCCCGCAACGGCTTCAAGGTGGCCATTCACAATCGCAGCGCGGCCAAAACGGAGAAGGTCGTCAAGGAGCACGGAGACGAGGGCGAGTTCTTCCCCGCCGAATCCATGGCCGATTTCGTGAACGCGCTGTCTGCCCCGCGCGTTGCGATCATCATGGTCAAGGCCGGGCCCGCCACCGACGCCGTCATCGACGAGCTGGCGTCCCTCATGGATCCCGGCGACATCATCGTCGATTGCGGCAACTCCAATTGGCGCGACACCGTGCGCCGCGAGGCCGCCATTCGCGAGCGCGGGCTGCACTTCGTGGGCTCGGGCGTTTCCGGCGGCGAGGAGGGCGCCCTCAACGGGCCGTCCATTATGCCCGGCGGCACGCCGGAGTCGTACCGCCGGCTCGGCCCGATGTTCGAGAAGATCTCCGCCCACGTCGACGGCGTTCCCTGCTGCACGCACGTCGGCCCCGACGGCGCCGGCCACTTCGTGAAGATGGTCCACAACGGCATCGAGTACGCCGACATGCAGCTCATCGCCGAAGCCTACGATCTCATGCGCAAGGCCCTCGGGATGTCCGCAGCCGAGATCGGCAGGGTGTTCGAAGAGTGGAACAGGGGCGAGCTGGATTCCTACCTCATCGAGATCACCGCCGACGTGCTCCAGCACGTCGATCCAAAGACGGGCAAGGCCTTCGTCGACGTCGTCCTTGACCGTGCCTCCCAGAAGGGAACCGGCGCGTGGACGGTTCAGAATGCGGCCGAGGTCGGCGTTCCCACCACTGGGATCGCCGAGGCGACCTTCGCGCGCTCCCTTTCCGGCTCGGTGCCGGAGCGGCAGGCGGGCCGGGGGCTTCCCGCGGGGACCGAGGACGTTCCCGTCGCCGATCCAGCGGCTTTCATCGAGGACGTCCGCCGGGCGCTCTACGCCTCGAAGATGGTCGCCTACTCCCAGGGATTCGAGCTCATACGCAAGGCTTCCGAGGAGAACGGCTGGAACGTCGACCTGGGGGCGATGGCTCGCATCTGGCGCGGCGGCTGCATCATCCGCGCCGTCTTCCTCAACCGCATCACCGAGGCCTACGAGCGGGACCCGAAGCTCCCGCTGCTTTTGGCCGACCCTTATTTCTCCGGCGAGATCGGCAAGTCCGTGGAGTCCTGGCGGCGCATCGTGAGCTTCAGCGCGCTCACCGGCGTTCCGATCCCGGCTTTCGCTTCGTCGCTCGCCTACTACGACGGCGTCCGCGCGGCCGAGCTTCCCGCGAACCTCATCCAGGGGCAGCGCGATTTCTTCGGCGCTCACACGTACAAGCGCGTTGATCGCGAGGGCACGTTCCACACGTTGTGGAGCGGCGACCGCAGCGAGATCGAGGAGTAGCCGACCGGCCCGAGCCGACCAGCGACCCAAGCCGACCAGCGTCCGCCTCGTTGGCTCGGCGCGGCGGCTGGTGATCCGCCGTAGCGGGGCCGGGGAGCTGCCGCGGCGGCTGGTGATCTACCGTAGCGGGCCCGGGGATCTGTCGCAACTGCTGGTCAGCTGTCGTAGCGGGGCTAGTGCGCTGTCGCGGCGCTCGCAAGTTCGCAGGCGCTGGTCGACTGCCCGGTGAGTCTGACTGACCCCGATGAACAGGACCTGGGTGCAAGAAAAGGACCACATTTCGGTCCTGATCATGCATCTAGGTCCTGTTCTTGCATGGTCGAACGGTTCGGGCCTGCCGAACCGACCAGGCAGACCGAGCCGACCAAGCCGGCTGACTAACAAGTCAAACCTGCCGCCGACGCCTTCATGCCGCTTGACGTGTCATTCTTTGCTCGGAGGCGCGCCGTCTCGAAACGAATCGGCTCGAGACGGCGCGTCACCTATTTGGACTCCGTTGGCGCAGCGGCATCGGCCTCAGCAGTTTCATCTGACGGCGAGGAATCGCGCGACGCCGACTTGAACAGCTTGGGGAACGGGCGCGGAGAACCCAAAGCAAGGAAGACGGTTGCCGACAAGACCAAAACGATCATAAGAAGATCCCTGCGCCCTTCTCTGGCCAGTTGACAGCCTCGCTCCCAACCTTGTTCAAGGCTTTTCTTTGTATCGGTGTCGAATCTTTTCTTTGGATCCATTATTTCATTGTCCATGTAATAGAGTATCCGCTTCCCTGTATCGTAATCAGAGAAGTTAGCCATATAGTAGCTATCCAAATCGGACTTTCCCAACGGTTCGCACTTCAACGGCTCACCATCGTCTGGAGCTTGAAGAGTGACGGGTCCTAGGTACAGCCAGCCGATCACAGACAGCGCGACGACGGCGAAAACCGTGCGCACCGCCGCCCTCACAATCCGCAATTTTACCGTTAGCGACATTCTTCCGCCTTTCCCTCGGTTAGAGCCTTCAACAATCACATACTGCCGTGAGGGTCCCACGTTTGGTGATGATTCCACGGGTCGATCCGACTGCCCTTGTCGATGTTGCGAGCGCTCTGTTCAAGCGCGGCTTTAGAGTTCGCGTCTTCGTTTTCGATTAACTCAATGGCGGAACGAAGATTGGCAGCCCCATTTTCGACGTCCCACGCCAGTTCACGGAGCAATTCGTAGAGCAGAGTACGCATGCTCGCGAACATCTCTCCAGGGCCTTTGGGGCCGATCCCAACACCTTCGTCTCGCATGACGGCCGTGGTCATCGAGAACCCCAATGCGCTCCTAGCGGTTTTTGATAGCTCCTCTGCGATTGGCGGAAGGTGGCTTTTGGCAATCGCCATTGCGTCCTCCGGAACGACGATGAGTAACTTTTCCTTAGATCTGATCGGTTCGAACGACAGATCAAAGGCTGACCTATCTCCTGTGATGATGTCGATATTATCGACAATGTTCGCTGATAGTGCCGACTCACCATTGCGGATGTCCAAGTTGATTGCATCGAGAGCTGTATCGAGCGTAGTCAATGCTTGGTCATAGCTTTTGATGACATTACTTTCGACTTCACCGCTAGACTGAACTTTGCTTGCGTCGATGCTACCAAGCGCAACGGATGACACACCGGCACCAATCGTAGTCGCCTTGTAAGTGGCGCCGAGAGGACCGGTGAATGCCACAATCCCATCAGCCACGAGCTTCGCTATCTTAACTGCAATCTTCAGCTCGGAACCGCCACCGCGAGCCACTTTGTCACAGACTTCTTTTGCTTCATGGACGACTTTGGCAACCGCCTCACGAGCGGCGGAAAAGACTTTTTCTTCCGCCACGAGCGATCCCCCTAGATAGATTGATACGCGATTTAGATTGTCAACCGCCGAACCCAGAGCAATCAGGAATTTCGACTGAATGGCATCGGCGGTCTCTCCTTTCATTGACGTAAGCTTATGTTTTATCAACTCCAAGTGCCCGGGGATACCCACCCCTGCCGGAGTCATTTTCCCATTCTGCGTAGTGGCTGTATTAGCAAGGGCTTTCGTGACCTCAAGGCATTTGGAACTCTCAATCTCGATTTCGCGAGGGTTGGGGAGGTTCTTCCACTTTTTGAGGCGGCTATCGATCTTATGTCGAATTTCATCAAAAGTATCGCTGTATCCTTCTGATTTCGAAGGAGGTCCGTCGGTGAAGTAAACTACCTCTTTACCCCCGCCACTACCATCTTCTTGAGGGCATTCCACCACGCTTTCCCCGACACTCCTGTTCGGGGCAACTTCTTCGTAGCTACTACCACTTACTGTGTATCCATGGTCGTGCATGTATGCGTCAATTACCGAACGTTTGAGCTCGCCGATAAGCGTGTCGAGATTGTCATAGGTAGGATCGGTCATGGGTTCTTTCAACTCCCATCGAAATCTTGCGTGAATCCAACTGACACAACCGTACATAATCACAACAATGCCTCGCTAGGGTTTCTAATATGACCCTGATCACCTAGCAGCGTGATTCCCCGGCGTGACGTCAGTCCTACACCCCCGCACACTTGGCATAGATCGAAAAAGTGAGCCATTGAATGCTACCTAGTATAGATAACCAGATAAATATAGTTCCACGTTTATTTCGTAAAGTAACTATGCAACTATTATGCGGTCCCAGCCCTGCGGGAAAAGAGAAGGGCGACGGACACCTCAGCCTCGAACACCCCTCCCCTCCATTCTTCACCTCCTCAGGCGAGCGAGCCCATCGGATCCCACGCGGGCAGCACGATCGGCTCGGAGTCGAGCGCCGGCAACAGATCGGCGGAGAGGCGGTCGCGGTGGACGGCCACCTCGAATACGTGCTGGTCGAACCACGAGTCGTTCATCGTGAAGAAGCCTTTGTCGGCGATCTCGTCGCCCCAGGAGTTCTCGATCCGCCAGCGGCGGGTCTTCCCGTCAAGGATGTCGACCCCGGTGAAAACCATGGCGTGCGTCATCTGAGCCTCGCCGTACTGGAGCTCCTCGGCCTTCGTCATCTCCAGGTCGATGCCGTACGTGCCTTCGTAGTCGAAGAGGCGCCCGTCCCAGATGCCGAGCTTCGAGTCGCATTGTTTGGCTGTGTCGCATCCCATCCACACGGGCTTGCCCGATTCGAGGGTTTCCGACGTCGCCCTGCGGATCACCTCGATCGGCACGTTGAGGTAGACGACCGGCTTGGCGCCCACGACGTTGCCGAGCCTGTCCACGGTGAACAGGGCGTTGTAGGGCGACGTCGGGCGCGGATCGTTGACGAGGCACACGTACTCGCTCAAATCGGGCAGGTACCTTGCCGCGAACTCGAGGGGAGTCATCTCGCCTTCGCGTCCGAATTCGCCGTCTTTGTTGCGCCACTGCCAGACGAAGCGCTGCGGCGGCGTTCCCAGGTGAATGGCGAGGACCCTGTAAACCTGTTCCAGCACGGCGGCTTTGACCGCCCGCGGGTCGGCCCCTTCGGCGAACGCCCGGCGAACGTCGCGGGTGCCCCTGCGCAGCAGCTTTTGGAGCGTTTGGTTCATCGCGCGGGTGTTGGACGAAGATTCCGTCTCCGGCATCGCATATTTCGGCACGACTCCGTATTTCTCGACGAGCGCGACGAACATGTTCCACTGGCCGCCGTCGTCGATCGGGTTCGACAACAGGTAGCGGACGGTGCGGTCGTCGACGTCGCGGTCGGCGAGCTCGATCATCGACGTCAGGAAGTAGTTCGCCTTTTCGAGCTTGTCCCAAAAATGCTGGTAGTTCTGGGAGAACTCGAATTCCTCGACGCCGGTGTGCTCGTAGACGGCCGACTTGAGCGAGTTGAGGCCGGAGAACAGCCAGCAGCGGCCGGACTTCTTCTGGTTCGTGATCGGCCACGTGTCGACTTTGACGGAGACGGACGGGTCGATCGACGTGACGATCTCCCGATCCATCGCCACCTTGTCGATGGGCGTCTCGGCGACGGCGTTCTGGACGATCCGGGCGGTGCGGTCGGCGGAAAAGGCAGCGGCGAAGCCCCGCACTTCCTCCCCGGTCAAAGAATCATCGGTCATAAGCTCCTCCTTGTCCCGCGGGCCCCGCCGATCGCAAGGCCTTCATCCTGAGCATTGCCTCATTCTACGCCGGAATTCGGCCCTCGTACGGCCGGTCCACATGTGGACCTGAGGAACCAGAGGGACGTGCAAACGCTCTCGCAGGGACGCCGCAAACCGCGCGACGAAGGGAGCATCTTCTCTCCGCGGCCGATTCAGAACCCGCGGACGACGGCGGCTACAAAGGGCCTGCGTTCGGGAATCCTCGTAAACGCCTACGTCGAAAACCGTTGCCACCGCGATTGTCTTGCGTCTTCTTCATCGAATGGCCAATCCGCATTCAACTTGCCGCGCATCACGCGTCGATTTCGCCGCGCCTCATCGCCTCGACCACGGCGGACGTCCGATCGACGACGTCGAGCTTGGCGAAAGCCCGGGAAAAGTATGTCTTGACCGTGGCCGCGCCCACGCCCAAGGCCGTCGCGATCTGACGATTCGTCATCCCTTCCGCCGCGAGCGCCAGGACCCGCTTTTCTTGTTCGGACAGCTCTTCGACTCCGCCGTCGGTCGAAGAACCGCCTCTCACGCTCTGCGTCACGGCTCTCGCCGCCCTTTCGTCCAGCACGGTGCGTCCCGAGGCAGTCGCTCGAATCGCCTCCGCCAGGCGGAAGGGCTCGATGTCCTTGAGCACGTAGCCGCTGGCGCCCGCCTCAATGGCGGCCAGGATGTCGCGATCGGTGTCGTACATCGTCAGAATGAGGATCTTCGTGTCGGGAGAGATTTGAAGCGTCTTGCGGGCCACGTCCGAGCCGCTCATGTCGGGCATCCGCAGATCGAGAAGCAGAACGTCCGGGCGCAGCTTTTCAACCAATTCGAGCGCACGCGCGCCTCCCGACGCCTCGCCGAGCACCTTGAGATTCGCGTACTTTTCGATCATGCTCTTGATGCCCTCGCGAATCATCGGATGGTCGTCGGCCATGACGATCGAGATCATTCCTTTTCCTTTCCTTGCAACGCCGAGTCCGCGGCCTCTTGCGACGCCGAGTCCGCGGGTTCTTGCAACGCCTGGCTCGCCGTTTCTCGCGACGTCGGGCCTTCAGCCGACGCCGCATCCTCCACGGCGGGAGCTTCAACCGGAATCCGCGCGAGGACGCGGGTTCCGCGTCCGGGCGAACTGTCGATGCTCACGCTGCCGCCCAGGTCCGCCGCCCTGCCGCGCATGTCGGGGATCCCGAAACCCGAATCGTCTCCTTCCGGCGCACGCCCCAGGCGGCCTCGTTGCCACACGCGCCGCACGCGCGCAAGGCCAGCTCGTCCCTCGTCCGCGGACTCCGGTCGGCTCCGCAAAGTCGCTTGATTCGAGGAGCTGCCGCCTTCCGCATCGACGGCGCCCGCCGTTGCGGGGTCAAAACCGACGCCGTCGTCGCGAACCTCCAAAACCGCCACTCCCGCGACGGACCGAAGCGAAACCGCAACATTGGCAGCCCGGGAGTGCCGGGCGACGTTGGCAATCGCCTCCTGCGCGATGCGAAGGATGGCGACCCTCGCAGGCTGCGGCAAAGGCGGAAGCGTGGAATCGAGCGAGCGTGCCACCGCGATTCCCTCACGTTCGAGCCGGTCCGCCGCCCTGCCCACAGCCTCCGCCAATCCGCGCCCGTCCAGCGCCCGCGGGCTTGCGTCGGCGATCATCCGGCGAGTGTCGTCCAGGCCTTCCTGGGCAAGTTCAACGATCATGGCCAAATGCCGCGACGCTTGGCGATTTGCTCCGGCGCCGCCCGCCTGTGCGACTTCGGCTGCCGCCGCCCGCGCCAGTGCCAGAATCGACGCGAGGCCTTGAGCGATCGTGTCGTGCATTTCCCGTGCGATCCTCTCCCTTTCGCGCGCCGTCCCCTCGAGGTGCGACAGGCGGGCAATCTGCGCGTTGCGAGCTTGAAGCTGCTCGACAAGCTCCTGATTCCTCATGTTCGTTTCGGCAAGCAGGTCGATGGGTTTGCCGAAAAGCCCGGTCAGAACCACCGTGGCGACGGCCGCCACAGCCCACTTCGAGAGGTTGTCGGGAGTGGGCTCCCCGCCGAGCGCCTGCACCGCGACGAGGCCGAAGTTCATGACGGCAGCGGCTGCAAGCGCCCTGCGGTAGGCGAGGGCGATGAAGAGCTCCGGAATCGCGTAAATCTGAGCGAGGAGGGCGTTCCGATCGGCGAGAGCCGCCCCCCAAACGCTTACAACCGTAACTGCCGCAAACGCCCATCCGCCTCGCGAGCCGACCACGGGGCCGTATCTCCAGCTTCGGCTCGCCAAAGTCGCGAAAAGGAGAGTCGGAACGGAGACGAGCGTGCAGGCGGCGACAACCGCGAGGAGATTTACCCGCGCGCCCTCCCCGGCCGCCCCGCGATCCAAAGCGAACCTCGACGCGATGTACAGCGCCAGGAGCACCGTCGACGCGGCAAAGTACAGCGTCCATTCTCGTTTCATTGCATCATTTTCTCTCGTTTCATTGCATCTGCGTCTCCTGACTCTTCGCCTGCCGCGTCGACGACGCAGACCGAGGATACAGGAGGGCTATGACGATCAGCAGCGCGCAGGCGATGGCCATTGCCAAGAATACGCTGCCGGCTGCCTCTGCGTATGCCTTGCGAACGGCGTCTATAGCAGCTCGCTTGGCGCCGCCTCCGCCGGGCAGCCGCCCGGACTGCGCGTGGCCAGACGTTATCTTTGCCGCCAGCTCCGAGGCGCGCTCTCGCGTGATTCCAAAGCTGCCGAGCCCTCGGTAGACGGCGTCGGCGAACTTCGAGACGCTGACCGACGCGAAAACCGCCATCCCGAGCGCTCCCCCGAGGTTTTTCATGCTTTGGGAGATCGACGTCGTCTCTCCGTACGCCGATTCGGCGGCCCGATTGACCATGTCGGTCGCAGCGGGGCTGAACATGAATCCTATTCCTGCGCCTGCGCATCCGAGCTGCCAGGTGAGGTCGCCGGCCGCGGGCAGACCGGATGCCAATCCTCCCGCACGCCGCCACAGCAAGATAAAGCCGATTGCCGCCACTGCCCCGCCGATGAGCACGACGACGGCAATCCCCCGCTTGTCGAAAAGCCTTGCGCCAAACTGCGACGCTACAAGGAAGCCGACGAAAAACGCGAGGATAAGCCCGCTCGCCTGCCCGACGTTCAAGCCGAGTGAGAGCTGGCCGTATACGCTCACAAAGTACATGAGCGGGACGAAAACGGCCGAGGCGACGAGTGTGGCGAGCGTCGAGAGGGTGAAGGCCCTGTTTGCGAAGGCCCTGACGTCAACGACCGGCCGAGCGATGCGGCGCTCCAACAGAAAGAAACACAGAAAAAGAACGAGCGAGCCGCCAAAGCTGGCGAGGATTCGCGGATCGGACCAGCCGACGTCGCTGCCTTTCTTCAGCGGCAAAATAAGAAGAACCATAGCGACTGCGGCAATGGCGGCGCCCGTCCAATCGATTGTCCGATCAGAGGACTTTGCGTCTCGAAGATCGACGGCGTCTGCTTTTCCAGCGTCGCCGACGTTTGCCGCACCAGCGACGTTTGCCCCGCCGTCGATGTCTTTTGCGCCGACGAAGCCGACAAGAACGAGGCCGAAGGCAATCAGAGCCAAAGGAAGGTTGACGAAGAAAATGTACCGCCATGAATACTGAACCAGCCACGTGCCCGCGACAGGCCCGATGGCCGTCATGGCCCCGGTTATGGCGAAGAACGTGGCCATTGACTTCGCCCGGTCTCGCGCGCTCGAAGCGCCGATGAGGATTCCCACTGCAGCTGGGAACATGAGCGCTGAGCCGACCCCCTGCACGACCCGTGCCGCAACTATCCACGATTGCGCCAGGGCGGCCGGCGTGGCCCCGCACAGCGCACTCCCCGTGGAAAACAACACTATTCCCGCGAGCATGACTCGCCTGTACCCCCAGGCATCGGCCATCTTCCCGCCCAGAGGGAAGGCGGCCGCCGCAGCTAGCAGGTAGGCGTTGACCACCCATTCGATTCCTGAAGAATCCAACCCCAAACCTGACGCGATCGTTTGGGAGGAGACGGAAACAATCGTCTGATCGATAGTCGTCATCGAGACGGCTACGATCAGTCCGGCAAGCACCGTTCCAGACCGCCGTTCGCCCTTGTTCAGCATGGACTTCCTTTCCCTTGCGCCCCGGCTGAGCATTCGTCGGTCCGATTGGATCGATTGGGATCGACCGGATCGACTCGGTCCGATCAGGCCGCTGCGGACTAGGCACAGCGTGTCGCGTGCAGACGTCGTTCCTCGGGCCGACCAGGACTTCACGCCCAGCTTCCGGGCATTGTAGTTGCGGCCGTGACTTCGACCGCAACACAAGGCTAGGAACCGGGAAAGGGCGCTCGCGCCGGCAAACTGGCCAGGCCCGCGTCGTCCGATCGGCGGACTCGGAGGCTAGTCGGACCGCTCGGGAAAACAGCGCGACGTTTCGCCGGAGCGCCTGAGGCCGCCATGGGGCGCCCCGACCACGCCGGCCATCCGCCGGGGCGCACGCAAAGCGCCGCTTGGTCGCGCGCACTCACGGTTCTCGTCGGCAACCACGGCCGACGTCCGATCGGCGACGGCGGCCATTCAGGTCTGCGCCGTCGGAAGCACGCAGTCATGCGGCCTTGCGGAAGAAGAAAATAAAGCCGAGATCCTCGCCCGTATCGTGTTGGATGCATATCCCGGCTATTGCGAAGTGCGTGCTGTCGCCGACGGCGTCTTGGACCGTCGTTGATGCGATATCCAACTGATTGTTTCTTTTTGTCTCAGATCCCGCCGCTTGGCCTTTACAAGCGGGGCGCCCTTCCTCGGGACCGCATACGAGCCCGTATCTATGACTTTTCGGAATCCCCTGAGTGTTGAGACCCTGAGGATAAGCGACGAACTCGAGCACATCGATCGAATCGCAATTCTCAACGGTCAGGCGTATGTCATGCCCGGAATGAGAATAGAGATGCCATCTTTTTGGCGCTGGCATCTCATCGGACATGGGGGTGTTCAGTCGCGAATTGATGCGCGAGTCGGCAGAGAAAGACGATCGGCCGACGGCGGATTGCACATGCAGCACGAGCGGCCGCTGAGCGACAGATCGTTCAGCGGCCGAAGGCGAATGGGCGGTGCTGGCTTGCGGACCCGAGTCACGTTCTCCGCATGCTGACACGAAGATCATCGCCGCAATCGATACACTACTGATTTTCCTTGCGAAAGAGGAATTCGACATTCTTTCCTCCATAGATGTATGGAAGGTAGTCATCGATCATTTTCGAGCACAGGCTGCCGATCGCCCTCAAACTCCATTCCGAGCGCGGCATGGGCTTATCAAAAAGAACAAGCTCTTCCTTCGGCTCTTTGACTTGGTCCGAATCGATAGTGCGAATCAACAGAGAAAAGTCACGAGCCTCTCCCTTCGACGGCTCAGGGAAAGGCTCGCGCACCTTTCGGTCTTGATCTCGTAACCGTCTAAAGAGATCTGTCTGGCAATTGATAATCCCTCTCCTGGACGGAAAGATGACTCTAACCTCGCTCAAAACGAAACGAGCATAAACTTCTAAGACCAGCTGGGCGACTTGAAGGAACGGCGAGACAGGGATATCGGCATCGACCGGATAGGTGATCTCCGCACGCAAGCCATCGGCAAGATAGTCCCCCTCCATCAACGAGTCGTCATCGTAGAGGAAAACCGTCTCCCATTGGCCGATCAAGCTGTCGCGTTCGCCCTCGATCCCAAGGGCATGGCTCATTTGAAAGAAGACGTCAGCGAAGTCTAGCTCCACGACATCCGCAGGAGCCTCACGGATATGTTCCAAAACATGCCCACGCATGATGAGCACAATGGATCTGCGGACATGGGCGTCATTAGTGCTTCTCAAACGCCGCACTCCCTGGAAATAATTTTGCTGACAGCACGGCCATAAGATTTCTGCTCCCCCGGAGCATAGATTTCTCCGAGCGTGTACCATTTAGTGTCTTCTTTGCCGTTGCACTTGTAGCGAGCCACCGCAGCTTTGCCACGTCCACCGCCAGGCCAAACACTTTTGCGACGAGAAGACGCCATCGTGGAATAGGAAAACCATGATGTCTGAGCTCTAAGGGTTGCTTTTACTTGTAGCTTCCTAGATGTGCCGCTGAGGAGTTTCCACGTGACGTGGCCAGACACGTCACCCCCGGATAGATGCGCGTCGTGCGCTTCAACCAGGCCAATGAACACCTCCTGCGGTCTGTTTGCCGACTCAGAGCCACCTCTCACCGTTGCATCAGATGTACCTGCTTTCGCGGGATCGTCAGAAGGGTGGGCAGTAGCAGCGGAAACAGCGCCGGAAGGAGAAACCCGGTCCGAGGCAGAGGCGGTTTGCGGTGCAAGAATGCCCGAAATCGTCAATGCGGCTATTAGCGCGAACTTTGTGGTTTTCATGAGTTTTACCTCCAAAACGGTATAAGCCACCATTGTCAAGTTAAATGTGTGGCTTTATGGATGCGCTTATAATTTTATATTACTTAGGACACATCGAATGAGGCAAGGGGTCTTCATTTGTTTTTTAGTAATTTGTACTAGTTTTTCGTCGGCTGTTCCTTAGCCCTCCCCGGTCGGCGTCCTTAGCCCTCCCCGGTCGGCGTCCTTAGCCCTCCCCGGTCGGCGTCGTTAGCCCTCCCTGGTCGGCATTGCCCGCGTCTTCGCCGGCCTCCTCGTTGAGCCGCTCGCGATCGAAGAGCAAGTCGGCGAAGCTCGAGGCACGCACGATCAGAACGACGCCGATCAACGCGGAAAGCATCCCCGCAAGCCAGGCGAGCCCCGCCGGTGCAAGGGCGGTGAAAATGAGGCCGAGGCCGGAGGCGACGCGCCTGCGCCGCATGGCTCCGCACACCGCAAGCCCCAGCCCCGCGCAGGCGATCGCCGCAAAGGCATTCGTCGCGCCGTCCTGCCCGACGCGTTCCCCGCCGTGGAACACAGCGTAAACGCCGCAGGCGGCGGCAAAGGCCCCCACGGCGAGGCCCACCCCGAGGAGCAGAACGTCGATTCGGTTCAGTGGCGCGTGAGCCGGCTGCTTCACGGCCACAAAAGCACCTTCGTGGCCCGGCGCTCGTCCATGGCCGCATATGCTTCGGCGACGTCGGCGAGAGGAAGCTGCAGGTCGAAAACCCTGCCCGGATTGATCTTGCGGTCCACCACCAACTGGACGAGCTGATCCAGGTAGCGGCGAACGGGCGCGATCCCGCCCCATACTCCGACGTTTCGGAAGAAGAGCCCGTCGTCTTTCAGGCCGCCGTGAGGCACCCCGACCACGCCGATCATCCCGCCGGGGCGCACGCAAAGCGCCGCTTGGTCGCGCGCACTCGCGGTTCCAACCGCTTCGACGACGCCGTCGGCGCCGATCCCCTCGGTCAGCTCCCGCACTAGCGCAGACCCCTCCTCGCCGCGCTCGGAGACGATGATGTCCGCTCCGAACTCGCGGGCGATCTCCTGCCTGTCAGCGTGGCCGCTCATGGCGATCACCTGCTCAGACCCCAATTGCTTGGCCGCAAGCACCGCGCACAGCCCCACCGCGCCGTCGCCGACGACGGCGATGCTCTTGCCCGGTCCCGCAAGCGCCGAAACCGCGCCGTGCCATCCCGTGCACGCCACGTCTGAAAGCGTCAGAAGGCTGGGAACGAGGTCGCGGTCGACCTCCCCGGGAACCGCAACGAGGGTGCCGTCGGCGTTGGGCACGCGGATCTTTTCTGCCTGGCAGCCGTCGTAGCCCGTTCCGTTCTGGCAGTTTGCGTGAGCGCCCTTGCGGCAGACGGGGCAAGTGTTGTCGCTCGTCCTAAATCCGCCGACGACGAACTCTCCCGGTTTGACGCCCCTCACCGCGTCGCCGACCTCCTCGACCACCCCGACGTACTCGTGGCCTATCGGCGTCGGCTCGGGAACTTCGTTGATTCCGCGATAACGCCACAGATCCGAGCCGCACACGCACGTGGCGACGGTGCGAACCACGGCGTCGGAAGGATTGAGGATGCGGGGATCCTCGCGCTCCTCGAATCGAACGTCGCCCTTGCCGTAAATGACTGCTCCGCGCATTGCTCTTCCTTTTCTTTGGGGTGTCCGTCAGGCGTCCGTCCGAGTGCGGCGGACCCGTCCGTTCAGGCTACCCGCTCCCAGCCTCAAGCGAAAGGGAAGATCCACAGGCTCTGCATTGCTGCCGCGCGGCACGCGTTTTCCGACGGTCTCGTCGCCTTGGAATTCAAGTCTTACCAAGGAGAACCATGTGAATTCCACGGGAACTGAAAACTTCGATCTCTGCAAGAATGGTGCCATGAGGATGACGCCCAACGCAGCGCCACAACGAACCGAACCTCTCACGCAGTATCGGAAAATAAAGGCTACGGACGCCGCCGGCGCTCGCATGCTCGACTGCGCCCTGGCCCAGATCCACGAACGCGGCCTCTCGGTGACGATCGACCGCATCAGTTTCGAGGACATCATCAAGGAGGCGGGGGTCAGCCGCGCCACCGCCTATCGCAAATGGCCGTCCCGCCAGGCATTCCTGGCCGACGTCGTCTCCGCTGCGGTGCAGCGCGTGGAGTTCACAACAGACGGGCTCGAGGACATACGCCTCCTCCGCCCGCTCCTGGACTCCGGAATCGAAACGTGGGAGGACCCGCAGCAGCGCCGCAACGCCACGGTGACCGGCTTGAGGATGGTGACCCAGGCCGACTTCGAACGCATACTCGCCTCCCCCGACACGGACCTCTACTACGGCCTGACGGCCACCTGCCGCGGCTTGCGCGACGACGCAGTGCGAGAGAACGCGCAGAACGCCCTCCGGTCGGCGTCCGTCGCACTCGTCAGCCGTCGTGCGAACGTCTTCAGGGGTTTGCCGAGCATGCTCGGCTACAGGCTCATTCCGGGCATCGACCCCGAAGGCGGCTTCGAGCTTCTCGCCGAGGCTTCGGGGGCGATGGGTTACGGGCTTGCCATAACCGCCTTCAACGACCCCGACTTCGCCACGCGCACCTTCCGCATCGCCGCCTGGGGCTCCACCGCCGTCGAAGAATGGACGCATCCCGCGTACCACCTGGTGGGCCTGATCTTCTCCTACTTCGAGCCGGACCCCGACGTCGTGTGGAACTCCGAACGCATCGCGCACCTGTCCGCGATCCTCGACGAACTCGGTTCCGTTGCCGAGAACGCGGCGCGTGACGACGCGGAGAGCGAAACGCACGCCGACGCCGAAGGCGACGGGGACGGCGCTTAGGACGACGCCGGGAGGGCGTGCCAGCGCAACGCCGAAAAACCAGTGCCGACGGCTCAACGCCGAAACGCGCGGTCGCCGCGCCCCCGCAGGGGCCAGGCGATAGCCCCTCGACTGGCCCCGCCTCGCCCAGCGCAGCAACGCCCCCGCACGGGCAGAGACGATCGGCGGGCAAGAACTTCGGGCGGACGAGATTCGCCACGATCGCGCATACGCCGAGGCGACCGCAGGCAGCCGGTGCGACGCCATCCAGACGGGCTTCCATGCGCAGAGGGCCTGGCTCCGCCGGTTTCAAAATCGAGGCCGCTCCGAAGACTGAACGGAAGCGGGCGGGTTTCGAAGAACCGGGAACGTCCGGGGCTCTCGCGACACGCGGGCGGAGGATCGACCTCGCGAGAGCAATTTGCGGCAACTTTTCCCAGAGTTCCTTTACTTTACTGTCAAAGTAACATGGTTGCCTCTCGGTCGGGGCTAGGTAACCGCCCCCTCTGACAGTATGCTGCATTCATAGGAAGAAGCTGGTTCTCTTCCACAACAGCATTACGCATACTAGAAACTTGTATACACAACCACCAAGGAGGGTTGCCACGTGGCAGTGTTTCGATTGGACAAGGATCAGTTCAGGCGACAAGTCGCCGAACTGGTAAAGGCGGGCGACAAATACGAGGACGCGCAGAACGAGCTCAGCTTCGCCGTGGGCCAAAGCTGCAAGGACCTTCAAAGCAACGGAGTTTGCGCGCCCTCCAGCGACGACGACCGGTGGTCGAACCTGGATGAGCTCCGGCATCTCCGCACGCCGGTCCACACGTCCCTGGTGGCCGTAGACAAAGAGCTGAAGCACGTCTCCGAGCAGCAGCACAAGGTGACTGCGGACTTGAGGGCCTCGCTGAGCTCATTCGAGTTTCGGGACGACGCCGAACGCAACGAGTTCGTCAAGATCTTGGACAAACTCGATCGGAAATTCACCTATGTGTCCCCCGAAGGAATGAACCTCATAGGCAACGTCCTTTCCAAAACCCCGGGTTTCGATTCGCTTATAGACGGCTTACACAGCTCCAGCTCAGCGCAAGGGCCGAAAGGTTCAGGGCAAGGGCAGAAAAGTGCAGGAGGCAAATGATGGCCACCCCTCACGCCGACCACCTTAACGGTATCAAAACCTGGAGAACGGACCCGATCGAGCAGGCAAACAAACACCTGGAAAAAGTCAGCTCCAATCTCGCCGACATCGCCACGATCAACCGGCGAGTGGCAGCCGACCTCGGCCTCGAAGGGGCGACTGCCCATTCAGCCTCCTCTCGCCTGGACAAGCTCGCCACCCGCTTGCTGGACGGCTCTCAGAAGGTAAAACAGCTTGCCGAAGTGCAGCACAAAGCCCTCGGTTTGGGAAAGAAGGCACAAAGCGAGAACGAGGAGATCCAAAAGTTACTCAAAAACGTCAACAGCACTTATAAAGGAGCTGGCGCTATATCTCCGAGCACGAGCAAAGATCACTCCTTACAGATCGCCGCTGAAGCGGAGCGCGATTCCGCCCATGCAGAGGTCGATCGCCAAGCCAAGGATGTGCTGCGCGTTTTGCGGGAAAGCACAGAGGCTTTGGCTCGCGATTTTCCTTTTCAGGACAACGAGCCCGCATCAAGGCACGCCTCAGCTCCACCGGACTCAACCGGCAAGGGCAACGGCGGCGCCAACGGCAGCGCGAACAGTTCAGACATCGGCCCCGCAAGCGGCCCCCAGGCGGGCCCCACTCGGTCGGCGACAGCCTGGCACACCCCGAACAGCACCCCTTCGATTGGCGGCTCGGGCAGTTACACGAGCGGGCATCTCAGCCCAAACGGCATGCCGTCAGACGGGCCGACTTTGCAGGGCTCGCACTACACGCCTTCACAGTTGGGAGGGTTTGGCCCCTCAAATTCAACGCATTCGCCCGCGCATCCTTCCGCGGTTTTCAATCCATTGGCCGCCGCCGCAACCATCGGCGGCGGAACCGCGGTAGCCGGATACAAGGCGTATCAAGCCATGCGGGCCGCTCGTGCCGCACAGGCGTCCTCTCCCCAATCGTCGCCCTCCTCGATGCGGTCCGGAGCGGCGATTCGATCGACGCCACCCTCGTCGGCGAGCATCGTGCGAGGCGCAACCACGGCAGTCCGGTCCACAACTCCGTCTACCGGAGCGCGCGGAGCGACGCCGCGTGGCGGCGCTTCCGGGGTTGCTCGGCCGATTTCTTCCTCTGCCTCAGCGCGATCGGGCGGCATCCTTCGGGGAGCAACGACGGCGAACCGGGCTCCGGCACCCTCGCCGTCGGCTCGAGGCAACGGGATCGTGCGGGGCGCAACCACGGCGGTCCGCAAACCTGCCTCGTCCTCGTCCGCGGGAGAGGCTGGCAAGGTCCCCGGCGCCCGGAGCCAAACCTCCGCAACGCGCGAAGCGGCTTCAACACGCGGAGCCGGAGCAGCAAGCCGGACGAGCAGTTCGATTTCCAGGACCGCCGCAGGCCGCTCGGCGGCAACAGGCGGCAAAGCGACAGCTTCTTCGGAACGGGGCGGGGCCGTTGCGAGACGCGCTTCCGCCGGCCGTGCGGCGAGCCGAGCAAACACCGCGTCCCGAGGCGAAGCTTCTCGGGCTTTGTCGAGTTTGACGGGCCGAAGCCAAGGCCGCAAGAAGAACGAGCGCAGGTCTCGCAGCGACGAACCGATCGCGTCTGCAGAAGTCCGCCTGTATGAAGACGACAGGACGATCACCTTCCTGGAAGCTGGCCGTCGCGAAAACGACCGCGACTAGCTCCCACAAGTGGAAAAGTGAGGAAGCGCGGGCGGGAATCAATTCCTGCCCGCGCTTCGTTCAAAGCTAAGTCAATCAGAGACCGCGTCCGCTGCTTCGTCGTGCACAATCTTGGCCTCCGCCGCGGCAAACACAGTTGTCGGCTATCTCTGGCCGAGATTGAGCGACGGCGGTGCGGTGCGCCTCTTACGTCGCCCAATGAGAACGCCAAGAATCAAGGCAAGAGCAAGGACGCCCACACCGGAGCCGATCCACCCCCAGACAGGAAACCCACTGTCGCCGGCCGAAGAGCCAGCGGCTGTCTTTCCGCCCGCCGAGCTGCTCGCCGAATCCGACGACGACGAGCCGTGCGGCGCATCCGCGTCGCTTGTCCAGGTGATCGTAACACCTCGCATAATGCGATCAAAATCGTCTATCACCACTTTGTTGCCCTCAATGACCCCATTGGTCGTTTTTATAATCTTTCCAGGGACCCCGATACGGATTGTCATCTTCGTTACGTACAGCTTACCGCCAGTGCCCTGTTTGCCTATTATCAGTAGGTTATTATCACCCTCTTTTTTCACTTCGACATCGTTCAGAGGTTCATCGGACACCACTTTGCACTTACGTACACCTTTTTCCGATATTGTTTCTTCATAAGTGGCCTTGGCCAGAAAATCGCGAAAAGAACTAATATAGTTTTTTAAATTGGAACAATTCCTTCCAATTTTCGCCATCGTACCTTTAGTATCTTCAAATGTCATCTCCGAGTGCATCGAGCCGTTTGCCTGAAACTCAAAAGTCCCGTCAATCCTGCAGGCGCTCAACAAAAAGGCTAAGCAGACAATCGTTAGCTTCAGAACGCATGAGGCGTTCTTCGCAGCACGGGACCGACTTATGAGGCGGCGATGTTTGGCCATTTTTGTTTTCCTTTGCACTCGGAACTGCAGAAGACCTTGTCATTCAAGACAATACCGCTTTCCTCCGCACATCTCCGCAACTTCATCTCGCCGCAACGGGCGGATTCATCTCAACGAAAGGCGGACGGAGGAAGAGTGGGCAGCCTCAGGCCAGCGGGCGATTCCAAACAGGCATGAGCCTTGCAGCGACGAGTCAACCAGGGCCCCTCCTGCGGCGTCGCCGTGCGCGAGCTCGGGCTCCGCCGCGGCGGTGGCAGGGCCGCCGCCAGTTACCTCTGGCCAAGATTGAACGAAGGCGGTGCGGCATGCCTCTTACGTCGCCCAATGAGAACGCCAAGAATCAAGGCAAGAGCAAGGACGCCCACGCCGGAGCCGATCCACACCCACGCGGGAAAGCCACTGTCATCCGCTGACGAACCGGCAGCTGTCTTTCCGCCCGCCGAGCTGCTCGATGAACCTGACGACGAAGAGCCATGTGGCGCGTTCGCGTCACTTGTCCAGGTGATCGTGACACCTCGAAATATACGGTTAACGCCGTTTATCACCACTTTGTCACCCTCAATGACCCCATTAGTCGTTTTTATGATTTTTCCCGGCACCCTGATAGTAATCGTCATGTCCAACTCGATCTGCTCGCTACTAATCCCTTGTTCACCTATTACCAGTAGGTGATCATTTCCCTCTCTTTTCATTTCTACATTATTCAATGGCTCATCAGATATTACCCTACATTTACGCATCCCATTTTCAGACATAGTCTCTTCATAAGTAGCTTTGGCCAGAAAAGGGCGAAGAGAACTTATATAGTTCTTTAGATTCGAGCAATTTTTCCCAATTTTCGCCATGAGGCCTTTAGTATCTTCAAATGTCATCTCCGAGTGCATTGAGCCGTTGGATTGAAACTCGAAAGTCCCGTCAACCCTGCAGGCGCTCAACAAAAAGGCCAGGCAGACCATCGTTAGCTTCAGCGCGAATGAGGAACCTTTCACTGCGTGTGATAGGCCTATGAAGTGGTGGTGGTCGTTCATTTTTGTTTTCCTTCTGCACTCAGAATTGCAGGAAACTGTGCCATTCAGGATAGTACCCCTTTCCTCCGCGCTTCTCACCCACAACCTCATCTCGGCGAACGACGAGCTGAGGAAGAGCAGGCAATCCCAGGCCGGCGTGGCACTCCACAGGCCAACGTGCCGCTCCAAAGGGAAAGCGTGCCACTCCAAAGGGAACGAGTCCCCTCAGCTTCCTTTCCGCGGCTCTTCTTTGCATTCATTGACTTTTCACTTATCGTGGCATGCCAGTGCCCCCAAACGGGTTAGTTTGCGGGGCTTCGGGACGCGTATTCTAAAGCTGTGACGGCAGGGGTTTTTCGCGATCCTGCCGCCATTATGTCGGGAAGGCGCAGCTTGCGCCCAGGAAGTAAGTGGGGATGATCGCGTGGCGATATTCCGGTTGGACAAGGACCAGTTCCTGCGCCAGTTGAACGAACTGAAGCAGGCCGGCGACGAGTACGAGGCCGCAAAGCAAGAGCTCAGCGTAGCCGTGGACCAAGCCGCTCTAGGCATCAACAACGCGCAGGGGGCTTCGTCCCAGTATTCAGCCCTCAAGGAGCTCCAGCAGTTCGGGAGGCCGGCTCACGTCTCGCTGGTGACCCTTGACGAGGAAATGGCGAATCTGTCCCTTGACCAGGAAGAGACGATCGAGGATCTGCGATGGTCTGTCGACTCGTTCGAGTTTGAAGACGAGGCGGAACGCCAGGACATTCTGAGTACGCTTGACGGGCTCAGCGAGAAGTTTTCTTACACCAGCCCAAAGGGAATGAGCAAGATTCACGATGCCCTCAATAGTTAAACAGCAGCGGACGAGCCCGTCTCGTGTAAAGACCAATAGGAACAATTCGGGGGGCAACCATGGCAACTCCTAACGCCGATCGTCTCAGGGCCATCAACGATTGGAATCCCGACCTGATCGAGCACACGAATCAAACCCTCGGCAAGATAAGCGGCCGATTGCAGACAATCGCCGAAGTCAACCGGAGGGTCGCAGCCGACTTGGGCATCGAAGGGGAAGCCGCTAAATCGGCCTCGGCCCGCCTTGACGAGCTGGCCTCGAGCTTGCGTAGAACGTCCACGGGCGTCGACAAACTTGTCGAGGTCCAAAACGACTTCGTCGAAGGCGGCCGCCAAGCTCAAGACGAAAGCAGGGCAATTCAGGCGAACCTCGACTCGGTGAACAGCCAAGTCGACAAGAGCAAGAGCGAAGCCAGAAACACGCCGTTACTAGGCCCCTTGATCGAGCAGGCCATTTCCGGACAAGTCGAGCAAATACGCGACAACGCACACGCGAAAATCGACACCCACGCGAAAGAAGTCCTGGCAACGCTGGACGCTCGCACAGCCGCGGCCATCGGTGCGCTTCCGAAGCGGTTTGCGAGCTCTCGTATCAAGAAAGCGGCGCGCTCGGCGTATCAGAGAGAGAAGTGGGCGCCTAACAAGCCCGAGCAGCAGCAAGGCTCATCGGATCGCAGATCTTCCGGGCATTCGTCGGCTCCGTCGCGATCTGCCACGGATTGGCGAGTTTCCGCTCCTCCCGCTTCTGCGGGCACGGCCGGCAGCTATAGCGACGCCGGAAGCCACAGCGCCAGCTCGTCTGCGGGCGGCATGTCGCTGCAACACTCGCATTACACGACGCCGCAATCGAGCGCGCTCGTTCCGGGATCGGGAACGGCCGCTTTTCACAGTTCGGGTTCGTCGTCGCATTCCTCGGCCGTTTTCAACCCCCTGGCCACAAGCGCCGCAGTCGGCGGCGGCGCGGCAGTGGCCGGATACAAGGCCTACCAGGCAGCGCGTGCGGCGCTTGCGGCGAAGGCCGCGCCGACCTCGAAGGCCAGCTCCATGCGGTCGGGCGCGGCGGTGCGCGCCACGTCTCCCTCCGGGTCGGGGATCACGCGCGGCGCGACCACCGCGGTCCGTGCTGCCTCATCGGCGACGTCGGTCGGCAAGGCCGTTCCCGCACGAGGCGGGGCCACCGGGATAGCGCGTCCCACGTCCGCCGGATCGACCTCTACCGGGCGTTCAGGGATCCTCAAGGGCGCGACCACCGCCGCCCGCACCGCCAGCCCAACGAGCTCCGCTCGCGGGTCGGGGATCACACGTGGCGCGACCACCGCGGTCCGTGCTACGTCATCGGCGACGTCGGTCGGCAAGGCCGGATCGGTCAACGAGGGTTCCGGTGGAACTGCAAACCGCGCCGGCGGCGCGGCGCGAGGCGGACTGGCCGCTCGCTCGACGAGCTCGACCGCTGCGCGCACCGCCGGTTCAGCCCGCGGAGCCACCGCTTCGGGCGCAGCCGGACGGACCGGCGGTTCGGCCGCCGGGAGATCGGCAGGATCATTCGGCGGCGCGCGCTCCGCGGGAATGGGCGCAGCCGGGCGCACCGGAGGCTCGGGATCCACCGGGCGTTCCGCGTCCTCGCGAGCTATCGCTGGTTTGACCGGGGGACGTCGAGGCAAGGACAAGAGAGAAGACTCCCGCTCGCATCCAATCGAGGAAACGCAGGTTTCCCTGTACGAAGACGACAAGACGATCACGTTCTTGGAAGCCGGGCGGCGCGAGGAGACGCCAAGCGACGGCGTTCCTGCCTGACGGGAGGAAGCCGCAGCGCTCACAATCGCTTTGCGGGGATGCCCCATTGTGGGGCATCCCCGCAAAGCATGTACTCGACGCAGGGCGACTGCGCGCACGTGAAGGGATGGCCGAGGTTGACACAAGGCAACGAGGGCCTCGCTGCAAAGCTAAGAGAGGGCCTCGTTGCAAAGCTAAGAATGGGGTGGGAGCCGCTAGGCTCCCACCCCATTCGCCATGTTGTCTGTTCTCGAATCTCTCAACTCTGGCCCTTCAACTCTGCATGCCTCCCAACTCTGTCTTCCGTCGCCTCCTGCCTGTCAGCCCTGCCTTTCACCCTCTTTCGCTCCGCCTATCTCCGACCAACGCCCCTTCGCCGCATTCGCTTCATCCGCCGTTCCTCGCGTATTCCTTTTCGTTTCATCCGTCAAACCTTCTGCCCTCTACCCCGGCCCGTCTCCCGCCTTGCAATTGATCCCACGTTCATCGGCTCCTGTCCGCTGATCTCGCGCACATCAACATCGCGATCGCCCGCCGCCCCAGTCATCCACCGCAACGGCACGCGTGCCCTCTAACATCACGTCGCCAGCCCGGCACTCACATCGCCAGCCCTGATCCGCAACCCACGCGCATCCGCAGTCCCCAATCTGTCCGCCAACTCCGCGCTCGCAGCCCCACTCGTCCCTCGCCCTCGACCTTCGTCAACCCTGCGCCTGCCATGTGCCTTCGTCTGCCCGCCGATCTCACAGCCTCGCGCCCGTCCGCCTAACCTGCCGCATCCGCCAATTCTCGCGCTCATTCACCGCTTCCACCGGCGCCCTCGCATCATCCGCCGACCGCGCGTTCATCCTTCAACCCGCCCTCGTTCAAAGGGACGTAGTAATCGACGTCGTGCAGAGCCATCCGCGACCCAGCCGAGCCGTCCCATTCGACGTCGATCCCATACATCTCGAACGTCGGAACAATCACGGATCTGGCCAGAGCTTCCGCCTTTTCGTCCGCGAACGCGTCCCTCTCGGCAGGCGACATCGCCTTAATCTCGTCGATCGGGAGGTACCTGCGCAAGAACACCCCGAAGGCGACGTAGGTCGACCCCGTCTCGACGAGCCTCTCGGCGTCCTGCGAGTGGTAGAACGCATAGCCGTCCCACTCCGCCGAAGAATCGGAGCCTTTGGGCCCCAAAGCGCGGCCTCGCCTCGACGGAGAGTCGAGCTCTGCACAGACGAAGGATCGGAAAGCACGCTCGGCAGAAGGGCGCTGCGCGGGCACAAGATCCAGATCGGCGGACAGGTCGTTCCATATGTCTGCGTAAGGGCGCCCCAGCACGATCGACGTCCAGCAGCGGTCCCTGAGCTCTTGCTCCAGATCGGGATCCCCAACAGAAGGGATGCGCAGCCCCGCCGGTTGCTCGTTGTACTTCGTCATGGCCCTACGCTATCGTGCAAGCCGCTCAAAAGTCGCCTCAAGCTTCGGCGAGAGCTCCCCCTATCCTTCGCGATCCTCCAATGGCCGCTTCGCCAAGGCGTCCGCCGCGGCCGCGCGCACGCCGTCGCGCACGATGGCCTCCACGAGCTCGGCCACCCTGCGTGTGAAGGCCTCGTAGGCGACGAGTTCGTCGGGAAGGAAGCCGCCTCTCATGACGGCATCGACGTGTTCGCGCACGTTTGAGGCGCCGGCCGTCGCCGCGGCGAGCGCTTCTCGCTTCGGCTCGACCATTTCACGCGCAATCGGGCCTGGGTCGAAGCCTTGCGGAGGGCAGACGCAGGCGATCCAAGCCGCCGCCGTCAGCGCCATTTGCTGCGGCACGCTCCCCTTTTCGAGCAGTCGTATGGCCGGGGCGGGTATGCGCTGAAGGAGCTTCGCCGACCCGTCGGATCCCACCCGGGCCGTCTTGTCGCCCAGCGCGAAGTTCGTCCACCGCACGAACAGCCGGGCGATGTAGGCATCCGGATCGAAGCCCGAGGGAAGGTCGATCGAGGGCAGATACTCGTCGTAAAGGGCGGCGCGCACGCATTCTTCGACGAAGGGCTGGGTGCGCGAGGCCGGAATCGTCTCGCGCCCGTCAAGCGCGCCAAGGTACGAGATGAGCGAATGCGATCCGTTGAGCAGGCGCAGCTTGACCAGCTCGTACTTGCCGACTTCGTCGGTGAAGGCGACGCCGTCGGCGTGCTCCCAGGCGGGCCGGCCGGCCGCGAACTTGTCCTCCATGACCCACATCGTGAATCCCTCGGCAGGGACGGGGACGGCGTCGTCGAAGCCCGCGATCCGGCGGACCGCCTCGCGCACGGCGTCCGTCGTGGCGGGGACGATGCGGTCGACCATCGCGTTGGGGAAGGTCACATTGGCCTCCAGCCAGGCGAAAAACTCCGGCCCCGCGCCTGTCTCTTCGAGGAATTCGACGACGAGGGAGCGGGTGACGTCGCCCGCTGAGACCATGTTGTCGCAGGAAAGGACCGTGACGGGCGCGCCGCCGCGCTCGAAGCGCCGCATGAGCCCGCGCGCGACGAGCCCCACGGTGGTTTGCGCCCCGCCCGCGAAGTCGGCGAGGACGGCCGGGTCGGAGCGGTCGAGGCCTCCCGTGCGGGAGTCGCGGCGGTACCCGTTCTCGGAGACAGTCAACGTGATGATCTTGTGGCGCGGCTCGGCGAGAAGGTCGAGGACCCGCTCGGTTTCCTCGGCCGCGACGGCGAAATCGCGATGGACGTCGACGACGGACACCGACTCGCCCTCCGGCGTCAGCTCAAGGATCGAATAGATCCCGTCCTGTTCGCGCAGCGCATTGACGACGGCGGGGTTGTGGCTTGCCACGCCGACGATCCCCCACTCCCCCGGCTCGGCCGCGAGAGCCTGGGCGGTTGCCACCGCGGCGTGCGCTCGGTGGAACTGCGCGATGCCGATGTGCACGATCCCGGTAGTGGCGGGTGCGCTCGCGCCAATGCGCCGATCAACCGGAAGGTGCTCGCGATTGAGTTTCATTGATTGTCTCCTTTGACTGCGCCAACTTAGTTGGCCGAATTCGTGTGGGTTTCGTCGCCGCTTGGCCGGCCTTTGGCACCGCTGGTTTGCTCGGTTTTGGCCCCGCCCACCTCATCGGCGGCCTGGACGACGATGAAAGAGGCCGATTCCGCCGCCGTCTCCGGGTCGCCGTCCCGAATCGCGCGGGCGAGGCGGATGTGGCAGCGCACGGCGTCGGCGTCAGGGTGTGCGGGCTGAAGGTCCCAGTGGGTGCGCTCGACCAGCAGCGAGCCGACCATCGCCCCCAACCGCGCGAAGATCTCGTTGCCCGAAAGGGAGGAAACGAGCTCGTGAAACTCAATGTCCGCCGCGAGGAATTCCGGATCGGCCCCGCGCCCTTCGACCCCAAGATCGCGCATGCGTTCGGCCAGTTCGACGAGTCGCTGGGCGCCGGGCAGCCCGCGCGACGCCGCCAGCCGCGCGGCCTCGGGTTCGATGCCGCGCCGCAATTCGCTGATTTCCAGGATGTGGTGGCGGCGCTCGTCGGCGTCGTACATCCGCCAGGCGATGACGTGCGGATCGAGAAGCTGCCAGCTTCCGCGCGGTTCAACGGTCACTCCCACGCGACGGCGGGACGTGACCATTCCCAGGCCTTCGAGGACCTTGACGACGTCGCGGACCAGCGTGCGCGAAACTCCGAACTCGGCTTCGAGATCGGCGAGCGTCATGACGGTTCCAGCAGGCCGGCTCCCGGTCGCGATCTGCCTGCCGAGCTCGCCGAGCAGAGCCTCGTAATCGGTCGCCCCCTCCGGAGCAGCGGGGCCAGAGGCACGCGCCGAAGCGGGGCCAGAGGCACGCTCAAACGCGCGTCCCTCGGATCCGCCGGCTCGCGAACCCTCGACGTCGGCTTTGCGCACGGGAGGGAGCGCCCACGCCTTTCTCCCCGCGTGAGGCGAGTCGAGGCTCCGCTCGGGCACGGGCTGCCCAGCCCGGGCCGCGCCTGCGCCTTGCGCGCCTGCGCCGTCGTCGTTCGGGGCCATGGTCACCTCGCTAGGAGTCGCGGTCTCGCCGGAACGAACGGCGGCCTCGCCGGGACGAGCACCGACGAACCGACGCGAATCGGCGTCAAACCTAAAGTTTCGATGCTTGATTAAACGTTTCGACGTCCAACCAATGTTCCGACGTCGAACCAGGCGCTTCGACGTCGCCATATCGAAGACCCTCGCCTCGGCAAACGGCGGAATCTCGCGATTTCGTCACTCGTCTGGCAAAGCGTCAATGATACTACTATTATGGCGATCACAGTGGCATGGGGCAAGGCAGCCCCCGCGGCAGACGCATTCGAGCCGAGCTCGCCCCGGCTCACTCCAAACATTCGAGCCGAGTTCGTCCCGGCTCACCGCTCAACGGAGATACACATGGAACCAACAACAGCCACACTGGCCGATGACAAACGGGTATTCATCGACAAAAGCGGCGCCTGGGTCGGCAACATCCCGCCTGCAGCCTTGCTCGCAATCGCTGCCGCAGCGATCGCCGTCATCCTTTTCCTCGTCATCGCACTTAAGTTTCACGCCTTCATCACGCTCGTCGTCGTCTCGATCGTGACCGCCGTCGCCGCGGGAATCCCGCTCGACAAGCTTTACGACACCGTCATGGAAGGGTTCAATTCGACGCTGGGCAGCGTCGGAATACTGGTGGGCCTCGGCGCAATGCTGGGCGTGCTGGTCGAACATTCCGGCGGCGCCCAGGTGCTCGCCGACTACATGATCGGAAAATTCGGTGAGAAGCGCGCCCCCATGGCGCTGGGCTTCGCCTCCCTTCTGCTGGGCTTCCCCATGTTCTTCGACGCCGGCCTCGTGGTCATGCTGCCCATCGTCTTCGCCGTCGCCAAGCGGCTGGGCGGGCCCATCCTGCTCTACGCCTTCCCCACGGCCGTCGCCTTCTCCGTGATGCACGTCTTCGTGCCGCCGCACCCCGGCCCGGTCTCCACATCCACCTTCTACGGCGTCAACCTCGGCTACCTCATGGTGGTCGGCATCATTTTCGCGATCCCCACCTTCTACGTCACCGGCGTGCTGTGGGGGCGCCGCTGCGCCAAAAAGTTCCCGAACATCGACATCTCCAAGACGATCTTCGGCGCGCGGACCGAACCCGTTGAAAATCCGCCGAGGGTCGCCACCGTCGTGGGCATCCTCCTCCTGCCGATGTTCCTCATCCTCCTCAACACGTCCGTCGATTTCATGACGAAGGCGGGAACGTTCGGCGAGTACAGCGCCGACCCCAAGCTTTCCCACGTCAGCCTGCCGCTGTGGGCGCAAGTTTTCAGCCTGCTCGGAAAGCCCGGCGTCGCACTGCTCATCGCCGTCCTCACAGCGATCCCCGTGCTTGGAACGTCCAAGGGAGTGCACAGATCGGCTCTGGAGAAGCTCCTCGACTCGGCTCTTGCGCCCATCGCCTCGGTCGTCTTCATCACCGGCGCGGGCGGAATGTTCGGCGGAGTGCTCCGCGCCTCCGGCATCGGCGACGCCCTCAAGTACATGCTCGACAACATCGGCGTCCCCGTCATCGTCGCCGCCTACATCATCGCGGTGGCTCTGCGCCTGGCACAAGGCTCGGCGACGGTTGCCCTGACGACGGCGGCCGGCCTCATGTCCGCGGGCGTCCTCGGCGGGGGCTACAACGAGCTCCAAATCGTCGCCATCACCCTGGCCACCGCCGCGGGTTCCGTTTTCGCCTCGCACGTCAACGACTCCGGCTTCTGGCTGGTGGGCCGCCTCCTCGGCATGGACACGGCCACGACCCTGCGCACATGGACGGTGCAGCAGATGCTTGAATCCCTCATGGTGTTCGCTCTGTCCGCCCTGTTGTTCGTCGTGGCGTAGCCGGACGCGGCCAGACCGCCGCTCCGCGTTGGGCGGAGCGGCCCTGGACACGGAAGCGCCGCATCGCGGATATCGGCGCGGAGCAACCGGACGCAAACATGGCGCGGAATGACCCGACGCAGACATGGCGGGGTCCGGCGCGGAAAGGGGGAACCCGCAGCCGGACCCAGCCGCTGAGAAACAACCTGACCAAAAAGAACAGCGAGGAGCGAAAGTGAAAACCCTCTTCATCCACGGCCGCGAGGACATCCGCCTCGAGGACGTTCCCACGCCCGAGCCGGGCCCCGGCGAAGTCCGCCTGCGCATTGCCTACGTCGGCGTCTGCGGATCCGACCTGCACTATTACTTCAACGGGGCCAACGGCGCCTTCGTCGTCGAAGAGCCGATGGCGCCCGGGCACGAAGTTTCCGGCGTCGTCGACCTCGACCCCTCGGGAAAGCTGGCCTCCGGCACGCCCGTGACGGTCCATCCGGCGACGTTCGGCGAGCCAATCCCCGGAATCGAGGACAAGCGCCACCTTTTCCCAGGAGGCAGCTACCTCGGCTCGGCCTCCACCCACCCTCACACGCAGGGAGGGATGAGCGAGTTTCTCATCGTCAAGGATTTCATGGTGCGCCCGCTGCCCGCAGGCATGGACCTTCACGTGGCCGCGCTCGCCGAGCCCCTAGGCGTGGCTTTGCACGGGATCAACGTGGCCGGCGGCGTCGAGGGCAAGCGTGTAGTGGTCTCGGGCTCCGGGCCTATCGGCCTGCTCGCGGCCGCAGCAGCCGTGGCGAAAGGCGCAGCCGAGGTCGTCTCCACCGACGTCCTGGCGGGGCCGCTGGACCGGGCGCGGCGGCTGGGGGCGCGCCCGGTGAGAGTCGGCGGAGCCGGCGCGGACGGCGTGGACGCGTCGGGCGGAGCGGGCGGCGAAGGAACCGCGGGCGGCGCAGAGCTTCCCCGCGGACACTTCGACGTCGCCCTCGAATGCTCGGGAATACCCGCAGCCGTGTCGGCCACCATCGAGGCCGTCCGGCCGGCGGGCGTCCACGCCCAGATCGGAATGATGGGCGCCGGGCCGCAGCCGATCGCGCTCGCGACGCTCATCGCCAAGGAAATTCAGCTTCGCGGGTGTTTCCGTTTCAACACGGAGATCGACGAGGCGATCGAGCTTCTGGCCGCCCGCCCGGAGATCGCCGACGTCGTCGTCACCCACGTTTTCAAAGGCGATTCGGCGGATTCGGCGGTCGAGGCGTTCACGACGGCGAAGGACTCCGACGCCTCGGGAAAGGTGCTCGTGGACATGCGGGGCTGAGCAGGGCAGGCGGCCTCGATTTGACGGCACAGTTCCGCAATGCAAGGCTGATCCGCGCCGACGGGGGCCGGCGTCGGCGGAGGTCGGCGAGCCGCTGTCGGCAGAGGTCGGCGAGCCGCTGTCGGCCCTTGGCCACAGCCCGTAAGATCGTAGCGGATGCCGTTGCGCCGCTGTTTGACGCCCGATCGGGAGGCAGGCGAGCCGGACTCGCGTGCTCAACCGCCGCAGCCCTCGGACCGGTTGTCGACAGGGCTCGGCTGCCGGCCGAATCTGCCGCCCGTCGGCCCAGATTCGCCGTCGGCCATGGCTGGTCGCCACACGGTTCGAGCGCCCGCCGATTCGGGCAATCGCCGGTGCGGCCGTCCGCCCTGATCGACGTCGGCGGCTTTCACTCCGCCGGCGTCGGCCCGCGCGGACGACGGCGTCCCACAGGGAGTGCGCACCCAAAAGGAGCGCACTCATTGAATACGCACACCCCACAACGACGAGGACTCTCATGCCGATCACCTTTGAACAGCTCACAGCCCGCCGCATCATCCCGGTCGCGGCCATCGACGTCGCCGAGGCGGCCGTGCCCCTGGCCCGCGCCCTCGTCGCCGGCGGACTTCCCGTGCTCGAAGTGCCTCTGCGCACCGCGGCGGCAGCCAAGGCGATCGCCTCGATCAGGAACGACGAGGGGTTGGCCGAAGCCGGCATGATCGTGGGAGCGGGAACAGTCATCAAGGTCCCGCAGGTGGAGACGGCCTTCCACGCGGGCGCGGACTTCGTCGTCTCCCCCGGTTTTTCACGGCGGGTGGTTCAGCACACCCTCGGCATGGGCATGCTGCCGCTGCCGGGCGTCTCCAGCGCAACCGACCTCATGGCCGCGGTCGACGCCGGAGCGACCGACGTCAACGTGTTTCCCGCGGCCGCGTCGGGCGGTTCGGCCGCGATACGCGCGCTTTCCGCGCCTTTCGGCGACATGCGCTTCGTTCCCACGGGCGGCATCTCCGCGGGCAACGCGGCCGAATACCTGGCCATCCCCTCCGTCGCCGCGGTGGGGACCTCATGGGTGGTGCCTCACAGGCTCGTCAAGGCCCAGGATTGGGCCGGGATCACCCGGATCGCCCAGGCCGCCGTCGCGCTGGTCGGGGCCGTGCAAAAGATGTGAGACGTCGCCGGCGTCGGTGTCGGGGCGTCGCCGGCGTCGGGGCGTTCGCCGGCGTCAGGGCATTCGCCGCGAAAGCATATAGCAGCGGCGCCGCGCCCCGGCTGGGGAGAGTCAGCGGCGCCCGCCTCGCGGAACCGGCCTCGCGGCGCGGCAACGGCGTCGTCATGCCCCCGGCTGCGGCGGCTCACCCGTTTTCGAGGATTTCGTTGACCCGCTCGACCTTCGCTGTGATCTGCCCGGTGTAGCCCGGGCGTATGTCTGCCTTCATGACAAGCGAGATTCGAGGAGAGCGCTCGGCGACGACGTCGACGCATCGCTTGACCACCGACATGACCTCGTCCCATTCGCCTTCGAGGGTGGTGAACATGGACGTGGTTTCGTGCGGCAAACCAGACTCGCGGACGGCCTCGACCGCGGCCGCGACCGCTTGGGACACGGAGCCGTCGGGCCGATCGGACGTCATCGGCGCAATGGAGAATGCAAGCAACATAGGGCCAGGTTAGCCCCCGCGAGCACGGAGGCGCAGGCGCGCACGGCAGGAGTTGCTGACGGTTGGCCTTCGCGAGCGCGGAAGCGCACGGGCCGCGGAGCGCCTCCGAACCGTCAAACCGAGTCAGCCTCCGCGAGTGTGGAGGCGCATCTGCGTCGGGGCCTTGGGGGTCGATGCTCCCCGGCGGGCAGCTGGAGTTTCGTTCAAGTTGTTCGCGATCGGCGTTGCTCCGCAAACGGCGTCCGTCCTCGATCATCGCCCGTCCGCGACCGGTATCCGTCAGCGATCGGCGTCGTGCAGGCCTGCCTCTATCGAACAAAAAATTGACAATTCTTTCTTTTAGCGTTAGGATAACGGTGAAGGGAATCGAAGGGACGGAAGAAACCAAAGCGAGTTAGGCGGCCAAATGAACTCCGTTGCTGCGAGCCCGACGGCGGCCTCTGGGAGCCTTGTCGGCCGCCCTGCCCGCCCTGCGATTCTCGATGGGCGTGGGCTTCGGCCGCAGCGCCCCGGATCTCGTGCAGGCGAAGGCCGCGCGCCGTCGATCGGCGCACGCGAGGGCGTTCCCGGCGACTGGCCGTCAAAGACCGGCGAAAGTCGCGTGGCGGGCTGTCTCGACGCGATCGGGGAGCTCATATCGCGGGTGAGCGAAGAAGACCTGTCTGGGCTTTCCGGGGACGAGCTTCTCGCCGACGCCGAGGCGCTGGCCAAGCTGATTTCCCGCCTCGGCGCGATCCGCGGACGGATGCTCCTGGCAATCGACAAAAAGAGGAGTTGGCGTTCCTCGGGAACTCGGACGCTGACGCAGTGGAACGAGAAGGCCTCCGGCCAGTCTCCAGCCGCGGCTTCGCGAGAGATCAAGCGGGCCCAAGCCCTCGAATCCGACTTGTGGAAGCTGTCGGCGGCTTTGACGGACGGCGAGATCTTCCCGGAACACGTCGACGCCGTCCGCCGAGTGTTTTCCACCCCCGCCCTGAAAGAGAAACTGACTGAGGACGGCGTTCAGGACGAGCTGATCTCCCACGCCCAGAAGTGCGCCCCGCGCGAATTCGAACGGCGAATCAAAGCCCGCGCCTTCGCCCACGACGCCGCGTCGGGCGTGGAGGCGGAGAAGAAGGACGCCTCGCGCGAATCCCTTGCCTTCACCCGCGAAGGCTCGGGCATGCGGGTCACGGGGTGGTTCTCGGACGAGGCGGCGGCCGCCGTCGATACGGCGCTGAGCGCGATCATGGGGCGAAAAAGCGCCGACGACGTCCGGACGTTGCCTGAGCGGCGAGCCTGCGCCTTCGTCGAGCTGGCGACCGCGCAGCTCGACGCCGGAGCCCTCTCCACGGGCGCCCGCATCCGGCCGCACATTTCGGTGCATGTGCCCTTATCGACCCTCGTGGGCGTGGAAAAGTCCCTGAGCGGCGCGGCCGGCTCTTTGTACGGCGCGGCCAAAGCGCAGGCGGCTCCTCCGGTCCACGGGTGCTCGATTCTTGCGTCCGACGCCGAAAAAGAGGGAGGAAACTGCGGCGGCGAGAGCCGGCACGGCGGAAACGGCGAGCGCGGATCTTGCACCGAAACCGGACGCGGGCAGGGGAGGTTGGGCCAATGCCTGGCTTTCCTCGACAGCCAGGCGGAGCAACTCGGCAGCTTGCTCGGGGCGATCCCGGCCTCCCTGGACGTCAAGGCGCTCAACGGGCTTGAAGCCGCCAAACTGGATGACGGATCGGCCTTGTCGATGAGTCAGCTGGCGCGATTGTTATGCGACTCGTCAATCGCCCGCGTCGTTCTATCGGCGACCGGAGAGGTTCTCGACGTCGGACGAGAAAAACGCCTTTTCACCCCCGCTCAAACCCGGGCGGTCGTCGCGAGGGACCGCACCTGTCGATACCCGGGATGCTCGGACACCCTCGCCCACGGGCAGATTCACCACGCATTGCCGTGGCAATCCGGAGGAAAAACGAACCTGGCAAACGCGATCCTTCTATGCTGGCACCACCATGCCCTCGTCCATCGCGACATGATCTCCATACGCCACCACGACGGGGGGTTCATCTTCACGAGAGCGGACGGGTCGGTCATCGGCATACGAAGGCATGAAGGGGCGCGCGAAGGAGGCGTGTGAGCAGTGCCCGGATGCTTTAGTCTAGGCTTGTTGCTATGGGTCTCGCAGACATCGTCCGTCAGATCGAACGTGAGAACAACCGCCGCGGGATCGTCTCCCGCCGCAAAAAGGGATGGCTTCCGCGGTTGTACCCGTACACGGGTTACGGTTCGACGTCGGCCGTCCGCGTCATGGCCCGGGCGCTCATGGCGAACCCAAACGCAACAGACTGGCAGATGGCCTTCGCGCAGCAGGCCAAACGGGGGTGGCGCCAGTTCTTCACCACCCAGGTCGGGTACCTCACCGTCACCGTCACCGTCAACGGACGCGACGTCGAGACCTTTACATCGGAGTCGGGCTACATCGACCTCCTCATCGAGGACCACGGACTCGAACCCGGACGCCACCGCGTGACGATCACCCCCGCCGCGGGCGACCCGGTGCAGGCGTCGGTCATCGTCGTCGACCCCGGCGTGAGCACGGGAATCATCTCCGACGTCGACGACACGATCATGATCACCTGGCTCCCCCGCCCGATGCTCGCACTCTGGAACTCGTTCGTGCTGCACACCAACGCCCGAAAGGCCGTGCCTGGAATCTCCGAGTTCTACAAGGCGATCATCGAGCCCGGCTCCCCCGTCTTCTACCTGTCGACGGGCGCATGGAACACGGCGCCCACCCTCAGCCAGTTCATCCTCGAACACGACCTTCCCGACGGCCCGCTGCTTCTCACCGACTGGGGCCCCACGCCAACCGGCCTCTTCCGCTCCGGCAAGGAGCACAAAATGACGCAGCTGCGCAACCTCCTCATCATGTTTCCGCACATCAAATGGATCCTCGTGGGCGACGACGGGCAGCACGACCCGCTCATCTACGCGGATCTGGCGCGCGAGCACCCCTCCCGCGTCGAATTCATCGCGCTGCGCCAACTCGACGCGGTCGAACAGGTGCTCACCCACGGGATGCCGGGAAACCGCGAAGGCAAACTCGCCGGCCGCGCCAGCCGCCACGTGCCCACCGTCTACGGCCGCGACGGGTACGAGCTCCTCGCCCGCTGGCGGGCGGGCGTGTGACGCACCAAGCGCCACCCCGCAGCGGATTCGCGCTGCGCCCAAAAGTCCGCGTACGTGCCGGGAACGGCGATCAGCTGCTCGTGCGTGCCCTCCTGCGCAACCTCGCCTCGGGAATTGAGCACGATCACCTTGTCTGCGGCGAGGATCGTTTCGAGCTTGTGCGCAATGACGAGGAGGGTCGAGTGGCGCCGCAGCTCCTCCATCGCCTCGACGATGTGCGCCTCGTTCTCGGCGTCGAGGGCGCTCGTCGCCTCGTCGAAGAGGACGATGGGCGCTCGCTTGAGCAACGCCCGGGCAACCGACACGCGCTGGCGCTCGCCGCCGGAAAGGCTGCGCCCGCCCTCGCCGACCCGCGAGCTCCACCCCTCCGGGAGGCGCCGGACGATCTCGGTCACCCCTGCCAGGTCGGCCGCGCGGCGCAGCTCGGCGTCGTCGGCCCCGGGAGAGCCGATGCGGATGTTCGCCTCCAACGTGTCGTCGAAAAGGTAAACGTCCTGGAAAACCATCGAAAGCTGGGCCATGAGGTCCTCGGTCGTCAGTTCCCTGACGTCCGCGCCGCCGACCGCCACGGAGCCCGCGTCGACGTCGTAAAAACGGGAGACAAGACGGGCGATGGTCGTTTTGCCCGACCCCGACGGCCCCACGATCGCGCACATCGACCGAGCGGGAACCTCGAAGCTCACCCCGCGCAGCACCGGATGCTCGCTTTCATAGGCGAAATCGACGTCGCGAAGGGCAACCGCGCCGGGGTCCGTCTGCTTCTTGGAAACCCCGGGGACGGCCTGCGACGGGGCGTCCATGACCTCGTCAATGCCGATCAGGCTTTGGCGGCGCTCCTCCAGGCCGAAAAGGCCGTTGGAGACGGCGTCGAGCATCGTCGTGAAACGCAGGCACATGCCGATGGCCGCGATCGCCTGCAGCGGCTGGAACTCGCCTCCGACGGCCAACAGGCCGACGAGGCAGACCATCGACGTGACAATGATCTGCGTGAGCGTCCCGGACATCAGCAGTCCCAGCGACGACCACAGCATGGCCGAACGGCCCGCTTTGGCGTTCGTTGAAAATGCATTTTCCAGTCCGGCGGATTCGGCGTTGCATGACCTCAAAGCGCCCTGGCAGCGGGAGAACTCGACGATGCGGGAAGCGAGCTCCTCCTCGGTCGGCTCGGTCAGGGCGTGCCCCCGCGCGGTCAGCCGCCTGGCTGCGTTCATGAACAACGCGAGCAGCGGTGCGGCGAAAGTCATGAGCAGGCCCAGGCGCCAATCCCAGAACCATGCGCCGATCCAGATGACGACGACGGAGGCCGCGTTGGAGACCATAGAGTACAGAAAATGGCCCGTCGCCTCCGCGAGGTTGACGAGCTCCTGGGAGGACAGGCGCGAGAGCCTCCCCGCCGTGTCCGCCTTGAACCACCCCAAGGGCAAGGTCGCGATCTTGTCGCCCACGGCGTGGTGAAGGGTGCGCATGAATCCGAGGGCGCCCCGGTACCCCGTGCGGATCTGCATGAACTCGAGGATCGCCGCGGCCGCGCCGACGCAGGCGAGGACGACGAGCCACCTGCCCGCGCCGCCCGAGGCGAGGGCCGCCGACGCCGGAAGAAGTGCGAGCAGCGCCAATCCGGTCAGAGCCCCGCTCGCGGCGGCCAAGACGAGGGCGCGGGCCACCATCGCCCAGGACTCGCTGTCCATCAGCCGTCTGAAACTGGAGAAAAGCGCCCGGGGACGGTTCATTTTCCTTCCTTCCCTTCTGCGGCGCGCACCCGGCCGCCTTCGAGGACGACGATCTGATCGGCCCCGCGTATCGACCCCGGCCTGTGGGCGATCACGAGAACCGTTTTCCCCTTCGCCAGCGCGGTCAAGGCTTGCTGGATCTCGGCTTCCGACTCCGGGTCGGCCATCGCCGTCGCCTCGTCGAGAATGAGGACCGGCGTATCGAGCAGCACGGCCCGCGCGATGGCGATCCGCTGCTCCTGCCCTCCGGAAAGGGCCGTGTCGCCGCCGATGACGGTGTCATATCCGCTGGGAAGGGCCATGACGACGTCGTCGATCCTGGCGACCCTCGCGGCTTCGCGCACCTCCTCGATGCCCGCGTCCGGCTTGCCCAGGGCGATGTTGTCGCGCACGCTCGCCTTGAGCAGCTGCGCGTCTTGAAGCACGAAGGAAACCGTCGAAAAAAGGGTTTCCTGCGACATCTCGCGCAGGTCGACGCCGCCGATGGAGATCGACCCGGAGTCGGGGTCGTCGAAACGGGCGATGAGCGTGGCAAGAGTGCTCTTGCCGGAGCCGGACGGGCCGAGCAAGGCGGTGACCGTCCCCGGCTCGAGGGTGAGGGAGACGCCCTTGAGCGCTTTGGTCTGCCCGTAGGAGTATTCGACGTCGTCGACGCGCACCCGAATTCCGTCGGGCTTGCGGGGATTCTCAGCGCTCGGAAGCACGGGGACGTCGAGCATCTCGCACAGTCGGACGGCGGCGCCGCCCGCCCTCTGGTAGGACCAGACGATCGTTGTGACAGTCATGATCGTTCCCGGCAGGACGAGCGCGATGAGCGTGGCGGCGAGCACCTGGGGAACGTCGACGACGCCCGCGTCGATAAGCAAAGCTCCGCCTCCCAGATTGACGAACAGCAGCACCGGAATCGAAATCCACATCTGGGACAGGGCCGCGGTCGTCACGAGCGGCATCGCCCAGGCCCTGTAGAACTTTCCGAATTTCTCAGCCTGCTCTATGTAGTTCGCGTGCGCATGGCCGACCCTGCCGAAGGCCTTGACCACCGCGATTCCGGCGATGAATTCGACCATCGTGGAGGAGACCCTTTCGAGTTTCTCGTCCATTTCCGCCGTCTTCTCCGCCATGCCCCTCAATGTCAGGCTGTAGGTGAGCCCGTACATCGGCACGGTGCAGACGGACAGCAGGCCCAGGCGCCAGTCGAGCGTGAAGACGTATACGAGCAGGGCGAGCGGCGAAACGAGGGCGTTCGTCTTGTCGACGGGGCCGTGGGCGATGACCGTGTGGACCATCGACGCGTCGTCCTGGACCGCCTTGCGCACCGCGCCGGATCCCTTGTCGGAGAACCACGCGAGAGGCGCGCGCGAAAGCCGTTCCACGATCGAGCGGCGCAGGCCGTCGCGCATTTTGAGGTCTGCCACGTGTGTGAGGAGGAGCGCGACGAAGTAGAGGCCGAGCCGGGCGCCGTAGGCGGCCAGAAGGAGCATGAGGACTCCGCGGGCCCGGTCCGCGTCGACCGGCGAATCCCTTCGGTAGGCGCTCAGCAGAAGGTCCCCCAGGCGGACGAGGGCGATGTAGGGCACGACGCCGAGCGCGGCCGATGCGACCGTGAGGAGCTGCGCGACGCCGATCCATCCCCTGACCGGGCGAGAAAGCCGCTTGACGGCGGCCTGCCCCGCCCTCGCCTTTTCGAGGCTCTTTCGCGCCTTTGCCTCGCGATTTTCACTCATGCGAACCTCGCCGGTAAGGGCAACCTAACGAGATTCAGGTTACACTTCCTGCTCCGAGGGGTCAATGCTCAGCCGCACGGCACAAGGCGCGCGTGGAAGTCGGCGGAAAGAGCTGCAGCAGCGACGTGGCAAAGGGCAGCAGCAGCGGCGTCACCCGCTGAGTGTTTGCGGAGCTTGCGGCCGAGGGAGGCGCCCGCGGCGCAGAGGCGTCACCGTCGGCTTCGACGGGCCGGGAGCTGCGCGAAGCACGACGATGCATTATAAGTTCCGAGTTTTGGCCACTTTAATGCAAGAAAGTCCTTTTCACTGCAGATCGGCGCTCCGAGCCGCACCCGCCAGCAGGAGCCTCACCGTCCTTTCGGCGGCGTCGGCCAGAGCCTCGCGTCCGCCCGCGAGAGCCTCCTCCAGGGTGGTCACGCCCGCGACGATCGGCACGAGGCCGACGAAGCCGTGGCTGTACAGCTCCTCCACGCCTTCGCCGAGCCGCCCGGCGAAGGCGACGATCGGCACGCCCGCGGCCGCCCGCGCGACTCCCGACAGGGTTTTGCCCATGAGCGTCTGCCTGTCCATCGCCCCTTCTCCGGTGAAGACGAAGTCGGCCCCCTTGACGGCTTCCGCCAATCCGACGGCTTCCACGACGAGGTCCGCCCCGGACTGCAGCTCCCCGCCGAGAAATGCGGAGAAGGCGTAGCCCAGCCCCCCGGCTGCGCCCGCCCCCGGCGCCGCGGCGAAGGAGTCAAGGTGCCCGGCGGTCCTCGCCAGGCGCTCCAGGGTTCCGTCCAGGAAGGCGACGTCTTCCGGGGACGCGCCTTTTTGCGGCCCGTAAACGGCGGAAGATCCGCGCGGGCCGAGCAGGGGGTTGTCGACGTCGCAGGCGATCTTGAAGGTCGCCGCCGCGGCACGGGGATCAAGCCCGGAGGCGTCGATCGAGTCGAGCCTCGCGAGGGAGGCGGGGGAGCCGTCGAGCTCGCGGCCCTCGGCGTCGAGGAAGCGCACTCCGAGGGCGCGCAGCATCCCGGCCCCGCCGTCGTTCGTGGCCGAGCCGCCGATGCCGAAAAGGAACTCGCGCGCCCCGCCGTCGAGCGCGGCGAGGATCATCTGGCCGACGCCGAACGTGCTGGCCTCGCGGATGCGGCGCCGCTCGGGGGGAACCATTCCGAGCCCGATGGCCTGGGCGCACTCCATGACGGCCAGCCCTTCGGCGAGGGCGAAACGGGCGAGTGCGGGGTGCCCGTAGGCGTCGAGCACCGGCGCTTCGACGGCGGAAAGGCCGAGCGCGTCGGCGAGGGACTCGGTGAAGCCTTCGCCGCCGTCGGCCATGGGAATCTCCGCGCACTCGGCGTCGGGTGCGACCCGGCGCACGCCCTCGGCCAGAGCCGCCGCCGCCTGCGCGGCGCTCATCGACTCCTTGAAACTGTCAGGCGCGCATACGATCTTCAATTGAACCTCCTGAGCCGCGCCGCAACGAAACTGGCAGCGCGGCAACGAAAACCGAAAGCGCTAGCCGCGGGGCCTCGGCGTGGACGCACGGGCGCCGAGGCCGTCGCGTTCAGCAGGCGCTCACTCCTCGGGCTCGCCGGGGCGAAGCTCGATGTCGGAGAGCTTCTCGTAGTACTTGAGCAGGCCGGAATGGTCGTCGGTGTCGAAGCCGTCGCCCTGGAGCACGCTCATCATGTCGCGAACCGCTGCGGTCAGCGGCAGCGGCGAGTTCACGCCGTGGCCGGTGTCGAGGACGTTGTTGAGGTCCTTGATATGCAGGTTGATGCGGAAGCCCGGGGCGAAATTCCGGGCGAGCATCATCGGAACCTTGGCGTCCATGACGGTCGACCCGGCAAGGCCGCCGCGGATCGCCTGGAAGACGGCCTCGGGGTCCACGCCGGCCTTCTGAGCCAGCACAAACGCCTCCGCGCACGCCGCGATGTTGACCGCGACGATCGTCTGGTTGGCGAGCTTCGCGATGTTGCCGGCCCCGATGGCGCCGACGTAGGTGACCGATCCGGCCATGACGTCGAGGACGGGCGCGACCTGCTCGAACACCGCCTTGTCGCCGCCGACCATGACGGCCAGGGTGCCGTCGATCGCCTTGGGCTCGCCGCCCGAGACCGGCGCGTCGAGCATGGGGATGCCGACTTTGGCCAGTTCGTCGTGAACCTCGCGCGAAACGAGTGGCGCGATAGAGGACATGTCGACGTAGACGAGGCCTTCGTGCGCGCCTTCGACGATCCCGTTTTCGCCGAGGGCGACCGTCTTGACGTGCGGCGAGTTGGGAAGCATCGTGATGACGAGCTCCGAGGCGAGGGCAGCTTCTTTGGCGTTCGCGACGGCGGTGGCCCCCTGGGCCACGAGGTCATCGACCGCTTCCTTGTGGAAGTCGTTGACGTAGAGCTCATGCCCCGCCTTGACGAGGTTCTTGGCCATTGGGCGGCCCATGATGCCGAGGCCGATGAAACCGATCTTCATGGAAATCTCCTTAGTGCTTGATTCTGGGGCGTGGCGGCTCCTCTTCGATGAGGCGCCTGCAGTCACACTGTGATTCTATAACAAAGATCCGCATACCGACACCCTCTTTTCCGCTTTGCGGACTCTCTATTCCGCTCTGCGGACTTCTATTCGGAGAAAGGGACAGCGGTCGACGACGGGCGTGCGCCGCCAGGAGGCTGTTCACTCGTCCAGGATTCTGCGGCGGCGCAGGCGGCGGCGTCGGCTCGTCATCGTCTTTTCGCGCCGCCATTTCTCGCCCCTGCGTTTGTCGAGGCGGACCTTCTCGCGCTGGGCCTTGTCGAGGCGCATCGTCCGCTCGACGGCCTTGGCCCGCGCGTATTCCTCGAAGCTCACCCGGACGCGCTGAGTGAGCGAATAGTCGTTGTTGACGGGCAGCTTCCATTTGAACCGGCGGGCCGCGACGCACAGCAGCCCGCCGACGGCCATGCCGGAGACGAGGGCGAGGAAGGGCTTGTGCAGGCTCCAAAGGACGATCGCGGGCCACGTCGCCACGAGCGCACCCGTCGCGTACAGCGTGTTTCCGCCGAAGATCGCCGGGGTCCTTCCCACCGCGATGTCGCGGAACATGCCGCCCCCGACACCCGTGATGACGCCCAGAAGCATCGCCGGGCCCACCCCGTAGCCGGCCTCGAGCGTCTTGATCGCGCCGGTGGCGGCCCACGTGCTCACGACGAAGGCGTCGGCGACGATGAAAAAGCGATTCCACCATTTGCCCGTCATACGCATGGCGAAGGCGATGAGGGCGCCCAGGAACGCCCCGCCGATGTAGAACGGGTTTGTCAACGCGACGGGCGGGCCCTTTTGCAGCAGGGCGTCTCGCAGCATCCCCCGCCCAAAGCCACCATGACGGCGAGTGCCACGAAGCCGACGAGGTCGAAACGCTCTTCGCGCGCGACCATTCCGCCGAGCACTCCGGCCAGGACCACTCCGAAGACGTCGAAGAAAGTAAAAGCGTGTGTGAAGATCTGCGCGACACTCACGTCAGGCCCGCCCTAGAGACTCAGAATTCGACGGCGGCCGCCTCGATTTCGTCGTCGTCCTTTGGCGAGAATTTGGCCTTCGCCGAAGAATAGCCGGCCCCTGCGGCGTCGCGTGCCTTGCCGACCCCGGCCTGAACGGGCTTCGAGTTCCAGACCTTCGAACTGACCTTGGCGATCTGCTCGTAGCGCTGGCGCCCGGCGCGGGCCCCCAGAACGTATCCGGCGGCCAATCCAAGTGCCAGAGACTTCACTCCCATAATCACTCCTAACTGTGCGTGTTGGTTCAGCATCGATTTTATCCGTCGATGCCGATCAAAGCTCAGAAGGGCCGCGCCCCCGTCAAATATGACCGAAGCCACACCTTATGGCTAGACTACTGCCAGGAGGAATGATGAGCGGAACAACGACGTCGGCACACAGTCCCGCGATCAGCGACGATCGCCTGAAAGCCGCCACCGGGCGGTCGCGCCAGCGATGGTTCGCGCTTCTCGACAAGGCCGGAGCCGAGAGCTGGGACCGAAGGCGCATCGCGCGCTGGCTGGGTGTCAAGCACGAGGTCGACGCCTGGTGGGCCCAGTCGCTCACGATCGACTACGAACGCGCCCGGCGCCAGGGCAGGACGCGCAAGGGCCCCCTGCGCACGAGCGCGTGGAAGACGATTCGGCGCCCGGCAGAGGCCGTGTGGCCGTTCCTCGACGACGACGATCTTCGCCGCGACTGGCTCGACTGCGAGTTCGGGGTGCGCGGGCGGACCCCCGGCAGGTCGCTTCGGCTCGAGGCCGCCGACGGCTCGCTCATCACGGTGGGCGTGCACGAGCTCGAGCCGACGTCCTCCGGCGAGAGCCGCACTCAGATCTCCGTGGAGCATTCGGGCTTGCACGACGCCGCCGATGTCGCCGAGACCAAGGAGTTCTGGAAGGCCTGCCTGGCCCAGCTCGCCGCGCAATTCGAGTGACCCGGGGGCACGTGGGAGAATTGGCCCGTATGCTTCGAGACAATTCCTCCGCCGATCCCCGCCCCACGCCGTCAGACACAGAGGGCTCCGCCAGTTCCGCCCGTCCCAGCGGGCAAGCGGGAGGCCCCAAAGGCGCCGGAGACCCCGGAAGAAAGCGCTCGGATAAGCGACCCAATCATAAGCGCGGCAAGGGCGACGGCGCGGGCCGCGACAAGGTCAGCAAGCGCGGCCGCAAGATGCGCAACGGCGACAAGCGGCGGGCGCCCGCGCCGCTCACCGCCGAGCAGGTGGAGGCGCGCAAGAGATCGGTGCCGAGAATCGCCTACCCCGATCTGCCGGTTTCCGCCCGCCGAGACGAGATCGCGCGGGCAATTCGCGACAACCAGGTCGTCGTCGTCGCGGGAGAGACCGGGTCGGGAAAAACCACCCAGCTGCCGAAAATATGCCTGGAGCTGGGCCGCGGAACGAGCGCCATGATCGGCCACACGCAGCCCAGGCGCATCGCGGCCCGCGCAGTGGCAGACCGGCTCGCACACGAGCTCGGCGTCGACCTCGGCGCGCAGATCGGCTACCAGGTGCGCTTCACGGAGGAAGTCTCCCCCGGCACCCTCGTCAAGCTCATGACCGACGGCATCCTGCTCGCCGAAATCCAGTCCGACCCGGAGCTTGCCCGGTACGACACGATCATCATCGACGAAGCCCACGAGCGCTCCCTCAACATCGACTTCCTGCTGGGATACCTGGCCCGCCTCCTGCCACGGCGGCCCGACCTCAAGGTCATCATCACCTCCGCCACGATCGACACGCAGCGCTTCGCCGAGCATTTCAACGCACCCGTCGTCGAAGTCTCCGGGCGCACGTACCCCGTCGAAATCCGCTACCGTCCGCTTGTCGGGGACGACGGCGGCGAAGCGACCGACCAAGTAACCGGGATCGTCGAGGCCTGCGAGGAGCTCATGGCCGAGGGGCCAGGCGACATCCTCGTCTTCCTCTCGGGCGAGGGCGAGATTCGCGACGCGCAGGCCGCCTTCGCCGACGAGCTCGGACGCAGGCACATCGAGCCGGGCGGGCGGTTCTCGGTTCCCGACGCCGTCGAGGTGCTCCCCCTGTATTCGCGCCTGTCGGCGGCCGAGCAGCATCGCATTTTCGAACGGCGCCCCCATCGCCGCATCATCCTCGCCACGAATATCGCCGAGACCTCGCTGACCGTTCCGGGCATCCGCTACGTCGTCGACCCGGGAACCGCTCGAATCTCGCGCTACTCCGCGCGAACCAAGGTGCAGCGCCTTCCGATCGAGCCGATCTCGCAGGCGAGCGCGAACCAGCGCGCGGGCCGCAGCGGACGCGTGGCGGACGGCATCTGCATCCGGCTGTATTCGCAGGAAGACTTCGACGGGCGCGAGAAGTTCACTCAGCCTGAGATCCAGCGAACCTCCCTCGCGTCGGTCATCCTCCAAATGCTTGCGCTGCGATTGGGGAACGTCGCGGACTTTCCGTTCATCGACCCTCCCGAGGAGCGGGCCGTGCGCGCGGGCGCCCAGCTCCTGACCGAGATCGGGGCAATAGACGGCGGGGCCCGCCTCACATCCGTCGGCCGGCGGCTGGCCAGGCTCCCCATCGACCCCCGGCTGGGGCGCATGCTCCTCGAAGCGGACAAAAACGGCTGCGCCTCGGAAGTGCTCGTGCTGGTCGCCGCTCTATCCGTCCAAGACGTGCGCGAGCGCCCAGCCGAAAAGCGCCCGCAGGCCGACCAGCTGCACGCCCGCTTCACGGCGCGCTCCTCCGATTTCCTCGCGTACCTCACCCTGTGGCGCTACCTCAACACCCAGCGTCGCGAGCTCTCCGGCTCGGCGTTTCGTCGAATGTGCCGCGCCGAGTTCCTCAACTATCTGCGCTTTCGCGAATGGGCCGACGTCGTCGCGCAGCTGCGCCAACTCGCCAAACCCCTCGGCATTGACGCGGCGTCCATCGGCCTGCCCGGCCGCGCGCAGATAAGGCAGGCCGGGGAGAACGGCGCCCCCGCGCTCGGAGGCGCGCCCAATTCAGGCGCCGCAGCCGCGGCGTGCCGGGATTTCGGGCGGGGAGCGGACACTCCCGAAGCGGGCGCGATCCATCGCTCCATGCTCGTCGGCCTCCTGTCCAACCTCGGCAATTATTCACAGCGCTCGCGCGATTACGAAGGCGCCCGCGGCGCCCACTTCGTGATCTGGCCGGGCTCGGGGCTGAGCAAACGCACCCCCGCGTGGGTCATGGCGGCCGAGCTGGTGGAGACGTCCAGGCTCTTCGCCCGCACGGTGGCCGCGATCGAGCCGCAGTGGATCGAGCCCTTGGCCAAGAATCTTGTAAAGCGAACGTATTCGGAGCCCTTCTGGAGCTCGCGGAACGGCGCCGCCATGTGCAAGGAAAAGGTCACGCTGTACGGGATGACGCTCGCTGCGGACAGGCCCGTGCTCCTGGCATCGACCGGCTCGGAGTCTGCCCGCGAGGAAGCCCGCGAGATGTTCATTCTCCACGGGCTGGTCGAAGGCGACTGGCGAACGCACCACGCGTTTCTCAAGGACAACGAGCGGGCCCTCGAAGAGGCGCGGGAGCTCGAAGAGAAAATGCGCCGCCGCGGCCTCGTCGCCGGGCCCGAAGCCCTCGCCGCCTTTTACGACGAGCGCATCCCAGACTTCGTGGTCTCCGGCCGGCACTTCGACTCCTGGTGGAAAAAGGCCAAACGCGACGATCCCCACCTGCTCGACTTCACCCAAGAGCTCCTGGTGGGCGAGGCCGAGGCCGACGAAAACGACTACCCCGCCGAATGGCGGCAGGGCGAGATCCGCCTGCCGATCGAATACTCCTTCTCCCCCGGAGCCTACGCCGACGGCGTCACCGTCACCGTTCCCGTCACGCTTCTGCCGCAGGTGCGCCCCGAAGGGTTCGACTGGCTCGTTCCAGGAATGCGCGAAGACCTCGTGACGGGGACGATCCGCGCGCTGCCCAAACGCGTGCGCCGCCAACTCGTCCCCGCGCCCGACGTCGCCCGGCAGATCCTCCCGCTTCTGCCTCACTGGGAGGACGTCGCCCACGGACAGGACGGCGCGCCAAGCTTCCGCCGGGCCTTCGCCGAAGCCGTCTTTCGGCTTCGCGGCTTCTGGATCGACGACGCGGCATGGGAGGAAGCCCGGCTGCCCGAGCATCTCTCCGTCCTCTTCCGCGTGAGGTCCGAACGCGGCGCCGTGCTCGACGAATCGACGAGCCTCGAAAGGCTCAAGCTGGAACTCGCGCCGCGCACCCGCTCGGCGGTCGAATCCGTGGTCAAAGGCGCCGTCGCGCAGGCTTTGGACGAGGCGCACTTCCGACTTGCGGGCGGCGCCGCAGAGGGCGCCGCGTTGCCGCTCGGCGAAAGCCTCGGAGGCTGGCCGGACGCGTCCGGGGGCGTCATTCCGACGTCGGTCGAGACGACCGGCACCCACGGGATGACGGTGCGCGGCTACCCGGCGCTCGCAGCGGGGGCCGACGGCAAAGTCAGGCTTGACGTCTTGGCCGATCCGGCGCTCCAAGCCCGGGAACACCGCCGCGGGCTTGCAGCTTTGCTGGCAGCGGCGATCGCCCTGCCCGAGGCTCGGATCACGAGCCGCTGGCCGGGAGCTCAAGCGTTGGCGCTCGCGGGGAGCCCGTACCCTGACACGTCCGCCCTGGTCGCGGACATCCAGTTGGCGTCGGCCCGCAATCTCGCCGCGAAGTGGGCGGCCGAGAACGGCCTCAACGTCGCCGACGTCCGCACGCGCAGCCAGTGGGACGAGCTGCGCGCCTGGGCCAAGCAGCGCCACGAGGACGAGGTTTACCGAATCAGCCTCGACGTCGCCGGGATTTGCGCGCGGCGGGCCGAGGTCGACAAGTGGATAACCGAGAGCCGTTCGCCCGCGCTGCTGGCCACCCTCGCCGACGTCAAAGAGCAGGTGGCGAACCTGGTTCCGTCGGGTTTCGTCTCCCGCACACCCGCTGCCAGGCTGCCGCACATCGAACGCTACCTTCGAGCTGCGTATATCCGCATCCAGAAGGCCGCCACGAATCCCTCCGGGGACGACGCGCTGGCCTGGCAGATTCAAGACGTGAACGACAAGGTCGAAGCCGCTCGAGCCGCCGCCGCTTCACGTGCCTACGACCCGAGCGCCGCAGCGGCCTTGGACGAGGCCCGCTGGATGGTCGAAGAGCTGCGGGTCTCCCTTTTCGCCCAGCAGCTCGGGACGAACGGCAAGGTTTCGGCCAAGCGCATCGCCAAGGTCCTCGCGCGGGCTTGACCTTAACCTATCGGCTCCTCGCATCGGTAGGCGACCTTCTTCGGGTAATGATCGCCGGGAGTGCGGACGTACAGCTTCATCTTCCCGGCGTTCGGGGGATCCAGCGCGCTGAAGTACACCCACCCCTCGATCGGCTTTCCTACTTCCACGTATTTCGACGACGTCAACGCTCCTTGAGAACTGTCTTCAACTTCGAACATGAGGTTGTTGGACGACGGATCGCCGACGTAGAACCTGTAATCAAAGGGGTATGTGCGTTGCGACCCATTGTTGGTCAACCGAATCTTGACGCCGACGTAGGCCTCATCGTCTTTGTAGTCTCGACTGTTGGCAACCTTCACTTGTTCCCGGGCGTCGGCTTTGTATTCGAGAACCTGAACAGTGGTGTCCTGGAGCGTGTAGGTGTCGCCCTGTTTCGTCACCGGCTTTATCTGGTAGCCGATCTGCCCCAACGGGTCTTGAGGATCGTTGCTTTGCGTCGTGTCGTCGTCGGTCGGATCCGTCGTGTCGTCGTCGGACGGATCCGTCGTATCGTCGTCGGTCGGATCCGTCGTCGTGACGCTGGGGGTCGGATCGGCCTCGGGCTTGCTCTTTCCGAACACGCCGGTCGCCCAGAGCGCTCCGACCACGACGCCGACGACCGCTATGACCGCCACTACGACTATCGCGGGCGAGACTCTCCTCCTCGGCTGCTGGAAGGCGGCTCCGGGCGGGTATCCGGCGCCGCCGTAGCCCATCGCCTGTCGCGGGTCGCCGAACGGAGGGCCCCCGGCCGGCGGCTGGGAGAACGGGCGGGAAGACCCGGGCGTGACGCTCGGCGCGTAGGCGTACTCCCAGGCCGCCGCATCGGGGGCGGCGGCCTGACTCGGCGCGTTGGGACTGTTGGAGGCAAAAGCTCCCTCGTAGCCGAGGGGCTGCTGGTTGTAGGGCGCGCCTGATTGAGGCCCTTGCTCAGAACTCCAAGGTCCGGTCCCAGCGGCGTATCCGTCTCCTCCGGGTTCCTGCCGTCCCCCGGATCCGTATGAAAAATCTGTCATGCCATTCCCATCGTTGTGTCTCGCCCAGGCAATCGACCCGATGCACTCTTGCAAATCGACGCTATCATGCTAGCACCGTATCCTACCAGTGTGAAAAGCGCCTCCACAATGTGCGTTCGGAGGTGCGCTCCCCTTACCGCCGCACCCAGCGCAGCTGGAAGCGCTTGTCGAAACGGGGGGAACACCTGGCGCACGACACCGGGGACCTCGGCCGACGGAAACGCTCGACCGTATGCCCTTCCGGGCACCGTCCGATCCACGGCGCGGGGGGCATCGGCAGGCCGCGCGCCGACGCCCGCGGCAAAGCCCCGAGTTTTACGGCCATCTTTTTCCACACGGGGTCGTGTCCGTGCTCGGGCCCCACGAGAGCATGGGCGATCTCGTGGAGGACCGTGTCCCGCACCTGATCGACCGTGCACAGCGGAACGATGAGCGAAGACAGGGAGATCGTGCGCTCAGCATATCTCGTCACACCAGCACGGCGCCGGGCCCGATCGAAATCGAGCCGCCACCCGTGCAGCCCGTGTCCGTCCATCAGCTCTCGCGCCATGGACGCCGCTTTCGCCATTTCCATAAGATCACCTTAACAAAGTAAAAGCAATTGATCAACACGATCTGATTTAAAACAACTATTAAGTAGATCGTATAAAAGTATACGGCTTTTAATTACATTTAAAAGCGCGATCAGATATTTAGTTGCATTAAAAGTTAAACTTTCTAGTTATGTTGCGTGACGCCGACGTCGGCGGCGGTGCGCTGCCAACTTTACTCCCATCGGGCCGAAGCATCTCCTAAAAAAGGCCCTCGAATCCGGCCGGATCATCTGAGCGTCACGGGTTCGCTGACTTCGTAGAAAACCATGCCCGAGCTGTCCGACGTTCCGAAGAAAAACTTGGCCTCCTGCAGGTCTTTGTTCACTTTGAAGCGCAGCTTGACGGTGGTTTCCTCGCCCCCCTTGAGCGTTATGCCCTCGTCCAGGCCCTCGTCGCCCTTCGACGAGCTGACAAGGCCGCGCTCGGAATCGACGAGGACGAAATCGACGTCGTAGAAGGGAACGTCGCCCGAGCCCGCGTTCCTGACCTTGAGCGAGGCCTCAACGAAGTACTCTGCATCGTTTTCCGAGGGCGCCGTCTCGCCCTTGTTTCGATCGACTTTTCCAACGACGACGCGGGAGAACGACTCGGCCTCGACCCTGAGCGGGCCGCCCGTCCAGCCCTTCCCGTCGGAGAGGGCCGCCTCGATTTTCGAGGACGTCGCCTTGGCCAGGATTCGTGAGGCGCTCTTGCCCTTGAGGCCGGCGACTTCCACGGTCGCAGCGTCCGTAGGGATTCCGCCGTCGCCGCCCGCCGAGGAAGCAGCCGACCGGGTCTCGGACGCACCCGCCGGCGTCGCCCCGTCCGCTGGATCCTCGCCGCGGTCGGACACCAGCCAGCCGAGCATTACAACCGACCCGAAAGCGAACGCGATCGCCACCGCCAGTGCCTGCCCGCGGTTCGCAGAGGGCTTCTCCCGCCTGGCCGAGTCATCGAGGGACTCGCTTATATCGGACTCATCTTCGACGGACGAATGCGGTAGCGGCATCGTTTTCCTTTGCAGTTCGCATATGGGCGGCGGGCAACCGACAATTTCCATTACGCTACGGCAGTCCCGCGGGAAAGTACATGGGCAACGCTCCCCGTCGGCACAACCGCGAACCGCTCAGAACGCTGCGGGGCCTCATCGCTGCGCGCGTTCGCCCCCTCGCCGCACGGATTCATCGAACCATCCGGTTATCGTCGTCGGATGCGTGACGGCCGTTCCGACCACCGCCGCCCACGCGCCTGCGGCCATCACTGCTTCGGCGTGTTCGAGGGTGTGGATTCGCCCCTCGCATATGACGGGGAATTCGGGGAACTCGGCGACCATGAGCTCGAGCAGCTCGACGTCGGGCCCGTCGGTACGAGGGCGCTGGCCCGTGTAGCCCGCGAGCGTCGTCGACAGGATCGCGCATCCCGCTGCGGCGGCCCGCCTTGCGTCGTCGATGGAGCCGCAGTCCGCCATGACCAGGACGCCCTCGGACTTCAACGCCCTCACGGTTTCGGCGAAAGTCAGGCCGTCGGGCCGCGGGCGCCCCGTCGCGTCGACGGCGACGACGTCGGCCCCGGCGTTCGAGCACGCTCTGGCGTGGCGCAGCGTGGGCGTGATGTAGACGCCCTCGCGTCCCTCTTTCCACAGGCCGATGACGGGCACTTCGACCCGGCCCTTGACGGCTGCGATGTCCGCCAGTCCCTGACACCGGATCGCGGCGGCCCCTCCGCGTTCGGCGGCGAGCGCAATCTGCGCCATCGTCTCCGGGCAGCGCATGGGCTCGCCGGGATAGGCTTGGCAGGAAACGATGAGGCGGCCTCGAAGCGAGGCGATCAACGGGTGCATTCTTCCTCCTGAAACTCAGCGGCGTAGGCGAGCGCGCCCAGCAAGGGGGCGTCCCCGCCGAGCGTCCCTCGCACGAGCGGGACGCCGCGCACGGGATCCATTGCCTGCCGGCGATACCCGGCTCGCAGGGGCGCCCACCAGTATTCTCCGACGCCGCTGAGGGAGCCGGACAGCACGATCGCCTCCGGGTCGAGGCAGTTGGCGAGCGACCCGAGAACCTCTCCGAGGGCGGCGCCGGCGTCGGAGAAAGCCCTTCGCGCTTCGGCGTCGCCCCGGTCCGCAAGGCGGCGAAGCTCTGCGCCGTCGTTCACGTCCGGAGACCCGCCGCGGGAGCGGTAGAGGCGGACGACGCCGGTTCCGGAGGCGACGGGCTCAATGTGGCCGTCGCGCCCGCACGAGCATGCGAAGCCCTCGCCGAGCCGGTGGCCGACGTGCCCGACGTGCCCGGCGAGGTCCCGCGGGCCGAACAGGACTTTTCCCTCGGCGACGATCGCCCCGCCGATTCCCGTTCCGACCGCCGCCACCAACGCGTTGCGCAGGCCTGCCCCGGCCCCGAACCGCATCTCCCCGAGCGCGTGGGCGTGGACGTCGTTGAGCACGAACGCGGGAACTCCGAGGGCTTCGGCGAGGGCCGGGCCGAGAGCCGTCCCTGCCCAGCCGGGCATGAGGTCGGTGGCGGAGGCAACCGTGCCCGTCGCACGGTCGATGACTCCGGCGCTGGCCGCTGCGACGCCGGCCAGCGGGCCGCCCGCCTTCCGGGCGACCTCGCGGGCCAGCTCGAGCGCCGTCTCCACAACGGCCGCGCCCCCGCGGCGCGGCCGGGTGGGTCGGGTCGCCCGATGGCGCACGGAAGGCTGACCTGGAGTGCAGACTCCCGCCGCTATCTTCGTGCCTCCGATGTCGAGGACGAGGCACCGTCCCTCCGCCTCCCCCTCGGGCGAAGGCTCCGCCGCGCCGCTCATCGCGCGAGCATCCCCGCGGCGACGAGCACGTTCCGGACGGCTTCGACGTTCCCGCCCTCGAGCGCGCGCACGGGGCGCGGCATCTGGTTGGTCTCGAACACGCCCAAAAGCTGAAGCGCCGTCTTGAACGCCCCGACGCCGGCGCCGAAGCCCACGGCGCCCTCCGTCACCGAGGTGATCGTCATGAGCAGCGCCAGCCTGTCCTGGATTTGGGCGACGGCGTCCCAGTCGCCTTCGCGGTAGGCCTTGTACTGCTGGACGTACCCGTACGGATCGACGTTGCCCAGTCCGGGAACGACGCCGTCGGCCCCGGAAAGGAATGCGCCGTCGACGACGACCTCGTGGCCCGTGAACAGCTTGAGCGGGCTTCCGGCCGCCCGATTCTTTTGGACGAGGAAGCGGAAGTTGACGTCGTCGCCCGAGGAATCCTTGACACCCGCGAGGACCCCCTCGCTTCCGAGCCTGACGAGCATGTCCGCGTCCAGCTTCTTGTGGACGCACACCGGCAGGTCGTAGGCGAACAGCGGAAGGTCGACCTCTTCGCGAATGGCGCGGAAGTTGGCCTCGATCTCGTCGGGGCCGCCGAGCGCGTAGAAGGGGGCGGTCGCGACGACGGCGTCGGCCCCGAGCTCGCGCGCTGCGCGGGCGTGTTCGACCATTCTCTCCGTCTGAGCGTCGATGACGCCCACGAGCACCGGAACCCGGCCCGCGGCGGCCTCGATGCCCGTCTCGACGATCTCCCTGCGGCGCGAGTCGGTGCAAAACACGACCTCGCTCGAGGATCCGAGAAGGAAAAGGCCGTGCACCCCGCGGTCGATCATTCGATCGATCGACCGCTTCAAGCTTGCGCGGTCGAGTTCGCGATCGGCGGTGAGCGGCGTGACGACGGGCGGGATCACTCCGCTGAAGTCGGCGTGGGCTGCCATGTGCTCTCTTCCTTTGCTGTACTGCGCGATTCTTCATCCGCGGATGCGAGGTCGTCTGGAATGCTCGGGTGCAAAAGCGAAGGCGCCGCACTCAGGAGCTTGCGTGTGTAGGGATCCTGCGGGTCGGCCAGCAGCGTCGCCGCCGGCCCCTCCTCGACGATCTGGCCGCCGTTCATCACAACGATCCTGTCGGAGACGTAGCGCACGGTCTGGATGTCGTGGCTGATGAACACCATCGCCAGCCCGAGCTCGTCCTTCAGGTCGGTCAGGAGGTTGAGGATTTGCGCGCGGACCGAGACGTCGAGGGCCGACGTCGGCTCGTCGGCGATGATCGCCGCGGGCTTGATCGCGAGCGCGCGTGCGATGGCGACCCTCTGGCGCTGACCGCCGGAAAGCTGGCCCGGGAGGGCGTCGAGGGCCGACGTCGGCAGTCCCACCAGCGAGATGAGCTCGCGCACCCGCGCCTCGCGCTCCCGCTTCGTCCCGACCTTGTGCACGTGGAGGGGGTCGGCCAGCTGGTCGCGGACGGCCATCCTCGCGTTGAGGGCGGTGGCCGGGTCCTGGAAGACGACCGATATGACCCGCCCGATGGCGCGCCTGTCCTCGACCGTTCGCTTGGTGACCTCGCGGCCCTGGAAATAGACGCGGCCGGCGGTGGGCTTTTGCAGCCCGCACATGACGTTGGCCGTGGTCGATTTGCCGCAGCCGGATTCGCCGACGATGCCGATCGTCTCGCCCGGCATGAGCTTGAGGCTCACCCCGCGCACGGCCCTGATGGACTTTCCTGCGGTCCGCGTTCTAAACGTCACGTGGACGTCGTCAAGCTCGATGATCGGCCCGGACCCGCCGCCGCGCCGGCGGGGCGACTCTGCGGAGCCGCTCTCAACGGGATGCGCGACGTCTGCGGGAGCGGCGTCGGCGACCGAGCCCCCGGCCGTCCTCGCCAGAAGGGTTTCGGCGCTCATTTTTCCTCCTCCGTTTTGAGTGTGGGGCGCCCGTCTTCGGGCGCGGCGCTCTCGTCGCGCGCAAGGCCGAGGCCCGGCGCGGATGCGGGGCTCGCATCCGGCGCGCGATCCGGGCTGGTAGCCGAAGGGATCGCGATCGCAGCTGACACGGCCGCTGCCGCGATCGCCGCGTACCCTTCGGGATGGTCGGCGTAGAAGTGCCAGCTGCCCTCGACTCGGCGCATGACGGGCCGTACGTCGCCGCCCACGTCGGGGTGGCTCGAGCGCGGGGCGAAGCGGTCGCCGGAGGGGAAGTCCTTCGGGGACGGGACCGTGCCCGGAACCTGGTGGAGCCGCCCGAAGGCCGCCTCGATCGAGAGGACCGAGCCGAGAAGCCCGCGGGTGTATTCGTGGCGAGGGTCGGTCATCAGCTCGACGGTCGAGGCCTGCTCGACCACCTGGCCCGCGTACATCACCGTGATGGAGTGGGCTGCCTCGGCCACGAGGGCGAGGTCGTGGGAGACGAACACCATCGCGAAGCCGAGTTCGTCGCGCAGCTTGTTGAGCAGTTCGATGACCTGCTTTTGCACGGTGACGTCGAGGGCGGTGGTGGGCTCGTCGGCGATGACGAGCTTGGGGTCGCGGGTCAGCGCCATGGCGATGAGGACGCGCTGGCGCTGGCCTCCCGAGAGCTCGTGCGGATAGGAGTTGAGGGTTCGGTGGGGGTCGAGCCCGACGAGCTCCAGCAGATCCTCCATCGACCGCGTTCCCCCGCGTTTGGTCAGCTGTTTCATCTGGGATTTGATGAGCATCGACGGATTGAGGGAGGACAGCGCATCCTGGTAGACCATGGCGAGCTCGTGCCCGCGCAGCGCGTTGCGCTCGGAGGGCGAGAGCTCCAGGAGGTTCTTGCCGTCGTAGAGGATCTCGCCGGAGATTTCGGCCCGGGGATCGAGCAGGCCCATGATTGCAAGGGACGTGATGGACTTGCCGCAGCCCGATTCGCCCACGAGGCCCATCGTTTCGCCCGGCCGCACCGAGAAGCTGACGTGGTCCACCACGTTGACGTCGCCGTGGCGCGGGAACTTGATGCACAGATCCTTGACCTGAAGAAGCGGCGGCTCCTCGGAAACGGGAATGTGGCGGTCTTTCCTCAGGGTCTCCATTTCCTTGAGGGCGTCGAGCCGGTTGCTCAGCGCCTCGGCTTGGAGCCTGTGCGCGGCCACGGGGTCCACGAGCATCTTGTCGGCTTCGCGTTCGGCGTCGGAGGAGGTCTCGGGAACGTCGACCGGGCCCTTCGGCGCCGCGACTATGGCGTCGGTCATCCCCTCCGAGAGCACGTTGAGGCACAGGACCGTGAGCATGATGGCCAAGCCCGGGAAGAGGGCGGCCCACCAGTAGTTGTAGATGACGCCGGCCCGGGCGTTTGCCAAGAGATTGCCCCACGTGGGCGTCGGCTCCTGGATGCCGGCCTGGATGAAGGAGAGCGACGCCTCGAAGACGATGGCGTCCGCCACGAGGACGGTTGCGAAGACCATGATCGGGGCGACGCTGTTGCGCGCCACGTGCTTGACGAGGATCCAGGGGGCGCGGGCGCCGGAGACGACCACGGCGTTGACGTAGTCCTCGCCGTATTCGGCTATGACGTTTGCGCGGACCACGCGGGTGATCTGCGGGATGTAAAGGAATCCGATGGCGAGGATGATGACCGGGAGGGTTGTGCCGAACACGGAGATGAACACGGCTGCGAGCGCGATGCCCGGGAAGGACATGACGATGTCCATGATCCGCATGATCACTTCGGAGATCCACTTGCGGGAAACGGCTGCCACCGAGCCGATCACGGCGCCGCACAGCAGCGCGAAGGCAGTGGCGGCCAATCCGATGACGAGCGAGTACCGGGCGCCGTAGAGCATGCGCGAAAGTATGTCGCGGCCGCTTCCGTCCGTTCCGAAGAGGAACGTCAGGTGCTCCTTGGCCGCGCCGACCCACACCTCGTGCGTGCCGGGCTCGAGGTTCTTGCCGAACGTCGCGTACGGATCGTGCGGCGCCGCGATCGGCGCGAGAACGGCGAGAAGGGCCATGAATCCGAGGAAGACGAGCGAGATCTTCGCTCCGGCGTTCATCGCCTTCCAGCGGCGGAGGCGAACGCGCCCCTCCATCTTTTCGGTGAGCTTGCGGCGCATCTCAGACCTCCCTGATTCGCGGGTTGACGAGGACGTAGAGCATGTCGACCAGGATGTTGACGACGATGAACGACAGGGCCACGATGAGGGTCACTCCCTGCACGAGGGCCGGGTAGTTCTCTTTGACGCCCTCGAGGATCGCCCGTCCCATGCCGTTGAGATTGAAGATGATCTCGATGACGACCGCGCCTCCCATGAGGTATCCGATGCGCAGGCCCAGGACCGTGATCGGCGTGATGAGGGCGTTGCGCAGCACGTTGCGCGAGACGACGACGCGTTTGGGGATTCCCGCCCCGATGGCCGTGCGCACGTAGTCTTTGTCGAGCTCTTCGACGACGGCTGTGCGGATCACCCGGGTGAGCGACCCCGCCACGGGCACGCCCAATGCGAACGCCGGCAGCAGCATTCGGTTGAGCCACGCGCCGGGATCCTCGCTGAAGGGGACGAGCTCGCCCGAAACGTCGAAGATCGGGTTGTTGATGGCGAAGGCCAAAATGAGGAGGACGCCCAGCCAGAACGACGGCGTCGCGATGGCCGCGATGGAGAAGACGCGAATCGCCTTGTCCGGCCACCGATCGCGGTAGAGGGCCGCGACGACGCCGAAGAACACAGAGATGACGACGGCGATCAGCAGGCCGAGGAAGGTGAGCTGAAGCGTCACCGGAAAGGCTTCTGCGACTCTGTCGCTCACGGGGGCGCGATTGGCGCCGTAGCTGCCGAGGTCGCCCTTGGTGAAGAAGTTCCAGAGAAAGGAACCGTAGCGAACGAAGAACGGATCGTTGAGGCCGTGGCTTTCGCGGTATTCCTCCAGCGCCTTCTGAGACGCTCCTTCGCCGAGGGCCGTATAAGCCTCATCGATCTTCGAGAAGGACATGAGGAAGAACACGAGGAACGTCACGCCGAGAACCATGATCGGCAGCGCGACGAGGCGCCGTCCGATGAGTCTCACGAGATTGTTCACGAGGATCTCCTGGTGTTGCGCACCGGCCGGCAAAGCCCGCCTGACGCACGGTGGTTGCGAGCGTCCGGCCGCTGCGGGCCGCACGCGTCATGACGATGTGAGGGTTGGTCTGGTAAAGCGAGGGGCCGGGAAACGCCGGGCCTGGCCCGGCGGCGGGCGAGCCGGGCGGCGGGCACAGGCAGAGGCGCGCCGAGGACAGGGGCGGCGAGCGGCTGCCCGCCGCCCCTGCAGGTCACTTGGCTCCGCTTTCGCTGCCGGCTCCGGCGCCGACGAAGTCGATGCCGGTGGTGCTGATCGGCGCGTATGCCGAGACCTTCTTCGGGTAGTAGGCGGTCACGACCTTGCGGTGGAACAGCGGGTAGAGGGGGACGTCCTTGGCCACGATGTCGTAGGCCTCGTTCCACGCCTTCTGCTGCTCGTCGCCCGTCGCGCGGACGGCCTTGTCAAGCGCTGCGTGAAGCTTCTTGTATCCCTCGGAATCCTTCCACTGGGTGCGCTTTTGGGTCCAGCTGTTGTCGCCGTACCACCAGTTCATGAGAAGGTCGGGGTCGTTGCCGAAGACCGACGGGTCGCCGGGGGCCAGAACCATGTCGAAATTCGGATTGTCGACGTCGGTGTAGTCCTTGTAAAGGGAGCTGGAGGCGAGCGCCTTCAGCTCGACCGTCACGCCCACCGCCTTGAGGTCTTCGACGATCTGCGGCGAAAGCTTGGTGATCCACGTGTGGTCGGTGGTCAGGAGCGTCAAGTGCAGGTTCTTGACTCCGGCCTCCTTGAGGAGCTTCTTGGCCTTCTCCGGGTCGTACTTGTAGACGGTCGAAGCCTTGTGGTAGTTCGGGTGGGTTTCGGGGAGGAAGGACGACGCCGCCGTCGCCGTGCCGGACGTGCCGAGGTCGATGAGCTTCTCGGTGTTGACGGCGTAGAAGAGGGCCTGCCGGACCTTCGGGTTGTCGAAGGGCGCCTTCTTCGTGTTGAACATGAGGAAGGGAAGGTTGAAGCCCTGGACCTCGGTGATCTCGGCGCCGGCGGACTTCAGGAGGTCGGCGGACTCGGCGGGCACCGACTCCATGACGGAGACGGTCTTCTGCTGCATCGCGGTCACCCGGGCGGTGTCGTCCTTGAGGATCTTCCACTCCATGTGCTTGGCCTTGGCGGGCTTGGAGCCGTTGTAATTCGGGTTGGGGGCAAAGGCGATGTGCGTCGAGTCGATCGCCTCGTACGCCCACGGGCCCGTGCCGATCGGCTTGGAGGTCAGGGCCTCGTCGGAGGCCGCGGCCGGAACGATTTTGACGAGCGAGAGGCGGGCCTTGACCAGCGAGAAGGGGTAGTTGAGGTTGATTGAGACGGTCGTGTCGTCCTTCTTCTGCACGTCCTTGATGAAGGAGAGCATCGGCAGATAGATGTTTCCTTCCTTCATCGAGCGCTGGAAGGAGGCCACGACGTCGTCGGCCGTGACGGGCTTTCCGTCGGAGAACTTCGCTCCGTCGCGGAGCTTGACCTCGTACTGGGTGTCGCTGACCTTGACCGGGTCGTCTGTGGCAGCGAGGGCCTTGTACGGCTTGTACGTGTGCATGTCGAGTTCGTAGAGCCCCTCGACGACGTGCCAATTCGCCCCCTGCGCCAACGCCGAAGACGTCGACGACGGATGGTAGTTGTTCGTCTCGTAGGCGACCGCGGCCTTGATGTCGCCGCCCGTCAGGAGCTTGTCGGTGGGCGAGGGAGCGGCCGTCGGAGCCGGAGACTTCGACGTCGAGGAGGCGCCTCCACTGCCTCCACAGGCGCTCAGCGCGAGCGTGCACGCGGCCGCCACGGCCAGTGCCCTCGCGCCAAACCTCTTGCGATTCATGGGTATTCCTCTCCATTGAGTGTAGTGAGCGGTGCGCCCCCTAGGGGTATCGCGTATACTCAGCATATGATGTCTGACAAATTCTTGCAACAGATCATCGCCGAGTCGTCTGACATATTCCAAGATCCGCGGGGCGAATCCGCCGCGGCGACGCCCTTCGTCAACCGCTCCACTGCAACGATGCAGGCGGTGCGCGCCTACATCCTCTCCCACGACCTCCAGCCCGGCTCCCCGCTGCCCACCGAGGCGGTCCTCTGCGCCGAGCTCGGAGTCTCGCGCTCGTCCGTGAGAGAGGCCCTGCGAAAGCTCGAAGCCCTCGACATCGTCCGCGTCCATCAGGGGCGCGGCACGTTCGTCGGCGACATGTCCCTGCGCCCCCTCGTCGACACGCTGATTCTCCGCTCCTCGCTCACCTCGGGCTCCGGGGCGGATTCCCTGGCCGACGTCGTCGCCCTGCGGAAGTACCTCGACCTGGGAATCTCGGCCGACGTCGTCGCGGCGCTCAAGGGGACGGAGAACCCCGTGCTCCACGCGGCCGTGTCCGCCATGGACGAGAAGGCCGCCGCCGGCGAACGGTATCTCGAAGAGGACGCAACCTTCCATTCGGGGATCCTGGACGCCGTAGGGAACTCCATCGCCAAGCAGATGGTCTCGGCGCTGTGGCTCGTGCACATGGCGGTGATCCCCGACCTCGCCGAGCACATCGAGGCCGGGCTGGAAGCCACCGCCCGGGCGCACCGCGCGATCCTCGACGCGGCCGAGGCCGGCGACCTCAAGGGGTACAGAAAGGCCGTTCGCGCCCATTACCGGCCCCTCGAAGAGATTCTCGCCAAGCGGCGCACAGCCGAGCCGCAGCCCGAGTAGCGCTCGTTTCGGTCGGCGCAGCCCAAGCAAGGCTCAGTCCGGGCGGCGCAGCCCGAGCAAGGCTCGGCCTAAGCAAGGGCAGCCCACGCGCGCGACCGCACGAGCGCGAGCGGTGCGGCGGCGGCTTCCGGGAACGCGCGAAGGCTGCGCCACGCGAAACCGAGCGGCGGGCAGGGCATAGACTGGAGCCACCCCTTCGATCGAGGAGCCGCATGTCTACACAACACCCCGTCCGGGACGTCCTGAGTTCCGCCGTCATTCCCGCGAGCCGCCCCATCGACAATCTGCGGCGCGCCGGAACCGGCTTGTTCGTCGGCAACTGCATCGGAACGGTTGTGGCCGTCCTCGCCTACGGCGACCGCCTGACGAGCGGCAACGTCCTGTACGCAGGCCTTCTCCTGTTCGGGCTTTCCTTCCTCTTCCTCGCCCCTTGGATCGCGCGGCCGAAAGACGGCCTGGGAGCCCCCGTCGTCGCGCGGACCCTCGCCACCTCGGAGTCCGTGGAGTCGAGGCTCACCAGGCGCGGCCTGAGGGTCCCCGTCGTCGTCCAGCCGGTCGACGGCGCGAAGCCTTTTCGATCGATCGTCACCCTCGGCGGGATGCGCAAGAAGCACGCCAAGGACCCTGAGGTCGGGACCCTTCTGGCGCTCCAGCAGGTCGAGCCCGGCAAGGGCGAGCTCGCCGCCGTCGACGAGCCTTCCGCGCGCCAAAAGGAGCTCATGGCCCAGCTCAAAAAGCAGCCGCGCAAGCTCAAATCGGACGCGCCCATCCTGCCCATGCGCCGCAGCCCGCTTTCGCCTAAGCCGGGGTGGGCCGGGGGAATGCTGGCATCGACGTGTTTGCTCGGCATCACGGTCGCATTGGGAACGATCTTCACGGTGACCGCTTAGTGGCTCGGGCCCGCGGCGAGAGGCTGACCGCCTTCGCCATGCTCTCCCCCTCTCTCGTGGGCGTGGGGCTCTTCCTCGTCGCGCCGATTTTCTTCATCCTCCTCGCCTCGCTGACGGACTGGAACCTCATATCGCCGCCGCGCTTCGTCGGCCTGGACAATTACGCGCACATCCTCGGCGACCCCGGATTCCGGCGTTCGATCCTCGTCACCGCGGCTTTTTCCCTCATGGCGATCCCTGCGGCGGTCACGGCGGGCCTCCTCATCGCCGTCGCCCTCAACCGCAAGCTCCCCGGATCCGGCGTTTTCCAGGTGCTCTACGTCCTGCCGTGGGTCTGCGCTCCCCTCACGCTGGGAATCGTGTGGAAATGGCTTCTCGACCCCTCGAACGGGCTCGTCAACGCGCTTGTCGGCGACAGAATCGAATGGATGAGCGACGCCTCCCTCGCCCTGCCGACCGTCGCCTTCGTCTACGTGTGGCAAAACGTCGGCTACATCTCGCTGTTCTTCCTCGCCGGCCTGCAGGCGATTCCCCAGTCCGTCGTCGAGGCGGCGAAGCTCGACGGCGCCGGGCCGGTCAGGCTCCTGACGCGCATACGCCTGCCGATGCTGCGCCCCACCACGTTCTTCGTGCTCGTCACATCTTTTATCTCCTCCTTTCAAGCCTTCGACCTCGTCTACGGGCTGACTGGCGGAAACCCGGGCTATCCGGGCGGCACCACGGACGTCGTCGCCGCGCAGATCTATCGGACGGCCTTCGGCGCCCCCAACCGGATCGGGCGCGCGAGCGCCATGGCGGTGGTCCTCCTCGTCTTCGTCGTGGCGACGACCCTCATTCAGCAGCGCCATTTCTCGAAACGGACGGTGTACGAACGTGAGTGAGAACACGCGGGGCGCCGCCGAGCGCGCACGCGGCGCGCAGATCTCCGCCGAGCCGAAATCGCCGGCCAGGCGGACGCGCAAACCGGCAAGCTGGTGGGCGGCGACGTTGGCGACCTACGCGTTTCTCGCCGCCGGGGCGATCCTGACGGTCGCACCCTTCGTCTTCTCCATCTTCACCAGTCTGAAAAGCCCGGAGGAGTTCGCCGGCGGCGACCCGCTTTCGCCGCCGTCCTCCCCGACTGTCGAGAATTACGCGTCGCTGTTCGGGGACCGCGCGAACTTCGTGGTTCCGTTGGCCGTGACGGTCCAGGCGGCCGCGGTCTTAACCGTCGGCCAAATGGTCTGCTCCGTGCTAGCCGCCTACGCTTTCGCGCGCCTGAGATTTCCCGGCAGGGAGTTCATCTTCTGGACCTACGTCGCAACCCTTATGGTTCCGGCGGTGGTCACGATGATCCCGCTGTTTGCCGCGCTCACCCACGCCGGGCTGAAGAACACTTTCGCGGGACTCGTCGTCCCCTTCCTTCTGGGCTCCCCTTACGCGATCTTCCTCCTTCGGCAGAACTTCCAGGGGGTTCCGAGCGACGTGCTCGACGCCGCCAAGCTCGACGGCGCAGGCCACTGGCGCACCCTCTGGTCGATCATGCTTCCCATGAATCGCCCGATTCTGGCCACACTCCTGCTCATCACCGTCGTCTCGCAGTGGAACTCCTTCATGTGGCCGTCGATCATCGCCCCGGCACCGACGTGGCACGTGTTCACGGTGGCCACGCAGGCGCTGCAGCAAGAGCATTCCGACGAGTGGACGCTTGTCATGGCCGCGACCGTCCTGGCGCTTGCGCCCCTCATCGTCCTCTACGTCGTCTTCCATCGCCAGATTGTCAGATCCCTGGGGATCTCGGGGCTTCACTGAACCGCCGGGCGCCGGGCTCGCGCGATTCGCGTCGCGGCCCCGCCGACCGGAGCCGGCCCGCACACGTCGCGGAACAGCCCAACGGCTCGCAGAGCCAAGCGATCCGCGGAAAACCGGACGCGGCCCATGGTGCAAGCCCGGCATGCAATGAACACACGGGCCACCGAAAAGAAACAAACATCGCATACGTATCAGTAATCACTGCGGCGCGCTGGATGGAATACAACGACTGCCCAATGTGTTCTATAGGATAAAAGACACAAGATCACCGCATTCAACCTCCTCGAACACCGCATTTTCGAGCGAGTCACGAAAGGGACACCCATGATGCCCCATGGACTCTTCACACGCAAAAAGAGGAAGCTCGCCGCGCTGGCTGCGGCGGCGACGCTCGCCCTCGCCGCATGCTCCCCGGCCGATTCCTCCTCGGACTCCTCGGACGGAACGCGGGTGACCTTCCGCGTGTGGGATCAGGAGGCAGCGGCCGCCTACAGGGAGTCGTTCAAGGAGTTCCGCAAGAAGAACCCCGAAATCGACGTCAAAGTCGAGGTGGTTTCCTGGGACCGCTACTGGGACCGCCTGCCGCTCGACATCTCCTCGGGCGACATGGCCGACGTCTACTGGGTCAACTCCTCGAATTACGCGCAGTATGCCGACAACGGCAACCTCATGGACGTCGAGGACGCCGTGGGCTCGGACCACGAGGAGTGGCAGAAGCCCGTCGTCGATCTTTACACGCGCAAAGGAAAGCTGTGGGGCGTTCCGCAGCTGTGGGATTCCATCGCCTTGTATTACAACAAGGACGCGGTCGAGGCCGCGGGCGTCGACGCCTCGGATCTCACGTGGGCGCCGGACGCGGGCGAAGGCGACACCCTCCTGGGGGCCGCGCGCAAACTCACCGTCGACAAGAGCGGCAGGCATCCGGGCGAGGACGGCTTCGACGCAAAGAACATCGCAACCTACGGGTTCAACGCGCAGGCCGACATGCAGGCCGTCTACCTCCCCTTCCTGGCCGAGGCCGGCGGGACATACCAGGCCTCCGACGGCGCATTCGCCTTCGCCTCGCCTCGAGGCAACAACGCGTTTTCCTACCTCGTGGCGATGATCAATGCGCACCGCGTGGCGCCGCCCGCCGCAGGCACCAACACGAATGGGGATTCCACCCGAGACCTGTTCGTCAAGGGAAAGCTCGCCCTCTTCCAATCCGGCCCGTACAACCTCAAGGAGGTCGCCGACAACGCCAAGGGCTTCAAGTGGGGCATCGCCCCCATGGTGGCCGGGCCGAAGGGCCGCATATCCACCGTTCACGGGGTCGCCGCCGTCGGCAATGCAAAAACGAAGCACAAGGCGGCCACGGCAAAGGTCCTCAAATGGCTGGGCTCAGCCGAAGGCCAGCTGCCCCTTGCCGAACGCGGCGTCTCCTTCCCGGGGGCCGTGGCCGCGCAGTCGGCCTTCGTCGACTATTGGAGGAAGAGGAACGTGGACGTTTCGGCGTTCGTCGAGGCGTCGAGGGGAACGACGACGAAGCCGCCCGTCGGCCCGTCCGTCAATGCGGGGACCAAGGCCTACACTCCCTTGCTGCTCGACACCTTCCTCGGATCCTATCCGGTCCCCGAGGGGCTGAAGAAGGCCCAGGAGGCAGGCAACAAGGAAATGAAATGAGCGGGCGCGCGAGGCCCGGCTGGCGGTCCCCGCCTCAGTCAGGTCAGCCCCGCGTGAGCTCGGCGATCAGCCCGTCGGCGCCCGCCTCGACCTGCGCCAGCGTGCGGTCATACTCCTCGGGCCCGCCGCCCCACGGATCGGCCACGTCCCACCGGCCGCTGGAGTAGTAGAACTCGGAGCGGCCCCGGGCCTCTTTCCCGTCCGCGAGCGCGCCGCCCGGACCGAAGCAGCCGTCGGGCGCGACTCCCGGGCCGGCCCCGTCGAACTCTCGCCACAGGTGAATTCGGGCGCCGTCGACCCCGGCGTCGGCGCACATCCTCCGCAGGGCCCGCGCGTGCCCCGTCGTCATCGCCAGAATGAGCCCCGATTCGGCCAGTTCGCGCCGCGTCGCCCGGTGGGCGCTGCGCACGGGGACGGCGTACCCGGCTTTGCGGAGAACCCTGGCGGCGGGAGGATAGATCGGATTGCCGCGCTCCTCGTCCGAGACCCCGCAGCTGGCGACGCCGTAGGCCAGACCCGCTCCCTCGATCCTGTTGCGCAGCACGACCTCGCCGATCGGCGAGCGGCAGATGTTTCCCGTGCACACGACGAGAATCTGCGGGTTGGCGGCAAGCTGGCGCTGAATCTTCGTAGGCATGGGCCAATGATATCGGCAGCGCCGCGGCCCTCCCGAACTCTGAGCCGTCAGATTGGCCGCTTTCGCCCTCTCCCACGGGAGTTTCGCCGTCGCCGGCCAGCGGCGCGGACCCCGAGCCGAAAGACGGCGTCCGCGGCCCCCGACTTAATGCTGTTCGCGACGGCCCGCTCTACCAGCACCAAAGAGTTGCGAAATGCGCCCCCGCTTCCGGGAACCGACTATTCGGCGGGCTCGGAGCGTCTCGGCGCCTTCCGATTCAGAGCGGTTCCGAAGTGCGTGCGATGCCCGCCCGAGCCTTTGCAGTTTCGGCATCGGCCCTTAGTTCGGCCTCAACCTTGGCACTTCTGCCTCAGCCCTTGTCCCTTTTGCGGAGGAACATGAGGGCTCCGCCCACGACCACCGCGAGCAAGCCGATGACTCCCAGCCAGAGCACCGCCGCACCCGTATCGGGAAGCGAGGGCTTGGAAGGCGTCGCCGTCGGAGTCGAAGGCGTCGCTGCGGGAATCGAAGGCGTCGCGGTCGGAGTCGAAGGCGTCACCGAGGGGGTTGAGGGAACCGGGGGCACGGAGGCGCCCGGCGTCGTCGGCGGCGCGATCGGCGTCGGAGGCGTAGTCTGCGCCGGAGGCGTGGCGACCCGGTTCGCCTTGTTCGTCACGACGACGGACGTGAGCGTCCTGTCGCCGACGGTGACGACGGCGCTCTTGCCGTCGTCGGCCACCTTGACGTTCGAATCCTTCGAGGAGAAGACGGGGTCTCCCCAGGTCACTCCGTCGTCGGTCGGCTTGATCTCGGAGAGGGTGACCTTCGTGCCCTTGGGGAGGGAGCCGATCGTCTTGGCGGGGCCGCCGGCCTTGAGGCTGAGAGTGTCAGACTTCTCTTTGCCGCCGACCGTGTAGCTGGCCTTGACGGTGTACTCCTTCGCGGCGTCGACCTGCGAGGCCGCGTCGCCCGTGAGCGGCGCCTTGGTCACGCTGATGGAGCCGAAGCCGGCCCCGTCGAGCCTCCCGGCGCCGAGGGTCGCGATCGCAGCGTCGCTCTTGACGTCCGAACCGTTGACGTTCGCGTGGTTCTGTATGGCGTCACCGACTTTGACCTGCGAGGGGTCCTTGAGGACCGTGTAGTAGCCGAGCTCGTAGACGTAGCCGTCCTGGCGGGGCCAGCTCGCCGCGAAGCCCTTCTCGTTGGGCTGGAACTGGAAGGTTCCGCCGCCGACGCTCTGGCCGACCTTGATCGTCTCGTCGGCGTCGGCCCCGGATTCGAACTTCTTCGAATCCTTCCACACGCGCAAAACGGGCTGCCGTCCGGACTCGTCCGAAAGCTTGTACCCGCCGTGGTCGGCGCTGAAGGTGTCGTTGACCGTGATCTGCCCGCTGTTGGCGTAGGCTCCGGCGTTGACCCAGATTCTCCAGTAGAAGAGGTTGGGGCTGACTTCGCCCTCGACCCACCCCTGCTTATAGGCCTTCTCGGGCAGTCCGCGCAGGTCGCCGGGCTTGATCATTCCGCCTGGAATCCCGACGACGATCGGGTTTCCGGGAACCTTGAACGTGAAGTTGCCGACCCCTTCGGACTTGGAGATCTGGGTCCGAACCCAGCCTCCGCCCTGCATGTCGGGGTGGGAATTGACGTAGTCCGTGAACGTGCAGGTCAGCGTTTGGCCGGCGCCGCCGGGAACCGTGCACTTGGCGACCTCGGTCTTGCCGTCGTTCGCGTACATCGGGAACGACGTGATCTGGGTGCGCATCGAGTCGGGCAGGCCGATGGTGAAGGTGTCGCCGGCTTTTGCACCGGATCCGGTCGTGTCCACGGTGAACTTCACCTTGGTGATGTCCCACACGTGGTAAGGCGTCGACTGGCTGTCGCGCGACGTGTTCTCGACCGTGATGCCGGTTACAACCTTGACTTCATTCGCACTCGCCGCGGTGGGCATGGAAAGAAGCGCACCGAAGCTCAGCGCGAGCGTGCAAATGAGCGTGAAGATCCCCGGCGTTTTCCGGCGGACCCCAATTGGTGAGGAAGTTGTCATGAAGTTGTCCTTGCGTGTTAAGCCATGGGCGTTATTCAAATGTCGACACGTGTGGGGAATGGTTCCCATGGCATAGGACAATCGTAGATTAAACGGTCTTTTTCAGCCCCGCCGAGGCTATGGGGAACTCTGCCCGTATGTAAAGTCAGTCACAAGGCGCCTGCAAGAATTCCGAACGATCTACGGAGAAACCCTCCTAGGCCGCGCGGGACGACGTCGAATTGCACCGCCCCGCGGCCCGCATCCCCACACGGGCCGCGGAAGGCCGCTCCAAGTGCGTGAACCGGAGCGACTACGTCAAGAGTAAGGAAAACAAAGGTTTCGCTCGTCCTCCCACAAGCCGAGCCGGCCAGCCACTTTGGGTGGACGCCTCGAAAACGCCCAGAAGAAAAACAGGGGTTTTGTTTGAATTAGTGGTCAACCTCGGGCGGCGGCGTCGGAGCGCTCGAAGAAAAAATCAAGCCCCGCGGCGGCAGTGACAATCGCCACCCGCGGGGCCGGGAGCCTCGCCCCTTAGAAGTCCCAGTCGTCGTCGGTCGTAGCCTCGGCCGTGCCGATCACGTAGGAGGAGCCCGACCCGGAGAAGAAATCGTGGTTTTCGTCTGCGTTGGGAGAGAGGGCCGCGAGAATGGACGGGTTGACGGCGGTCTGGTCCGGTCCGAACAGCGCCTCGTACCCGAGGTTGTTCAGGGCCTTGTTCGCGTTGTGGCGCAGGAACATCTTGACGTCCTCGGTCAGCCCCATCTCGTCGTAGAGAGACTCGGTGTAAAGCTCCTCGTTGTCGTAGAGGTCCATCACCAGGCTGTAGGCATACTCCTGCAGCTCGTCGCGCCGCTCCTGCGAGGCCTTGGCCAGTGCCTTCTGGTACTTGTAGCCGATGTAGTAGCCGTGGACGGCTTCGTCGCGAATGATGAGGCGGATGAGGTCGGCCGTGTTCGTCAGCTTGGCGTGCGCGGACCAGTACATCGGAGCGTAGAAGCCCGAATAGAAGAGGAAAGATTCGAGCATCGTCGAGGCCACCTTGCGCTTTTCGGCGTCCTCGCCCCGGTAGTAGTCGAGGATAATCTTGGCTTTCTTTTGAAGATATTCGTTCTCTTCCGACCACCTGAAAGTCTCGTCGATCTCTTCAGTGGATATAAGGGTGGAAAATATCGACGAATACGATTTGGCGTGAACTGATTCCATAAAGGCGATATTCGTGAGAACCGCTTCCTCGTGCGGGGTGACGGCGTCGGGAATGAGCGAAACGGCCCCCACGGTTCCTTGCACGGTGTCGAGCAGCGTCAGCCCGGTGAACACGCGGGTGGTCATCTGCTGTTCGTGGGGCTTGAGGGTGCTCCACGAAGGAATGTCGTTCGAGAGCGGAATCTTTTCGGGGAGCCAAAAGTTGCCGGTGAGGCGATCCCAGACCTCCAGGTCCTTTTCGTCCTCGATTCGGTTCCAGTTGATCGCCTTGACGGAATCGACCAGCTTGATCTTCGGCGGCGTCATGATTCTCCTCGTTCAGGGTTGCCCGCTTGTACCCCGACATTCTTCCACGTCGCGGCGCGCAATGGAACGGACGCGCCAGCCCGGCGGACCCCGCCCGGCAGGCCTCCGCACGCAAGCCTTAGCCCTCACCCCTTTTGCTCCCTTAGACTTGTGCCATGAGCATCACCGAGCCCGCTTCGTTTTCCCCAAGCGACGACGCCGGAGACTCCGACGCCGCCGCTCAGACGCAGGCCTCCCTGCCGAAGGAGCCGGACGCTCTCGACCCGCAAGATTCGGCGGCGGACGGCCCGGGCGGCCGTTCCGCGTCCACGGGCGGGGAAACCACCCGACGGCTCGGGCGAATCGGCGGTTTGGACGTCGCGCGAGGCCTGGCTGTCTTGGGAATGATCTACGTGAACTTCGCGCCGATCGGCGACGGCGACGACAGGTGGTCCTCGGCCCACTCAATCCTGTCGGACATTCCCAACGGGCGCTCCGTCATCCTCTTTGCCCTGGTCGCCGGCATATCGCTGTCCCTCCTCACGGGCAGGGACGCGCCCTACACCGGCGAGCGGATGGCGACTGCGCGCAAGCGCATCGTCGGACGAGCCTTCATGCTCGTCTTCCTCTCGATGTTGACGTCTCTGCTCAATCTGCCCGTCATCGTCGTCCTCAGCTATTACGCCGTTTGGTTCGTCTTGGCCCTGCCCTTCACATCGTGGAGCGTGCGCAAGCTGTGGACGGCTGCGGCGGCAACGGCCGTCGTCGGTCCGATTCTCTCTGTGGCAATCGTATGGGTGACGGCCTCGCTCGGGCTTGTCGCTCAGGAGAACGACCCGTTCCTATGGACGATGCTCATCGCAGGGAACTACCCGGGGCTGGTCTACATGGCTTTCATCTTCGCGGGAATGGCGATCGGCAAGTCATGCATCGCCGAGGCGAGGCACCAGGCGAAGCTCGTCGCCTTGGGAGCGGCTTTGATGATCCTCGGGTACGGGGGAAGCTACGTCCTCACGCACACTTTGTTCGACTCCAGAGACACTCTGCAGGTGCGCGGGGCCGTTGTGACGGAGGAAAGCGGAGGGAGCCACGTCTCCCCCGATTCGTCGTCGGACGGCCAGGCGGATCCGCCTCCGGCCGACCCCGACAGCGATCAGCGCGAGCATGCCTTCGACTGGGCGCCGGTCGCCTTCGACCCAGCCTCGCAGCTGGTTACGGCCAACCCTCACGCCAACACGGTGTTCGAAGTGGTCGGATCGGGAGGCTTCGCGATCGCGCTGACCGGGCTGTGCCTGCTCATCGGCCGGGCTTCCCGCAACGTGCTTCGGCCGCTTGCCGCAGTCGGCTCCATGTCGCTGACTGTCTACGCAACCCATCTCGTGATCCTCGGAACGATGCCGGACCTTGCGAACAACAGCTGGGAGGCCGTGCTGTGGATGTCCGTCGGCGCCCTGATCGTATGCGGCCTGTGGCGCCTCTTCTACAGACGCGGGCCCTTGGAGTGGGCGATGTGGCGCTTCTCCTACTACGTCGCGGGCCTGCTCTCGGCGGAGCGAATCGCGCCGCCGAGCGGGGCTGAGAGCACGGGTTCGCCAGAGACGGTTTCCCCAGCCAGGGCGGAGTCCTAAATCTTTCTCCCGGACCGCCAGATCCTTCTCCCCGCGCCGCCCTTTGATTGGCGCAGCATTCTCGGCCAGCGACGTCAGCCGAGGCGGCCGAAGTTGGAGTCCCGGCCAAACAGCCTGTCGAGCTCGCGCCGTTCCTTCTTCGTCGGCCTGCCGGTTCCGGGCTCGCGCCTCATCACGGGAATGCGCACGCGCGGGCGCTCCGGCGTGAGATTCTCGTAGCACGCCTGCGCCAAGGGCGCGCTCGTACGCTTCGAAATGACGCCCGTGACCTTGAGAATCCGATCGAATCCCTCGTACCGATAACGCACTTCGTCGCCGACTCGGACGGGAGTCGAGGGCTTGGCCGTCTCGCCGTTCACCCTGACGTGTCCGGCTTTGCACTCCGAGGTCGCCAGCGAGCGGGTCTTGCATTGGCGCACGCTCCACAGCCAAACGTCCACGCGGACTTTCGTCCGTTCGCCGCCGCTCGTGCCGGGCCCTCGCCCGTCGTCTCGCCGCGCCGTCATTTGCCCTTCTCCGCGGTTCGATACACGCCTATGACCGCCTCGGTCAGGTCCGTGTAGACCAAACGGCTCCCCTGCCAGGCAAAGCCGTAGGGCCGCAGCACGTCGCCTCCGTTCGCCTCTGCGAGCAGCTGGTCGGCGCGCGTCTTGTCGATTCCGGCGACCGTCGCGCCGTCGCCGTCGACGAGGATCGACGAAACGATGGCGGGCGCCTTGGACTCACCCGCAGACTTGCCGTGGGTTTCGACGTTGACGACGGCGATGTCGTGGCTGAGGTCCACGCCCTTGACCTTCGCCTCGCCGATGGCTGCGCTGCGCTTGCCGTCGATCGAGAGCTTCCCGTCGCCGGCGGAAAGGAGCACCGGCGCCTTCGGCCCCGAGGCCAAGTACCGCTTGCCCGGGGGAAGGGGGTGCGCCGCGTCGCTCGAACTGGTGGAGGAGCCCTCGCCCGCCGTGCCTTTGCCCGCCGCGTCGCCGCCGGCGTCGTGTGACTGCGTCGGCGACGCCGAAGCCTCGGCGTCCTCGCCAGGCGCCGCGTCGCCCGCGCCGCTGGCCCGGCCAAGCCGCGAGCGCATGTCCGCTTCGGCGTCCGCAAGGCTGGAGTCGGACTCGACGGCCGAGCTCAACACGGTCACGTCGGCTTCGAGTTCCCACGCGTCGTCCGCCCCGGCGCCGATTCCGACCAGGCCCGATTCGGTTTCGCAGACCACTCCGTCCTTGAGCGCCGCGCAGGCGCCGTCGAAATCCTTCCTGACAAAGCGATTTCCGCGGGTGAAGTAGACGCCTGACATAGAGTCCGTCCGCACGACGAGGTAAGAACCGGTCATCTGCGCGCGAATTCCCGTGGCTTGGGAGACCGGAGGCCTGGCCGCCGGCCTGTGCGCGGATTTCTTTTGCGGTGGCGTGCCGGAGGGAACGCCGTCCGACGACGGGCCGTTCGAAGGCGAAGCGGCGTCGGAGGGAGAGCCGGACGAACCGGCGCGCGACGGCGAGTTGCCGCTCGAAGGCGAAGCGCTCGAAGCCTGAGGCGTCTTCGGCCGCTTGGCGGCCGCGGAGGAAGACGCTTTTCCATGGGTCGGCGAAGCCTTTTCGCCCGCCGACGCCGAGGGCTTCCTTTCGGCCCCCTCAGTCTCTGGCGCGGCCGCCTTTGGCGCGGCTATCCTCAAGTTCTTGTCCGCGACGGGGGCGCCGTCGGCGTCGAACCCCGTCACGTGGACGTCTTTCGTTCCGTCCCAGGTGAGGAAGTAGGCGACCCCTTCGCGCACGCCGACGAACTGGAAGGTGCCGGCGGGGCCGACACTGAGGTCTTTGAACCGCCCGCTGGCCGGATTGAGGATGCGCGGATCGCCCACCGACCATTCGCCGTCCTCGTAGTTCGAGGCCAGGCACACGGTGGGCGAGTCTCCGACGCAGTCGACCCATCCGTCTGCGGTCTTCTTCCACGAGGCCTTCGCCTCGCCCGGCACGTATCCGGCCAGCTCCGAGCTCTTCGCCTTGAAGTCGTGGCGCACAGAGACCACCGTTTTTCCGCTGACGACGACGCCCGCGAGTTCGCCGGGGCCGCTCTCCTTGCGTTCGAGGAGAGCGGCCGTTCCCGGAATTTTCGGTGCGTATTTGAGGGCGGCAAGAGTGGGCGCGGGAGCGGGCTCCGTCGCGGATGTGCCCGCGCCGGACGGCGGCGTCGGCTTCGGCGTTTGGCCGCAGGCCCCGAGGACCATGAGAAGACCCGCGAGCGCGGCCGATGTGCGCGCGAACGGCCTACGGGTCATTCTCATTCTCCTTCCGGGAGGACCTTGCGAGCCGACCTCCCTACTGTTTCACGGTCTGCAACAAATTGCGAACCGAATCTCTGGCGACGGGTCCCCAAAAGTGATGCGCGGCTCTCTAGGCGGCACGCGAATCCTGGGCACGCGAGCCGGAAACCAAGCCCGTCGACGGCATTCGTCCGCCGGCCTGCCGATGCCTGCACGGCCGCCGATGCGGTCACCGGCTGACGACCGCCGTCACGTCCGAAGGCGTCGGATTCTTGCCAGCCTTCACGTTGGCGAGCATGAGCACCCGCGATCCCCGCATGTCGATGACGACGTCGGAACCCGTTCCCTCGGCGTCGAAATCCCCCGCCGCGAGCGCCTTGACCTGGCTCGGATCGATTCCCGCGGCGCGAATGTCATAGGGCGCGATGCGATAAACCGGGAGGCCGCCCTTCGGCTCGTCGTCGGTGATGAGCCACGCGGCGAACCTTCCGCTGCGGTCCTTGCCTACCACCATGACGTCCGTGAGGCGGCCGCCGCCGAAGTCCCCCGCTGCGACGACGCCGTCGATCCCGCTCGCCAGCGGGCCGTTCGCGCCGCCTTCGTCGCCGACCAGGCCCTTGAGGCCGCGGACGGGCCACGGCTTGTCCCTGGCCAGCCCGTGTTTGGACACGTGAAGATAGACGCTCGTCGTGCCGTCGGCCCACACAACGAGGAGGTCGTCCCTCTTGTGGTCGCCGTCCGGGCTGAAGTCGCCGCCGATGATCTGGCGTGCCTGAACCCATTCGAGCGGATCGTGGGGGTTGAGATGCAGCAGCCGGCGGGGCCCTCCCGAGCCCGGGTCCTGGAGCATCATGACTTTCCCGTCCTGCCCAAGGGCGACGAGGTCGTCCTGGCCCGAGCCGTCGAGGTCCGCGGTCGTGAGCATCCGCGGCGGCAGGTTCGACGACGACCCGCGCGAGACCCTCCGGGAGGCCATGAACGGAAACGTGAGGCTGCCCGAGCCAAGGAAGACGTCCATCGTCCCGTTGCGCCAGGAGACGACGAGGTCGTCGGCGCCGTCCACGGCACCGAAGTTGCCGGCCGCCATGAGCCGCGCGCCGCTCCAGTCGCCGGCTTTCGACATGTCGAAGGCCTCGGCCTTCGCGATGAGCTCGGTGACGAATCCGGACATGCGCACGCCCACGGATTCGTCGTCGGTGTATCCGCCGCCGTCCTGGCCGCCGCCCGTGACGGCGACCATGCACCACTTGGTCACGCCGTTGACCGTCTTCGGAACGAGCCACGGCCCGCCGGAGACTCCACTGGCCATTCCGGAGCATTTGATGTTGAAGAAAGACGTGCCCGCTTCCTGGTACTCGGAGGTCGAGTTGAGGCAGTGGCGGGGGTAGGCGGCGGTGTACGTCGAATTGCTGGAGTCGTCGGCCGGGTAGCCGACGATCTCCACCTTCGGCTGGGCGATCTGCGCGTCGAGGGAGATGTCGAACCCGCCCGTCACCTCTTGGATCGTTTGGTTGGCGACGTTCGGGGCGACGCTGAGGACGGCGACGTCGTAGGCGACGCCGTCGTCGCCCTCGCTCTCGTAACGGGGGTCGATGTGGATGGTGGAACCGGACATCTCCCAGACCCCGTACGGCGTTCGAGCCCGGCCGTTCACCCACGAGAATTGGGGGATGAACACGACCGACTGGGCGTTGACGTTGTACCAGCAGTGCGCCGCGGAGACGACGATCGTCCCCGAAGCCGAATTGACGACGGAGCCGGAGCATGTGTGGTACTCGGCGGTCGAGCGCGGCCCCGTGCGGTAGAAGAAGGTTCCCGTCTGCGGCAGTCCGATGAAGTTCTCGCCGACGCCCACCGTCCCCTCGCCGAGTTGGACGTTCGAAAGTTTGGGGTCGTTCAGGGCCGAAGCGGGCAGCTGGGTTGCCTGGGCCGACGGCTGCTTCTGCTGGTCCGGGCCGCCGCCCCTGACTGCCCGGGCGAGCCTGTCCCTGGTCCAGAAGCCGTTGCCGCCCACGTGGCGCTTGGCGCGGGAGTCGAGGGCGACCCGCCCGCCTTCCGAAAGCGGACGAGGCACAGGCGGCTTGAGAATGGGCCGGGAACAGCCCGCCAGCATGAGGCACGCGCACACCACGGCGAGCACGATCCGCCTGCACCCTGTGATTCTCGCCATCTGCCCTCCTGTTTGGACGCCGCTGGCTTCAACGTCGCGCATGCCCGAGGAATTCCCCGGCGGCGCGTCGGCTTCGCAAAGCGAACTCGCGGCGTCGTGCGGCGATGCCTTCCCAGCGACCCATTCTAGTGCCTCCTCTCGGCCCGCCGACGCCTCTGCCTCAGAATTGCGTGTCTCCTTTTGGCCTGCGCGCCCTCCTTTTGGCCGCGTGCCCTCCTTTTGGCCGCGTGCCCATGCGCCCCTTGGCCGGTGCGTCTTCGGAGCGGCGGTTTTCCCTGGCCGAAATGAACGTGCAAAATATGTTTGGCTGTTGTCACACCGCAGCAACGCACCGACCGTCTGGAGCCCTCAGTGTTCTTCAACAACTTTGTGAGCGTCTTGCAGCTCATCGCCTCGCCGCTGTTCTTCGCGACGGCGGCCGTCGCGTCTGTCTTCCTCACCGTGGCGCTCGTGAGGCTGTTCGCGGCGCAACGCAGGCTGGCCCGTGCCCGCAGGCTCCTGATCGAGGCGGACCTTGCCGAACGCTGCGTCGAGCCGGCCGGAAAGCCTGATCGCAAGGGAAGGACGCCGCGCAAAGGTCTGAAGTCGGGCGCGGAGCAAAAGCCCGGCGACGACGAGAAAGAAGAGTCTGCCGGCGCCTGAGTCCGCCGTCGGCCGCGGGGCGCCTTTCAGATCGTCGGCGGCGGGGCGCCTTTCAGATCGTCGGGCGCGGCGGGCGTGAATCCGCGCCAGGACGCCCCCATGCTCTTGGCAGAGTGCTTCAGCACTCAGTAGGGCGACTCCAAGCCCATCGACTCGTAGTGCCTGCGCAGATCCTCGAGCGTCACGCCCGGGCCGATCGGCTCGGTCCATCGGGCCTGGCGCTCTCGGGTGTAGTGGACGATGGGTTCGTCCCACAGCCTTATTGCACTGCAATAGGCCGAAACGGCCCCCTCCGTCTTCTTTTGCGTCGGAGCAAGGCCCCTGTAGTCGATCCCGCGTCCGCTCTCATTTGACGGAAACATGCCTTCCCACCATCGGGGATTTCGCCACCATACACGCCCGTCCCAGCGTATCGGCGTCAGAACTTCGCGAGGCTCGCCCGCACCCGGGCACGTGCCGTACCTGGCTTCGTCGTCGGGCCACCGCTCGATGTAGACCGTCCTCAACCGTCCGCGGTCCGTTTTCTCGGGGCGCTCCACGTCGATTCCGATCTCCAGGAAATCGCCGCCTTCGTATCGCCACATGTCCACATCGACCCAAACCGACGGCACGCGTGAGTAGCGGGCATGCCTCGAAGGGGCCCACGGCAGCCCGTCAGCTCTGAGGAGAAACCAGCTTTCGCCGTCGAGAGCGAACTCAAGGGCGAAGCGCCCCTCCCCCGCGACCTCGTGATATCCCTTAAGCCAGCCTTCACACACGCGCCCCTGTCTGTCCATCAGGGCTCTGCGCGTGGAAATCGGCATGAACCAGCCCAGGTCGCACGGGACGTCGGGCGCGGGAGAGGGCACCCGCGGAGCCGGGTCCGCGATTCCGTACAAGCCGCGCATGTGGGCGTCTACTCGCACCACCTCTTCGCGTTCGGACTCGCTAAGCCGCCTCCAGTCGAGAGCCCCGTCCTCGAAGCGCACCGGAAAGGCGCCGTCGAAAAGAAACCAGGGCTCCTCTTCGATCCATATCCGCCGCCCATCGACGACGCCGTTGACGGCCACTGCGTCCTCAGCCCCCTCTGGCTTTGCCTTGGAATCAGACATCTGTGCACTTCTCCTTTTCCGAATCTTTCATGCGGGGTTCGCATACGGCCCTTCCAGCCCCGGCCCCGCCCGTCTTTTCAGAAGCCGCTCGCGCGCCCCCTCAGGGAGCGATCGCGTTGGCCTCTCCCGCCGCTGACAGATCTCGCCCCTCCGGGCGCCGCGCGCACGCGTCACTCGAGCGGGGACGTGAAGCGTTTGCAGTATTCTCGCGGAACGGCGAGTTCCTTGCCTCTGGCCTTCGGGATCATCGCGGAGACCATGGCAACAACTTCGCTCGGGTCGATTCCCATCGAGACCGGCTGCCCGCCGTCGTCTATTGTCCACTCCTCGTAGACTCGCACGCTGAGCCCGTCGACCGTCGTCAGAGGATGTCCGCGGAATATTCTTCCCGGAGGGTAGGTGATTTCTTCCGCTTCGGGCATCGCCGAAAAGGCTCCGAGATCGCGGCCTGTACGCCCGACGACGATTCCCAACTCCGACGTCGTGAAACCCGCGGTGGCAACCGCTATGTCGACCGACGCCGCAGTCAGGAGCTTCGTCGCCACGTCGACCGTCCCGAGGTCGGCCGGATGGACCCACCCGCGGAAGCTCACGCCCGGAGCGGGAGGAAGGCTGAGAAGCGCCTTGAGGAAGGCATCGAGGTTCAAATCGTCGCTTGTCATTGCTTCGCCTCTTTCATTGGCTCATTGAGGGTGAAGTGCGTTCGGAATGGAGAATCGAGCACTACTGTTCCTTCATGACGACCTTCCAACCTTGCTTGGATCCGAACTGCTTTTCCACCATTTCGACGACGTCGAACTTGGCCCCGGGCTTGTAAAGGTGCTCTGCCTCATTTGCGTAGGCCGAGAATGACTGGATGTCGGGCGCCGTGCCGTTCTTGATCCTGAACTCGACCGGGATGTTGTCGGGAGAATTTTTGGCGGCCGTCTCCGCAAATTGTGCGGCAACCGAGGAATCTCGCGACGTGGAGAGGAATGCGGGGTCAGAGAAAACGCCCTCGTCGAGCATCTTGTCGACCACGCCCTTGGGCAACGCCGTCCCCCTGTGCAAATCTCCCGGTTCGGGGGTCGGCAGCCGATCGAGGGCCCTCGTCGCATCCTCAATCAGCTTATGGGTCTCCGGCGATCCGCCCCCGCTGCGCAGGGCGCCGTTCATGTTAGTGTAACCCTCATTGACCGTGTAGCGGTGAAGGCCTCTGACGGAGTCCTGGTCTAGGCCGGGGTTGGCCTCCGAGACCTTCCCGGTCCATTCGTCGACGCTGTGCTCCCACCCCTCTTTGGTCAGGCCGGGTTTCGGCGAGAAGTCCTTTGGCGGCTTGCCGACGTCCGTGAAATCCAGCTTGTCGAGCTTCCGGGAAGTCTCGGCGGCGTCGGCGGCCCTGTCCACACGGCGGGCCGCGCCTGCGACGTCGCCGACGTCGTCCGCGTGGGCGCCCAGCCTCGCCAGCAGCGACGACGATTTTGTGGCCGCCGTGCCGCCGCCTGCCGTCGCAACCGCCACAACGATGTCGGGAACCAGGTGGCCGACGGCGCGAGCGGGATTGTCCGCCCACGTGTCCCAATCGAGCACCCCCTTTGCGATCTCTTTTCCCACCTCGAGGGGGTTTTCCCACAGGGCTTTCCCGAAGGCGACCACAGATTCGCCCCGCAGCTGGAATTTCATCGCAAGTTCCTCGGCAGTGAGCTCTCCCGTGAGGAAGGGGATCAAATCATCGAAGAGCAGGCTGATCCCATTTAAATCCAGCAGGAGCTTGCCCACGTCTAGGCATGCCTCGAAGGCACCGTAAAGGACCTCTCCGACGGCGGCCACCCCGGTCTCCAACCAGTTGCGTTTTTCAGGGGCGCCCTCGCACGAGGCTCGTATCGTACTCGCGCAAGTCTCTGCTTCGGTCTCCAACGTGCTGACCGCCGAATCGAAATCGGAGACGGCCTGGTTTCGCATGGATTCACCGGGGTCGGAGAAGGGCTCGATCGTCAGATTGTACGTCCCCGGACCGTTCACCTGCTCCCATTCGCGCTTCTCCTGCTTTCCGCGTTCGACGTCGGCATCGTATTCCTCGCGAGCCTCTTTGGTGATCCGATTCGCCTCGTCGTAGTTGGTCTTGCAGTCAGAGGCGGTTGTTTGGGCGTTTTCCAACGACGTCGCATACAGATCAAGCGCGTCTGCCGCGTTCGTGAAACCCGTGGCGGCCTGCTGCCACCTTCCAGGCTCCACGGAAAACTTTTCACGAAATCGGTCGGCTGCCCGTCCGGTCCATCCGTCTGTGGACAGAGACGACAACGACTGGGACAGAATTTGGTACTGGTTGGCGCGCGAACGCATCGTCGTCGCCTTCTCGCGTATCGCCGAGGGGCTTCCGGAGATGGAGAAGGTCGGCGCGCCGGTATGCTCAATTCCCATCTTGCTCTCCTATCAATTCCGTCGTTTCAAGGCCGTCGGTCTTCTCGGCGAACTTTTGCATGCGCTCTTTCGCCTTGTTGTCGAAGTCGACGTAGTTCGTGGCGACTTGTCCCAGGCGTCCGGCGACTTCTTCGATGTCATCGGTCATGTCGTTGATTCCGCGTTCCCAGCGATCCTGGAAATCGTCGAGAGCCTTCCAAACGGTGTCGCTTCCGACGTCGCTCTCCGTGGGAACGACGTCCTCTACGTCCTGCTCTTTCTTTTGCTTGACGGCCTCGCTGGCCTTCGTCGAAGCGTTTATGAGGGACTCGAGGTCCACTTCGAAATCATAACTGGGCATGATTCTCGCCCCTTAGTCCATGACGGCGACGTTGCGAACTTCTGTGTTGTGGGCCAGGTCTTTGATGTCGCCCAGAGCGTTGGCCGCTTCATCCAGCGCCTGCGTCAAACTTTCCGTGCGATTCCCCAGCCGCTGATCGAAAGCGATCTGAGCCTGCCGAGAGGAAGACTCCCGGCTCCACGCTCCGATTTGGCCGTCGGTCTTCTTTCGCGCAGTGGAAATGAGATCTTCCACATTCGCGCTCATGTTTTCAACCAAAGTTGTCAGGTTGGCCAGTGAGGCCTCGTTGTATTTGAAGGTTCTCTCGCTCATTCGTCGCCTCCCATCAATGCGGCTATTTCCTCAAAGACGGCGGAAAACTCCTCAGTCGACTTTTTGTCCGTCTCCGCCGTCGTCGAATCGACTGCCGCCAGCGCCTTGGAATAGTTGACCAGTCCTTCCGGGAAAGGTTTGGCCGCTTCAAACCACTTGCCGACTCCCTCCCCGAATGTCTCGATTGCCGAAAAGGCCAAAGGAGACACCTCTCCTTCGAGTTTCTCGCCAAATTGCTTCAGCAAGTCAGCGAAGTCATTTGCGGACTCATTGACCGAGCGTGCGGCTTCCGTCTGGGCTCCGAGTGTCAAAGCAAATTGTGTTCCCACAAGCAATCACCTTCCTTTTACATGTTTTTAGGTGGCCTGACACAAATAATTCAATTTATATATCCAACCTTTCAAACACTTAGTTAAAGATCAAGGAATCTATATCGTTTGGGGAGAAGTACCCTTTAATTATTCTGTAAATAATTCAAGCAGAAAAGCCGTCGCCCCTTGACCGGCCGGGCTGATCGACCCGGCTGCTTAGCCCAACCAGTCAGCCCAACCCCTTGCCCTTGAGCCAATCCTTGGCGATCTTCGAAGCGGGCTGGCCGGATTTGACTGAACGGGCGCCCATCGCGCGCAGGTCTTCGGATGTGAGCTTGGCGGAGACGCGGTCGAGGATTCTGGCGGCGCGAACGGGAAGCTTCGAGGAGACGAGGGGAACGACGTGCGAGGAGAGGAAGAGGTTCTTCGGATCCTGGAGCACCACGAACTCCCCCGTGGAGAGCTCCGGGTTTCCGGAGTACAGATCGACGACCTGTGCGCGCCCTTCGCGCAGCGATTTGATCGTCAGCGGGCCACCCGAGTCTTCAATGGGCGTGAAAGAGACGTCCACACCGTATGCCGATTTCAGGCCTTTCGGACCGTACGGGCGCGATTCGAGCTCCGAGTTTCCGCCAAGCACCAGCCGCCCCTTGACCTTGGCGAGGTCGCCTATGGTGCGAATTCCGTTCTCCGAGGCGAACTTCGCGGTGACTACGTAGGAGTCCTGGTCCGCGGCCGGCGCCTGATTGAGCACAGTGAGCTCGCGCGGAAGCTTCTTCTCCAGTGCGCGATATACGGGCTCGGGGGCCGTCACACTCGCCTTGGAGTCGATGTACTGAAGAAGATTGCCCGTGTATTCCGGAAAGACGTCGATTGAGCCGGAGCGGACCTCGGGCATGTAGACCTCGCGCTGGCCGATTTTCATCTGCCGCTCGATTTTGTAGCCCTTCGCCTCGAGCGCCTGCGCGTATATCTCCGCAATAATCTCGTTGGAGTAATAATCCTGCGAGCCGACGACGATCGTTTCGCCTGCCCGGTCCTTCCCGTCGGACCTGCGCAGGGGATCGGCGTTGGAGCAGCCGACGGCGAGGGCGACGGCGCCGAGCATCGCGACCGCCTTGGCGAAGCGCGGCGCCCTCGCGGACGCGGTGCACGACGCGACGCGCGATCCGGCGCCCGTCCGACGTGCGTGCGCAGCTTGGTCCCCCGGCGCGGGCGCAGCTTGAGGCCGTTCGGCGGACGCGGCTTGCGCGGCGCCCGCGAAGCGGCTTTCTTCCGGGCGGAGGCCCCTGAGGCCGTTCTTCGCGGCGACCCTTTGGAGAATGCGTGCGATGAAAGACAATGTCACTCCTTAGAAGCGGTGTGGGCGGGCGCGGCGCGGCGCACGGTTGCCCGCTGCAGAGCGGACAGGAGCAATTCGCACACGATCGCGAGGGCGATGACTGCGAGCGATCCGCCGAGCATCAACGGGTAATTGTGGGACCGCAGGCCGGCGAAGAGGAAGCGGCCGAGGCCCCAGTCCGCGACGTATGCGGCGAGCGTCGCCGTGGACACCACCTGGAGCACTGTCGCGCGCAGTCCGCCCACGATGACGGGCAGAGCCAGCGGCAGCTCCACGCGGAAGACCACTTGGGCGGGGCTCATCCCTATCGCCGTCGCAGCTGCGGGCACGGCGGGGTCGATGGCTTGGATCCCCGAGTAGGCGCCCGCCAGAAGCGAGGGAATCGCCAGGATGACGAGCGCGATGATCGGCGCGTCGAGCCCGATCCCGAAGATCAAACCGAAAATTGTCAACAGGCCGAGGGTCGGGATCGACCGCGCAGAGCCGACGACGGCGCCGACGAAGCCCGCGCCCCGCCTCGTGTGGCCGACGACGATCCCGATCGGCAGGGCGATCGCGGCGGCGATCCCGACGACGCCGAGAGTGAGGATCACATGCTCGAGGAGCCTCGCGCCGATGCCGGACGGGCCCCGCCAGTTGGCCGAGTCGGCAAGCCATCTGAGGGCCGAGAGGAAATAGTTCACGCCTGCTCCCCCTTCGCGCCGGGGGCCTTGCCGGCCCTCGTCCACGGCGTGAGAAGCCTGCCGAGCAGGACGACGAGCCCGTCGACCGCGAGCGCCAGAGCGACCGTCGCGACGACCCCCGTCACGACCTCGGCCGTTATCCCCCGCTGGAAACCGTCGGTCAGGAGCGTGCCGACGCTCGGAATTCCCACGAGCGCCCCGATCGTCACAAGCCCCACCGTAGAGACGGCGACGACCCTGATTCCCGAGACGAGCACGGGCACCGCGAGCGGAAGCTCGACCGTCCACAGGAGCGTCCTGCGCGAATGCCCCACCGCCGTCGCGCCGTCGATCACGGTCTGGTCCACCGAGGAGAAGGCGTCGCTGGCCGTCCTCACAAGAAGGGCCATGCCGTACAGGCCGAGAGCCGCGATGATGGTCAGCGGCGAACGCAGGGGCGTTCCGATGACGAGCGGCACGGCCACGAGCAGCGGCAGCGACGGGATCGCGTACGTCAGCGTGGCGCCGGAGAGGATGACGCCGCCGACCTTGGGGAAGCGATGCGCGAAGCGGCCGATCGGAACAGACACCAAGACGGCCAGGGCCGTCGCCGGAAGCGCGATGAACAGGTGCGCCCGCAGAAGTTCGCCGACCCACCGCCAGTTCTCGCTCAGCCAGCTCACACCGGGCCGCCTTCAGCTGAGTCGCCGGATTTGCCTCCGAGCCTCCACCGCGCCTTCGCCTTGCGCAGAGAACTCCGAGCGGCGTCCAGGGCATGCGGCAGGCGGGGCTGCGCCTCCCGTCCTCGGGAGCCCTGCTCCCGGGCGTCGTCCCCCGCGCCTTTCACGCCGCTGACAAGCCCTTCAAGCCCTTCAATGACCCCCACCTGGCGTCCGTCCTCGCCGACGGCGACGTTGCGCCCGGCGACCTGGCGCACGCGCAGCGTTTGGTTGGACTTCGTCTCGCCGACGAAGGTGCGCACGAAGTCGTTTGCCGGAGCGGCCAGAATCTCTTCCGGCGTGCCGCTCTGCGCGATTTTTCCGCCCTCGCCGAGCACGACGACTTCGTCGCACAGGCGGAACGCCTCTTCGACGTCGTGCGTCACGAAGACGACCGTTTTGCCGATCTCCCCTTGCAGACGCACGAGCTCGTCTTGAAGCTCGCGGCGAACGATGGGGTCGACGGCGCCGAAGGGCTCGTCCATGAGCAGGATCTCGGGCTCGGCGGCCAGAGCCCGCGCCACACCCACACGCTGGCGTTGGCCCCCGGAAAGCTGAGCCGGGTATCGTGCGCCGAGCTCCGGGTCGAGCCCCACCCGTTCGAGAAGCTCCAGCACCGCGGATCGGGCCTCGCGCCTAGGCGTGCCGTTGAGGATCGGCACGGTGGCTACGTTGTCCGCGACGGTGCGATGCGGCAGGAGCCCGCCGTCTTGAAGCACGTATCCGATGGATCGGCGGAGTTTGACGGGATCGGCTTCGCGCACGTCGACGCCGTCGATGAGCACCCTTCCCGACGTCGGGTCGACCATGCGGTTGACCATGCGCAGCAGCGTTGTCTTGCCTGAGCCGGACGAGCCGACGAGCACGACGGTTCGATGTTTCGGCACCGTGTACGTGAAGCTCTCCACGGCGACCGCGCCGCCGGGATACGTCTTTCCGACGGACTCGAATTCGATCACGTGTTCAGCATATCGGCGTTGGAGCGGCTTGCAAAAGAGGCTGCCCTGGCCTGTCGGTGAAATCGGCGGGTTCTCAAGAGCCGAGTTTTCATGAGCCGGGTTTTCATGAGCAGTCAAGGCCGGGTTTTCACGAGCCGGGTTTTCACGAACTGCTGCGGCGACCCATTGAGCAAGTTTGCTCGACGCGCATCGCCGCGCCATCGCCCGGCTCGCCATTTGAGCCGTCCGCGCGGCAGGATGCTGTCAGTCGGTGGGCAACGTTTGTCTTATGACAAAAGACATGTTTCCTACATGAGAATGAAGGGACGCACTAAACTAGAAGCACGACGAACCGCAGGTCGGGGCGTTGACTGCCGGGGGCCTAAGGGGCCCCGAGCTTGTTTAGGGCAACCACTTCCGATCTTGGAACGAACCGAATTCGCGAAGAATTGTCCGAGCAGCTCGATCTGCACGCCCCGAACGCGATGGTTCAGGTTCATGAACCCTTCGATTGTCAACAGCGCCCCGGACTCACGTACGGCGCGGGCAGCAGCCCGATATAAAACAACGGCTTCATGGACCTGCCCGCGAAAACACCCCCACGATTTGCGTCCTTGCATTATGTCGTGAGCGTGGAACTCAACGTCAAGATCGAGGTTGAACTGCTCATGCGCCGTCGAAGCCACTCGATCCAATCCATCGCACAACTTTCTATATTCCAGATCGTCAACGACGACAGCAGTCATGTAGCAATGGTCCGCCCCATAGCTTTCGTCGAGAAAGGCATGTAGAAAACCAGCGCCCATTCAGACTCTCTCCTAGTTTTGATTTAGGTGACGTGTATAACTATACCACATCCATAATTTTGGATTTAAGACATATCTTTCAGACTATCGACTAACACATTGGCGATTCAATCCGCCTTCGCAGCAGAAACGAAGAGAATGGGGGTGCTCTTTGTTCACTCCTTCAAAATGGCATACTAGTAACTGCGCAGAGCAATAACTCGGCGGAGCGAATTCGGCAGTCTTCTCGACGATTGGCGAGCTAGATTGCGCGTTTAAAATAAGGAGCGAATTATGTCAACCGCGCCAGCATTTGAACTTATACCTACCAGCTTTGGAAGTTCTACTCTGCGGCTTGTCCCTGTCGTCCCAGCGACCAAATCCGCACGCGAGCAGCTTGCAGAGGCACGGAGCCGCAGAGCCAAGAAGACAGCAAGCAGCAGCGTTCCTCCGTCGTCGGAGACTGGGAAACGCGCTGAATCCGACAATTAAGCCGCAATCAATGTTCTGACGGCCTCCTTTGCTTGGAGGCCGTCTTTCGTGCTGCCAGACCCCGCTAACCAGCCGCTCATCCTGTGGTCTCTACGCCAATTACCTGTGTTCTCCGCGCCGATTGACAGCACAAGAAGCCGCCAACACCGCCTTCGCGCACTCCAACCGAAACGCTCGACGGCAGAGAGGAAGGCTCGCGCGGTCTTAGCAGAGTCGGCGAGCCGTCCACACGAAACGGAGACATAGCCCTGGGAATCTACTGGCGAGGCGACCGCGGAGGGCCTCCCATACGGGGCAGAGGCAGAAACTAGAGCGGCCCTCAGGCGGGGGCGTCGGCGCACGTCCAGCATGCACGAGACGCAGCCGGCGACCTCCGTGCCGCGACGGTCACAGCATGCACGAGACGCAGCCGGCGACCTCCGTGCCGCGACGGTCACAGCATGCACGAGACGCAGCCGGCGACCTCCGTGCCCTCGAGCGCCTGCTGGCGGATTCGCATGTAGTAGAGCGTCTTGATGCCCTTGCGCCAGGCGTAGATGTAGTTGCGGTTGACGTCGCGCGTGGTCACGGTGTCCGGGTAGAACAGCGTGAGCGAGAGCCCCTGATCCACGTGCTGGGTCGCTGCCGCATAGGTGTCGATGATCTTTTCGGGGCCGATTTCGTAGGCGTCCTGGTAGTACTCCAGGTTGTCGTTCGTCATGTAGGGCGCCGGATAGTAGACCCTCCCGATCTTTCCTTCCTTGCGGATTTCGATCTTGGAGACGATGGGATGGATCGACGACGTCGAATGGTTGATGTACGAGATCGATCCCGTCGGCGGAACCGCCTGAAGGTTCTGGTTGTACATGCCGTACCGCCGGACGTCCTCGCGCAGCGCCGCCCAGTCCTCGCTGGTCGGGATGTGGACGTTTGCGAACAGCTCGCGCACCTTCGGCGTCGTCGGCTCCCACGCGCCCTCGACGTACTTGTCAAAGAACTCGCCCGTGGCGTACGTCGAATCCTCGAATCCCGCGAAGCGCTCTCCGCGTTCGCGCGCGATCTCCATCGAGGCGCGGATCGCGTGGAACAGCACCGTGTAGAAGTACATGTTCGTGAAATCGAGGCCTTCCTCGGAGCCGTAGAAGACTCGCTCGCGGCCGAGGTAGCCGTGCAGATTCATTTGGCCTAGGCCGATGGAGTGGCTCATGGCGTTCCCGCGCTCGATGGAGGGAACCGAGCGGATGTCCGTCATGTCCGAAACAGCGGTGAGGGCGCGCACGGCGGTCTCGACCGTCTTGCCGAGGTCGGGCGAGTCCATGGCCTTGGCGATGTTCATCGACCCCAGGTTGCACGAGATGTCCTTGCCCACGTGCGCGTACGAAAGGTCCGGGTTGTACTCGGAGGCCTCGGAAACCTGGAGGATCTCCGAGCACAGGTTCGACATCGTGACCTTGCCCTTGATCGGGTTCGCCGCGTTCACTGTGTCCTCGAAGACGATGTACGGGTACCCGGATTCGAATTGGATCTCCGAGAGGGTCTGGAAGAACGCGCGGGCGTTGATCTTCGATTTGCGGATGCGCTTGTCATCGACCATCTCGCGGTACTTCTCGCTCACGGAGATCTCCGTGAAGGGCACGCCGTAGACGCGTTCGACGTCGTAGGGGCTGAAGAGGTACATGTCCTCGTTGTTCTTCGCCAGCTCGAATGTGATGTCCGGGATGACGACGCCGAGGGAGAGAGTCTTGATTCGGATCTTCTCATCCGCGTTCTCGCGCTTCGTATCGAGGAAGCGTAGGATGTCCGGGTGGTGGGCGTGGAGGTAGACGGCTCCGGCGCCCTGGCGCGCGCCCAGTTGGTTGGCGTAGGAGAAGGAGTCCTCGAGGAGCTTCATGACGGGGTTGACGCCCGAGGACTGGTTCTGGATTCTCTTGATCGGGGCGCCGAGCTCGCGCAGGTTCGACAGGTTGAGGGCGACGCCGCCGCCGCGCTTGGACAGCTGGAGCGCGGAGTTGATGCCGCGGGCGATCGACTCCATGTTGTCCTCGATGCGCAGGAGGAAGCAGGAGACGAGCTCGCCGCGGGCGGCCTTGCCCGCATTGAGAAATGTGGGGGTCGCGGGCTGGAAGCGCCCCGAAATGATCTCTTCCATGAGGTCGACGGCGAGATCTTGGTCGCCGCGGGCGAGCGTGAGAGCCACCATGCACACGCGGTCCTCATAGCGCTCGAGGTAGCGGGTGCCGTCGAAGGTCTTGAGCGTGTAGGACGTGTAGTACTTGAAGGCACCCAGGAAAGTCGGGAAGCGGAACTTCTTGGCGTAGGCCGCCTTGTAGAGCGACTTGACGAAGTCGAAGGGGTACTGGTCGAGCACCTCTTTCTCGTAATACCCCTCCTTGACGAGGTACTCCATCTTCTCTTCGAGGTCGTGGAAGTAGACGGTGTTCTTGTTGACGTGCTGGAGGAAGTACTGGCGCGCCGCGGCCCTGTCGGCGTCGAACTGGATGAGGCCATTGGCGTCGTAGAGGTTGAGCTTGGCGTTCAGGGCGTGGTAGTCGAGATTCGGGTCCTCGTAGCTCTCCTCGCCCGTGTCCGTCAACGTGCTTGCTGCCAAAACTTCTCCAAACCTTCGCGAACCCGGGCCACGTCCAAGGGCGTCCCGAGCAATTCGAATCTGTACATGTGCGGCACGTGGCATTTGGCGGCGACGATGTCGCCGGCCAAGCCGTAGGCCGCGCCGAAATTCATATTCCCCCCCGAGATCACGCCGCGGATGAGAGAGCGGTTGTGTTCGTCGTTGAGGAACTTGATGACCTGTTTGGGGACAGCGCCCTTGGCGTTGCCCCCTCCGTATGTGGGGACGACGAGGACGTACTCCTCGTCTACGCGGAGCGGCCCTTCTTTCGGGCGCAGCGGAATGCGGCACGCGGGCATGCCCAGCTTCTTGACGAATCTTTCGGTGTTGTTCGTCGCCGATGAAAAGTAGACGAGCTTTGCCATCCGTGGCCTGCCGATCTGTGAAGGGCTCCGGACGGGGCCGGGCGATGCCGCAGGCGCCGCCCGGCCCCGTTCACCGTCACGCTGTGACAGCCGCCGACTCTCGAGCGGCCGCCGTCAGCGCCTTGATCTTGTCAGGGCGAAAGCCCGACCAGTGGTCGCCCTCGGCGAAAACCACGGGCGCGGATTGGTAACCCATCGCCTTGACCGTCTCCAGCGCCTCGGCATCCTGAGTCAGGTCCACCTCGCGGTAGGCGAGCCCGGCCTTCGCCAGCGCCCGCTTCGTCGCGTTGCACTGAACGCACGAAGGCTTGGTGTAAACAGTGACGCTCATAAGAGCCGCTCCTTCCGATCCCTTGGGCGGGTCGTCTCCGACCAACCCGGGGTACGCATCAAATCCATGTCGCGCCGCCTGAGCGGCACACGCGAAGACACTACACCTTGTGGTCGGTTTTCGGTTAGACCACAAGGGCTTGTGTCCGGGTGACAAGTGACACCCTTGTCATTCGCCCTGTGGACTGCCTCTCCTTTCTGGTGGAGAAGCTGTGCACACAGACACGCCGACCGGCCGACTTATCCTCCTCCTTTCCACACCAAACCGGGTGTTTCGGGCCGCCCGGCGGGCGGCCCGAAACGATTCTCCCCTGCGCCTCCGACACAAATTCGGTTCCGCAAGAGCCCCATAGAAGCCTCTTCGCGAAAGCCGACGCGAGTGCGGCCGTTGCGGACTCGGTGCCGCAGAGGCACGCAGCGCCCACGAAGGCCTTTTCGCCTTCGCCGAAAGACGGCGGCCCGTCGAGGCAAACGATCCAACGAGGCGAAACGGTCCGCCGAAGCGAAGCCTGACTGCTGCCTTTCGCAGCACCGGAGAAACGGAGTTTTCCACACATGTGGACGAAACGAGTCCACATGTGTGGAAAACTCCACCGAACTGTCCACAAGCTGTGGAAAAGACTCCCCCGCCTCCCCGATGGGCATCTTCTCCCGGATCGGCGTGTCTGGCTCTGGCGTGTCGCGTTTAGAGCGCGATCGCCGGCGGCCTCTCGTCGCCGACAGCCCCGCCTTGTCGCCTGGCCCCTCCCGCCATCAGCCGTCTCCCCTTTTGCCCGCCGCCTCCCGTCATCGGCCGCCTCCCCTTTGTCTTCCGCCTCTCGTCATCGGCTGCCTCCCCTTTGTCTTCCGCCTCCGGTCACCTCCGGCCTCCCGGCATGCTCATGCGGTTTTCGTCGTAGTCTCCGGCCGTCGCGGTCACGACTTGCTCGCCGTCGACCTTGATCGTGTACTTCTTTCCCTTGACGATGTCGGGCGAGGAGAACACGAAGGAACCCGCGTTCTTCACGAGCGTGTAAGAGGCGATCTGCTTGCCGTTCGAATCGAACACAGCGAAGGTCGAGCCTTTGCTCGCCTGACCGGTGACCTTGATCGAGGCCTGCGCGGAGGACGTCGCGGGCGCCTGGTCCATGCCTTGGGATCCCGCGGCGAAAAGGGCGCCCCCGGCCATCGTCAGGCCGCTTTCGGCGTCGATGGCGCCGTTTCCGCCGTTCGTGGGCCCCCAGACTGTCATCTTTCCGCCGCTCATGTAGCCTGCGCCGTTCGAGTCGAATCCGTCGCCTTGGGCGTTGACCGTCCAGTCGCCGCCGGTCACGGACAGCCACGGAGAGTCGCCGCCGGTGGCGTTCAACCCGTCGTCGCTGGAAGTTATGGCCGCCGAGCCTCCAGCCAGGAGGATTGTGGCGCCCTCGACGCCCTCCTGCGATTTCGCCACCTTCGTCGAGCCTCCGGCGAGAACCACGTCCGACGTCGCGTCGATCGCGTCGGAGCCCGCCGACGCCGTGACGTTTCCGCCCGTCATAAGCACGTATCCGCGGCCCGAGGCGGTCTCGTTGTCGGCCTTGACCGCGTCTCCCTTGGCCTGAAGGGAGAGGGTCCCCCCGGCTATGACGACGTAGTCCTGGCCGCGCACGGCGTCGTCGGCGGCCTTGACGTTGATCTTGCCGCCCAGAATGACGAGCCCGTCCGAGCTGGAGACGCCGTCGTTGCCGTTGCCGGTCACGTTGAGCGTCCCGGCGCCGCCGAGCGTCAGGTCCGCCGAAGAGGCGATTGCAGCCGTGGGGCCGCTGGAATCGGCGTACTTTGAGGTGTCGGACACCGAGTTGACGGTGCCCTCGGCGGCGATGACCACCGCTTCGTCGGCGCTCTTCACGCGAATCGCGGCGTCGGTCGAAGACGAGATCTCGGCGCCGTTGAGCACGATTTTCACCTTGTCGGAATCCGCGGCCGTCACCAGGATCTGGCCGGTGAATTTGCCCGAAAGCACGTAGGTTCCAGCCGAGGAGATCGTCACTTTGCCCTCGCTTGCCGCGGCGCCGGAGCCCTCGACCGAAGCGGACGCGCCGTTCAGCGAGATCTTGGTCGCCGAGGCGGCGTCGTACTGCGCGTCGTTCGAATCGGCGTGCGGCTTCTGATTCTCCGCCATGACGCTCTCGACGGTCGCTTTGGCGGCCGTCACCGTCGTCGAATACACGTCGCCGGAGGGAACGGACTTCTCGGACGCGCTGCGCAGGGAGTCGAGCGTCTTCAAACCATCGCCGTCCGTCGCGGCGAATTTTGCGGAGCCCGCCGACGAGCCCGAGGCGATGGAATTCGAGGCCGCGCCGACCTCGGAGGCCTGCGAGGAGCCGACTTTGCAGCCGCCCAGAGCCACTCCCGCTGTGAGCGCGACGGCCGCGAATTTCTTTCTCAGGTTCTTCTTCATGTTTTTTCGTCTCCTAGTCTTTTCATCGCCCTATTCCAACGGTTGGAGGGCAATTCGGGATGGATCGACGCGACGCCGAGCGCGTACTTTGAGATCCTCAGCGGGCGATGTCCGTTGCTCCAAAGCCACCTGTCGGCGGCGGAGGCGCGCCCGGCGGACTTCGTTTCGACGACGACGCCTGGAACCTCGACGCGGGCGTCGCCCGAGGGCGCGCAGAGGACGAGGTCGCGATCGGCCGTCAGCCGAGAGCCTTCGGGCAGGCAAAGGGTCGAACGCGTATAGACCGATCGGGCCGCCGGGGTCAGGCTGGCCGCGACCCTCAGCGCCTCGCGGCGGGTTCCGGCGATCCCCCTGTCCGCCAGGCGTTCGGCCAGCCATTCGCGCACTTCGGGCCGAACGAGCAGATCGGGGCGTTTCACGCTGCGCCCGAGGCGTATGGCCGCGCAGACGCCCACCGGGACGTCCTCCAAACGGAGCCTGTCTTTGACGTTGTGCCCGCGCCCCGAACGAGTCTTCAATTCGAGGAAGTGCATCCCCGAATCGAGGTAGACGCGAGAGCGGAGCTTGAAACGCCGGCGGCGTTTCGTGGCGGCCGCGCGATAGAGAGAGAAATCAGGCGTGTCGTCGTAGTCGGACAGGTAGCCGAAGGCCGACTGCCCGTCGATGGTCAACGCGCGCGCCCCGCTCGCCGCCAACGAGGCGACGAGGTCCGCCGCGACGTCGGCCTGAAGAAGGTACTTGCGATCGATTCTCGTGAGAAGCGAGGCGCTGGCGGCGAGCTCGTCGAGGGAGATCTCCGGCAGCCGCGCGAAAGATTCGCCGGCGACGTCGGCGGTTCGCATGTCGGGAACCGCCATCAGGCGGCCCTCAGGTTTCGGGGCCGAGCGCTCTCGACGGCCGCTTTCCCGCCGCATCGCACGTCCACCGTCGTGGAATCGTTGACGTAATCGAGCCTGACGACGCTCACTTCGCGCACGGCCATGCCCATGCGCGCCTCAATGAACCGGGCGAGCTCGTCGGCGTCGCCGATCGCGCGGTCGACCACCATCGCCATGTGCCGGGAGCCGGACATGACGCGCCTGGAATCGACGACGGCGAGCGCGAAAACGATGCCGCCGATGAGAGCGGACGCCGCCGCGAACGGCATTCCCGATCCGAGGCCGCCGATGAGCCCGATGGCAAGGGCGGCGAAGTAGTAGGCCACCTCGACCTGGCTCAGCTCGCTCGAGCGCAGACGGATGATCGAGAGCACGCCAAACAGGCCGAGCCCCAGCCCCGCGCCCACGGTCGCCGTGGCCAGAGCCGTTGTCACTGCCAGCACCCCGATGTTGACGCCCACGAGTGCGACCGCAAGGTCCTTGCGCCGATGGCGCGGATAGTACAGCGCGAACGCGAGCGCGCATATCGCCGCTATGTCAAGGGCAAAGAGTCGGACGTCCATACTGCCTCCTTCTTGCGAGCCCCGCGCACCCGGACATTCCGGGCCGCGGGCATTGCTTCGCCGACCCGTCAAGAATGCGAAACGCAGCTCGATTTTCCCAATGTTTTATCCGAAGCTTTTCTGGGAATAATCTCGAACTTTGTTTTACGTTGAGCAACGCGATTCTGACGCGATTCAACCCGGCAGCGCCGGAGGCGCTTGCGATCGACGGCGCCCAGTGGCGAATGCGTCCAGGCGGCGAATCCCGCTTTAGGCGGACTTTTCTCGTTCTAGGAAAGCGGACTCCGCTCTAGACAGACGAATCCCGCGGAACGCCTGGAAATGTTCCGCGGGATTCGCGTCTGGAAGGCAGGCGGCGGGCCGGGCCCGCGCAGTTTCGCCCTACTTGAACTCGCCGGCTTTGGCCTTGGCGATCTCGTGGCCGTCGACGACGATCTTGTATTCCTTGCCCTTCGCAATGTCGGCGGAGGAGAAGAAGATCGAACTCACGTCCTTCGTGGGGGTGTGCTTGGCCAGTTCCTTGCCCCCCGATTCGACGACGGTCACGGTGGACTGCGCCTTGACCGCGGCGTCGACCTTGATCGCCGTCTGAGAGGAGCCCGACGACGGCGTTTCGTCCATGCCCGAGGGGCCCGCGGCGAACAGGGTGCCGCCGTCGATTTCAAGGCCGGTCTCGGCGTCGAGCGAGGCCGCACGCGTGTCGGTGGGGCCGTAGATCGTCATCTTTCCCCCGCCGATGTAGGCGGCGCCGTTGGAGTCGAAGCCGTCGCCTCCGGTGTCCAGGCGCCACTCGCCCCCGGAGACGGAAAGCCAAGGCCTGACGCCGGTGGCGTTGATGCCGTCGTCGGTCGTTTTGACGTCGGCCTTGCCCCCCGCAAGGAGGACGTGCGCCGCTTCGATGCCCTCCTTGGAGCCCGCAATCTTGATGTTGCCGCCGGCTATGACGATCTCGGTTTTCGCGTTCACGGCGTTGGACGAACCGCCGTTGATCGTCAGGTCGCCGCCCGTGACGAGCACATATCCGCGGCCCGACTTGGTCTCGTTTTCGGACTTGATGCCGTTGCCCTTGCCGTTGAGGTCGAGCGTGCCGCCGGCTATGACCACGTAGTCCTGGCCGCGCACGGCGTCGTCGGGGGCGCTGACGCTGATCTTCCCGCCGGTCACGACGAGGCCGTCGGAGCTGGAGATGCCGTCGTTGGCGTTGCCGGTGACCTTGAGCTCGCCCTTGCCGCCCACGGTGAGGTCCGCGGACGACGCAAGGGCGGCCGACGGCCCCTTCGCATTGCCGGCGTAGCTCGACGTGTCGGACAGGCTGTTGGAGGTGCCTTCTGCGGCGATGACGACCGCCTCGTCGGCCGTCTTCACCCGAATGGCCGAGTCCTTGGACGAGGAGATGTTCGCGTTCTTGAGGACGATTTTCACCTTCGCCGTGTCCGGCGCCTCGACCGTGACCGTCCCGTTGAAGGAGCCTGAGAGCACGTAGGCGCCGTCCTGCTTGATGGTCACGGCGTCCTGCGTCGCGCTCGCGCCCTTGCCCGAAACCTTCGGCGTGCCGTCGAGCTGGATCGTCGTCGCGGACGACTCCTTGTAATCGGCGTCGTTGGAATCGGCGTGCGGCTTTTGGTTCTCCGCCATGACCGCCTCGGGAGTGGCCCCGTTCGGCTTGACGGACGACGCGTAAATGTCGCCTCCCGTGGGGACTTTCTTTCCGGAGACGCTGCGCAGCGAATCGAGGATCTTCAACCCGTCGGTCTCACCAGAGCCCACAATCGACGATCCCTTGGACGTCGACTTCGATCCGCTCGGGTTCGATTTTCCGTCGCCGCAGCCGGCCAGGGCGAGGCCCGCAACGGCGAGGACCGCCGCCGCGTGTCTTTGGATTTTCCCAGTCATCGGATAGCTATCTCCTTAGTCCTAGTTTGGTCATTGTCGAATGCCAGCGGTTGGCCGGCAATTCGGGATGGACTATTGCCGTGCCAATGGCGTATTTGGACACTCGGGACGGCCGTATGCCGCGGGACCACAGCCACCGGTCGACGTCGGATGTGCGCCCGCTCGACTTGGTTTCGACGACCACTTCGGGAAACTCGAACCCGGAGACCTCTCCGGGGCCCGCGAGCACGAGGCCCTGGTCGATCGTCAACCTGGAATCGTCAGGGAGGCAAAGCGTCGAACGCCGGTAGTACGAGCGGCTTGACGGCACAAGGCTCGCCAGGGTTCTGAAACCCTCCCTGTGAGTCGCCGTCACGCCGCGGCGAACGAGCAGCTTCGCCGCCCAACGGAGCACCTCCGAACGCTTGAGCGGTTCGGCGGGGTCGCCGCGGTAGAAGTAGTCCTTCGAGCGGACGTCCTCCAGCCGCAGGCGGTCTTTGACGTTTTGCCCTCGCCCGGACCGGGTCTTGAGCTCCATGAAGTGCAGCCCCGAATCGAGGTAGACCCGGGAGCGGAGTTTGAAACGCCGACGGCGCTTTGTGGCGGCCGCGCGGTAGAGGGCGAAGTCCAATGTGTCGTAGTAATCCGAGAGATAGCCGAAGGTCTGAAGCCCGTCGATCGTCAAGGCGCAGGCCCCGATGTCGCAGAGAAAGCCGACCATCTCGACGACCGTCCTGTCCGGAACGAGGTACTTGCGGTCGGTCCGCTTGAGCAGCTCGGCCCGCACAGACAGCTCACGCAGAGAGATCTCCGGCAAGCCGAGCAGCTCGAATCCGTCTCTCTTCGAACTCGATTTCACCTCAGCTTCGCCCGCCATAGACATCACGGCCATCAGGCGGCCCTCAACGACTTCGTCTCCCGGATCTGGGCCCGCCCCTTCGAGCAGCGGACGTCGACCATGGTGGAGTCGTTGACGTAGTCAAGCTTGACGATGCTCACCTCGCGCACTTTCATGTCGGTGCGACGCTCGATGTATCGTGCAAGCTCTTCCGGATTGGAAAGGGCCCTGTCCACAACCAGCGTCATGTGGCTCGAGCCCGTCATCACCAGCTTCGAATCGGCCACCGCGAGGGCGAGAATGATCGCGGCGATGAGCAGCGCCGCGATGCCGAGGGACATGCCCTCGCCCATTCCGCCGATGAGCCCGATGGCGAGCGCGGCGAAGTAATAGGCCACCTCGACCTGGCTCAGCTCGGTCGAGCGCAGACGGATGATCGAGAGCACGCCGAACAGGCCGAGCCCCAGCCCGGCGCCCACAGTCGCCGTGGACAAAGCCGTGGTCACGGCAAAAACTCCGATGTTGACGCCCAGGAGGGCGACGGCAAGGTCCTTGCGTCGATGTCGTGGATAGTACAGCGCGAACGCCAGCGCCCCGACCGCTGTAAGGTCGACGGCGAAGAGGGGATAGTTCATGGATATCTCCTGTCGTGGTCTTTCATCGCCGCCCCTCGCGGGGCGGAGACCGGACCCAGAAAGCTGCGTGGTTTCTTTTGCGGTTTGTCGCAATGCCCGACGCCGTCGTCGAACGGCTCAGGCTCTCGTTGCCTGACCCTTTCCGAACTCGTGACGGGTGCGCGCAGAGACAGTTGACGTTGGGGCGACCGCTGAAGGTGGGAACGAAAGCCGCACGCCTCGGATCCGGCATGATCGCAATGCGATGAATTTATTTGAGTTGTAGAAGTGTGGATCGCTTCAATCCAACTAAAAACAGCGTGCCAGAGATCGACTTCGTTTTCTAGTGTCTGCGACACACTCAATTTGCGCCAGCGAATCGCGGTTCTTTCCTGACGGCAAATATTCATTGACATTTCGACAATTTAGGCGTTGATTTCGACATGAGCGAAAAACGAATGTCGCCGGTTTGCGACACGGCTGTCGCCGGCGGCTTGACTCGCTGGACCATCCGAGCTTCGAGCGGGCCGAAGATGCAAGGTCGCTGGAGCCGGCGGACGCAAGAGCGTTGCGCACGGACGCGGATGGGGCAGAATGGTATCTCAACTTTGCCTTTGTACGCCTTCACGCTACTATGAGTTGGCACTCCGAGGTCGTTCACGCCGGCGGGCATCAGGTGCGATCCGGATCGCCGCGAGACCTGAAACATCGAGAGAAAGGGGAGCGATGTCATTGCCAAACGAAGACCCACAGCACGGCTCGTTGCCAAACGAAAACTCGCAGCAAGTATCATCGCCAAACGAAAACCATCAGGCGGGCAGCCAAGGCCTTCCACAGCCGCAGACGCCCAATTTCCCCCAAAACCAGGGGCCCTTCCCCCAAGGACAGGTGCCGCCCCCGGCGGCCTACGGAGGCCGCCAGCCGGTCGCCAGCGGGATGAACCCTCTGGCAATCGCATCGCTGGCGTGCAGCCTTCTGGGCATCGTGACCGCCTTGCTCGGAATCGCTTCCTTGGCTCTCCTCCTGCCCATAGTGGGCGTCATCCTCGGGCACGTCGCTCTCAACGACATCCGAAAGACGGGCAAAGGGGGCAAGCCCGAAGCCATTGCCGGCACGATCATCGGCTACATTGCGGCCATTCTCGCCGTGCTTGTAATCACGATTTTAAAAGGAATCGCGGACATACTCGGATGAAGCCCACGCGACGTCGGACGTGCGAACCGCCCGGCGCGCCCATGGCAGTCCAGTTCGGCGGGCTTCGCGCCGCCGCGTCCGGGCAATCAAGATTCGCAATCTGTGCGGGGCTCAGAACGACATTCTGGGCCCCGCGTCGCATTGCGGTGTCGACGAACATTTCCGCACAGCAAGGACGGGGCGCCTGCAGGGGAATCAAGCGGCGCAGCGGCGGCCGGCGAAATCCCCGTGCTCGCCAACAAGCCGGCCAAGGGCGGCGAGCCAAGGCAAAGCGGACGGCCGGTTGGACGAAGACGACGTCACGGTGGCCGTTTACGACGTCGCTGCACGAATGTCAGAATTCAAAGAGCACAAATATGTGTAGAACTAAGATTAAGAAATCGAAAATAAGGGTTTCAACACGTTAGATCCAAACGAATTGAGTGCGAAAGAAAACACAAACATCGGAGCCTTTCCTTAGAACAAAGAGAGAGCAACGGCGCCGCTTCGGTCACTGCGCGTTGCACTCCGTCCGGAGAACCGGCAAGCCGGGAAAGGGTCTGGCCTGCGCTGGCTTGGCATTCGGGCGATCAGGGATCATCCTCACGCCGTTTATTACTCTCGCACGGGCACGCCTCCGACAGAGGCGGCGCCCACGACGACCTCCAGGCCGGAAACCCCGCCCAATCATCTCAGGCCCCCGATTCTGCCGCCGAGCAGGAAGCCTCGGCCGTCGACCAGCCAACCTCCGTTGCCGAGCAAGACGAGTTTCCTCAAGGTCAAGCCCCTCAGACACCGGTTCGCGGAGGCCCCCAGTCGACCGTCCCGAGAAAACCCTTTGCGACGGCGTCGCTGACGTTCAGCCTTCTGAGCCTCGGAGCGGTCACGAACATGCTCGCGCCCTCTCGGCGGTCCTTTAATCGCCCGAGTTCATGGCAATCCGAGTTTTGACAGCCCGAGTTCTTGGTAATCTAGATTCGTGGTCGATGGGCGGCTGTCGAAGCCGACCGGAACGGCGTTCCGGGCCGCGCATTGCGTTCGCCGCAGGCGCCTGAAACCGCACCGATGCTTCGACGACCGGGAGAAAGGCGTGCAGGTGACCAAAGAGTTCGATTTCGATTCGTTCATTGACCGCGAGAACACGGAGTCGTTGAAATGGGACGCCCGTGAGCGCCGCGGGTACCCCGAGACGGTCCTGCCCATGTGGGTTGCGGACATGGACCATCGGACGGCCCCCGCCGTCGTCCGGGCGCTTCACGAACGCGTCGCCCACGGAATCTTCGGGTACACGAGTCCGGACGCATCCTATTTCGAGGCCGTCGCCTCCTGGCAGTCTCGCCGTTTCGGGTGGGAGGTCGACCCGATGTCGATCGTCGCCGCCGGAGGCGTGATCCCGGCTCTGACTCACGCCGTCAGGGCTTTCACGGAGCCCGGCGACGGCGTCGTCATCGAGGAGCCCGTCTACTACCCCTTCCGGTCGATCGTCGAAAACAACGGCCGCACCGCGGTCAACGCGCCTCTCGTGCGCAATGGGCAGGGGCGATACATTCGCGATTTCGCCGTCCTCGAGGCCACGTTCGTCGCTTCGGGCGCGCGGACGATGATCCTGTGCAACCCCCACAACCCGGTCGGCCGGGTGTGGACCCGCGAGGAGCTGCTCGGACTCGCCGACCTCGCCGCGAAGCTCGACGTCCTCGTCCTCGCGGACGAGATCCACGCCGATCTGACCTATCCGGGCATCCACACGACGCCGTTCTCCTCCCTGCCGGGAATGTCGAATCGAACGGTGACCTTCACGTCGCCGTCGAAGTCCTTCAACCTCGCCGGGCTCCAGCTCGCCAACATCGTCGTCCCCGACCGGAAGCGGCGGCAGGATTTCATCCGCGAGTCAAACGCCGCGGGCTACAGCGAACCGAACGCCCTCGGCCTCGCCGCCTGCCGCGCCGCCTACAACGAGGGCGAGGAATGGCTCGACGCCTTCCGAGAGCACATGGCGGAAAACCTGGAGTTTCTGGCGGCGGCGCTCGAGGGAATCGACGGGATCGAGCTCGTCGAACCCGAGGGCACGTACCTTCCCTGGCTCGACTGCCGCAAGCTGATCCACAATCTCGGGATCGAGGCCGGCGAGCTTGACGAGTTCATGGTCAACGAAGCGGACCTTTGGCTCGACGACGGCGCGATCTTCGGGGACGAAGGCCTCGGGTACACCCGCATCAACATCGCCTGCCCGCGGAGCACGCTGAAGGAGGCGGTCGATCGGCTCAGGCGCGCCGTCGAGGCGCAATCGGTGTCCGACGAGCCCACTTCCGCTCCCGCGACCGCCACATTCGAAACGGCGTCGATCGATTCTGAAGCGTCAGCCGGTTCTGAAGCACCGGACGATTCCGGGGCCACGGCCGACTCGGCATCGCCAACCGACGCTGAGGCCCCGGGCGATCCTCAGGAAGCCTCGCAGACCCGGCAGGACGAGGACGCCGAGCGGGCGGAGAGGGATTCGTGAGCGCCCACGCCGAACCCTCCCGCCGCGAAGCCGAACCCTCCCGCCGCGAAAAGGCCCCCCGTCGCGCCGAAACGGTTCTGGCGCACATCGGCACGTCGAGCGACCCGGGCACCGGCGCGCTGACCGCGCCCATCTACCTTTCCACTGCCTACGCCCACCCGGGACTGGGCGCCTCGACGGGATACGACTACACCCGCACGGCCAACCCGACCCGCGACGTCCTGCAAAGCGCGCTCGCGCAGATCGAAGGCGGCACGGCGGGATTCGCGACGTCGTCGGGAATGGCGGCGGCCGAACTCGTCGTCTCCCTGGCGGCCCCCGGATCGCGGATCGTCGCCGCCGAAGACATCTACGGCGGGACGTACCGCTACTTCGACGAGCTCGCCAGGGCAGGCGTCTACGACGTGGATTTCGCCATAGGCGAACAAGGCCTGTGCGCCGCCCTGTCCAAGCCGGCAGACCTCGTCTTCATCGAGACGCCCACCAACCCGATGATGGTCGAGATCGACATTGAGCGAATCGTCGATATGGGTCGGCGGGCAGGCGCGATCGTGGCCGTAGACAACACCTTCTACACGCCGATCTTCCAGAGGCCTTTGGAATCGGGCGCCGACGTCGTCCTCCACTCCGCCACGAAGTACCTGGGCGGGCACAACGACGTCTTGGCGGGCGCCGTGATCGTCTCCCGAGAGGACCTCGCCGAGAAACTGGCCGCTCGCCTCAACATGACGGGCGCGACCCTCGGACCCTTCGACAGCTGGCTGCTCATGCGCGGAATGAAGACGCTGGCCCTGCGCATGGAGCGCCACCAAGACAACGCGCGAAAGGTCGCGGCTGCCCTCGAAGAGAGCCCCCTCATCGACCGCGTGCACTACACCGGCAGGGGCGGAATGCTGAGCTTCGTCCCGAACGAGTCCGTGGACATGCCGAAAGTCCTCGAATCGGTTCGCCTCTTCACCTTCGCCGAATCCCTCGGCGGCGTCGAATCGCTCATCACATGCCCAGCCGTCCAGACGCACGCAGACGTCCCGCGGGAGAGGCGAATGGGCTACGGGCTGACAGACGACCTGCTCCGCCTGAGCGTCGGCCTGGAGCATTGGCGGGACCTCGTCGACGACCTGCTCGGAGCGCTCGAGGTCAGCATTCGACGACGTTGACGGCCAAACCGCCGCGGCTGGTCTCCTTGTACTTAGAGAGCATGTCCTCCCCCGTTTGACGCATGGTCTCGATGACGGCGTCAAAGGAGACCGCGTGCCGCCCGTCGCCCCACAGCGCCATCCGCGCGGCGTTGATCGCCTTGACCGCAGCGATGGCGTTTCGCTCGATGCAGGGGATCTGGACGAGCCCGCCCACCGGGTCGCACGTCAGCCCCAGGCAGTGCTCCATGGCGATCTCCGCGGCGTTCTCCACCTGCTGCGGCTGGCCGCCCAGAGCCTCGGCGAGGCCGGCCGCCGCCATCGCGCAGGCCGATCCGATTTCGCCCTGGCATCCGACCTCCGCGCCCGCGATCGAAGCGTTCGTCTTGATGAGGCCGCCGACGGCCGACGCCGTCAACAAGAACCGGCGCACGCATTCGGCAGAGCCGCCCTTGCGGCGTATGTAGTACGCCAACACCGCCGGAATCACGCCGGCCGCGCCGTTGGTCGGCGCGGTCACCACGCGGTGGCCCGCGGCGTTCTCTTCGTTGACCGCGAGCGCGTAAAGGTTGATCCAGTCCATTCCGGCCAACTCGTCGCCGTCGTCCGAGGCCTGCCGGGCGCGCAGGTCGGCCAGAAGCCGAGGGGCGCGCCTGCGCACTTTGAGGATTCCAGGCAGCAGCCCCGTCGTCGTGCAACCGGCTTCGATGCTCTCGCGCATCGCGGCGACGATCCCGTCGAGGGCCGCCAGCAGCTCCTCTTCGCCCATAAGCGCAAGCTCGTTGGCTTTGACGACGTCGGAGATCCTCAGGCCCTCGCGCTCGCAGTGGCCGAGCAGCTGGGCCGCGCTCGAATACGGATACGGGGGCGGGGAGGCCGCCGGGCAGTCCCAGGCTACCGCGAGCGGGCGCGTCTCAGAGGCCCTTTCGGCGTCGCCGCACTCTTCCATCACGAATCCTCCGCCCACTGAATAGTATGTGCGCTCGCCGAGGACCGCCCCGTCTTCGGCGAGGGCGCGGACAGTGAGAGAGTTGACGTGGAATGGAAGGATCTTTCCCGGGAGGAAGAGAATGTCGCGTTCGGCTGCGAATCCGACTTCCCCCGCTCCCGCCACGCTCAGGACGCCGGTGCGTTCGACGTCGCCCATGATGGCGTCGACGACGTCAATCGGCACGCTCTCGGGAGAGTGGCCGGCGAGGCCGAGCATGACGGCCCTGTCCGTCGAATGGCCCTTCCCCGTGGCGCCCAGGGAGCCCATGAGCTCGACGACGATGCGCCCGAGCTTCGCCCGCGCCGGGATTCTCAGATGTTCGGCGAAGTGCAGGCCCGCCCTCATAGGGCCGACCGTGTGAGAGGAGGAAGGGCCGATTCCCACGCGAAAGATGTCCCGGACGGACAGGGGGCGCGAAGCCTCTTCTGCGGAGATCTGGCCTGAGACGACCGCGGCGGGGCCGTCGGGCAGACCGTGAAGCGGAGCCATTGCATTCCTTCCAATCGACGTGCGACACGCCGCTGCGGTGCGGACGTGTCATGCCCGTGGGCCGACCGGCGGAACCGGCGCCGACGAGTACCCAAGGGCTGACGCAAGCAACTACAATGCTACCGGGACGGGCCTTCGCATCCCCACCGGAACTCCACGTCCCCACCGGGAGCTTCCACTTCACTGCACAGTGCAAACAATCGAGAGAGAGCCGCAGGAGCGATGAGAGACTATTCGAGCACGCTGCGCGATGCGGGGCTGCGCGTCACGGAACCGCGCTTGGCCCTTCTGCGCACGGCGCAAGAGGGCGGGCATTCCAGCGTCGAGGCCCTGCGGCAGGGGGTCATCGACCAGATCGGCTCGGTTTCCGTCCAGGCCGTCTACGACATCGTCCATGCTCTGACGACGGCGGGCTTGCTGCGCGAGGTTCGTTCGGCGGGAACCGTCACCTATTACGAGATCAACCGGAACGACAATCACCATCACGCCATCTGCCGGTCGTGCGGGAGGATTGAAGACGTTCCCTGCGCAAAAGGAGAGAAGCCCTGCCTTCACGCTTCGCACACTCACGGATACACGATCAACGAGGCGGAGGTCATTTATCACGGCTACTGCCCGGATTGCCAGGCAAAGCGAAGGAAATAGCAAATTCGCAAATCTGCCTTCGCGCAGAGCAAGCGGGCGGCGATCCACGCATCGCCGCCCGCCAATGCTTCGGCCTGAAGGGATTCTCGCCATGCCGAGAAAACCGAAGCTATTCTCTTGTACGAGGCGCATGTCCTTCGCCTCGGCGGCGGGCCCGAGTCCACGATATCCCGGGGCGTCCGCCCGTGCTTTTATCTTGCTCGGCCTTTCTGAGCCAACCATGAGGCGACCCTGAAAAAATCCGGGGTACAATTGTTTCTAAAATTGACGACCGCGCCCGACAAGAGTCGGCCACACCCGAAAGAATCCGACGCATCCCTCAACAATTCAACTTTCACACCAACACACCGTCTCACAGAATGAGAAACACCGACCAGTTTTTTCAATGCCTTCCACCATATACGATGTCGTATGTAACATAATGGTAGACGCTGGCCGCGAGAAGCGTCGGCATTTTCAACGCTTGCCTGTCCAGAGGAGAATCCGATGTCCGATCAACGAGAACGAATGAACGTAGAGTCCTTCAATCTAGACCATCGCGCAGTTCACGCCCCCTTTGTCAGAGTCGCTGACGTCAAACGACTGCCGCATGGCGACGTGCTCACCAAGTACGACGTGCGCTTTTGTCAACCCAACGTGGAGCATCTAGAGATGCCGGCAGTGCACTCGATTGAGCATTCCTTCGCGGAGTATGCGCGTAATCACAGTGACGTTGTGGTGGACTTCTCTCCGATGGGATGCCAAACTGGCTTCTACCTCATTCTCGCTTCCGAGCCTGACATTGACGGGGCAATTTCACTCATTTCCGCCACTTTTCAAGATATACTGCGAGCAACGGAAGTCCCGGCCGCGAACGAGGTTCAATGCGGATGGGGCGTACATCACTCACTTGAGGCGGCACAACATGCCGTCCGCTCTATGTTGAAGCAGCGCGAGGTATGGAAGGATATTGAGGCGTGACCACCGTAAACGCCATTGTGCTGGCTGCACAGGATGTCGAGGTACAGCCCTTCCTCGACATCCTCACCAAGGCGCCCTCTCGCGCACGCGAGCTCGCTGAAAAGCGCCCGGGCATCGGCCGCTCCCTGCTCGGCGCCGCATCTAGAATCACTCAGATCCCCATTCCGACAGGGCAGGCGTGGTATGCGCAGACGTCAAGCGGGCGAATCGTCGTCATGCGCACGGGCGTAGGAACGGTCGCCACCGCGAGCGCCTTGGGGTGGATCCTCTCGGAGTACAGCCCCAGATGCGTCGTGTCCATCGGCTCCGCCGGCGGGTTGGCGACCGATGTCAACGTGCTTGACCTCGTCGTCGGATCGACCTACGCCTACGGTTCGGCCGATGCGACCGCCTTCGGCTACAAGCTGGGGCAGATTCCCGGCCAGCCGGATATGTTCGCCGGCGACGAGGAGCTGCTCTTCCACTCCGGCTCGGCTTCTCGTTCGGGCCAGGTGCTCACGAGCGACTCTTTTGTCACGTCCGACAAGGTGGAAGCCGTGCGCGCGGCGTTCCCCAACGCCGTCTCAACCGACATGGAGTCTACGGCGGCGGCGCAGATTTGCACGACGTGGGGAATTCCGTTCGTGTCGCTTCGCTGCGTCTCCGACCTGTGCGGGCCGGCTGCCGATCAGGATTATCACGTGGCGATCGAGGAGGCCGCCGCAGTCAGCGCCGTGGCCACGGCGGTCATGCTCTCCGGCTACTTCAACCAGCACACGAAGGGCCGATCGCCGCTGTTCAGCAAGGCGGCCATCGACGGCGCCCTGCTGCTCATCCTCGCCAGGACGTTGAAGCTCGAACCGGCCGAGGACATTTCGGTCATCCCCGATGACATCGCGACCGCCGTGCGCTCCCAGCTCTCGGGCAACGCCGTGGCCGTCGCCGAGGCATTGGGGCACGTCGCCGCCGCGATCACGGCGGTTCGCACGGACCCGAGCATTACCCTGACGGCGAAGAAGTACGACGCCGAACGCAGCAACTACGTCACGACCCTCGGCCTGACGTCCGACCGCGGGCAGATCGCGTGGCCTCCGACGTCGCAGACGGTTTCCAAGCGGTCGAACGGCTATTGGAACGACGCGTTGGCCAGCCTCGGCATCCAGGTCAAGTCCGGCCGCCAGCGTGGAACCGTCAAGTTCACCGAGCAGGAGTACCTGCAGGCGCTGCGCGACTTCCTGCTGTGGGCTGAGACCAACGGGCTGAGCCCGTCCGTCGCCGCGTACGGCGTGTGGTCTTCCGACGGCGGGAAGGGCCAGGTTCCCGGCCGCCCGTCCTCCGCCGCGATTCGTCAGCGTTTCAACACGTGGCGAGCCGCGATCATGACGGCCAGGGAGTGATCGCAGGCGGGCAGCGACCACGGCAACGGCTGCAATCGACGGCAATTCGACAGCCGCCGAACGTACAACGGGCGGGCCGAGCGTGGCAATGGACGGCGATCCATCCGCACCCGGGCGACGCACGGGCCAATCGGAAGCTGACTGCCGGCCGTTGGGGCGGCAGTCAAACGGCAACTCGGGCAACGGGGAAGGTTTGGCCCGGCGAGGGTCCCGCGGCGTCGATGCGAGATCGCCGCAAGCTCATCCTGCGTCGATCTGATCGAGCATCCAGGCGATTTCGAAGGCGCGCTCACGCCAGGCGTCGTAACGCCCGGATTTGCCTCCGTGGCCGGCAACCATCTCGATCTTCTCGAGAATCGGGCGCGCCATCGGGTCGTTCGTGGCCCGCTCGCGCAGAATTTGGACCCACTTTGTCGGCTCGACGTAGAAGACGCGGACGTCGTTGAGCGAGGTGGTGGCAAGAATGGCCGGATACTTGCGTCTGCCGACGTTCTCGGTTGGCGAGTACGACTGCATGTACCTGTAGACTTCCTGCGATTCGATCGGGTTGCCCCACTCTTCCCATTCCCCCACCGTCAGCGGCAGTTCCGGCTTGAGGATGGTGGTGAGGGTGTCGACGAAAGGCACTCCGGCGTGGATCGCCCTGAACTCGCTCGGCGCCAGATTTGCGACGGCCCCCATGAGCAGTCCGCCGGCGGACCGTCCTTCGGCGGCCAAACGCCCCTCGGCCACCCAGCCGGACGTGCGCAGCCAGCGGGCGCACGCGATGAAATCGGTGAACGTGTTGCGCTTCTTGAGCAGGCGTCCGTTCTCATACCACTCCCGCCCCATCTCGCCGCCTCCGCGCGGGTGAGCGAAGGCGACTGCCACTCCTCGCTGCAGAATTGAGATGTACGAGGCTCTGAACACCGGGTCCAGCGAGACCTCATATGAGCCGTAGCCGTAGATGTATCCGGGATTCTTGCCGTCCGGGGCGACGTCGACTCGGTGGACCACCGTCATCGGCACGAGTGCGCCGTCGTCGGTCTCGACCCACACCCCTTCCTGGGCGTAGGCCGAACGGTCGTAGTTCGGAACCTCGAGCTCTTTGAGAAGTTTCGTCTCGCCCGTCGCCGGGGAGTAAGCAAATTGGGTCGGCGGCGTCAGGACGGATTGGAGGGAATACACCACGTCGCTCGCCTCCCACACGTAGTTCTCGTCCACCTCGATGGAGGCGAGATCCTCCGACGGGACGACGACCGGGGCAGACCACGGCGAAGTTTCCGCTTCTCGCCGCTTTTTCCCGCGAGGCCCCGCTTCTCCCTCCGTCGTTCGGGCCGATTTCGATTCGAGCCCCTCCCGGCCGTCAAGCGGATCCGGCGACTGACCGGCCGACTCCGGCGACTGGCCGGCTGCGCCGGAGGACCCATGCGCCCCCGTTCTCAGCATGGACCGCAGCTGGGGCTGGCCCCCTGAACGCATGGAAATCACTGCGAAGTCGCGAAAAGCATCGACTCCGAGAATCCGTTCGCCGGCCTCGGGCGTGAGAACGGGAGTCCATTCTTCCGGCCCTGACTGACCGATCGGGGCGTACGCGACCTCGAAGTCGGCGACATTGGCGTTGTGGACGATCAGGAGCAGGTCTTCGGCGGGCTCCACGGAGTAGTCGAGCCCCTGACGCCGCGGGCACACGACGATCGGCGGAGCGTCGATGTCGGCGACGTCGTAGAGAAGGGCCTCGGCGGTCGAAGACGACGACGAGTGGACGACGATCCATCGCCCGTCGCGGGAAGCCCAGTGGCCGACGTTGAAACGCCCGTCGTTTTCCTGGAAGAGCAGCCGGTCCTCCCACGTCGGGGAGCCGACTCTGTGGAGCCAGATCTGCCATTGGCGCCACGAGTCGTCGACGCGCGAGTAGACGATCGCCTTTGAGTCGGCCGTCCACGCCAGGCCGTACCCGAGGCCGTCGACGGCGTCGTCGACCACCGCGCCCGTCTCGACGTCGAAGACGCGCAGCCGAAAGTGCTCGTCTCCGGTGAAATCGACGCCCAAGGCGCCCAAACGCCCGTCGGGAGACGGGACGAAACCCGACACGCCGAAAAACTCCTCCCCCTCGGCAAGGCTGTTGCCGTCCCAGACGAGGCGCTCCCGCCCGTCGAAGGCCGGACGGCGAGCCGGATCCTCCGGATCGACGGGGAGCCTGTAGGTGGCGGGGTACTGCTTGCCCTCCCATGTGCGCGTGACGTACCACCACCGGCCTCGCCTCACGGGAATCGAAGTGTCGTCCTCCTTCGTTCGCGAAGCGATCTCGCGGACGATCTCCTCCTGCAACGGCTCAAGGTGAGCGGTGCGTTCGGCCGTCCACTCGTTCTCCGCTTCCAGGAGGCCGAGCACGTCGTAGCTCTTCTTGTCGCGCAGCCATTCGTAGTTGTCGACGTAGGAATCTCCGTGGAACGTCCGCGACGTCGGAATCTTCTTGGCGATCGGTGCTGGCATGGGCTCTAGCCTACCCGAGCGAGCCCGGACGGGGGCGACTGTCCACATTCGAGGCGGCCGTCCGAGGAGGCCGCCCGCATGCAGGCCGCAAGGCAGATTCGTCCCCTCGACCCCGCACCGCCATCGACAGCCGCCCGCATGCAGGCCGCACGGCGATAAGCGCGGGCCGGTCAGCCAGACCCGCATCTACTCGGCATTGCAAACTAGTCGGTTATGCCTATATACTGGCAATGCCCGCAAAGGAGGAACGGAACGATGGCCGATGAGGCGACCCAGCTGCGCAAAGGCGTCCTGGAACTGGCAGCTCTGGCGATGCTCGCGCCTGCGCCCATGTACGGCGCCCAAATCATTTCGGCGCTTGCTGAGATCGAAGGGTTGGCCGCAAATTCGGGAACTGTCTACCCCATGCTGACGCGGCTGGCCCGCACGGGCCGAGTCGCGGCTGCGTGGGAGCCCTCCGTGCGCGGAGGCCCTCCGCGCAAGTACTACAGCATCACGGCAAAAGGGCGGAAAGCCCTCGTCGCACAAACCGCAGCGTGGCGAACTTTGGCCACGGCCATGAACTCGATACTAGGAGACGCTGATGACTCACAGTGACACGCCGCTCGAAGAAAAGTTCCTTGAAGAGCTGGCGCACGAACTCGCCGAAGCGAACATTCCCGTCAAACGCCGGGAGACGATGCTCACCGAGCTCGACGAATTGATGTCGGAGGGAATTCGGCCCGAATCCTTCGGCTCGCCGACCTCCCTCGCACGGGAGATCTCCGACGCTCTCGCCGGATCGGAGGATGCGCAGCGCGCGACGATATGGAGCCCCGACATTCCGAAGCTCTTCGCCGGCAAGCAAAGGTCCTCGCGGTGTTCGATCTTGCAACTGAATTCCACGGACCTCAATTTGGGAGCGATCGCCGTCAAACTGGGATTGCTCCGCGAGGACGACGTCGATCCCGCGGTGCTCGACGCGATTCCGCAACGCGTCATCGGCGCTCTGCGCTGGGGGCCGTTTGCCCTGACGGCAGCGACCGCCGCCGTCGGCATGCTCGTCCACCGACGGCGTTTGCGCATACCTACAAGGATTGGCTTCAGCGGAAAGGTGAAGAAAACCTGGCCGTCGAAGGCGGGCGGCCTCGCGATAACCGGCCTCAGCTCCTTGGTGAGCCTTCTTTCTCTAGTCGCCCCCACGTCGAATCGCGCGAACCTGCTCGTGCAGAGCTCCCAAGCCTTGGCCGCGAACACCGCCTTTCTCCTCACAGCCGGATCTTCGTTCGCCCTGAAGAAGGGGCGCGTCCATCCCCTCTATTTTCCGTTGAGCATCGGCTTCGTCCTCGCAGTCGAAGGAGGAACCCTGCTTTTCGCCACTCGGGCCGGCCTGGCCCGAGTTCACGGACGGGTCCACGAACAGTTCGAGGAGAAGCAGGATGGGTAAGATCGCAGCAATCGGAGCCTCGACCTCCTGGGGCGAATTGTCCCCGGGAGTGCAAAAACTCATCATCGCGCTCATAGTTCTCAATTTCCTTCTTATGGCGGCGGCCTTGGCGGTCTGGAGCCGCACGGATGCGGAGTCGATGCCGCAGCCGGGAAAGATCGCCTGGCTTCTCATTTGCCTCTTCGTCTCGACTGCCGGGCCGATCGCCTTTTTCATCGCCCGCCGCCAAAGCGCGACCTGGCAGAAACGCGAACGAGCGTGGGCCGCCCAGGCCAAACAAGACGACGAGTGGCGGATTGGGGGCGACGAAAGCCCCAAAGGCGGCGGAAACACCGATGGAGCCGGAGCTTTTCCGGCGGGCGGCAGCGGCCCTTCCGCGTGGGAATTCAGGCCGGCGAACGTAAAAACCGGGGCGCCGGCCGGCAACGCCGTCGAGTTCCGCAACGTTTCAAGGGCCTTCGGGGACAAACTGGCTTTGGACGATGTGAGCTTTCAAATCCCCGCGGGGTCCGTTTGCGCGCTTTTGGGTCCCAATGGAGCCGGGAAGACGACAGCCATCCGCATTCTCCTGGGCCTTGCTCGCGCGGATGCCGGCGACGTCCGCATTCTTGGCGATCCAGCGGGGAGCCTGGCTGTGCGGCGCCGACTCGGATACCTTCCCGACGTCCCCGCCTATCCCGCGTGGATGAGCGCCCGCGAATACCTGGAGGCCAGCGCGGATTTGGCCGGGGTGCCGGCGGTCGAACGGCGCAGTCGGATTGCGTCCTTGCTCGAACTGGCCGAGCTGGCGGGGGTGAGCCAGCGCATCGGAGGCTACTCGCGCGGCATGCGGCAGCGTCTCGGCCTCGCCCAAGCGCTGGTCGGCAATCCCGACCTCATCGTCCTCGACGAGCCGACGTCGGCCCTGGATCCCGCGGGACGGCGGGCCGTTCTCCGGCTCATCGCACAGCTGGCCGAGCATGCGACGATCATCTTGTCGTCGCACAATCTGGAAGAGGTGCAGCGGGTATGCACTCACGCCGTCGTCCTGCGTGAAGGAAAAGCGGTCGCCGCATCCACAATTTCGCAGTTGCGCGAGCGCGCGGGAGACCATTCCCTGCTCCTCGTCTCCACGGGGGGCGACCGGCTGGCCCAGGCCCTCAAAGCAGAACCTTGGTGCGCCGGGGTCCGCCGAGAGGGCGCCGACTTCATCGTGGTCGTTTCCGACGCTTCGGCGGCCGCCCGCTCCCTTCCCGCGCTGATGGCCCGCGGAGGATGGGACCTCTCTGCGCTCACGCCGCTGGAACCGAGCCTCGAAGACGTATTCACAGCTTTGACGGAGGGAAAATGACTGGCTTCTCGATTCTGTGCAAACACGAGCTCTACGCGGTTTGGAGAACGTGGCACCGCTACGTCCTGCCGACCGTTCTTTGTCTCTTTGGCGTGACATCCGTGGTCCTTTCGAGGTTCGCCCCGGACATCGTCGGATCGATGATGGGCGACGCCGTGCGCAAAGCGATGCCCGAGCCGAATTGGCACGAAGCTTACAATCAGTGGACCAAGAACCTGGCGCAAACGGTCATGTTCGTCGTCATTTTCACCGGGGCGGGGGCCACATCCTCCCTCGTCTCCAGCGGCCGCGCCCAATTGTTGGCTGTGCGTCCAGTTTCGCGCGCTTCACAGCCCCTTGCAGCCCTCGTGGCCAGAATCGCCGTGCTCGCATCCGCGTCTGTCGCAGGAATGGCGGTTGTGTGGGCAGCGACGTTCGGCTTCTACAGAAAAGCCCCCGTCGCCCCTCTCGCGGCGGCGACCGCGACATGGTTCGCATGCGCATGCTTCTTCCTCGCCGTGACAGTGGCCATGTCGTCTCTGACAGGCTCGACCCTCGCGGCCGCCGGAATCGGAGTCGGCTCCCTGCTGCTCACAATGATCGGTTCCGCATTTGAGCCCATCGCGGAGAACTCGCCTGCCGGCCTTTTGACCCTGCCTTCGTCATTTGCCGAGGGGAAGACCGTGGGAGCCGCGGCGATCGCCTTTCCCTTCGCTACGAGCCTCGCACTCATGGTCCTCGTCATTGTTTTAGGGGCGAAGTCTTTCGCGAGACGGGAGCTCTGACCAGACTTGAACTTTGAACAATCTGACAACCCCGGATCGATTGGCGGCGCCCTGGCCAATCTGCGCCGACACGCCGTCAACACACCTTCGCCATGAGCGCCCGCCTGCTGATCGACGTCTGGCACGACATCGCCGACCCATGGAGCAGAATCGGGCTCGGTCGCCTCTTGCGGGGAATCGACCTCGCGCGCGCACAACGCAACCTCTCACGTGCGGGACGCGACTTCCGTGCGGGACGCGACTTCGCAAGCGCAGGACGCGACGAGGCTCGCAGCTCCGCCTCCGGCGCCGCTCTCCCCGAAGTCGTCGTCGACGTCCACTCGTTTCTTTCTCCAGGCGATCCCTTGCCCGAGACGAGCGCAGAGGCCATTGCGGCCATCGCCGCGAGCGAAGGAATCCCCATCGCGAAGGAAAGGCTTCGCCGCCCGCCCACAAAACCCTTGCGCCGCCTGACGCATCGCATCGTCCACGCCGTTCGTGAAAACGCGAAAGACCCGGCCGACGGCGCTCGCCGCGCCCTCGAAGCAGTGATCCGCCTAGACGACTGGTTCCTAGGCGTCGACAAAGCCTCGGGCTCCGGAGCTCCAGCCGGCAATCTCACCCAAGCCGCCGTTCAGACCGGCAGTGAACTCCGGCTTCAAAAGGGCGTGCAACCCGGCAGTCTCGTCCACTCCGAGGACGCTCCCCCAAGGGGCCGCGGCCAGGCCCATCAAGGCGCCTTAGACGCCGATCAAACCCCCTTAGAAGGGGACGCAATTGAGCCCTCTCCGAGAACGATTGGCCGGATCGCGGGGCTCGCGACGTCGGACCTGTCGACTCTCGAGAGGCGTTTGGAAATCGGCGAGTGGGAGGCCGCCGTCGATCGGGACGTTGCGGACGCCAAACGGCTGCGGATCCGCGGGCTTCCCCTCACAGTCGTCGGCGCACGCGCGATGCTCGTCGGAGCCCAGTCGCCAGAAGTCTTCGCCGAAGCGATGCTTGAGGCGGCCGCGGCACTCAGCGACGGCGAACACCCGCCGCAAGCCAGGCGCTTTTCTTTGTGAGGCGCCCGTCTTCTTTGTGAGACGCTGGCCCGCGGCGTCGCCCGATGCCCGGCTCCCTCGGCGATGTCCGACGCGCCCACAATGGCGCGGGACGTTCAGCGCCGGTGCCTCACCGCCTGCGCGGCGGCCATGGAATCGACGAGCTCGTTCGCGGCGTCGCCCGAATGCCCCTTCACCCATTCGACCTCGGTCCGGCCCTGCCTGCCCTCGTAAAGCTCCAAAAGCCGCTCCACAAGGTCCCGATTGGCGACGGGCGCGCCGTCGGACTTGCGCCAGCCCTTCCGCCTCCACGCCTTCGCCCACACCGTCATGGCCTTGATGGCGTACTGCGAATCGATGCGCATGAGCAAGTCCGGTTGGGGCCCCACATGCTCGAGCGCGCGCACGAGCGCCGTCAGTTCCATTGCGTTATTGGTCGTATGCGCAGCCCCTCCGCAGTCGCGCTCGCCGGTCACCTGCTCGACCCATGCCCATCCGCCCGGCCCGGGATTGCCGGAACAGGCCCCGTCTGTGGCGACGATCGCATCGAAACCTTCGACGATTCTTCCGATCGGGCCCGCGCCCACGTTTCCCGCGGCTTCCTTCCGTGCAGACGTTCCACCCGCCCCACCGGCAGCCGGCCCGCCCGCGTCTCCTTCTCCGACGGTTTCGATTTCTGCTTCGACGTCGAAGAGATCGCCCTGCACATATTCAGGCTCGGCGTCTTCGGAGGCGGACGGGCCGTACGACGCCGACGCATCGCCGAACTGCCTCCCGGAAAGGACGGCTCTGGCCAGAGTGACCGCGTCTGCGTGCCAGAGCGAGATCGCCCGGCCGCCGTCGTCGACCTCGGGCGTGGCGAGCGAATGCCTGACCGCAAGCGGAGTGGGCTCTCCGACGTCGAAAAGTCCAAGCAGCTCCAGCGCTTCGCGCAGAGCGTAGACGTCTGCGCGGCATTCCTCGGCGAGCTCGCCGATCGTCATCCATTCGGCCATGCCAATAGGGTACCCGGGCCCTGGCCGGCGCGAACGCATAGCCCGCGGCGAGGCACAAAGGCGCACTCGCCCGTCGCCCTCGTGCTTTTCCCAGCTCCGAACGGTAAATTGATTGCGTTGGCGATCAGCGAAGGAGAAACATGCTGCCCCTGTCCGCATATCGCGAGGCGATTCGGCTAGACGAACCTTTTCCCACACCCGTGGACGACCCCCGCTCCAATCTGGACCTTCTGCGAGTAGCCTTGGGAGGCCTGAAGAACCGCCGTTATCCGGGCATCGATCCCGACCTTTCGATTTTCCCCCAGAAAGAGCTGGCCTTCGCTTTGCGCCACGAGCTGGTTCTTCGAGGCCCGGAGCCGATCGACGACGAAGTCACCGACGCGATCAACCTTCTCCTTTACCGCCATTCGGCGCACATGGGCCGCACGACGGCGGAAAATCTCATGCGTATTTCCGACATGATGCCCGCGTCCGACTACGGTTCGGCTCGCAACGTGGCAATGTGGCGAGGAGACGTCCGCGAGTTGGCCGCCGACGCCGTCGTCAACGCCGCCATGCCGAATCTGCTGGGATGCAAAGACCCCCTGCATCCGTGCATCGACAACTATATCCAAGGGCAGGGCGGCCCCTGGATTCGCAACGACTGCTCGGTCATCCGCGAGATTCAGGGGAAGGATCAGGAGGTCGGCGACGCCGTCCTCACCCGCGGGTACCGCCTTCCCGCCCGATACGTGCTCCATACACTCGGCCCCCACCTCAACGGGGGCGAGATCACGGACGAAGACCGCGAAAAGCTCGCCGCCTGCTACACCTCGTGCCTCGACCTCGCCCTGGAAAAGGGCGACATCCACAACGTCAGCTTCTGCGCGCTTTCGACGGGCCGCAACAACTTCCCCTTCGAGGAGGCGACCCACATCGCCCTCGACACCGTCAACCAGTGGCTCCAGTACCACGGCACGGACGTGATCGAGCTCGTCGTCTTCAACATATTCGAGGACGCCGACGCCGAAGGGTACATGCAGGCCCTCGAAAGCTGGGTGGAGGACTGACGATGGACCGGTCCGACACTCCCCAGAACAACGCAGCGGACGATTCGCGTCCCTCCGGCTCCTCGAGTCCGCTCAATCCCCCGGACCCAAGCGGATTCCGAAGCACTGGCGGATTCGGCTCGCCGCCGAGTCGCGAGATTCCAGGCGTCGACCTGAATGCCCTGAACACGGCGAACTCCCTTTCTGCGGTCAAAACGAGCAAGGGGGTGCCGGGATGGGCGGTCGTCGTCACCGCTTTGCTGGCGGCCGTCGCCCTCGTGGCTTCGTTCGTGGTGCTCAAGGGGAAGAGCGACGCAACGGCGGACACCGACAGTTCGCAGGCCAGCGCCAAGGCGTCGTCGAGCCATTCTCTGCCCGACAGCTTCCAGCAGAAAGAAAGGGCCGCCGCGAAGGCCAAAGGACTGACGACGGACGACTACATCCCCTCGGTCTCCGAGGAGAGCCGAAAGCTCATATCCAAGATCCCGACCTACGCTAACACCGGCCGCACGCTTGGCCCCGCCGACGCAAAAGTCAAGATCCACCTTTTCACGGATTTCTCTTGTCCGATGTGCGCGAAGTTTCAGGCCCAATCCATGGAAAGGCTCGAAGAACTGGCCAAATCCGGGAAAGTCCAACTGGTGTGGCACAACTTCGTGATTTTCGAGCAGTACGGTTCCGACAAACCGGCTCGCGCCGCGCTGGCCGCGGCGAAACAGGGAAAGCTGTTCGAGTTCGCCGACGCCGCCTACAAAGACCTGGCCTCCCCTCAGGACCACGCCCGATACACCGACGCATCGGTCCGGACCGTGGCGGAGAAGGTCGGGCTGGACATGGCCAAGTTCAAGGCCGACTACGCCTCGCCCGAAGTCGCACAAGAAGCCTCTGCTGAACAGCAGCTCGCCCAGGGCCTGGGACTCAGCGGCACCCCCGCAATCATGGTCGGCGACGCTTATCTTCCCGGAGTCGCCCCCACGCAGGTCATCGAGAACACGATTGAGCTGCAGGCAAGGGAACAGTGACGGCAAGCGTTGAAACAGCCCCTGCAGGCAAACAATAAGCCAACGGCAGGGTGAAGGGCCCTCGACAGAGGGCCCTTCAGTTTCGCCGACTAGATTTTCACCCGCACTGTTCAGTCGCTGCGACGTCCTTTGACGTCCTTTCAGTCGCTCTGCCAGGCGTTCCACAGCGCGGCGTACTCGCCGCCGCGGGCCGTCAGCTCGTCGTGGCTGCCGTATTCGGCGACGCGACCGTCGATCATGACGGCGACCCTGTCGGCGTCGTGGGCGGTGTACAGCCTGTGCGCGATCGAGACGACGGTGCGTCCCTTGAGGACCCTGCCGAGCGCGCGCTCAAGCGAGCGAGCCTCCGTCGGATTGAGCTGGGAGGTCGCCTCGTCGAGCACCAGCACCGCCGGATCGAGCAGAACGATGCGGGCGAGGGCCAGTTGCTGGGCCTGCGGCGGCGTCAGGGCGAGCCCTCCCGACCCGATCTTCGTCTCGAGGCCGTCTTCCAGATCGTCGACCCATGTCGCCTCAACCGCCTCCAGCGCGCTTCGAATCTCTTCGTCCGTCGCATCGCGCTTGGCCAAACGCATGTTGTAGGCGAGGCTGCCGAGGAACACGTGGTGCTCCTGGGTGACCATGGCCACGGCGGTGTGCAGGGCGGACTCCGGCATCGAGGACACTTCGGCCCGTCCGATGCGCACCGACCCCGCCGCAGGTGCGTTGATTCCCGCGATCAAGCGCCCCAACGTCGATTTTCCGGCGCCGGAGGGACCGACGATCGCGACGGTCTCCCCGCCGTCGACGTCCAGCGTCACGCCGTGCAACACTTCCTGGCCGTCGCGGTAGGCAAAATGCACGCCTTCGATGTGCAAGGCGGCGTCGAACCCGCCGGAGGAATCCGGTCCCGCCGCCTCCACCCCCGTGGCAGGACCGGAGACTCGGGCGGCGTTTGGCTCTTCACGGACTTCACGGCCACTTTCGCCCGTGTCACGCGCGCTGCTTGCACCGCCCCCGCTTTCGCCCGAGTCGCGCGCGCTGCTTGCACCGCCCCCGCTTTCGCCCGAGTCGCGCGCGCCGCTTGCGCCGGCGCCGCTCTCACCATACTCTTCGCCGGCGTCCGCTTCGCTCGCCTCTTCGACGCCGAAGATCCTCGCAAAGGCGGCCATCGCGAACTGGAACTCGTCGGCCCACCAGCTGAACGTCCACAGAGGATAGCGCAGCTGGGACGCGTACAGGACGATCGCTGTGACTGTCCCGTACGTCGTTTGGCCGATTCCGATCATGTACCCGCCGAGTGCAAGGCCGGTGACCACGGGAAGATAGGTGACAAGCTGATTCATGACGATGAACAGCATCCGAACCCAGCCGGTGTAGACCTCGTTGCGCCAGTATTCGTAAATGAGCGTGTCCATCCGTTCGGCGCGCACCCGCCCCAGCCGCATGGCGTCGGCGGTGGTCGACTGCTCCACGGTCTCCGACGCAACGCCGGACATTCCCGCGCTGATGGCCGAAGCCGCAAGATACGCCGGAATGCCGCGCCGGACGTAAAAGCGAACCGTGAAATAGATCGGCGCAGCGGTCAGCACCACGACCCCACCGAGCAAAGGATCCGCCACAAAGATCGCAACAAGGGTCGCGGCAATCGTCAGGACCGTCATGAACAGCCGACTCACGGCGCCTTCGATGAAGAAGCTGACCCTCTCGACGTCATACGTGGTGCGGCCGATCATATCGCCCGAGCCGGCGGCCTCGACGGTCCCGAGGGGAAGGGAGGTCACGGCCCTCACGACCCGCTCACGCAGCACGGCCAGAATCTTCTGTGAGAAGACGTAGGCGCGCAGGCTTGCCGCGTACCCCAGAATGGCCTGAACCGCCACGACGACGGCGATGAACACGATCGCGTTGCGGATGTAGGAGGACGTCGTTCCCGCGGCGACGGCGTCGACGGCGCGGCCGACGACCATCGGCGTGACAACGCCGACGACGGCGAGCGCAGTCTGGAGCGCGAAAACGACCGCGAATTCGGCCTTGCGATCAGCGATGAGGCCGAGGAGTTTGCGCATGGCGGTGCGCGTGCCGGCCACCGGGAGCCTCATTTCGCACCTCCCTTCTCGCGGTCGGCGTCGGCTTCGCCGAGGCCGACGCCGACCTTCCCGTCAACGCCGCCCTTCTCGTCTCCGACGTCCCTTGTGCCTTCGCATCTTGCGTCCGGCGCGGTTGGCCCTTTGTCACTCTCATCGCTTTCGCCGCGGTGGACCACGGCCCGGTACTCCGGGTGGGACGAAAGCTCGTGGTGGGTCCCACGCAGGGCCTCTTTCCCGTCGACGAGGAAGACGACCTCGTCGCATCGGCCGAGCACAAGGGGCGAAACGGTGGCGACGATTGTCGTCTTTCCAGCGCGGCAGTCGGCCAGCCGCTCGGCGATCCGGGATTCCGTGTGCGAGTCGACGGCGCTGGTCGGCTCGACGAGGATCGTGACGGGCGCGTCCAACGCGAGTGCGCGAGCGAGCGCCGCTCGCTGGCGCTGGCCTCCGGACATCGATCTGCCGCGTTCGGCGACCTGGCCGTCAAGCCCTCCCTCAGTCGAGGAGAGGACGTCGGCGCCGTCGGCTGCGTTGAGGGCGCGCAGCAGGCCGGCATCGACCGGCCGCTCCCCCGGCTCCTCGCTGAGAACCGGGCGAATCTCGCCGCCCGGCTCGAGGACGTCGGCAACCTGCGCCGCCACTGCGCGCGGCTCGATCGGCTCGGCGTCCGGACCGAGCAGATTCGAGCGGAGCGTGCCCATGTACAGCTCGGCTATCGGGCCGGAGTAGGCGATGTTCTTCCTGACCTCGGCCAGCCGGAGACGGCGCAGATCGACGCCGTCGGCATACACTTCGTCGGCGTCGTCGGTTCGGGCCAGGCGCGCGGCGAGGGCGGCGGAATCCTCGGGAGAGCCCGATACGAGGGCGACCGTCTTCCCCGGGCCGATCCGCACCCCCGACGCAGCGTCGGTCAAGGCCGCGCGCGTCCAGTCGGGCGCGGCGAGGCCGGGATCGGCCTGGGCGTCGGAAGCGAGGCGCTTGGCCGCGAGGATGCGCGACATCTTCTTCGCCCCCGTCCATGCCCGAGTGGCCACGTACGTCGTTTCGATGAGGGCCTCAATGGGAATGGACAAGTACGCGGTGAAGCCGTAGAAGGCCACGAGCGCTCCGGGGCTGATCGCGCCGCCGTACGTCATCCACAGTCCTTGGCCGATCACCACCGCCGTAAAGAAGGCCGGGCCGGCCTCCGAAACCACACGCAGACGCGCTCGGTACTTCGAGGCGCGGATGCCGGCGTCGCGCACCCGAGCGGACTGGGCCGCGTAGGTCTCGTTGTAAAGGTCGGCGCCTCCCACGCCGCGCATGACGCGCAATCCGGCGATTCCGTCGGAGGCGATCGAGGCGAGAGTCCCCGATTCCTCCCGCTGCTCGGCCACCCGCGCCTCGAATGGCTTGACCATCCAGCTGGTGACGGCCATGAGGATCGGCATCCCGACGGCGACGAAGAGCCCCAAAGGCACGGATATGCCGATCATGAGGGCCACGACCGCGGCGAAGCCGAGAAACGATCCGACGACGGACGGCAGATAAGCGGTGAACGAACCGACTCTCTCGGCGTCCACCGTCATCGCCGTGACGATGTCGCCGGAGGCCATGTCGCGGCCGACGTCGGTTCGCCGGCCGAATACGACGCGCATGAGTCGCCGCGCGGGGTTCCACGCCGCCCGCATGGCAATGACGATTTCCATCACTTCGGACACGCTTGTGACGGAGTTGAGGAGGACGAGGCCGACGAACAGGCCGACGCCGGGAAGGATCTCCGGGGTCAACCCGTTTTCCAGCCCCGAATCGAGCGCTTTGCCGAGCGCCCAGGGAATGAGGGCGGCGCAGACCGAGGCGATGCAGACCATCGCCGTATAGACGAGGTTGATTTTCCATGTGTCTCGGAACGCCTTGCGCATGATGCCCGACGGCGTTGCCGGGACGCGGTCTGGCTCCGAGGTGTCTTCCCTCATGAAGCGCGGCAAGCGCCTGGGCATGGGGGCGATGTATATGCGATGAAAATGGGATGCCATTGTTGTCTTTCGTAGGCAGGGCTGAGCGCCCCGCGTATAGCTCTGACTGGGGTGAGGTCATGTCGCCGCGGAATGGACGTCGCGGCGCAGCTAATCAACGAAAGTTATTCATAGCCTGAGACATTACCACAGGAATTCGCCGATTCGCACACCGTTGGGCAAGCTTCTTGCCCATCCGGGGACGCTCTCCGCTTTTCTGCGGAAATTTTCCACTCTTCTCGGGAAACGAGGCGGCGGCCTCGCCTTCAGGAACGGCGCCCGCGCTGCCGACGGCTTTCAACTCCCGAGAGGGCGCGTCCGCGCCCGCGGCGCGTCCCATCCGGAAGGCACGTCCGCACCTACGGCGCGTCCTCGGCCTGAAAGCGTCCGACGCCCCGCGAAAGAAGCTTTGCAAGAATTTACTTTAATTCTTTATTTCCATTCGGTAGTTGAAATTGTTACCATCAAGTGGAGGGTCACTTTCCCTGAAAGCTCGTGGCTCCGAAACCGAGCGCCGCTGCGCTCACGATGAATGCGAGGCATGCATGTCAACAATCCGAAACCCCCGACGTTTCGTCGCCTTTGCGGCGGTTGCCGTCTCGGCTTTCTTGCCGATGTCGGCGTCTTTGGCCGACGATGCGTCGACGCCGTCCCCGGCGGCGCAGGCGGCGGCGCCCGCAGCGCAAGCCGCTCCGACGTCGGCTGAAAACGTGCCCTTCTCCCCTTCGGCCGCCGACGTCGCCCGCGTGCGCCAGCGCGTGCAATCCGACCCCGCTTTCGCCTCGCGCTCCGCGCAGGAGAAAGAGAACCTCGTGCGCCTGCTTCTCCAGGGGACGTCGGCGCCTGCCCGGACGAACGACGGGCGCTCCCTTGCCCTCGTCGCCCCGCAAGTGCAGGGCTACGGCAAGACTGACGCCGACGCCGCCGCCAAGACTAAGCTTTACGCGACTGTCGACGGCGCCTCAGACCCCTCGAATCTCGCAGCGCGGGCGGAGTTTGCCGACGGCTACTGGAAATTCACGGTCCGTCTGCACAACGTCGGGAGCCGTTCGCAGTACGTCGGCTTCAGCGGGTTCACCCTCCTGAAGCTCGGCGGCGAGGGAGGAAAGTGGGCGAACCCCCGCCTCAGGACGTCCTTCAGCGTGGACGGAAGAGCGATTTACGGCGTGAGGGTGCCCGCGCACGGCGAGCGGACCGTGACCGTTTCCGTCAGCGATCCGAGCTACAGCCTCTACGAGTACGTGCTTCGCGGCGGCTCCAAGACCGCTCCGCTGGGAGGATTCGTGAACTTCCGCCCGGCTGAGGACAAGACTGCCCCGACGGTCTCAGTCCCCTTCACGGGCATCTTCAAGGCGCTTTGAGCGCGTAGCAGAAACGGGACGGCGGGGCCGCCGACGCGAGCGCCCCGCCGTCCCGGAAGGGCTCAGACGGGCCCGGCTCGACAAGGGCAGCCCTTAGAAGAGCAAGCCTTGCCCGCCCCCCTCAACGCTGCCCGCAATTCCTATGCCGTGAGCCCTCTCCAACCATCGCCAAAAACCTGGAACAACGTCGAAGGCGTAATGGCGGTTCTTAGCCTGGATGAAGATGTTCGCGTCAAGAAGGTACATCACGCAACCCCTACTGCATCCGCGAGTTTCTCAAAGGTCGAATGCTTCTTCGTGCCCAGCAGAGCACCTCGGGGGCGACGTCGACCCTGGTGATCACTGCTGCACCTCCTAACCGGGTCGGTGCCTGTCATCTTATCCGCAAACGGAAGGCCTAGTCAGCCTTGCCTCTCTTCCTTTTGCAAGGCCGACTTTGCAAGGCCGACCGACCGCAAAGCTAACGAACGTCCCTGCGTTCGAACAGCCATGCCGCGATCGCCGTGAGGCACACGACCCACACGAGGAGAACGAGCATCCCGGGGCCCGGATCTAGAGCGTCTCCCCCGGCCCGCGTGAAAACGGCGAAAGTCGAACGGTCGGGAAGGAAGCGGGCTGCCGAGACTATTCCCGACAGCAGCTGGGAGAGCCCAAGGAAGAGGGGAATGAGAACCGCCCCGGGAACGACGGCGGACCGCCAGACGACGGCGAGGCCCGCGGCCACGAAGGCCATTCCCACCCAGGAAAGCGCGATCATGGCAGCCTTGCCCGCCCCGGGAAGAGCGACGCCCCCGGCGGACATCGACAGGCTCAGCCAACCCGCGAGAACGCCTCCCGCCAAGGCGGCGAGCGTGAGCGTCGTCAGAACGGCCAGCTTGGCCGTCAAAAAGCGCAATCGCCGCGGCGTCGCCAGAAGCGCCCCGCGAAGGCTCGAGCTCTCGTACTCCTGGCCCAAAACCCCCATCGCGAGGACCGCCGTGAAAAGCTGGGACAGCTGGAGGGACCGAAGCAGGCTTTCGGTTTCCCCGACTGCGTTGCCAGCCGCCGCAATCGCGACGACGGGCACGCATGCCAGCGGGGCTGCGACCCCGAGGGCACCGAACGGGTGGGTTATGGACTTGCGCAGTTCGGACGCGTAGAGCCCCACGGCTATCGCGCCCCCACGTCTCGCCTTAAAAACACCGCCCATCCGGCGGCGACGAACAGCGTGAGCCATGCGACGAGGGCCGCGAAACTCGCATTTTGGCTGACGTGGCACGACTTGTCCGGAATTGCGGAAAGGCAGCTTCCGGCCACCGAGGGCAGGTAGGCGCTTCCGCTCCACCGGCTCACAAGAGCGTTGCCTATTCCAATGGTCAGCGGGGCCAGCACGGCGGCGGCTGGCAGCCAGTTGCGGCACAGGAGCGAAATCGCGTATGACATGAGGCCGAGCGCCGTCCAGTGCACCGCGTTCCAGGCAATGAGCCGCCAGACGTCCGGGGTGAGGGTTGCAGGGTCCACTCCGCTTTGACTGTGCACCGCAAGCTGCTGGGCTGCGACCGTCAGATACGCGGACGCAAAGCCGACGAGGAAGAGGAAGGAACCCAGGCCGAGGAACTTGGCCCCGAGAACGCGAGACCTTCGGTTGACCGCGAGAAGGGTGGTCCGCACTTCCCTCGTTCGATAGTCCGCCGCTCCGAGGACGGCCGCGTAGATGAGGACGGCGAGCTCGCCCACGGATAGAACGTCGAAACCGAGGTACCGCGGATCTCCCACGGGCTCGGCCAGCTGGGGATGGGTCTGCGGCGTCGCGTCCAGGCCAATCGCGAGAAGCTGCCTGCCCTCGATGTAGGAGAGCAGAGGCTGCACAAGGAACAGGAGGGACAAGAAGACGACGAGGCCCCTGCCCGCCCCCATCTTCCGAAACTCGAGCCAAACGCTCCTGAAGAAGGCGCTCATGCAACCCCCTCCGTCAGTTCGAAGAAGAGGTCTTCGAGCGAGGAGATCTTTTCCGTGGCCTCCGCGAGGGGGGAGTCGAGCAGAATATTGCCCTTGGAGATGACCACCGCGCGATCGGCCACCGCCTGCACCTCGGAAAGCGCGTGGCTCGACAGCAGGACCGTGCGCCCCAGCGCCGCCTGCTCTCTGACGAAGTTCCTGAACCAGCGAATTCCGGCGGGATCGAGGCCGTTGGTCGGCTCGTCGAGCACAAGGAACTGGGGCTCGCCTAAGAGGGCGACCGCCAACCCGAGGCGCTGCCCCTCGCCGAGGGAAAGCGTGCCGAGACGCGACTTTCGCTTGGCGGAGAGTCCGGTCTGCTCCAGTGCCTGTGAGACTCGCGCGCGAGGGATGCCGTTGCTTTCGGCGACGATTGCGAGATGGGACGCCACGGAACGCATCTTGTTTCCCGCCAGCCCGTCGAAAAGCGCGCCCACGCGGGTGAGCGGCCGGTCAATGTCGCGGTAGCGCTTGCCCCCGAACAGGGCCGAGCCGCTGTCGGCCCTGTCGAGGCCCAGAAGAATCCTGAGGGTCGAGCTCTTGCCGGCCCCGTTGGGCCCCAGGAACGCGGTCACCTCGCCGGGGGCGGCCGTGAAGCCCACGCCGTGAAGAATCTCAACGCCCCGATGGCTCTTTCGCAGCTCGCTTATGGAGATGCTGTTGACGTTCGTCTTTATGTCGGTCATATGCCCGCCCTATTTCATTATACGATATATAAGAGCAGCTTATACCAGGTGTTGCTCGCTTGCCAAGTTTCTGTAGATCTGCGACTTGACGACGAGCTCGGAGTGGGTGCCCGAGGCCACGAGCCTGCCGTGCTCTAGGACGTGGATGAGATCGGCGTCCATTATGGTAGACAGCCGGTGAGCCACCACCAGAACCGTTCTGTTGCCGGCCATGTTCCTCAGCACGTCGCCGATCTGGCGCTCGTTGTGGGAATCGAGGTTGGCGGTGGCCTCGTCGAAGAGGAGGATCCGCTTGTTCGAAAGCAAGGCGCGGGCAATGGCCAGGCGCTGCCTCTCGCCGCCGGACAGCGAGGCGCCCGATTCCCCGACCGGCCCGTCGAGCCCCTGCTCCGAGCGGGTTGCGAGGTAGCCGAGGTTGACCCTTTCCAGGGCCTCCATGCATCTGTCGTCCCCGACGTCGCCCAGGCCGAGCGTGAGGTTCTCCCGCAGGCTTCCCGAGAGCACGGGCGCGTCCTGTTCGACGTATCCGAGCACGTCGCGAAGGTCGCTGCGCGAATAGTCGCGTATGTCTTTGCCGAATACGCGTACGGCCCCGCGGTTGACGTCGTAGAACCTCTCGATCAGTTGGAGCACGGTGCTCTTGCCTGCGCCGGAGGGGCCGACGATCGCCACCCGCTTGCCCTCGGGGACCTGCAGGTTGAGTTTGTGGAGCACAAGGGAGTCGGCGTCGTCCATTTCCTGCCCGAATTCGCGGGCGCCGTAGGTGAAGACGACGTCGTCGAATTCGATGGCAGGGGCGTTGGGTTTGGCAGACGCCTCGAGGGTCTTCAGAAGCTCGGGCGAAAGGAGGTTCGCCATGTCCAGCTCGTCTTCTCGCGGCAGGTCCAGGATTTCGTTGATTCGCTGCAAAGATCCGAGGGAAGAGTGCAGCTGCGAGAGCGCCGAAGCCATCTGGCCCAGCGGAGAGACGAGAATGAAGAGCAGGGCCGCGAATTGGACGAGCTCGGATATCGACATCGCCCCGATGCTCGTGCGGTAAGCCCCCACCAGGATGACGACGATCGCCGAAAGCTGGAAGCCGATGTTGGCGATAGGGCTGACGATCGACTGGACCTTGGCCATTTTCAGCCCGGCTTGCCAGGCGTCCTCCACCCGGCTTTCGAGCATCGAGGCCTCGGAGTCGGTGGCGTTCGTCGCGCGAATGGTCCGTATTCCGCCCATGTCCCGTTGAACCTGCGAGGTGAGGCTGCCGAGCTTTTGCTGAGCGACAAGGCTGGCGCCTTGGATCAAACGGCTCACCGCGAAGAGGACGAAGCCGAGGCCGACGATGAGGGCGAGCGCCGTCCCCATGAGGAACGGATCGAGGAAGAGCATGAGCGCGCATGTCCCGATGACGAGCGGAAATCCCGTGGTGCACGCGACGAAGATCTGAAGGAATCCGGTTCGCAGGCTGGACGTGTCCGCCGCGACCCTGCTGACGAGGTCGCCCGCGCTTCGCTCGTCGTACTCCTTGATCTGGAGGCGTAGGAGGTGGTTGCTCAGTTTGCCCCTGGCATCGCGGACGATCGTTTCGCCGACCTTCTGCAGGTAGTAGTACTGGAAGACCATCGCCACGCCGGAGGCAAGCAGCACCCCCAGAAACACCCCGATCCACCCGAGGCTCGGCAGCGAGAACGAGCCGTCGCTGAAGAACTTCGCGATGAACCCCGGAATCAGAAGGGTGAGCCCCGAGCCAACGAGGGCCATGAGGGCGGCGACGACGAGAAGCCGCTTGTCCTTGGCGAGCCCGAACAGGTCGCGCGGCCGCACGGGCGCGGCAGGCGGCGGCTCCATCATCCTGTCGGGTTCGAGGAGGCCTGCGCCCGCGGATTCGCCGGAAGCCGCCGAAACGTCGGCGTCGCCGCGCGCCCGAACCTCCAAGCTCTTTGTGTAGTCCGCTATTTCGACGTTTTCGCTGACCGGAACTCCTCCGACCTCGACCCAGGCGTGCCCGCGGAACGGCTCGAGGGCGAAGCCCGAGCACCACGTGATCGACCGTCGGCGATACTTGGCCGCCCTCGCCACGGCGATCGAGCGCAGGAGGCATCCCTCCTGGCTTCTGGCCCGCTCGCTCACGGAGCATACGGCGGCCCTGTCCGTGCGGGCCGTCTCCATGTCCGTCACGGGGTATTTCGAGGCCCACTTGCCGATGACGCGCTCGATGCGTTCGGGTTTCGCCTTGGCCAGCCGGGACGAAGCGAGAATGGCCCGGCGCGCGCGCATCCGATCGCGCCAGCGGGTTTGCGTGGTCTCTTCGGAGAAAAGTTGGATCGTCATGCCGCCACTCCAAGTTCCTTGATCTGGGCTAGGAAGGCTCTCACGTCGGCGTCGGCCGTCTTCGCGTCGACGTCGTAAGCCTCGACGACGCGGCGGACGATTGCGTCGACGCCCATCGCCTCCCCTAGCGACTTCACGACGATCAGCCCGAGCTCGTTGAGCTGGAAATACCGGCCCTGCCTGCCGTCGAAAAGGACCGTGCCCTTCTCCGTTTCAAGGACGGACACGCCGGGCGCCAGCGACAGGCCCTCGTTCGTCGTTTCCTTTTTCTTCTTAGCGAACATTGCGGATCCACCTTTCAGCGGCGACTAGCCTTTTCAATTCGAAGAGGAACTCGCTGGAGAGCGCCTGCATCGACAATTTCGTTTTGAGGGCCTCGCGGTCGATGAGGCCCAGGTCCGCGACGGCGCCGTCGGCAAGGTCGCCGACGAGGTGCTTGCGGCGCGCGTACAGCGTCTCGTATGAATCCTGAGAATACTCGCCCTTCGTCGCCCTGGCGAAGATTTCGCGGGGCATAAGCCCGCGCATGGCGCGATACAGCATCGGCTTGTTCAGGAAGGGATGTCTGCGCATTTTCAGAGGCAGCGCGAGGGCCGCGCGCACGACGCCGGGGTCGACGAAAATCGAGGCCCACGTTGTTCGGCCCCGGCCGAGCATGTCGTTGACCTGGCGAATGATCGCGGCCTGCCCCAACAGAGACTCCAAGACCTGGTGGACGGTCCGGTCCCGGTTCATCGGCTGGAGAGACCCGGCGTCGAAGGGGGCGTGAAGGAGCTCTTTTGCCTCGCCCGAGAGGTACGAGGGGTAGGCAAACTCGCCGGACCATGACAGATCGTCCTTCGACGTCGAACCTTTGGAGGCAAGCTCGCGCATCGAGCGGTCGATCCAGCGCCCGTACTCGATCTTGCTCGCTATGCTCGGGATGCCGCGCCGCAGGGGCAGGCGGCGGTTGAGGCAGTAGCGGACTGCCAGGCACGGCGCCCGCAAGGGGGCTTGGTGCGCCAGAGACCATTCCATGGCCGGCAGCGGGGCAAACAGCTCGTCGCCGCCCAGCCCCGTGAATTGCACGCCGGCCGGGCGGGGCCGGTCCGCGAGCGCTTGGGCGTACCCTTCGCTGTCGCACCACATGGGCGGCGTTTCGGGGATGTAGCCGTTGGGGAAGGGCACGCCGGCGTCGTAGGTGAGCCCGGTCGATCCGATCGCCGGGTAGAACGCGGCGGGTGCGCCGACGTCGTTGACGATGCGCTTGGCCCACATGTCGTCGAGGTTGTACTGAGAGCTCGACGAAGCATGCGTCGCGTCGAAGTGCACATGGAGCGCGCGCAGAAGATAGGCGTTCGCAGCCGAGTCGACCCCGCCCGAAACGTCGCAGGAGATCGGGCCGCCCCGCTCGCACCAACGGAAAGTCGCCTCAAACAGCGCTTGGCGCAGAGCCGCGACCGCGTTGTCGACGTCTTCCTCGCTTTCTCCCGGCCGTTCGAAGACAGGCGGAATCTGGATCGGGCGGGCTTTGAAGTTCCGCCCCGTCAGATTGCGATCCACGCGGAGCGCTTCGAAGGGTGCGAGCGCCTGGACGCCGTCCCAGGGAGCGATCCTGGACGCCACGCCGAGGGGAAGGCCGTCCACCAGGAAAGAGGCGAGGAAGTTCCGGCTCACCGCCGTTCCGATTTCCTTGGCGATTGAGCGCGCCGACGTCGACAGAAGAAGAACGCCGTCTTTCACGGCCCAATAGAGGGCTTGCCCGGACCACGCCGGAACCAAGGCGATCGTCTGCGCCCCGTCGAAAAGAACGGCGACCCCCGAACCGTCTGTGTTTGCGAGCTCTTCCGCAGCACGCCGCGCCGTGACCTCGTCGGGCAGCGCTGCGACCGCATTGCGCATGGCTTGCGGGACGTCGAAGGCCACGCCGAAACGGACCGTCCGCTCACGCCTGCCTTCGTCAAGCACCCGCCATTCGAGGCGTGGCGGAACCCGTGTCGAGGAAAGGCCGGAGCTCTCCGAACGCCTTCCTTCTATTAGTGTCTCTGTCAATCTTGCCTCCTGTTTCCCGGCAGGGTGTGTGAGTGTTTCTATCGGAACGTCTGGGTCTATGTCCCTATCGGGACCTTTGAGTCGGTGTCTCAACCGGGGTGTCTGTGTCGGTTTTCAATCCAAGTACGGAAGTTACTGGTGACTTGCGCAGGCGCGTCGCCTGATTCGTCAGAGGCGCCGCCGGGCTTCGCATTGTTTTGAACCGGGCGACGCATTGTTTTGAACCGGATGCGGACCAAGGGCGTCGGCCCGCATCCGGCAAAGTGACGCCCAGCATTCAAACGCAACGCTTGAAAGCTCGCGACGGGTGTGTTCTCTGTAAGCCATTGAGTCGATGATGCGCTAAACATCCTCAAAGGCACTGCTTTTCGCGCAGTTCGACCTCAACGCCGGCCCGGTCAGAGGACGATGCGTCCTCGCCCGCCGATAAAGTCACGCAGCGGTCCGTAGAACCAGCCGCGGGTCGCTTCGGCGTAGTCGGCGATCTGCTCGATCGCGGGGGAAACGTAAGTAGCCATGAGGCTGCCTCCTATTCGTTTTGATTGTTGAACTTGACGATCATTTGCCGTCAGGCCCGTCGGCGGGAGCCGAAAATCTAGTCCCCAGCCCCCGCCATGGAGAATTAAGTTGCGGACATCCACAACCTGTCTACGCACTGATGCCGCTCCTCTTTCAGCTGCCGATCAAGACTGTTGCAGGCTCGTAGCCGAAATGATTAGTCGTGACACCCGCGCCGCAGACTTCTCAGAAACGGTTCGCCGCAATTCTTACCAGGGCCTTTCAACCCTAACAAAAGCCCGACCACCATAAATGTCCCTCCAAGATCCATGGAACCAACCGCGGGTCGTGTCGGTGTAGTCGGCGATCTGCTCAATCGCGGGGGAAACGTAAGTAGCCATGAGGCTGCCTCCTATTCGTTGTTGTATACAGTCAAGCCGCTTCGCACGCTCAAACGAGCGACATGGAACGACACGGCTTCCATCCCGTCACGCCGCGGGCACTTCGACTGCACGGGCGCCTCGATAGGCATCGACGGGTTGGTCTAAAGACTTTCCTGGGAAAGCCAAGCTTGCGGCAGTCGCCGTCGGCAAAGGCCATATGCCCTTGTTTGATCCGACGGAACTAGATCGCCGATCAAGAAGTATGAGGGAATAAGAGAAATGACAAAGCGCCACGAGCTCTCGAAAAGCGCTCTAGCGCGAGGCCGACGATTCTTCACCGTCGGGATCGACGCATGTCAGCAGATCTTTGCGAACCCGAGAAGCGCTTTCGACGAAGGATTCGAAAACTCGGATACCCTAAGACCGAACATGAGCGATCATTGGCATTAGCCAATCCATTTGAGACTAACGGGTAGTTTTAGATCCTATTCATTTGTGATGGATCGAGCTTCAACTCGCTGCTTTACGAGAGCACCGTAGTTGCATTGATTAACCTCGTTCCGTTCGCTTGGTTATAAGACTACTATTCAGTACAGGTCGTTTCAAGAACTAAAATAGTGACATAGAAGTCATTGATTTATACTTTTCCTCCCTTTAAATTAAGGATTTGGTCTGTTAATAGTCTTGTAATTTTCAAGAAACTGCAAGATTATTGTTTCGAGGATATGCCGTTTTTCGGCGAGAGACTTCGTGAAGCACGAAATGCTTCCTTCGGTGCGGTCTGGATGCGCCGACGCGTAAGGTTCCCTCACTGTCTGACGCGTCGACGCATCCCCCAGCCTCAGCTAGTTCGTTAGGACATTGCCCGTCCTAACGAGACTCAGCTGGAGAGGTTCCCGTTTGAGAAGATGATGTTGCCGCGGCCGCCGAAGATGTCACGGAATGGGCCGGGAATGAATCCCTGGGTCGCAACGGTGTAGTCGGCGATCTGCTCAATCGCGGGGGAAACGTAAGTAGCCATGAGGCTGCCTCCTATTCGTTGTTGTATACAGTCAAGCCGCTTCGCACGCTCAAACGAACGACATGGAACGACGCGGCCTCCATCCCGTCACGCCACAGACGAATGGACGGCGACGGGTTGGTCCATGACGGCCTCCCGAAAACGGGAAGCCAAGCTAGTGAGACCCGAGAATCCGGGAAAATGAGAGAGGTGAGTCAGAGCGATTCAATCAGGGCCGACGGGCGTGCGCCCGGCGACGCGTGCGCCTAAGCGGCGTATGCTTAAAGCGACTGCACGTCCTAAAGAAGAACCACGCCTAAAGGAGATGCGCACCTAAATACATTGTGTAGAGCTGCAGTCCGTCGGAAACGACATCATTGCGAGAGACTTTCTGAACACGGATCTCTTCCCTTTAACTTTAAAAATGGATTATTTCAAATTTTTGATGTGCTCGACCGGGATTGCCGATCAAGTCGTCTCGGGGTTCAAATCCCGCGGAGCTTCGGCTCCTTTGTAAAGAACCGCAGCTCGAACTTCAGTTTGACAAACACATCAGATTCATTGTGTTTACCCTCGTTTCCTTTCTTGACTAAAAGCTTACTTCCGAAGTGAGCTCAACTCAAGAGCGCAAAAGGTGACAAACTAACTATTGACTAGCGTCTAATAATCTAATACCATTGTAAGTACTTACTTACATATTTAACTAAGTTTTTAACCACATATATATTTAAAAATTACATCGATTAGTTCTTTTGGCAGCGCCGCACAAAGCCCTGAACTCGAATTCCTGAATATTTCACGAGCAATCGAAGTGGTCAACCGCCGAGGCCTGCCCACCGCGCGACCCCGAGATTGTCCCGTCCGCGGGCCGCGGTGTTATGCAGCGGGTCAGCAGACAGGTCCGCAATCGTCACAGACCACGGGTTGCGAGCCGCCCGCCGACGCCCGCCGCAGGCTCCGCGGTTTCACGGCATTTCGCGATCGCATGCTCAACCAGCCCGCCCTTGACCGTGCGGGCGGAGAGCGTTCACAAGGCGAGTCGGCCTGTCACACCGCGACTCCGAGTTCTTTGATCTGGGCGAGGAAGGCTCTCACGTCGGCGTCGGCCGTCTTCGCGTCGACGTCGTAGGCCTCGACGACGCGGCGGACGATCGCGTCAGCGTCCTTTCCCTCTTCGAGAGAGCGCACGACGATCAGCCCGAGCTCGTTGAGCTGGAAATACCGGCCCTGCCTGCCGTCGAAAAGGACCGTGCCCTTCTCCGTCTCGAGAACCGAGACGCCCGGGGCCAGCGACAGCCCGTCGATCGCCGCGTTCTTCTTTCCGTCTTTTTTACCGAACACTTCGGATCCACCTTTCAGCGGCGACCAGCCTTTTCAATTCGAAGAGGAACTCGCTGGAGACCGCCTGCATCGACAGTTTTGCTTTGAGGGCGCTGCGATCGATCAAGCCCAGCTGCCCCACGTATCCGTGCGCGAGCTCGTCCACGAGGAACTCCCGGCGAGCAAAGAACGTCTCGTACGAGTCCTTCGTGTATTCGCCCTTCGTCGCCCGCGCGAAGATTTCGCGCGGCATGAGCCCGCGCATGGCGCGGTAAAGGGAAGGCTTATTGATATAGGGATGCAGGCGCATCTTCAGGGGAAGCGCGAGGGCCGCGCGCACGACGCCGGGATCGACGAAGATCGACGTCCACGTTATGCCGCCCTGGCCGAGCATGTCGTTGACCTGGCGGATGATTGCCGCCTGCCCCAACAGAGACTCCAAGGCCTGGTTGACGGTGCGGTCCTCGTTCAAAGGCTCCAGCCTTCCGGCGTCGAACGGCGCGCGCACGAGCTCCTTTGCGTCGTTGAGCATATAGGAGGGGAAGGAGAATCCACCCGACCACGACAGATCGTCGTTCGGCGTTGAGCCTTTGGATGCGAGCTCGCGCATCGAGCGGCTAACCCACCGCCCGTACCTGACTTTGCTGGCGATGCTCGGGATGCCGCGCCGCAGGGGTATGCGGTTGTTTCTGCAGTAGCCGATAGCCAGGCGGGGCGCCCGCAAAGGCGCCTGGTGCGCCAAAGACCACGCTATCGCAGGCAATGGGGCAAACAGCTCGTCGCCGCCGAGCCCCATAAGCTGCAGGCGAGCGGCCGGCGGTGGGTCGAAACGCTCGGCGTGGTGCCTCCCCCGCCGGATCGGCCGCCTTCGGGCGGGCGCCATCCGGTCCGCCAGCGCCTTGGCGTATCCTTCGGTGTCGCACCACATGACGGGCGTCTCGGGAATGTAGCCATTGGGGAAGGCCGCCCCGGCGTCGAAGGTGAGCCCCGTCGATCCGAGCGCCGGGTAGAACGCGGCTGACGCGCCGACGTCGTTGACGATGCGTTTGGCCCACATGTCGTCGAGGTTGTACTGAGAGCTCGACGAGGCGTGCGTCGCGTCGAAGTCCACGTGGAGCGCCCGCAGAAGATAGGCGTTCGCAGCCGAGTCGACGCCGCCGGAAATGTCGCAGGAAATCACGCCTTCATGCCCGGCGCACCGCCGATACGCCGCCTCCACAAGCGCTTGGCGCAAAGCCGTCACGCCGTCGTCGACGTCCCCCTCTTCCTCGCCCGTCGGCTCGATGCGGGGAGGGACCTGAACGGGCCGGGCGTTGACGCTCGAATCTCTCAAATCTCTGTCTGCCCGGAGCATTTCGAAGGGTGCGAGCGCCTGGACGCCGTCCCACGGAGAGATTCTGGACATCACTCCCAGGGGAAGGCCGTCCACCAAGAATGAGGCGAGGAATGCGCGGTTGACGTCGGCCCCTATCTCTTTGGCGATCGAGCGCGCCGACGTCGACAGAAGAAGAACGCCGTCTTTGGCCGCCCAGTACAGGCTTTCGCCCGACCACGCCGGAACCAAGGCGATCACCTCCATGCCGTCGAAGAGAACGGCGACGCCCGGGCTGTCGGTATGCACGAGCTCCTCGGCCGCCCGGCGAATGGTCGCACGGTGCGGCAGTCCGAGAATCGCCTCGCGCATAGACTCCGGGGCGTCGAAACCGACGTCGGAGCGGCTCAGCCGTTCGCGTCGGCGGCCGTCGGCGACCCACCACTCGAGATATGGCGAAAGCTGCACCGAAACCAGGCGGCGCTCGTCGGGTCGAAAAGTTTCCAGCAATGTCTGCATCCGTCTTCGCTCCTAGTTGAAACCTGGGTGTGGGCCAGAACGCTGGCCCACACCCAGGGATGTGCCGTTCAGGAAAGGATCAGAACGGCGTGGGCGTCCGGCGACGCGGCACCCGGCCGCAGCCTTCTCACGGCCGAGCTTCCGCGGCGGACCGCTCTCGCCGTCCAATCCCGCCTTGGCTGGGTTTCGCTGCGCTCAGGAGCGCGACGGACTCACCACCAGGGCAAGGGGTACCAACGGCCGCCTCCGAAACCGCCGCCGAAGGCGTCGGCCCAACCGAGGTAGTACCCCCGAGTGGTGTCGGTGTAATCGGCGATCTCTTCGATCATGGGAGAAACGTACGTAGCCATTGAGGCCACCTCCTTTGTTTGTTGTTTGTGACTTAAGCCGTTCCACGTGCTTCGACGAACGATTCCTCAGTTCGGCAGAGCAATGTGACAACGGCTTCCATACCCGTCACGCCGCGGGCGCCACGACTGGCAGCAACGAGTTGGTTTGACGGCCCCCGAATGGGAAACCAAGCCTGGAAAACGCGCTCCGCGTTTAGGGCGGCGAGCGCTTAAGGAAGAGTTGACGAGGTCGGAGTGGCAAGGGGGAGATTGAAGAACGATGCATTTGACGACACGCACAGGGGTGTGCGCGACAGGTTGACGGAAAGAACGCCGCCAAAATGGAAACGTCCTAATAGAAGCCCCTGAGCAGAGAAAGTGTCAGTCTCAGTCGTGACGGGTCTTCTATTTGGTTGTTGTCAAGCTTTGCCGGTCGCGATAGCCAACCGATCCACTTGAGAGGTGAAGGCTTACGAAGCATCGATTCTCTTCTGTCGAATCGTGACTCAACCCGATGCTGTACCAGGGCACCGTCAGCTGTGTTCTTTAGTCGTATTTACTTCGCTTAGTTTGAAGACTACTAGCGAGTATCGATCGGCACAAGCATGATTAAGGGTTTACTCACACCATTGACAAACACGTTTAGTCCCGCTAATGAAACCTTCTTGTTCATCGCTTCCAATCGAATTCGACCGTCAATGAGGCGTATGAAAAGAGGGCGGACTGTCAGCTCTATCAGCGAGCGCACGAATTTCACCCGCGTTCCCTTCAAATGACGCGTATAACATTTGGAACGACGAATATGGGTCAATATATTGTGAGTATCTCATTGCCATTCATAAATGAATTTCATTCCTTGCTTTGCCAATACAAAATACGTATTGTCCGTCTTTGGAGACGCGAGCCAAACGCCAAGATTCATCTTACGCATCCGGATGTTTCATATAGAGAAGTTTGAGGTTTCGTACAAGGATCTGCTTGAGGGTGGACAAGATACTTCGAAACCTCCTGGATTTAAGCGCGGAAGGCCTGAAAGTCAAAGACAAGGGTCCCTGATGAGGAGAGGCAGCTTTGCATGCGTGTCTATGCTCGGGCATGTAGCTTGGTGTCGGCATCCATTTTCCAATCTTCGCGTGTTGCAGCTTTCTAATCTTCGCGTGTTGCGGGGGAAAAATGGATCGTCAGGCAGCGTTGTGTATGCACATGTCTGTGCTCAAGGGGGGAGTTGAACCCCCACGCCCTTTCGGGCACACGGACCTGAACCGTGCGCGTCTGCCTATTCCGCCACTTGAGCTTGGCCGCTTGCGCGGCGACCTACAGCATATAGGCCGCCGCCGGGTTTTCCAAGTCCGACGGCGATGATCCTTGCGACACTCCGCGCCGTCGGACTTGGCCGGCCTTATCCGCCTCCGCCGGAGCCGCTCCGCCGGAGGCCTCGAGCATGTGCTGGCGGATGCAATGGATCGGCAAAGGCCTTCGCTCGGGGGCCGGTTGTGAGCCTCTGCCCGACGTAGGGACGAAGCGCCTCCTGCGACTCCTTGTCTTTGAGCGCCTCGACGCCGCCCTGACAGGGCACGTCAATCCTCTCCTGGGCGAGTTGCTCCGAGACCGTCGAGTGGGCGATCTTGCCTCCCACGATCGCGGCGGCGCCGGCCGCGATAGCGCTGCCGCGAGGGCTCTCGCGAGCGCAGAATAGATTGCCTTGGGCACGGTTTCCTTTCACGCCGACGACGCACGTTCCTTTCACGCCGAGGACGCAGGGTCGCCTCGGTTTTCGAACAGATGGGCATCAAACAGATCCGACGGGCCAGCGTCCGCATCTGCGCCGATCAATGCATGCGAGACAGCCTTGGCGGGCACTCCGACGTCGAGTCGATTGGCCTTGAACATCTCATTTCATATTCAGCTACCGTCGTGTTAAAGAGTGTTTCATTCCACAGATTGACGTCGGTCCGCAGTTACGTTATCGGCTTACTCGGTGCCCCGAACGCGGTCAAGCGCCGCAAATCCAGTGTGTTCGCCGTCAAACCTTTGGGGAGAAGGCCCGTACGATGATGCCTTGCGGGGGATTTCGCCGTATCGTTAAGACTGATGTTGCGTTGATAGGAGGTGTCTTGTGGGCGCATTCGAAAAGTTCGAAAGGGGCGTGGAGAGCGCGGTGGCATCCGTCTTCTCGCGCGCCTTCCAGTCGGAGCTCAAACCGGTGGAGATCACGTCTGCAGTCAAGAAGGCGATGGATACGAACTCTGCCACGATGAGCCGCGACCGCATCATCAGTCCGAATGACTTCGTCATCCGGCTTTCGGCGAAAGACCGGGAGACGATGGCTCAGTGGAGCGAGGACGCCCTGATCGAAGAGATCACCTTGGCGGTCACCTCCTACGCCACAGAGCAGGACTACACCCTCCTCGGTCCGGTTCGAATCGCCTTCGACACGGACGAGACCCTCAAAGCCGGCAGCCTTCAGGTCGAGGCCCTGATCAAACGAGGCGCGGTCGCCCCGGCGACGTCGTCGGTCCAATCGGGCCACCCGATCATCGCCATCGGCCCCGACCGCTATCTCCTGACCGGCGCGGTCACCGTGATCGGAAGAGGGTCCGAATGCGACATCACCGTCGATGACACGGGGATCTCCCGCCGTCATCTCGAACTCAAGACGACGCCCAACGGCGTCATCGCAACTGACCTCGGCTCCACGAACGGCAGCTTCGTCGAGGGCCACAAGATCACGGCCGCCACTCTTGTGGACGGCAACACGATCACGATCGGACGCACAAACATAATGTTCTGGAACTCACCGGGAACAGCATGAGCGCACTAGTCCTCACACTTCTTCGCCTGGGCTTCCTCGCCCTGCTGTGGATCTTCGTCTTCTCCGTAGTCTTCACGCTGCGCCGCGACGTCTACGGAACCCAGGTGCGCGATCGCCGCGCACTCGTCAAGGGGCGGCGCGCGAAGGCTTCGAAGGCCGCGCAGCAGCTGCAGAAACAAGCGTCGTCAGGCCGCGAACCTCAACAGGCGCCCGCGAGGCAAGCCCCGGCAACCGTCTCCGCACTCACCGTGACCGCGGGGCCGTTGACCGGCACGTCGCTTCCGCTTGGAACCTCTCAGATCATCGTCGGACGCTCACCCGATTCCGCCCTCGTGCTCGACGATTCCTACTCATCCTCCAGGCACGCCCGCTTCTACCAAGAAGGCGGCCAATGGTGGGTGGAAGACCTCGATTCGACCAACGGCACATACATCGGAGGAAACCGCATAACCACGCCTACGCCTGTGGGGCCGGGGGTTCCCGTCGTCATCGGGCGCACCACCATGGAGTTGCGTTAATGGGCATTCAACTTCGATTCGCCGCGTTCTCCGACGTCGGCCTGGTTCGATCCAACAATCAGGACGCCGGATACGCCTCGCCCAATCTGCTCGTCTTGGCCGACGGGATGGGCGGAGCCGCCGCCGGGGACGTCGCCTCTTCCGTCGCCGTGGGGCATCTTGCCTCGCTCGACGACGACGTCTACGGCGCAGACGACCTCATTCCGCTTCTGCGCACGGCCGTCAACGAGGCGCACACGGACCTCGTCGACCGCGCCAAAGCCGACCCCGAGCTCAGCGGGATGGGTACGACATGCATTGCGCTCTTGCGTTCCAGCAACAAGCTCGGAATGGTCCACATCGGGGATTCTCGGGCTTACCTCCTGCGCGACGGCGTTCTCACCCAGGTCACGCATGACCACACCCTCGTCCAGTTCCTCGTCGACCACGGCCAGATCACACCCGAAGAGGCGGAGAACCACCCGAAGCGCAATGTCATCATGCGAGCGCTCGGCGACACCCCCGGCGACGTCGAGATCGACGAGTCAATTCGGGAAGCCGTTCCGGGCGACCGCTGGCTGCTTTGCTCAGACGGACTGTTCGGCGTGGTTGCCCACGACACGATTGAGTCGACTCTGGCGGGCATGGACATCGTCCACGCCGGCGAGCGCCTCATTGAGCTGGCCTTGGCGGGCGGAGCCCCGGACAACGTCACCGTGGTGCTTGCAGAAGTCGTCGACGACAAGAGCACCCACGAGGTGCCCCGCAGCCAACATCCCATCGTCGTGGGCTCGGCCGCGGTCGACTACCGCAAGCCGACCCGCGGCGGCACATCGGCAGCCGCCAAGGCCGCCGCCTTGACCTCGAAGAGGGCCGTCAAAGACGCGGCGGAAAGCGAATCGGAGGCCGTGCCCGAAGAGCCGCCTCGTTCCCGCGCCGCCGCGAGGCTCGCCGTCGTCTTCGCCGTTCTGGCCATCGTGTTCGGAGGCCTGTTTGCGGCCTATCGCTGGACCCAGGGGCAGTACTACGTCGCGGTCGACGGCGGCAAGGTGACGATCTACCGGGGGATACCCGAATCCATCGGCCCGATCTCGTTCTCCTCGGTCTACGAGCGGACGAACATCCCCGTCTCGCAGCTTCCGTCGGTGGCCCGCGAGCGGCTGTCGTCGCCGATCACTCGCAGCTCGCTGGGCGAGGCCCGTGCCGTGGTTTCCAATCTCAGGGCTCAGCGCAGCACCCCGAGCCCGTCTCCCTCGCCGAGTCCTTCCACGACTTCGCCCACGCCCACCGCGCCCGGGCAGGAACAACCCGGGCAACCCGGACAGCCGGTTCAACCGGGCCAGTCGAACCAGCCCGCGCAACCCGGACAGCCCAGCCAAACTTCCAATCCGACGCCGGGGGCAAATCCATGAGTGTCGTCACCCAAACCTCCCCGCGAAGCGGACGCCTTCCCGAGGCTGTCCTCTTGGGCTTGGCCCTCTTCTCAGGGCTTTCCGCGTACTGCCTCGTCCATTTGGGCGTCGGAGAGTCGGGCCTCCCGCCCTCCTTCCCCCAGATCTTCCTCGTCACCGTTCTGACCACCGCAGGCGCGCACATCGCCGTCCGGCGCTTTGCGCCCTACGCGGATCCGGTTTTCTTCCCTGCCGCCCTCGCCCTCAACGGGCTGGGGCTCGCCATGATCTACCGGGTCGACATCGCCGAGGAGACCGACCACGCTTCGAATCAGCTCCTGCTGTCCTTCGTCGCCATAGCGCTCATGGTGGGCACGGTCATCGTTTTGCGCAACCATCGCACCTTGCGCCGCTTCACGTGGACCAGCCTCATTGCGGGCATCGTCCTCCTGTTGCTGCCGATGGTTCCCGGGCTCGGACGGACGATCAACGGCGCGCGCATCTGGATCAACATCGGAATGTCCTTCCAGCCGGCGGAGCTGGCCAAGATCTGCTTTGCCGTGTTTTTCGCGGGATACCTCGTCACCGAACGGGACAACCTTTCGTTGGCGGGTCCGAAGTTCTTGGGCATTCGTTGGCCGAAAGCCCGCCATTTCATTCCGATACTCGCAGCCTGGGCGGCGTGCATGGCCGTCCTCGTGATGGAAAAGGACTTCGGAACCGCGATCCTTTTCTTCGGCTTGTTCGTCGGCATGCTGTATGTGGCGACCGAGCGGGTTTCCTGGATAGCCATCGGCGGCCTTCTCGCCGCCCTCGGCGTCGCCGTCATCGTCAGCCAGGTCTCCCACGTTCAGGCCCGCTTCACCGTGTGGCTGCACGCCTTGGATCCGGACGTCTACGACTCCGCCCACGGATCCTTCCAGCTGGTGCAGGGGCTCTTCGGCATGGCTTCGGGCGGATTGTTCGGCACCGGTCTGGGCCAGGGCTACCCCAACAAGGTTTATGCGGCCAGCTCCGACTTCATCATCGCCTCCTTCGCGGAGGAAATCGGTTTGATCGGGCTTTTGGCGCTTCTTTGCATCTACCTCATCATCGTCGTCCGCGGCCTGCGCACGGCGGTCGTCCTCCGCGACGGCTTCGGCAAGCTCCTGGTGACGGGAATCGCCTTCACCGTGGCCATCCAGTGCTTCGTCGTCGTGGGAGGCGTCACTCGCCTCATCCCGCTCACGGGACTCGCGATGCCTTTCCTTGCACACGGAGGCTCGGCCCTTATGACGAATTGGATCATCATCGGCCTGCTTTTGCGCATATCCGACTCGGCCAGGCGCCCGGCCACCGCCGACCCGCTGCCTTCGGACGATTTCCTCAAGACCATACCCGAACTGGAGAAAGACAGCTCCTCGAACAAGAACGACGCCCTTGAGACGCAGGTGGTGAAACTGTGAATCGCCCAATCCGCAGAATGGCCTCCCTTGTCTTCGCCATGTTCTTGGCGCTCATGACTATGGCCACTTACGTGCAGTACGTCCAGGCACCGAAGCTAAATTCGGATGCGCGCAACGCTCGGACCCTCTACCGAGAATACGGAACCGAACGCGGCCCGATCATCGTCGACGGCGAATCCATCGTGGTCTCGACTGCCGTCGACGACCCGTACAAGTATCAACGCGAGTACAAGGCGGGAAGCTCCTACGCCCATATCACGGGCTACTTTTCAACCGCCCACAATTCGATGACGGGAATCGAACGGGCAGAAAACGGAGTGCTCGGCGGGTCCGACTCCGCACTGACCACCCAGCGAATCCAGGAGATGATATCGGGCTCGCACCGCAAGGGCGGCGCAGTTTCCCTCACACTCAACCCCGCGGCGCAAAAGGCCGCCACCGAGGCCCTTGGAAACCAGCGCGGCGCCGTCGTCGCCATCAATCCCAAGACCGGCGCGATCCTCGCCCAGGTTTCCACGCCCTCCTACGATCCCAACCAGCTGGCGACCCACGACTCAAAGGCCGCAAGGGCGGCTTACAGCCAGCTGAGCACGGACAAAACCCGCCCGCTCGTCAACCGCGCCCTCGGAGGCGACCAGTACGCCCCCGGCTCGACGTTCAAGATGCTCACGGCCACCGCGATGCTCGAGAACTCGGACCTCACGCCCGACTCGATCGTCGACGCGCCCGACACCTGGACCCCTCCCGGGACGACTCACAAGATCGACAACCCCGGCGAGCTCTCCTGCGGGGACGGATCCGGGCGCGTCTCCCTGCGCCAGGCCTTCATCCAGTCGTGCAACACTCCTTTCGCGATGGGAGGCGTCAACGTAGGCGGGGAGAAGATGCTGGCACAAGCCAAGAAGTTCGGCTTTGGGACGACGTTTGAGACGCCGCAGACAGTCAGCTCCTCGCGGTTCCCGGAGCCCTCCAGCAAATCTGCGCTGGCAATGGACAGCATCGGCCAGCAAGACATCCGGGTCACTCCGATGCAGATGGCCCTCATCGGCGCCGCGATCGCCAACGACGGCGTCGTCATGGAACCGCACATCGTCAAGCAGACCCTCACATCGGACCTCGACGTCATCTCGACCACCAAGCCGAAGGAATTCGGGCGTGCAATGTCGAAGACGACGGCGAAGCACATACAGGAGATGATGGTCGCCGACGTCGAATCGGGAACGGGCCACAGAGCCGCGATCTCGGGCGTGAAGGTCGCCGGGAAGACCGGCACTGCGGAGATCAACGCCTCGACGCCGCCGCACGTGTGGTTCGTGAGCTTCGCACCCGCCGACGATCCGAAGATCGCCGTCGCCGTGGTGGTCGAGAACTCGGGCAACGCCGGATGGAACGGCGACGGCGGCTCGGTGGCCGCGCCCATCGCAAAGAAAGTCATACAAGCGTACTTGGGGTCCTCATGATGACGGCGTCCCCAATCCACAACCACTGCGAGAGAAAGGTGACGGCGTGACTGACATCCCCCGCATCTTGGGCAGCCGCTATGAGATCGGCGATCTCATCGGACGCGGAGGCATGGCCCAGGTCCACCTGGGCTACGACACCCGGTTGTCACGAACGGTTGCCATCAAAATCCTGCGCACGGACCTGGCCGCGGACCCCCTGTTCCTTGCGCGCTTCAGGCGCGAGGCCCAATCCGCCGCCGCGCTCAACCATCCGTCGATCGTGGCCGTCTACGACACCGGCGAATCCCCGGTCACAACTGCCACCGGGCACGAGATCTCGCTGCCCTACATCGTCATGGAATACGTCAAGGGACGCACCGTCGCCTCCCTTTTGACGACCGGGGAGCCCGTTCCGATCGCAGAGGCGGTGCAAGTGGTCACGGGCGTCCTTTCGGCACTCGAGTACTCGCACCACGAAGGCATCATTCACAGGGACATCAAGCCCGGCAACGTGATGCTCACGCCGGACGGCAAGGTCAAGGTCATGGATTTCGGCATCGCGCGAGCCATCGCCGACTCCGCGGCCACGATGACCCAGACGAACTCGGTTGTGGGAACCGCGCAGTACCTGTCGCCCGAACAGGCTCGCGGCGAGGTCGTCGACGCCCGGTCCGACCTCTATTCGACCGGCTGCCTTCTCTACGAGCTTCTGACCGGGAAGCCCCCCTTCACCGGCGACTCAGCGGTGGCGGTCGCTTACCAGCACGTCTCTGAAGCGCCCAAGCCGGCGTCGGAGATGTTCCCCGACATCCCGGATACTATCGACCGGGTCGTCATGAAGTCCCTGGCCAAGAATCGCGATGAGCGCTACCAGAGCGCCGCAGAGTTCAGGAGCGACCTTCTCTCGGCTGCCCGCGGCGAAGGGGTCAACGCTCCCGCGGTCACGGCGGCCATGAAGACCGTGCCAATGCCGGTGAACCCGCCGACACCCGCCACTCAGGCGACGACGGCGCTTCCGCGGACCGCGACGTCGGCCCCCGTCATCTCCCCGACGCAAACGGGCGTTCAACCGACCGTCGGCTCCGGCGGGACGAACAACAGCAGGCGAAACCGTCAGATGATGTGGATCGCCGGGGTCCTTCTCGCCATGGCCGCCATCATCGGACTCTACGCGCTGTTCTCGGGCGACAGCCCCGACCCGAAGCCGACGAACAGCGCGTCCGCCGACAGCACCGACAAGGTCACCGTTCCCAAGCTCACCGGCATGACCGAAAAGCAGGTCAGGAAAGCGCTCGAGGACGAAGGGCTCGTCTTCGTCAAGGGCAGCGACCAAGCCTCGGACACGGTCAAAGCCGGCCAGTTCGTCACCTCGTCGCCTTCCCCCGGATCGACGGTGAGCAAGGGGCAGAAGGTCACCGTCCACTTCTCCTCCGGCAACTCCGAAATCACCGTCCCCGACGTGACTGGAGTGAGCCTCGACCAGGCGAAGAGGAAGCTTGACAAAGCCGGTCTGAAGGTGGGTAGAGTCACCAATTCGAGCGGCAACTCGGCCACGAGCGGCACCGTCGTTTCGACGTCGCCCGAGGCGGGCGAGTCCGTCGAAGAGGGGTCGGCTGTGGACATCAAGGTCTCCGGCGGCAGCGACTCCGACGTTCCCAACGTCTCGAATCTTTCGGCCGAGGATGCGCAGAAGAAGCTCGAGAACGCAGGATACAAGGTCAACGTGACCTACGTTCCGGTCTACTCAGAAGCCGAAGACGGGAAGGTCATCGGCAAAAAGGTCGACGGCGCAGGCAACGTCACCCTTCAAGTCGGGAAGTACACGACGAATATCCAACAGCCGACGGAGAGTCCCACTCGCAACAACCCGACGATACCTGTGCCGACGGAGAGTCCCACTCACAACAACCCGACGACGGCGCCCCCAACTGAGGTGCCGACGCCCGCGCCTACACCAACGGGTTAAAGGACGCCCGCGCCGCTTGCCGTCGGGAGGCGCGGGGGCCAGAGAGGCGAGCTGCGAAAGCGACTCGCGCCAGGGCTGGATGCAAGGCGGGCCGGCTCACGCGGGTCGGGCCGAAATGCGGGTCCGGTCGGAACACACGGGCTGTGAATGAAGGCGGGGCCGAACCAAACTGGTTCGGCCCCGCCTTCATTGCTCAAGCGCGCGCCGTCGTCGCATCGATTTCGGCGCCGAGAAGCTCCCGCTAGAAAACTAGGAGGGTTTCCGCGGGCCAGTTCAATGGCTCTAGGAGGCCTGCTCGTCGAACCGTATAAGAGGCACCTTTCCGCGCGCCGCTTCGAGGGCCTCAGGCTGGCCGCACACCGCCAGCCAGTTGGCGAGCATCCGATGCCCGCCCTGGGTCAGCACCGATTCTGGGTGGAACTGCACGCCCCACAGGGGAAGTTCGGCGTGCTCGACGCCCATGACGATCCCGTCGTCGGTGCGGGCGGTGATGACAAGTTCCCTGACTGTGTCCGGCTCGGCCGCCAACGAATGGTACCTGCCGACCGTGAGCGGCGAGGGAAGCCCCTCGAAGAGCCCTCTGCCGTTGTGGCGGATGACGGACGTCTTCCCGTGCACCAGAGTCGGCGCGTGCGAGACGACCCCGCCGAAGACTTCGGCCAGCGCCTGATGCCCGAGGCACACGCCCAGCATGGGGGTCTTGGTCTGGGCGCATTGTTCGATGGCGGCCACGGTCGCCCCGGCCTTGGCCGGGGTTCCCGGGCCGGGCGAGGCAAGCACGCCGTCATAGGAGGAGACGGAAGCCAGATCCACGACGTCGTTGCGGACCACCGTGGCGCTCGCGCCCAGCAGACGCAGATAGTCGACGAGCGTGTAGACGAAGCTGTCGTAGTTGTCGATGACCAGAAGCTTCGCCATCAGCCCACCGTGTTGTCGAAGGCGGGGAAGGTGTCGGCGACCCAGGGATAGACCCAGGTGAACAGAACCGCGACCGCCGCGAACAGGAGGGCGAGAGCCTCAAAGAACCGCAGCCATGCGGGCCCGGGCAAGTGGCGCCAGATCCATGAATACACGTCGGTTTCCTCTCTACTTCATTTCCGCGGGTATTCCGTCGCTTCGCGCGACCCAATGGTCGTACTTCGCGTGGATGATCCATCGCTTGTCGGAGACGAAAGGCGGATGGCAGGTGGTGATGGTCATGAGTCGTTCAGTGGGCTTTGTCTCAGGTTGTTTTGGAACGGGTGCCACGACGTCGACGTCGCTGGGCGGAACCACGTACGAAGAGTTGACGTAGTAGACGAAGTAGGCGTCTTTCGTGCCCACGATGATGGGGTCGCCGGCCTTGAGCTTGTCGACGTTGCGCATCGGCGCGCCGTAAGTCTGGCGGTGGGCGGCCAACGAATAGTTGCCGACCTCTCCCACGTAGGCGGTGTCCTTGTAGTGGCCGAAGGCGCCCTTGTCGAGGACCTTGCTGAGCGACGTCCCGTACTCTATGGAGTGCTCGTAGTCTTTGCCGAACTTGGGGATGTACATGATCCCTTCGACGTCGCCGATTCCGGTGACGTGGTCGACCGCCGGCGGCGGATCGGTGCGGGCCCTGCCGATCTTCGTCTCGTTCTGGCTGCCCCATTGGTCCTTGACGCGCGCGATTCTCTCTTCCTGTTCCTGGCCGGCGATGATGTCGGTCCACCAGACCTGCCAGACGATGAACAGGCCGATAACCACGCCTGCGGTGATGAGCAGCTCGCCGATGAAACCGAGAAGCATCTGGAAGACGCTGGGGCGACGTCGAACCTTAGGCGCGGCAACCGCTGCGGCTTCGGCCCTTTCCCCAGAATCCCGCTCCCATCCGGGGAGCCAGTCGAGCCCGTCTGAGGATGCCGGAGCGCCCGACGGAGATGGGGCGGCCGGCCGCTGCTCGACGCCGTCGGCGTCGGGTTGCGTGAACGGCCCGTCCGCTCCCAATGTGTGACGTCCCACGATCAACGTCCTTTCTTCCGCTGTAAGTTGCCGCACGCTCGTGAAGCGGCGGCTTGCGCCCGCAACTTTATAGATTACGGGGATGCGGCCCTCTCTTCCACGTCTGACGCCGCGAAACCACGCTAATGCGTGCCCCCGAGCCCCAAATGGGTACAAGATCACGCCGCACGGCTCGTCCCAGACCTGCGCCAGAGCCGCGGCGCCCGCTGGGTGCGGAGTCTTGCAGGCCCGCCGTTCCGAGAGTGTCCGCTTTTCCGATTTCCGAGCTCGTCTACAGCGATTTCGCAGCCGCGAATGTGTACAGTTTTCGATGGGCAGGTGCGCTCACTCCTGCCTTTTGACTACTCTTGGCTGAGTACGCGTACCCGGAAGGATGACCATGGCTGATTCTGACAAGCTCGATTCCGACGAGCTGGGCGAGGTCGACGATCTCGACACGGCGAAACAGGCTGAGACGGCGGAAGGCGCCGACGTCGTGAGCCACGCCGCCGAAGGCGGAACGGATGCCGCTGAGGCAGACCTCGCCGAAGTAGACGATGCTTCCGCGAAGCGCACCGAGGAGGACGTCGCGGCGAAGGGCTCCGGCGAGGACGGGGAGCCCGAGGAGGCCCCGGCAAAGGGCAAAAGGGGCAAGAAGCGCGCATCGAAGAAGGACGCCGCGAAAGGCTCGTCCAAAAAGGACGGTTCCTCTGAGGAGGAAACGACGGAGAAGGGCTCGAAGGCGCGCCGCAAGCAGAAGGAGTCTTCCGCCGAATCCTCGAAGAAGGGCTCTGGAAACCCCGAAAAGGGAACGAAACGCTCCACAGAGAAGAAGGCCGCGGAAAAGAAGGCCTCGTCGAAGGAGCGCAAGCCGGCCAGGGTCAAGGGGCTTCAATCGCCGAAGTGGTGGGCGCCCCTGCTCGTCACCCTCATGATCGTCGGCCTTGTCATCGTTGTCACCGCCTACATCTTCGGCGGCAACTTCCCGATCAAGGGTCTGGGCAACGGCAACCTGTTCATCGGCTTCGGCTTCATGCTCACGGGGTTCCTCATGACGATGGGGTGGAAGTGACGCCCGCCGGGTCGGCGCCCTTCCGGCCCGGCGTGAACGGTCGCTGCTGCCTCGCATAGTCGAGAGCTTGGCCTGAAAGACGCGCCACTGCCGACGAAGCCGAGGAAAGCGCGTTCAGGGAAAGCGTGTTCAGGAATAGCCCCATACGGCGACGATGACGACCAGCGTTTCGCTGAGCGCCGCGAAGGCGACGACGTCGACGATCCGCCTCTTTTCCGGCGAAAGGACGCGCGCCCGCGAAAAGGCATACATGGCCACCACCCCCGCGACGAATCCGCCCGCGTGGGACTGCCACGAGATCCCCGAGTCGGGGCTCAGGGAGATGACGGCGTTGAGCGCGATGAAGACCAGGAAACCCGTCAGGTCCGCCCCGGACACCCGGGCGACGACGAGCTGGGCGCCCAGCAGCCCGAAGACCGCGCCCGACGCGCCGACCGTGGCGGTGAACCACGAGTTGCCCAGAGGGTCGGCCGTGAGGATGACCGCGGCATTCCCGGCGACGGCAGAGAGAAGGTAGATCCCCAGGTACCTGGCGTGCCCGATGACGGGTTCCAGAACGGATCCGAACACCCACAGCACGTACATGTTGAGCAGCAGGTGCCAGAAGTTGACATGTACGAACGCCGAAGCAAGAAAACGATAGGGCTCCTGCTCCGAGAGCTTCGGCATGAACACGAGATAGGAGCCGATCGATCCCTCGACCCGGGTGACGAGGTCGACTCCTACGCAGGCCGCGATGAGCACCATTGTCACGGCCGCTCTGGGCCAATGCTCGCTGAAGACGGTCAGCCGTCTGCGAGCGCCGCCCGCGGAGCCTCCGCCCGAGTCGCGCGTTTCGCCGACGCCGGGAACATCCACGGAATTCCGCGGCTCTTCAGAGCTCGGCAGATCGCCTGACGGCGAAAACCCGGGGTCGTCTCGTTCGGAGGCAGATGCACTCATCGCGGCCTGCGGAATGTCATTCGGCGACGTCGACGGATTCGATGACGACGTCCTCGGCGGGCTTGTCGCGCATGTCGGTGGACACTTTGGCGATCTCGTCGACGACGGCCTTCGACGCGTCGTCGACCACCTTGCCGAAAACCGTGTGCTTGCCGTAAAGCCAGGTCGTCGGGGCCACGGTGATGAAGAACTGCGATCCGTTGGTCCCCGGCCCGGCGTTCGCCATGGCGAGCACGTAAGGGTCGTTGAAGTTCAGCTCGGGGTGGATCTCGTCCTCGAACTGGTAGCCGGGGCCTCCGGTTCCGCGACCCAGAGGGTCGCCTCCCTGGATCATGAAGCCGTCGATCACGCGGTGGAAGATCGTGCCGTTATAGAGCGGCTCAGTGGTCTTCTCTCCCGTAGCGGGGTTGGTCCACTCGCGCTTGCCCGTCGCCAACTCGACGAAGTTCGCGACTGTTTTGGGTGCGTGGTTGGGATACAGCTCCACGACGATGTCGCCGTGATTGGTGTGAAGTGTTGCTTCCATGTGTACATCTTCCCACAGTGCCGCGGCGGGATGGGCGGCAGGTCGATTCACGGCAAACTAATGCGCTGCGGGCGAAAACGAGTGGGCAGACACCGGGCGCAAAGCGCGTTCGGGCTGACATTTCGCGGCAAACCCGGCAAAATGGGAGAGTACAGTCATTTCCGGTCGACGCCGGACAACCGAAGGAGGTTCGCAGTGTTCTGCTGCCGTTCCAAGGAAAAGAAGGCTAAGAAGAAGGCCGCCCAGGCTCAGGACCTCATGGCCCAGGCCGGGGCCGTCGCGAGCCAGGCCGCCGAGAAGATCCGTCCGGTCGCCGCCCACCTGGCAACACAAGCCCAAGAGCTCGCCCATCAGGGCAAGGAGTGGGTCGCCCCCAAGGCCGCCCAAGCTGCCCAGCTCGCAGCTGAGGCGAAAGACAAGGCCGTCACCGACTACATCCCCAAGGCCAAGCGCGTCGCCCGTGCAGCCGTCGACGCCGCCCGCACGACCGAGGGCGATCTCAAGACCAAGGCCCAGGCCGTTCAGGCGTCCGCGACAGCAGCCCTCGCCGACCCCAAGCCCAAGAAGAAGCGCCGGTTCCTCAAGTTGACGGGGACTCTGGCCATCCTCGGCGGCGCAGCGGGCGCGGCCGTCCTCCTGTGGAAGCGAAGCCAGCCCGTCGAGGATCCCTGGGCCGAGTCGTACTGGGAGGACGTAGAGGTTCCCGCCGAGGATTCCGACGAAGCCGAATCCGGCAAGCACAAGGCCTGAACACGGCGGACGCCCAGGGTTTGACGCAACGCCCAGGGTTTTGGGGCAGTTGAGGCAGCGCCCAAGGTTTGACGCAACGCCCACCCATGATGCACAAGCCCAGGGCTGCAAGCCGAGAACCCGACACACCTTTCCGCCGCAGGCTTCCCGGCCTGCGCATCGAGAGTTGGACAAATGATGACGAACGACGCCGCAGCATACCAACTGTTTGAGACGCCTGAAGGAGTCCGCGGGCGATACGTGCGTGTGCCCCTCTCCGAGCTCGGGGAGGGGGACGCCCTCGTCCGGGTGACGCATTCCTCCGTCAATTACAAAGACGGACTGGCTGCGACGGGCCGGGCCCCCATCGCGCGATCGCTCCCGATGGTCGCGGGCTGCTGCGCCGTCGGCGTCGTCGTCGAATCCGGAGAATCCGGCCTCGGCGTTGGAACTCCCGTTTCGATCGTGGGCGCCACCCTTTCCGAACGGCACAGCGGCGGATACTGTGAGTATCTGCGGGTTCCCTCCGCCTGGCTCACCCCTGTGCCGTCGCGGTTTTCGCTCCTTGAGGCGGCGGCCATCGGAACGGCCGGCGTCACGGCCGCAATGGCGGTGCTCAAGCTCGAGGACGCCGGCCTCGCCCCCGGCGCCGGGCCTGTTGCGGTGACCGGGGCCAGCGGCGGCGCCGGTTCGATTGCAACAGCCCTGCTGGCCGCCCGCGGCTACGAGGTCACGGCCTTCACCGGCCGGCGGGACGCCGAAGACTACCTTGTTTCGCTCGGCGCCGCGCGCGTCGAGCCGCGGCCGGACACGTCTGGCAAGCGGCCGCTCGAAAAGGGCCTGTGGGCGGGGGCCATCGACGCCGTCGGCGGCGACACCCTCGCCTGGCTCACGCGAACGGCGGCGCCGGGAGCGTCGATCGCGGCCTTCGGCAACGCCGGCGGAAACGCTTTGAATGCCACGGTGCTCCCCTTTATCCTCCGAGGGGTCAACCTGCTCGGGGTCACCGTCACCTTCCCCTCGGACGACGTGCGGAAACGCACGTGGCAGATTTTGACCGATTCCCTCAAGGCCGAAGCTCTGCGCGCGATCACCTCGGAGATCGCCTTCGACGAGCTCGAATCGTCGCTTTTCCGGATCGTCGAGGAAGGGGTCCGCGGCCGCGTCGTCGTTCGGATATCTGAGGAGGACGCGCCCCAATCGCCGTGACAGGCCTCAATCGCCGTCGAATGGCTGAGAGGCTGATTTCCTCGATTGAAAGGACTGGTTGTTGGAGGTGTCGCGCTGCGCTGCTCCTTCGGCGCACCGAGCCTCTCGCACCGCCTCAAGCTCGCGGCTGGCGTTCTCCCCACGCAATGGGATCCACGCGTCGACCCGTAAAGAAAGGTGTGTCCTCGCGCACATAGAGGCGCGCCTCCGTGTAACGCTGCGCGTGGAGGACGCCTTCGAGGCGATCGAGGCTGTCCGCCTCGAAGCCCAAGATCCACTCGTAATCGCTCAACCCGAACGTCGCCAGTGTCGAACCCTTGACGTCCGGGTACTGGCTGAAGCCGTTGCGCCCGTGTTCGGCCATGATGCGCGAACGCTCCTCTGCCTTGAGAAGGTACCAATCGTAAGATCGGACGAACGGGTAGACCATCAGCCAATCGCGCGGCGCCACGCCGCTGAGGCATGCGGGCACGTGGCGACGGTTGAACTCCGCAGGAGTGTGAAGCCCCATACACGTCCAAACGGGCTCTAAACAGCGGCCGAGGGCACTGGCGCGCAACCTGTGATAGGCGTCTTGGAGGCGCTCGGGGTCGTCGTCGATCCACCACACCATCAAATCGGCGTCGGCGCGAAAGCCCGCCGTGTCATACCAACCGCGCGTTGTGACGGCCGCGCCATCGGCGCACTCCGCGCTCTCGCCTATGAGCAGGCGCCGCGCGTCGGCGTCGGCGGGCAAAGGATCGGCCAAACGGAATACCGCGTACAACGCGTAGTGGAAAGCGTTGTTGATTGCGTCGAGGTCGACGTTCTGCGCGTCACGAGGATCGGGCACGCGCTGCATATGCTCATCCATAAGGGTCTCCTTCGGGTTGGCGTGGGCGATTGGCGGTTTCTTCTGCTTCCCCCAGTCTATGCCTTTGCCGCGGCTTAGAAGCCTTTCGCGCCGCGGGCTGCCGGCGCACCGCTTGGGCGAGCCCAACGTGCTCGGCTTGGACGTCGCTTATAGGCTGCCTGCGCCCACGGCCCGCGCCTTGCGCCCTTCGGAATCTCATCGTTCGAGGCGGAGCCCGGCTCGTGCCGCATCGGATTCGCCTTGCTGACGAACGCCGGGCCGCCCCGAGCGGCAACACTGCTCCGGACAAACGGTGTGGAACGGTCCGGCGCCCGTCAAGGTGACGGGCTGGACGTCTTCGCCTCGCGCTTGGGCGGCTCGCTCCTCGAGCACGTCGACAAGGCTCGCGATGAAATCCCCGTCCGTGGAAACCGTCGCGGCCCGCTCGTAGGGCAAGCCGACCTTGGCCGCGGTTCCCCGCGCTTCGACGTCGAGGTCATAGACCACTTCCATGTGGTCGTAGATGAAACCGATGGGTGCGACGACAACCCCGCTCACCGGGGGCCTGCCGGTAGGCCCCTTGCGCGCAGGCCGCCCGTGCGTCGGCCCCCCGTCTGCCTGTCGCTCCAATTCTCGCCTTTCGCCCCCCGCGCCCTCGTCTGCCAGCTCCTCGAGAAGATCGTTGACGTCCGGTTCGAGCCACCGCGACCATGCCGGCCCGGAACGCGAACAAAACGCCAGATCCCATTCGATCCGGCTCAGCCCAAGGCTGCTGCGCACGAGAGGAAGCAACGCCCGTATCAACGCCCGGTGTTGGGCGACGTAACTGATCTCCGTCGAGAGATCGGGGGCGATCGACGACCGTTCCGCCTCGGTGGGCGCCGAGCCTTCTTCCATTGCGACCGGTATCGAGTGCGTGACCAAGACGAGGCGAACGTTTTCCAAATCAATCCCATCGTCCGCGAGCTTCCGATAGGCCGCAGCGATCGCTTTCGCCTGCGCGCCGACCATTCCCGGCGTGTTGTAAAAGGGACGGACTTTGTCGACGATCAACGACGCGTCTTCGGCGTTGTCCGCACTTGACTCCGCGCCTAGCGCCGCGTGCCCGTAGCGCCCTTCGAAAGAGGCCAAAGCACTGTCAAGGTCCTCTCGATACTGGCGGCAACCGGAGTACGAAGCGTAAGCAGAGGTCGGCAGAACGAGGATGCGACGAGCCCCGGCGTCGGCCAATTCCGCCAAACCTTCGTCGACGAACGGATGCCAGTTCCGATTTCCCCAACCGACGGGGATTTCGTGCCCGCGGCGGCGCAGCTCCCCGCGGAGGTCGGCAAGGAGCCTGCGGTTCCATGCGTTGATCGGCGAAACCCCCTTGAATCTCTCGTAGTGTCGGCCGACGGCGAGGAGCCTTTCATCGGGAATTCCGCGGCCTCGCGTCGCATTGCGCAAGAAGGGAAGAACGTCTTCGGGCCCGTTCGGTCCGCCGTAGGACAGCAGCAGCACGGCGTCGTAGGGGGTCAAACCTCGCATTTGTCGCCTTTCACTCAAGGAATCGGGAAAGCCGGAAACGGAAGGGCAAACGTCTGCAGCCGTCTGCGCGCATCCGCGAATCCGCAGCTGAAAGGGCGCCTGGATTCACTGGAACGGTTCAAGCTCACACTCGATGCTACACACGGGCGCTTGCTCAGGCGAGGGAAAGACGCGCACGCAAACGGTTCGAAATGCTGGAAAGCGACAACCAGAATGTCGCATTGCTTGCATAATTGATAGCACTACTGCTACATTCTGAAGTATCATTACAGCAAGGAGGGCGAGATGAAAGCCGATGCAGTCGTCAACGTCGTCAATCTGACGAAGAAGTACGGGGACGTCACAGTTCTCGACGGTCTGAACTTGCGCGTCTCGCGGGGGCAGACGGTTGCCTTGCTCGGGCCCAACGGCGCCGGAAAAACAACGACCGTCGAGATCATCAGAGGCCTGGTTCCTCGAAACGCGGGCTCCGTCGAAGTCTTCGGCGAAAATCCGACCAATAACTCCAATCCGCTTTGGCAGGCCAGGATAGGCATGACGCTCCAAGCTCAACGAGACCACGCGAAATGGCGCGTCATGGAGTTCCTAAACTGGATACGCGCCTCATACGAAGGAATCCGCGACTGCCGCGACGTCTCGGAGCTGATCGACTCCTTCGACCTGGGCAAGCATGCGTACAAGACGATCTCGACCCTCTCCGGGGGGCTGCGCAGGCGCCTCGACCTCGCTGCCGCACTCGCCACCAGCCCGGATCTCCTCATTCTCGACGAACCCACGTCCGGGCTCGATCCGACGGCGAAAAGAGCGGTTCACGACATCGTCGCCGACGAAGTCGACGCCGGAATGGCACTGCTTCTGACGACCCACGACCTGTCGGAGGCCGACCGCCTCGCCGATGCGATTCTCATCCTCAACGAGGGACGAGTCGCTGCGGAGGGGTCGCCCGAGTCTTTGCGGCTCCGTGTCGAGACGCAGGCCGAAGTCATGTGGGCTTCGAATGGAAGCCGTTACGTGCACGCGACGCCGGAGCCAGAGCCATTTCTGCGAGAGCTGATGCAGGATCCGTCCGTGAGCGACCTCGAAGTTCGCAGGACGTCCCTCGAAGACGCCTACCTGGGCCTAGTCGAGGGGGCCCAGAACTCCGCCTTGACCAGAATGTCGGAACCGACGCCCGAACCGCCGACCACAAGAAACTCGCCGAAGGAGGGCGACCAATGATCCACTCAATGCGAACTGCAGCCCGAGCGGGCTGTCTGCAGGCCCGCGCCGAACTGCGCATAGCTTTTCTTACGCGGAATTCTATCGGTCTGCTATGCCTGGGCCCATTGTTCCTCCTGTTTTTGGCTCTCAACGAATGGAACGGTTTGGATTCAGAGCTGGTCCCAAACAGCGCTTTCGCCCTTGTGAGCGCGCTCGGATCGATCGGCCTGCTCGGCGCCGCTGAAATCATGGGCGAGATGTTCCGCGAACACAATGACGGCTCCTTTTTGCGCATGCGCATTTTGCCGCGCGGAACGGAATCGTGGATGTTCGGGAAGGTTCTGTCTTTTTCCGTCGTAAACGGGTTCATTCTAGTAGTCGTTATGTCTGTGGGACTGCTCCTTTTCCCCGATCTGCGGCCGGCTTCCCTCGCCGACTTCCTCGTCCTGGCGGCCAGCCTCGTTCTTTCCCTCGTCGTCCTCTTCCCCATCGGAGTGGCATTGGGATCGCTCGTGCACTCCACCCTGAGTCTTTTGGTCTGCTTGTGCCTCCTATGCATGCTCTTCTTCGGCGCAGGCACTGTGTCTCCCATCAGCGTCTTTCCGAAGCCCCTCCAGTGGGTCACGGCCTCGACTCCGATCTACTGGGGCGCACACGCCGCCCGCAGCGCCGTGCTCCCACCCGAACTCGGATCGGTGGAGATATCCGGATCGTTCCAACCCCTGATCGCCTTCGTGGTCCTAACCACATGGGCCGTGGCCGGATACATCGCCGCACCCCGCATTCTCCGACGCAGCATACGTCGCGAGACAATGGGATCGGTCGCGGCAGCACGGGAGAAGATCGTTTCGAGGGGTTACGCGTGAGCAGGACGAAACAACAAAAGAACCCGGATCCGAGCGGGAAAGAGGACGGTGCGCCCGGCAAGGACGACGCTGTGGGCGCCAACGACGGCGGCACGCGCAGCAAGGACAAGAGCGCACGCACCAAAGACGACGACGCGCGCAGCCGGGACGAACGCGTGCACAATCGCCTGGCGGTGCTGCGGGCGGCTCGCGGGGTGACGCGCCGCAAGCTCGCCGAGGAGCTCGGAATCCACTATCAGACGATGGGCTATCTCGAGCGCGGCGAATACGCGCCCTCCCTGCATCTGGCCTTGAGGATCGCCCGATGGTTCGGCGTCCCGGTGGAATCGGTCTTCAGCCTCGACGAGTTCCCGCCGTTGATCTAAAAGAAGCCGACGTGCGAATACAACGCCCCTTTAACGAACGAGGGTGTTTAACTATCTGAACCGCAGTTTGGTTTGCCTAACAACCACACACGCAGGCAATCGGATCAAAAGCTCTAACAACCTTCAACCCCTTATCGACTTCCAGTTTTCGCATTCATACTTTAACGGAAGACCATTGCCAAGAATCCAAACCTCGAACTAAGCTTCACGAAAGTTCTTAATGCTTAGGTCACATCTGGAGAAACTTCCGTCAGAGACAACAATCACATTCTGAGCTATTTTATTTCGATAGTTATCAATCTATAGTACTGTTAGAGCAAATATGAATTCGCTGTAAAGTTAAGAAAGGTGTTGTTTTGGCGGTCAAACCCAACCGCAACCACGACAAGAATTTCAACCGAGAGTTTTACATTCTACCCACCACCTTTTGGCGGACAGAAGCGGAAAAGAAAGGAAATAGAGTGAAAACGCACCCTTTACAAATGAATAGCTCTTCAACGCAACAAACAAATCGGAAAAATAATAGTCAGCTAATGGAAATCATTAACTGGCTTACAAGCCAAACAACGCCGCAGCGGATTATCAATGAATGGTATGCCATAGGCGACGCTGCACGAATCGATGAGGATAGAACTGTCACTGTCCTTGGGAAATTCGAAGACATTGAAACGCTTGAGGGAGAGTCTGTCTACCCGGCTGAGGTAGAGTCCGAGTTTGTCGCTCTTGACGAAGTCTCTGAAGCCGCAGTCTTTGTAGCTGAGGTCAATGGAAGGCCGTCGCTTCTGGCGTTGTTGGTCCTAAACGATTCAAGGACGGAAGAGGCAGTCAATCTTACAGCGATTCATGAAATCATCACACGTCGATTGCGTAGCAAGCCAGCTCCGAACATTATTTACGTTGTTCCTGAGCTTCCTCATTTATCAGGTGGTGGAAAACTAGCCCGCAACTTCATTAAACGCAATTGGAAAGAACTCGTCATCTCTCTCTATCCAAACTTTAACCGGACAAGAGCTGGAACTGAAGCAATACCGCATAAAAGACCTGCAGAAGCAGACAGCTATCGACTCACGAAAGGTGGTGACACTTATGCGTTCTAGTCTGGTAACATCACTTCATCGGCGATCCTGGATGAAGGGTGAAGTATGATGAGGTCGATCCCCCAACCTTCCATGGACTCGTTCGATCTCACGACGATTCTCAGTGCGCTTGCCGATCCAACTCGTCGAGAGTTGCTTCGTCTGACATACAGCCATACGGAGCCAGTTGAGTGTGCCGTGATTGCACGCAACATCGACGTAAGTCCGGCTACTGTGTCTCACCATTGGCGAATTCTGCGTGAAGCAGGACTTACACATACAACAGTTCAGGGGCGAGCACGTTTCATTAGCGTACGACGAGACGAAATGGAACAGAGGTTTCCAGGATTGCTTGCCGCTATTCTTCAAGAAAGCTCTTGAAGGTGAGCAAAGGCTAGCCTTGTAAACACAAGTCGGCTCCTGGATTAGACGCTCTGTTCTGACCATTCGTCATTGATAACCAACCAGAAGTTATCAGCGGATAGATAATCCGTGTTTCCTTTATAGCCGATACCTACATCATGGTAGTTCTAATAACAGGTGTAGGTTTGGCGCGAAAGAGGCGATTTATAAATGAAAAATAATTATAAGAAGTTACACACAACTTCTAACGCAGAAAGATCATCATATTCGAAAGAATCTCATATTAATCACGATGAAGTACGTCCGTGGGCCGCCCTATGGGCCGTATCTGCGGGGTTCTTCATGATCATGCTTGACACGACGATAGTCGCGATTGCGCAGCCTCAACTACAAGCGAATCTACACACATCACTTAGCTTAGTGATTTGGGCAAGTACGGCGTACATGGTGGCTTATGCGGTTCCCATGCTCTTCACAGGACGACTAGGCGACCAGTATGGGCCCCGAATCGTATACGTCAGCGGCCTTATCGTGTTCACCGTCGCTTCAGCATGGTGTGGGTTCTCCACTAGCATCAGTATGCTAATCGCAGCGCGTATCGTGCAAGGCCTCGGTGCGGCGTTGATGGGCCCTCAAACCCTGGCGGTCGTCAACAGGCTCTTTACAGGCAAGTCTCGAGGATACGCCATGTCGGCGTGGTCAGCCGTCCAAGGCTCGGCTACGTTGCTTGGTCCTATCCTCGGCGGTTTCTTCGTCTCTTTCTTGAATTGGCGTTGGATCTTCTTCGTCAATATCCCTATAGGTCTGATCGCCGTTTTCTGTGCCCTGCACTTCATTCCACATTTCGCCGGCCATTCGCATCGTTTCGACCTTCCTGGCATTGTCCTTTCGTTTACGGGGCTGACTGCTCTCATTCTCACGATTCAAGAAGGAACCAGTCTGAAGGCTCCCGCTTTTTGGGCGCTTCTGGTTGGCGCATTCGCTCTGCTTACATGCTTCGTTCTTTCCCAACTCAGGCAGAACGAAGTTCTAATTCCTTTGCGTTTATTTAGGAATCGAGACTTCAGCCTGTCGATTGCTGCGCTCGTCTTGTCATCTTTAGCGGTCAATGCTCAGTTGATTCCCGTTATGTACTATCTACAGCGCGTTATGGGGATGTCGGCCTTGCTTGCAGCTCTTACTGCAATTTCAATGCCAGTTGCAACTGTTGTGCTGGCGCGATTCGTCGGAAAAACGATTGCAAGGCTCCATCCCGCCGCAATTCTCACCCCCGCTTTTCTTCTCGCAACCACAGGTTCGTTGATCTTGCAATACGCCATGAACCCTGGTCGGAGCACTCTTCTTGTAACTGCAGGATACGCTGTTTTTGGCGTCGGCATTGCCTTCATCTGGCCTCCGCTTGCGACTTATTCTTTGCGACGTGTTGCTCCGACGGATCATGGCGCAGCGTCCGGCATCTTCAACACCATGAGAATCGTCGGCGGAGTGATAGGCATGGCTGCAATGGGAGCCATCATAGAAATGCAGCTAGCGTCACTTGGTTCAGGAGGAGGACAAGCTAAAGCTTCAGCAGTGCTTTCCCCCGGTCCTTATCGAACTGCATATTCACGGGTTCTTGAGACATCCACTTGGCTCCCAGTCGTGTCCTTTGCGATTGGAGCCGTGATTTCACTTGGTTTCGCGTTCGGCAAGACGATCGGACCAAACGAAGAAAAGTGAGATCCAAGCACAAGTGACAACCAGAATGCCGCTCGTTCCGTCTTGTAGCCGTTTTCCAGGTTTCACGTGCAACACTGATACTCATGACGACCATCGCCGTTTCCTGGCTAGACTGGGCCGAGCCTCGCTTGTTTACAGACGACCGAAATATCGCCGTTTTGCTCATCGGGGTCGGCATCTTTGCGCTCACGCTCGCTGTCCCGGCCGTCAAGCGCGGAGGACGCACGCTGGTAACCGTGGTCCATGAGGCCGGGCACGCCGTCGTCGGCATCGCCTGCGGACGGCGCTTCCAGGGCTTCGTCGTCCAACGCGACATGTCCGGGCATGCGGTCACAAAGGGCAAACCGACGGGCCCAGGCCGCATTCTCACGACGTGGGCGGGTTATCCGGCTCCGGCGCTCCTTGGCGCTTTTCTCGTCGTCGGCGCCTTGAACGGGTGGTCCAAGGCAATCGTCATCGTCACGATCGTGGCGCTCATCGGCCTGCTCGTCATGTCGCGATCCGTCCGAACGGTGCTGGTCATCCTCGGATCGGCGCTCGTCTTCGCCGCGCTGTGGCAGCTCGGAGACCGCATCCAGGTCGGCGCGCTGGCCCAAGCGGGAGTTGTGGCGGGCATCGGTCTCATACTCCTCATCGGCGCTTGGACGTCGCTGCAGGACGTCGCCCGCACGCGCGACCGCGAGCAGGACCACTTCACGCTGGCCGCGCTCACGCGCATGCCGTCTTGGATGTGGATCCTCACATGGCTCCTAGTCGACCTCGCCGCCAGCGCGTGGGCGGTCCGCGTGGCGTTCGACGCCGTCGCATGATTCCAACGCCGCAGAGTCCCAGCGCCGCCCCAGGGCCCTAGCGCCGTAGAAGCGGCCCGCACTCGAGGCCTGCAACTTAAGGTCGGCGCTTGAGAGCGTCGACGCTCGAACCGGCACTTGCGTCGGCGCAGAGATTGACGCCGTCCCTTTCCACAATGAAAAGCCGACGTCGCGGGCAGGCCGTTTCCACAACGCAACATTGAAGACAGCCTCTCGACTCTGGGTCCGCCGTCGACACGCGTCCGCTTCGCAGAGTATCCTCACAGTTGTTGTAAACCACTGATACTCCAGGGAAGTCTATGAAAGTGAAACCGCGTGGATCGTATGGGATCGACGCCGCCTACGTGCCGATCCTGTGGTTCATACCCGGAGTCATGTTCGCGTCCGCGACACTCGGGGCGCTTGGCGGCAGCGCGTGGCAGCCAATCGTCTACGGATTGCTGACGATCCAGTTCCTTGGGGGGACGGCAATCTACCTACACACCACGCTTCGTGGGAAGTTCGCCGTTTGGCGCAGGATCCTGAGCGAGACCGACGACGCCGACGTCGAACGAATCCTCGACTTGGGCTGCGGACGCGGAGCAGTGATCGTCATGGCGGCTCAGCGCTTCCCCGAGGCGAAGCTGACCGGCATAGACCTGTGGCGCAAATCCGACCAGTCCGGCAACGGAGAAGAGGCGGCCACCGCCAACGCGAAAGCCAACGGAGTCGATTCGCGCATCGATTTCGTCACGGGCGACATGACCAAGCTTCCCTTCGAAGACGGCTCCTTCGACCTCGTCACCGCGAGCATGTCCATTCACAACATACCGAAAGCCGAAAGGCGCGCCCGAGCGATCCGAGAAGCGGTTCGCGTGCTCAAACCGGGCGGAAGGATCATCATCGCCGATCTTAAAGCAATGGATGAGTATGCCGACGAGCTGTCGAAGCTCGGCCTGAAAATCGAGGGGCCCAAGAGCCTCGGGTGGCAGGCCTGGTGGAGCGGACCCTGGGTGTCCAGCAAGATGCTGCGAGCCGCGGCCGAGTAGCCGCGAACGCATCCGCTGACGCTTGCCAGTCCTCTGGCTACCCTTAGGCGGCTCGCCTGCCTTCTGGCGCTCTGCCGCCCTTGACAGTCCGCCTTCCTTCTGGCGCCTCGCCTACTTTCGACGGTTTGCCCGCCTTTTGCCGTTTGTCTGGCCTTTGACGGCTTGGGGCCGGGGCGACTCGTCGCCCCGGCCCCAAGCCGCCTGCGCGCGTTGCGTCAGTTATCCGGCGCCGACGCGCTCGCCATTGTCACCCATGCAGTGCAAGGGTGTCAGGCGCCTTGTCGGCGAACACCCCGGAAAGGTATCGGGGAGCACGCGCCACCTGCGACAAGTATCCTCCCGCGCCCTTCTGATCGAGGATTTGGAAGGTTCCGTCGGAGACCAAGCCGATGGTGTCGGTCTTCTGACCCGAGATCCAGCGTCCGGCCAACGCGACCTCCTTGCCGTCGCCTGCGGTGAACTCGCTCGTCGCCTTGCCGCCCGCCAGCCGATCGGTGAAGTAGAAGACGGATCCACGCCTGACGGCTAGAGTGTCTTTGCCGTCCCCGTTCCAGTCGCCGACGACCGGGGTGTCGCCGTCGCGCCCAAACATGAACGTCGCTTCGGCGCTGCCGCCTTCGAGCCCCGTGTTGAGGTAGAAGGTGTGCCCGCGGCGCACCGAAATCGTCTGGCTTCCGTCGCCGTCCCAGTCGCCCACCAAAGGCGTGTCGCCTGCACGGCCGTAGGAGAAGACGACGTCGGCCTTCCCTCCCCGAATCGAATTGACCAAATAGTAGGTGTTTCCGCGCTTGACTCCCGGGGTGGCGATTCCGTCGCCGTCCCAGTCGCCCACCAAAGGCGTGTCGCCTGCGCGGCCGAAGAGCACTTCCTTGCCGCCGATGACGAACGCATTCTCGGCCGACGGCACACCGGGCTGGGCGGTCGGCGACGCCGTGGCAGTCGGGCTGGATGTAGAAGTCGGGCTTGCCGTGGGCGAAGCGGTCGGAGAGGCCGTCGGCCCGTCAGAAGCGCTCGGCGACGACGTTGCGCTCGGCGACGCCGTGGGCGAAACGGTGGGGCTGATCGACGGAGAAGAGCTCGGCGAGGCCGTCGGCGTCGGGCTCGGCGCCGGATCGTTGCCCGCAGTGACGTCCTTCTGAACTGTCAACTCTGTGTGGTCGCGGACCTCGACCTTGATCTTCTGACCCGAGGCGGGGACGTCATACGTCAAAGTCGCCTGGTAGCCGTCACCCACAGATTTTGCTTCAACCCAGTCCGAAGCCTTCGTCGAACCGGAACCGACGGTGAGGATGCGCGCCTGGTGGGAACCCTCGGCCACGCCGCCGCGGACATTGACCGTAATGGTGACCTTCCCCTGAGAGGTTCGGGACTGTGTGGTCACGCTCATCGGCGCGTACCGTTTGAGCTGCTTGTTCGGATCCATGCCTGCGTTCGACATCTTCTCCCGAACCAGCTTCCACGCAGACGAACCGGGTTCGGCAGCCACGTAGAACACCGCCGAAGCCCTCCGCGCCTCGTTGCCCGACGTGTCGCCGCCTAGCTCAAAGTCCTTCAAGCTCCTCGGCAGGACGAGGACCTTCGGCAAGCGGCCGTCCGTGTACCGAATGTCCGTCATTCCCTCGCCAAAGTATGCCGACACGGTTTCATTCGAGTTCCCATAGGTCTGATCGTACTTTCCGTTCTTGCCTCCGCGCACGATGATCCGCTCGGGAGTCCTTCCGGTGAAGGCTCTGTCAATTGACGTGATTTGAGTGCCGAAATCGACCTTGTGAAGGGACACAGTGTTGTTGAAGCCGCCGACGACCTCCAAACTGTCGGGGAAATCAACGTTGCTCAGGTTTGTTGCGTCCTCGAAAGAACGGCTTCCCAAAGTCTTGAGGCCCTCCGGCAGGTGGAGTGAGCGCATAGACGCAACGCCGAAGAATGCAGAGTCTTCAATCGCCACGGTGCCGTCCTTGACTCGAACGTCTGAGCCCACGGAACCCCCGGCACACGCAACGAGGTGCAAGCCGTTCTCGCGCTTGGCGTAGAGCATCTTGCGCGAATCGTCGCTAAAGACGGGGTTGCCTTCGGCCACCTCTATCGAGCGAAGCTTCGGTGTGTCTGCGAGAGCCATTTCCCCTATAGTCGCCAGTCCAGAACCGAAGCGAATCTCGAGAAGGCTCTGGTTGGCGCAGAAGGCGCGCTCGCCAATCGTCGCCAGAGAATCCGGCGTTTTCACTTTTTCCAATCCTGAATAGAAGAAGGCAAAGGCGCCGATCTCCTTGAGCCTGTTTAGCTCGGGATGCAAGTTAACACTCTTAAGCGCCGAATCGTTCGAAAAGGCGGACGCGCCGATCTTGACGGCGCCTCCGACGTCGGCGCTTTCCAAACTGGTGCATTCCGAAAAGGCGTTCTCTCCGATGCTCTCGACGCTAGAGGGAAGCTCCAGCCGCTTGAGCGCCGAATGGCTGAAAGCGAAGTCGCCGATTGTTCGAACGCTGCTTGGGAAATCGATCTCCTTGAAATCGGAGCCCGAGAACGCACTACTGGCGATCTCTCTCACGCCGGCCGGCACTCTGTATGTTTTCACCGTGTCGTTGTCGAAAGTGCGGCCTAGGGGAATCGCAATGAGCTTGGTGCCTTCCCCGTTGAACAGCACATTGGCGATTGTCTTGTAGTTTGGGTTTCCCTGGGAAACGGTGATCGTCTTAAGAGATTTGGTTCCGAAGAACGAACCGTCAAGCTGATCGGGCCCTACGCCCTTGCCGATGTGAAGGGTCACGAGTTTTCTCATGGCCCTCATCGCGCCTTTGGCTTCGACGACCGAATCGGGAATCGTCAGATCGGTGATGTCTGTGCCTGCGAAAGCCCCATCGCCAATGGACTTCAAATCTTTGTTGAAGGTCACTTTGGTCAAGTTCGAGCGGTCGAATGCGTCGTCGCCGATCGACTCCATTCCTGCGGGGAAAGTCACTTCTGTGATCGGCGAGTACCAGAAAGCGTACTTGCCGATAGCCTTGAGTTTTGACGGAAAACCCGTCGATACCTGTCCGTTCGCCCCAACGACCTTGAGAGCCTTGAGACTGCCTGTTCTGCCGAACGCCCTGTATCCGATTTTCTCAACGCTGTCCGAGACGGCGACGTCGCTGAGGTGGCTTGCACGGAAGAAGGCCTCGTCGGGAATCTCCGTCACCCCTGCGGGCAGCGAAATCTTCTGAATCCCGCTCTTGCTGAAAACCGCTCGTCCGAGGGACATCACCGAACGAGGGAGGGCCGTCTCCTTGAAGGCCCCCGTCCTGTAAAAGGCGAGCTCGCCGATCTTGGTCAGTTGGCTCGGTTTGGCGTCGGTGTCTTCGAATTCGACCGTCGTCAGGGCGCTGCATCCGAAGAAGGCCCCTTTTTCGATCTCGACGACGGTGGCGGGGACCTTCGCCTTCACGACGCCGGTTTGCTTGAAGGCGTACTCGCCGATGACTTTGACAGAGTCGGGGATCGTCACGTCCGTGGCCGAACCCTTGTATCGCACGAGCTTCCCGTTGCCGTCAATGTCAAAATCTCCGGTCGGCGTGGAAGGCGTGTCAGCGGGCGCCGCGCTTGCGCTCGGGGCGTCCGCCGGAGTCGCGCCGGAGGATCCCGGAGATGCTTTGTTTTCGGTGTTGTTTGAAGGATTTTGCGAGGGGGCCTCGGACTCTTCCGACGGGGAGCCTGACTGAGGCGAAGCGTCGTCGGGGTCGTTTTGGCCGTTCGGGCTGTTCTTCTGGCCGTTCGGGTCGTCGGTCCTGTCTGCAGGGAGACGAGTGCCTAGAACGGTCGCGGCCTTCGGGGCGTCGGCGCCCTGCGTGGCTGCAGCCGCCGGCGCCAACGCGGACGTGGCCACGGCGACAACGGCGAAAGCCGCGGTATAAGAGAATCTTTTAAAAGAGGTGGACATGATCTCCTCCATGGTGACAATGAAGGCGTGCAATGAGCGCGCATAGGGAATGCAGTGGCGTCTCCGCCATGTTGCGAGGCAATTTAGACTTTAGTTCGAACCACCGCTGCGTCAATCAATGCACACGGCGTGACAAAGAGTCCGATTTCGCGCGAGATATCGCGTCGCGGGCCTCACGTGGGCGGCCGTCGCCGCGAAGAACTCGGAGTTCTTTTTCAATTACACATTTTCCCTCCATATTAGAGGCAGACGGCGAGGAACGTGGTGGTGAGCGAAGCGGCATCCCTACCGCTTTAGAACGTTTTGATCATATATCGTTCCGACGCCCGCGTCGATGGATTTCAATACCCATCTTTTCAGTTGAAAACGGAACGCCGAGATGATTGGCATTCCTTCATCGAAGGAGCGGCTTATACTCTGAATCGCCTCCCGCACGCCCTCTTCGATTTTGTAGTCAAGGGCTCCGAGCGACGCGGCAAGGGCAAACAGAGGCGGTCCGCGGCTCGATCGCGTCAGTCCTGATAGTTTGGACAGGTGAAAGCCTCAGACCTGACCTTTAGACCTCTGTCGTCTTCGGACCGCGAGCTCATGCGAGCGGCGACGCTCGCGAACATGAACTGGACCGGCTCACGCAGATTCACCTACGCCGACATCGATTCGACGCCGGAGTTCAGCCATTACTTCCGATTCGACGAGTCGTCGGGCGATTTCGGGCTCGCCGCCGAATCAAACGGCCGGCTCGTCGGCCTGGCGTGGCTGACGTTCTTCGATGCGACGGATCCGGGCTTCGGCTATATAGCGGACGGCGTTCCCGAATTGAGCATTTCCGTGTGGGACGGCTACCGACGCCGCGGCGTCGGCCGGTCGCTTCTACGCGCTCTCCTCGGCGAGGCACAGAATCGCCGCGTCGAGAGAGTGTCCCTTAGCGTCGAGGAGGGAAACGGCGCCGTCAACCTCTATAAGCAGTGCGGCTTCGCGCCCGTAGAAGGCAATCCCTACAACGCCTACATCGTTGATCTCGAGTCTCGAGCTTAAGATCTCGAGTCTCGCGCTCAATCGCCTGCCTCCTACTCAATCGCCTGCCTCCCGCCATTTCCTTCGGCGGCCGATTCGACGTAGGCTGATGGGCATGGAACTCGTATGCAACGTCGCATTGTGGCCGCCGAAGGTGGAATGTTCATTCAAAACGTCACGAGAGGAGATCCTGGCTGTAGGACGCAATATTGCCTGCGTCGTCGGGGGAGTCGTGTTGATCAAAGCGATCAAGGCGATTGACGTCCGCCGTCAATGACGGAGCCTTTGAACGGACAGTTGAAACTCGAACACAAGCATCCCCAGTCCGAGGGAGGTCGAACTGGGGATGAGTGGAGCTAACGGGACTCGAACCCGTAACCCCCTGCTTGCAAAGCAGGTGCGCT